>Ga0228536_1000017_pt1 | contig 493179 bp, 505 predicted proteins | sample SJ1Smetagenome_FD_168611 | JGI IMG/M metagenome (GOLD analysis project Ga0228536, IMG submission 168611) | Enriched culture of PCE-dechlorinating microbial communities from Ithaca, New York, USA - SJ1.S | ecosystem: Engineered > Modeled > Simulated communities (microbial... > Unclassified...
TTGCAAGGAACTGGCTGCTTGAGAACATGCTTGGCAGACCAATGTTCAACGCGACAAAGCAAAAAGAGCTTGAGCATCCTATAGTAGAAGTGGGCAAAGAGCTAAGAGGCATGATGTCCTGGATAAAAGAATAGTAATTGGGAGGAAGCAGCATGAACAGTCAAAATGTCAAACTAGGTATGCAGAAGGCACCGCACAGGTCGCTGCTTAAAGCTCTTGGTCTTACTGACAAGGAAATAGAAAAACCCTTCATAGGGGTTGTAAACTCATTCAACGAGGTAGTGCCAGGTCACATACACCTTCGCGAGATTGCTGAGGCGGTTAAAAAGGGAATTCTCATGGAGGGCGGCACGCCTTTCGAATTCCCGACAATAGCAGTTTGCGACGGTATCGCCATGAACCACGAAGGAATGAGATACTCACTGGCAAGCAGGGAGATAATAGCAGACAGCATAGAAATAATGGTAAAGGCGCACGCCTTTGACGGAATAGTACTCATCCCAAACTGCGATAAATCTGTACCGGGTATGCTCATGGCTGCAGCCAGGCTGGATATACCGGCGATTGTCGTAAGCGGAGGGCCGATGCTTGCGGGCAAGGTATCCGGCAAGGCCGAAGACCTTACATCAGTGTTTGAGGGAGTAGGAGCAGTAACGAGTAAAAATATGAGCGAAGCCGAGCTTGACTGCCTTGAAGAAAATGCATGCCCGACATGCGGATCGTGCTCAGGGATGTTTACGGCCAATTCAATGAACTGCATGAGCGAAGTTCTGGGTCTGGCGCTGCCGGGCAACGGAACGGTTCCGGCGGTATACGCACAAAGAAAAAGGCTCGCCAAGGAAGCGGGAATGGCTATAATGAAGCTTGTCAGGGAAGACATAAGGCCAAGCCAGATACTAACGGAAAAGACGTTCGAAAACGCGCTCGTGGTAGATATGGCACTTGGCTGCTCAACAAACACAGTACTTCACCTAACTGCCATTGCAAACGAAGCGGGAGTCAAAATAGACCTCGACAAGATAAACAGTATCAGCTCAAAGACGCCTAACCTTTGCAGGCTTAGGCCGGCAGGTCCGTACCACATGGAGGATCTGGATGCAGCAGGCGGAATATCGGCAGTTATGAATGAGCTCTCAAAGGCAAACCTGCTTAACTTGCAGGAGCTTACTGTATCGGGGGAAACAGTGGGCGAAAAGATAAGTGGCTGCGAAAAGAAATATGATGTCATAGCATCAATCGACAAGCCATACAGCTCCACAGGAGGCATAGCCGTTCTAAGAGGAACGCTGGCTCCGGACGGTGGCGTAGTCAAAAAATCTGCAGTTGTAGACGAGATGCTCGTTTCAAAAGGCAAAGCCAAGGTGTTTGACTGCGAGGAAGATGCGGTTAGCGCAATATTCTCAGGGAAAATACAAAAAGGGGACACTGTAGTAATAAGATATGAAGGGCCAAAAGGGGGGCCTGGAATGAGGGAGATGCTTTCACCTACGTCTGCCATAGCGGGAATGGGGCTGGACAAGGATGTATCGCTTATTACTGATGGAAGATTTTCGGGTGCGACAAGGGGAGCAGCAATAGGGCACGTTTCGCCGGAAGCTGCCGAAGGCGGACCTATTGCGTATATAATGGACGGAGACGAAATAGAAATAGACATGCTAAAAGGCGTTCTGAATCTGCTTGTAAGCGAAAGCGAGTTGGAAGAGAGAAAAAATAAAATCCAGCTCAAGAGCAGCTCGTGCGGAGGATATCTGGGCAGGTATGCAAAGCTTGTATCTTCTGCTTCGGAAGGGGCGGTATTTAAAAAATAGGACAAGATGTTGGGAAGGTGAGAATTTTGGTTAAAAGTGGAGCCCAGGTTGTTTTGGAATGTCTGAAGGAGCAGGAAGTTGACACTATTTTTGGATATCCGGGAGGTGCTGTAATACCTCTGTACGATGCGCTTTATGACGAGCTTGACCATTTCAGGCATGTGAGGACATCGCACGAGCAGGGAGCCGTGCATGCAGCTGACGGTTATGCCAGGGCAACCGGCAAGGTTGGCGTGTGCTTTGCAACATCTGGGCCGGGAGCTACAAACATAATAACAGGACTTGCCACTGCATATATGGATTCTGTGCCGATGGTTGTAATAACAGGCCAGGTAGCAATGGCTCTACTAGGCAAGGACTCGTTTCAGGAGATAGACATAGTGGGCATGACGCTTCCAATAACTAAGCACAACTGCCTGGTTAAAGATGTCACAAAGCTTGCAAATACAATAAGAAAGGCTTTCGAAGTGGCAAGGAGCGGCCGACCGGGCCCTGTGCTTATAGATATTCCAAAGGATATATTCACAAAACAGGTTGAATACGAAAAGAAACAGGCTGGCGGAAACAGCAAAGCTCAAACATCTGCAAAGGTGGATATGGAGCTGCTCAAGCAAGCGGCCGACATGATAAATGAATCAAAAAGACCTGTAATATACGCAGGCGGAGGCACAATATCTTCAAATTCGTCAGATAAGCTATTCAGGCTTGCAAAAAAAGGAGACATACCAGTTGTAAACACTCTTATGGGTCTGGGAAGTTTCCCGAGAAACGATGAGCTTTCGCTCGGAATGGTTGGAATGCACGGATATGAGAATGCAAACATGGCCGTGATGGAAAGCGACCTTATAATAGGAATAGGAGCCAGGTTCAGCGACAGGGTAATAGGAAATCCAAACAAGTTCGCTCCCGGTGCCAGGATAATACACATAGATATAGACGGTACGGAGCTCAACAAAAACATGGATGCCTATCTGCCTATTGAAGGCGACCTGTCTGAGAGTCTCGGGGTTCTAATAGAGCTTGTGGAAGCGGCCGACAGAAAGGACTGGCATAGCCACATTGCAAAGTGGAAATCGCACAATAAGGCGGGGAAAGACCAGTTTACGCCCGAGAACATACTCGAGTACATGAACGGCAGGTTCGAGGATGCAGTCGTGGCAACTGATGTCGGACAACACCAGATGTGGACAGCTCAGATATGGAAATTCAAGGAGCCAAGGACGTTCATATCCTCGGGAGGACTTGGAACCATGGGGTATGGACTAGGAGCAGCAATAGGGGCGCAGCTTGGAAGAGCGGACAAGCGCGTAGTGCTTGTAACCGGAGACGGTAGCTTCAGGATGAATTGCAACGAACTGGCAACATTATCAAAGCTCGATGTGCCCGTTGTGATATTGCTGCTGAACAACAGCACGCTCGGCATGGTTCGCCAGTGGCAGAGACTGTTTTCGAATAAGAGATTCTCAGAGACTGATTCAAATGAGAATATCGACTACGTCAAGCTTGCACAGGCCTACTCAATACAGGCCTTCAGGGCAGGCAACCTGGATGAGCTTGAAAGCGCGGTATCATCAATGGACAACACAAAACCAGCATTCATAGAGTGCGTAATAGATAAGGACGAGTGTGTGTACCCTATAGTCCCTCCGGGAAGACCTATAGACGAGTATATTGTAGGATAGATTTTATTTCAGCGATGAAAGGCCCGCAGAATCTGAACAGGATCTGCGGGCCTTCTGTTTATGGATTTAATTGTAGTACTCATCCTTTTCGAACATGCTTCTTATTTCATCAACGTCGCTGGTAAGCCCCAGAGCAAGCATGAGCTTCATCCTTGCCTTCTGGCCATTTAGCTCACCGCCGAATATGCAGCCCATCTTTCGAAGCGCGTACCCTGCGCCTTCATAACCGTACGTGTCGAGCACTCTTCCTGCTGGGCATCTGGAGACTATTACAACAGGTATATTCTTGTCCATGGCATATTGAACACCCTCGACCATCTTGGGAGGGATGTTGCCGCGGCCCATGGCCTCAATTACTATACCTTTTGAGCCTGAATCCACACAGAATCTCAAAAGCCTGGAATCCATTCCCAGGACACATTTGATGAGGTCCACATTGGGCTCGATTGAGTCTGTCTTTATATGCTGTCTTGGAGTTATGTTTCTGTGGATTATAAGCTTGTCATTATCTATGACTCCAAGCGGGCCGTAGGTTAGAGACTTGAATGTTCCCAGGCTTAGGGTGTTTGTCTTTGTTGTTTCAAATGCGGTATTAACCTCGTTGTTTAAAACGATAAGCACGCCTTTGCCTCTTGCCTTTTCGGAAACTGCTGTACATACGGCTGCGGCCAGATTGCTTGGGCCGTCATAGCCAAGCTCCGAACTGCTTCTCATTGCGCCCACTACGATTACCGGTTTTTCATTTTCGATTGCAAGGTCGAGAAAATAGGCTGTTTCCTCAAGGCTGTCGGTTCCGTGCGTTACTACAACGCCTGTTATTGATTCGTCTGCCAGAAGCTCTTCAATCTGAGCCTTCAGCCTCATTAGAATTTCAGGAGTCACGTGAGGCCCTGGAATTTCGGAAAAGTTGACAACCTTGATATCGGCAAGTTTGTCGATATTGGTCACCATTGACATGATCTGCTCACCCGAGAGAGTAGGTATTGCAGCACCTATTCTGGGATCGATGGTCATGGAAATGGTACCACCTGTAAAAATTATGGCTACAGTATCCTTCTTCATATTAAACCTCCCATTAATATTTTAAATCAAAATGAGTGTTAAGAAGATTATACAAGCATATAGGCGTGTAATACATATACAATATTAAGATATTATATGAATATACCGAATATATAAAAAAATGCAATCGCATTTTTCTATAAAAAAAAACTGCCTTCTTTAACAAAGAAAGCAGGGCCACACATTCCGTGTGAAAAAATCCGTTCGAAAGGGGTATTGAGAATAGAGATTTTATTCGGGTTGTCAGGGGGATAACCACTGAAATCAGTATAGCAAAAAAATAAAATTTGTGCAACTGATTTATATGATTTTTTTTCATTCAAAAGGCATGTACATATTTCGGATTGCGGCAAAACTTAATGTAAATTGCTGTGAGTAATGGGGTATTTTATTTATAAATTGAAGGTTTTGTTATATAATAATATATGCTTGTCTGAAAAGGCGGGCACATTAACAGAGAAGGTGAAGCAAATTGATGGAAATATATTTGGACAACAGTGCTACCACAAGGCCATATGATGAAGTGGCGCAAAGGATGATGGAATACCTCATGGACAAGTACGCCAATCCGTCATCGGCACACAGCAAGGGCGTTGAAATTGAAAGAGATATAAAAAACGCAAGGAAAAAAATTGCATCGCTGATGGGTGCAGGCGAAGATGAAATATTTTTCACATCAGGAGGAACCGAAGCGGACAACATAGCGATACGTGGTGTGGCCTATGCAAACCGCAAGCAAGGAAGGCATATAATAACAACATCTATAGAACACCCGGCTGTGCTCAGCACCGTCAGGGACTTGGAAAGCGAAGGCTTTGAAGCGACATACCTTAGCGTAGACAGCAATGGAGTTATTGACTTTGAAGAGTTCAAAAAAGCTCTCAGGGATGAAACTATTCTTGTGGCTATAATGCACGTTAACAACGAGTGCGGCAGTATTCAGCCCGTCGATAAGATAGGAAGATACCTTTCCAAGCTCAAAAGAAAGGTGTATTTTTTTGTTGATGCTGTCCAGTCGTTCGGCAAGATTGACTTCAGGCCATCCAGATACGGAATAGACCTAATGTCGATAAGCGGTCACAAGCTGCATGGCCCCAAGGGAATAGGCGCTCTATATGTAAAGAAAGGGACCAAGCTCAGACCAATTGTAACAGGAGGCGGCCAGGAAAAGGGCATAAGACCGGGAACAGAAAACGTGCCGGGAATTATGGGACTTGAGACTGCAGCAGAGAAGACTCTTTCAGATTTGAGCTCGAGGATAGAAAGACTTGCATCCATGAAAAGGCTGCTCCAGGAAGAACTAGAAGCAAGGGTTCCAAATATAAAGGTTAACAGTACGCCTGAAGGCGCATGTCACATACTCAATATCTCGTTTATGGATGTCAAGGGAGAGGTGCTGCTGCACACGCTTGAGCAGGACGGTATTTTTGTCTCCACAGGGTCCGCGTGCTCATCGAAGAAAAAGGGAAGCCACGTATTGGGAGAGATGGGGCTTTCAAATGCCCAAATTGAAGGCGCGATACGTTTCAGCCTTGGCGAGTTCAATACGGTAGATCAGATAAAAAGCGCAGCAGAAATTGTAAGCATTCGGGTTGAAGAGTTTAGAAAAATAGTGGGTAAATAAGGAGTTGACAAGCATGTACAACATAGTAATAGTAAGATACGGAGAAATCGCGGTTAAAGGCAAGAACAAGCCCGTATTTGAGAAGAAGCTTGTGGCAAACATCAAAAACGCCCTCAGGTCTCTTGGGAATATAAATGTATATAGAAAGCACGGCAGAATATTAATAGACGTAGAAGAGCATGACCACGAGGCTATCATTGAGGAAGCGAAGAAGGTATTCGGAGTTTTCTCGCTGAGTCCTGCCATACTTGTAGAAAAGGATTTTGAGAAGCTTGAAGAAAAGTGCCTTGAGCTGCTCAGCGAAAAGGTGGAGTTCGAGGACGTATGCACATTCAAGGTGGACTCAAAAAGGACTGACAAGAGCTTTCCACTCAAATCGCCTGAAATCAGCAGAGAGATAGGAGCGTATTTGCTGAAGGAGCTTTCGGATAGTGTAAGCGTAGATGTAAACAATCCTGATGTCAGGGTGTATGCTGAAATCAGGGAGGATTGCTATATATGCTTTACGGAGAAAATAAGCGGTTACGGCGGAATGCCGCTTGGCACCAACGGCAAGGCACTGGTGCTGCTTTCGGGAGGAATAGACAGCCCGGTGGCTGCCTGGATGATAGCCAAAAGAGGTGTCGAGATAGAAGCCATACATTACCACAGCTATCCGTTCACCAACGAGCGGTCTCTTGAGAAGGTCAAGGATCTTGCAAGGATACTTTCAAAATACAGTGGGCCGGTGAGGTTCTACAGCGTCAATTTGCTGCCTATACAGAAAATGATAAACGAGCATTGTCCGCAGGATGAGCTTACCATAATTGCGAGAAGGTTCATGATGAAAATTGCTGAAAGAGTCGCCAGACTCAAAGGCTGCAATGCACTAGTGACAGGTGAGAGCATAGGGCAGGTTGCATCTCAGACCATAAACGGCCTTGAGGTCACAGACGGGGCTGTTCAGATTCCGGTATTCAGGCCTCTTATTGCACTCGACAAGATTGAAATTATAGCTATTTCCGAAAAGATAGGTACGTACGAGACATCCATAATTCCAGAAGAAGACTGCTGCACAGTCTTTTTGCCAAAACACCCTGTTACAAAGCCTAAGCTCGACAGGATTGAAAAATCAGAATCAGTACTTCCTGTTGAAGAGCTTATTGAGAATGCAATTGAAAGCATGGAAGTGGAGGTGATAGGGTATGAATAAGTTTATAGCCAGATGGATCGTATCAACCCTGGCCTTGTTCCTGACAGCGGCTCTGCTGCAGTCGGTTGAGGTTACGGGAATAGCTGCTGCGCTTATTGCTGCGGCAGTACTCGGGATCGTAAATATGTTCCTTAAACCACTGGCTCTGATTTTGACTCTGCCACTAAATATTTTGACTTTAGGTCTCTTCACGCTTGTAATAAACGGATTTATGCTATATATAGCATCGGCGCTTGTGCCGGGATTTGCTGTCACGGGTTTCTGGGGAGCAGTCGGAGGAGCTCTGGTACTTAGCGTTTTCAACATGATACTAAACGGCATTTTCGATATTGAAAAATAAGGGGTTAATAAAATGATAGAAATAGGGGTTATGAACAGACTCAAGATTGACAGATTCGCGCAGCAGGGAGCATACCTTTCGGACAACAGTGATGCAAAGTCGGTGCTCCTGCCTAAAAAATTCGTACCTGAGGGTGCAAAGGAAGGCGACTTCCTGGACGTTTTCGTATACAGGGATTCCAGCGACAGGCTCATTGCCACCACCAAGAAGCCAAAGGGCATGGTAGGCCAGCTAGCGTATCTGAAGGTGGTTGAGACTACAAAAATCGGGGCTTTCCTTGACTGGGGATTGGACAAGGATATACTGCTTCCATTTACAGAGCAAAAATACAACATACAAAAGGGGAAAAGCTACCTTGTGCTGATATATCTCGACAAAAGCAAGCGCATTAGCACCACCACAGACATATATGACTATCTGAGGACTGACAGCACTCACGAGGCCGGAGACTGGGTTGAAGGTACTGTGTACAGCTTGAAAAAAGGCATGGGTGTCTTCGTCGCGGTAGAAAATACTTTCAAGGGAATGATACCGGAAAGCGAGTGCTTCGAGAAGCTTTATCCCGGAGACAGGGTAAAGGCGAGGGTGATAAGGGTAAGGGAGGATGGCAAGCTGGATCTTTCCACAAGGAAAGAGGCCTACAAGCAGATGGCGGACGACTCTGATAAGCTCATGGAGTATATAAGGGGCTGCGGCGGAGAAATCTTCATCGGCGACAAGAGCGATCCGGAAATAGTAAAGGAATATCTTGGAATGAGCAAGGCAGCCTTTAAGAGGGCAGCCGGAAGGCTTCTCAAAGAGGGAAGTATAGAAAAAACAGCTTCAGGCTATAAATTTAAAAACTAGGGAGGCAAAAATATGAATAAGAATCCAATAGTAACTTTTGAAATGGAAAGCGGCGGCAAGATTGAAATCGAGCTATACGAAAACATAGCTCCAAATACGGTCAGAAACTTCATTTCGCTTGTCGACAAAGGCTTCTACGACGGTCTTATATTCCACAGGGTAATCCCGGGCTTTATGATACAGGGAGGATGCCCTCAGGGAAACGGCACAGGCGGACCTGGCTACACAATAAAAGGCGAGTTCAGCATGAATTGTTTCACCAACAATATGAAGCACGAAAGAGGTGTGGTTTCAATGGCGAGGGCTATGAATCCAGACTCTGCAGGTTCACAGTTCTTCATTATGGTAGCAAAATCTCCTCACCTAGATGGCCAGTACGCGGCATTTGGCAGGGTTATAAGCGGAATGGAAGAGGCGGATAGAATTGTATCGGTAGACAGGGATTATATGGACAAGCCTAATTCGCAGCAGAAGATCAAGAAGGCGAGTGTTGAAAAATTCGGAGCTGAATACCCAGAGCCTGAAAAAATGTAATTCAAAAATTCTAATTAAAATTGAAACGGACGCGATTATTCGCGTCCGTTTTTAGATAAGATATGTTTAGATTAGATGGTTTTGTCAGCAAGATATGCGTTGGCATCAGTCACAAGCTCATTTATCAGTTCCTTGACTGTGACTATCCTGTCTATCCTGTATACGTTCGAGCCTGAGAAAATAAGGCCGTTGTCCACATCGCCCTTTACCGAATTGATAAGGGCCATGGATATGCAATAAGGTGTGCTTGCAGGATTGCAAGGCTTAAGGCAGTTCCAGCATCTGCTCACAGGGATATTCGAATTTTCAAGTGATTCTACAAATTTATTTCTGATGGCTCTTCCAGGAAGGCCTACAGGGCTCTTTACAAGCTGCACATCTTCCTTCTTGGCATTGACGTAAGCCATTTTGAAGTTGATGTGGGCGTCACATTCTTCAGTGGCTACAAATCTTGTTCCCATCTGCACGCCCGATGCTCCGAGCATTATGAACTCGCCTATGTCACTTCCTGTGAATATTCCACCCGCAGCAATTACAGGGATCTTCCTGTTGAATGTCTCTTCGTATGGTTTAAGCGATTCGATGACATCAGTCACTATATCCTTAAGGCTTGGGAGCTCTGGACTAGCCAGGTCTTCAGCTGAAAAGCCAAGATGGCCTCCGGCCTCGGGACCTTCTACTATCACAGCATCTGGAACATAATCGTATTTCTTGGTCCACATCTTGGTTATAGTAGCGGCAGCTTTTCCAGAAGATACAATAGGGATTATCTTGGTGCAGGAATCTTTTACAAGCTCCGGCAGATTTGAAGGCAATCCCGCTCCTGATATAATAACGTCGATTTTTTCTTTGACACAAGCTAGTACAGCTTCCTTGTAATTGTTAGTGGCTACCATTATGTTAACCCCAAGTATTCCGTTTGGAGAAAGGCTTCTTGCTTTTTTTATTTCGTTTACAAGAGCTCTTATGTTTGCTTCCGCAGGATTTATGTCAAAGTCATCTTCTCGATAACCAATTTGCACGCTTGAAATAACGCCGACCGCACCCTCGTTTGCCACAGCCGCAGCCAGACTGGCACCAGAAACTCCGACTCCCATTCCACCTTGAATTATTGGGATTTTGACTAGTAAGTCACCTAATTTTAAAGGTGAAAGATTCATTAAACTAACTCCTCCTACATTGTATATTTTGATAAATTAGTAGTTGATTTTAATACTAACCTATAAAGAGTATCTTATATATAATAATATGACAAAAAAGTGAATAATTCAACAAAATAAAATACCCCAGCCCAATCTTGCTGCAATTTGACCATCAGGCGGAACAAAAATTATTGAACTGTGTTAAATTAAGTTGGGGCTAGGGTATAATTTTAAAGATTATGAAATTTGAACAAATGGACATGATAATTATGAATGGTATATAATTCAATTCGGTAATCCTGAAAGGAGAACAGATTTGGACTTGGCAGAATTGACTCTAGATAGATATGTGCAAGGAGCTTACATGTGGCTCTGGTATTACTTGGTCGCTATTAACGCCGCAGGCATTGCTGTAATGGGAATAGACAAACAAAAGGCGAAGCGCAGGCTAAGAAGGATTAGCGAAAAGAGCATTTTTACATTGGCCGCATGCGGAGGAGCTTTGGGAGTTTGGGTAGGCATGTCGCTTTTTCGGCACAAGACAAAACACAAGAGCTTCAGCCTGGGCATACCGGCGCTCTTGATGTTGAATATTCTGATGGTGTATCTACTTTTCAATTTCAGATAGTTTACAGACACACAGTCGATTTGGTGTATTGACAAAAAAGAGGTGCATTTTATGGAGATGAATATCCAGAACCTTTTGGATACTACAGTATATCTGGTTGCAGTGTTTGACGGGGAAAACAAACTTATATTTTCAAACAGCACATTCAAGCAATTCTTCAACGGAGTACAGGCTGCTGATGACATACTAAAGAGATTCAAGCTCGCCAAGCGACTAATCTGGGAAGAGGACGTGGAGAATGGCGGGAAGTACAGGACTATAGTGAAATCAGATGAAAATGAAGACCACATATTCAAGTTTGAAATAAGCAGCTGCGGTGAATACAAGCTTGCAATAGGGATAAAGCTTGACTACGAAGACATAATACGGCTAGCGGAGGATATGCTAACAAAGAATTACGTAAAGATTGACGGCGTTGGCGGCATAAGCATAGAAGCTAAAAACAAGTCTGCTTGCCTCGATGAAAACTTTTATGTGACAATAATGCTGAGTGACGATTTGGAAATAAAGAGGACCAGCCGCAACATAGGCGAATATTTTGCGGGCACAAACTATACCGGAATGCCGCTCGAGCAGGCTTTCGGGCCTGAATTTGCATTTGTTGTTTCCGAAAAGATAAAGATGCTGGACGCCTTCAAATATGTAAGTTTTGACCTGATGGGCAAGCTGGTTGCCGTATCAAGGCACGATGACAAGGGCTATGTCCTGAACATATACCCTTATTCCAAGGGGGTCCACGACAAGTTTGCAGAGATACAAAGTCTTAAGGCTTCAATAAAAAGACTTGAAATGGAGCTTAGCAACAAAAATAAGCTTATAAAGATTCAAAAGATGATATTTGAAAATATCAAGACGATAGACGACATGACTAAGCTCTACAACAGGGCGCATTTTTACAGGACAATAGAAGGAGAAATAAGAAGAGCAAAAAAACTGGACTATCCGCTTTCGCTTATAATATTCAGCCTTGAAAATCTCAGGGAGATAAATCTGACTTCAGGAACTGAATACGGGGACGAAGCTCTCAAAGAGCTTGCAAATACAATAAAATCGCTCCTGAAGAAGGATTTTGAAATGGCATTCAGACTTAGTTCGCATGAATTTGCCGTGATTTCTCTTAATACCAGTCCGCAGGAGGTATTTATGAGATTCAGGGAAGCTCAGGATGTCAACCTCGACGATATGAAGCTGGAAGTTGAATTTAGGATAATTCAAATAGATCTTGCCATGGACGCGGAGAGCATAACGGCATATATAAATGAAAACACTCACTCCATGTAGGCGTAGAGGCTACTAGGCGGCGCAGCATCGCGAAATTTATTGACTATGGAGAGCAGCTGTGTTAATATGGTCTAAATGAATAGGAGCCTTTAAGTACGGTACAGAGAGACCGGGAAGGTAATAAATGAATTGCACTGCTCGCTTGGCGGATGCATATTATTTCAGGTATAGTCATGCCTTCCCGCTTGGGAAGGCATTTTTTATTCTTTAATTTAGTTCAGAGAAGCTAAGAAGAGGAGGCGGTTTTATGTTGAAAGGTAAACACCTTATTGACTTGAACGAATTTACAACAGACGAGGTTGATGAAATATTGGGACTCGCGGAGAAGATGGTCAACAACCCTCTTGACTACTGCGAAATAGCAAAGGGCAGGATACTTGCCACGCTGTTTTTCGAGCCCAGCACAAGGACAAGACTTAGCTTTGAGGCCGCAATGCTAAGGCTCGGAGGCCAGATAATAGGATTTTCAAGCCCTGACGCGTCATCCACATCAAAGGGAGAGAGCCTTTCAGACACCCTAAGAACAGTAGCTGCCTATGCAGATATAATAGCAATGAGGCATCCTAAGGAAGGAGCTCCAAGACTTGGAGCCAAATTCGTAGATGCGCCAATAATAAATGCTGGAGACGGGGGCCATCAGCATCCGACACAGACGCTTACAGACATGCTCACTATAAAGAGCAAAAAAGGGACTGTTTCAGGCCTTACAATAGGCGTATGCGGCGACCTTAAATTCGGAAGAACTGTCCATTCTCTGATAAAGGCATTTTCAAGATACCCGGGCAACAGATTCATACTGATATCGCCACAGGAGCTCAAAATCCCTCAGTATATAAAGACTCAGGTGCTTGAGAAGGGCAACATTGAATTCCTTGAAACTGAAAAGATAGACGAGGTCATGGGGGAGCTTGATATACTCTACATGACGAGAGTCCAAAAAGAGAGGTTCTTCAACGAGGAGGACTATATAAGGCTAAAGGACAGCTATATACTTGACAGAGACAAGATGGCCATGGCCAAGGAGGACATGATTGTGCTTCACCCGCTGCCAAGAGTCAATGAGATATCATACGAGGTTGACGAAGATGAGAGGGCCTGCTACTTCAAGCAGGTGGAGTATGGAATGTATGCCAGAATGGCGCTGATTGCCAAGCTATTGGGGGTAGATAAATAATGCTAGTAGTAGAAGGTGTTAAAAACGGTATAGTAATTGACCATATAAAGGCTGGAAAAGGGATAGAGGTTTTCAACCTTCTCAATCTTGGAGAGGCTGATTTCCATGTAGCCTTGATAATAAACGCCCACAGCAAGAGGCTCGGCAAGAAGGATATGATAAAGGTTGAAAACGTCATGGATTTGAATCTGGATCTGCTTGGCCTTTTCGATCCCAACATAACGATAAATGTGATAGAAAATGAAAAGGTCACATCAAAAATAAATTTAAAGCTGCCTCAAAGGGTAAAGAATATAATAAAGTGTAAGAACCCGCGCTGCATAACGAGCATAGAGCCGTACATCGAGAACGAGTTTGAACTGCTCGACCAGGAAAGCTGCGAATACAGATGCGTATACTGTGACGAAATTTACAAGATAGAAAAATAGGGGTGAGAAGCTTTGGAGCTGCTGATAAAAAATGCCAGGATTGTAGACCATGCTCAGGATTTCATCGGAGACATATATATCAAGGATGGAATGATAAATGAAGTCGGAAGAGACATATCAGAAAAGGAGTGCAGAGTATTTGATGCCTTGGGAATTGTAGTAATGCCTGCATTCACAGATCTACACGTCCACTTCAGGGAACCGGGTTTTACCTACAAGGAGGACATAGAAAGCGGCAGCCGCGCCGCTGCAAGAGGCGGCTACACAACTGTAAACCTAATGGCCAATACTAATCCGCCTTGCAGCAGCATGGACATAGTCAATCAGGTCATGGAGAGGGTTGGCAGCGTAGGCCTTGTCGACGCTTTTCAGTGCGTCAGCATAACAAGCGGAATGCGGGGGGATGAAATATCTCACCTGGACTCGATTTCGGAGCCGGTAAAATGCGTGTCGGACGATGGAAGGGGAGTTGCCAGCACGGGGATTATGCTCAAGGCCATGCAAAAATGCAAAGAAAAAGGCCTTGTCATAATGTCACATGCGGAGGACGCGAGCATATCAAATGATGATTACAGGCTTGCCGAGAACCTTATGACCTGGAGAGATTTGCAGCTTTGCAGAGAAAGCGGAGCCCATCTTCACATGTGCCATGTAAGCACTAAGGAAGCAATAGACTATATCAAGCAGGCAAAACTCGAAGGCCTTAATGTCACATGCGAGGTAGCACCGCACCATATATATGCCACAGACTCAGTTGCGTACAAGGTCAATCCGCCTCTTAGAAAGCCTGAAGATGTTGACTCGCTGATAGCCGCAATCAAGCTGGGCATAGTAGATGCCATAGCTACTGACCATGCGCCTCACACGAGCGAAGACAAGGTGGCCGGTGCGCCGGGAATATCAGGTATTGAGACATCGTTTTCACTGTGCTACACAAGCCTTGTCAGGAAAGGCCATATTGACCTTTGCAAGCTTTCGGATATAATGTCTAAGAGGCCTGCAGAAATACTCGGAATAAACAAGGGCAGAATAGGGGTAGGCTGCGAGGCCGACCTTGTGGTTGTGGATATTGAAGATTGTTATGAGATAGATCCTCAAAAATTCGCATCAAAGGGCAAGAACACTCCGTTTGCAGGAGATATGGTATACGGCAAGGTGCTTATAACGCTCAAAGCCGGCAGGATTGTTTACGATTACAAAGAAGAATAGACAGGAGCGATAAATATGATAATAGACAAGCTTTATGAGCAGGTGGAGAGCAAGGGCAATTCATGTGTGGGTCTGGACACAGACATAAGCTACATACCAAAAGAGCTAATGAGCCTGCACTCCAATTTTGAAGATGCCATATTCGAATACAACAGAAGGATAATAGATGCAACGCTTGATGTGACATCATGCTTCAAGCTTCAGATTGCATACTATGAAGCATACGGAATAAAAGGGCTTATGGCCTACAAGAGAACTCTAGAATACATCAAGAGCAAGGGCGCTGTGTCAATAGGAGACATAAAAAGAGGCGACATTTCAAAGACTGCCGAGATGTATGCCAAGGCGCATTTCGAGGGTGACTTCGAGACTGACTTCATAACGCTCAGTCCTTACATGGGAATGGACAGCATAGAGCCGTACATCCCTTATATGAAGGAGAAGAACAAGGGCGTATTCGTGCTGCTTAGAACTTCAAATCCCGGGGCCAAAGACATACAATACATACAGACTCAAAGCGGCAGCAGGGTGTATGATGAAGTTGGAGACATGATAGCGAGCTTGGGCAAGCAGGTCATGGGCGAGTGCGGCTATAGTGCCATAGGAGCAGTAGTTGGCTGCACACACGCGGAAGAAGGCGAGAAGATAAGGTCCAGATTCAGCGACACATTCTTCCTTATTCCTGGATACGGAGCCCAAGGCGGCAAGGGTGACGACGTAAAGGTATACTTAAGAGACGGCAACGGAGGGGTAGTAAACTCATCAAGAGGAATACTCCTGGCCTACAAGGGCAAAGAAGACGGCGAGAGAAAATTCGACGAGTATGCAAGGGAAGAAGTCATAAGGATGAACAAGGACCTCAGGGGGTAGCTTATGAAATCAAAATATATAGAAACTGCAGTATACAAGAATGAGCGGATTTCGGACTGCGTCTACAGACTCAGCGTAAAGGGAAGCTTCGATGTGAAGCCGGGGCAGTTTTTCATGCTGAGGGCATGGGGTCAGGAACCACTGCTCTCAAGACCTATAAGCGTGCATGACGTTGATGATGAAAAGATTACATTCCTTTACCATGTTGTAGGCAGGGGGACTCAGATTTTTTCCAAGCTAAGGGAAGGCGACGATATAAGCCTCACAGGGCCTCTAGGCAATGGCTTTGACCTTGACATGCTAAAAGGAAAGGTTGCGCTAGTTGGTGGAGGAATAGGAGTAGCGCCCCTTAATTACCTTTACAAGAAGCTTTCGATGAACGAAGACGTGGAAGTCAGCTTTCATGCGGGATACAGAAGCCAGCCTTTTGGGCTTGAATGCATACAGGGTTCATGCAGTCTTCTTAATATTGCAACTGAAGACGCCTGCGTAGGCGAGAAGGGCTATATAATAGACTATTTCGAGCCTAAGGACTACGACATGGTCGTATGCTGCGGACCTGAGATAATGATGTCAAAGCTTATAAAAAAATGTGAAGCGGCCGGAGTGCCTATACTGGTGTCGATGGAAAAGAAAATGGCATGCGGCATAGGAGCGTGTCTTGTATGCACATGCAAAACAAAGGATGGAAACAAGAGGAGCTGCGCTGACGGCCCTGTTTTCCTGGGAAGCGAGCTGATATTAAATGACTAGTGTTAATATATGTGGAGTTGAACTCAAGAATCCAGTAATCGCAGCATCGGGAACCTTCGGATTCGGCGGAGAATTTTCCGATTATTTCGATGTGTCAAGACTCGGAGGCATATCGTCCAAAGGTCTCACACTTGCCCCGAAGCAGGGAAATGACGGCGTGAGAATGCACGAGGTCAGAAGCGGCATGATGAACAGCGTAGGACTACAAAATCCAGGCGTAGAGGCCTTCATAAGGGAAGAGCTGCCTAAGATGGAGAAAATGAATACGGCTGTAATAGCAAACCTGGGCGGTTCGACTATAGAAGACTATGTGAGGGCTGCGGCTATGCTTGACAAAAGCAGCATAGACATTCTCGAACTCAACATATCATGCCCCAATGTAAAAGAGGGCGGAATGGCCTTTGGAATAAAATCGTGCGTGGCATATGAGGTTGTGGGCGAAGTGAGGAAGGCCACAAGCAAGCCCCTCCTAGTGAAGCTCTCGCCTAACGCCGAGGACATATGCGACATGGCAGTAAACTGCTGCAAGGCCGGAGCTGATGCCATATCGCTTGTGAATACATTCAAGGGTATTGCAATCGACATAAAGAGCAGAAAACCGGTTTTTGAAAATATTTCAGCCGGCGTTTCAGGGCCTGCGATAAAGCCTATGGCCCTGAGGATGGTGTACGAGGTTTGCGGCTGCGTAGACGTGCCGGTAGTCGGCATGGGCGGAATATCCACCTACGAGGACGCCATAGAATTCATTATGGCGGGCTCGCATGCAATCCAGGTGGGAACGGCCAACTTTATAAAGCCGGACATATGCGTGGACATAATTGAGGGAATAGAAGCCTTCATGGTAAGGGAAGGCATAAAGAGCCTCGAAGAGATCAGAGGCATAATAAAATAACATTGCGAGGAGAGAATCTAATGAATTCGACTGAAAATATGGTATTGGAAGAACTAAGGGCGTCAGAGGCTCTGCTTGAAGGACATTTCCTTTTGTCATCAGGAAAGCACAGCAACAAATACTGCCAGTGCGCAAAGCTGCTTCAGTATCCTCAGAGGGCTGAAAAGGTAGTAGCTGTAGTAGCAGAGCAGCTCAAGGACGTCGACTTCGACATGGTGGTAGGACCGGCGATGGGCGGAATAGTTGTGGCCTACGAGCTTGCAAGGCAAGTCAAAAAGCCGGGCATATTCACAGAAAGAGTTGACGGCGAGATGGCTCTTAGAAGGGGTTTTGAAATAAAGCCGGGGCAAAAGGTCATAATATCAGAAGACGTCATAACTACAGGCAAGTCATCGCTTGAGGTTGTAAAGCTGATAGAGAGCATGGGAGCGCAGGTAGTGGCTCTTTGCGCCATAGTTGACAGAACAGGTGAAGGAGCGAGTATGCCGTTTCCTGTATACAGCGCAATCAGGCTTGAATTCGAAACATACGACGGCGCAGAATGTCCAATGTGCAAGCAGGGCATAGAGTATGTAAAGCCGGGCAGCAGGAATATAAAGTAGCGGAAGGCTATAAAAATCAAAAAACGCAAAAAAAGCAAAAAAGTATGGCAGCAACGCCAGCCTTTTTGCTTTTTTTTATTGAGAGAAAAATCATTACATTTTCAGCTCGCCAAGCGTATCTCCCGAAAGTATGTCAATGAGTCTTATTGTCGAATCCTCAATGACAGCAGCTGAGTGGGAGGAGTCCTTGGGAAGAGAAGTGCTTCCTGGGTTAAGGACCACCAGATCTTCGTCCTTTCTAAGCTCCTTCACGTGCGTGTGGCCATAGACAAAAAGGTTAAAGCCGCATTTCTTGGCGTAAGCCACCGTGGCTTCTAGTGGCTCCTTGTAGCCATGGCACACCATTATCTTAATACCTCCAATGTGCATAACCGTATAGGGAGACTGAATCGGATGTTTTATGACCATCTGGTCTACATCGCCGTCGCAGTTTCCCGACACAAAATAAATGTTATTGAGGGCATTGAGTGTTTCGGCAACGTCCTTGGGGGAATACCCTTCAGGGAGCGGATTTCTCGGTCCGTGATACAAAATATCGCCAGCATGTATTATATAATCACAGCTGCCTATGGCTTCAAGAGCCTTGTTCAGGAAATGAACACTCCCGTGCGTGTCGCTTATTATCCCTATTCTCATGATATGCCTCCTTACAGGAATTTTTCCTTGACCTTTGACCAGAACTCATAGCTCCTAAGCCTAAGAAGACGCACTGTTGTACCTGAAGTGGAAACTGAAATTTTTTGTATTTCTGGGCGCCTGAACTCGATCCCATCAGACACCAGTAAAAGCGAGCTCTCAAATTTGTCTTCGGGAGTTATCTCTATGACCGAAGCTTCAGGCAGCACTATGCTCGAAGTGAAGGATCTGTAAGCTGTAGTATTGATTGGAGCGAGCGGTGTTACCTGAATCAGATTAAGACTGGGATCGACAATGCTTCCTCCCGCCGAATAGTTATAAGCCGTCGAGCCGCTAGGTGTTGATACTATAAGTCCGTCTCCGCTGAATTTCTCTATGAAATTTCCATTTACGCTTATGTTCAGGTGGACAGTCCTGGATTTGTCGCTTTTTATCACTATCTCGTTGAGGCCCATCAGAGTTGACGCGCCGTCATGATCATGCACAGTGGCCTGCAGAGGTCTTATCTTCTGTACGAAAAAGTCGCCCCTAAGATATGCATGTATGAACTCCTCTATCTCATGGGGATGGATTTCCTGAAAAAAGCCAAGGTGGCCGGTGTTTATCCCGACTAGCTGCATCTTGGGAAAGTTATGTTTATGCAGAGTATTGAGGAATGAACCGTCCCCTCCTATGCATATAATAAGCTCCGCATCGGTGCTGAAATTGTCCGGCACGGCAAATCCGTATGACTCGAGGGTGTGCTTAAGGTCTGGCAGAAGCTCAAGAGAATACGGATGCTCGTTAGTCGTTATGTTTATTATTCTTTTCATTGCCGCACCTCCCTTTCTGTATGAATATCATATGATTAATTATAACATAAAACGTAATTAAGTTTATAAATATCGCAAAGCAAATATTTTGTTGGAAAAAAGCTAAAACTATGCGAAAATATTATATGAAAAACATTCGGAGGATGGTGCAGTTTGATTAACAAGGAAAAACAAAGGCATAACCTTATAACCTATACATGTACAGAAAATGGAATAAGCGTAAGAGAGGTGCTAGAAGGCAGGCTTAGCATGTCTTCAAGATTCATAGCGGGCCTTAAGCGGGAAAAAAACGTATACGTAAACAAAAAGGCCAGAAAGTTCGATTACATGCTCGAGGAGGGCGACACTGTAGAAATAAGAATAAACGAGGAACCAAGCGAATTCAAACCTCAGGACATTGACCTCAAGGTGGTATACGAGGATTTCGACATACTTGTTGTTGACAAGCCGCCCTTTATGGTGGTCCATCCAACAAAGAGCCATGACGAGGCGACCCTTGCAAATGCGGCCGCGCACTACTTCAAAAGCAGAAACGAGAAGATGAAAATACGGTTTGTCAACAGGCTTGACATGAACACTTCCGGGCTTGTAGTGATTGCCAAGAACCCTTATGCGCATCACATTATTTCTGAAGATATGGCAAAGGACCATGTTGCAAAAAAATACATTGCAGTTGTAAAAGGAATACCGGAAAACGAAGAGGGAACTATAGACATACCGATATACAGGCCGACTGAGGACAGCATAAAAAGAACAGCAGACAGCAGAGGTCAAAGCGCAGTGACACACTACAGGGTGCGGGAGAAACTTCAGAATGCCGCGCTGCTCGAGGTCAGAATTGAAACGGGAAGGACGCACCAGATAAGGGTTCATCTAAGCCATATAGGTCATCCGATAATAGGTGACGAGCTATACGGATATGTTGATGAGAGCCTTATAAAAAGACAGGCGCTTCACGCCTGCGGATTGGAGCTGCTGCAGCCAAGGCTCAGGGATAAAATAGAGCTGCAGGCTGGCATACCTGACGATTTTGTAAGCCTAATAGAAAAACTGAAAGCAAAATAAAAAAGAGAGGACTCGTATCCTCTCTTTTGTTTGCCTTGTGCTTGCAATTACATGTGCTCTTCTATATAGTCGCAGATTTGCTTTATAGTCTTGAAGTTTTCAGCATCTTCATCAGGAACTTCGATGTCAAACTCGTCTTCAATAGCCATAACTATTTCAACAGCGTCAAGCGAGTCAGCCTCAAGATCTTCGATAAGCGAAGTCTGCATTCCTATATCATCAACTTCATCAATTCCCAATTGATCTGCAACAATATTTCTCACTTTTTCAAATATCATAAGTATATAACCTCCACGAATTTTTCTTTGATTTTTCATATAGTAGTTTAATATACGAGAGGACATTTTTCAATATGTAAATGAAATAAATAATTAAAATATTAGCTATGCAATTTATGTTATAATTATTAATGCATACTTTGTGACAACGATTGCAGCAGATGCTTGCAGGGCATTTTATATGGGTATTTAAATAGAGATGTATGAATCCAAATATATAAAAATAAAGTGAGGGGAAATTATGGCCATTACGATAAAAGATGTTGCAAAAAAAGCGGGAGTTTCAATATCGACAGTATCTCGCGTTATAAATAACTCCAAACCGGTAAGCAGTGACATAAGACAAAGGGTAATGGCTGTCATTGAAGAAACCGGATATGTTCCCAATACTGTCGCAAGAAGTCTTGTAACTAAGAAAAGCCAGATAATAGGCGTGATAGTGCCCGACATGTCCAACATATTCATAGGAGAGCTGCTCAACGGCATAGAGGAAGTCGGCAAGATGTATGGCTATGACATACTGCTTTGCAACAGCTACGGCGGAGCTGAGGAAGAGCTAAGATACATAAATCTTCTGCAGTCAAAGCAGGTGGCAGGGATAATATTTGTATCATGGAGAATCGATGACAAGCATGTGCAGACAATAAAAAACACGGGCCTTCCGTGCGTATACATAAGCAAGAATGCGAAGGATTTTGATGTCTATTCAGTCGGAATAGACTACTATAAGGCAGCATATGACATGACAAACTACCTTCTGGCAAGAGGCCACAAGAGCATAGCATTCCTAAGAAGCAGGTTTGAATACACCAATGAGGAGTCCGACAGATTCAATGCATTCAAAAATGCTCTCGCTGAGCACGGACTAGAGATGGATTACAACATGGTTAAAGCGGGACACATAACAAGTGAAGCAGGCTACAACATGATGTGTGAAATACTCGATTCTGGAAACCGTCCTGACGCTGTTTTTACAACAAATGATGAGATAGCCGCCGGAGCCATAAACTGCATACTTGACAGAGGACTGAGGGTACCTGAGGACATATCTGTGGCAGGCTTTGACGATACAAGAGTGGCCATGCTTGTAAGACCTACGATTACAACGATAAGACAGCCGATATACGACATAGGTGCGGTATCCATAAGGATGATTATTAAGATGATAAAGAAAGAAGCTGTCGACACCAAGGTGGTCGACCTTCCATACGAGTTGGTAGAGAGAAAAAGCGTAAAGTAAGCAGCATTCGAGGTGAACGTTTTGGTTCAGGAGTATAAAACCTTGCACGGACGCGGCGAGGATAAAATAGAAATAGAAAAATCAGTTTTCATAGGCTACTCAGCGCCCGTGTCTTCGGAGGATGAAGCCGCAATTTTCATAGACAGCATAAGGCAAAGGCACAAGGAGGCCACTCACAACGTGTGGGCCTATATAATAGGTATGAATATGGAGATACAAAGATACAGCGACGATGGCGAGCCCAAGGGCACGGCAGGAATACCTGTGCTTGAGGTTATGAAGAAGGAAGAACTCAGGAACGTAGCAGTCGTGGTCACCAGGTATTACGGGGGCACTAAGCTTGGAGCAGGAGGCCTTGTAAGGGCTTATACAAAGGGAGCCAAGATAGCCTTGGACTCGGGCCGCATAGTGACAAAAAGACTCTACAGAAAACTGTTCATAGGTTTGGACTACCATATGCTGGGCAAGCTTCAAAACGAGTTTTCAAACAGGGGATACATAATAAAAGATATTGAATACGCAGAAAATGTTAGACTGACTGTATACGCGCCCGATGAGCAGCTGGAGAACATAAAAAAGCTTGCTATCGACATTACAAGCGCAGCGGCTCAGCTTGAAGAGGGAGAACAATTCTATATTTCACACGACGAGAGCGGAGCTGTAATATTAGACTAAATGCAGCCCGGATTCGTAAGAGGAGGAAACGTTGTGCGACAAATGGAGCAACTAAAAAAACAGATGCTTGAAATGAAAAAATGGGCTGTAGTGGGCGTCACTCAGGACGAGTCAAGATATGGCTACAAAATTTACAAGCTCATGAAATCAAAAGGATACAGCGTATACGGCGTAAATCCAAAGTACAGCGCGGTGGACGCAGACAAGGTCTACGGTTCGCTCAGGGAGCTGCCTGAAAGCATAGAATGCGTGGATGTAATAGTGAATCCTGGGGTTGCGCTGAGGCTGCTGGACGAAATCAGCGAGCTTGGAATAAAGAATGTGTGGTTCCAGCCGGGCGCTTACGATGAGAGCGTCTTGGAAAAGGCGGCAGGGCTGGGACTCAACATAGTGTATGACTATTGCGTATATGCCGAGCTTTTAAAATAGGATGATTCAAAGTATTCATTACAGAGTTAATATGAGGAGAGAACATATGCTTACAGTTGAACAAAAAATTGAAAAAACAGTAGAGTGGCTAAGAGCAAAGGTTGAGGAGTCAAGGACGAGCGGTATCCTTGTGGGGCTTTCTGGAGGAATAGACTCGGCTGTAGTAGCATTCCTTATAAAGAGGGCTTTTCCGAATGACTCTATGGGAGTTATAATGCCAATAAAAAGCAGCGAGACAGACAGGCTGCATGCGCTTGAACTTGTGGAAAGCTGCGGCATAGACCATATGGAGGTAGATCTTACAGATATCCAGGATTCAGTCATGGGTACAGTGTTCGAAAAGCTCCAGGACATGGGAAAATACAAGGAACAAAACGGCAGGATTGCCGATGCGAATCTGAGAGCCAGACTGAGGATGAGCACGCTTTATACGGTTGCAAACAACCTCAACTATCTTGTTGCGGGAACTGACAATGCGGCGGAGGTATACACAGGGTATTTCACAAAGTACGGTGACGGAGGCGTGGACATACTGCCAATCTCCAACCTGCTCAAGCGGGAAGTATACGAATGGGCCAGAGTGCTCGGAGTGCCGTCTAGCATAATAGAAAAGGCGCCTTCTGCAGGATTGTGGGAAGGGCAAACGGACGAAAACGAGATGGGCACAACATACGACATGATAGACGATCTGCTTGAAGGAAAAGAGATTCCTCAAAAAGACAGAGAAATAATAGAAAGGCTTCATGCCAGGTCTGAGCACAAGAGGAACATGCCTCCAAAGCCTCCCGTCTTTTAGATATATTTACTGAATCGTATTTTCGTGATAAAATTACTATGTTTTAAAATAATTGCAATTAAATGCCAAATATTTGAATGAGTGTCTGTACAAACAAGTAAGGAGTGGAAAAATGGGACGTATTGGAAACATAGTGCAAAGAAAAGGCAAGCAGGATGCAAAAAGAGCTCAGATATTCACAAAGTACGCAAGGCTTATATCGGTAGCAGCAAGGGAAGGCGGAGCGGATCCTGAATACAATTTTGCTCTCAAGAACGCTATAGAAAAGGCCAAAGAGATGAACATGCCTAACGACAACATAGACAGAGCCATCAAGAAAGGTTCGGGCTCTTCAGAGGGCGAAAACTATGAAACGGTAGTGTATGAAGGGTACGGACCGGGCGGAGTGGCCGTAATAATAGAAACTCTTACCGACAATAAAAACAGGACTGCAGGCAACGTGAGATACTATCTTGACAAGAACGGCGGCAACCTCGGAACTAGCGGCTGCGTAAGCTTCATGTTCGACAGGAAGGGTCAGATAATAATAGAGGCGGCGGATGGAGTTTCAGAGGACGACATCATGGAAATTGCTCTCGAGGCAGGCGCGGAGGATGTCATATCTGAAGAGGATGGCTTTGTTGTACTTACTTCTCCGGAGGATTTCCAGGCGGTAAAGGAAGCCCTTGCGAAGGCTGGATACGTTCTAATTGACGCCGATGTAAAAATGCTTCCTCAGACAATGGCCAAGCTTGAGGGTGACAGCGTCACTAAGATGGAGAAGATGCTTGACATGCTCGAGGACGATGACGACGTTCAGCAGGTCCACCACAACTGGGAGCAGGACTAAACGATTGGAATTACAATGGTTTCAGAGTTTCAACTTTGAAATTATTGCCCTTGTGATGACGTACACGCACATCTAATATCATACTAATTATGATATACAGCCATATAAACATTAACACATTCTACCAAAATTCAATTGGGAGGATGTGTTTTTTTATGTATTCACACGCTTATTTAGAAGAGTTTATTTTGGATTGCAGAGTTAGAAATCTAACGCCACGAACAATCAAAGGGTATCGAAATAATGTAAGTTTGTTCCTGCGACATACGGTATTAAAGTTTGGCGTTGTCGATCCTTTGCAGATTCAAAAGATTCACATTAAAAGTTATGTCATATATCTTCAAGACAGACAGATGAAGCCGTCTTATGTGGCTACTGTATTCAAGTCTATCAAGGCATTTTTTGTATATTTGCAAGTGGAAGGCTATATTTCAAGCAGTCCGTTATACAATATGCAAACGCCAAAAGGTAGCAAAATACTTATTCGCACATTTACAGATGATGAAGTAATCGCCATGCTTGATGTGTATAGTGGCAAAAGTTTTATCGACATAAGAAACAAGGCAATATTATACATGCTATTTGATACTGGAATAAGAAACCTTGAATGCTGTACTATCAAGAATGATGATATCAAGGACAATGGGACTATACTTATTTTTGGTAAAGGTCGAAAGGAAAGGTTTGTTGTTCCATCGCTTCAGACACAAAAGCAGCTGAGAAAATATGAAAGGATAAGGGATTCCAGATTCTATGCACATCCCAAAAGCCCTTATTATTTCCTATCGTTCAGAAATAATCCATTAACTAACTCTATGTTAGAAAGGATTGTAAAGGATGCAGGCAAGCAAGCCAATGTTAGAAAGGATATAAGAAGTACACCTCATACTTGCAGACATTACTTTGCACAGCGATGTCTACAAAATAGAATGGATGTTTACAGCCTATCAAGGCTATTAGGCCATGAACGCATAGACATAACAAAACGCTATCTGCAAAGTATATCAGACGAAAATATATTCGAGTTAGTCAAAGGCAATACCCCACTTTCAAACTTGACGAAAGGGGGCAGGAGATAATGAATGTAAAAAATCGTGAATTGTATATAAAATTATTATCTGTCCTTAATGCATACGAATATGCAATATACGTTAAATTACACATTTTAAAAGAGCCAAATAAGGATTCTATAACATTGAGCATGCAAGAAATCGCAGATGTTGTTAAGTGTTCTGTTAATACAGTAAGAAAAAATATATATCTATTAGAGTTAAAAGGATATATCAAAATTGAACGAAACGGCAAAAAGCACACCTATGTATTTACAAATAAGGGGTGGGAATAATGTTGACATTCGTTCAGATACCATCAAGCGTAGATTTATCAGCAATTGAAGTAGGTTGCTATAATGCAATTGCAAAATTTATGAATTTAAACACGAACAAAGCAAAAGTAGGCATAAGGCGTATTGCAAGTGAAATGAAGATGTCTAAAAATACTGCCCTGAAGTACATCAATAGGTTAGCTGATAAAGGTATCATAACTAAAAAAACACATTACAATCCAAAAACAAAAGAATATGACGTAAACGAATATACATTCTTGAAAGTGCAGCCACTTAAACAAGGGGTGGTTCAAATTCCTAAGAACACTGGTGCAGAGCCAAAGACGAAAATAGATTCTTTTAATAATAATAGTTGTTGTCTAGAAGATGCAAAAACAGAACTATTAAAGCAATTTGATATAAACGTTGTATCAGAAGCGATTAAGATATATTTGCAAACAACTGATAAGATTAACAACCTCTTAAATTGGCTTGTAGGAGTTTGTAGGAATATAGCCAATAAGAACATCAACAAGAAAGTCAAAACGCCTTACAAGGCAAATGAGAACGCCACAAAGCCATATACTAAGGCAGGCAATCCTTATAAAACTAAATTCCATTTTGAGTGTGATAGATCCGGCCAATACACAAATGACGAGTTGGAAAAAATGCTATTAGCTAATCAGACAAAATGGAATAAATAGGAATATAATAGAATATTATGTAAATTAATGCCATGTGATAAGTGTATTTTTTTAAGTACATTAATCAGATGGCTATTAGTGTTCGCCTTAATCGTTCAACAATATAAAATAATTGTTGAATATAATAGACCGTTCGGGGTATAATGATTATATAACAATTAATTGTTGAATTTTAGGGAGGTGGATTTGATGAACGCTTACAAGGAATTATTGAAAGAGTTGGATGCCAGATTGCAAACGGCAATATGTATTAGAGATGGACTTGCTGAAGGCATTACAAAAGAAACAAAAACTTCCAGAGATAGTTTTATAGATGGGGCTGTACATGCCTACAATCAAGAAATTGACTTCCTGCAAAGGACATTAGAGAGATATAGTCAAGTGGATGTAGAAATGGATATAGAGTTGAAATATAAGAAACATAATGAACGCAATGCAGGCAGAAAAAAATCCTATACAGATGAACAGATTGCACAGGCAATAGAATGGCGAAAAATTGGAAAGTCTTATAAAGAGATTGGACAGCTGGTAGGATTAAGCACCGGAACTGTTCACAAATTGATTGGAAATAAAAATAAATAAAAATTTTTAAAAAAATCGCTAAAGTTTATTGACACTATGCCGATAACTATGGTATAATGAAGAGTGGCATTTGTGTAGACAGTAAAAAACCACCTTCTTAACTGCAATTAAGAGGGTGGTACATTTTGTTGTCTTTTGTGTGATAAATGATTATTTTTCGACTTATATCATGTTATCACACATCCATTCACATTGCAACAAAAAAATAAAAAAAAGAAAAAGGATGTGTTAGTGATGTATCAAGAAATGAATCAATTTGAAATTGCAAGGGTGAACGCTTTACCAGACATACTGGAGGCCTTCAAAGAAGGACATAATTTTTTAGAATATTTCTATGTCCAGATAGACAGGAACGGAAATTCCAGGGTTTTATTTTACGATCCTTCAATCAAGGAATTTTTAAAAAAGATTACCCACGAATTTACAAAAGGAAAACATCTTGAAGGTAGATATAATGGGAGAAACCTATCTATCCAAGCAAAGGTATTCCAGCCTGATGAAATAATGGATATGTTCCAAGATTATATTATAGCCTTCAGCCAAAACAACAGATTTATACATGATGTAAAGGCAGAGCATGATAAGCAGCTGAACAAACTAAGAAGATATATTCAAGATAGTTTTAGGGGTAGATTGCTGAATGAAGCAAATAAACGTATTGGCAAAACTCAGGTTTACTCTTTTGAGGATGTCGGTTCACAATTTCATGATGATGAAAGATTGACACTTGAGGACATAGCAACAACAGATACATATTTTGAAAATGATTATGAAGAAGAAACGAACATAGGCTATACAGCAGGACAACTATACATAGAGTTTATTTTAAATAATTATGAAAATGTACTTACAGACAGTCAAGTTGACAACATAGAAAGGACGCTGGATTCACTCAAGCATGAAAACTACATAAATGAAACTACAGGCATGATTGATAAATATAGCCTTAGATTGATGGAAATATGGACACCTTCAGAGTATGCAGAATATATGAAATGTATTGATGAAGGCATGAGCAGGAAAGAACTCGAAAGGAAAAGATATAGTTTATGTGGCAACTGTGCAAGGAAAATAGACAATGTTAGAAAGAGAATGCAAAAAGCATTTGTCAAAAAATATCCTGAACTTGCTGAATACATAGAGAAAAAAGAATTATACATAAATGAACATGAGAAAGTCCAAAGAAATGATGATGCTTATTATTGGTTGAAATTGCCTTTATGCGTAGAATTGATGAATGAAAATAAAAATAAAATAAAAGAAAATTTTACAAATATAGCATAAGTTGACAAAAAAATGATATACACACACTGTAATATATGTGTAGAACAGGAACAAAATTCCTTTTCTATATAGGTCTTGTCAGCCTATCTCCTATTTTATAGTTTTACTATTATAGGTCTTACTTTTTAGCATAATTATGGGTGAGTTTGTGGGTTCTCGTAGGTTCAAGTCCTACCACTCCTACCAACAAACAATGCAAAACCCACTTTCATTTTTTTTGTAGATAAGTCAACAAACGTTGACATTCCAATATATAAAGGGGTGATGACAACAATGGAAAATGAAAAAAACAAACTCAAGCAACGCATTAAGGAATTAGGACTGACACAAAATTATATCTGCCAAAAGTTAGGAATCAGCAAAAGTATGTTGTCACACTACTTGGCAGATAGACGAAATCTTAATCCGGATACCGAACGAAAACTTTTACAGCTAATTGAACAGTACGACAGATTAGACATTCAATAATTGGATGTCTTTTTTATTGCCCTTGTAAGGGCTTTTAAAACTAATATAGGGGCTTTGTTCATGGCAACTGTTAAAACGCCTGTGGGAGGTAGACAGGGGCTTGTATAAGGTAACTAATCAAATGGAGGTAATACAAATGGATTACAAAGAGAATATGACACAAGAAGAATTTGAGCAGGCTATAGCACAAGCAAGGGAAGGGCTTTTCAGTGAAGAAGAACTTAATAAGCGTGTGCAATCCGAAACCGACAAAGTGAGAACGGATTACAGCCTAAAAATGAAAGAACTTGAAGCCAAACTTCCAGCAGAAAAATCTGAAAAGGAAATGGCACTTGAGCAAAAGGAAAGGGAACTTGCAGAGTTTGAAAACAATCTCAAGATTCAATCTGTTTTGCAAAAGAATAATATTCCAAGTGATTTGGCTAAATACCTCAAGTGTGACGATGTGGAAACCTTTGAAAGTGAAGTTGTGGGTCTGCTAAATACGCAGCTACTCAATTCAAGTTTCAAGCCAGAGAATCACAAAGCCAATCATGGCATTACAAAGGATGAGTTTGCTAAGATGAATTATATGGAGCGTCAAGCACTTGCAGATAGCAATCCAACTTTATTCGATATGCTAAGTGCTAAATAGCACTTTCATATAAATTTATTCCAAGGGAGGTGAAGCCTACTTGGAATAGACTTGTTACATATATAGTCTTACATTGATGTGATAATCCGAACTATCAATATCAAATTGTCTTTTGGATGCAGACGTAAAAGAACATCCACAAATATACTAATATAAGGAGATGATACGGATGGCATTTATAAAACCCAACGTGTATGCAGGGCTGGTCACTTCCAAATTCACTGGAAAAGTAAAAGTCCTTCAACTTGCAACAGACCTCGGAGAAATTCCCGATTATTCCTCACAAGGAGAAACGATAGTATTCCCTAAGTGGAGTCTATGCACAGATGCAGAAGAAATGGAAAAGGGTGTTGCCCTTACACCAGAAGAACTTGCACAAACTCAAACAACTGCAACTGTAAAACAAATAGGAAAGGCAATAAGGGTATTCGATTCAGAAAACCTTACTGCCATAGGCAATCAAGTAGACCAAGGAGCGATGCAAACAGCAGCCGTTCTAGCGAGGAAACTTGACAGCGATCTTATAACAGAGATGCTTACATCATCGCTAAAATCTGCAACAGCAGCAGCTAAAGCGATAACTGCAACTGAACTTGATAACGCACTTCAACTCTATGGAGATGAAAGAGATGTAGACGAGTTTGCAGGCCTTGTTGTAAATAGCCTACTTATACCTTCATTCATGGGCATGACAGAATTTGTTGATGCTATGAATACAACAGTAGCAGCTGGCAATGGTATAGTAAGAAATGGCCTACTTGGATTCTTCAGGGGCATTCCAGTCTATGTGAGTGACAAAGGCACATATGATGATGTAGCACAAGAATGTATATCTTTCATAATCAAGAAAAACTCTATAGGATATAAAATGAAAAAAAATATCCAAGTCGAACTGGAAAGAGAAGCGAAACTCAAAGCCACCGATATAGTGGCCGACTGCATGTATGCGTGCAAACTTTTAGCCGACGACGGGGTTGTTGTAGTAAGGAAAAGTATAGCATAATCTAATCTAATCATTCTAATTACTGGATAAGTGGACGGACTTTTTCAGTATTTATTTTTGATATTTTCATTCATTAATATTTTCGAAAAATAACTCTAATGCTTCAACTTGGAAAAATTGCATTTAGTATATATAGGCAGGGGGCTTAATTGTCCCCTGTCATTTTATTTTGCACCATTGTTACACTTTGTCACGATATTACAAATTATAGGAGGGAATTACAAAATGCTAAGGGGAAACAAACTAAGGATGCTTAGACTATATAGAGATTTAAGCCAGTCGCAAATAGCAAAGGCACTGGGAGTATCAAGAAATTATATATCCATGATGGAGTCCGAGAAAAGGGACATTTCACAGGAACATTATGACGCTTGGATTAAAGCACTAAATATGGCAGATATGGAAAAAGTAAAAAACGCAGAAAATGATATGGCAAAAGGGGTTGATGAGGTTGAACGTGAAGAAGTTGAACAGGGATAGCCTACCAGATTGGTGGCAAGGACTTAATACGGAAAATGGACTGATCCTAACTAATGACTTAGACAGTCTATTTGCATGTGCAGTATTAAAAAAAATATATGGATGTAATATAGTTGGATTCTATGACTTCAAGCAGATGGCATTTTGTGATAAGCCTAAGAATCTAGTAGGCGTAGACTTGGATATGAGTAGGGGTAAATGCTTCAGTAATCATAAGACATACTATCAAAATGACAATGCGATAAATCTTAATACATTACAGCCGGATACAAGGTATGGAAGGAAATATCCTTTGTCTACAACGATGCTTGTTTTATGGCTTGTTAATTATCCATTTTGTAGGCTAACAGATGAGCAGCTGAAAGTATTAATCAGCATTGACAGTGGCTATTTATGGCACTATGGCAAAGATTGGAATAGGGAAGTACACGCATGGTGGCTTGAATCTATGGGACTTGATGCTTTTACAGATATGCTGAATAGGACATCCAAGGATGAATTTGAGGTAATCAAGAAGAAATATAATCTTGATAGCACTATTCAACTTCATGCAGGCAGATTACATTCAGCAATCAGGGTGGATGCCATAAACGAATTATTCGGCTTTGATATGGAACTACCAAAGGATATATTTAAGACACATACATATTTTAAAAATATTCAGTTGCTTACATGGCAGCGAGGAAAATTGAACGATGGTAAGGACATCTGTTTTTCAAATGCTATGGTATCAAAAGACAGTGTGAAATTATCATTGATTCAATGATAATCATTTTGACTGTGGGAGGACAAATTGATGAAAATTAGAATAAGCAAAAATTACATAGCAACAAGGAAAATCAAGTACAAGGCTAATGCAAAGATAAATTTATACGCTTATGCAGGAGCAAAAACAACTGAACAGAAATTACAGCTAATACAAAAGGCAGACAGTATTTTTAAATTATTCGAATAGGAGATGTATGGTAATATGAACATAGAAATGATGATAGAGAAATTCAAAAAGGTTTCAAAAGAGAACCAACAAACATTAGCAAAGAGAACAGGCAGAAAACTAAAGACAAATAGGAAAGGTATCGTAGGAGGGAAATAATTATGGCTGAAAAAATGAATGGTGAAATGATATATATCTACAATCCACAACAAGCATATTTTTATATAGAGCATAAGGTTAGACCATTATCTGTGGGAGTCCACAAAAAAACAAATGCAGTCTATTTTGTTTTCGACAGAGAAAAGACCAGACCACTTTATACAAAATGGCTTGAGGGTAGTAGAATTGGCAGAATACAAGGATAGCATAGAAAATATTAATTGAAACGCTTATGCGTATTGAATTATTGGAGGTTAAAGGAATGAATCTAAGGAATATAAGACTAAATGAAAAAATGAAGTATAAAGGTTTATGCGAAATGCTTGAAATTGAAGTGAAAACAGATACCAGAGCAAAGCAAAGGCAATTTCAAGATATACAAAGGTATCTGAATATTACTAAGGATAAAACATGGTACACGATAACAGGAATCAAAGAAGTAGTTGATCCTAAAATAGATGGAAGAAAAAACAATAGCAGGCCACTTGAAATAGGCGAAGATATAGATAATTGCTTGTTGGCGTACTTTTGCGATGAAGATATAAGTTATCTCAGAACAACAAATAGACAACTTGGAGAAATAGTAGGCTTAATTAATTGCAATTACAAGGTGGCTTGCAAAGAGAAAAATAGGCTATACAATTATGCAAACGACAAATTCAAACTTGAAAATACTGAAGCCATGTATGATGTATTGGATAGAGCATACGACAAACTAAGAAATACATTCCATAAATCTTTAGAAAGGTTAGAATCTAAAGGACATATCGCATTTGAATCTATAATTTTCATCAATGATTTTGGCAGAATTGCAAACGTAAAAGAATGTAAAATAATCAAAAAGACGAAAAAAGAAGTATTGGCGTCTATGGGTGGTAATATGCAAAAGATAATCAGGAATGACAAAAAGATGAAGGAATATTTTAGTAGGGTTGATTATCTATGTGCTAATGCCATAAAAGGTTACAAATCAGGTTTTGAAGGGTTTGAAATAGTGATAGTGGCTGAAGATATGGAAAAGATGGATTATAAAACACTGAAAATGAATATAAATCAAAAATATATATCCAGTGTCATAAGAAATATAAAAAAATCCATAAGCAAAAGAAAATCTAAAATGTTAGCTGAAGAAAAAATCCATAGGCAAACAGGAACAGAGAACGAAGAAGTTTTGAATAAATGGAATTATAGCAGAATGAATGCTAATTACTTGAGGGGTGCAAAAAAAATTATAGATTTATTAATTGATATTGATTACCCAGATGTCAAAAAAGAGTTGCGAGAATATTCAAATGCAAGAAGGGAAAAAAAATACAATGGAGGATATAGTTTAACATATGAGATGTATATAAGTGATATGCTTGAGCGTCAACAAGACGAAGGTTATCACTATGCACAAATTCAACAATATTTAGAGTAAACAAAAAATCGTGCTAAGATTAAAGTCCTAACAATTAGTAAACATAGTTTGGGAGTTTAATTATAGCACGTTTTTTGTAAATGGAAATCCCTGTGGGGGTTTAAGGGGGTCGGGTGAATTGCAAGGTGGTTTTCCTTGCAAGAGGGTAACCCCCTTATAGGTAATAACTTAAAAGAAGGTACGGTGCTACGCACCTAGATGTCCCAAACCTGTCGGTTTGTGCCATATATCTATTACAATAATTCAAATTATGGTAGGAGGAAGAAACAATGGATAAATTAGATGAAATTGCAGAAGGTATAAAACGAATTGAAGAAATGACATTAGAGTTAAAACAATCATACATAGAGCAAGATAAACGGACTATGTATATATCATGGCAGGTTGAACAGTTGAAAAGGAATGTGAAAATAATGCAAGCATTACTATTTGAGGAGGAAGGAACATGGCAGTAGCTAACAGAGAAAAATCACTACTTTCAAAACTATGTGAGATAACAACAAGGCAAAAGGCATATTGGATTTTATACAAGTATGGGATGTATTCAGCAGAATCTTATGAGGACTTTGCAAGGAAGTTTCTACAAGGTTCGCCGAAGGAAGTGACAGACAATTATATCTATGAAGAAGAAGTCCAGCAGGCTATAAAACGATTAATGAAGATTATGCACGGTTCTAAGATGATTAATCTGTACGATACATATTATGCTAAGGCACTTGCAGGCGATGTGAACAGTGCAAAGTTTCTAATGGACTTCAGCAAAGAATTTTTCAAGGATGATAAGGATGAACTTATGGGACTCTTGGAAGATGTAAGGATTGATGAAGATGAGTAAAGAAAAAAAGAAATGGGTGAGTAAGAAGGATAGACTCAAACGCCTATTAAGCGATCCTAAAACGTACATAGAAAATCTGATTAAGATAGTCGATAAGAATGGCCAACTTGTACCATTTGTATTCAATGAGTTGCAAGCCGACTTTGTAAAGAATTTAGAAAAATATAATGTCATACTCAAGGCAAGGCAGCTGGGATTCTCGTCTATCGCATTGGCGTTATCGCTATATTATGCCAACACGCAAGCAAATACAACGTGCCTTTTGATGTCTTATAGCATAGACAGTGCGACAGGTATATTTGAGAAACTGAAAACCATGTATTGGACTATTCCAGATGTTCTAAGGGTTAAACTTATCAATAACAACAAAAAGGAACTCAAGTTTGTAAATGGTAGCAGGATTATAGTTTGTACCTGTGGAAACAAGGATGTTGCAAGGGGTTTGACAATCAAGTTTGCACATTTGTCCGAGGTGGCGTTTATGAAGGATACTATTAATAAACAGCTACTTGCAATCGAACAGGCACTTGTACCAGATGGCGTTATGATATTAGAATCTACAGCCAATGGCTTAAACTACTTCCACCAACTATGGCAAAAAGCCAAAAAGGGTGAGAATATGTATAAGCCATTTTTTTATAACTGGTATGAAAATAAATCCATGTTCGAAAAGGATTATGCAAATGCTGTGGATGTATGGACAGCGAGGGGCAATAAGATGCTTGATCCTGATAGCCTAACAAGTGAAGAAATGGACTTGTATAGTAAAGGTGCTACTATTGAACAGTTGGTGTGGCGTAGGCTTAAAATCAACAATGCAAGTGAGGAAGAATTTCAGCAAGAATTTCCGTCAAGTGATATTGAAGCATTTATTACAACGGGAAATGCCATATTCGATTCAAAACTAATTGTTGAACGTGAAAGGTACATAGTTAATCCAAAAGAAAAGAAATCAATCCCAGGACTTCCAGAAATCTTAAATAGATATTATGGTAAGTCCTTTTCTATTTGGCATACGCCTGAACAGGGCATGAAATACTACATAGGCGTAGACAGTGCTGAAGGTGTTGGGCAGGATTATAGCGTTTGTGTTGTAGTAAATGAGGATGGCGAACAGGTGGCAGAATTTAGAGATAACAAGATAGCACCTCATATATTTGCTGAGCTGGTAAAAGAGTTAGGCCACTATTACAACTATGCCTATCTTGTAGTTGAAAAAGCGAGTGCAGGGCATACTGTAATATCAAGACTAAGGTTTGATTACAATTATATGAATATGCACAAACATAAAGCGTATGACGCAAGGGGCAAAAGGAAGAAGAAGGTAGGTTGGGAAACTACTCAAGTTACAAAGCCAATGATGATAAGCGATTTAAGGGAGATGTTCGAAACTGGACAGATACTTATTAATAGTAGGTTAATACTTGAGGAAATGAAAACCTTTGTCGCTGAAGGTTCAAGTATGAATGCTATGAAAGGCAGCCATGATGATTTGCTTATGTCATTGGCGATGGCTATTCAAGGCATAAAGGCAGGTTTTTGGTATGCGTAAAAATAAGGAGTCGGCAAAAATACAGAGTCCTTATTTTTCTTATCGTTTTATTGCTATACGCTATCCTATCATAATAGATACCATGCTTATTACAATACGATAGCCTATCATAACAGGTATCTAAAAACGTATACAAGCCCGTAGATTGATTTAAAATCCTTCCATGATGGATTATAAGGGGTAGAGAATTTAAAACAACTGTAGGGCAAATTAATCAAGACCATCAAAACTAGCTCAAAATGAGCTAGTTAAACTACGTCAAAATGACGTAGTTTATCAAATTAATCAGTGGATACGCGAAATCCGCGTAGCCTTACAAAAAGGAAGGTAAAGACAATGCAATATGAAATTGTAACAGATGATAGCCAATGTGTATATGTTCGTTGTTGGAGTGATCCGACAGATGAAGTATATCAAATAATACCTCATGCAGAGTTTAAGGACTGGAGCAAAGGGAAATTGAAGGTCGAAACCAAAACAGAAAAGGAAGGTAGATAAGATGAATATAGCAGAATATATTAGGTTGAATTATGGTGGGAGCAGTACATGGTTTGTTGATGAAGTCAGACAATCACATCATGTAAGCAGAGTAGGCAGGGTTCTTGACAATAAAAATTATCTTGAAGGCGTTCACAGTGTCTTGAACAGGGAGGATTTAACGTTCAAGGGGCAGACTTATGAAGTGTCCAAGATGGTTCTGAATATTGCTAAGTCGATAATCCTATTTCATAATTCATATCTACTAGGTAAAAGAGTCAGCCTAAGTGGTTCTGAAGGACTTGTAAAAGAGATGGATAGAGTGTTCAGAATGGGCAGATTCCATAATCAAAACTACAAGATACTAGATAAGGTGAACAAATATGGCGATGCCTACGAATACATATATATAGATGGTGGTAAGATAAAAGGCAAACTGATTAATCCTGAAGATGGATTCCCAGTATATTCAGATGGTGGCGAGTACATAGCATTTATAGAGTATTGGGCAGATATGCTAAGTAATATCGAGCAGTACATAGTCTACTATCCTGATAGGGTGGAGAAGTATTCTAATGAAGGTGGATTCTTGAAATTAATTGCTGAATATAATAATGCTACTGGACTTCCTATCCATTACAAGAATGGAGAAAATGAATATGATGGATGTTATGGCAAGTCTATACTGGAAGATATCAAGCCTATAATAAGCAAGATAGAGTTTCTATTAAACAAGATGGATGATAGTATATATACACTAAGTCTTAATCCTATGCCAGTGGCTATTGGGCAGAAACTAGACAATAGTGTAAATGCTGATGCTGTGGGATATGTGCTTAATCTTGATGATGGAGATTTCAAATATGCAGCGTGTAATCTTGATAGTGCAAGTATTAAGTTGCTGTATGATTCTTTGATGCAACAACTAATGATGACAGCGTGTGTGCCTGCCCATATATTCGGACAGAATAATGTTAGTAATGTAAGTGAGGTATCACTTCAGATGCTTTATCAGAACTTGGATAATAAAGCAAGGGATATGGAAGTGTATATCAGAGAAGGGTTTGAGGATAGGTTTGATATGATAATTAAGGCTATGCAGATGCAGGGTAAGAAGGTTGGAATAGATGAATATGTGGATGTAGAGTTTAATTATAATAGGCCTGTAAATAATAGCGAATTACTTGAACAGATGGAAAGACAATATGGTATGGGTGCTATAAGTAGAAAGACCATAATAGAGAAATCAGAAATAACGAATAATGTATCAGTAGAACTTGAAAGGATAGAGCAGGAAGGTAGCAGTAGTGGTGGGAATGTAGATGGCAAAGTGGATGATGGTGTGGTAGAATAGGTGGTAGAGATAATGCTTATAAGTGTTGATGTATCAACGTGCGAGGATATGTGAGCATGAGTGAGTATAAGTGAGCAAATGGGAGATAAACAGAGTGTGTTCGTGAATGGTGGACAATTGGTAACGGAATGTATGTGGTAGGTGGACAATTAGACCTGTCATGTTCGTGCTGTTACATACAATATTACTACAATATATCATTGAATGTTCGGAATAACACGAACATTAACCCAGAATTCAGGGTATAATATCCCAGAAAATGGAAGTAGATATGGAAGAAATTAGGATAAAATCAGGCAGCAGAATTGGTAAAAGTGGAAGTGAAGGTATAATGACTATTATGCCATCTGTTTATTATGTAAACTTATAACAAATGTAGCATTATCAATAGGTGTGAGGTTTGCACCTATTACAGGTGGATATATACTATTCCCTAAATGTATCTTTAAGGCATAGTCCATAAAATGGTAAATGGCTCGATTTCAACGTGTGGGCATGGTGGTCACGAAAACAGGGAAAAGTAGAAGGATAAAAAGGGGTACATTGATACTGATTTAACAGAGTCTATTGCATGGATTAATACCATTTATGCAATAAAATGTCAATAATCTTGATACCCCTTCTGCTATTTTTGTGGTTCGGCAATCACACTTTTTTTCTGCCACCAATATTTCAAGCCATTGGCAATGACATTCCAACACTACCAATATTTCAATTCCACATTTACCACAACAAACCCTATACAATCCACCATATCAAAACAAACCAATAGACACCTGCAAAGGGTGTTTTTTTATTACACAAACAATCTTATTTAATATTATCTTAATTGATAAAAATAATCTTGAAAGGAAGGTAATCATATGAAAGTAATAGATAGACTCAAACTTGAATTATCCAACAAGGAGTATTTTACAGATATCGAATATACTCAATTCCTTGTAGAAAATAGCCTTGCAGCTACTACAGACTATGACAAAGCCACCATGCAGCGTGATTTACTATATACGGTAATAGATATACTAGAGTCCGTAGGAAATAACGTTGATCTCATGCGAAAGGTAGAAACAGAGTTTGCGACCATTGGAGATGCAAGCAGACATCTTGAAGCAAGGATAGCCAAAATAAGGAAACGAATATCCGAACTGCCAGACAATGAACAGGACGGATGCTTCAGCCTACTATTTAACAGAATACAATACTAAGGAGGATTTTAATTATGAAATATGCAGAAATCAAGACATCTAAAGGATACAAGGAAGGTACATATTCGGAAAACTTTGCAAGCAATCCGTTTGAAAAGTTGGAAATACATTTTGCAATATCAGGCGATTACAAACTATATCTCAATGATGGAGCAGATTATATTCTATTTGATGCAGCTAACACGCCATGCAAATATATTGTTGAAGATTTTCAAATAAACAGTTTCAAGGTTGAAGCAGAAATACCTTCATCTTATCAGTACATACTTTACAGATAATGTAATTTCAATTCTAAGGGCAGAAAACTATTATATTTAATAGATTTAAGGGGTTTTAAATTCAAGGTAAGGCAAATGTATAGCCAACGAATTAACGCCCCTTAAATTGCCTTTAAATAGGTGTTTTCTATGTAAAAATAACATTTACAATTAAAGGAAGTGATAGAATGTTTAATCCAATACTAGATATGTTCTTGAATATGCCAAAGCAGGCTATTAAAATAAATGGCGTTGATTCGGATGGCATAATCAATGAAATCAAGGATAGGGAAGTCGGAAAAGATGCAAAATATCTATTTGCATTGAAGGATGTAGTTTCACAGGGAGATATTATAGAATATCAAGGCGTGAAATATATAGTCATATTGAAAGAGCAGCCAATACAAAATGTATATGACAGATGTATAATACAAGCCGTAAACTACAAACTCAATTTCATAATTGATGGCATAGTCCAATCTGTGGATGCTATAATCAAAGTTGATGGAGTTTCTTTTGACTGGGATGCCTTCATATCAATAGTTGATGGAAGGATAAGGGTTATAATACCTCATACTATGGGTATAATGGAAGGCAATAGAGTAATAGCCTTGAGAAATACATGGCTTTGCACTATGGTAGATACTTCAAATGATGGCTTGATGGCTTTGACATTTGCAAAGGATACTATCAGGGCAGCTGATGATATGGTAAATGAGATACCAGACACTGATACTATCATAACGCCAGAGCCTGAACCTGATCCACCAGCTGAAGGATATACAATAGTCCTCGTTGGGGATGCTACTATTAATCAGTACGCTACAAAAGTATATACAGCGACAGTTTCAGATAGCACAGGGGTAGTTTCTAAGGCTTGTACTTTTACATTATCCAATACTAATGCAGAGATAGTGGAAGTGACAGATTCAACTGTCAAATTGAAGGGACTAATAAAAGGCGATTTAATTTTAACAGCTACAATGGTAGAAGATGCAATGGTTTCAGCCAATCTGCCTATTAAAGTTGTTAGTATGTTCTAAATTGGGACTTGCAAAGGCGTTGATACAAGCGTATAGTTGGAAATAAGTTAGACAAAAAATTAAATAAGGAACTGCCATCTTTAAAGTATGCGTCAACATACGATAAAGACGTAAATCCTTGAAGTGCGTCAACACTTGCAAGAAAGTTAGGCAATCCCTTACTTTAATATAGTTATATCCTATATTAACTAAGGTAATCAGTCAAGAGTGTTTCCACTAAAGGAATCACTCTTTTTTTATTGCCGTTTATAATTTACTTTTATCTACATTATATATACACAAATTGAATGTGTTAATTTTATATGAGCGAAAGACGTGCAGCAGGTCCACCACAACTGGGAGCAGGACTAGTCATTCTACGTCAGGTTTCAAATTTTTGATTACAGCCGGGTTATCATGGTATATATTGGTTAACACATAAAACACATCCTTGAAAATTAGGGTGTGTTTTTTTACCATGAAAAGCCTGCATTATTTAACAAATCAATAAAGCGAAATAGCATTTCTTAAATATAAAAATACAGGCAAATCAAAAGTAATATTAACATCAATGCAATAAATACATAATTTAATGTATGTGCTTTTATTTGGGCAGGTGTTAATATTATCGAAGATGAACAATGACATGAAATCATTTTAAACAAAATATAATGGGAGGGCATGTATTATGAAATCTTCGAGTTTGCAGCGCGCTGAAATTGAAAGGATTTACGGAAAAATAAGCCCATTTGAGCTGAAGGACAAGCTCATAAGTCTGGCAGAAGCATCAAAGGAAAGCGGTACACATTCGTTGCTGGATGCAGGAAGAGGAAATCCCAACTGGACTGCGGCAACGCCTAGAGAAGCATTTTTCACATTTGGGCAATTCGCGGTGGAAGAAACGCGCAGAACATGGAATGAGGCTGACCTGGCCGGAATGCCGCAAAGAAATGGGATCGCAGACAGATTCTATAAATATATAGAAAAAAACAGCGCAGCTCCGGGAGCTCAGCTGCTTAAGGGAATAATAGATTACGGAATATACGAGAAGGGCTTCGAGCCTGACGCATGGGTGCATGAGCTGGCTGACGGCATAATAGGGGACAACTATCCTGTTCCGGACAGAATGCTTGTGCATGTAGAAAAGATAGTGCATGACTACCTGATGCAGGAGATGTGCTACAACAGGCACCACAAGGGCAAATTCAGCATATTTGCAGTTGAGGGAGCAACAGCTGCAATGTGCTATATATTCGATACGCTAATAGCAAACAACATACTCTCGCAGCGTGACAAAGTAGCTATAATGACGCCTATATTTACTCCATATCTTGAAATACCTCACCTTCCACGTTACAATTTCGAGGTTGTGGAACTCTTTGCAAGCGAGACTGACGAAAACGGAGAGCATACATGGCAGTATCCTCAGTCTGAAATAGACAAGCTTAAGGATCCTTCAATAAAGGCTCTCTTTATAGTGAATCCAAGCAATCCACCGTCCATAGCAATAAGGCCGCAGACAATAGCTCAGCTTTCTGAAGTTATAAAGAGCCACAATCCTGACCTGATGATAATATCTGATGATGTCTACGGCACGTTTGTGGACGACTTCCATTCGCTCATGGCTGACATACCATACAACACAATAGGTGTGTATTCATATTCAAAATACTTTGGCGTCACAGGCTGGAGACTGGGCACGATTGCTCTTTACGAGGACAACGTATTTGACAAGCTGCTAAGAGACCTTGACGATGACAAGAAGGAGAGGGCAAGGAGGAGATATTCGGCGCTTTCGACAAACCCTCATGAGATAAAGTTCATAGACAGAATTGTCGCGGACAGCAGGCAGGTGGCGCTAAACCACACTGCGGGACTTTCCACGCCGCAGCAGGTCCAAATGGCCTTCTTCTCGGCATTTGCGCTTCTTGACAAGGATAACAGCTATAAGAACCTTACAAAGGGAATATGCCGCCGCAGACAGAAACTGCTGTTTGACGGCCTGGGAATGGATGTCAGAAAAGATAGTTTTGACGCTGCTTACTATACTCAGTTTGATCTGCTTCAGTGGGCGGAGCAGCATTACGGAGAAGGCTTTGCAGGTTATCTTGAGAAAAACTACAAGCCTTATGACCTGCTGCTTATGCTGGCGGAAGAGTCATCTATAGTACTGCTGAGCGGAGGCGGCTTCCACGGACCCGAATGGTCTATTAGGATATCACTTGCCAACCTCAACGACGAATCCTATTCGAAAATCGGAGAGGTGCTGCGCAGGATACTCGAGAGACTTGTCGATTCATGGAAAAACGGCATAAAATAAATGCTCTACACAAAAAGGACCATACGGTCCTTTTTTATTTTGCGGCTATATATTATAATTATATAGAATATATGTTTGGAGGTTGCCATGTATAATTACATAAAAGGCAGAGTAGAGGACGTAGGTGAAGGTTTTGTAGTTTTAGAAAGCAGTGGAATAGGTTATAATATAAATGCCACTTTCGGCACAATATCAAGGCTATCTTTGGGTGACGACGCAAAACTTCATGTAAAGCTCATAGTAAGGGAAGACGAGATGAGCATATACGGTTTTGCTACAAGGGATGAAAAAGACATGTTCGAGTTGCTTATAGGCGTTTCGAGCATAGGGCCAAGATCCGCTATAAACATACTCTCTTTTCCGGAGGCAGGCAACATTGCGGGATATATAATGAATGCTGATATAAAGTCGCTCTCGAAGTTTCCCGGTGTAGGCAAAAAAACAGCGGAGAGGATAGTGCTAGAGCTCAGGGATAAACTGAAAAAGCGGGGATGGAGCGCACAAGAATGCGATTCGACTGAAATTGCCGGTTCTGGAGAGCTGGACGAGACTGTTCAGGCGCTTGCAGCTCTTGGATACAGCGAGAGTGAAGCCAGGGCCGCAGCGACAAAAGCGGCAGAAACAGCCCAGGGCACTCAGGAGCTTATTAAACTGTCGTTCAAATATCTTGCTAGATAGAAAGAGGTATTGCAATGCTCAATTATGACAATAGGATGATAACTACAGGTCTTAAACCTGAAGATTTCGATATGGAGAACAGTCTCAGGCCTAAAACCCTGAGTGATTATCTAGGGCAGGAAAAGGTCAAGCAGCAGCTCGACATATTCATACAGGCGGCAAAGCACAGAAGCGAGCAGCTTGACCATGTGCTGCTATACGGTCCGCCGGGGCTGGGAAAGACTACGCTTTCCAATATAATAGCAAGCGAGATGGGAGTATCCATCAAGATAACCTCGGGGCCAGCAATAGAAAAGGCAGGCGACCTTGCTGCAGTGCTTTCAGGACTTTCTGAAAACGACGTGCTTTTCATAGACGAGATACACAGAATCAACAGAAGCATAGAGGAAGTGCTCTATCCCGCTATGGAGGATTTTTGCATAGACATAATGATAGGCAAGGGGCCTTCGGCAAAATCAATAAGGCTAGACCTGCCCAAGTTCACGCTTATAGGGGCCACTACAAGGGCCGGCATGCTCACCTCGCCCCTGCGTGACCGTTTCGGAGTCATATGCAAGCTGGACATTTATAGCGAGGAGGAGCTCTGCGGCATAATCAAAAGGTCCGCAGGAATACTTGGAGTAGAAATAGATGAAAGCGGGACGGCAGAGATTTCAAGGAGGTCAAGGGGAACACCAAGACTTGCCAACAGGCTTCTAAAGAGAGTCAGGGACTATGCCCAGGTTGTAAGAGACGGGCACATAGACGAGGAAACAGCAAAAGAGGCCCTGGAGCTGCTTGAAATAGACAGGCTGGGGCTTGACGATATTGACAAGAGAGTTGTACTCGCAATAATACAAAAATTCGACGGAGGTCCGGTGGGGTTGGATACAGTAGCAGCGGCCGTGAACGAGGACAGAAACACAATAGAAGACGTCATAGAGCCATATCTGATTCAGAAAGGGTTGCTTACAAGAGGTCCCCGGGGACGGAGTATTACCAGAAATGCATATGAGCATTTCAACATAAAGGCAAAATAGGCTTCTCAATGGAAGGAGGATAAGTTTGCTCGGCAAAAATTTGATTATTATGGGGATTGTCCTCATTGTGGCAGGAATGATTTTCACGCTGGGAAGCCGCCTGGGAATAGGGAGGCTGCCAGGGGACATATTCATAAAAAAAGGCAACATGACTTTTTATTTTCCCATAGTGACTTCGATAGTAATAAGCATAATACTTACATTATTATTCAATATATTAAGAAAATAGGGTGGTGTTGCAATTGTCAAAAAAACTAATCAGGGCGGCTTTAGCGGCTGCAATGGCACTGACTATGTTGATCCTGCCTTCTGGCGAGGTTTCATATGCGGCGACAAGACAGTCTGCGCCGGAATACATAAATGTGGGCCTCAGATTCGGCTCCTCGGCTGCGCACTCTGTAAATCTCAGTTCCCAGGATGAGCTTGAGGCCAGCGAGACAGGCGGGAAGAGCCTTGCAGATCTCGGTGAAGAACAGGTGGTGCTCACAAAAGACACGGCACCCTACCATATAGAGCTTGACGGCAGTTTTGACACCTTCAGCGACGCCATAAGTGAGCTTCGGGATATGGACATTGAGGAAGGCTATGCCTATTATGATGGAAGCTGGAAGATTTACATAGGCAGCTACTCAAGCAGCGACGATGCAGATACATACGCGCAGGAGCTTTACGAGCAGTTCGGGGGAAAATACAGCTTTGAAGCCGTGGAGGCGCAGGGCAGGAATATAAATGTGAGCGCTGGAAGCGGAGACATAATAATGTCATACGATACGGGAAAAGGTGTACAACTAGAGAGCGCTTCGGGATATCCTGTGTCAGTTGACGGGAAAAAGTACAGAGGCTCCATAATATGCAAGAGGCTCACGTCAGGTGACATTACTGTAATAAACAGGGTCAGGCTGGAGGAATATCTTTACGGTGTTGTGCCAAAAGAGATGTCCGGAAGCTGGCCCGTGGAGGCCCTAAAGGCCCAGGCTATAGCGGCCAGGAATTATACTGTAATAAGCCTTGGCAAGCATTCCAGCCAGGGATTCGACATATGCAACACCACCGACTGCCAGGTGTACGGCGGCTATGACAGCGAGGCCAAGAATTCAAATGCGGCAGTAGATGCGACAGCAGGCAGGTTTATGACATATGACGGCAGCCTAGTGCAGGCATTTTATCATTCAAACAGCGGAGGCATGACCGAAAATTCCGAAAATGTCTGGTCAGCAAAACTGCCGTATCTAAGAGGTGTGAGCGATGAATTTTCGCTGGGCGCTCCCAACGACTCATGGTCTGTTGCGCTTTCAAGTGATCAGCTGCAGACTCTGCTTGCAGGCAGCAACGTCGACATAGGGGATCTAAAGGGAGTGAATGTGACCCAAAAATCAGATAATGGAAGGGTAATTGAGCTTGAGGTTGTGGGCAGCCAGGGAAGCAAGACAATCCAAAAGGAATCAATCAGGAAGGTAATAGGCTACAATACATTGAAAAGCACTTATTTCGACCTGCAAACATCAGCTGGAGCCCAGCAGGGAGTCAAAGTCATATCTGCGTCAGGCATAAAGAGTCTGGACACTTCACAGGCCAAGGTGATGTCCTACGCTGGGGATAAGATCTCATGGGGAACAATATCAGGCACATTTGTACAAAACTCAACGAAAAAGGCGCAGTTCACAATCTCTCAGGAGGCGGCGCAGCAATACGTATTCAACGGCAGAGGCTGGGGCCATGGCCTTGGAATGAGCCAGTGGGGCGCCAAAAATATGGCGGATTCCGGTTACAGTTATATAGACATACTTAAGCATTACTACACAGGCGTAGAAATAGAATAGCGAAGGGAAGAAATCTAATTTGAAAACAAGTGATTTTTATTTTGAACTCCCCGAAGAACTCATAGCCCAAACACCCCTTGAAAAAAGGGACGAATCCAGGCTTATGACGGTATCGAGGCAAACAGGAGATATAGAGCACAGGAAATTCAAGGACATAAAAGAGTATCTCAGAAAAGGCGACGTGCTCGTGCTCAACAACACCCGCGTTCTGCCGGCAAGGCTAATAGGGGAAAAGGTTCCGACAGGAGCCAAGATGGAGTTCCTGCTCCTCAAGAGGATTGACATGGACACATGGCAGGTCATGGTTAAGCCGGGCAAGAGAGCAAAGCCGGGAAGCGAATTCAGTTTCGGAGACGGCAGGCTAAGAGCCACGGTCGAAGACATAGCTGACGAGGGTACAAGGATAGTAAGATTTGAATATGAGGGTGTGTTTGAAAGCGTGCTCGACGAGCTTGGGAGCATGCCGCTGCCGCCTTATATAAAGGAAACGCTTCATGACAAGGAAAGATACCAGACTGTCTACTCAAAGCACTCCGGTTCTGCGGCGGCGCCTACAGCTGGATTACATTTCACTCAGGAGCTGCTTGAAGAGATAAGGGCAATGGGAGTCGAGATTGCGTATATAACTCTGCACGTAGGCCTTGGTACATTCAGGCCTGTGAAGATGGAAAGCATAGAGGAGCACCAGATGCACTCTGAATTCTATACAATAGAGCAAAGCGAAGCTGACAAGATAAACTTCGCCAAATCGCAGGGCAATAGGGTCATAGCTGTAGGTACGACCAGCTGCAGGACGCTTGAGACTGCAGCAGACAGCACGGGCAGACTCCATGCAAGCAGCGGCTGGACTGACATATTCATATATCCGGGGTACGATTTCAAGCTCGTAGACGCTATAATTACCAACTTCCACCTTCCCGAGTCGACACTCATAATGTTAGTGAGCGCCTTTTCGACGAGGGAGCAGGTGCTAAGAGCCTATAACGAGGCTGTAAGTGAGGGCTACAGATTTTTCAGTTTTGGAGATTCAATGTTCATATACTAATAAGAGCAAAAAGGAGAAAAACAAAAATATGGCAATAAGATACGAACTAATCAAAGTCTGCAAGCAGACCGGAGCCAGGCTTGGCAAGCTCCATACGCCGCACGGCGTCATAGACACTCCTATATTCATGCCTGTTGGAACTCAAGCAACTGTAAAGGCGATGACCCCCGAGGAGCTAAAGGAAATAGAGGCCCAGATAATACTAAGCAACACATACCATCTTTATATAAGGCCGGGACATGATATAGTACAAAAAGCCGGCGGGCTTCACAAGTTCATGAACTGGGACAGGCCAATACTCACAGACAGCGGAGGCTACCAGGTCTTCAGCCTCGGGCCTCTGAGAAAGATAAAAGAGGAGGGTGTCGAGTTTCGGTCACATCTTGACGGCTCAAAGCACTTCATCAGTCCTGAAAAGGCCATAGAAATCGAAAATGCCCTGGGAGCCGACATAATAATGGCTTTTGACGAGTGCGCTCCTTATCCTGCTGACAGGGAGTATGTGAAAAACTCGCTTGAGAGAACGACAAGATGGGCCAAAAGGTGCAAGGATGCCCATACAAACACAGAGAATCAGGCCTTGTTTGGAATAATACAAGGAGGCATGTACAAGGACCTTCGTGAACAGTCCGCCAGGGAAATAACTGCGCTGGATCTCCCGGGCTATGCGATAGGCGGCCTCAGTGTTGGTGAGCCTAAGCCGCTTATGTACGAAGTACTCGATTACACAGTGCCCCTTATGCCAGCAGACAAGCCAAGATACCTAATGGGCGTAGGAAGCCCTGACGACCTTGTTGAGGGCGTTCTAAGAGGCATAGACATGTTTGACTGTGTTTTGCCTACAAGAATAGCCAGAAACGGCACGGCCTTCACAAGCGGCGGCAAGGTCGTAATAAGGAATGCAGTCTACCAGGAGGACTTCACACCGCTGGATCCCGAGTGTGACTGCTACACTTGCAGGAACTATACGAAAGCGTATCTCAGACACCTTGTAAAGTGTAATGAAATACTGGCTTCAAGGCTTTTGACATACCACAACCTGTACTTCCTTATCAACCTAATGAAAAATGTCAGACAGGCGATTATGGACGACAGGCTTATGGACTTTAGAAATGAGTTTTTCCAAAAGTTCGGGTATGAAAAATAGGATTGAATATTATTTGGATATGCCGTATTGTAAGATTACAGGGATAGACAATTGGATATAAACTACAAAAATACGAAGTTCAAGGAGGAGATTTTATGCAGCAGCTTCAAGCGTTGATATTCCCACTGGCTTTACTCGCATTTTTCTATTTTTTCCTTATAAAGCCTCAGCAGAAGCGTCAAAAGGAGCTCACAATGCTCAGGGAAAACCTTAGGATAGGGGACGTCGCTGTGACAATAGGCGGTCTGGAAGGAACAGTAGTACAGGTGAGAGAAGCGACAGTAGTGCTTGAGATTGAGCCTGACGGAACTAAGCTTACATTCGAAAGATGGGCTATAGGCAAGCTAAAAGAAGTCAAAGGCGATACGGAAGTTGAATAATAGCGAAATTATGCTATAATCTAATATGTACTAATTTATGTATCAAAATTTTTGGGAGGTAATACTCATGAAACAAAAACACATAAAAACTCTTTCTGGAGCAAACCTAAAAAAGAGCGCATCTAAGGGCGGATGCGGAGAATGCCAGACTTCATGCCAGTCAGCATGCAAGACTTCTTGCACGGTAGGAAATCAGAGCTGCGAGAAGTAGTCGATTAAAGCAAAAAAAGCAGGTCCGCAAAGCGAGGACTATAAAACAAGCGGGAAATAGCACGACTTAAATGTTGTGCTATTTTTTCGCCTTTAACGGACATTTGACTATTGAAATCAAATCTGTTAGTATAAATTTGTTTCTTAATTTCAGAGCGGTTTTTAAATATCATGGAGGGGTTTTAATGCAATTAGTGCACAAGTTTAGCCTCAAGGGAGTCAAAGTTGCGCTTGATGTCAACAGCGGGGCGGTTCATGTAGTAGACGACATAGTGTTTGATGTGCTTGATCACTTTGCCGAAAAGAGCATTGATCAGATAATAGATATATTAGGCGGCAAGTATTCTGCGGAGGATATCAGGCAAGCCTGGGAAGAAATAGGAGAGCTCAAGGAGCAGGGGCTGCTTTACAGCCAGGACACATACGAGCATAACGAGAATTTTGTCAACAGGAAGCCTGTTGTAAAGGCGATGTGCCTGAATGTGGCACATGATTGCAATCTAAAATGCGTATACTGCTTTGCATCCCAGGGAGATTTCGGCGGAGAAAGAAAGCTCATGCCGCTCGAGGTCGGCAAGAAATCACTCGAATACATTGTGGCCAACTCAGGTACACGAAGAAATCTTGAAGTGGACTTCTTCGGCGGCGAACCTCTGATGAACTGGGAGGTAGTCAAGGAACTGGTTGAATACGGAAATGAAATAGCGGCTGCAGCAGGCAAGAATTTCAGATTCACTATAACAACTAATGGCCTCCTGCTGGATGATGAAAAGACAGATTTTATCAACAAGCACATGAAAAATATTGTCCTCAGCCTTGACGGAAGAAAAAGTGTAAACGACAGGATGAGGCTTACGTGGAACGATAAGGGCAGCTATGACACCATAGTTCCAAAATTCAAGAAGCTAGTTGAAAAAAGAGGCGAAAAGGAATATTTCATAAGGGGCACTTTCACAAGGCACAACCTTGATTTTGCCAGCGATATAGAACATTTTGCAAACGAGGGCTTTGGCATAACATCCATGGAGCCTGCAGTAGACGAGAACATGAGCGATTTTGCCCTTACAGAAGAGGATTTGCCGAAAATATTCGAGGAATATGAAAAGCTGGCAGATTACTACATCAGCAAGAAGCTTGAAGACGACAAATTTACATTTTTCCACTTCAGCATAGACCTAAGCCAGGGCCCATGCGTCATAAAAAGACTTACAGGCTGCGGAGCCGGCTCTGAATATATATGTGTAACACCAGAGGGCGACATATTCCCATGCCATCAGTTTGTAGGCAATGATAAATTCAAAATGGGAAACATATTAGACGAAGAAGTCACTCTCGACAGGGAGTTGCAGCTCAAATTCCAAAATGCTCATGTATATGCAAAAGAGGCGTGCAGGGAATGCTGGGCGAGATTCTACTGCTCCGGCGGCTGCCATGCAAATGCATACAATTTCAACGGTGACATATTAAAGCCGTATTCCATGGCGTGCGAAATGCTCAAGAAGAGAGTGGAATGCGCCATAGCTATAAAAGCAAAGCTGATGCTTGGAGGTGAGGCCGATGATTAGGCCGCTTGATGGATATTTTCCTGAAATTCCCAAAAGTTGTTTTGTTGCCCATTCTGCAGATGTGATTGGCAGGGTGAGCATAGGCGAAAACACCAACATATGGTATAACTGTGTTCTCAGAGGTGACATAGAAGAGATAATAATAGGAGAAAACACTAACGTACAGGACGGTACGGTTATTCATATAGGAATGGAGACAAAAACCGTCATTGGAGACTATGTGACAATAGGTCACAGAGCCATACTACACGGCTGCCAGATAGGAAACTATAGCCTTATTGGCATGGGAAGCATAGTGCTCGATGGTGCACAGGTAGGCGACTACAGCATTATTGGAGCCGGAAGCCTTGTTCCGCCTCAAAAGAAGATTCCCTCGGGAGTTCTGGCGTTTGGAAATCCAATAAAGATAGTAAGAGAGCTCACAGAGGAAGAAAAAAAATCACTTGAAAATTCTGCCGTAGACTATGTAGCTTTTGCAGAAAAACATAAATAGACTAGGAGGGGGAACATGAGAAACAGAGGAATAGCAGGTTTCTTGGCTATGATCGTCATAATTGCTTTTGGGGTGTATACGGCGCTAAGCGGGCTGAGCATCGGAGGGCTTAACATATCTCCGTTGGGCAAGCAGGTTAAACAGGGATTGGACCTCAAGGGCGGCGTATATGTCGTGTACGAGGCACAGACTGACGCCAAGGGCGAGGAATTAAAGAAGATAATCGACCAGACTATTGAGGTTTTCAGAAGGCGTATAGACACACTCGGGCTTACTGAACCTGTTATAGTCAAGGAAGGCGAAAAAAGAATCAGGATAGAGCTTCCAGGCGTAAAGAATGCCAACGACGCGCTTGAGATGATAGGAAAGACAGCCCAGCTTAAGTTTGCGCTTCAGGATGGAACTGTAATAGTTACCGGAAAGAACGTCAAAAAATCAGAGGTTGTCATAGACCAAAAGAGCAAGGAACCGCTTGTTGCTCTTGAATTCGACTCCGAAGGAGCAAAGGCGTTTGCAGACGCCACGGAAAAATTGGCGCCTATGCAGTCTCCGATATTCATAGTACTCGATAACGAGGTAATATCAAGCCCTGTAGTCAACGAAAAGATTCCTAACGGTCAGGCGACTATAACTGGCAACTTTACAGTTGAAAGTGCTTCGGAGCTTGCAAACTTAATACGTGCCGGAGCCCTCCCTGTTGACTTCAAGGAGATACAGACATCCACGATAACAGCGACGCTAGGTGAGAATGCGCTCAACATGAGCATACTTGGCGCAAAGGTTGGAATAGCAATACTCATACTATACATGATGCTATACTACAAGCTGCCTGGACTTGTGGCAGCTATAGCTCTTGCGGCATATGCTCTCATTGTCGGATATGCTTTTGTGGGGATGAATGCCACGCTTACGCTCCCGGGAATAGCGGCTCTGATCCTGTCAATAGGTATGGCGGTCGATGCCAACGTAATAATATTCGAGAGAATCAAAGAAGAGACAAGAAAAGGGAAATCGCTCAGAGTTGCTATTGATGCAGGTTTCTCCAGGGCTATGACTACGATAATAGACAGCAACGTAACAACATTCATTGCGGGCGTAGTACTTTACAATTTCGGTACAGGCCCTATAAAGGGATTTGCCGTAATGCTCATGCTTGGTATTGTAGCTTCGATGTTTACTGCTGTTGTAGTATCTAAGCTTCTACTCAAAACACTGGCCAATGCAGGATTTCTAAAAAACAACAAACTGTTCGGGGCTTAGGGGGATAGACTATGAAAATTATCGAAAAAATGAAAATCTGGTTTGGAGCCTCAACTGCATTTATAGTGGTAGGCCTTGTAATGGCTCTAATGTTTGGATTCAACTACGGCATAGACTTTACCGGCGGAACAGTTATGGAAATGAATCTGCACAAGAATGTTCCTATAGCGGAGATAAAGGAGATGTCGAAGGAAATCGACAGCAACATAACAATCAACAAGCTGGGAGCCGACAAAACGGTTGTCCAGCTAAAGACAATAAAAGATATGGACAGCAAAAAAATAGACAGCTTCTTTGAAAAGTTCAAGCAAAAATACAGCCTTGAAGACGGAGATCTTCTAAAGGCAGAGCAGATAGGACCTTCAGTGGGCAATGAGATAAAGAACAAGGCCATGCTTGCAGTGGTTGTCTCATCGATATTTATGCTTGTATATATTAGCTTCAGGTTCGAGCTTTCTTACGGTGTAGCTGCAATAGTATCGCTCGTGCACGACGTGCTCTTCATGTTGGCCTTCTATGCTATGTTCAGGATACCGTTAAACAGCACCTTCATAGCGGCTATTCTTACTGTGGTGGGCTACTCCATAAACGATACAATAGTCGTATTCGACAGGATAAGAGAAAATGCAGGCAACTACAAAAAGAGCGAGTATGCCACTCTTGCAAATGACAGCATAAAGCAGACTCTTTCAAGGACAATGAACACTTCGCTTACAACTATTGTGACAATAACAGCTCTGTACATTTTCGGGGTAGATGCTATAAAGGAGTTCACACTTCCGCTTATTGCAGGTATCCTGGTGGGAACGTATTCGTCAATATTCATAGCAAGCCCGGTCTGGGTTGTTTTCAAGCAAAAACAGAAGTTTTCATAAGCGTCAAAAGGGCAATATATATTATAGTATATTGCCCTTTTTTGATACCTTTTTTCATTTTTTATAAATAACCGGCAAGGGGGGTGCAGCTTGAGCATGCTATATATGAGGCCGAAAAACCTTAGAAGGTACAGGCAGATACTCAACGTCCTTATGAAATATGGATTTACATACCTAGTGGAAAAGCTGAATATAGATGACTACGTATACAGATCCCCCGGCGGCATGAGCGACGAGATCAAAAAAATGACCCATGAGGAGCGCATAAAAAGCGCAATAGTGGAGCTGGGCCCCACGTTCATAAAGTTTGGACAGATACTCAGCACAAGAGGGGATTTGCTGGACGACAGTATAATCGAGCAGCTCTCCAAGCTGCAGGACGATGTTGAGGCATTTAGCTTTGAAAAGGCAAAGGAGATATTCTATAATGATATAGGGATTACAGTAGAAGATGCATTTGTGGAGTTCGAAGAAAAGCCTATGGCGGCGGCCTCTATAGGACAGGTCCACAAGGCCATGACAAAGGGAGGAAAAAGCGTCATAGTGAAGGTGCAGAGGCCTGGAATAGAAGGAATCATATCCTCAGACATAGACATACTCTACTTTGTGGCCAAGCTTCTGCAGGAGCGCATAGACAAAAAAAGCGCCACCAACTATATCGAAATCGTGGATGAATTCAGCGCCAGTATAAAAAGGGAGATGGACTACAATTTCGAGGCCAGGAACTGCGAAAAGCTTGCACAGATTCACAGGGATGACGAAGATATCTACATCCCAAAGGTATACTGGGAGTTCACCTCGAAGAAGATTCTGACGCTTGAGATGGTTGAAGGAGTCAAGATAAGCGACATTGACGAGATAAAAAGAAGGGGCTGGGACTGCAAAAAGGCAGCGTTTATTGAGGCGAAGGCATTCATGAAGCAGGTCTTCAGCTATGGGTTTTTCCACGCGGACCTGCACCCGGGGAACGTATTCGTGCTCGACAAGAGCACTATAGCGTTTGTCGACTTTGGTATAGTGGGAGTGATAGACAGGGACACAAAGAAGCTCATAAACCAGATATTCACGTCAATAAGCGACAACAATGTCGACGGGATAGTCGACTGCCTTGTGCAGCTGGATGCCGTAGACCCGGATTCGAATATAAGAAAGCTCAAGGAGGATCTCGGTTTTTACATCTACTATTACTACAACACACCCCTTGAACGGATAAGCATAACAGAGCTTATTCGAGAGTTCCTCTACTTTGCGCGAAAAAACAGACTTGCGCTGCCCACAGGCTTTACAATGCTTGCAAAGACTATAGTCACGCTTGAGGGCACGGGGAAAAAGCTCTATCCCGAATTTTCAATATCTATGCTTATGGATGAATTCTTAAGACAAAGCTACATGGATATAGAAAGGTACAAGGAATCGGCGAGGGAGACAAGGTATTACATCGAGTCTATACTCAGGGACATAAAAAGCATCCCGGAACAGATAAGGTGGATGCTGAACCGCATAAAAAAGAACAACATACGAATTTCTGTGGAAGAAATAAGCTTTTCAAGACTTGAGAGGGAAATATCAAAAACGGCAAACAGGCTTTCGGTTAGCCTTATAATATCAGCCATAATAGTGGGCTCCTCGATTGTGATTCTATCGGGAAAAGGTCCGGAAATAAAAGGATACCCCGCCATAGGGCTCTTGGGGTATTCAATAGCGACAATCATGGGATTCTTTCTTGTGTTTTCCATGCTCTACTCGCGAAACAGCAACAAATAATACGAATAGCATAAATATGGAAACGGATGTGAATTGCTTGGCGAAATGGATGTTAAAAAGAAGCTCCATTGACATAGGACAGCTCTCCAGAAGAACTGGGTGCAACAAGATAATACTGGAAATACTTGCGAACAGGGGCTTCAAAACTGAAGAAGCGATCGACAAGTTCATAAATTCCACAACGGACGACCTTTACAGTCCTAGTCTTTTCAAGGATATTGCAAAGGGTATATTGACTGTGAAAGAGTCCGTAAGAAACGGCGAAAAAATCACGGTATACGGAGACTACGATGTGGACGGAGTCATGAGCAGCTACATACTATACAGCGCGCTTTCAAGGTGTGGCGCAAAAGTGAGCAGCTACATACCTCACAGGGAGCTTGAGGGGTATGGAATGAACAATGAATCCATATACAGGCTCAAAAGCGAGGGCACTGAGCTCATAATAACCTGCGACAACGGCATTGCTTCGGTAGAGCAAATAGACCTTGCAAGAAGCCTGGGAATGAAGGTAGTAGTAACAGACCACCATGAGGTGGCTTATGAGGCAGACGAGAATGGAACAAGATGTCTCAGGCTGCCTGATGCAAATGCGATAATAAATCCAAAGCAGCCGGACTGCCCCTATCCATTCAAGCTGCTGTGCGCAGGAGCCATAGCATACAAGTTTGCATGCGCACTCTACAAGGAGTTTGGAATAGATGAAAGTGAAGCTCTTGAATTCATGGAATATGCAGCCATAGCTACCATATGTGACGTTGTGGATCTTGTAGACGAAAACAGGATAATAGCAAAACGGGGACTCGAAATGCTCAGAACCACTAAGAATAAAGGCCTCAATGCACTCATAGAAAGGGCAGGGCTTACAAAGTCGAGCCTGGGCACATATCATGTGGGCTTCATAATAGGACCTTGCATTAATGCCACGGGCAGGCTCGAAAGGGCTACGATTTCGCTTGAACTGCTGCTTTGTCAGGATGATGAGGAGGCTGCGGTTCTGGCCGAGAGGCTCGTTACCCTCAATGAAGAAAGAAAGCAGCTCACCGAAAAGGGAGTCGAAAGGGTGGCAGAAATAATTGAAAAGATGCACGGCGATGACAGGGTCATACTTGCATATGACGAGCTGCTGCATGAGAGCATAGCAGGGATAGTGGCAGGAAGAATCAAGGAGGCCTACAATATGCCTGCCATAGTGCTCACAAACGGCAAGGACATGATAAAGGGCTCGGCAAGGTCAATCGAAAAGTACAACATGTTTGAAAAGCTCTCGGAGTGCAGCGAACTGATAGAAAAATTCGGAGGCCACCCCATGGCGGCCGGCCTTTCGCTTAAGCACGAGAACATTGAAAAGCTCAGAAGAAAGCTTAACGAGCTTTGCGGGCTGACACCAGATGACATAGAGCCTATTATAAGAATAGACAAGAGACTCTCACTCGAAGAGATATCATTCGACCTTTTTGAAAGCATCAAAATGCTTGAGCCTTTCGGAAAGGGCAATCCAACGCCTATATTTGCAGAAAAAAATATAAGGGTGGTTGGAGTAAGGCTGCTTGGGAAAAGCTGCAACGTACTAAAGCTCATGTGCATTAAAAAAAGCAATGGAGAAAAGCTTGAAGCTGTCAGCTTCGGCGGCGCTAAGAAGTTTGAGGAGCTTGTAAGGCAAAGATTCGGAGACAGCCTGTACGATGACATAATAAGTAAAGGCAAATGCAGCCTCGATATGGACTTCGTATACACAATAGGATTAAACGAGTACATGGGCAGAAAAAGCCTGCAACTCATTCTCAAGGATTTTAGGTAGACGATTCTTTGTGATTATGCAAAATGAGTAGTTTGCAAAATGTTGATTAAATTATTATGAAAAGATATAATAGTATTATTATCCGTTTTTACGTAATGTAAAATATTTACAACGAAACCGTATTTTGTTGTAAATCAAGGAGGGCAAGTGTTGATGGATTTGAAGGAATGGATAAGAGAGATTGAAGGCTTTCCAAAGGATGGTATCAATTTCAAGGATATAACAACCCTGCTCAAGGACGGCAAAGCCTTCAAAAGTGCTATAGATGCGATTGTGGGCAACCTAATGGGCAAGGACATAGACATAGTTGTAGGCCCTGAGGCGAGGGGTTTCCTTCTGGGCGCTCCTGTAGCGTACGCTATAGGAGCAGGTTTTGTGCCTGTGAGAAAGCCCGGCAAGCTTCCATCGGAGACAGAGTCGTTCGATTACGACCTTGAATATGGGGAAGACAGCCTGGAAATACACAAGGATGCAATACATCCCGGAACAAGGGTAGCTATAGTTGATGACCTGTTGGCTACTGGCGGGACCACAGAAGCTGTAATAGAGCTGATAGAAAAACTCGGCGGAGAAGTCGTGGCCATAGAGTATCTGATAGAGCTGGAATTCTTGAACGCCAGAGAATTGCTTAAAGGATACGCCGTAGATTCGGTGATTAAATATAAAGACTAATAAATTATTTTAGTAATTTGGATAGGGTGATTCTTATGTTGGAAAATCTGTTGCTTAGCATAGAACAATATAGTCCTGAAAGCAATCTGGAGCTTATAATAAAGGCTTACAACCTGGCTGAAAGTGCGCATGTGGGACAATATAGAAAATCTGGAGAAAAGTATTTCATACATCCTGTAAGCGTGGCCAAAATACTAGTCGAGCTGCAGCTTGACACGGTAACAGTGGCTGCAGGCCTTTTACATGACGTAATAGAGGATACTAAGTATACGTATGAAGATTTGAGCAACATATTCGGGCAGGAGATAGCAGATCTCGTAGACGGAGTTACAAAGCTCGGAAAGATTGAATACAAGTCTAAAGAAGAGACCCAGGCTGAAAATATCAGAAAGATGTTTATTGCCATGGCTAAGGACATAAGGGTCGTGCTCATAAAACTTGCAGACAGACTCCACAACATGAGAACACTCAATTATATGTCTGAAATCAAGGCACAGGAGAAAGCCAGGGAGACGCTTGAAATATATGCCCCAATAGCAAACAGACTCGGAATATCCAAGATAAAATTCGAGCTTGAAGATACCGCGCTAAGATATCTCGATCCGGACGGCTACTACGAGCTTGTAGACAAGGTAGCCAAGAAGAGAAAGGAAAGAGAAGAGTATATACATCAGGTAATATCAATGCTCAAAGAACACATAGATGAGCTTGATGTAGATTTTGAACTAAGCGGAAGAGCGAAGCATTTCTATAGCATTTACAGGAAGATGCACTATCAGGGCAAGAGTTTCGAGCAGATATACGACCTGACGGGCGTGAGGGTGATAGTAAACAGCATAAAGGACTGCTATGCAGTGCTTGGAGTCGTCCATACCATATGGAAGCCGCTGCCCGGCCGCTTCAAGGACTATATCGCGATGCCAAAGCCCAACATGTACCAGTCCTTGCACACCACTGTTGTAGGTCTCGACGGGGGTCCGCTCGAGATTCAAATCAGGACATTCGAGATGAACAAGACAGCAGAGCTGGGCATAGCAGCTCACTGGAAATACAAGGAAGGCAAGACGGGCGTGGACAAGAGCGACCTGGACAAGAAGCTGTCATGGCTCCGCCAGATGATGGAGCTTCAGGACGACCTCAACGATCCGAGGGAGTTCATGGAAGCCCTCAAAATAGACCTGTTCACAAACCAGGTGTTCGTATTTTCGCCGAAAGGGGATGTAGTCGAACTGCCGGCGGGATCCACACCGATTGACTTTGCATACAAAGTCCACACGGACGTTGGAAACAAGTGTATAGGAGCCAAGGTCGACGGGCGTATGGTTCCACTTGACTACAAGCTGAAAAACGGCAACATTGTCCACGTAGTCACCTCGGGCCACAGCACCGGACCAAGCAGAGACTGGCTCAATGTGGCCAAGAGCACTCATGCAAAGAACAAGATAAGGCAATGGTTCAGGAAGGCCAACAGGACAGAGAATATCGAAAAGGGCAAAGAGATGCTTGACCGAGAGCTCAAAAGGAACGGCTTCACCCAGACTGAGGCCCTGAAGCACAAATACGTGGTTTCCTTAATGAGAAAGATCAACTTTGCCAATGAAGACGAGATGTACGCGGCTATAGGCTACGGAGGCATAACGCCGGCCCAGATAATAACCAAGCTCAGAATCGAGATGGAAAAAGATGCAGTCAAGGATGAGGGCAAGAGGGACACTGAAATTCTCGAGCGCATGCAGGAAAAGGAAAAAGAGCAAAAACCAAGGGAGAAAGGAAAGGGCCAGGGAGTTATAGTAAAAGGCGTGGACAACATACTTGTCAGATTTGCAAAATGCTGCAATCCGCTTCCAGGCGATGACATAGTCGGGTTTATAACTAAAGGCCGAGGAGTTTCGATACACAGGAGGGATTGCTCCAACATAGACCTTTCTGATACCGAGGTCAACAGCAGGCTGCTTGAGGTCAAGTGGGACCTTGAGAAGACGGCATCCTTTGAAGCTGAGATAAAAGTCAAAGCAACAGACCGCAGGGGCATAATATCAGAAGTCACCCAGCTGCTGGCTGCCGACAAGATATCGCTCAACGGCATAAATGCAAGAACAACTAGAGACGGCATGGCCAACATGACAATACTGCTTCAGATCGAAAGCAAGGATCAGCTAAAGAGCATAATGAACAAGCTCAAGAATCTTTCCGGAGTGCTCGATGTATTCAGGGTTGAAAATTAATCAAACAAATAATAAACACTATAGTATAAGGAGCAATTATATGAGAGCCGTAGTTCAAAGGGTAGCAAGTTCGAGTGTTAAAGTAGAGAATGAGGTTGTCGGCAGCGTAGGCAAGGGGCTTATGGTGCTGCTTGGAGTAACGCACGACGACTGCGAGGAAGATGTGAAATATCTCGCTGAGAAGATATCGAATCTTAGAATATTCGAGGACGAAAATGAAAAGATGAACCTTTCGCTGCTGGATGTCAAGGGTGAGCTGCTTGCAATTTCGCAGTTTACGCTTTATGGGGACTGCAGGAAGGGCAGGAGGCCAAACTTCACAGATGCAGCAAAGCCAGACATTGCCAACAGACTCTACGAGCTGTTCATAAAGGAACTGGAAGGAATGGGAATACACGTGCAGACCGGAAGCTTCGGAGCCCACATGATGGTTGACATTCTCAACGACGGACCAGTAACAATGCTGCTTGACTCAAAAAGAAGCTTTTAAGGAGGGACACCGCATGTTTATTGAAATAGTGCCTGCCGGAATATACGCCGTTAACTGCTACATCATTGCGGACAGCAATAAAGTAGGAGCTGTAATAGACCCCGGCGGCAGCGCTGACAGGATAATGAAGGCAATAGAAGAAAACGGCATCGATGTAAAATATATAATAGCAACGCACGGTCACGGTGACCACATAGGCGCCATAGAAGAGCTCAGAGCCAGGACAGGTGCTAAGTTCATAGCTCATGAGCTTGAAAAGGAAATGCTAAACGACAAGGAAAAAAATCTCACTGCCTGCATGGGAGTTGAGCATGTGGAGATAGAAGCTGACGAATATGTCAAGGAAGGTGACATAGTAGAGGTCGGAGATCTTAGCCTTGAAATAATACATACGCCGGGACACACGCCTGGTGGAATGTGTATAAGAACGGGCGAATATCTTTTTACAGGAGACACGCTGTTCGCACTTTCTGTAGGAAGATCGGACCTTTACGGTGGAGACTTTGGCAAGCTTCAGGAGTCCCTCAAGAAACTAAAGGGCATGGATGACCACCTGAAAGTGCTTCCAGGTCATGGAAGCGCAAGCACACTAAAGACAGAAAAGAAAAGAAATTCATACATGAATGAGGTTTAATACATTATGCTTCAAGTAATTATAGACAGAAGCGAATTTGAATATGAAACAGGCGAGCTCATAAAGCTTTTCGAAGCTGACTTTGCTTTTGGCGGAGAACTGCCTGAAACCGGCAGAGCCTTGAAGCTGGAGTCGTTTGAGGGTTCGGGCTTCATAGGCTGCAAGGGGAGCTATATTCAAAACGCGGCGATTCAGCAAAGCCACACAGAACAAATTGATCTGGCAGACACTATTGACTCTCGCACATTAAAAAGGGAGTCAAAAATTTTGACCAAAAGGTGCATATTCGAACTTCTTTCCAAGGTCCATGGAACAAAGCCGCCCTGGGGCATACTAACAGGGATAAGACCCACCAAGATAGTCCAGGAGCTGCTCGATAGCGGCATGACAGAAGAGGACATAATGCACAATCTGGAGAAAAAATACAGACTGTCGCCTGAGAAGGCAAGGATGGCAACCGCAATAGCCATGACTGAAAGAAAGTATATATACCCTCCTGATCCGGGCAAGATAGCCCTCTATGTGAGCATACCGTTTTGTCCCACAAGGTGCATATACTGCTCGTTCCCTTCGAACACGCTCAAGCAGTGGGGGCATCTGAAGGCCGAATATGTAGAGACTCTGATTCACGAGATTGAGCAGACAGCACAAATAGTCAGCAGATGGGGCAAGACGCTCGAAAGCGTATACATAGGAGGCGGAACGCCTACGACGCTCAGCGCAGACGAGCTCAGAGAACTTATAACAGCCATAAGGGGGAGCTTCGACTTTTCGGGAGTCAAGGAGTTCACTGTAGAAGCCGGCAGGGTCGACACTATCGACGAAGATAAGCTCAGGGCGCTCAGGGAGCTTGACATAGACAGGATAAGCATAAATCCGCAGACTATGAATGACGCCACACTAAAGCGCATTGGAAGGAAGCACACGTCAGCAGACGTCGAGGCGTCCTTCAAAATGGCCAGGGACATGGGCTTTTCCAATATAAACATGGACATAATCCTCGGGCTTCCCGGAGAGAAGCCGTCAGATGTGGAAGCCACGCTTGAGCGCATAGCTGAGCTTTCGCCGGAGAGCCTTACGGTTCACACAATGGCGATAAAAAGAGCCTCTAACCTAAGGGGCGAACTCAGCGAGCACAGCCTTGCAGACTATGAAGACATGGAGAGCATGGTAGACATCTCAGCCAAATATGCAAAAGACATGGGACTTGTGCCGTACTACATGTACAGGCAGAAGTATATGCTCGGAAACCTTGAGAATGTGGGCTATGCCAAGCCAGGCTGTGAGTGCATATACAACATGAACATAATGGAGGAGCAGCAGTCAATTATGGCTGTTGGAGCCGGAGGGATATCAAAGCTGGTATACCATGATGAAAACAGGCTCGAGAGAGTTCCAAACGTGAAGGATATACAGCACTACATTGCTAGAATAGATGAAATGATAAAGAGAAAAGAAGAGGAGGTTTTCAAGAATGCTTACACAGGCACCGAGAGGCACTAAAGACGTTCTTCCGGAGGAATCCCGCAAGTGGGTATATCTGGAGAATATGTTCAGGGAAGTATGCGAGGTATTCGGCTACAAGGAAATCAGGACACCTGTTTTTGAACATACAGAGCTCTTCAAGCGAAGCATAGGGGAGACTACAGACATAGTCAACAAGGAGATGTATACCTTCGAGGACAACGGCGGAAGGAGTATAACGCTCAAGCCTGAGGGCACAGCGCCGGTGGTAAGGTCGTTTGTTGAAAACAAGCTTTACGCGGACACCCAGCCGACAAAGCTTTTCTATATAACGCCATGCTTCAGGTATGAAAAGCCGCAGGCAGGCAGATTGAGAGAGTTCCACCAGTTCGGTGTGGAAGCCTTCGGAACCTCATCGCCTACTATAGACGCCGAGGTAATAGCTCTTGCATCAGAATTCTTTGGAAAACTCGGACTTCAGAAGCTAGTTACCAGGATAAATTCCGTAGGCTGCCCTACATGCAGAAAGCACTACAACGAGGTATTGAGGACTTATCTCGAGAGCAAGAAGGAGGGCCTTTGCCAGACTTGCATAGAAAGGTCCGAAAAGAATCCAATGAGGGTTATAGACTGCAAGAATGAGGGCTGCCAGAGCATAATCAAGGATATCCCTCTGATGATTGACTATATATGCGACGAATGCAAGGAGCATTTCGACAAGCTCAAGCTCTCGCTCGAGAAAATGGAGATACCATACGAGGTGGACCCAAGGATAGTAAGGGGTCTTGACTACTATACAAAGACAGCGTTCGAGATAATATCCGAAGATATAGGAGCCCAGAGCACAGTTTGCGGCGGAGGCAGATATGACAAGCTGGCAGAGGAGATTGGGGGACCCAACACTCCGGGAATAGGCTTTGGAATGGGAATAGAAAGGCTGCTACTGACTATCGAGAACAACGGAATAGCTCTGCCGCTTACAGAGGGTATGGACATATTTATTGTGGCGATAGGCGAAAAGGCTGAGCTTGAGAGCCTGAGAATACTTTCCCAACTCAGAAAGAACGGAATATCGGCCGACAAGGATCACATGCAAAGAAGTGTGAAGGCTCAGTTCAAATATTCCAACAAGCAAAATGCCAAGTATACAATAGTGCTTGGGGATGACGAGCTTGAAAACGACTCGGTGACACTCAAGGATATGAACACATCGCAGCAGACACAAATAAAGCTCAGCAGCCTCATTGACGAGCTAAAGAGCAGACTGTAGAAATAATACAAGGAGGTATATTCTAATGGATACACTAAGCGGCTTGAAAAGGACCCACTACTGCGGAAGCCTCAGAGACAGGAACATAGGTGAAGAAGTTGTGCTCATGGGCTGGGTTCAGAGAAAAAGAAATCTTGGCGGTCTGATATTTGTAGACCTAAGGGACAGGGACGGGATAACTCAGATAGTATTCGATACTGATATATCACAGGATGCTTTCAACAAAGCTGAAAAGCTGGGTTCGGAATATGTAATAGCTGTAAGGGGAAATGTATTTGAAAGAGAGTCAAAAAACCCCAACATGCCAACGGGAGACATAGAAGTTTTTGCAAAGGAAATAAGGATTCTAAACAGCGCCCAGACTCCGCCCATATATATAAAGGATGACGACGACGTATCGGAGGCCCTCAGACTCAAATACAGATATCTGGATCTTAGAAAGCCGTCTATGCAGAGGAATTTCATACTAAGACACAAGGTTGCCGGCATAGTTAGAAACTACCTTTCAGATAACGGATTCCTTGAAATAGAAACGCCGGTTCTGGGCAAGCCTACGCCTGAAGGCGCAAGGGATTATCTTGTGCCAAGCAGGGTCAACACAGGCAAGTTCTACGCTCTGCCGCAGTCGCCTCAGCTTTTCAAGCAGCTGCTTATGGTTGCTGGAATGGACAGGTATTTCCAGATAGTAAAGTGCTTCAGGGATGAGGACCTAAGGGCCGACAGGCAGCCTGAATTCACGCAGATAGACTGCGAGATGAGTTTCGTGGAAGCGGAAGAAGTAATGGGCATAATGGAAGAAATGATGCAGAAGATATTCAAGGAAGCCCTTGGCGTTGACATAAGCATACCATTCAGGAGAATACCATACAAAGAGGCAATGGAAAGATACGGCTCGGACAAGCCGGACCTTAGATTCGGCTACGAGCTTACCGACGTATCAGATGTAGTAAGTGACTGCGGCTTCAAGGTGTTTGCTGATGCCGTTAACGGCGGCGGAAGCGTGAGAGGCCTCAACATAAGCGGCAGGGCCGACGACTTCACAAGAAAGGGCATATCTAAGCTCGAGGACTATGTGAAGACTTATGGCGCCAAGGGACTTGCGTGGATAAAGTGGGGAGCCGAAGGGATAAACTCTCCTGTAGCCAAGTTTCTGAGCGAGGACGAGATGAAATCAGTGCTCGAGGCCATGAACGCCAAAGAAGGGGACATGCTCTTTTTTGTGGCTGACAAAAACAGCGTAGTATTCAACTCGCTGGGCCAGCTCAGATGCGAAATAGCCAAAAATCTTGGCATGCTGCGCAAGGATGTATACGAGTTCGCATGGGTAACAGAGTTCCCGCTGTTCGAGTACGACGAGGAGGCTGGCAGGCTTGTTGCTGTCCACCATCCTTTCACATCTCCGATGGACGAGGATTTCGACAAAATCGAAACGGATCCAGCTTCAATGCGCGCCAAGGCCTACGACATGGTTCTCAACGGCTTCGAGCTTGGCGGAGGAAGCATAAGGATATTCCAGGAGGAACTTCAGAAGAAGATGTTCAAGCTTCTTGGATTCACAGAAGAGGACGCACACGACAAGTTCGGTTTCTTTATTGACGCCTTCAAGTATGGAACCCCTCCTCACGGTGGAATAGCTTTCGGGCTCGACAGGATAATAATGCTGCTTGCAGGCGAAGACAATATAAGACAGGTCATAGCATTCCCTAAGACTCAGAATGCAACATGCCCTCTTACGGAAGCGCCTTCATATGCGGAAGATGCCCAGCTTGAAGAGCTTGGAATCAAGATAGACATCAAAGAATAGCTGCTTGGGGCTCGCAATATCATATTGCGGGCCTTTTATTTTGTAATTATAAAGCGCTGTACATGGGCCATAGGCGGCTGACTTGAAATTAAACATCCGATAGTGTACAATATTGTATAAATAGAGGCGTGAAAACGCTATACGGAGGTAGACATGATAGAAGTGGAAGAAAAAATGAAATGTGACAAGGACGCTGTCATAAAAAGGCTTAGAAGGATAGAGGGACAGGTCAAGGGCATACAAAGGATGGTCAATGACGGTAAATACTGTGTCGACATACTAATTCAGGTGGCGGCTGTAAGATCTGCCATAGACAAGGTTGGAGGAATAATACTCGAAAACCATGTCAAAACATGCGTCAAGAACACAATTGAAAATTCCTCCGACACTGCTGAAAAAGATAAGGTTATTGATGAACTCATGTATACCATGCTTAAATTCATGAAGTAGGTGACAAAATTGAGTAATTGTATAAACGGCATAGTTGTCGAAAAATCGGCTGACAAGGCCATAGTAAGCATAGTGAGACATTCTGCGTGTGCAGGATGCGGGGCTTGCGGAATGGCCAGTGAGAGCTCCAAAGTAAAAATAGAAGCCATAAACACAGCAGATGCGAATGTAGGCGAACTCGTCAGCATAGACATGAAAAATCCTAATCTCCTCAAGGCGGCCTTCATAGCATACGGCATACCGCTGCTTGTGCTCATAGCGGGAGTCCTTTCTGTAGGTCCCGGATTGAATGCAATAGGATACAGGGGCGACTCAGAAATTGCTGCCGGAGTGGTATCGCTGCTGCTGACAGGAGCTGCATATTTGATTATAAGGAAAAATGAAGAGAAAATAGGACAAATTATAGGATACAGCCCTGCTATAACAGAAGTTCTAAAACATGGAGAAATTTAAATTTGATAGCAGGTTTAAAGCAAGCTCAAAATGGTATATAATATAGTAGAAAACACCTGGAATGTTCGAGAGGCTTTCTTTAAATTCAACCGACACTATTTTTACGGGAGCCAGAGTTCGCCAAGGTATGTCATGCCCTTTTTACAGGGGAAGGCAGAAAATGGCGGCACGGCACCCACCTGAGATTTCTCGGGTGTGAATTTATTAAAGCCGCGGCATTTCGGGTGAAGGATTCCTTTGGGGAGTCCTTTTTTATGTGAACAAAACTACTCCCAGCGGTGATGACATGGAAAAGACGAGACTCGATTTTGATGAAAAAGAGCACAAATATATACAGGTGTACAAGAACATAAAAAAGCTGATACTCGAAAAGCAGCTTAAAAAGCATGAGAAGCTTCCGCCCATACGCAAGTACGCACAGCAGCTTGGAGTCAACAACAGCACAATAGTCAAGGCGTATGAGCTGCTTGAGAGCGAAGGGTATGTATACAAAATACTAGGCAGCGGAACATATGTGAGCGAGCTCAATAGATTCGATGAGAATACGGTATTAGAGCACAGGGACAAGGTGATAGGATTTCACCAGGGGAATCCATCATCAGACATATTTCCTGTCGAAGATTTTAAAAAAGCCATAGACATGGCGCTCAAAAAAGAAGGCGCCAGCATATTCAACTACAGCGAGGGACTCGGGTACAACAATCTGAGAAAAAAGCTGTGCGACTACATGAAGGGGATTGGCATAGAGTCGCACCCGGACAGGATACAGATAATATCGGGAGCCCAGCAGGGCATAGACACAATATGCAAATCAATGGTGAACTACGGAGACATAGTCTTCGTCGAGGAGCCCACATATAACGGAGCTTTAGAGGCCTTCAGAAACAAGGGCTCAAAGATAATAGGCATTCCAATGCTGCACGATGGAATAGACATCGGAATACTAAAGCTCAAGCTTGAAAAGATAAGACCCAAGCTCATATATGTAATGCCCAACTTCCAGAATCCAACGGGCATATCATATTCAAGCAAAAAAAAGCTGCAGTTGCTCGAACTTGCGAGAGAGTATGATTTCTATATAATTGAGGATGATTTCATAAGCGACTTTAAATTTGAGTCGGAAGACAACACTACATTGAGGTCGCACGACAAATATGATAAAGTAATCTATATAAAGAGTTTTTCCAAGATATTGATGCCGGGACTGAGAATAGGCTTCATGGAGGTGCCCTTGGACATTCTAAACAGGGTAATATGGGCCAAGTACTCAAGTGATATATCCACATCAAGCCTTGTGCAAAGGGCGCTGTATTACTACATGAAATACTTCAAGTGGGATGCCAATCTCAAAACCATAGAAAATGCCTACACTGACAGATTCGCGGCTGCTAAAGAGGCCATAGACGGAATGCTTGGCGACAGGCTTGACTATGTAATGCCCAAGGGAGGCATCAACTTTTTCCTGGGTTTGCCAAAAGGCTATTCAGCCGCGGACTTCAGGGATTATATGCTCGAGCATGGAGTGCTTATTATGCCCGGAAGCTATTTCTATGACAATCCAATGGATGATCGTTTTTTCAGGATAAACATCGCATCCACGGGAATAGAAGAGATAAGAGAAGGCATCGGTGCGATAGCGGAAAGACTTGATGATTTTCTTGAAAAATACAAAAACCACATACATTTCAGAAATAACGAAATATTTTTTTAATGTTCAAACAGGAGGATGTTATGGTAACTGAAGAAAAAATCGCTAGAATAAACTATTTGGCAAAAAAATCAAAGGAACAGGGCCTTACTGACGCGGAAAAGCAGGAGCAAGCAAAGCTTAGAGCTGAATATGTAAGCGCGGTCAAAGCCAACCTGAAAAGCCAGCTTGATTCAATAAAAATAGTCGAGCAATAAGCTGCAACAATATAAATAATAATGGGGGGATAATCGTGGCTGAAAGAAAGTACGTAATATTCAAGATTAAAGATGAGGAATACGGCGTGGACATCATGAAGGTCAAAGAAGTCAGCGAATTCAAAAAGAGCACAAGCATACCAAATTCGCCTTCATTTGTCGATGGCATAATCAATCTTAGAGGAGACATAACACCAATAATTAGCCTTAAAAAGAAATTCAACATTCCTGTAGAAAAGGGCTATGACGACAGCAGCAGAATAATAGTAGTAAACATGAACGACAAACTTGTAGGGTTTGCTGTTGACGAGGCTTCTCAGGTTATATCAATAGACGACTCAAATATCGATCCTCCGCCGGAGATAGTTGCCGGCCTTGACAGAAAGTATATAAACGGAATCGGCAAGCTTCAGGACAGGATAGTTATAATACTAGATTTGGAGCGTGTTCTTAGCGAAAACGAGCAGACAGAAATAAGCGAAATCTATGCATAAAGATTGTCACATGACAATCTTTTTTTTCGATATGCTTCCGAAAAAGAAAGGTATTGCCAACCGAATTTTGGATTAAATGGGAAGTAGGTACCTTGTAAAATATTCATGCATAGTGATAATATATATTATAGTTAAAAAATATTCATTTACAGGATGGAAAGCATGCCTAGTGACGAAATAAAAAGCTTTGACTTTGATATAAAAAATGTTATTGACAGTGTTGTCCAATCGATTCAAAATGGACAGGACGAGATATTTGAAATATCAGAGAATATAAGGCGTGATTGCGATGACTCAAAAGTGCAGCTGGAAAAATTAAAAAAAGAAATAACCAGAGTAATTACAGAGGTAGAGCTTCTTGCACTTGAGGAAAAAAAGAGCAGGAGAAAGCTCCTAGAGGTCAGCAGGAGATTCGAAGAAAATTCCGAGGAACAAATCAAGCGTGCATACGAAGAGGCTAATGATTGCCAAATAAGGCTTACGCTTAAATCGGAAGAAGAAAAGAACCTTATAAAACTCCGCAACGATCTTGAAATAAGGATAAAGAAAAATTCAGCGATGCTTGAAAAAGCCGAGAGCTATATGAACAAAATGGCAAGCGTTACGGATTTTCTTGTCGCTGATCTTTGCGGCGTGAAGGATACGATCGAATCGCTCGAAGACAAGAACAGCATAAATATAAGGATAATAAGGGCGCAGGAAGAAGAGCGCAGCAGGATTGCGAGTGACATACATGACGGCCCGGCGCAGAGCGTGGCTTCCCTTATAGTTAAATCAGAGATAATACTCAAGCTGCTTGACCGGGACAAAGATCTTGTCAAAAAAGAGATTGAATCGCTGAAAGTCCAGCTTAGGGAAACACTCCGTGAAATAAGGAGGGTTATGTATGACCTGCGACCGGCATCTCTTGACGAGCTCGGTTTGGTGCCCACTATAAGCAGGCTGATTTCAGACCTTGAAAACGAAAAGGGAGTTGAAATCGAGCTCATAGTACTGGGTGAAAAGCACATAACCTCGCCGATTGTCAGACTCACAGTATACAGGGTCATTCAGGAATCGCTCATAAATGCATGCAAATACTCAGGCAGCGCCAGGATAGTAGTAAGGCTTGACATTCAGGACAATTACATTTCCGGAATAATACAAGACTTTGGTATAGGATTTGATCCGCAGAAGCAGTCTGGCTTTGGAATAGGTTCAATGAAGGAACGAATGCAGCTTATTGGTGGCAGAATAGGAATAGAATCTGTTGCAGGAAAGGGCACCAGAGTGATTTTTTCTCTTTCGAATAAGGAGGTTGAATATGAAGGAAAACATTAATGTCATGATTGTAGATGACCATGCCCTTATGAGAGAGGGCATTGCAAGGATACTGGAACTAGAAGAGAACATAAGCGTAGAGGCTACGGCTTCTGACGGAGCCGAGGCGATTTCGAAATTCAAGAAAGGCTCATACGATGTAATACTGCTGGATATAAATATGCCCAACATGAACGGCATTGAGACACTCAGGAAGCTGCGCGACATGGACTCCTCAGTGAAAATTATAATGCTCACAGTGTATGATGCAAGGGAATATCTAATAGAAACGCTCAATTTGGGCGCCAACGGCTATATGCTTAAGGACGCTGATTCATCAAGTCTTGTTTCGGCAATAGTGAACGTCTACAACGGGGGTACATACATACATCCAAGTCTTGCCGGAGAGCTCCTGAAGGAAATCAACAAGAAAAAGGACAAAAGCGGCCTGAAAAACGGCATTGAAAGTCTCACGAAAAGGGAATACGAGGTGCTGCTTCTTATAGCCGAGGGTTTAAGCAACAGGGACATATCCGATAAGCTGATAATAAGTGAAAAGACTGTAAAGAATCATGTATCCAGCATACTCAGGAAACTGGATCTTACCGACCGAACACAAGCCGCTATATATGCATACAGACACAATGTCAAGAAATTCTAAGGGACGTCCAGAGGACGTCCCTTTCACTATATATTCATATATTTAGAATGGCGCAAAGCTTTGATCGAACCAGTTTTGCTCCATTGCAATTTTATACTCCTCATAGAAGGCTTCTCTGTGCTGAATTTCCCAGCTTTCAAGGTTGGCGAGCAGCTTCTTTGCTCTTGGATTTGAAACGCTTTCGGCGGCGCTGTGATAGAATTGTGCAAAGTCGTTTTCAATGAGATAAGCCATACGAAGTATTGTTATGTCGGATATGTCGTATTCGAGGTTTACACTCTGGGCCTCTATATCCGTATAGAGCTTTTCCGCGCAAGGCTCACACATATCCAAGTCCAATTCTTCCCAATCCTCTGTTTCCAGCAGAGTTTTATGATATTGCTCCAGCAGTTTGTAATGCTTTTCTTCGACTCCGGCAAGATTCTCAAATATTGATTTGACTCTGGGATTCTTAACCTTGCCCATATTAGACTTGTAGAACTCCTGGCCTTTCTTCTCCATTTCCATGGCGAACTTAAGTATATCAAGCGTCTTCTTCATTGAAATTCCTCCTTAGAATAATTGTTTTTTCGAACAAACACTCTTGTATTTTTGTTACCCACAATGAAAACTTTGAAACTTAATCGAAAATTCGGAAAATTATTTCCGTGGAATAAAAAAAGGCTATTGAAAAATCAATAGCCTTCAGGTACTGCAGAAATTGTCTTGAGGCGGCTTGTTGTTGCCTTTGCCATTTCCGTTGCCGTTATTGTTGGTCGTGCCGTTATTATCGGTATTGCTATTGTCGAGCCACTCTTCAACCTGGTTCTCCCATTCGGCTTCATTTGGGGAGAGGCCGTTCGCATCAGTCGGCTGCTCCTCGACCGGCTCTACAGGGGCGACATAATGGCTCAAACTGCAGTAGCTCTTAGGTTCTGTACCGCTGGCGAAAACCTCGGATTTGACATGTCCGCCGCAATTTGAAGATGCAAGCTTGCCTGATACGGAACATATACTCACCTTGATAATCCCATCGGGCTGGTCAAACTGTTTTGACGGGAGTCCGCTGTGAACCTGTGACATAATCTTGCTCCAGAGCATCGCAGACATCTTGCTGCCCGTTGAAAGTTCTCGCGGCAGGTCAGAGCCAATCCATGTGGCGCCTACATAATAAGGAGTGTAACCTACAAACCATGCGTCATAGTTGTTGGAGGTTGTACCGGTCTTACCTGCTACGGGCATGTTTGAAATCTTCGCTCTTGAGCCTGTTCCATCCTCTACTACGGATTTCATCAGATCCTGAAGTATGAAAGCCACTTGCGCAGATACTACCTTCCTGGTCTTAGGCTTGTTTTCAAGAAGCACATCGCCATTGGCAGTCTCGGCTCTTGTAAAGAATATGGGTTCGTTATAAACTCCACTGTTTGCAATTGCCCCGTATGCTGCTGTAAGTTCAAGGTTTGTAACGCCTTTGCTCATTCCTCCCATTGAAAGAGAGAAGTTCTCGTCATTAATAGACGGGTTGTCCTTGCTTTTTACTATAGTGGATATCCCAAGCTTTTCGAGGTAGGATATCATGGTCTTTACCGATTGGGCCTTGCTTGTAGAAAGCATTTCGGCAAGCTTTACGGTTCCCACGTTGGAGGAACGCGTGAGCAGTGCCCTCATTGTGGACGGGCCGCCGTATTTTCTGTCATAGTTTCTAGGCCAAAGATTCCCTTTGTCATCGTAGTGAGGAGAATCGTCTATTATTGTGGCTGCCGTCATGCCCTTGTCCAGAGCCGGAAGATAAGCTGCCAGAGGCTTTATTGCAGAGCCTGGCTGTCTTGGGTTTATGGCCCTGTTGAATATCTTTGTTCCGCCTATCATCCTGCCGCCCACGAGCGCCCTTACCTCGCCGTTTTTAGGGTCCATTATGACCATAGAGGCCTGAGGCTGGACTGTTCCAGAGCTGTCCTTGAAGGATCCAGGGAAGTTGGCGGGATTCTCGAACTCCTTTTCAACTATCTTTTGCATGTTCATATCCATTGTCGAATATATCCTGAGGCCGCCCTTGTAGAGCGTGTCTCTTGCCTCATCTTCGGAAAAGCCTTTTTCAGTTATGAGTTCCTGAAGCACCTGCTTTTTTACTAGATCCCCAAAGTATGAGGATATGCCCGAAGCGCTCTTTGAACCTATTTTTATCTCGATTGGATAGCTCTTGGCCTCGTCATACTGCTCCTGGCTTATAAAGCCAAGCTCCAGCATCTTGCCAAGCACTGTAAGCTGCCTTTCCACCGAGCTCGGGTTCAGAACGGCCTTTCTTACAACTATCTCGCCTTTGTTCAGCTGGTCATACTGAAACTTGTCTATGAGTCCCTTGCTTAGCATCTGTGAGAAGAGAGCGGATTCGTCAGCAGGTATTGATTCGGCCTTTGTTGAATTCGGGTAGAAAATAAGTTGAATATTGTCTAGGCTCTCGCCGGACGCAATTTTTTCTGTTGTGAAAGGGGAGTACCTTGAAGGATTTTTTGTGATCCCCGCAATAATTGCGCATTCTGCCACGTTCAGCTCTGACACGTCCTTGGAGAAGTAGGTCTGTGCCGCAGCCTGGGCTCCTGTGGCGCCTCTTCCAAGGTATATGGTGTTGAGGTACATCTCGAGTATCTGGTCTTTTGTCAGATAGCGCTCAAGCTCCAGAGCGTAGTACATATCTTTGATTTTTCGCGTGTATGTTTTTTCGTGAGTCAGGTAGATGTTTTTTGCCAGCTGCTGAGTGATTGTACTTGCTCCCTGAGCCTTGCTCATAGTCTTGATGTCGTAAATCACTGCGCCAATTATCCTCTTGGGATCTACTCCGTGGTGCTTGTAGAAACGTTCGTCTTCAATGGCTATAAAAGCATTTTGAAGATCTTTTGGCATCTTTTCGATAGATACAACACTTCTAAAGCTGTCACTGTGAACCTTCTCAATAAGGTTCCCGTCCTTGTCATATATGAACGAGCTGTCATCCAGCATGTTCTGTATGTTCGAAGGATCGATTGGAGAAGTGTTCTTAAGTACTGCAAAAATGATTCCGCCGGCTGTTACACCCAGCAACAAAAAAAATACAATAAACGTTGACAATATTGATTTTGCGCCAAATTTTCTTTTTTTCTTTAATTTTTTATTGGAATTATCGGTAGACATTTAATCCCTCCTTAACAGATATATTATATCATACAAACATTTTATGGTATCTAATAATTTGTGAAAAAGTGGGTACCGAAAAACAGAACAAACAGCGTGTTGAGATGTTAAAAACATGCAGCATATTGTATAATTGAATTAGAGAAAAAACGAAGGGGTGGCCGGGATGGAAGAAAAAAAAGAAAAGAAGGAAAAGATACTGATTGTTGGCCTCAACATTACTGACATAAAGAAAAAGAGCCAGTTTGACATGGAGGCCTCCATGGACGAGCTCGAGGAGCTTGTGAAGGCGGCCGGAGGAGAGGTGGTGGCCAGGCTTACCCAGAACAGGCAGTCGAGGGATGCGGCCTACTACATCGGTACGGGCAAGGCCGAGGAGGTCAGGGACTACGTTGAAAAACTCGAGGCTGACATGGTCGTGTTCAATGACGAGCTCTCCGGAATACAAATAAGGAACCTGGAAGATACTATAGGGGTTACAGTTCTTGACAGGACCGCGCTCATACTAGACATATTCGCGCAAAGGGCCCTTTCAAGGGAAGGAAAGCTCCAGGTAGAGCTCGCGCAGCTCAAATACAGGAGGTCAAGGCTCATAGGGTTGGGCAAGCAGCTCTCAAGAACCGGCGGAGGAATAGGAACAAGGGGTCCGGGAGAGAAAAAGCTGGAGACCGACAGAAGGCACATAGATGGCAGGATAAACGACATAAAAAGGGAACTCTCCGATGTCAGGAAAAACAGGGAGGTTCAAAGAGGGCAGAGGCTGAAGGCGAACGTGCCTATAGTTGCGCTTGTGGGTTATACAAATGCAGGCAAGTCGACTCTGCTCAACAGTCTCATAAAAACTCACAGGGAATACAGCGCAGAAAAGGAAGTTCTCTCCAAGGACATGCTGTTCGCCACGCTCGATGTAACGCTCAGAAAAGCCGTGCTTCCAAGCGGAAAGGAATTCCTTGTCACCGACACGGTGGGCTTTGTAAGCAACCTTCCGCACGACCTTGTGGAGGCATTCAAGGCGACACTCGAGGAAGTAAAATATGCGGACCTGATACTTCATGTGGTTGACGCGTCGAACGAAAACTATGACATGCAGATGGACACGACGCTTGACATACTAAGGCAGCTGGATTCACTCGACAAGGACACAATAACCGTATTCAACAAAATGGACAAGACGGGCTTTGAGGCCGGCTATCCCAAGCAGGAGGATTTGGTTTTCATATCCTGCAAGACGGGCTACAACATGGAGCTGCTAGTCGATATGATAGAAAAGAAGCTCTTAAAGAGCTTCACTAAGGCGAAGCTGCTTATTCCCTTTGAAAGAGGCGACATATTCAGCGCGATGCAGAAAAAGAGCCAGGTAGAACAATTCGAATATGTAGAAAACGGCATAAGCGTGACGGCCCTGCTCTCGGACGAAGATTACAACAGATACAGGGAATTCGTGCTTGAACAATAACAAAGGACCCTCGGATGAACACTTTCTTGTGCTCACTCCGCAGGGTCCTTTTTATTCAGCCACCACTATTTTGCATGTATTTTGCTAGATGCCCCTTAGCTTGTTCAGGATTATCTTCTGCTCGGTTGATGCTACGAGCCTTCTTGTGTATTCGACTGTGTCGGGATTTACGCTTATGCTGTCCATACCCGCATCAACAAGGAACTCTGTGAATTCAGGATAGAGTGAAGGAGCCTGGCCGCATATTGATATAGTCTTGCCATGCCTGTGGGTTGCGTCTATAAGAATCTGTATTGCACGCTTGACATACATTGCGCGCTCCTCGAAGTAACCCATCCTGCTTAGTATTCCAGAGTCCCTGTCGGCGCCCATAATGAGCTGAGTCAGGTCATTGCTGCCTATGCTGAAGCCGTCCACAAGTTGAGCAAACTCGTCTGCGGCAAACACCACAGACGGAACCTCGGCCATTATCCATATCTTGAAGGAAGAGTCCTGCACCAGCCCCTCTGACGCCATTATAGCCTTTGCCTTCTCGACCTCCCAGGTGGTTCTTACAAACGGCAGCATGGCATATATGTTAGTAAGACCGAATTCATCTCTGGCTTTTTTTAGGGCTCTGCATTCAAGTCTAAAGCCCTGCTCGTACTCCGGTGAGGTGTATCTTGCAACCCCCCGCCAGCCTATCATAGGATTGTTTTCAACAGGCTCGACCTCATTGCCTCCCTTGAGCCCTCTGAACTCATTAGTTCTGAAATCGCTGAACCTTACTACCACGGGCCTTGGGAATGCCGCCTGCGCAACTGTGGATACGCCTTCGGCAAGCTTGTCTATGAAGAAGTCCTCCTGCCCGGTCTTGACCAGATACATGGGGTGGGCCCCAATCATATTGCTGAATATGAATTCAATTCGCATGAGGCCAATCCCGTCAAAAGGCAGATTCTTGTACTTTTCCATCATTTCAGGTTCGCCCAGATTCATATATATCTTGGTGCCGGTAATTGGAGCCAGTCTCGAAAGCGTATCATCAATAGCGACAGCAGGAGCAGGAGCAGCAGCCATTTCTGGAGCCTGCTGTTTGGTTTCAAGCTCAACCCGGCCTTCATAGACTATTCCGCGGGTGGCGTCAACTGTCACCTCCTGGCCCTCTATGAGTACCTGTGTGGCATTCTTGGCGCTCACTATGCATGGTATTCCAAGTTCTCGGGAAACAATGGCCGCGTGGCAGGTACGCCCGCCCTCGTCAGTCACAACAGCTGCAGCCATCCTCATTGCGGGCACCATGTCAGGATTGGTCATCGCGGCTACAAGTATGTCGCCATGCCGTACCTTTGAGAGTTCGCTCATATCCTTGATTTTCACAACTTTTCCAAAGCTTATGCCAGGCGATGCTCCCAGACCCTTTACAAGCACATTGAGTTTTTGGGAAGCCGGCTTTGACTCGGCAGGCCTGTAGCCTTTTTCGCTCAAGGCTGTAACGGGCCTTGCCTGGAGTATATAGAGCGACTTCGTGTCTATATCAAAAGCCCATTCAATGTCCTGGGGAGCGCCGTAAATGCCCTCTATCTCTATGCCTGATTTTGCAAGCTCAAGCACCTCTTCATCAGTTAGGCATTCGGAGCTTATCTTGTCATATCCGAGAAACTCGGCAACGCTCACCTCGACAGTTCCCAGCCTTGACTTGTTCCGGATAACCATGGAAACCTTATCGGCTATGTGCTTTTCGGTCACCTTCAGGCTGGATTTGTTCACTGTGTAGTCGTCAGGTGTCACAGCGCCGGAGACGACTGACTCTCCAAGACCCCAGTTGGCATTTATCATGATCTCGTCAGCATTGTGAGTCACGGGATTTATCGTGAACATGACCCCGGCCTTTTCGCTGTTGACCATTTTTTGGACTATTGCGCTGAGTGAAACCTCGAAATGGTCAAAGCCCTTTTGCTCCCTGTAGTATACTGCCCTGGCAGTCCACAGTGATGCCCAGCATTTCTTCACATATTCAACGACATTGCTGCTCCCGAACACATTGAGATATGTGTCCTGCTGCCCGGCAAAAGAAGCGTCGGGGAGGTCCTCTGCAGTTGCCGAACTCCTCACAGCTATTTCGGGATCGCTAATGCCAATGCTATCGCTGAATTCCTCGTAGGCACGTTCTATTTCACTGCTGATCACAGCGGGCACAACACAGTCGATTATGAGATCCCTTATCCTCGAGCTCTTAATCTGCAGATCGGTAGTGTCTTCGAACTGTATGCTGCCTATTATGGCGGCAATATCGTCGCTCAAGTTGGACATTAATATGAAATCCTTGTAGGCGTCGGACGTTACGCAAAAGCCCGGCGGTACAGCTATTTTGTGCTGCACAAGCTCGCCGAGGTTGGCGCCCTTGCCCCCTACCAGTGGTATATCATGCTTGTCTGTTTCGTTGAACCATCTTATATATTTGTAATCTGACATGTCAAAGCCTCCCTTCAAATGTTCACAATCATATTATTACCCATTTAAAAGGCTGCTTAGTAGGGAACTGGCAAAAAAAACAGAGTAAACAAATTAAAAATAAAAATAAACAAAAAAATATTGTTATACGGTTGACAATAAAACAGACTTAATATACACTTGTTTTTAAAATCAAAATGAAATCGCGCTGAAGGGTAGCAGTAGACATGCATTCACTTCCAGAGAGCCGGCATAGGGTGAAAGCCGGCAGTGGAGAGTGTTGAATCCGACCCGGAGCTTCAAGGGGGTGAGAAACCCTTGACGGTTGATTTCCGTTAGCAGATCAAGAGGCCGGCTGCAGCCGGCAAAACAAGGTGGCACCACGTGGATAATCCCCCGTCCTTGACTTCGGTCAAGTACGGGGTTTTTTATTTATACAGATAAAATTATGATTGAACAACCTACTAAACGGAGGGAAAAGCCATGAATGAAAAATTACTTATGACACCGGGGCCGACAAACGTGCCCAAAAGAGTTCTTGACTCCATGAGCCAGAGCATGATGCATCACAGGACAAGCGAATTTTCATCCATGCTATCCCAGCTGAGCGAGAGGCTCAAATACGTATTCCAGACCAGCAGCGATGTGCTGACATTCCCCGCGGCTGGAACAGGGGGACTCGAGGCAGTGCTTGTAAACCTCTTTTCTCCCGGCGACAGAGTACTGTTGGTATCCATAGGAGTATTCGGGGACAGGTTCGCCAAGATAGCACAGGCTTTCGGACTCGAAGTTGACAAACTTGAAGTGATGTGGGGTATGGGGGCGGCTCCGCAGGCAATAAGCGACAGATTGAAGGATTCACACAAGGCCGTTATAGTAACACACAACGAGACCTCGACAGCCGCCTCGAACGACATACAAAAAATCGCAGAAATTCTAAGCGGTGAAGACAAGCTGCTCATAGTTGACGCGGTAAGCTCGCTTGGAGGAATAGAGCTGAGAATGGACGAATGGGGAATTGATGCGGTTGTAACGGCTTCTCAAAAGGCCCTGATGAGCCCTCCGGGACTTACGTTCATATCCCTTAGCGAGAGGGCCTGGGAGCATGCCAGGAAATCAAAGATGCCAAAATACTACTGGGACTTTGAAAAGGCAAGGGATGATCTCAACAAGGCAAAGCCTCAGAATCCATATACGCCAGCAGTATCGCTCGTGGCGGCGGCCAATGAGGCGCTGGCGATGATACAGGAGGAAGGCTTGGAAAACGTATGGAAAAGACACGGGCTTGTGGCGAAAAGGGTCAGAAGCGGAGTGGAGAAACTGGGACTCAAAATATACACACACGGAGACTATCTTTCAAATACGGTAACGGCAGTAGACATTGGCGAAAGGGCTGAATCAGTAAAGGCCATGATGGAGAAGGAGCACGGGATTATAATATCCGGCGGACAGGGACAGCTCAAGGGGAGGATAATAAGAATCGGCCACATGGGCTGCATAGACTGCGAAATGGCCGACAGAACACTCAGAGCTCTTGAGGATTGCATAAACAGGGCTTAGCATGTGAAAAAAAATTACCAGGATATGCACAATGAATCCAAAATGCTGGATACAAAATGGAGGGTTGGACATGGAAAGGAAAAGAGTGCTGATTACGGAGACTATTAACAGGGAAGGAATAGAGCTTCTCGAGGAACATTTCGATGTGGACATAAAAAGAGACATTACAAAGCAGGAGCTTGCAGAGGTAATAGAAGGCTATGATGCCCTAATAGTAAGGAGCAATCCCTACATTGACGAGGAGGTGCTCGAGAATGCAGGCAGGCTGCAGATAATAGGCAGGGCAGGCAACGGCATTGACAACATAAAACTCGAGCCCGCCACTAAAAAAGGCGTTATAGTAGCCAACACACCCGACAGCAACAGCATGTCTGCGTGCGAGCTGGCCATAGGGCTGATACTGGCCCAGGCGCGCAACATAGCTCAGGCGGACGTCCATCTCAAAAATGGAGGCTGGAGCAGGGACAATTTCATGGGCTCAGAACTCTACGGCAAGACTCTGGGCATAATAGGACTTGGCAGGATAGGCTCTCTTGTCGCCAGGCGAATGGCGGCTTTTGACATGAAAATAGTGGCATATGACCCCTATATAAGCGACGAGAGATTTGAAAGATTTGGAGCTGCCAAGAGGGACAGCTTGAGAGAGTTGCTTGAAGAGGCTGACTTTATAACCATCCATACTCCAAGAACTACTGAAACCATAGGACTAATAGGTGATGACGAAATAGCAATGATGAAGCAGGGGGTCAGAGTCGTGAATGCGGCGCGGGGCGGCATAATAGACGAGAGGGCTCTATACAGGGGCCTGACCGGCGGAAAAATCGCAAGCGCAGGGCTTGACGTGCATGAAAAAGAGCCCTGCAAGGACAATCCGCTGTTCACACTTCCTAATGTGATTGTAACGCCTCACATAGGAGCCACTACACACGAAGCCCAAAAGAACGTAGGCGTCTGCATAGCGCAGCAGGTAATAAAGGCTTTAAGCGGCGAGATAGTGCCAAACGCAGTCAACCTACCGACGCTTCACAGGGATGAGCTAGAGTCAATAAGGCCTTACATCAATCTAATGGAGGACCTTGGAAAGCTTTACTACCAGTTCTACAGCGAACCTATCGATTTTGTGGACATAAAATACTGGGGAAGCATAGCAAATCAGGATACGGAAATGATAGACATAGCTTTCCTCAAAGGACTTCTCGAGCCGGTTGTTATGGAGGGAGTCAACTATATAAACGCCAGGCTCATGGCCGAGGAGCGGGGAATCAAGTTCAGAAAAAGAAAAGATACTATGCACCACAACAACTATACAGAGCTCATAACCGTAAGCATAAAGCACAGAAGCGGAGAATTCACACTTGCGGGCAATGTATCAAGCAAAAAGACTGGAAAGCTTGTTGAAATAGAGGGATATGAAGTGGATGTATGCCCTAGCCAGCACATGATATTCATACAAAACATTGACGTGCCCGGGGTTGTAGGGAATGTGGGCAGGGTGCTTGGAGAGGAAAATATCAACATAGCCACAATGCAGGTTGGAAGAAATGAACGCGGCGAAAAGGCACTTATGGTGCTGAACGTTGACGACGAGGCGTCTGAAGACACACTCGCAAAGCTGGTCCAAAAGGCGAATGTGCTCTGGGCCAAAGCCATAAGACTTTAGGGAGGCTCCAATGGAATATACAATAGGATACGCGGCATCGCTTGGTGAAAAAGACGTAATATCAGCAATGGAATATGCAAGACTTGCGGGATTTGAAGCCGTGGAGCTGAGCATGAATATGCCATGCTTTTTCCCGGAAAGGTACAGCCAGGAGGATAAAAGAGCGATACTCGGCTTTAAAAGAGAAAGCGGCATTGAAATAACTATTCACGCGCCGGAGGATATATCTCTTGTGAGCCTGCATGAAAGTGTAAGAAAAGCCGGAATAGGAAGACTCAAGGAGATAATAGGCTTTGCAGGCGAAATAGGAGCATCCAGGATGACTGTGCACACCGGTGCAACGCCGTATTTTACACTTGTTGAAGGAGTGGGGTATGTACAGGATGAACATATACGCGAGACGGTGCGCAATCTGAGGGGAAGCATAGCGACGCTGGCCTGCGTGGCCTCAGAGCTCGCGCCAAACCTCAGTATATGCATAGAAAACTCGGGATATTTCCCATGGTACATCCAGGAGGCGCTCGCGGATATAATGGATTCTCAGGATATATTCCTGACATGGGACATAGGGCATTCATACGAGAACAAATACGGCGAACAGTATTTTTTCGAGCAGAATCTCGACAGGGTAAAGACCTGCCATTTGCACGACTTCAACGAGCATGGCGACCACAAGATTATAGGAAGCGGCAATGTGGATTTCAAGGGACACATGGAAAAGCTGGGAGCGCAGGACGTTGTATATATCGTGGAGGTCAGACCCAGAGACAACGCCAAAAAGTCATTCGGCATTCTAAGGGATATTCTAAGGGATACGGTGTAGATATTCCCGGTGAGCATCTATTCAGAAACTGCTGCAGGGCATATAATATACTTAACACGATAAAAAATTGCAGACTGGAGATGAGCTCATGGTTATTGAGATACTAAGCGTAGGTACCGAGCTGCTGCTTGGAGACATTCTAAATACGAACGCCCAATACATTTCAAAGAAGGCGGCACAGTTGGGCATGGCCAGCTACTACCAGACGGTAGTCGGCGACAACATGGGCAGGATAAACAGAGCGCTAGAGGCGGCCTTTGAAAGATCTGACATAGTGATAGCCACAGGCGGGCTTGGCCCCACTGATGATGACCTGACAAAGGAATCGGCTGCCGAGTTTTTCAAGCTGGACATGGAGCTTGACGAGCACTCCTGGAACAAGATAAAGAAGTTTTTCGAGGCAAGAGGCGTTGCGCTGAGTCACGGCAACAAGAAGCAGGCATACTTCCCTGTAGGCTCGACAATAATACCAAACGACAACGGTACGGCGCCGGGGTGCATCATAGAAAAGGATGGCAAGCGGATGATAATACTTCCCGGGCCTCCAAAGGAAATGGAGCCAATGTTCGACAAGAGCGTGGAGCCGTATCTTAAGCAGTTCAGCGACCACACAATAGTATCCGAGACGCTCAGGCTCTGCGGAATAGGCGAGAGCAGCGCCGCCGAGAAGATAAGGGACCTCTTATCCGGAGCAAATCCGACGGTGGCCCCTTACGCCAAGGAGGGCGAAGTCATATTCAGACTCACCGCCAAGACCAGGACATATGAGGAGGCGCAGGAATTGCTCGAACCGTTAAAGCGCGAGATTTACAGCAGAATAGGGGAGTATATATACGGTGAAGGCGAAACAAGCCTCGAGCTTGAAGTGGGCAACGAGCTTATAGAAAGGGAGCTGAGCATAGCGGTGGCGGAATCCTGCACGGGAGGCATTCTGAGCGCGAGGCTCATCAACTGTCCCGGAATATCGCAGGTGTTCATGGAGGGCTGCGTAGCCTATTCCAATGCCGCCAAGATGAAATTTCTAGGTGTCAAGGCCTCGACTCTTGAGGAGTTCGGGGCTGTCAGCGAAGAGACTGCCATTGAAATGGCGCGAGGAGCGGCAGCAAAGAACGGCAGCAGAGTAGGAATATCCACAACAGGAATTGCAGGTCCAGACGGCGGAAGCGAGGACAAGCCTGTGGGACTAGTATATATAGGATTGTATTTTGACGGTGTCGAAAAAGTCAAAAAGCTGACGCTCACAGGAACCAGGGAGAGGATAAGGAACCAGGCGGCGCTCTTGTCGCTTGATTTCCTTAGAAGAGAGTTAAAGGGCATATAACATCGAGCGGAGCACAGCATAATTATATAATTGCAGATGAAAAGACAAGGCTGGAGGATATTTCTCCAGCCTTGTCTTTTATGTATTTGAGCATATTTATGTATTATTCTATGATTTCGTATATCGGGCCTGTTCTTGTGAGCGTGCTGTTTACCAGATTGAAGGCTTCAACCTTGAATTCCATAGGCTCTATACGTATGCCGTTGATCTTTTCCCTGCTGATTCTGTCCAGCCTGATTTTTCTGGCTATAGTCACGTGAGCCTTGAACCTTCGTGGGTCTTTTTCAAAGCCAACGGCACGCAGGTCTTCGTTGAGGTCATCAACCAGCCCCTCGAGCTGCACTACATCCCCGACCAAATCGACATACAGCAACGAGCTTCCCCTCTTTTCAAACCACGACAGCCTATCGAGGCGAAAGCGAAGGTCCAGCTTTGAATAGCGACTGAGTATTCTTTTGGCATCTTCTGCCGTCGCTTCGTCTGTCTCGCCAAGGAATTTGAATGTAAGATGCAGATTCTCCTGCTTTGTGAAGCTGCCTCTTATGTTCATGCCGAAAAGCTCGTTTTCAATGGAATGCACATATTCAGCTATGCGCTTTGGCAGAAAATATCCTATAAAAAGTCTCATGTCTGTAATCACCCCTTAAGCTGGTCTAGGAAATCCTTGAGTATTTTCGCAGTTATGCCCCATATTATATAATCTTCGTATCTGTAGAAATAGAGAACATACCTGGCTTTTTTGAACTTGTAGTCCTTGCCCTGCGGAATCATGTGGTACGGAAAGTCGTCAGGCACGCTAACGTCGAGATTGGCGCTATACATCTGCGGCTCCGCAGTGAGCAGATAGTCCAGAGGCACAAGAAAGACATGATCAACCTCGTCCCTGTTAATATTTATTTTTTCGTAGTTAATAGTGCCTACAAAGGGGTGTATTATCATGTCAAAAGGCGTTATGAAAACGTCCATGGGCGAGAAGAGTTCAACATCCTCACGATGCAGCCCAAGCTCTTCGCAGGTCTCCCTTATGGCCGTGTCCTCAAAGCTTTCGTCCGCATCCTCATACCCGCCGCCGGGGAAAGATATTTCGCTGGGCTGAACCGAGAGGTTTTTTGACCTGACTTCAAAAAGCACGTGCGTCTTCCCTTCTTTTTCAACAAGAGGAACGAGTACCGAGCATTTGAACATATCCTTGTGGCCTTGTATGTACGGGCTAAAACCACTGAAAGCCTTTTTGATTTTTTTAACCACTCAAAAAACCTCCGAGAAAAGTCTGAAAATTTGATATAATATATATAACATTATACTACAAAACCTACAAATTAAAAGCCAAGGGTGATTATGATGGAAAAACTAAGGGGCGCCATCTCATTTCTAAAACGCATTGACGTGCTCTACAGGCTAATGCAGGACAGACGGGTTTCGAGATTCAAAAAAGCCAAGATAATGGGACTTTTAAGCTTTGCGTTTGTTTATTTTGTATCTCCGCTAGACCTGCTTCCCGAGGTGGTGCTCGGACTTGGAATAGTCGACGATGCCGTGATACTGACCTTCATAGCATCTGTTCTCAATGGAGAGCTTGACAAGTATCTGCAGGGCTACGGCGACTACAAGGTGAAAAAATCAGACGGCGTAATAGAGGTCGAAAGCTACAGTATCAGTGACGAGGATGACAAGGGCAGACAATAATCCAAATAAACATTGAGTTCACACCCAAAAGCATGTGTGATATAATCCCTATGTAAATATTATATCGAGGTGGTTTTTATATGCACACTATAAACGAAACACTAATTACAACACAGCAGCTTGATGAAAAAGTTGCAGAGCTTGCAGGGATGATAGAGAGAGATTTTGAGGGCGAGCACATTCTGCTTATAGGGGTCCTCAAGGGCGCCTGCATTTTCGTATCTGACCTGATGAGGAAGATAAACCTGGATGTGTCGCTTGACTTCATGTCTGTTTCCAGCTACGGAAATTCCACAAAAAGCTCGGGAGTAGTCAAGATACTCAAGGACCTTGACATGGAAATAGAAAACAAGAATGTAATAATAGTAGAGGACATAATAGACACAGGTCTTACTCTCAAGTATCTGACTGAAAATCTGATGTCTAGAAAGCCAAAAACACTCAAGATATGCACTCTTCTCGACAAGCCGGAGAGAAGAAAATGTCATCTCGATGTGGACTATATCGGCTTTACGATACCAGACAAATTCATAGTTGGCTATGGAATAGATTACGCTGAGCTCTACAGAAACCTGCCTTACATAGGCGTGGTTAACAAGGACTAGGAAAATCGTAGCAATAATTTGCCGCTGTATTCATACAGCGGTTTTTTGCATTATATCATTATATCAGGATGAGAGGAGGCGGCTTATATGAAATCATTTGCTGGAATGCTCATGGCGGCAATTTTCTTCCTGTCCGTGCTCATAACCTCCTTTTCCGCACTGGCCGTGAGCGCTCCGTTTTATTCATATGAATACGAAAAGAACGGTACCTACTCTGAATTCGGCAGGAAAGAGGTGGATGGAGTGACAGGGGCAGTTATCGAATACCTGGGCGGCAAAAGCGAGTACCTTTATTATGAAGCGGGAGGCTCCAATATATTCACGCAAAGGGAAACTGCGCACATGGCAGACGTAAGGGGACTGTTCCAATTCTTTGGCAGCATGAGAAACTGGATGTTGGCCGCATTTGCTCTGATTGCAATCGCAGTAAGGCGCGAACTCAGAGCTGTTTCAAGATGTTTTGCCATCTGGCTAATATTTATCGTGGCAGGATTTACAGCTTTTGCGGCGGCCGCTGCAATGAATTATGAATATTTTTTCACGCTCTTCCATGAGGTTTTCTTCACAAACGACTACTGGCTGCTTGACCCCGCAGACAGCATAATAATAAATATCATGCCGATAAGCTTTTTCTCTGATGCGGCGCTTGTAATAGTTCTTTCCACGCTTTCAGCCTGCGCCTTGGCCGCGCTTGCAGCACACAGGCTTGGAAAAACGCAGGCTGCACAAACGAATTCTCACATTAAGGATTTGCTAACTTAATTAACCAGATGCAGCAACATAATGATATAATATAATTGGATTGTTAGTTGGATTTCGAGTTCCTTCTGGAGGGGATTCTAGTGAGATACTGCATGAGCTTTAACAAGCTGAACGTTATAGAAATTTTCAAAGCAATTTCCGCCGCAAAAAACTTTAAAGAGATAAAAGACATAGTAATAGAGGCGCTTGTAACAGCCACAAGCTATGAAGCAGTGATAGTTGGTTTTTTTGGTGAAGCTGAGGATGGCTTTATGCAGCTTATATCAATGAACGCTGAGACCGGAGACAAGTTTGAATCCACCCTCAGCATAGACCAGATTCCCGCGCTGGAGAGAGAGGCTCTGACGAATCCGCGCTCAAGGAGCATGCGGATTAAAAAAGGCGATTTTTTCAACGAGGAGATAAGAAGGCTCACAGGCATGGGCGAGGCGGCGCATATAGATGTGTTTCCGATTAAGCTATACAACAAGGCCGAAGGCTTTGTTGCGTGCTTCAAGGGCGATGAGCGGGGAAGCGCAGACGATTTTGATTTTGTGCTCTCGACTACGAGCCTTATGGAGCTTTTCCTTGAAAACGGAAGAAGAAACCTTAGGGTGGAAAACATAATAAAAAGGCTCAAGGAAGCTGTTAACAGCATGAGCAGGAGCCTGAGGCAGCTTTACGAGTATGAGGGCATAGACGATTTTCTGAGCCTTGCAGTCAGGCTGCTTTGTGACATAACCAGGAGCAAGAGCAGCATGATAATAATCGACGATAGCGTAGCCGAAATACAGGCAATGAGCAGATACGGCGACGAGCTCGAGCTTTTGAAGGTGCTCGAGAGCATAGCCGGCAGCGGCAGCTATGGAGATATCGACGAGGTCAGGCTCTTCAATGAGCCCGATGAGTCCTGGAAGCAAATAGATCCGGACATAAAAGCACTAGCCATATACAAGCTCAAAAAAGGCGACAGGATAGTGGGCCACATAGTGGCAGCCAATGCTGAGGAATACCTGGATGAGGAAAAGAGCATATTGGGAATATTCGCATCCCAGATACTCATAGGTATAGAAATAAGCCTCACATCCAAAGAGGTCATAAAGCACAAGATTCTTGAAAAAGAGCTTGAGATAGTATCGGAGCAGCAAAAGCTGATAATGAACAACAACAGTCTTGATATGTCGGGCAGGGGAGAAATATCCTTCCTGCACAGGACTTCGCAGCAGGTCGGCGGCGACTTCTGCAAGATTTTCGAGATGGAAGACGACAGGGTGGGCATATTCCTCGCAGACGTGATGGGGCACGGACTCCTGTCCAACTACTTCAGCGCCATGATAAAGGGCGCCCTGAGGATACTTATGCAGCAGGAGAACAGCACCGGAGCAATTCTCTCGAAAATTAACAGCATGCTGTATGAAGACTTTGACAAGACTAATGTATTTGCCACTGCCAGGGCTGCTATATTCGATGTAAGAAGAAACCGCATTGTCTCCTCGAATGCAGGCCACCTCCATCCAATAGGCATAAGACTGGAAGAGGGAACAGCATACGCAGAGGAGATGAACATAGAAAAGGGAATACCAATCGGCGTGCTCAGCGACGCTGATTACGAGGAATGCGAATACGAGCTTGGCGGGTATGAGCTTGTGGCGTACTATACTGATGGAATAATAGAAGCCCAGAACAGCAAGGGCGAATACTACGGGGTAGACAGACTCAAGGAATTTTTGAAAAGCAGCTACACTCTTGGAGCTGAACAGATTTTCAGGAATTTCGAAGAGGAAATATATGATTTTGCAGGCAAATCCAGCCTGGATGATGATTTTATACTCCTGCTGTACAAGAAGTCTGATGAAAGGGGAGAAGTATAATGAAAGTGCTTATTGTGAACGGAAGTCCGAGGCTGCAAAAGAACAGCTACAACATAGCCAGGTATATAGCCGGCATAATGGAAAAAAACGGCGTCGACCATGAAATAATTGACGTAGCCAGGCTTGATATGACGCCCTGCATAGGCTGCGGGGTATGCAGCAGGACGGGAGTGTGCTTCAAAAATGACGAGAGCACGTCGACTGTCAAAAAATTCGACCCTTCTGATGCGACCATAATTGTCTCGCCCATATACTTCAATTCGGTATCGGGACAGCTCAAGATGTTCATAGACCGCTTCCAGTCGCTCTACGCCAGCAAGTACGACCTCAAGCAGCCGGCCATTGACAGGAGCAAAAAAAGATTCGGCGCTTTCATAGCCGTGGCTGGAGCCAAGGGGTACGAAGACCAGTTCACCTCGGCCGAGCTCATAATGGACCTTTTTTTCAAGGTAATAAATACAAAACTCATAGAAATGCTCAGGATTCCGGACTCGGACAGAGTGAACGCCTGGGAGGACAAGGCGACGCTCGATGAGATAGAAAGGATATCGCTGAGGGTAATCGAAGAGGCAAAAATGGCAAAACAAATTTAAGCGCAGGGCGCGGCACGAGTGCAAATGCATTCTATGCCGCGCTTTTTTTGCGGAGTTTCAATTCCAAGCCGCAGGGTATACTTCTAAACAAGGCGGCACAAAGATAAATTGGAGGTTTTATTATGAAAAAAGAACCTTGCAAGCAGATGCCTCGCGTAGCTTATTTCTGCATGGAGTACGCCCTGCAAAGTTCCATGAAGACATTCGCAGGCGGGCTCGGAATACTTGCGGGCGACTATATGAAGGCAGCCAGAGACTCCTCGTGCAGCGTCGCAGGAATAGGCATACTGTGGAAACAGGGCTATGGAGGTCAGGCGGTAGACAAGACCGGAAGGGTGCATGACAAATACTGCAACTACGAATACAACTTTCTCCAGGATACGGGAGTCAAGGTAAGCGTAAAGGTCAAGGACAACGACGTGGTGTGCAAGGTCTGGAAGGTTGACTGTTTCGGCAACAGTCCGGTATACCTGCTCGACACTGACATATCCGAGAATGAAAACGGAGCTGTCAAGCTAAGGTGGATAACCTCAAGGCTGTACGGAGGAGTTGAGGAGGAGCGTCTGGCCCAGGAAATAGTGCTGGGTATAGGCGGTGTAAAGGCGCTTCGAAAGCTGGGCATAGAAACAGACGTATACCACTTCAACGAGGGCCACGCGGCATTTGCAGGCTTTGAGCTCATAAGGGAGAAGCTGGCAGGAGGCATGAGCTTTGAAGCTGCATTGGAGCGAACAAGAGAGCAGATTGTATTCACAACTCACACTCCGGTCAAGGAAGGCAACGAGAAACACCCTATAAACTCCATCATGTACATGGGGGCCAATCTTGGCCTGAGCGAGCAGCAGCTCGAATCCATAGGGGGCAGCCCTTTCAACATGACAGTTGCGGGCCTGAGGCTGTGCAAGGCGGCGAACGCCGTTTCCAGGCTGCATGCAATCACCGCAAACAGCATGTGGAAGGATATCCAGGGCAGGCCTTATATTATCCCCATCACAAACGGCATACACAAGCCCACATGGGTAGACATGAGGCTGCACAAGCACATTGACGACGGTGAGACTCTGTGGAAGCTGCACCGGGAGAACAAGAAAAGGCTGCTAAGTTTTGTGCACAAGAGGACCGGCCAGAAGCTGCTTGAGGAAAACATAACGATCGGCTTTGCAAGAAGGGCTGTCGACTACAAAAGACCGGACCTTTTCCTCAGGAGCATAGAGGATTTCGAAGCCATGGTCAAAAAATGGAACGTCCAGATAATATTTTCGGGAAAGGCCCATCCGCTAGATGACGGCGGCAAGAGGATACTGGAAAATCTGATAGCCTTCACAAAAAAATACCCTAATAATGTCGCATTCATAAAAAACTACGACATGGAGATAGCCCAAAGGCTCGTGCAGGGCTGCGACGTGTGGCTCAATAACCCAAGGCGGCCTAGCGAGGCCAGCGGAACCTCTGGAATGAAGGCCGCGATGAACGGAGTGCTCAACCTCAGCGTGCTCGACGGCTGGTGGCCTGAGTGCTGCATAGACGGAGTCAACGGCTGGCAGTTTGGAGACGGTTTCGAATCACAGGATCCGGCCGCTGCTGACGAATGGGACAGGAAAAAGCTCATGGAGGTCTTCAACAATCATGTGGCCCCGACCTACTACGAGGACAGGCAAAGATGGATAGAGATGATGAAGAGCAGCATAAGCTCAACCTGGGACGCTTTCGATATAAAAAGGATGATAAACGAATATTACGAGAAGATGTACTCTCCGTCCGAATAATACAGATGAAAAATTATCAAAAAAATAACGAACTGATATTGTATAGTCATTTCAATTGCCTTATAATAAAAGGAGTGAATATTTGAAAAATTTTTAACATCTGAAGAGGGGGATTTTTCGTGAATTTTCTAGAAAAGATCAAGGAAACTGCAAGAAGCCAGAAGAAAACAATAGTACTTCCAGAAGCTCTTGAGATAAGAACTCTTGAGGCAACTGCAACAATACTCAAGGAAGAGATAGCAAATGTCATACTTGTTGGCAACAAGGATGAGATAATGAAGGTTGCAAACGGCTTTGAAATCGACAAGGCTACTTTCATAGACCCTGCCAATTCTGAGTATACTGAAGATTTCGTGCAGACTTTCTACGAGATGAGAAAAGCCAAGGGAATGACTGAGGAGAAGGCTGCAGCTGCTATGCTTGACCCTGTATTCTTCGGCTGCATGCTTGTCAAGAAAGGTCTTGCAGACGGAATGGTTGCAGGAGCTATACACTCAACTGCAGACATACTAAGACCAGCGCTTCAGATAATAAAGACGGCTCCTGGAACAAAGATAGTATCTACATTCTTTGTTATGCAGGTTCCTAACTGCGAATTCGGCGACAACGGAACTTTCGTATTTGCAGACTGCGCACTTAACATAGACCCGACAGCGGAAGAAATGGCTCATATAGCCATAAGCTCTGCAAATTCATACAAGGCACTAGTGGGAGGAGACCCTACTGTTGCAATGCTTTCATTCTCGACAATGGGAAGCGCATCTCACGAGAAGGTGGACAAGGTTGTAGAGGCTACCAAGATAGCAAGAGAGCTAGCCCCTGGCCTTAAGCTTGACGGAGAGCTTCAGCTTGATGCGGCAATAGTTGAGAAGGTTGGAAAGCAAAAATCTCCAAACAGCGAAGTTGCAGGAAAAGCCAACGTGCTTATATTCCCTGACATAAACGCTGGAAACATAGGCTACAAGCTTGTGCAAAGACTTGCAAAGGCAGAGGCTTACGGCCCTGCTACTCAGGGACTTGCAAAGCCTGTCAACGACCTTTCAAGAGGCTGCTCTGCTGCTGACATAGTTGGAACAGTGGCCATAACAGCTGTCCAGGCTCAAATGCAAGGTTAGGAAAATACTAGAGTAGAATTGATATTTGGTCCCGGGAGTACGGCGAGCGATTACAGCGTTCCATGCTCCTGGGGCTTTTCGCATACAAAAATAATTCTAATATGCTGTTGACAAAAGCGGTGGTTTAAACTAAAATTAACTACAATGCAAATACAAGAACATATTCCATAAGTCTGTTGTTTAGCTTTAAATTGGTCCAGAGAGGCCAGAAAGGGAGATGACAAGTTATGAAGTGCATAACTGCGCGTTTTTTTGATGTGAAAAAATCAATAGATGGCAAAATCGGTATGGCGTGCATGCCTTTTTTTGTGATTAATACTGATATAAAAAGGACAGAAAAGAGAAGCTACATTTCTCTTGGCTGTCCTTTTTCTGCGTAGAGAGGGAGGCCATAATATATGAAAGCAAAGCTTATACTGGAAAACGGCGTTGTATTTGAGGGCAGCGCATTCGGACACATACACGAGAGCGTGGGCGAGGTCGTGTTCAACACGGGCATGACAGGATACGAGGAGGTACTGACAGACCCTTCATACTACGGCCAGATAGTCACTATGACATATCCGCTTGTGGGCAACTACGGCATAAACCTTGAGGACATGGAGTCGTCTTCGGCCAAGGTAAAGGCGTTCATAGTCAGGGAAAAGTGCGACAACCCCAACAACTTCAGATACGAAATGAAGCTCGACGGCTACCTGAGGCAAAACGGCATAATGGGCCTTGAGGGCATAGACACGAGGGCGCTTACAAAGATACTGCGAAACCACGGCACAATGAAGGGCATAATAACGCTCAAGGACCTCACCCAGACCGAAGTGAAGGAAAGGCTCGATGCCTTCTGCAACAGGGATGCCGTGAGGACTGTCTCGGTCAAGGAGCCCTACGTTATAGAAGGCGGCAATAAGCACATCGCCGTGCTCGACTGCGGCATAAAGGCCAACATACTTAGGTCATTCAAAAAAAGGGGCTGCAAAATGACGGTGTTCCCGGCCTTTGCAACCGCTGAGGAGATACTCTCCGTCAATCCTGACGCCCTCTTCCTTTCGAACGGACCCGGAGACCCTGCGGACCTTCCGGAGATTGTGGATATGATAAAGACTGTGGCAGAAAGCAAGCCTGTAATAGGCATATGCCTTGGCCACCAGCTGCTGGCGTGGGCTTTCGGAGGCAGCACCGCCAAGCTAAAGTTCGGGCACAGGGGCTGCAACCACCCTGTAAAGGACCTGCAGACGGGAAGGGTCTACATCACATCGCAAAACCACGGCTACTACGTGGATACTCTTCCGCTGGACATGGAAGTCACTCACATAAGCATGAACGACGGTACTGTGGAGGGCATGAAGCACAAGAGCCTGCCGGTGTTCAGCGTGCAGTACCACCCGGAGGCCTGCCCCGGACCAAGGGACATGCAGGATGTTATATTCGACAGATTCGTAGAAATGATTTAAGGGGGGAAGACGATGCCAAAGGACAACAGCATAAAGAAGGTTTTAGTAATAGGCTCCGGACCAATAGTGATAGGCCAGGCGGCAGAATTCGACTATTCGGGCACTCAGGCCTGCCAGGCGCTCAAAGAGGAAGGCATAGAGGTCGTGCTTGTCAACAGCAACCCGGCCACAATAATGACGGACAGGGAAATCGCCGACAAGGTGTATATAGAGCCTATAAATATCGAATTCATAGAAAAGGTAATAGCAAGGGAAAAACCGGACAGCCTGCTTGCGGGAATGGGCGGACAGACAGGCCTCAACATGGCGGTGGAGCTGCACGATGCGGGCATACTCGAAAAGTACGGGGTTCGTGTCATAGGAACCTCGGTTGAAGCCATAAAGGAAGGCGAAGACAGGGAAGGCTTCAAGAAGCTCATGGAGAGGATCAGCCAGCCTGTAATAGAAAGCGAGATAGTCACAAGCATAGAGGAGGGCCACGCCTTTGCATCCAAGATAGGCTACCCTGTGGTAGTAAGGCCTGCCTACACACTAGGAGGCACAGGCGGCGGAATAGCAGAGGACGAGCAGGAGCTTGCGGAAATACTCGCCCAGGGGCTTTCCCTCAGCCGTGTTGGCCAGGTGCTGCTTGAAAAATGCATTAAAGGCTGGAAAGAGATAGAGTACGAGGTAATGAGAGACGCCATGGGCAACTGCATAACAGTGTGCAACATGGAAAACATTGACCCGGTGGGAGTCCACACGGGAGACAGCATAGTAGTGGCGCCGACGCAGACGCTCTCCGACAAGGAGCACCAGATGCTAAGAAGCGCAGCCATAGACATAATTAACGCCATAAAGGTGGAAGGCGGCTGCAACGTCCAGTTTGCTCTCCATCCTGAGAGCTTCGAGTACGCCGTAATAGAGATAAATCCGAGGGTTTCGCGCTCCTCGGCGCTTGCATCAAAGGCGACAGGCTACCCCATAGCCAAGGTTGCGGCCAAGATAGCCCTTGGCTATGGCCTTGACGAGATTAAGAACGCGGTTACGCAAAAGACGTACGCTTGCTTTGAGCCTTCGCTCGACTACGTGGTAGTAAAGATTCCAAAGTGGCCTTTCGACAAGTTCAAGGGAGCCAAGAAGCTCCTGGGCACGAAGATGATGGCAACTGGAGAAGTCATGGCGATAGGCAACAACTTCGAGTCGGCATTCCTAAAGGGCGTAAGGTCGCTTGAGATAGGACAGTTCGGGCTCGAGCTTGAGGCCTCAAAGGGAAGGACCCTAAAGGAGCTAAAGGAAAGAGTAGTAGTTCCGGACGACGAGAGGATATTCGACATAGCCGAGATGATAAGAAGAGACTACAGGCTCGAGAAGGTTTGCGAGATAACGGGCATGGACGAGTTCTTCATAAACAAGATAAAATGGATAGTCGAGCAGGAGGAGAAGCTAAAGGGAGCCAGCTTAGATGCAATGGGCAGGGAATGGCTGCTGACTCTCAAGAAAAAAGGCTTCTCAGACAAGGCCATAGCGAAATTCATGGGCGTATCGCCTAACCACATATACGAGATGAGAAAGATGTGGAACATAATGCCCGTATACAAGATGGTCGACACCTGCGCCGGAGAATTCGAGGCACTTTCGCCATACTACTACTCGACATACGACGAGTACGACGAGGTCGAGGTGAGCGACAAGAAGAAGGTAATGGTAATAGGCTCGGGCCCTATAAGGATAGGACAGGGCATAGAGTTCGACTACTGCAGCGTGCACTGCGTCATGGCACTCAAGAAGCTGGGCATAGAGACCATAATAGTAAACAACAATCCCGAGACAGTCAGCACGGACTTTGACATATCAGACAAGCTCTACTTCGAGCCGCTTACAGAAGAGGACGTACTGAGCATAATAGAAAAGGAGAAACCGGACGGAGTCATACTCCAGTTCGGCGGACAGACAGCCATAAAGCTTGCCAAGTTCCTGGACGAGAAGAACGTTCCCATACTCGGCACCAAGCCACAGATGATAGATGCCGCAGAAGACAGGGAAAAGTTCGACGAGCTGCTTGAAAAGCTTTCCATAAAGAGGCCTAAGGGCAAGGGCGTATGGAGCGTCGACGAGGGTCTGCAGGAGGCGATGAAAATAGGATACCCAGTCCTTGTAAGGCCTTCCTACGTGCTGGGCGGACAGGGCATGGAGATAACCTACGAAGAGACGGAGCTTATGCACTACCTCAGGAACGCCTTTGAAGCTGACTGCAAGAATCCGGTCCTCATAGACAGGTACCTTACAGGCAGGGAGATAGAAGTCGATGCGATATGCGACGGCGAGGAAGTGCTCATACCCGGCATAATGGAGCACCTTGAAAGGGCCGGAGTCCACTCGGGAGACAGCATAACAATATACCCAAGCCAGAACGTGTCTGGAAGAATAAAGGACGCCGTTCTCGACTACACAAGAAAGATAGCCAAAGAGCTCCAGGTCACAGGCATGATAAACATACAGTTCATCGAATTCGAATCCGAGCTCTACATCATAGAGGTCAATCCTCGTTCGAGCCGTACAGTGCCTTATATAAGCAAGGTTACCGGAGTGCCTATAGTCGAGCTTGCAACAAGGATAATGCTGGGCGAGAAGCTTTCAGGCCTCGGATACGGCACAGGCATATACAAGGAATCGGAGCTCATAGCAGTCAAGGTGCCTGTATTCTCGACAGAGAAGCTGCCTCAGGTGGAGGTGAGCCTTGGACCTGAGATGAGATCGACAGGAGAGGTGCTGGGAGTGGGCAGAACGCTCCAGGAGGCGCTCTACAAGGGCTTCATAGCGGCTGGAATGAATGTAGAGAGCAAGACAAGGAACATACTCGCCACAATAAAGCCTCACGACAAGCAGGAATTCGTGCCTATAGCCAAGGGCTTCGAGGAGATAGGCTACAATTTCATGGCCACAGAAGGCACCGCCAAGATGCTGTCTGAGAACAGCATACAAGTGATGCAGGTCAAGAAAATAAGCGAAGGCGTGCCTAACATACTCGATATGATAAGAAGCGGAATGATAGATTTTGTGATAAACACGCCTACAAAGGGCAATGACTCGAAAAGGGACGGTTTCAGGATAAGAAGGGCGGCCATAGAGTCTTCGGTTGAGGTGCTCACATCGCTTGATACGGTAAAGGCGCTGCTTGAAATCAAAAAAAGAGACATGAGCGCAGACAGCGTGGAAATATACAACCTGGGCAAATAGCCCGCAGGGAGCAGCAAAGCTGCCATATGATTAACTGAACACGCTTTTGTAAACCCGGGCCGGCTGAAGAGAGAATCAGCCGGCCCTTTGCAGTTTGCACATGGCTATTGTAAACTCGCGTTATAAATAATGTTGACAATGGATGCGCCTGAATGTAAACTATAATAAAAATATTGGTTTACAAATTGGGAGGAGACAAGAAACATGAAAATTCAAACAAGAGACATGATACTCATTTCAATGTTCGCAGCACTCACTGCAATAGGCGCGTTCATTAAGATACCGACGCCGATAGTGCCCTTTACGCTCCAATTCATATTCTGCGCATACGCGGGAATGTTCCTGGGCTCAAGGCACGGACTCTATTCCCAGCTGCTCTACGTGGGCATAGGTCTTGCGGGGATACCCATATTCGCAAATGGCGGCGGCTTGACATACATCTTCCAGCCTACATTCGGATACCTGATAGGCTTCATGGGCTGCTCGTATATAGTTGGAAAGCTTACTGAAAATCAAAAGCAGATCAGTTTTAAGAGCATGCTACCTCCGGTAATAGCAGGGCTTGCGTTCGTTTATCTGGTAGGTGTGAGCTATCTTTACATGATTGTAAACTTCTACATGGGCAAGGCCATGAGTTTGCAGGCTGCGATAGCCGCAGGCTTCCTGCCTTACATTACCACAGATTTGCTTCAGAGCTTATTGATTGCAGCCACTGCCGTATATGTGGTTCCGGCGCTCAGGCGTGCAGGCTACTCTAGAGCAAATTAGAAAAGCCAGCGAAAGATTGAGCGCAGGAGGTGCATATGAGGCAAGTCATAATGGAAATGGAAAACAAGTCGGTTTCAGGAGAAAAAATCACAAGAGACGAAGCAATCAGACTTTTTGAAATTGCAGACTCCTCAAAGGAGCTGTTCCAGGAGCTGCTCGAAGCGGCAAGAAGGGTCAAGGAGAGCAGTTTCAAAAACAGCGTCGAATTTTGCAGCATAATAAACGCCAAATCGGGCAGATGCTCCGAGGACTGCTCCTACTGCTCGCAGTCAGCGCATTACGCGACCGGCTCGGACGAATACGGCCTTTTGAGCTATGAAGAGATACTGGGGAATGCAAGGCAAGCCGAGAGCAAGGGCGTGAGGAGGTTCTCGCTTGTCACAAGCGGCAGGGGCATAGAGAGCGATGACGAGCTAGAAACGCTCTGCTCAATATACAGCAGGCTTTCAAAGGACACAAGCCTAATGCTCTGCGCCTCACACGGGATAATAGACCTTCGCCAGGCAAGAGAGCTCAGACAGGCCGGTGTCAGCACGTACCACCACAACATAGAAACCTCAAGAAGCAACTACAAGAGAATATGCACAACCCACACGTACGACGACCGCCTGGATACGATAAGGGCGGCGCAGAAAGCCGGGCTGCAGGTGTGCTGCGGCGGAATAATAGGGCTTGGAGAGGGCAGGCTTGACCGCATCGACATGGCAATGGAGGCGGCAGGCCTTGGAATAAAGTCGGTGCCGGTCAACATACTCATGCCTGTAAAGGGGACGCCCCTCGAGAATTCGCAGCGGCTGACAAAGGAAGAAATTCTAAAGACGCTGGCAGTAATGAAGCTCATCCTGCCGGCTGCACACATACGATTCGCCGGAGGCAGGATGCTGCTTGGAGACATGCAGGGCGAGGGCTTCAGATGCTGCACAAGCGCAGCAATAGTGGGCGACTACCTGACATCAGTAGGCAGCAACATACAAGAGGACAAAAGGCTGCTTTCAGGGCTTGGCTTGTCGCCTTCGATATAACGCAGCAATATGAAAACTGAGTGGTTTTAACACCGTCGCCCTTTGGGTATATAATTAAGACTTTTATACGCAGAGGGGGGAGAACGGTGTTCGGAGAAAAGACCCAGATGGTTTTCAGATTCGCAAAGAGCATAAAAGGGGCTATTGACGGGAAAAAACGGATAGTCTTTGCATGCATAGGCAGCGACAGAAGCACAGGAGACAGTCTGGGACCGCTTGTGGGACACATGCTCTCTTCAAGGCTAAGAAGATATGACGAGTTCGAGATTGTAGGCACGCTCAAGGAGCCGCTGCACGCTCTTAATCTTGACAAGTTCCACCAGCACTATACAGCATCAGACTGTTTCGTTGTGGCAATAGACGCGAGCCTGGGAAGGACGGATGAGGTCGGAAGAATAGTGCTAAGGAGCGGCGGCCTGCGGCCCGGAGCGGGAGTGGGCAAGGACATAGCATCGGTGGGCAACATATCGATATATGGCGTAGTCAACGTGGGTTCGGCGCTTGGCATGGAGAACATGGTGCTCCAGTGCACACGGCTTGGGCTTGTATACGAGATGGCCGAGGAAATAACGAACATAATCGCAACGGGCATATACATATCAAAAAGCAACAACCAGGCCTACCTTGACATGATTGAAACGGAATAGCGCTCAACAGCTCTTCGGCGCAACGCAGATAGAAGCGGACAGAATAACATGTGATTTTGGTGGAAAATTCCGAATATTAGACTCGGAAAAATAATATTTGTAGCATCTTTAAGAGTATGTTAAAATATTGCTGAGACGGCATCCGCAGGAGTCGAACTCGTTTTGAAATCACATAAAAATTCAATTTCTGCTTTGATCCTTCTGGACGGAGACTGAAGAGAGAACAAGTTTTACAGCCGCGGCGGCACATGTTATGCAGCAGGCTGTTTAAGGCGTGTTTATTTGGAATGACAAGCTCTTTTTATCTTCGATTCAAATCGAACATAGAAAGGGCTTTTTTAGTGCATAAAAGCCAAGGGAGATGAAGTTGTGGGTCTTAGGATAGGATTCATTGGCGCAGGCAAGACGGCCACGGCACTGGGAATATACCTTGGAAGCTGTGGCTTTGAAATCACAGGCTACAGCAGCAAAAGCGCAGCTTCGGCACAGAAGGCCGCTCTCATAACAGGCTCGAAAGCGTGCGATGCGAGGCAGGTTGCCGAGGGCTCGGATTTGATTTTCGTTGCCACGCCGGACGGCAGCATAAGGAGCGTGTGCGAGCAGATGGCCGCGGCGGGACTTTTTACGGAAAGTCACACGGTGGTGCATCTAAGCGGAGCCCTCTCGTCGCAGGAGCTGCAAAGCGCCAGGGAGGCGGGAAGCACAGTAGCTTCGCTCCATCCTCTGCAGTCGTTTGCAGATCCGCAGGAGGCCGCCGAGAAGCTCCACCGGACAGTATTCACGCTTGAAGGCGAGGGCGAAGGGCTGACATTAATAGAGGGGCTGCTTGAAAGCACAGGCAACAGCTTTTTCACCATAAGCAAGGACAGCAAGCCTCTCTACCATGCCGCGGCATGCTTTGCATCCAACTACGCAGTTTCGCTATTTTCATGCGTGCTCGAGATAATGGAGCACATAGGCATCGACAAAGCCCGAGCGTTCGAGGCGATAAGGCCTCTTACCGACGGCACACTCGACAACATATCACTCCTTGGCATTGAAAAATCATTGACAGGGCCAATTGCCAGAGGGGACGCCGACACAGTAAGAACTCACATGGCTGCGTTTGAAGAGTCGGGGCTTGAAAGCATGCAAAGGCTCTACTGCGAGCTGGGCCTTAGGGCAGCTCAGATAGCGGGCAAAACCATCCAAAGTCCAGAAAGGCTGGTTGAAATCGAAAAAATTCTAAAGGAGCGCGGCAGACATGAATAAAGACAAATTCACAGTTAGTTCTTTTATGGAATCAAAGAGGGAAGGCAGAAAGATTTCAATGCTGACAGCGTACGACTACACAACGGCCAAGCTGCTTGACACGGCCGGAGTTGACAGCCTGCTCATAGGAGACTCTCTTGGAATGGTGGTGCTCGGCTACGAGAACACGCTCCAGGTAACTCTGGAGGACATGATACACCACTGCAGGGCTGTATCAAGAGGAGCCAAAAGAGCCCTCATAATAGGAGACATGCCTTTTCTGTCATACCACGTGAGCGTGGAAGAGAGCGTAAGGAACGCGGGCAGGCTCGTGCAGGAAGGCGGAGTGCATGCAGTCAAGCTCGAAGGCGGCAGGGAAGTGCTAAAACACGTAAGGGCAATACTAGACGCCAAGATACCTGTGGTAGGACACCTTGGATTGACTCCACAGTCGGTCAACATGATGGGCGGCTTCAAGGTGCAGGGCAAAAGCGAAGAGCAGGCTAAGGCCATAATAGAGGACGCGCTAATGTTGCAGGAGGCGGGGGTTTTCGCCATAGTGCTTGAATGCGTGCCTGCAAAGCTGGCCAGACTAATAAGCGAAAGGCTCAGCATACCTACAATAGGAATAGGGGCCGGCAGTGACTGCGATGGCCAGGTGCTCGTAATGCACGACATGGCAGGCATGTACAGCGACATGGTGCCCAAATTCGCCAAAAGATACGCGCTGGTGGGCGAGCAGATAGAAGAGGCCGCAAAGATGTATATTCAAGAGGTGCAGGAGAAGTCATTCCCCGAGGAAAAGCACACCTTCAAAATAGATGATGAAATACTCAGCAAGCTATACTAGGAATAGAAACTGGAGGAATTTTTATGCAGCTAGTGCGCAAGATTGAAGAGATCAAGGCCATAACAAGAGGAGCAGCCAGGGAAGGCAAGAGCGTAGGCTTTGTGCCGACAATGGGATACCTGCACGAAGGCCACATATCGCTTATGAAAAAGGCCAGGGCCGAGAATGACTTTCTGGCGGTGAGCATATTCGTGAACCCGACGCAGTTCGGGCCCACAGAGGACCTGGACTCGTATCCGAGGGACCTTGAAAGGGACCTTAGGCTCTGCGAGGAGGCCGGAGTCGACGCAGTGTTCGCTCCCGAGCCCGGCGAAATGTATCCGCAGGATTATTCCACATACGTCACAGTTGAAGGCGGTGTGACTGCAGGCCTTTGCGGCAAGTCAAGGCCCATACACTTTAGGGGTGTTGCGACAGTAGTGACAAAGCTCTTCAACATAGTAAGGCCAGAGCGCGCATACTTCGGACAAAAGGACGCCCAGCAGGTGGCGGTCATAAAGAAGATGGTAAGGGACATGAACCAGGATGTGCAGGTCATAGCTTGCCCTATAGTGAGGGAAGCCGACGGGCTGGCCCTCAGCTCGAGAAACACATATCTTAGCTCTGTCGAAAGGCAGGATGCCCTGACGCTGTCATCATCTTTGTTTGGCGCTGTGGGCCTGATATCGGCGGGAGAAAAAAGTGCAGACGCTGTAAGACGCTATATAGAATCAAGATTTAGCGGAATAGAAAGCGCCAGCATAGACTATATAGAAATAGTAGACCCCGACACAATGGAGCCGCTAAGCCTCATAAGCGACAGGGCGCTCATCGCAATAGCCGTAAAGATAGGCAAGACAAGACTAATAGACAATATAGTCGCGGAGGTATAGACGAGATGTTTTTAAATATGTTCAAAGGCAAGATACACAGGGCCACAGTTACAGAGGCCAACCTCAACTATGTGGGGAGCATAACTATAGACAAGACACTTATGGACGCAGCGGGAATACTCGCGGGCGAGAGAGTCCAGATAGTTAACAACAACAACGGAGCCAGGCTTGAGACATACGTAATAGAAGGCGAGAGGGACAGCGGCGTTATCTGCCTCAACGGGGCGGCCGCAAGGCACGTGCACCCTGGCGACAGCGTGATAATAATTGCCTACTGCTGGCTCGACAGCGAGGAAGTAAAGACGTTCAAACCGAAGGTCGTATTCGTGGACAAGCACAACAAGATAACAGAAGAAGCGGACCACGAGGAGCACGGTGATATCAAATAGCAATCGCTAACATAGCAGAACATTTAAGGGTCCGCAAACGCGGACCCTTAGCTTTTATACTTCTTCCCATCTCATGGCCCGTTCCACGGCCCTTTTCCAGCCCGAATAGAGCTTCTCCCGCTTTTGCGGGTCCATTCCAGGCGAAAATTCCCTATCCAGGCTCCACCTGCTTTCAATGTCGGAAACGCCTTCCCAAAAGCCGCTGGCAAGCCCCGAAAGATATGCGGCACCCAAGGCCGTCGTCTCAGCAACCCTGGGCCTTCTAACGCAAACGCCCAGCATGTCCGACTGGAACTGCATTAGCAGGTTGTTGGAGACAGCGCCGCCGTCTACGCGAAGCTCCCTAAGGCTTATGCCCGAATCCCGCTGCATGGCGTCCAGAACGTCCCTCGTTTGGTATGCGATTGATTCCAAGGCAGCCCTTATAATGTGGTTCCTGTTGCTGCCCCTAGTAAGGCCGGTTATTGTGCCCCGGGCGTACATGTCCCAGTAGGGAGCACCGAGTCCCGTGAAAGCCGGCACGAGATAGACGCCGCCCGTGTCCTCCACCTTGCCGGCGAAATACTCGCTGTCCCCCGCGTCGCTTATGAGTCCGAGCTCGTCGCGCAGCCACTGAATTGAAGCTCCTCCCATGAAAATGCTCCCCTCCAGGGCGTACTCCACCTTGCCACCCAGGCCCCAGGCTATAGTAGACAGCAGGCCGCTCTTTGAAACTATTGGCCTCTCGCCGGTATTCATGAGCATGAAGCAGCCAGTTCCGTATGTGTTTTTCGCCATCCCGGGCCTTGTGCACATCTGGCCGAAAAGGGCCGACTGCTGGTCTCCCGCAATGCCGCTTATTGGGATAGACTGTCCGTGGAAAGGTCCGCTGTCCGCATAGCCGTATACATGGCTTGAAGGGAGAACCTGCGGCAGCATGCATCTTGGGATGCCGAGCTCCTTTAGCATCACATCGTCCCAGTCCAGCGTGTTTATGTTGAAAAGCATAGTCCTTGATGCATTGGAATAGTCGGTCGCGTGAACCTTGCCGCGGGTAAGGTTCCAAAGCAGCCAGGTGTCTACTGTGCCAAAGAGGAGCTCGCCCCGCTGGGCCCTCTCCCTTGCGCCCTCCACGTGACTTAGTATCCATGACAGCTTAGTCCCCGAAAAATACGCATCAAGCACGAGTCCGGTGGTTTCACGCACGTAGTCCTCGAGCCCGCTCAGCCTTAGCTCCTCGCATATGGCGGCGCTCCTTCTGCACTGCCAGACTATGGCGTTGCATATGGGCCTGCCCGTGGCCTTCTCCCACACAACTGTAGTCTCACGCTGGTTAGTGATTCCAATCGAAGCAATTTCAGCCGCGCTTATACCGCAGCTTTCTATTACCTCGCTGGCAACGCCGCTTTGGGAGCCCCATATCTGCATTGGGTCATGCTCCACCCAGCCGGGCTTTGGATATATCTGGGGAAACTCCTTTTGAGCTATGCCCACGACATTCCCCGACTTGTCGAAGAGTATGGCCCTCGAGCTTGTAGTGCCCTGATCGAGGGATAGTATGTATTTTTTCTCCATGAAAGCCTCCTTATAAAAATAAAGTTGTTATGTTAGGCCCCTTAAGTTGGTATATATCCTATAAAGCAATTATAATATTATTAATACACAAATGAACAAACAAAAGTCAGTCTACATAAAAAAAATGAGATATCCAGGGAGGAGAACAAAATGAAAAACGAAGCCATTAGAAACTACATCTACCTGAATGGAAAGTTCATGTCAACAAAGGAGATCAATCCGCTAGAGTACATGTGGGGCGACACTGTATACGAGGTAGTGAGAATAAGGGACGGCGTCGCAGTATATATTGAGGACCATGTCGAGAGGATGAGAAATTCGGCAAAGCTTCTGGGGCACACCTTCAGCCTTGACATAGAGCTTGTGGAGGATGTCATAGAACAGCTGATAGAGAGGAACAGCGAAAACAACATGAACATAAAGCTCGTAGCTACAAACTTCGTGGCAGGCGGGTGCGATTTTGCGGCATATTTCATAAACAGCTTCTATCCGCCTATAGAGATGTACCAGAACGGAGTTCATACAATGCTCTATAATACGATGCGGGAAAATCCACATGCAAAGACTATGGTCAGGGAGCAGAGGCAGGCCATAAACAGGGAGAGGGAGAAAGTCGGAGCATACGAGGCACTGCTTGTTGACGAGCACGGAAACATAACCGAGGGAAGCAGGTCGAACCTGTTTTTCATAAAGGACGGAAAGCTTTATACACCGCCGTCAGAAAACGTGCTTCTGGGAATCACCAGAAAAAACCTTCTTGAAATATGCAGGGAACATTCCATAGAAGTAATCGAAAAGGAAATAGCAGCAGCCGAGATAAAGGATTTCGACGGAGCCTTCATAACAGGCACTTCAATAAGCGTGCTGCCGATAGCCACAATAGACGACATCAAGTTGGGATCCGCAAGCGACATGACCATAATAAAGCTCATAAACTTCATGAAGTCGAGGGCAACCGACTATATAGAACGCAAAAAGCTCGAAGTTGAAAAAGACAATAGACTTCTACAGGAAATGTAAATATAATTAAGAATGCATATTGCAATAATGACAAGGTAGGGAATAAATTATGAGCATACTTATATTCGGACACAAAAATCCGGACACGGACTCTGTGGCGTCAGCCATAGCTCTCTCGAGACTAAAAAACATTCTCGGAATGGACACAAGAGCCTGCATACTCGACGAGGTGTCAAGGGAGACGGAGTACGTCCTCAAATTCTGGGGAGCCCAAATGCCCGAGAAGATAAAAAACGTGAAGATACAAATAGAGGACCTTGAAATCGAAAGGACCCAGGGCGTGCTTCCCAACAGCTCCATTAGGCAGGCATACAAGACAATGGAGTCTAAAAGCATAAAGATACTCCCCGTGCTGGACGGCGGAAGGAGACTGCTTGGCATACTCACAATGAAGGACATCGCCATGTCGCTAATAAAGGGAGAGCACTACACACTCGACACGAGTATGTCCAATCTGCTTGAAGACCTGCATGCGCAGCTCCTAACCGGGGACAGGCAGGCCACGGTTAGCGGAGAAGTCCTCATAGGCGCATTCTACTACGAGACTCTCAAAAATGTAGGGCTGCTGAATGAAAACAGCATAGTAATAGTGGGAGACCGCTACGACATAATCGACCTGGCCATAGAAAAAAAGGTGAGGCTCATAATAATAACAGGCGGCAACAAGGTTCCGAAAGCATACGTGGATGCTGCCGCGGCCGCCGGCATAGCAATGATAAGCTCGCCAGAGGACACTTTCGCGACGGCAAAGATAATAAGCCAGTGCAACTTCGTGTCCTCAATAATGAAATCGGACGACATAATAAAGTTCAGGGAGTCCGAATACATGGAGGAGCTGGCAGATGAGCTAAGGACCAACAGGCACTCCAACTATCCGGTGGTCTGGGCCGGCAACATATACAAGGGCTTTGTCAACAGAAGGCACATACTCAGCCCTGGCCGCAAGAAGGTAATACTCGTAGACCACAACGAGTACGCCCAGAGCGCCAAGGGGCTCGAGGAGGCCGAAATACTCGAGATTGTCGACCACCACAAGATAGGCGACATATCAACCACAATGCCCATATCCTTCAGGAACATCCCGGTGGGCAGCACCTGCACAATAGTCTACGGCATGTACGGCGAAGCGGGCGTTGAACTTGACAATCAGACTGCCGGGCTCCTCATATCCGGGATACTCTCAGACACTCTGCTGCTGCAGTCACCGACGACTACAGAAAGCGACAGGAAGGCAGTAGAAAGGCTCAGCGAAATGCTGGGCATTGACGCGCACTCCTACGCCATGGACATGTTCAGGGAGGGCACATCGCTTTCCGGACAGACTACACACGAGATATTCTACAACGACTTCAAGGAGTTCACGCTCGACGGCTTCAAGGTTGGAATATCGCAGGTGTTCACGCTCGACACAGACGAGGTTTTCAAAAGAAAGGAAGAGTTCATTGGCTTCGTCGAGAAGGTGCAGCGCGAGAGCGGCTACGACATCACGCTCCTTGTGATAACCGACATTCTCAAGAACGGCTCATACCTTATATACAAGGAGGAGCACCCGATAATGAAAGCAGTGCTTGGCGATTTCGAGCAGGGAGGCTTCAGAGAAGGCGTAGTCTCAAGGAAGAAACAGGTCATACCGACTGTAATGAAGGCCATAAGCATGATGAAATAGGAATCTGTTAAAAAAATAATATTAAAGCAATCGGAAATGTCCGGCAAAATCAAATGCCGGGCATTTTTTTATCTCCTGAAAGCACATAAAAGTACAAAAAAACCAGGTGAAATGTTAAATTAATAACCCTCGAAAACCTTGCAAAAACTATTGTCAAAAGCTCCGGCGGGGTATATTATAATAATATATACAGTATACAAAAAGCGTAACAAAAATACATTTGACCTGTCGGATTGATAATATACATGATGAGGTGAGCGGATTGTTCAAGTTTGGAACGGTTACCAAGAGGGAAAAAAGCGAAATACTCCAGGAGATAATTAAGCTCTACAGAGAAAAGAGACTCAGCAAGGACGAGATAGAAAAACTCTCGAGTGATTATGTAGACAAGCAGGAAGAGCACTACAGATGCTGCATATACAAGGAAAAGGCCATAGCTGAGCAGAAAATAAAGCTTGGCCTTGGCTGTTCGGCCGCCGAGGACGAGTTCGAGCTCAAGAACATAATGGGCTACAAGCAGATAGTCCACATCGTGAGCGCAGCGTGCGACAGCTGCCCTATAAACAGGTTCACAGTGACAGAGGCCTGCAGGGGCTGCATAGAGCACAAGTGCATGGACGTTTGCCCGGCCAACGCGATGGTAAGGGTCAACGGAAGAGCATACATCAACCAGAGCCTGTGCAGAGAATGCGGCCTGTGCAAGACGGCGTGTCCTTACAATGCCATATCAGAGGTCCTAAGACCCTGCAAGGCATCATGCCCTACCGCGGCGCTTAGCATAGAGAGCAAGCAGAGGAAGGCCATAATCAACGAGGAAGAGTGCATCAACTGCGGCCAGTGCGTAACGGCCTGCCCCTTCGGAGCCATATCCGACAAGAGCTGCATAATAGCCATACTTGAAAAGCTCGAGGAAAAAAGCGGCAAGAACATATATGCGGTAGTGGCTCCGGCAATCGGAAGCCAGGTAGAAGAAGGAGTCACAATGGGCAAGCTAAAGAGCGCCCTGAGGCAGGTGGGATTCTACGACGTATACGAGGCTTCCTACGGCGCAGACATGGTGACAGCCGTGGAAAGCAGGGAGTTTGCCGAAAGAATCGAAAAGGGCGACAAGTTCATGACCACATCCTGCTGCCCTGCATTCGTCAACTACATTGAAAAGGAGTTCCCCGAGTTAAAGGAGAACATATCGTCGACAGTATCCCCTATGATGGCCACTGCAAAGATTATAAAGAAGATGGACGAGAACGCAACAGTAGTATTCATAGGACCATGCATTGCAAAGAAGAACGAGATCAAGAAAGACAGCCTCAGAGGCATAACAGACTACGTCATGACCTTCGAAGAGCTTTCCGCGCTCCTGAGCGCATACGGAATAGATCCGGCAGACTGCGAGGACGAGCAGGTAAGCGAGGGTTCAGTATTCGGCAGGAATTTCGCGGCAGGCGGCGGCGTCAGCGGAGCAATAGCTCAGTACGTGCAGGAGGCTGGACTTGAAGTGGAGTTCAAGCCGATAAAGGTTGCCGGAATAAGCGAGGTCAAGAAGGCGCTCACAATGGCAAAGGTAGGCAAGCTCGACGGCAACTTCATAGAGGGCATGATGTGCGAGGGAGGCTGCATAGGAGGCCCGGCTAACATATGCGCCCTCAACAAGGCAAGAGTCAACCTCAAGAAGTTCAACCAGAACTCAAAAATACAGAGCATAAGCGAAAACAGCGAATCAGGCGCACTCGAAGGAGTGCACATGCATGTAGAATAGATACTACGGAAAAATACTTAAAGCCATCCGGAAGCAGATTTTCCGGGTGGCTTTTGCTGTACGAAAAAGCAATTATGGCATATACTATAGTAATGCGGAAGCTGATTGGAATTAATCAGGCGACCATTAGAAAATCATAATAATCGGAGGGAAAATATGATAACAGCATATTTGGCGGGAATATCGAGCGGCTACGAGGGCGAGGACATAGAGGTAAGGTACAGCATATACAGCGGAGATGAATTTGTCTGCAAGGATTCAGTTTTTATAGACTACAAGAAGCCGGCGGCAGTCGGCGGCTTTTCGCTGCTTGCACTTCTCAAGAAGCTTGAGGAGTATAACGGAGAAGAAATAGCAGTGATAGTCAACGATGCAGCGCTCAATGAGATTGTAAGAGGAACGTCAACCACAAGAAACAAGGACGTGTTGAAAATGGCAAGCATGCTCAAGAAGAAGCTAGGTGAGTTCAGTCCGGAGATAGAGATCAAGGACATAAGCCAAGACAAGGCAGGCCTTGCAAAGTGGGACGAGGAGCTGAAATAGAGCAGCCGATTCAAGAGGTGAAAAATGGATTATTCAAATCTTACAAAAGAAGAACTTATAAACAGAATAACCGAGCTTGAAATGCTAAACAGAGAACTTCTGAGCGAAAAGGAAGCCGAGACAAGGCTCGACTTTGCATGGACAGGCAATCTGGGACACTGGTACTGGAACATACAGACCAACTCGGTCGTGTTCAATCCGCTGAAAGTTACAACTCTTGGCTATACGAAGGAGGAGCTCCCTCAGAAAGTCACATATCAGTTTTTCACAGACAGGCTTCATCCTGACGACTATCAGAACGCCATGGATGCAATGCTGCTCCACATGCAGGGCAAAAAGAGCGTATACGAGGTTGAATACCGAATCCAGGCCAAAGACGGCAGCTGGAAATGGTTCTACGACCGCGGAAAGGTAACTCAAAGGGACAGTGCAGGGAAACCGCTGTTCGCATCGGGCATAGTGTTCGACATCACCCAAAAGAAAGAGCAGGAGATAAGCCTGAAAAAGAAGAACGAAAAACTAAGGGAAAGCGCCGAGACAGATGCCCTCACTGGCATAAAGAATAGAAGAGCCATAATGGACGAGCTTGAAAGCAGGGTGCTTGAAGCTTCTATAAACAAATCCCCGCTTTCCATAGCAATATTCGACATAGACAAATTCAAGGCGATTAACGACACTAAAGGCCATGTTTTTGGAGATAAAGTCATCAACGAGGTCGCCGGTATCATAGCCAATACAATAAGAGGGCTGGATTCAGCCGGAAGGTATGGAGGAGAGGAGTTCCTGGTTGTGCTTCCAAACACGGACAAAACAAACGCGGCAGCCGTTGCCGAAAGGATCAGGAAAAATATTGAAAGCCACGACTTCGGCGAAGACTTCAAGGTGACAATAAGCGGCGGGGTTAAGCAGTTCCAGGGAGAAGAAAAGACAGAGCTAATAGACGGGGCTGACAAGAATCTCTACGAAGCCAAGAACGGCGGAAGAAACAAGATAGTTGTATAGGCGGCACCATGGGAATCCATCCGGAAATATTCTGGGTGGATTTTTTTGTTGTCTATTTCTTGGCTATGGGTAACATATTTATACGTGATTTACAATATTGAATATATATGGATTTAGTAGTACTATTTTTATAAATACAAACTGGATTTGACTGGGAGGCGGAGCATGAAAAAGACAGTCCACAACAAGCTAGTAAGAGACAGGATTCCGGAAATAATAGAAAAGAGCGGAAAGCGCGCAGTGACGGAGATACTTTCCGATGAAGAATACATGGAGCGCCTAAACAGGAAGCTCATGGAGGAAGTCCAGGAGTATCTCGAAAGCGGAACTGTAGAGGAGCTTGCAGACATAGGCGAGGTAATGCACGCCATAATGGATTTAAAAGGCATATCCATAGAGGAGTTCCAGAGGGTACGCATGGAAAAGCTGGAGGAGCGTGGAGGATTCAAGGAGAGGATATTTCTGAAGGAAGTCATAGAGGATTAGGGGTGGAGAGGATGCACAATTATAAGTCGGCTGGGGGAAGCGGGGCTGAGGACCTGTTCATAGATTTGTTTTGTGACACGTTCGGCGGTGAAAAGGGAGGTTACCTCTACTCGCAGTATCCTTTCTACGACATATATCAGGACAGCAGGTTTGCAGATTTTGTGCTGGATAACGGGGGAAGGCGCATAGCAATAGAAATAGATGATGCCGCAAGCCACAACAAAGCCATAATTTCCAAGGACAAGTTCCATGACGACATGCTTAAGCAAAACAGCATGGTCTACCTGGGATGGGATGTCTACAGGTGGGCCGTTTGGCAACTTCAAAACGAACCCGACCGGGTCAAGGACGAGCTGCGCGTATTTCTTGGAAATCATCCGCTGTTCAAGGAAATACAGGATTATCTGCCAAAGCAAAGAGGCAAGAGCATAGACGGCTCGAACCTCAAGCTAAGGGAGCACCAGAAAGCGGCTCTTGAAGGATTGAAGTTGATGAGGGATGCCAATGAAACAATTGCCTTGCTCCATCACGCCACTGGGACGGGCAAGACTGTAACGGCGGTCATGGATGCAAAAAGCGTAGGCGGAAGGGTGCTGTTTGTAGCCCACACCCACGAGCTTGTTATACAAGCCGGCAACACCTTCCGAAAGCTATGGAGGTCAGCACCTGTTGGTTTATACTTGGAAAGAACTAAAGAGCCGGACAAGCATATTGTTTGCGCCAGCATACAGAGCGTGGCGCTGAACCTTGACAAGTTCAGAGATGACGAGTTTGATTATCTTATAATAGACGAAGCCCACCATGCTTCGGCAGAAACATACCAGAAGGTGCTGGCACACTTTAGGCCTAAGTTCACACTTGGCCTTACTGCTACGCCGGAAAGATCGGACGACAGCGACATACTTGAGATTTTTCGGAATGTGGCCCACAAGCTCGACATAAAGACAGCTGTGGAAATCGGAGAGCTTGTCCCCGTTCGCTGCATCAGAATACATACTAATATAGACTTGACGAAGGTGAGGATAAACAGCTTTCTTTACAAGTCAAGAGAGCTTGAGAGCAAGGTATTTGTCCCTGAACGCAACGCCCTGATAGTCGGCACGTGGCTTGACTACGCTAGATGCAGGAAGACCGTAGTTTTCTGTGCCAGCGTAAAGCATGCAAACGAGATTGCAAAACTCTTTCAGGAGAACGGCATAAAAGCGATTGCAGTGTCAGGGGAGATGAAGGGATCTGAACGCAAAGAGCAGCTGGCTAAATACGAAAACGGCGACATACAGGTGCTATGCGCATGCGACCTCCTCAACGAAGGCTGGGACAGTCCGAAAACCGAAGTACTCTTCATGGCCAGACCTACAATGTCGAAAGTCCTTTACACTCAGCAGTTAGGGCGTGGAATGAGAATATCCGAAGGCAAGGAAAGCCTAATGGTTTTCGATTTTGTGGACAATGCAGGCAGATACAACATGCCTTATTCAGTACATAGACTTTTCCAACTCAAGGACTATCGCCCGGGGGCTCTTGCAGTGGCACCGGAGGGACAGAGGGTTGCGGAGGAGAATCTTTACTTCAAAGGCGAAAAGCCGGAAGCAGTCATCGATTACCCGGTGAGCGCCACGGATTACGAGCTGGTTGACATATTCAACTGGCAGGAGGAAGCCGAAGGGATGGTAAGCCAGAGCGAATTTGTCCGCAGGGTAAGCGTTCAGAGCGAAACCATAGACGACTATGTCAGAAAAGGCAGGATAAAGCCGGACCTTGAGGTTCCAATGAGCGAGCACCGTACATACAAGTATTTCCGGGAGGAAAGCCTTGAAAGGTACGCCAGAGAATTCGGATGGACAATAATAAGCGACGACAACAGAAAGGACCTTTTCATGGACATGTGCCGCACAATGGACATGAGCTACTCATACAAGCCAGTCCTTATAAAGGCTATACTGCAGCATGCCGATGACAAGGGCAGAGTCAAGCTTGCTGATATAGTTGGATATTTCAAAGGCTTTTATGAAAATCGCCGAAGTTTGGGTCTTTTAGTGGAAAAGAAGGGAAGCATATTCGCTAAAGGCGGTTATACGGATAAGCAATCAGAAAGAAAAATCCTGGAGATGCCGTTTAAACGATTTGAAGACATGCAGATGCTGAGGCACACGAAAACACTGGGGATAGTAGAAGTCGACAGTGCAGTATGGAAGAAGCTTACTCAAGAAGAAAAGGAAGAGCTTGAGTTAATTTGCGATAAGAAGCTTCAGGAGTATTTTGATAGGATTATGAAAAATGTAAGGGGAATTCACTAAATGATATGTCTACCATCAGACCAAAGCGTAAATACAAGGGTATTTGAAAGATTGCTGGATTACGGCAATCTAACAACAAGTTACAAATTATTTTGGTTTAATGGTATCTTTCAAGAAATTATAGCAGACAACAAATCTGTGAGTTTCAGAAGAATCGTTTGCCGTATGATTTGTGCAGCCTGGTACCCGGTTGTTCAGTATAGGCTTAATTTAGGAATATGGGATAAATTGTATGACACAGTGATTTTTATTCAAAGAAAGTATGGAATAAGCCCTAATGAAAAGCAAGAGGTGTTACTTGATTTTTTGGACAAGCTTAATGATTCGGAGATAGAAAAGCTAATAATTAATTTATATAAATATGTACCCTATCGCTTGATTGCACCTTTTTATGAAAATGAGTTGGCCGGTTTAAAGGATGGTTTCAAGAATACTAGAATATATGAACTCTCAAGGCTTGATAATAAAGCTATCTACAAGATAAGAGGCGGGGAAAATGAAATAGAGATAAACGATAACTGGTTTAATTATATTTATTGCAATCAGAATATCATTTACGGATGGATGAATTTTAAGCTCATCTACTTTTTGCAGAAAAAAAACCCCAACGTACCTGCTATTCCATTTAAATTGAATCCTCCATATCAGAGAGATTTGAGCAAAGCAAAGAGATTTTGGAACGAAGTAAAACAATATGCACAATTGAAAGATATATACACAAACGAGGCTTTTACTAAAGAGAATTTTAGCAGGTATGGGGAATTAAGCATTGACCATTTCATTCCCTGGAGCTTTGTTTTACATGATGAATTATGGAATTTGGTGCCAACATTTAAGAATATTAACAGCTCCAAAAGTGATCGACTACCTAAGAAAGAAGCCTATCTAAATGAATTCTGCGAAGTGCAATTTAGCGCATTTCAAGTTATAAGACGAAATAAGGCAATGAGCAAATTGCTTGAAGACTATATGCATTTAAATGCATCATTAGTCTATGACGTTAAAAATAACGCAAAAGGGATGACGAAGGATTCTTTTGTAAATTCATTAAAAGATACTATAATGCCTCTATATCAAATCGCGTATAATCAAGGATATGGAGTTTGGGAAAGTAAAATATAAACAGCATGAAATCATTCGGAATAAAAAATCAGGTTTATAAGTCAGCACATATCAGGAGGTGAAGCCAAATGAAAGCAACTGAAAATTATGTATACAAAAAAGAGGTTGACTGGTCGCTGTTAAACGAAGGGCTCACCTTACCTGTCGAAAACCAAGTTGTGTTTGGTAGGAATATGGGAAAATTTCTTGCTCGTGGTGAGTCAAAGAATATAACGGTGTATTTAAATGGCAAAAACTACTGGGCAAAGATAATTAATCTAAACTTAGATAAAAAACATAATCGAAAAAGGGATATGTTGCAAATTAGATATTCTTCAAATAGTGAACTTTCGAATGCATTAAAGGCATACTTTGCAAAGAGCTATAAATATATCTCAAATAAAAGAAGCCTAAGGAAAAAAGGCGACAGAAGTATAATTCGATTACCTGAGGATCACAAGGAATATTTGGCTATATATACTACTGAATATGAGGATACATACTTATTTGAAACAATTGTTGCAGAGGATATTTATGAACTGAAAGAAATTGTAAAAAATAAACAGGAATATGTGTTGGAAGCAAGCTTTAATTATGATGTGATTGATGAAAAATCAACATTATTTGAGACCGAGCGTATAATGAAAATTCGTAAGCTCAATAAAAAAATTGGCGACAACTTGAAGCTGCTTTATAACTACAGATGCCAAATATGTGGTGAAGATGTGGGTAAAAAATATGACTCACAAATAGTTGAAGCCCATCATATTGAGTATTTCGTTACAAGTCTAAATAATGATTCAAATAATCAGCTTATTGTGTGTCCTAATCATCATAGAATTGTTCACTCTACTAATGCCATATTTGATAGGCACCGGCTTGCCTATTTATACCCGAATGGAGTTCAAGAGAGGTTGGTTTTGAACAAACATCTAAGGTGATATTGTGTTAAAATGAAACAAAATAGAATTGAAAGCGGAGGTCTAAAATGGCAGACATCAAATATGAAATCACAGGTCAATTCGGGAAAATATCGGAATCCTCAAAGGGCTGGACTAAAGAGTTGAATCTGGTAAGCTGGAATGACAGGGATCCCAAGTACGATATTCGCGAATGGGCACCTAATCATGAAAAAATGGGTAAAGGTGTAACTCTTACGGCGGATGAGCTTAAAGAGCTAAAGAGGCTACTTAACGAAATGGATATTTAGATCTCATGACTAAAAGAAAGGTAGTTGGATACAGCTGCGTAGGCATAGACGCCTGCAAGGGCAAGTGGCTTGCTGTCTGCATTTCAGACAACGGCTTTGAGGTTGGGAAATTCGACACCATAGGAGATGTCTGCAAATCCTATCTGGATTGTGACACCTACCTTATAGACATTCCAATAGGCCTTCCGGAAGGCAAGGATGATGTAAGGCCGGACATGCTTGTGAAAAGGGAGCTTGGCAGGAAGGGTTCCAGCATATTCCCTGTGCCCTGCAGGCAGGCTGTGTATACTGATGACAAGGCCAGAGCAAGAGAGCTTAATATTTCTGCTCTTGGGAAGAGCCTTTCGGAGCAGAGCTTAGGCATTTCGAAGGCAATAAGACAGGTGGACGAGTTCCTCCAGGCTAATCCGGAGTGGAAAAACAGGCTGCTGGAGAGCCATCCGGAGCTGTGTTTCTCAAAGCTAAGCGGCAACCAGCCGATTATGGAAAACAAGACAACAGCCGAAGGGCGCAATAAGCGGATGGAGGTTCTAAGAAGACACTATCCCGCTGGGGACAAGGTCATAGAGAAGTTTCTGGCCGACGGCCCAAACAGAAAGAAAACCGACGACGTTGTGGATGCACTGTGTCTAGCTGTCATGGGAAGGCTAATTGTAGAAAATGGATGCAGGAGATTTCCCGAAAAGCCCATGATGGACAGCAAGGGGTTGCTCATGCAGATAGTATACGGCGAGGAGAATAAGATGACAGAAAAGACGGAATCAAGTAATAATGCAAATAAAGAATATGTTGCGGAAAGCGGAGCAAGGCGTGAATTGAGTTTAGGGAAGAAATACAGGCACTTTAAGGGCAAGGAATACCTGGTTATGCATATAGCAAAGGACTCTGAAACCCTGCAGGAAATGGTCGTATATCAGGCATTATACGGTGAATATGGTATTTGGGTGAGACCTCTTGATATGTTTCTTGAGCAGGTTGAGGTTGACGGCAAGAAGGTATACAGGTTCGAGGAGATTGTTGAATAGTGGCAGACTACTGATATTCGGAAGGGAGACCAATCATGGATAAGGAGCTGCTGGATAGGTTTAAGGCATTTTTAATCAATAAAGATAACATTGTTTTTGTATATGTTTTCGGCTCCTTTGTGTCAGGAACCCAGACGAAAGATAGCGATGTAGACTTTGCTGTCTATTTGTCCAAAGCTGATGTAGATGCAGCAGAATATTTGGATTTGAAAGTAGAGCTTATGGACATAGCCAAGAGGGACGTCGATATAGTAATTTTGAATACAGCAAATCCATTGGTGAAGAGTGAGATTTTTGGGAATGGTATGCGTTTGTTTTCCAGGGATGAGGAGCTGGAGAGCGATTTTATAGTGAAATCACTTTTCGAATATGAGGATATGAAAAAATATTACAAGCTGTCATACGATACAATGATAGACAGGCTTAGGAAGGAAGTGAGCGATAATGGTTAAGGTCGACGTATTAAGAAAGCGGCTGGAGCAGATGAATGCATCGCTTAATAAGATCAAGAGATACAAGGATATCTCACTTGATGAATTTCTAAGCGATGACATAATTCAGGATGTTGTTGAATACAACCTTTTTATTGCAATAAATATGATGGCCGATATTGCTACTCACATAGTTATTGACGAGCAGCTTGGAAGTGTCAACAGCATGGGTGAAGCTTTTGAGATATTATGCCAAAAAGGATACATTTCAAAAGAGGATATGTCGCTTTACAAGAATATGATTGGATTTAGGAACATATTGTCCCATGAATATGTAAAGATTAACAAAGAGCTTGTATACAGTATCGCAAAAAACAATATCAAAGATTTTCAAAAGTTCATACTGTTCGTTCATGAAAATTTTATGTAAAAGGGGCTTTTAAAGCCCCTTAAAATCTATTTATCCTTGGTTTTGCCCTTGCCAAAATGCGTGTCAACAAGGTAGTGGACTGCGTTTTCGAGACCCTCCTTGGAGTCGCTCTTTGTTGTTGCCGTAGCAATTATTTTGTCGCCGTCAGGGTTTCGACGTACCAGCTTTACGTAAAAGTGAATGTCTTCCTTAGGATTTATCCAGTTGAAGGCATCACGGGTGGATACGAATATATAGTGAGTCTCGTCTAGTTGGCTTGAAGCCACTGTAGAGTCGTCTTCGGTTGTGTGCTTAAGCGGTCCTTCCATTTCGTCAATAAGTTCAGCCACAATAGTTTCAACAGTTTTCATTTTATATACACCTCCGTTTTAGAGTATCGCCGCAATGGCGCTTTTACTTACACCCCAGGTTACTGTCGAGGTGTTTTTTTGTGTCCGCAAAACCATTATATACCAATGAAAGTTTTTATTCAACAAGACTTGCGCATACAAAAATTACCGGCAAATGCTACTAAATATTACCTCTAAAAGATGTTATAATTATTTAAATACAATTTGCATTCTGAAAGGGGCGGTAACATGAAGTGTAGTAGTTGTGGTCATCAGATTCCGGACGAGAGCCAGTTCTGTGAGTATTGTGGAGCGCCTGTAGGGGCAGTTCCGGAGGATGTCGAGGAGATCCAGGAGGAGCAGGACCTGGTTGAAGCAGATGAAGAGGATGCGGCGCCTGGGAGTCAGCAGCCTATGCAGATCAGCTCCGGAGTGACGAGGGGAGCCGACGGCGTCATCAGATGGGCGTACGACATGAACATGTGGAAAAACCCAACAATACTTATCACTGTCTGGAAGGTGCTCATGCTTGCGGCTATGGCCCCGGCGCTCCTGGTAAGCGCTTTGGCAATAGGGGACGGCGTGGCAGAAGCTTTCGGCGCATTTGTAAAGGTGGTGCTGTATACGGGAGGCATAGTTACGGGGCTTATGGTAATTGCCTATCCCATAGTTGCCATAGTCAACGGAGGCAAGTACTGCGTCGTATTCGAGATGGACAACTTCGGGGTCAAGCACATACAGATGCAAAAGCAGTTCGAAAGGAGCCAGGTGCTTTCAATGCTCACTGTTCTTGCAGGTGCCGCATCGGGCAACATACAGGCTACGGCTTCGGGCCTTTTGGCGGGATCAAAGCAAAGCTCTTATTCCAAATTCGCCAAGGTCAAGAGTGTCGTGGTGCACGCCAAGCGAAATGTCATATACGTAAACGAGAATATGGAGCATAACCAGGTGTACGCCTCAAGGGAGGATTTTGAAGCCGTGCTTGAGCACATTCTGGGCAAGTGCAAGAAGGCCAAGGTGACATATAAGTCAACGCTCTAGAAAAGCTTTGGAATTATAGCATGTACATACTGGAAATAATGCTATGAAGGGATGGGTTATGATTTATGCAAAGTGAACTTTCTGTTTCGAAGAGTCAAAACGCGCCGCCACTAGACGAGGCGACGCTGGGGCCGGTGCGCTACCTGCTTGCGAGCATGAAGCAGGCTCTTGGCGGAATGGGAGCTCTTCTCAAGAATCCCAAGCTCCTGCTGCCTACGATTATAATATCAATTATGTGGCTTGCGCTTTCCTACCTTAAGCTGTATATGCCGGCTTCGGGAGCAGTGTTTGCGCTGAGCCTTATTTTCTTTGCTCAGGGCGGTATGTATGCCGGCCTTCTAGGAGCCGTGGGAGGCATAATAGGCAAGGCATTCTTTGCGTGGTTTGCAACTAATGCGCTTATGCCCCTGTTGAAGGGCAAAAAGGTTCCAAAATCAGTGAAGATGAAAATAGGGCCTGCCTTTGCGATAAGGGATATGCGCGGCTTTGCCCTGTTTGTAGCGGGTTCGGGAATGGCCTTGATTGTCTACAATTTTCTAACGGGCAATGCCAGCCTTGAAAACAGCGTAATCGGGCTTACAGCCATGGTGGCGTGCCTAAGGTCGCTCAGGAATCCGGGGGGCTTCCTTGTGGGATTTCTGCGTTCGTTTAGCAAGGGCAGGCTTTCAAGGCCGAGGGCGGGCAACTGCGTTGTAGGCATGATGCTTGGATTCGCTCTTGGCATAGGCTCTTCCCTGCTGACAAGCGGGGGACTTTGCTATACGCTGGGGGGCATTCTGCTTGCAGTTTCGATAGTCGTTGCAGCAGTGTTCAGGGGAAGGCGGGTGCCTGCGGCAGCGATGATTGTCATGCTGCTCTTTGGGGTAATGGCTCCGACGCTTCAGGTCGCAGAGGCCGAGCCCAAGTGGATGGACCCGTACGAGGCGTACGGAGTGGCAAAGGGCGACTATGAGGCTCTTAAGGCTGCCATTGCAAAGAAGCCTTTCTACGGCGCCAAGGTTGAGCCTATGGGCATGAGTTTCGGTACATATTATGGAATTGTCCCAAACAATCAAGAAATAATAATAGAGGGCGGCAAGGAGACTGTGCTTGACCTGGAGGTTTCTTCGCCGTCTCTTGAGGAATTGCACAACAAGACGGATGACTACAGCTATTTGAGCAGCAAGTTCAAGGGGCGAGTTTCGTTCTTCTACGACGATGGAGCCCTGAGCGCCGAGGAGCCATATGATGGCGATAAGAGCCAGAACAGGCTCCCGATAATGGCAAGGAGCGTGGGAGACTACTCGGGGTATGTTATTAACCGCTCTGACTACGAAAGCGGAGTTGCGGCGTCGAATTTCTACATAAAGGGAAGCGAAAGCTCTTATCCTGTGGTTTTCGACTCATTTGAACATATTAGGGAAAGCCTGTTAACAGACACGGAATACAGCGTATACGGCCAGCAGGAGTTCAGCTACGACCCGGGACAGCTTTTTATGGTGGCAAAGCTTGCGGGCGGGACGCAGATAACGTGGAGCGACGGGGAGGTCAGCGATGAAGGCATTGACAGCGTCATTCATCTTTGCGTCAAGGAGATAATGCTGGATGCTCCGTCTGGCGCGACGGAGAAGGTCAGTACGGTATGGGTGCTTGACGATGTGATTATAGATAATCCTAACGAAGGCGACAGCTATTTCCACACCGAGGTGGCAAATGGCCGTATATTCGATTCCTCGGGCGGGGGGGATGGCTCTGAGTATCATGCTACTGAGTACACCTGGACACCGCCTCCGGAGCGCATTGAGCTGGGGCGTGAAAACGAAATCCAGGTCAAGAAGCGGATTACATGGCAAGGGGACAGCTTCACGGCGCAGGCCGGATACATGCTGGGCAGGGTGTACATATCGGCCATGCTTGACGGCGAGAGCGACATGAAGACTGTCTATGAAGGTTTCTTCGCATCAGACGGTCAGGAGGGTACGTCAACCACTCTTTATGGAAACAACCTTGATCCGGGTCAGTCGGTAGAGGGCGTATACACTGTAAAGCAAAACAAGAGCCGCACGGGGGAAACTCCTTACGACAAGCTCACTACCGAAAACAGTCGCTTGTTTATAGAAATATCGGCCTTCGGCAGCGGCAGCGTCACTTATATGTACAAGCTGTCGACTGAGGCTGTATACGGGGAAACCGGTCCCGGAGGCGCTGACGATGAAGGCCTGCTAGAAGGCATACTGGATCCATGGGAGCACGAGTGGGACGAGCGTGCTGACGAATTTGAAACAGGCGCTATTGGCGCCGCCTCGGCTCTGGCAGGACTTGTTGGCGCTGGCGCTGCGGTGGCGGGAGGCTTTGGAGGCCCCGGAGGTCCGGGAGGATTTTTCAGAATCAAAAGGGAGGGCATGGACTACGATCCGAGTGACGGAACGCTCGTTGTGACCTCGCCGAACGGCTCCCAGGAGCTATACAGGCTGAATTCCGCTACAGGAAAGTTTGAAAGCTCCTATGGTTCTGAGCTGGATCTTGACGATGTGGAGCGGGCGCAAAACGAGCACAGGATAAGCCTTGCCAATTCGGCGCAGGACAGGAAGCGCATGGAGAACAGAACTGACGGACAGTCCGAGTACCTGCGCAAGCTAGGTCGTATAGAGCATCTTAAGGACAGGCTGCAAAGAGAAGCAGGCGGGGATGGCGATTCCCTTGCAAGTCAAATGGCCGAAAGGCTCGAGCGCATCCAGAGCGACATCAGCAGCGGCAAAGGGCTTGACGAGAAGGCCTACAGGGCCATTAGGGACACGTATGGCAAATATACAAGAGGTGAGATCTCTGGCAGCGGGAGCATACCGGGTGAATATACTGACTGGGAGCATGCAAAGGATACTATTGCCATGAGTTCTGAGGAGATTTCAAGAGGCGAAAGTGGCAAGGCTATAGCTTTGAGGGTTCTGGCCGGCATGCTGACAGCGGGCAAGTCGGAAATTGGCTTTGAGGCGGCGCGTTCCGTGTATACTACCAAGGATTATGTGGATGCCGGAGGCGACAGCTGGAGTGAAGCCGTAAGCAATTCCGTAATGCAGACGGTTGTGGACGAAGGAATAGGAAGAGCTGCCGGACTTGGCATCGACATTGCAGGAAAAGCGGGCTCTTATGCCACAAAAATGGCATCTAAGACCAGGATTGGCAAAGCCGCAATTGAAGGGGCTTCGAATCTGGCAGGAAAGGCATCTGATTTCTTCGGGCAGAATGTAGATGATCTGGCAAAGAAGATGCTCGGGAAAACTGCGAATACTGCTGACGATGCGGCCAAGGCTCTAAAGAAGGCAAACGCCGCAAGCGCCATAAAGGCTGCGAACAAGCAGCTTGATGACGCAGTGAAAGCCGCTTCCAATCAGGCGGATGACATGGCAAAGGCTGCCGCAAATACAGCTGATGATGCAGTGAAATCAGCAACAAAGCAGATGGACGATGCTGCAAAGGCCGCCGGAGGAAAAGCAGATGATGCGGCTAAGGGCGTCGCTAAAAATGGGGACGACACGGCCAAAGCTGCAGGCGGACAGGCTGACGATGCAAGCAAGGCAGCAGACAAAGCGGATGACGCAGCCAAGTCGGGCGAAAAGGCCGACGGTTCAGCCAAGGCAGATGGACCTAATCCTGAAGATTACAAGGCTGCAGAGAAGAAGTGGAACAAGCAGATGGATAAGGCCAGGGACGAGGCCCAAAATGAGATAGAAAAGTACAAGGAAGCTGCAAAGGGCAAGGACTCAGCCGAGTCTGCAAGGGATGCGCTCTACAGAAAGGGACAGAAGATAGGAGAGCAAAAGGTGGACAACCTAAGGCGCGCCCAGGAGAGGCTAAATAGCAATCCAGGCTCGCGGGAGGCCCAGGACGCCTACGACCAGGCGCTGCGCTCTGTGCAGCAGGACAAGTACGCAATGACTAAGCTCAATAGTCTGGACGGTCCGGGAGCCAACGAGCTGCGCGGAAATTTCAATATGAGAAATGAGCAGTTCACGCAGTCGGCCCTCAGGAACACAAAGGAGCGACTGGCGCTTGAGCACGGCGTGGATCCTAGCGAAATCAAGTTCGTGGAGGCGACAAACACAGGGGCTGGAGCCAGAGCGGCCGACGCTTCGGTTACAGCAAAGAAGGTAGATGTCAGCCAGCATACAGCCGCTGATTTCAAAGGCGCATCTACTGCTGACGATGTAGTACCTCAGTCGGCTCGAATAAAGGGAGCGCCTATGGACAAGGACGTGACCGCAAGGATATTCGACAAGAAGACCAACCAGTGGATTGACATACCTAAGGATGACGTCGAGCGAATATACAGGCAGGAGCTCTACAAGTCCCACCACAAGGGTGAACTGCCGAAGCTGGACGGTAATGGCATGGTGGACGACAAGGCGATATCGGAATTCGCCGAGAAGATGGACCATACTGTTACCGACCGTACCGGCAAGGACGCCTATGGAAGAGGAGACAAGGACCTTGTCAACATACTCGACAAGGGCAACAAAGGTATAAAGGAATTTGAAGACATCACCTCTGTTACGGGAACTATGGAATACAAGTCGAACGAGTGGTTTGAGAAGGCAGACAAGCTCAGAGAGCAGGCCGACAGGCTGGGCGGTTCCGGCGACGCGGCCGAGGAGATGCTTATGCAGGCTGAGGCCCTCCAGGGCGAAGGCGTGCGCCAGCTCGTCAAGCAGTTCGACGCCCAGGTTGCCGGCCAGGTCAAGGCGGTGGCAGCAACAGGCAAGAATATACAGATATCCGAGAAGCTGCTCAAGTCCATAAGGATTCTCGACCAGGTGGGCAAGGAAGGCGGAATAACGATGGCGCAGGCCGAGGGCATATTGAAGGGCATGGGAACCTCGGTGGACGATGTTGTGCAGCAGAGCTCTTCAATAATGGAAGCCATAGCAAAATTCAAAAGATAGGAGTTGAAGGCATGCTTAAACAAGATACGGTCATATTATCAAAAGAAGCTGCAATTGGAGCGTTGAAGCAGCTGGGCATAGAGTCCAACCGCCTGTCGGAGCTTCTGGATATTTCCAAAGCGTCAGGCAAGAAACCTGCGGGAGCTCAAGGCCTCATAGACGGCCAGCAAGAACTGCTAAGACGGCTTGCACAGCCTTACAACATATCGTTTTTAAGCTCTGTATTGCAGGATGAGAGTTTCTTTTTCACTACTATACTCACTGGAAAGGATGACTATGCCTTTTACGGTGCCGAGGGGGATGATATCCGACTCAAGCCTGCGGAGTCTGATGAGATATCATTACTGGTGAGAGATATAATAGGCGCAGCGGGCGTTCATAAGACAAATACTGCGCTTTCGCTAAGCCGCAATGGACTTTTGTCGCTTGCATGCCTGCTTGATGTCATTAGGAGGAGAAAGCTTGAGAACCTGATTCTCCACGTTGTGGGATCAGAGCCAATCGAAATAAGGGATCTGGAAAACGAGCTTGCCATAGCCCGGGAAAACAGGGATATGCGCTGGATGACGCCGTTTTTCATGGAGTCGTTCAATATGAAAGGCCCTTTTGATTTTCAAAAGGGGCTCAGGGAACTCTCGGATATGGGGATTGTGAAGCTCCAGAAAAATGCCATAACTGTTCAGGATGAAAAGTCAGGCTGGCTGGATGTGCTCGGCGAAAAGAAAAGCATACTCGGCATAAACAGCATGTTCTATCATCAGGATGCTCTGCAGCTTTTGAGCGTGGCATTCCTAAGGGCGGGAGAATATCTTTACTATATCGAAGGTGGAGAACAGGTGACGTGGGCCAGCATAGACGAGAATCAGCTCAAGGAGGCCGTTCTGACACTCATAGCTCCCGGAGACAATCCTGGAAGCATTACAGTCGGTGCCAAGCCAACAGTGGCAGCTGAAGCGGCCAAAGCGGACAAGACTCAAGCCCTGGCGCCTTCTGCCGAGTCTGCGCCTAAGTTCTGCAAACACTGCGGCACTGCGCTTACGCCTGGGGGCAAGTTCTGTCGAAATTGCGGAAAACCCATAGGAAAGTAACCCGGAAAAGAAAAAGCGACAAAGCTCCAACCGCCCTAAAAGGGTGTGAATCTTTGCCGCTGATATGCTAATTGTTTCATAGCAGTTTATTTGAGAAGAGGACACTTGCAGCGATAGCAGGTGTCTTCTTTTATATCGCAAAGAGTTGAGCACGCGGCGCAGAATATTATGTCGTCGCCTGTCTTGTCGTATTTTTCATAGCTGTTGAGGCCACCGTGATACCTGAGCCTGTCGCCGACATTGAAATAGTTATAGAGCGTGTCATCGTCATCTACGCTTATTACGTACTTTTTGCCGCTGTCGCTTCTTACGAAAACCGTATATTCCGTATAGCGCTTTATGCGTGACCCACCTCCGGATTTGACTTCCTTTGCCTTGTTCTTTACCTTCTTGTCGATTACAGCTCCGTCCCAGGTCTTGCTGCGCTTTCTGCCTAGAATTTGAAAAATGGCGATTGTTATGAACATTGTGCCTATAGCGCAGCCTATGTAGAGCGATTCTGGATTTGAAAGGCCGTCGGCCTCCAGTTCGCCGGCTATGTAGAATCCTACAATAGCTATGACGGCAAGTCCCAAGGAGAAAAAGAATGACCACTGGTTTGAGTTCTTCAGATATTTTTTAAAAGCAGGGTCGTTGATCTTGGGGGAAAAGCCCACAAGAGTGCCGGCGTTTTTCGCTTGCTTGGCGGAATGGCCAGCCGTAGTTTGGGCACATTCCCTGCTGTCGCTGACGGCTTCTGCTTCGACAACCCTTTCGCCGCAGCTGCTGCAGAAAACCGAGTCCGGCTCGAGCGCGGAGCCGCAATTTGTACAGAACATAATAACACATCCTTTCTAAAGAGGTGGGTTTTGGCAGATACACAAAACACCCCTGAAAAAATCAGAGGTGTTGTATGAACTAAGCTGCAAATCAAGAAAAATACTAATTACTACTATAGATATATATTATACGTTGAACCTGAACAGCATAACGTCTCCGTCATGTACCACGTATTCCTTGCCTTCGACTCTTACAAGGCCTTTTTCCTTTGCAGCAGCCATGCTGCCTGCAGCCTTTAGGTCCTCGTAAGCCACTACCTCGGCTCTTATGAAGCCTTTTTCAAAGTCTGTGTGTATCTTTCCTGCGGCCTGTGGAGCCTTGCTGCCATTTACAATAGTCCAGGCCCTTGTCTCTTTAGGACCTGCCGTGAGGAAGCTTATAAGGCCAAGCAGCTTGTAGCCTGCTCTTATCAGCTTGTCAAGGCCCGACTCTGAAAGACCAAGGTCTTCAAGGAACGCTGTTTTTTCTTCGTCCTCCAGCTCGGCGATTTCAGCCTCTATCTGGGCGCATACCACTACAACCTCAGCGCCTTCCTGTGCTGCGTGCTCTCTGACTGCCGCCACGTTTTCATTTGTAGCTCCGTCGTTGGCAAGGTCCTCTTCGGCCACGTTCGCGGCGTAGATTACAGGCTTGTAGGTCAGCAGGTTGAGGTCTTTTACAAACGCCGCCTCGTCGTCTGTCAGCTCAAGGCTTCTTGCCATTTTGTTGTCCTCGAGCGCGCTTTGTATCCTCTCGAGCAGGGCAAGCTCGCCCTGGAGAGCCTTGTCCGCCTTAGCCGCTTTTTGCGTCTTTTGTATCCTACGCTCAAGCATTTCTATGTCCGAGAATATAAGCTCGAGGTTTATTGTCTCTATGTCCCTTAGCGGCCCTATCGAGCCTTCTACGTGAACTACGTTCGGATCGTCGAAGCATCTTACAACGTGAACTATGGCTTCGACCTCTCTTATGTGCGAAAGGAACTTGTTGCCGAGGCCTTCGCCCTTGCTTGCGCCTTTTACAAGACCTGCTATGTCGCAGAACTCTATTGCCGTTGGAAGTATCCTTTCAGAGCCGTATATGCCCGCAAGCACGTCAAGCCTCTTGTCAGGAACCGACACAACTCCTATGTTCGGGTCTATCGTGCAGAACGGGTAGTTTGCAGACTCGGCGCCTGCCTGTGTTATTGCGTTAAAAAGGGTGCTTTTTCCCACGTTGGGAAGTCCCACTATTCCAAGTTTCATTAAAAAATCTCCCTCACTTTTTATTGAAAAGCCGTATGGCTTTCATTATATTGTTTTCATTTTGGTTTAGAACATGCAGAAATATTATATATCATGGAAGGGATTTGTTCAACTGATTACGCGCTCAGAGTGAAAATCTTCCATTACATGCTAAATCCGGAGCATTTGCGGAAAGTATTTGGGAATATGGAAATAAAAAATGGTATAATTACATATGATAGTGCAAATGAGGAGGGGAAATGGTGCAAAACTACGAAAAGATTGAAATACAAAAGGGTGTAAACCTAATAATAGTTAAGACAGACAAGTTCAAGACTAATCTTGTAAGTGTGTATATAAAAAGGCCTCTGAACAGGGAAGAGGCGACTAAGAACGCGCTTTTGCCATATGTGCTAAAGTGCGGCAGCAAGAATTACAAAAGCCAGGTGGAGATATCCAAAAAGCTAGATGAGCTCTACGGTTCCAACCTTGTGGCAGGAGTGGGCAAGAAGGGTGAAAAGCACATACTCAGCTTTAAGCTGGTAATGACGAACGACAGGTACATAGACGAGGCGATATTCGAGGACGGCCTCATGTTCATGAAGGACATGATATTCGACCCGCTGCTTGAGGAGGGCGCCTTCAGCAGGGGATACTTCGACGTGGAGGCGCAGAACCTGCGCGATGCCATAAGGGGAAGGGTTAACGACAAGGCCTACTACGCAGTCGAGCGCTGCGTGGAGGAGATGTGCAAGGGTGAAAACTACAGCATACATGAGGACGGATATGAGGAGGACATCGAAAAGATAACGCCTCAGAACCTCTACAGCCACTACAGGGAACTTATAGGAACATCGCCAATAGACATGCTTGTCGTTGGAGACATTGACAGCAAGAGGGCGGAGGCAGCAGCAAGGAGCTTCTTTGAGGGCGTGCTCGAAAAGGACAGGGAGCTCATTGCCATACCGGAGGAGCAGGTTTACAACATACCTGCCGAGGTGAAGAATATAACCGAGAGCATGGACATAACCCAGGGCAAGCTGTGCATGGGCTTTAGGACCAACATACACTACCTTGACCCCGAGTACTATCCGCTTGCAGTGTACGCTAGCGTGCTGGGCGGAGGGCCGCACTCGAAGATGTTCCTCAATATAAGGGAGAAGGAGAGCCTGTGCTACTACATATATGCATCTGTTGAAAAGTACAAGGGGCTCATGTTGATATCCTCGGGCATTGAATTCGAAAACTATGAAAAGGCGCTAGAGCTCATCAGGAAGGAGCTCTCCGACATGAGCGCAGGCAGCATCACGCAGCTTGAGATGGACAACAGCAAGAGCGCCATGACAAACTCAATAAGGTCTATGGCTGACAGCATAAACGGCCTTTCTGAGTTCTACTACGGGCAGCTGGTCAGCGGCGTATTTGAGACTCCGGAGGAGATGATCGAGAAGATTTCGAGCGTGAGCGTGGAGGATGTCGTGAGGGCTTCCGAAAAGATAAAAATGGATACAATATATTTCCTGAAAAATTAGGGAGGCGATTTCTTGAACAGGATAGAAAACAAGGTTCTCAATGAGGAGCTTTTTTACGATAAACTGGATAACGGCCTTGAGGTATTCTTCATGCCCAAGAAAGGCTTTGCAAAGCAGTATGCCGTGTTCTCGACGAACTACGGTTCGAATGACCTGGAGTTCGTGCCCTTTGGCAGGGGAGAGAGAATAAGGGTCAACGAGGGCATAGCCCATTTCCTCGAGCACAAGATGTTCGAGCAGGAGGACGGGAGCAACGCCTTCGACAAATTCGCGCAGCTTGGAGTTAGCGCCAACGCCTACACCAATTTCGACATGACCTCTTACCTTTTCACGTCAACCGACAACTTCTACGAGGCGCTCGAGCACCTGATACAGTATGTTCAGAGTCCGCACTTCACCGACGAGAATGTGGAGAAGGAAAAGGGAATAATAGCCCAGGAGATAAAGATGTACGACGATAATCCTGACTGGAGAGTTTATTTCAACACGCTCAAGGCGATGTACATAAACCATCCCAACAGGATAGACATAGCGGGCACTGTCGAGAGTGTATACAGGATAACAAAAGAGGAGCTCTACGACTGCTACAACACCTTCTACAGCCCTCAAAACATGGCGCTCTTCGTGGTGGGCGACCTGGAGTGGGACAGGGTTCTTGAGACTGCAAGGGGCTCTCAAAGAAGCTACGGCAGCGAGATACTAGGCATGGAGGTTGAAAGGTTCTATCCGCAGGAGCCGGAGGCTGTGGCGCAAAAGAGCGTACAGGAGTCGCTGTCGGTTTCGATGCCGATGTTCAACATAGGCTTCAAGGAGACCAGTGTGGGAGAGCGCGGAGAGGCGCTCCTGAGAAGAGAGCTGTCAACCGAGATACTGCTGGATATGCTCTACAAGAAGGGGAGCAGCTTCCACGAGGAGCTTTATCTTGGGGGTCTCATAAACGAGAGCTTCTCGTGCTCTTACACTCTTACGCCCGACCACGGCTACACCATGATAGGCGGAGAGTCAAAGGACCCGCAAAGGGTTCTGGAAAAGGTCATGGAGTACGCAGGCAGGTACAGGGAGAAGGGCCTTGAGCTCGAGTATTTCGAGAGGATAAAGAAAAAGAAGATAGGCAATTTCCTCAAGTATTTCGACTCGCTAGAGTTCATAGCCAACAATTTCATCTCGTACCATTTCAAGGGAATTAACCTTCTTGAATATCTGGAGACTTTAAAGGGCATAGAATTTGATGATGTCAAAAAAAGACTCTACGAGCACATACGTGAGGACAACTGCGTTCTGTCGGTTATAAACCCTAAATGAAATTGACTTGGTAAACAAGTAGAATTATAATAAAGCTAGGTTTTTACCTAGCTTTTGTGCTTTCGATTAAATGTAATTATAAAATATGCTATAATTAGACGCGGCGAATTTGAACAATACATACAGTTTTATACAATACTAACGGAATACGGAGGCGGTTATTTAAATGGTTTTTTCAATGATAGATCCGGTAGCGTTCAAGATATATGGAATGGACATAAGATGGTATGGTATAATAATGGCCTTTGCAATACTCACAGGAATGGTGCTTGCACTTCGCGAGGCTAAGAGGCAGGGAATAGAGGAGAACACTATGCTCGATCTTTTCCTCATTGCGGTGCCTATGGCAATTATAGGCGCCAGGGTCTACTACGTGATATTCAACTGGAGCTACTACCAGGGAGACTTTACGAAGATAGTCAACACCAGACTGGGCGGCATGGCAATACACGGGGCCGTCATAGCCGGAATACTTGCTGGATATTACTTTTGCAGGAACAAGAAGCTCAATTTCTGGAAGGTGGCGGACATTGCTGCGCCCAGCATAATACTCGGGCAGGCAATTGGCAGGTGGGGCAACTTCATAAACCAGGAGGCTTATGGAAGTCCTACAAGTCTTCCTTGGGCCATTACGGTAAACGGCGTGGGCGTGCACCCTACTTTCCTCTACGAATCAATATGGAATATAGGCGTGTTCATATATCTTTGGAGCATAAGGAAAAAGAAGGTATACGAGGGCGAGCTCATAATCAAATACTGCATATTCTATTCGCTTGGAAGGCTCTGGATAGAGGGCCTAAGGACCGACAGCCTGATGCTGGGACCGCTTAAGGCAGCCCAGGTAGTAAGCCTTGTGCTAATAGTGGGCGGCCTGGTTGCGCACAAGTATTTCAAGGACTGGGAGCTGGACAAGGGCTGGGCAAAGAAGATAAAGAAAACTGCAAACATTTACAGCAATGCTGCCGTTAGCGCTAAAAAATCAAAAAAAGGGACTAAATAACTATAATAATGAGCGGGATTTTAGGCTTTAATAAAGGGAGAGAACAATTTTGGACTTCAAACACGTATCGGTATTATTCGACGAATCTATAGATAATCTGGACATAAAGCCTGACGGAGTGTACGTGGACGGGACGCTCGGCGGCGCCGGCCATTCGCTTGAGATTGCAAAGAGGCTGTCAAAGGACGGGCTGCTTATAGGCTTTGACCAGGACAAGAATGCAATAGAGGTGGCCAAGGAAAGGCTGTCTCCCTATATGGACAGGGTCAAGATTGTCCACAGCAATTTTGAAAATATAAAGAGAGAGCTTGAAAATCTAGGCATAGGTGAAATCGACGGGCTGCTGCTCGATCTGGGAGTGTCCTCGCACCAGCTCGACGAGGCGCAAAGGGGTTTTTCATATATGCAGGACGCGCCTCTCGACATGAGAATGGACAGCAGGAATCCGCTGAGTGCCTACGAGGTTGTAAACACATACCCCAAGGAGGAGCTCGAGAGGGTAATTTGGGAGTATGGCGAGGAAAGGTGGGCCGCCAGGATTGCCGAGTTCATAGTGGAGAAAAGGCAGGCTCACAGGATAAACACGACACTCGAGCTTGTGGATGTCATTAAGGCAGCGATACCTCAAAAGGCCAGACAGGACGGACCGCATCCGGCTAAAAGGACATTCCAGGCAATAAGAATAGAGGTCAACAGGGAACTCGATGTGATAAGAAAGACTATTGAAGACGCGACTTCGGTGATGAGAAAGGGCGGCAGGATATGCATAATAACCTTCCACTCGCTGGAAGACAGGATAGTAAAGGACACCTTCAAGGAGCTCGCCAAAAGCTGCGTATGCCCGGTGGAATTCCCGGTTTGCGTGTGCGGCAAGAGGCAGGAGCTCAAGATAATCACTAAAAAACCTATAATACCAAGCGAGCAGGAGATTGAAGGCAATCCAAGGTCAAGGAGTGCCAAACTCAGGGTTGCACAGAGGGTGTAGGCGCTAAGGGGTGGTGCATTTGAGAGCAGACAAAAATAAAAACAATGGCGGCAAGAAAATTGCCGACCTCGAAAAATACAGGCAGAGGAAAAAGCGCAGTGCCAAGGATGAAAATGCCAATGTCGACGGCGCAAGGCTCGCAAGGAACAGGAGCAAGAGAAATGCAGTACTTCTCAGGAATGGTGCTATAGCTTTCATAGCCGTGGCGGTTTTCCTCATAATGGCAAGATACTCCGTAATATCAAGGCTCAACTATGAGTCGCATTCTCTGAGCAAGCAGCTTGACGAGAAGTTGAATGAAAAAAAGGAGCTCTACTACGAGATGGAGATGAAGACAAACAGCGCCACCATAGAGAAGCAGGCGCGCGAGAAGCTGGGCATGGAATATCCTGCTGACGGACAGATTGTGTATATTGACGTTGAATAGAGCTTTGGGGGGAATACGGGTTTGGCGGATTTGAATATAAAAAACAAGAGAAGACTTTTTGCGCTTTTGTCGCTCATGATGCTGGCTTTTTTAGGCTTAATAGCAAGGCTCGGCTACATACAGCTTGTCGAAGCAGACTGGCTCACAGAAAAGGCCCTTGCCCAGCAGGTCAGGGACCTGCCTGTGGAGGCGAAAAGGGGCACCATATACGACAGGAACGGCAAAGAGCTGGCTATAAGCATAACAAAATACACGGTATGGGCAAAGCCCTCTGCCATAAAGGATAAATCCGATGCGGCCAAGAGGCTCTCGAAGACTCTCGGCGTTGAGGAAAAGGAAGTCGAGTCGATGCTCAAGTCCGACAAGAAGAGCCTTGTGAGGGTTGCAAGGTGGATAGACGAAAAGCCCGCAAAGCAGATACAAAAACTCGAAATAGGCGGTGTATGGGTCGTAAAGGACAACAAGAGGTTCTATCCCTACGGCAATCTCGCGCCCTATGTAATAGGCCACGTGTCCACTGACAATGCAGGGCAGGCCGGCATAGAGCTTCAGTACGACAAGGAGCTTAAGGGTCTTCCGGGAAGAATAATAAGCGTAACTGACGCGTCGGGCAAGGAGATTCCCTATGACAACGGCAAGTATAACAATCCCAAGGACGGCCAGGGAGCGATACTTACAATAGACGAGGTCATACAGCACCATCTCGACAAGGCGCTTGACAAGGCTCTCGCGGAAAACCAGGCAAAGAATGTCATGGGCATAGTCATGAATCCGAAAACGGGTGAAATTCTTGCCATGTCGTCAAAGCCTGACTATGATCCGAACAATCCAAGAAACCCGATATACCCAAGGTACGAATCTCTGCTCTCCTCATACGGCGAGGACAAGTCCAAGGGCTGGTTCGACATGTGGAAAAATCCTCTTGTGAACGAAACTTATGAACCTGGTTCAACATTCAAGCCTATAACGGTTTCAGCAGCGCTCGAGGAGGGCTTTACAAAAGAAAGCGAAACTTTCTATTGCAACGGTTATGTTGAGATACTCGGAAGAAAAATAAAGTGCCACGTATATCCTAGGGGGCACGGCGTCGAGACACTGGCGCAGGCCGTGCAGAACTCATGCAACCCAGTTATGATAGAGCTGGCAAGGCGAATGGGGACGGGCAAACTCTACGAATACATAAAGGCTTTCGGGCTGATGTCGAAGACTGGCATTGACCTTCCCGGCGAGCAGGTGGGTGTTTTCCATAACGAGCAGAACGTGGGTCCTGTCGAGCTTGCGACTATAGCTTTTGGACAGGCGAACTCGGCAACGCCGATACAGCTTATTTCGGCAATAAGCGCCATTGCAAACGACGGTATACTGATGAAACCGCATGTTGTAAAGGAGTTTGTGGACTCAAAGGGCAACGTAATAAGCAGAGTTGAGCCTGAGCAGGTGAGAAAAGTCATATCGTCAAAGACGGCGCGCTCGATTAGAAACATAATGGAGTCTGTAGTAGTGGAGGGCGGAGCCCAAAATGCATTCATTCCAGGGTACAGAGTCGCAGGCAAGACTGGAACTGCGCAGAAGGTTGTAAACGGCAGATATGAACCGGGCTTCTACTATGCTTCTTTTGTAGGTATGGCTCCGGCTGAAAATCCGGAAATAGCCGTTCTGATAATAGTTGATGAGCCGCGCGGAGCCTCGCATTTTGGAGGAACTGTAGCTGCGCCTATAGCAAAGGAAGTAATATACGATGTACTTAGATATTTGAATATAAAGCCCAACTTCTATCTGGGCGACTCGCAAAACGGCGGAATGGTGGAGGAGTCGATTGTGCCTGAGGTCAGGAACATGGAGCTTTCTACGGCGCTGCAGCTGCTTTCAGATAATGGGCTCAACTATGTTATAGAGCCGTCCAATACGGTATTCAACCCGGATGATATGGTGCTTGATATGTTCCCGAGCCCCGGAACGAAGCTTTCGGCGGGCTCGAACGTCATACTATACATGAAGCTTGAGCTAAGCGAGGCGGCAATGGCAGGCGGAAAATCAGTTGTTGTTATGCCCGACCTTACAGGCAAGACGATAAAGGAAGTGACCAACATACTCCAGGGCATGGGCCTCAAGCTCAAGGCTACAGGCAGCGGCACGGCCGTGAGCCAGGAACCAAAGCCCAACATGCCGGCTGAGCCGGGCATGGCTGTCAGCGTGGAGTTCAAATCAAACTGATGAGTAAGGCAATGCATGCGCATGTATGCATTGCCTTTTTGAGGGTTTTTATATTGGCAAAATAATGCGGAGGTGTTCATATGAAGCTAAGCGAGATGCTCTCAGGAGCCCAGGTGGTAAGTGTCAGCGGAGATTTTGAAACTGAAATAGGCAGCATTACATACGATTCGAGAAAGGCGGGAAGCGGCAGCCTTTTCATATGCATAAAGGGGTTCGCCTCCGACGGGCACGACTATGCAAAAAGCGCGTACGAGTCCGGCTGCAGGGCCTTCCTGGCGGAGAGGGAGCTCGGACTCGAGGATGCGTGCGTTGTAGTAGTAGATGATACCAGAAGGGAGATGGCACGGGCTGCCGCCAATTTTTACGGCAATCCTTCAAGCGCCCTAGGTCTTGTGGGCGTGACGGGCACTAACGGCAAGACAACAACGACATATCTTATAAAGTCGGCGCTTGATTACCTGGGCAGGAAGTGCGGCCTTATCGGCACAATAAGGACATACACAGGCAGGGTTGACGCAGAGTCTGAAAGGACAACGCCCGAGAGCGTGGAGCTCCAAAGCTATTTCAGGGACATGCTCGATTGCGGCATAGAGAGCTGCGCCATGGAGGTGTCGTCGCATTCTCTTGAGCTTCACAGGGTCGACTTTTGCGACTTCAAGTACTCGGTGTTCACCAATCTGACGCAGGACCATCTTGATTTTCACGAGGACCTTGAAAGCTATATGAAGGCCAAGGAAAAGCTGTTCTATATGACATCGAAGGCAAACATAATCAATGTGGACGACATGCACGGCAAAGAGCTGCATGGCAGGCTCAAAGCCTTGGAGACTGCTTGCATCAGCTATGGCATAAACGAAGAGGCCGATGTAAGGGCCAGGGACATAAGCATGGACGCAACGGGAACTAGTTACACCATGGTCACTCCGGATTTTGAGTGCCGCATCGAGGTGGCGATTCCGGGAGAATTCACAGTGTACAACACTCTGGCGGCGGCAGCGGTGCTGTACCTTATGGGCATAGGAAAGGATGACATATCTTCGGCAATAGGCAGCTGCAGCGGTGTTCCCGGAAGGTTTGAAAGCATGGTGGGTCCAAGCGGAGTCACGGTGATAGTAGACTACGCACATACGCCGGACGCGCTCGAGAATATACTGGAGACGGCCAAGGGATTTGCTAAGGGCAGGGTTATAACGGTTGTAGGCTGCGGAGGCGACCGCGACAAGACGAAAAGACCGATAATGGGCGGAATAAGCCAGAGGCTGAGCGATATCACGGTCATAACCTCGGACAATCCAAGGACCGAGGATCCGCGCAAGATAATTGAGGACATAGTGGAGGGGCTTGACAAGCAAAAGGGCGGCTATACAGTAGTCGAGGACAGAAAAGAGGCCATAGGAGCGGCAATAAGTATGGCGGAGCCTCAGGACATAGTTATAATCGCCGGCAAGGGCCACGAGGACTATCAGATAATCGGCAAGCAGAAGATTCATTTTGACGACAGGGAAATTGCGAGAGCTTATCTTGAGGAGGGCAAGTAGGTATGGAGTATGTAACCTTTAATGAGGCGGCCGCCTGGTGCAAAGGGGTTGTTGCATCAGGTGACTCGCAGGCTATGCTGGGCGGGATTTCAATAGACACAAGAAAGATTGCGCCGGGCGAAACTTATGTTGCAATAGTAGGCGAGCGGCTTGACGGGCATGATTTCATAGGGTCGGCCTGCGAAAAGGGTGCAAGCAAGTTTATAGTAGAGTCGCAAAGGGTTGCCGACAAGTCATTCTATGCAGGCAGCACGGTGCTTGAGGTTGAGGATACGACCAGGGCGCTGGGAGATATTGCAAGAGGCTACAGGGACAGGTTTGACATACCCTACATCGGAGTGACCGGCAGCTGCGGCAAGACATCCACCAGGAACATGGTATGGAGCGTGCTCTCGCAAAAGCTCATCACGCATAAAAACAGCGGCAATTTCAACAATCACATAGGCCTTCCTCTTACGATGTTCGAGCTGAGTTCAAGACACCAGGCGGCAGTGCTTGAAATGGGCATGTCCGGTTTTGGAGAGATTGAATACCTGGCTTCGATAGTCAGGCCAAGCATTGCCGTGATAACAAACATCGGCTATTCCCATATTGAAAACCTGGGCTCCAAGGAAAACATAATGAAGGCCAAGCTTGAGATAACATCCTATTTTGACGAGAAGTGCACTCTGATTGTCAATGGTGACGACGAACATCTGAAAGGGCTAAGGCCGGAGAGATTCAAGCTGATTAAATTCGGCTTTGAGCCGGGAAACGACATTGCGTGCACAGGCGTGAGCGACCAGGGGAAAAATCTTGAATTTAATGTGAATTGGAATGGAAACGAAGAGAAGTTCTCCATACCTTCCAAGGGCATGCATAACGTATACAATGCCATGGCTGCGATGGCCGTGGGCGTTGAATGCGGACTCAGCCTTGACGAGATAAGACGCGGATTGCTGCAGTTTGAGAACGAAAAAATGAGATTGGATATAGTGGAAAAAAGCTTTATAATAGTTAATGACGCATACAACGCAAACCCTGATTCAATGAAGGCGGCGATAGATTTTCTGGCTGGATACGAGGGGAAAAGAAAGATAGCTGTGCTTGCCGACATGCTTGAAATGGGCGAATTTTCAAGAGAAGGCCATGAGATAGTGGGAGAATATGCCGCGGGCAGGGTGGACCTGCTTGTGAGCGTAGGCAGCGCGGCGGCATATATTTCCAGCAGGGCCAGAGAATGCGGCCTTGCAGATGCGCTGCATTTTGATGACAGGCAAAGCGCCATGGAATATCTCGACGGAGTAGTCAAGCCGGGCGACGTGGTGCTTGTCAAGGGATCAAGAAGTATGAAGATGGAGGAGATAGCAAATCATCTCCAAGAAGGGAGCATTTAATAATGGTTGGTTTTCAAAAGCTGATGCTGATAGCACTGGCATCGCTGGCAGTCACGGTTATAACAGGCCCCATGTTCATTCCGATGCTAAGAAGGCTCAAGTTCGGACAGACCGTAAGGGACGATGGACCTCAGAGTCATCTTGCCAAGAACGGTACGCCTACAATGGGCGGAATAATAATGGTGGCGGGAATATTGGCGGCATCTCTGCTTTCGGGCGAGCTTGACGCCAACATGGTCATGGCGCTTGTTTCAATAGTAGGTTTTGGACTCATAGGTTTCATAGACGATTATATAAAGGTGGTTCTCAAAAGGTCGCTTGGCCTTAGGGCTTACCAAAAGCTTATTGGCCAGTTTGCCCTGGCACTAGTACTTGTGTTCTACCAGTACAGCGTTGCCGACTCGGGCAGCAGCATATTCGTGCCGTTCATGGACGGCTACAGGCTCGACCTTGGGATGTTCTACATTCCCTTCACGGTGCTTGTAATAGTGGCCACGGTCAACAGCGTCAACCTCACAGACGGGCTTGACGGTCTGGCTTCAGGGGTTACGCTCGTAATCTCGGTGTTCTTCACTGCGGTGGCTTCGCTGCTTGGCTATACATCTGTTGCCATAGTCTGCGCAGCCGTATTTGGCGCATGTCTGGGTTTTCTGAGGTTCAATGCGTATCCTGCCAAGGTGTTCATGGGAGACACGGGCTCAATGGCACTTGGCGGAGCGGTAGCGGCAGCGGCAGTTCTCATGAACATTTCGCTTATAATACCGATTGCAGGAGGCATATATTTTGCTGAGTCGCTCTCGGTCATAATACAGGTCGTATCGTATAAACTCACTGGCAAGAGGGTGTTTCGCATGAGTCCAATACACCACCACTTCGAGCTTGTGGGATGGCATGAGACAAAGGTGGTAAGCGTATTTTGGATTGCAAGCCTTGTGCTAGGCATACTTGCATTTTTGGCTTTCATATAGCCTATATAATATAAAGACAAACTAACAGTTGGAAGGTGGACGAAAATGGATTTACATGGCAAAAAAGTGCTTCTTGTGGGGCTGGCAAAGACGGGCATAGCTACTATCAAGTTCCTGCACTCCAAGGGGGCACTACTCACGGTAAACGACATAAAAGGCAAGGAAGAGCTCGAGGACGTGCTGGGCGAACTTGAAGGTCTGGGCATAGAGTTCATATTGGGCTCACATCCGCAAAACATTGACAGCTACGAGCTTGCAGTTGTATCTCCGGGAGTGCCGCTTGACATTCCTTTTATAGTGGAGCTCAAGGAAAGAAAAGTCGCGGTTATAAGCGAGATAGAGCTCTCCTACAGGTATGCAAGGGCTCCTTTCGTGGGCATAACGGGCACGAATGGGAAGACTACTACGACAAGCCTTGTAGGGGAGATATTCAAGCTCTCCAGTTACAACACATTTGTTGTGGGCAACATAGGCACTCCGGTAGTCGACGTTGTAGACAAGGCCGACGAGAACTCGGTGCTTGTCACTGAGCTCAGCAGTTTCCAGCTTGAATCCATAGAGACTTTCAAGCCAAGAGTAAGCGCCATACTCAACATCACCCCGGACCACCTCAATAGGCACAAGACTATGGAAAACTACATAGCAGCCAAGGCCAGGATATTCGAGAACCAGGACAAGGGCGACTACACGGTTCTAAACTATGATTGCGAGCAGACGAGAAGCCTTGCAGGTCTTTGCAAATCAAATGTGGTATTCTTCAGCAGGAAGGAAAAGCTGGAGCGTGGAGTGTTTGTGGACGGGGGCAAGATAGTTGTCAAGACAGGTGAAGGTGAAGAGAGCCTTATGGACGCTTCGGAGCTTAAAATACCGGGGCCTCACAATCTTGAAAACGCACTGGCCGCGGTTGCAATAGCGGCTTCGATGAAGCTGCCGTTTGAACTGATAGCCTCTGCTCTGAAAAGCTTTGAAGGCGTAGAGCACAGGCTTGAGTTTGTAAGGAGCATAAGGGGCATAGATTTTATAAATGACTCGAAGGGAACGAATCCCGACGCTTCAATAAAGGCAATACAGTCCTTTGAAAGGCCGCTGATACTTATTGCAGGCGGCATGGACAAGGGCGGAGAATTCGATGATTTTGTGGCGGAGTTTGGCAGCAAGGTGAAAGGTCTGGTGCTGCTTGGAGAGACTGCCCAAAAGCTGGAGGATACGGCAGCCAGATTTGGATTCAACCAGACCTACAGAGTTGAAAACATGGAACAGGCCGTAAAGAAGGCCTTCGCTCTTGCTCAGCAGGGGGACATAGTTCTGCTCTCGCCTGCGTGTGCCAGCTGGGACATGTATCCGAGCTACGAGGTTAGGGGAAGAGACTTCAAGGAGAACGTAATGCAGCTTTAGGATTTTGGAGGACATATTATGAAGAGGACAAGAAAGCAGGTTAAAGAGACTCGCAAGCCGGCAAGGATGAAAGGCTTTGATCAGTACATTTTCTTTGCAACGCTGCTTTTGGTGGCGGTTGGAATTGTCATGGTATTCAGCGCTAGCTACGTCAATGCGTCACAAAGATACGGCGATCCGTATCATTTTCTGAAAAAGAACATTTTCTTCGCCGTGCTAGGAACATTTGCAATGGTTTTCATGTCTTTTTTCAGCTACAAGAAGGTTGAAAAGCTGCGATGGACAATTGCGGGCATAGCGGCATTGCTGCTTGTAATAGTCCTAACACCCCTTGGAACAAGCCTAAACGGTGCGCAAAGGTGGATATCCATTGGACCTCTTACGATAATGCCCTCTGAGATAGCAAAGTTTGCATCTATTATACTAATAGCCAGGCAGATAAAGCCAAAGCTTATACAAAAATCGCTCGGCGGGGCCGTGGTGCCGCTGGGCATAGCAGGTTTCTTCTTCGGCATGATACTTCTGCAGCCTAACCTTTCGACTGCAGGAAGCATAGCAATCACAGCAGTTTGCATGCTGTTTGCTGCGGGTATGCAGTCAAGGTATGTCATTGGAGCGGTTCTTGCAGCCATACCGGCGGGAGGCCTGCTTGCTTTTGCAAGCCCATACAGGTGGAAGCGGGTAACGTCATTTCTCGATCCATTCAAGGATGAACTCGGGAACGGCTACCAGGTAATACAGTCGCTTTATGCGCTGGGAACCGGGGGGCTTTTCGGGCTTGGCCTTGGAAGGAGCAATGAAAAGTTCCTATACATACCTGAGCCGCAAAACGACTTCATATTCGCAATAATAGGCGAAGAGCTGGGCTACATAGGCTGCATAATAATCTTGATGGTTTACGTATTCCTCATATACCGCTGCATAAAGGTGGCCATGAATGCGCCTGATTTTTTCTCGTGCATGCTGGTTACAGGCATAGCATCCCAGATAGGGGTGCAGGTGTTGCTCAACGTTGCGGTTGTAACATCGTCAATGCCTCCGACGGGAATACCCCTGCCGTTTATAAGCTATGGGGGAACATCGCTGGTGATACTAATGGCGGCTGTGGGCATGGTGCTGAACGTATCCAGGCATTCAAGGGCAAATGAAGCAAAAACCAGGCAGGACAAGCAAGATGGAATAGGAGCTGAGTAGTATGAAGGCAGTTATTTCTGGAGGGGGAACGGGTGGACACATATACCCGGCGCTTTCAATAGCTGAAAAGATAATGGAAAATGAAAATGACAGCAGCATTTTATATATAGGAACCAGGGAAGGGCTTGAAAGCAGGATAGTGCCCGAGAAGGGATACGAATTCAAGACTGTGCAGGTCAGGGGATTCCAAAGAAAGCTTTCGCTTGAGAATGCAAAGCGAGTGGCCCTGTTTATGAAGGGACTCGCGCAGTCGCTTGCCATTATAAAAAGAAACAAGCCGGATGTCGTGATAGGCACGGGTGGATACGTCTGCGGGCCTGTAGTGCTGGCAGGAGCACTGCTTGGCATTCCTACGCTCATACATGAGCAGAATGCATTTCCGGGTATAACAAACAAATTCCTCTCGAGGTTTGCCGACAGAGTGCTGATAAGCTTTGACGATTCGAGAAGATTCTTTACAAAGAGTAAGAGCGTGGTACTGACCGGCAATCCTGTCAGGGGTGAGATAAAAAGCGCTAGCATGGCGCAGGCAAGGGAAAAGCTGGGCATACCCGAAGGCAAAAAGATGGTGCTTTCTGTAGGCGGCAGCGGTGGTTCGGGCACTATAAACGCCGCTATGAAGAGTGTGATTCCCGCACTTGCAGCAAAGGACTATGCGTTCGTACACGCCACAGGCAGGCTTCACTATGACGAGTTCATGGAAGGGCTGCGCGGCATCGAGCTTAAAGATTATCAAGTGGTAACTGACTATATAGATAATATGGCGGATATACTTGCAGCAAGCGATCTGGTAATATGCAGCGCGGGGGCAATAACAATATCTGAAATCACATGCCTTGGAAAGCCTTCGATTGTAATACCAAAGGCATATACAGCCGAGAACCACCAGGAGTACAACGCCAGGAGCGTAAAAAAATCAGGGGCTGGCGAAATGATACTCGAGAAGGACCTAAACGGCGATACCCTGCTGAAGGCTGTATTCAGCATACTTTCCGACGAAAAGCTGCTTGAGAGCATGAGCCAAAACAGCATCAGGATTTCGAATCCGCATGCGTCCGACACCATATACGAGCAAATTAAAAGCTTAATGGCAGAAAAAAAGGGTATAAAAAACAAGTAGTGTTTTGGGCTGCAGAGCTATCAGACGGGATGTTTACATTTGCGAAGGGTGAAACAATTGAGAAGAAATATTATAATGACATCGCTTGTGATACTCGTAGTTGCGGTTTCGTCGTTTTACGCCGCAATAATGTTCGGGTATTTCAACGTCAAGGACATCGAGGTAAACGGAATCATAAAGCTTAATAAGGGCGAGCTTTTAAAAGCCTCCGGAATAGCCAAGGGCGGCAATATTTTTCTGTATGATATTTCGGAAATTGAAAAGGCTCTGCAGGGAAATCCTTATGTGAAAAATGTCAAAGCTAAAAGGGAATTCCCGGACAAGCTGACAATAGACGTAATGGAAAGAATGGAATTATTTTGTATACCGTATATGGGCTCCTATGTTATCATAGATGAAGAGGGAAATGTCCTGAGAGTGGAAAACGATATTAACAATCTCGACAGGCCGATACTCTCCGGAATTGAAATGGAAAATTTCAAGATAGGCAATAAGATAAAGCTTGGGAAAAAAGACGTAATGCCGAAGCTGTTAGAGTTGCTTAATACCTGTTCTGGCAGCAATATACTCGAGAATATTTCTGAAATTGGAATAGACAAAAAAGGGGATATACGCCTTTACACTATGACTGGAGTGGTAGTGCTGCTTGGAGATGCGCAGAAGCTGGACTACAAGATTCCGCTGCTTAAGGCCATACTGATTGACCTTTACAAGAAGAATATAAATTATGGCGTTATCGATATGAGGTATAACGGATATCCCGTGTATAAACAGACCCTGGATGGTGAATGATTTGAAAAATGGTAGGATTGCAATACTGATTCTGAGTCTTGTGCTTGGGATCATGATGACAATACAGTTCAAGATGGCTGAAACTTCAACAGGCGGAGTGGTGTCCTCGCAAAAGGCCAGGCAGCTTTCGGCCGAGCTCAAGCGGCTCAAGGACAAGCGCGAGAACCTTCAAGAGGAGCTGGGCATACTCGAGAACAAAATAAAGGCTTATGAAGAGTCGCAGGCAAGCAGCAGCACTGTGACCAAGAATCTCAAGGAAGATATACAAAGATATGAAATACTTGCGGGTTATACCGATGTCACGGGCCCCGGGATTGAAGTGGTTATAGATGCCTCGCAGCCAGGCCAGGACGAGCAGATGCTCACATACAACTATGAAATGCTGCTTTCGCTCATCAACAAGCTCAACGCTGCAGGAGCTGAAGCTATAGCAGTAAACGATGAAAGGATAGTAGCCAGCACGGAGATACACCTTTCGGCAGATGCGGGGGACAACATCGTAATAAATGACAAGCCTGTAAAGGCCCCCTATTACATCAAGGCAATAGGCAACGCAGATACGCTGGAGGCTGCGCTTAACATGAGATACGGCATAGTGTGGGAGATAAGACAGTATACGGGTCTCAAGGTGGACGTCAAAAAGGCTGATGTCGTTGAAATTTTAAGGTACGGAAACAAAATAGAGTTCAAGTATGCGCAACCTGTGAGCTAGAACTGTGGGTGACAAAATGAAAAAGGTTAACATGGAAACCATACTGCTTGTGGCAGTAATGTTTGTGTTTGGCATTTCCATATCAATACAGATTAAAAGCTCTGATCCAAACAATCTGTTTGTCACATTGAACAGTATAAAAGAGCTTGGATACCAGATAGATTCGGCTGAAATCGAAGTGAAAAAGCTGGAGGATCTGGTTCTTGAGAGGAAAAAGGATATAGTCAAGTATGAAGGGGCAATTGGAAGCAACGGCGAGGCTATTGAAAGCCTGATTAAGGAAGAACATGACAAGCTCAAGCTCGTATCGGGCATGCAGGATGTCATGGGACCAGGCATAATAGTCAGCCTCAAGGATGGCGAACGTGAGCTTGAGGACGGTGAAGATCCCAACGATATACTTGTGCATGACAGGGACGTACTTGAGATAGTCAATGACCTTAAGGTGGCAGGCGCAGAGGCCATATCAATAAATGGCGAGAGGGTTATCAGCAACTCGGAGATTAAGTGCGCCGGACCCACAATAACAATAAACGGCTCGACATACGGCCAGCCTTTTGTAATAAAGGCTATAGGAGATCCAAAACATCTTGAAGCCGCCATGCTTGCTCCAGAATCATATGCTTACATACTCAAAGAGGTGTGGGGCATAGATGTTAAAATTGCTGTAGCTGATGAAATGAAAATAGAAAAATACAGCGGCGAACTGTACTTTAGATATGTAAAAGAAGGTGAATAATTTGATTGCAGCAATAATCGGTTTGGTGCTGGGAATACTCATAGGATTCTACATCCCGTTTACCTACCCGGACAGCTACACACTGTATATATCGGTAGGAATACTGGCTTCGCTCGACTCTGTATTTGGGGCCATACGGGCGAGCCTTGAGGGCAAATACAACAACTCGATTTTCATAACGGGCTTTTTTACTAATGCGATACTTGCCGGATTCCTGGCCTACCTGGGAGACAAGCTCGGAGTGCCGCTCTACTACGCGCCTATTATAGTGTTCGGAGGAAGGCTCTTCGACAACTTTGCAGTGATAAGGCGTGTGCTCCTTGGCAAAATGATGGATAAAAAAAAGCCAAGTTAATATTTGGGGGTTGTATTAATATCATGCAAGAGAGTAAAATAAACATATAATATTTAGCTTTGTTCAATACATACAGCGAGGAGGATAATCAATGATACAATTTGATATGGGGATGGATGAATTCGCTCAAATAAAGGTCATTGGCGTTGGTGGCGGTGGAAACAACGCAGTAAACAGGATGATAGAGGGCAACGTCAAAGGGATTGAATTCATTGCAATAAATACAGACAAGCAGGCACTGTTTACATCAAAAGCCGAGCAAAAGATACAAATCGGCGAGAAGCTGACAAGAGGACTGGGTGCCGGTGCTGATCCCGATATTGGAAGAAAGGCAGCCGAAGAGAGCAGAGAAGACATACAAAAATGCCTCGAGGGAGCCGACATGGTTTTCGTAACCGCTGGAATGGGCGGCGGCACAGGAACAGGAGCTGCACCTGTAGTTGCGAGCATAGCAAAAGAAATGGGAATCCTTACTGTTGGTGTTGTAACAAGACCTTTTACTTTCGAGGGCAAAAGAAGACTTAACCATGCTCTTGGCGGAATAGATACGCTCAAGGCCAGCGTGGATACACTTATAACAATCCCAAACGACAGACTGCTTCAGGTGGCTGAAAAAAGAACCTCAATGCTGGAAGCCTTCAGGATTGCAGATGACATACTAAGACAGGGTGTACAGGGCATATCTGACCTTATAGCTGTTCCGGGGCTTGTAAACCTTGACTTTGCGGATGTCAAGACGATAATGAAGGACCAGGGACTTGCTCACATGGGCATAGGAAGAGCCAACGGCGAAGACAGGGCTGTAGAGGCTGCAAGGCAGGCAATACAGAGCCCGCTGCTTGAAACTTCAATAAAGGGAGCCAAAGGAGTGCTTCTGAACATTACAGGAGGTCCGGACCTTGGACTTTACGATGTCAACGAAGCTGCATCGCTAGTACAGGAATCAGCCGACGAGGATGCCAACATCATATTTGGAGCAGTAATAGATGAGAACCTCAAGGACGAGATAAAAATAACTGTAATTGCAACAGGCTTTGAGCTGAAGGAAAAACAAAAATCTGACGAGCTAAGTGAGCAGGAAGCTTCGTCTAGCGAGATTGAAGAGCTTGCAGACACAGAAGACGGAAGCTTCAGCATACCCACTTTTTTAAGAAGAAGAAGATAATTTTATCTTCTTTTTTTTTACAATTATGACCTGTGTGGTACAATAGAACTAAGATGGCTAATAGACTAAATAATATAGAATGATATAGCGGGAGGGAATGTATGAGGTGTCCTTATTGCGGTTATATGCAATCGAAGGTCATAGATTCGAGACCTACGGACGAAGGCAACTCCATCAGGAGAAGAAGGGAATGTGAAAGCTGCAGGAAACGCTTCACGACATACGAAAAGATAGAGGATGTCACCATAATGGTTATAAAAAAGGATGGGACAAGGGAGCTCTTCGACAGGGACAAGATTATAAAGGGCATACTTCGCGCATGCGAGAAAAGGCCTGTGGCTCTGGCGGATGTGGAAAGGGCGGTTGCCGACATAGAAAGTTCCATAAGCTCAAGCGGTGCAAGCGAGGTTGTAAGCACAAAGGTAGGCGAGCTTGTAATGGAAAAGCTCAAGGAGCTCGATGAGATTGCGTATGTCAGATTTGCATCGGTATACAGGCAGTTCAAGGATGTCAACTCCTTTCTTGAAGAGCTTGAAAAAATTCTGGGCGAAAAAAGGTGATGGCTATGAACTATCTTGAAAAGCTGGGCATAGAATTTGGCGGGGGGATTACAGCCTATTTTACTGATTCAAGTGTCGACATGAAAAATCAAGACGACATAAATATGTTTTTCATGGAACACAATCTCAACAGGGACAGGCTGACATACAGCACCCAGGTTCACGGCACGAAAGTAAGGCTGATAGATGAAGGTGATGTCGGCGTAGTCGAGGAGGCGGACGCCATTATCACATCCTTGGCGGACACGCCCATAATGATATTTGTTGCAGACTGTGTGCCGATAGCAGCCATAGACGAGAAAAAAGGCGTGCTGGGTCTTGCCCACTGCGGGTGGAAGGGGACATACGGCAGGCTTGCGGCTAAGCTTGTAGAGTCTATGGCAAATGACTACGGCTGCGATAGGGCTGATATAAAATGCATAATAGGGCCTTCGATAGGACCTTGCTGCTACGAGGTCAACAGGGAGCTCGCAGACAAATTTAACCTGGAGTTTACGAATATTCCCTCGCATTTGTATATAATAAGGGAAGGAAGATATTATCTTGACCTTTGGGGGATAAACGAGGAGACGCTTGCAGATAGCGGCATAAATCGTGCAAACATCAGGCGTCTTGACGTGTGCACCTATTGTGGTGCTGACAAGCTTCATTCATACAGGCGCGACAACGCCACTTCAAAGAGGCTGGCTTTCATACTAAACAAAAGTAGTTTGGAGGAGATTTGATGAACAAGAGGGTTCTTGTTATAGATGACGAGGAAAACATTGTCGAGCTTATCAGATTCAATCTTGAGCTCAACGAAATGGATGTTGAGGTTGAGTACGACGGCTTGGAAGGTTATCTGAAGGCAAAGGAGATGAAGCCTGACCTTATTCTTCTGGATCTGATGCTGCCGGGCATAAACGGCCTTGAGGTGTGCAAAAGAATAAGGTCCGACAAGGAGATTGGCGGTACGCCCATTATAATGCTTACGGCCAAGGACATGGAGGACGACAAGATAAAGGGGCTTGATGTAGGTGCGGACGATTACATCACAAAGCCTTTCAGCATAAAAGAGCTTATAGCAAGGCTCAACGCCGTAATGAGGAGATATGAGCAGGGAAAGGAAAAAAAGGACGAGCTTATAGAGCTGGGCGAGATCAAGATAGACCTTAGAAACTACGAGGTATACAAGAACGGCAGCAAGATAGAACTGACTCTCAAGGAGTTCGAGCTTCTAAAGCTGCTTGCCCAAAAAAGAGGGGAGGTACTTTCGAGGAACTTCCTTCTGGATAAGATATGGGGATATGAATATTTCGGCGAAACCAGAACTGTTGATGTCCACATAAGGCACTTGAGGAAAAAGATTGAAGACAATGACAAGAAGCCTAAATACATTGAAACTGTAAGAGGGGTGGGATACAAGTTCAAATGAATGACAAGCTCAACATCATAACAATAGATGACATGTACATTATTGTAATATTCCTTGTGATATGTCTTAGTGTCACACTCAGATATCTGCTGGTTCTGAGGTCATACCTGAAGTCCATAATGCTGGCCGCCGACAGCGTCAGCAAGGGCGATTTTTCGGTAGAAATAAAAAAGGACATGACGGGAGATTTGGGAAAGCTTGTACACAATTTCAATTACATGGTTAAAAAAATAAAGCACAACATAATTGAGCTGGAAGACAATAATGTGAAGCTGCAGTCCATTCTCAAGAGCACATCAAACGGAATAATAGCAGTAGATAACAGGGAAAACGTAATGCTAATGAATCAAAGCGCCAAGGAAATGCTACGGTATGGCAAGGATGAGACCGAGGACAAGGTGCTGGATTTTATAGTACGCGACAAATATATGCTTTCGGTTATGAAGAACCTCATTTCAAAAAGGGAAAGCGCCATGCAGGCCATTGAGGATGATGGCGGCCACTTCCTGAATATACGGGTCGATCCGATAATAATAGAGGATAAGGCCGACATGGTTATAGGAACAATAATCAACATAGAAGACATTACCGAGAGAAAAAGGCTTGAAATGGTGAGGTCGGATTTTGTGGCGAACGTAACACATGAGCTCAAAACGCCGCTCACTTCTATAAGCGGTTTTGTCGAGACACTCAAGGGATACGACGATATCAAGCCTGAGGCCAGGAACAGGTTTCTTGAGATAATAGAGATAGAAACAAACAGGCTCAGAAACCTCATAGACGACATACTCACCCTCTCGTTCATTGAAAGCAACGAGAACAAAAATAACACAAATCTCAAGGACATAAACCTTTGGGAGGTCTATGAAGAGGTATGCGAGATAATCGCATCGCTTGCTGAAAAAAAGAACATCAAAATAAGCAACTATTTCGAAAAGAAGGACATAGTTATACCGTCCAATCGAGATTACATAAAGCAGATGTTTCTCAATCTTATCGAGAATGCTGTAAAATACACTCCTGAGGACGGCAGCATTTTCGTATCTGTTGTGGAGAGAAAGAATTCAATTGAAATAAGAGTGAAGGATACGGGGATAGGCATACCAATGCATGATATTCCAAGGATATTTGAAAGATTCTACAGGGTGGAGAAGGCCAGGAGCAGGAAAATCGGAGGCACCGGCCTGGGGCTGGCCATAGTAAAGCACATAGTCCTTTCGCTCAACGGGACCATAAGGGTGGAAAGTGAGATAAACAAGGGCAGCGAATTCATAATAGAAGTACCAAGGCTGCAGCGATAGGCTGCAGCCTTAGTTTATTTTTGGGAGTGCTCCCGTATGAGGCCGTCCTTGAGCTCCCACAGCTTTCTCGAAAGGCTCACGTAATACTGGTGCGGGTTCTCGAATCTTTTAAGCTCCGGCCACAGCGTTTCGGCCATTGATGCTGCGTATTCCCTGATTTGATCCATTGATGGCAGGCTATACACCAGCTTGCCCTTGTCGAATATCTGAACAAGCAGCTCCTTTGAATGGAAGTTTTCCAGGATGCTTTTCTTCCATGGAAAGAGGGGGTCGAATATCTCATAGGGCTCCGATGAGTCTATTGTTTCGTCAAACAGGGTTATCACATCGGCAAGAGCCTTTTGGGATTCGTTTGAATACAGCCTGTAAACTTTCTTGAAACCGGGATTAGTTATCTTCTCTATGTTGTTGCTGACCTTTATCCTGGGAAGCAGATGGCCATCTTTTTCCACGGCGCACAGCTTGTAGACGCCTCCGAAAACAGGGTCCGATTTAGCGGTTATGAGCCTCTCGCCCACACCAAAGGAGTCGATAGGCGAATCCTGGAGTATGAGCTCGCGTATTATGTCCTCGTCAAGTGAGCTTGACACCATTATCTTGCAGTCGGCAAAGCCGGCGTCGTCAAGCGCTTTGCGGGCCTGTTTTGAAAGGTACGAAAGGTCGCCGCTGTCAATCCTAACGCCCTTGAGTCTGCAGCCTCTTGGCAGGAGTTCTTCTCTGGCAGCTTTTATTGCATTGGGAATGCCTGACTTCATGACGTTGTATGTGTCAACGAGCAGGACGCAGCTTCTAGGGTATATCCTGGCATAGGCTTTGAAAGCTTCGAGCTCAGAATCGAACAGCTGAACCTAGCTGTGTGCCATAGTGCCGGCGGAGGGTATTCCGAATTTCTGGTCGGCAAGAGTGCAAGATGTTGCTACGGCGCCGCCTATGAAAGCGGCACGTGCTCCGTAGAGTGACGCGTCGCTTCCATGGGCTCGCCTGGAGCCGAATTCAATGACTGCCCTACCTGACGCGGCTCTTACAATTCTGTTTGTTTTAGTGGCAATAAGGCTCTGATGGTTCATTATGAGTAGCAGCATGGTTTCGATGAATTGAGCCTGTATGACAGGACCTCTAACGCTCACAAGCGGCTCGTGCGGGAACACGGGAGTGCCTTCGGGTACCGCCCACACATCGCATTTGAATTCGAAATTTCTCAGATATCCGAGAAAGCTTTCGGAAAAAATAGTCTTGGACCTTAAAAAATCTATGTCATCTTCGTTGAATCTCAAATTCTGCAGATATTCCACAAGCTGCTGCAGCCCGGCGGCTATCACGAAGCCTCCGTTGTCCGGGATTTTCCTGAAAAACATGTCAAAATAAGCTGTCTGGGTGTCCATGCCGTTTTCAAAATAGCCGTTTGCCATAGTCAGCTCATAAAAATCCGAAAGCATCGAAAGATGCCTTAAGCCAAAGTCGTCTCTATCCATATCCCACCTCACATGTTGTTGTATATTATATAGAATTACCATATTACGCTGGGCATAAACAAAAAGAAATTATGCGGCGTTAGTATCTGAATAAAATGATGTGGGTTGAATGCAGCGGGATTGGATATAAATACAAAAAGTTGAAGAATTTCCGGGAAAATCGGCCGCAGATAATGCTGAAAATAGGGGGGCTTTAATATGAAGAATAGGATATTGATTCTAGCTTTGGGGATTACGGTGTTCTTGGGAGGGTATGCAAGTGCCAACGGCATCAATGGATTTTTCAAGGGATTTCCCGTGGTCAGGGTGATAGTCAACAGTGAGGAGGTAAAAAGCGACATTCCCGCAATCAACTTCAACGGCTCGACGATGCTTCCGCTGAGAAAAATGGCAGAAAAATTCAATTTTGCCGTGGAGTGGGACGATAAGACCTGGACAGCAAGAGTGACAAAGCCGCAGGTGGATATGATACTCTGCGACTATTACGGAGAGGCCGAATCCCCCGAACAGGCGCTTGAGATACAAGATGACTATGGCAGGACGCTTCTGATAGACAGGATAATAGGCAATCCGTTCAGCAGGTTCGAGACTGGAACCTACAGCTTCAATGCGTATATTGATGTGAGCGGGCTTGAATCAGGCAAAGCGTATGTCGACAGGCTGTTAATAGCAGATCCTGCAGGGAACACAATATACACCTCGCCTCAGAACGAGCCGTACCTCATGCCTCAGGGACAAAGCGGATTCCTCTACACTCTCGGGATACAGGATGTTACATTTGCATCAACCGGAGTTTATACGATGAAATATCAGCTGAGCATGGGCGGAGAATACATGACAGTGTACGAAAAGCAGCTGGAAGTAAATTAATTAAGCTAGTTTAGGAGGAATTTGTATGGAGCTTTCACTTACGACGCCAGCGCTTTTGTTCCCGGCGATTTCACTGTTGATGCTGGCTTATACGAGCAGGTTTCTTGTGCTGGCACAGCTGGTACGCGAGCTTCACTCAAAGTACAGCAACGAATTAGAAAATGCGGATAAGGGGATATTAGCCCAGATATGCAACCTTAGAAAGAGGCTCCACATAATAAAGTATATGCAAATTTTCGGAGCCCTCAGCTTTTTCTTTTGCGTAGTATGTATGTTTTTGATTTTCATGGGGAATATCATATTCGCAGACTATGTGTTTGGACTAAGCCTGGTGCTGCTGATCGTTTCGCTTACCCTGCTTGTAGCCGAGCTTCAGATCTCGGTTAAGGCTTTGGACATACAGCTTAGTGACGTGGAGAGCGGGCAGGGCTGCAAATAAATGTGGTGGAGATTATATGAAGATTATATTTCATGACAGAGTAGAAGAAGAGCTTATAAAATATGTAATTATTGCATCACGATATGAAGGCAAATGGGTGTTTTGCAGGCACAGGGACAGAACGACTCTTGAAATGCCTGCGGGACACAGGGAGGCGGGAGAGAGCCCTCTTGAGGCGGCCGAGCGAGAGCTTTACGAGGAGACCGGGGCAATTGATTATGACATTGAACAAATCGGGGCATTCAGCTTGGAGGGAGACGGCAAGGTGCTCAGCATGTTTTATCTGGCGAATATCAGGGAGCTTTCGCAGGTGCCTGACTACGAGATAGCGGAAATCGAGCTTGTCGAGGACATTCCTGAAAGCTTGACTTATCCGCAGGTGCAGTCACAGCTGTTTGAAATGGTTAAAATGAGATATGGCAACTCGCATGCTTAAATGCAAGCGACTGTGATATAATACCTCTTGAAGGTATTGCAAATATAATTTTGCATTAAAAAAGAATTTTTAGTAAGGGGGCCTTTCATAATGGATTTCAGATTTGCACACAACAATATCAATGTTCTTGACCTTGAAAAGAGCCTTAAGTTCTACAAGGAGGCCTTAGGGCTTGTTGAAGTCAAAAGGCATGTGCCAGAGGATGGAAGCTTCATTCTCGTATACCTCGGTGACGGCAGAACTCCTCACATGCTTGAGCTTACATGGCTAAGGGACAGAACTGAGCCGTACAATCTTGGCGAAAACGAGTTCCACATAGCCTTTGAAACAGAAAACTTCGATGATGCTTACAAAAAGCACAAGGAGATGGGCTGCATCTGTTATGAGAATACGGACATGGGGATATATTTCATAAATGATCCGGACAACTACTGGGTAGAAATACTTCCGGCCGGACATATGTAGCAAATAATTGCAGAGCAAGATGAGAAAGCAGGGCAATCCTGCTTTTTTATTTTTTGCATATGCGGTTTGTCTATTTGGGTATAAATCAACCAGGAATCATAGTTCGACGGCACAATGAGCAGGAAAATATATATAAAGGTCATGGGGGAATAGCAGGGCCGGGAATAGGGGTGATTGCAATGTGGTTTTGCAGGTCTAAGGAGGAGGCTCTTGAAGAGTTCGGCGTAAAGCAAGGTAAAGGCCTGTCTGCCGACGAGGCGGCAGACAGGCTGGAGCGCTTTGGAGAAAACAAGCTCAAGGCGAAGCCTAAAAAAGGGATAGCAAGGATGTTTTTTGAGCAGCTCCACGACATGCTCATATACGTGCTGCTTGGCGCCGCAGTTATAACAATAGCCATTGGCGAGCATATAGACGCAGCTATAATACTTTCGGTTGTAGTGCTAAACGCAGTGATCGGCGTGATTCAGGAGTTCAAGGCTGAGAAGGCTATAGAGGCTCTTCAGAAAATGGCTGCTCCCAAGGCTCTTGTGAGGAGGGGCGGAGAAGTAAGCGAGATTGACTCCGCTCTAGTGGTGCCGGGAGACATAGTGCTCCTTGATGCGGGAAGGTTCGTGCCGGCTGATATGAGGCTGCTTGAGACTGCAAACCTCCAGATAGAGGAATCCGCCCTTACGGGAGAATCCGTGCCGGATGACAAATACGCCGAAGAAATATATGCGGATCCGAAGACGCCCTTGGGCGACAGGACAAACATGGCGTACATGTCCACACTTGTCACATACGGCAGAGGGGAAGGTGTTGTCGTGGCAACCTCCATGGAGACGGAAATTGGCAAGATTGCCAGCATACTCGATGAAGACATTCAGGAGATGACACCGCTTCAGCAAAGGCTTGCTGAGTTTGGAAGGGTTGTAGGCTTCATGGCGATGGGCATATGCGGACTCATATTCGCAATTTCAGCATTTCAAAAAAGAGATCTCTTTGAGATGTTTCTCACTGCAATAAGCCTTGCTGTAGCTGCCATACCCGAGGGGCTTCCGGCCATAGTGGCCATAGTGCTGGCGCTTGGCGTGACTAGGATGTCCAGGAAAAATGCCATAGTAAAAAAGCTGCCCGCGGTAGAAACTCTGGGCTCTGTGAACATAATATGCTCCGACAAGACGGGGACGCTCACGCAAAACAAGATGGCCGTATCAAAGCTGTTTACTCTGGGGGGCGCCAGAGATGTGCCGGCGGAGGGCGAAAATCTAGAGGCATCTGGAGACGAAATAGAGCTTATTAAGACACTTGTGCTGTGTTCGGACGCCACATATGAAAATGGCGAGAGCACGGGGGATCCAACCGAGGTGGCTCTTGTAGTGCTCGGCGAAAGGCACGGCATAGGACGGAAGCAGCTTCATTCTGCTTACAAGAGGATGGGAGAAAAGCCCTTTGACTCTTCCAGGAAGCTTATGTCGACACTCAACGAGGAGGAGGTTGGCTACAGAGTAAACACAAAGGGCGCGATAGACAACATCCTAAAGATATCGGATTACGCCTTTGTTGGAGGGAAGGTGGTCCCCCTGACGGAAGAGTTAAAGGCGGAATATTTCAAGGCTGCCGAAGAGATGTCGGACATGGCTCTCAGGGTGCTTGGAGCTGCATACAAGGACGTTGAAGCTCCAATTGGTGAAGCTGACATGGAGGATGGTCTCATTGTCCTTGGAATGGTTGGAATGGAAGATCCTCCAAGACTCGAGGTAAAGGCCTCAATAGCCAAAGCCAAGGGGGCAGGAATAACCCCCGTAATGATAACAGGGGATCACAGGAACACGGCCGTGGCCATTGCAAGAGAGCTTGGGATTGCGGATTCCATTGAGCAGAGCATAACCGGTGCCGAGATAGACGAGCTCTCAGACGAGGAATTTTCAGAAAAAATAAGCGGCTACAGGGTTTTTGCAAGGGTCTCGCCGGAACACAAGGTGAGGATTGTAAATGCCTACAGGGCCAAGGGAAATATCGTTTCCATGACTGGGGACGGCGTCAACGACGCACCGTCGCTAAAGTGCGCCGACATAGGCGTGGCAATGGGCATAACAGGGACGGATGTTTCAAAGGGCGCCAGCGACATGATTCTTACTGATGACAACTTCACGACAATCGTGCATGCAATAGAGGAAGGCAGAAACATATACAGCAATATAAGGCGTTCTGTCATATTTCTCCTCTCGTGCAATCTTGGGGAGGTCATAGTGGTTGTGGCATCAGTCATGTTCCTGTGGCCTGTGCCGTTGCTGCCAACGCAGATACTGTGGATCAACCTCATAACAGACACATTTCCGGCCATAGCCCTGGGGATTGAGCCTGGAGACAGGGACGTCATGAAAAAGAAGCCGAGAGACCCCAATGAGAGTTTCTTTGCAGGAGGGCGCGGATTCAGGGCTGTGCTTGGCGGGGCGCTCATAGGGCTGCTTACGCTGGTTGCATTTTACTTTGGCCTTGCAGAGTATGGCTACAGCCTTGGCTCAAGAGGGATATCGGAATATGCCTTGACATACGCAAGGACGATGGCATTCGTGGTGCTTGCGGCTTCCCAGCTTTTCTATTCCCTGACCATGCGCAGCTCGACAAAATCGATACTTGAAATAGGACCGTTTTCGAATGGATTTCTAGTAGGCGCCATAGGCCTGGGATTAGCGCTGCAGTTTGCCGTTGTATCAATACCCTTCCTGACCAGCGCCTTCAAGGTGCAGATGCTTTCGCAGCGGGACTGGGTAATTGTGCTCTTGCTTTCGATAACGCCGCTTGCCGCTAACGAAATCATCAAGCTACTAATGAGAATGGGGAAAAAAGAAATATAAAGACAGATCAAAGGTATAAAAAAAAATCAAGGCCTCAAAAGACCTTGATTTTAATGGTGCCGAAGGCGGGGGTCGAACCCGCACGAGTGTTACCTCTCCGGATTTTGAGTCCGGCGCGTCTGCCAATTCCACCACTTCGGCATGTCCGCGGCTAACTTGCCACAACAATTATAATAATACAAAACGTTATATATTTCAATGTTTTTTTACATTAGCCGGAACTTTTTTGATGAAAGACTGGTCAGAAAGAGTATAAAGACCATGTAGAGATTTTTTCAATATTAAAAAAGGGGGTGGAGCAAGTGTCCAGCGAGCAGCCAGAAAAACGCAAAGGCAGGATAAAAGCCTTATTCCAAGCCCTGTCAAAGAGGGTCGGAGACCTTTGGATTTTTGCGGCAGCACTGGCAGTAATCCTCGTAGTTGCAGCGGCGCTCAACGCAGGAGGCCTGCTGGGGCAAAGAAGCCAGATTGACAGCAGTATGGGAGGCTCGAATGAAGCTGCTTCACCGGGCATGGCGCAGCAGGACAAGGGGGAATCGCAGGAGGCATCATCACCTGGAGCCTCGTCTGACTTGCAGAGCGTCAAGGTAGTAAAAAACGCCTATATGAGCATAAAGACGGAAGATGTCGAAGAAACACTCGCCAAGGCCGTGTTCTATGCGCGCAGTAAAAATGGATACGTCGAAAATTCGCAGTACTTCAAGAATACGAGCGAGGCCTATGCCAGCCTGAGGATACCGTCAGGAGAGCTTGACTCTGCCCTGGCATATTTTGAAAAGCTGGGCAGGGTGGAGGAGAAATCCCTGGGCGAGGCTGACATAAGCAGGCAGTACAGGGACCTGGCAGCCAGGATTGACAATCTCAAGGCCGAGGAGCAGCAGCTGCGCATACTCTTTGAGAAGGCTACCCAGATAAGCGACATGCTGGAGATCGAAAGGGAGCTTTTCAGGATAAGGCAGGAGATAGAACTAAACACCTCTTATCTGCAGAGCTACGACAGGGACGTTGCCTATTCCATGGTGAGCCTGAGGATATACTCCGAAAAGGACAGGATGTGGGACTACCTTCTTGAGAAGTTTAAAAGTGCATTTGAAGGCTCGCTTTACCTACTGATACTCATATTGGCGTACGTGCCGTATGCAGCACTTGCTTATATTGTTTATGTGACAATCAAAAAAATAAGGAGGAGAAAACGATGAAGAGAATTTTAGTAACTGTAATTATGGCGGTATTCATGATGAGCAGCTTCGCATTTGCTCAGGATGCAGCCAGCCCGAGGACAATTGGCGTCACAGGGGAGGGTGAGGTCAGCGTGGTTCCGAACCAGGCTGTCATAACCTTCAGCGTGGACACTGTGAACATGGATGCAAGAAAGGCAGTAGACGAGAACAATGCAATAGTAAACAAATTCAAGGCGGACATTATAAAGCTTGGAGTTAAGGAGTCAAACATAAAGACAACGTCCTACAATTTCTTCAAGGATTACGAATATGACTCGCAGACAAACAAGCAGATTTTCAAGGGTTACAGACTTGTGAATGCATTCGAAGTGAAAGTTGAGAACATACAGATGGTTGGCGATGTGCTCAACAAGGCTGTTGAAGATGGCATAACAGGCATGAGCAATGTTGCCTTCTCAGTGCTCGAAAAGGATAAATACTATGCGGAGGCCCTCAAAAAAGCCGTTGCCAACGGCAAGTCCAAGGCTGACGCCATAGCCCAGGGGCTTGGTACAACAGTCAAAGAACCGCTCAAGGTTACCGAGGTCAGCGCAAACTACCCTGTAGTATATCCAGTGATGATGCTTGAAAAATCGGCGGCAGATGCAGGTTCGGCAATTTCACAGGGCGAACTTACTATAAAGGCCATCGTTTCAATGGAATACGCCTATTAGCAGCTGAAATATAAATCGAATATGAAATGAAATTGCTTTGTACACTACAAGTGCAAGTTCCTAATCTTGAAAATAGATTAAGAACTTGCACTTGTTTTGTTATATAATAGAATCGAGCTTTTACGCGTTGAGGAGTCAAATAAAGGAATATCGGGAGCTGATAATATGGGCAAAAGACTTGTTATAATAGATGGAAACAGCCTTGCAAACAGGGCTTTTTATGCATTGCCGGAGCTTATGACAAAGGACGGGCGCCACACGAATGCAATATATGGATTTACGACAATGCTGTTCAAGATACTGGAAAACTATGAGCCCACGCATATAAGCGTCGCATTCGACCTTAAGGCGCCGACCTTCAGGCACACAGAATACGGCGACTACAAGGCGCACAGGAAGGGCATGCCAAATGAGCTCAGGGAGCAGATGGAGCCTCTGAAGCACCTTATAGATGCCATGAAAATACACAGACTCGAGCTTGAAGGCTTCGAGGCCGACGACATAATAGGGACGGTATCAAAGGAAGCGGAGACCGAGGGTTTCGAAGTTATAATAGTCACAGGAGACAAGGACGCGCTTCAGCTTGCATCCGACAAGATAAGGGTGCTCATAACCAAAAAGGGGATATCGGAGCTTGAGGAGTATGACGCAGACAGGATAATAGCCGACTATGGCCTCACGCCTTTGCAGATGATTGACCTCAAGGGGCTCATGGGCGACAAGTCCGACAACATACCGGGAGTTCCGGGAATAGGCGAGAAGACTGGAATAAAGCTAGTGAAGGAATTCGGCAGCATAGAAAACCTTCTGGAAAACATTGAAGAAGTTAAGGGAAGCGTGAGGCAAAAAATCGAGGAAAACGTCCAGATGGCTGTGGTCAGCAAGAGACTGGCCACAATAGTTACACACATGCCGATTGAATTAGAGTTTGACTCTTTGCTGCTTGAGGATTTCGACTTCAAAGAGGTATCCAGAATGTTTGCCGATTTCGAGTTCACAAGCCTAATCAAAAAACTCGGGGCTGGTCACCACATAGAGCAGGCTCAAAGCGAAGTTGAGTCTTTGAATATAGGACTTGATGAGGACAATGTGAATGAGCTCCTGGACCAGATAAAGCAGCAGGGCCATATGTATTTCAAGTGCATCTCGAAAAAGGGAAATATTGCCGAGAGGAACATTGTGATGTTTTCTGTCTCTGCTGACGGTTCAAGCATATACCATGGGGGCGACGAGGCTGTTATTGAAAGGCTGCGAGACGTGCTTGAAGCGGAAGCGGTGAAAAAATACGGATACAACCTCAAAGAGGAGTATGTGGCTCTCAGACCCTATGGCATAAACCTGGCCGGCATGACTTTTGACGTTGCAGTGGCTGAGTATCTGATAGATTCGGCCAGTTCCAACTATTCACATGAAAGCATAGCGGGCAAATATCTAAGCAGCAATCTCAAATCACAGGAGGAGCTGCTTGGAAAGGGCAAGACGCTAAGAGGCGTAGAGGAAGTAGAGGAAAAAGAACTCATGGACTATATGGGAGGCATTCTCACTGTGTGCGCCCAGGTAAAGCCTATTCAGGAGAAAAAGATAGAGGAGTGCGCCATGCAGAGGCTGCTCTACGAGGTGGAAATGCCGCTGGTAGAGGTGCTTGGAAGCATGGAGTACGAGGGAATACAGGTCGACACTGACATTCTCCTGCAGCTTCGCGAGGAGTTTTCAGCTACCATAGAAAAACTTGAGGAAGATATACACAGGTATGCAGGCGAGGAGTTCAACATCAATTCGCCCAAGCAGCTGGGCATAATACTTTTTGAAAAGCTCAACCTGCCGGTAATAAAAAAGACCAAGACGGGATATTCCACCGATGCGCAGGTGCTTGAAAAGCTTAGCGGCATGCATGACATAATAGACCTTATAACCGAGTACAGGCAGCTTGTGAAGCTAAAGTCAACATACGTGGACGGTCTTTTGGGCATTGTTAACGAAAAGACGGGAAGGGTCCATTCGACATTCAACCAGACTATTACAACAACCGGAAGGATATCCTCCACAGAGCCGAACATGCAAAACATCCCAGTGAGACTAGAGGTCGGAAGGAAGCTAAGGCGCGTGTTCGTGGCCAAGGAGGGTTGCCTGTTTGCGGATGCGGACTATTCGCAGATAGAACTCAGGATAATGGCTCACATATGCGACGATGAAAAGCTAAAGGATGCCTTCATGAAGGGCCAGGACGTGCATACGAGGACTGCGTCGGAGGTCTTCGGCGTACCTATAGAAGCGGTTGACAAGGCCATGAGGAATGCGGCCAAGGCTGTAAACTTCGGCATAATATACGGGATAAGCGATTTCGGACTGTCCAAGAACCTTAATATCCCTGTAAAGGAAGCCAAGATGTATATAGACAGCTATCTGAGCAGGTACAGCGGAGTCAAGCAGTACATGGAGAGCATTGTCGAATATGCTCTTGAGCACGGCTACGTGAGCACTCTCCTCAACAGAAGAAGGTACATTCCCGAAGTGAAATCAAACAACGCCATAATAAAAAATCTCGGCAAAAGGCTGGCCATGAATACCCCGATACAGGGAAGTGCGGCAGATGTAATAAAGATTGCCATGGTAAACGTGTTCAGAAGGCTCGAATCAGAGGGTCTCAAATCGAAACTCATACTCCAGGTGCATGACGAACTCATAGTCGAAGCTTATGCAGCTGAGCAGGCAAAGGTTGAAGCTATACTCAGGGAAGAAATGGAGAATGCCATGAAGCTTAGCGTGCCTCTTGACGTGGATCTCAGCTGCGGCAAGTCATGGTACGATACAAAATAACTTGAAGGTGCTTGATATGACGATTATAGGATTAACCGGCTCTATGGGGACAGGAAAGACAACTGTGTCTGACATTTTCAAAAGAAGAGGGATAAAGGTCGTAGATGCAGACGAGATCTCAAGGGAGATTACAAGAAGGGGCAGCCCCATGCTTGGGGTGCTTGCTGAAAGGTTCGGCTACGAAATAATAAAAAGTGATGGCAGCCTTGATCGCAAGAAGCTGGCATCCATTGTGTTTGCCAGTGATGAAAGGCTGTGCGAGCTGAATGACATAATGCATCCTAGAATAATTAATGACATTAAGGAGCGCATTGCAGAGTTTGATGAGGCGGGAGAGAAGCTGCTTGTCCTCGATGCGCCGCTTCTCCTTGAAATCGGCCTTGACAAGTTGGTAGACCTGGTGCTGCTTGTGACTTGTGACAGCAATGTGCAGATAGAAAGAATAATGAAGAGAGACGATACGACCAGGACGGAGGCCGAATCTAGGCTTGCACATCAGATGAGCCAGGAAGACAAGAAAAGACTCGCTGATTTCATTTTGGATAATTCAGGGACTGTTGATGAGCTTGAGGCCAAGGTGGATGATTTTCTGGAGAGTTTGGAGGTATGCAGTAATTGAAGCCGAGAAGCAGAAGAATATGCACCATGATTTTGGCAACTATAATAATTTTATCCGTATTTGCACTAAATTTAAATAACTTGGGAAAGCTCGCGTACCCTGAGCATTATGAAGAGCAGGTCTATAGGTATGCTGGAGAATTTGGGGTCGATCCATTGCTTGTGTTCGCTATAATAAGGGCTGAAAGCAAATTTTTCCCATATGCCAACTCTACAAGCGGGGCGAAGGGACTCATGCAGATAATGGACATAACATTCGAGCATGCCAGGAGTGAGGTCGAATTTTTGGAAGGCTCTTTGTATGAGCCTGATGTGAATGTTAAAGCCGGCTGCTGGTATATAAGCAAGCTAAGCGAGGATTTTTCAGATGAAAGGCTTGTCATAGCCGCCTACAATGCAGGACCGGCCAATGTGAAAAAATGGCTGTCGGATTCTTCATACAGCAATGGTGAGGGCGGACTTGACTCAATACCTTATCCTGAGACAAGCGCTTATGTCGAAAGGGTTATGGAGAATTATACCAAGTATAAAAAAATATACAAAAGGTGATCCAATGAAAAAAATATTTCTTGTAATAATGATAGGATTGGCCTGCATGCTTTCTGCAGCCTGTCAGCAGGAGGACGCCTCCGGCGAGGCAAAAGGCAAACCGGGAAGCCCTGCGGCGGCCGCAGGCGGTAACGAGCTCAATATTTCGGTGACTTCGTTCAGCAATATAAACCCTCTGCTGACACAGAACGAATCAGTGAGTCAGGCTCTAAATCTTGTGTACGAGGGTCTTTTTGAAATTGACGCAAGCGGCGAAGTGCAGGCCGTCTTAGCTGACAGCTACAGCTGGGATGAAAGCAGGAGTACAGCGTCTATAAGTCTAAAAAGCGGCGTCAAGTGGCATGACGGCAGGGAGCTTACAGCCGAAGATGTCAAGTTTACAATTGACCTTATAAAAACCATGCCCGAGAGCCCGTACTATATTTTTGCATCAAGCATAAAATCAGTGCAGGAAAAGGGCGGTGGTACTGTTCTGGTCGAATTCGCGGCGCCGGGAGCTTCACAGGTCGAAAAACTTGTTTTTCCAATCGTTCCAAAGCATAAGCTTCTTAAACTTTCTAAGGAGCAGCTTTTGCTGGACAAAAATAACATGATAGGCTGCGGCAAATATGAAATCTCTGATTTTAATAAAAGAAAACTGATAAAGCTCAAGAGCTTTGAAGGCTATTATGGCAAGAGGCCGTCCATTGAGGGAATAAACATATTGATAGTCCCGGATATTCAGGCCCAGAAAGAGTATTTCCAGTCTCAGGAGATTGATTTCTACAATGATGAGCAGTACTACGACAAAAAATACGGCAAGCTGGGAATCAAGGTCTATGACTATTTCAACTACAGCTTTGACATTCTGGCCTTCAATCTGGCCAAAGGTAGTTTTGCAGATGCGGCCTTCAGAAAAGCGCTGGCAAGCGCCATAGACAGGGAAAAGATTGCCGGGGAAGCATATATGGGCTATGCTGATGTCACGGATTTGCCAATTATCCCCAAGAGCGGCAGCAAGGATAAAAAGTCAAATGCGTATAAGCATAATCCGGAAAGCGCTAAGGCGTATTTCAAAAAAAATCCCGATAAAAAAACGTCTTTGAGACTGCTCGTAAACGGCGAAAATGAGCAGAGGGTTAAGGCGGCATCTGTTATTAAAAAAAATTTGACGGATGCAGGAGTGGAAATAGAGGTTGTTGAAAAGCCATGGGAGGAATACAGCCAGGATTTGAAATCGGGCAATTATGACATGGCTCTTGCGGGCTACAAGCTTCCGGCAGCGGGACAGCTTGGCTATGTGCTGGGCACTCAGGGCGGCGGTAATTTTATGGGATTTTCTGATCCGGGCGTAGATACGCTCATCGCCGGGATTGAAAGCAGCGTTGCAGGAAGTGAAAAAGCCGAAAAAATAAGCAAGTTGCAAAGCACATACAACAGTAAGATGCCCTATCTTGGGCTTGTCATGAAAAAGAGCAGCGCAGTAGTAAACTCGAGGATTTCGGGGGCCTTCAAGCCAAGTAAATACAACATTTATATGGGTATTGAAGATGTTGCTGTAGAGAAATAATAAAAAAATGTTGACATAGAGCCTGTAAGTATTTATAATAAATATTGTTGGCGGGCACAAAGCCGCTGCAGGCTCTAGGTTTTGAGCTTCTTAAAAATTGAATATGTGCGAGCGTGGCGGAATTGGCAGACGCGCAGGCTTGAGGGGTCTGTTTTCGTAGGAAAGTAAGGGTTCGACCCCCTTCGCTCGCACCACTAATTTAAAGGGAGGCTACAAATGATTAAAAAAATTGGGGCCTTTTTTGCTATCTTGATTGCCCTGGGTTTGGGCAGCTCCAGCGTTTTTGCACAGCCATTCAGTATCGGAAAGGTACAAGCCACTTCTCTTAACGTCAGAAAAGAAGCATCAACCACATCTAATATAATCTCTAAACTCTACAACGGAAATGAAGTTCTAATAATTTCGAATGTTCAGGATTGGTATAAAATCAGACTTACTGACGGTAATGAAGGCTGGATAAGCAGTGCCTATGCTGGGATAGTTAAGGAAGGCATAGACGGTTACGTCAATGCAGACAGTGTGAATTTGAGGCAGGGAGCAAGCACTCAAAGTGGTGTAGTTGCCAAGTTGAGCAAGGGAGCTCGGTTGAATGTAATCGAGAAAACAGGCGACTGGTACAGAGTTACATATGATGGAAAAGCAGCGTACATATATTCGATTTATGCAGACGTGCCTATGCTGAGTACGCAAACGCAGCAGACAGCAGTTGTTTCAAGAGGAGAGGGAAGAAGCGGAATTTCAAACTACGCGCTCAATCTTCTTGGAAGCAAATATGTATGGGGAGCCATGGGACCAAGCACTTTTGACTGTTCAGGCTTCACAAGGTATGTATACAAGAGTGCAGCGGGAACAGAGCTGCCGCATAACTCTACGGCTCAGAGCAAGCTCGGGGCTACTGTAGAAAAGTCAAGTCTTGCAGTAGGAGATCTTGTGTTTTTCACAACTGACAGAAGCGGCAATGTCAATCATGCCGGAATATATGTCGGCAACGGCAAATTCGTGCATGCATCCTCGGCACAGGGCAAAGTAATAGTTTCTGATCTAAACAGCGGATTTTACAGTGAAACTTACAAATGGGCAAAGCGAGTAGGCAACTAATAGGTTGACACAATAAAAATCTGCAAAAATAATAAAGAGAAGAGTTAAATACGATTGAATCGATTTGGCGCCAGGTATATTACCGGGCGCTTTTTTATTTGGGGCTGGCAAACGAGCGAGTAAATGCGAGATTGTTAAAAAAAATCTACAATATACTGCATACAATAGACTGTTTGTGTTTTTTTCACATGCAAAACTTCAAGAAAATACAAGTTTCTCAATATGAAGAGGAGAATGCATTTTTTAGGGACAAAAAAAACATTGAAATATGAAAACGATATCCTGGCGAACATAAAAAATAAATTTTAATGCTTAAATAAAATAATTTGATTAGGTACATGCCTAAACGTTAATAAATTAATTAAGAATAAAGGTACATGTCCTTTGTGTTATACTTTGAATAAAATCGGAAAGAAATAGTGACCTATATAAATTGTTGTTTTGAGATTTTTCACAAGGAGGATAAAAGTATGCAGCTTTTTACATTCAAGGGAGGAATACATCCGCCGCATAGAAAAAAGCAGACTGAGAATATGCCGGCTACAAAGGCCAAGCCTCCGGGTGTCGTGTATATCCCTTTGCTGCAGCACATAGGGGCTCCCTGCGTGCCTGTCGTAAGCAAGGGTGAGTATGTCAAGGTGGGGCAAAAAATCGGCGAGGCCCAGGGCTTTGTGTCGATACCTGTACATTCATCCGTGTCGGGAACCGTACAAGCGCTCAAGGAGATGCCGCTCCAGGGCGGGACAAAGGTGCTTTGCGTTGTAATCGAGAATGACTTTAAGGACGAACTCCACGAGAGCGTGACTCCCAAGGGAGACCTCTCTGAGCTCTCGCCTGAAGAGATTATACAGATAATTAAGGAAGCGGGAATTGCAGGCATGGGAGGAGCGGCATTCCCTACGCACGTGAAGCTTTCGCCTCCGAGCGAGAAGAACGTTGACACAGTTGTGCTCAACGGCGCTGAATGCGAGCCGTACCTGACTGCGGACCACAGGCTCATGCTAGAAACGCCTGGAGATGTTATAGACGGAGCCCGAGCTATAATGAAGGCTCTTGGAATAAGCAGGGCGTATATAGGGATAGAGGATAACAAAAAAGATGTCATAAACGGCATGCAAAACGAAATAAAGGCCGGCGAGGACATAAACGTAGTGCTGCTAAAGACAAAATATCCCCAGGGCGCTGAAAAGCAGCTTATTTATGCCTGTACGGGCAGGATGGTTCCGTCGGGAGGATTGCCAATGGATGCCGGGGTTGTGGTTAACAACGTTGCCACAGCAGCACAAATTGCCAGAACCATAAAAACTGGAATGCCTTCAATTGAGAGAATAACTACAGTTACTGGGGGTGCGATAAACAGCCCGCAGAATCTGATAGTTAAAATAGGCACGCTCTACAGCGCTTTGATTGATGAGTGCGGGGGATTTAAGGAAGAGCCGGCAAAGGTAATATCTGGAGGTCCTATGATGGGCCTTGCGCAAAGCAGCGTCCAGATACCTGTGACAAAGGGGACGTCGGGTATTCTATGTCTTACAAAAGAAGAAGCAAAAAGGCCTGAACCTGAAAATTGCATAAGGTGCGGAAGATGCTTTACGGTATGTCCTGTGAATCTGCAGCCTCTCTACATCAGCGCCTATTCCCTCAAGTACGACTATAAAAAGGCGGAGGAGTACAGGGCGATGGATTGCATTGAGTGCGGTTCCTGCTCGTTCATATGTCCGTCAAAAAGGCCTCTGCTCGAGTCGATCAGGGTGGCAAAACGTGAAATAGTTGCTAGCAGAAGAAAGCAAAAATAAGTAGCAGGGAGGAAATATTATGGAAAACAAACTGACGATATCATCGTCTCCGCATATTGTTTCTGGCACCACGACATCCCACATAATGAGGGATGTTATAATAGCCCTTATTCCGGCGACGCTGGGAGCTCTGTATTTTTTCAGGATGGGAGCGGTAGTTGTAATAGTACCGGCCATATTGGCGGCAGTAGCTGCTGAGGCGATTTTTCAAAAATTATCGGGAAGAAAGGTTACGGTAGGAGACCTTTCTGCTGTAGTAACGGGACTCCTTCTGGCGCTTCACCTTCCGCCGAATGCTCCGTGGTGGCTTACTGTAGTGGGCTCGTTGTTTGCAATCATAATTGTTAAGCAGCTGTTTGGAGGCATAGGTCATAACTTCATGAATCCGGCGCTTGCAGCCAGAGCTGTTCTGCTGGCTTCGTGGCCTGTGCAGATGACATCGTGGGTGAATCCTGGCCCGGACGCTGTTTCAAGCGCGACACCGCTTGGAATCCTGAGCGAGCAGGGCAAGGAGGCTGCAATGGCAGCTGCAAGCCTCAAGGACCTTTTCATAGGCAATGTGGGAGGCTGTGTCGGAGAAACATCGGTTGTGCTGCTGCTAATAGGCGGAGCATATCTGCTTTACAGAGGCGTTATAACATACATAATCCCAGTATACTATATGGGAACTGTGGCAATATTGACGCTGCTGCTTGGAGGCTTTGACATAAGTTACATGCTATTCCACATGTTTGCGGGCGGGCTTGTAATTGGAGCTGTATTTATGGCCACTGACTATTCAACTTCTCCGGTAACTCCCAAAGGCCAGATAATATATGCCGTAGGCTGCGGAGTGCTGACCACTGTAATAAGACTTTACGGAGGCTATCCGGAAGGGGTTTCATATTCGATAATACTAATGAACGTAGCCACTCCGCTTATTGAAAGGTATACAACTCCTAAGGTTTTTGGGGAGGTGGCTAAATAATGAAGGAAATGGCAAGACTAGGACTAGTGCTCTTTATTGTAGCGTCAATATCCGCACTTGTACTCAGCTATACAAATCAGATAACAGAGCCTCTGATTGCTCAAAAAAGTGAAGAGGCAGCCAAAAAATCAAGGCAGGCAGTATTGCCTGAGGCCACAGAATTCAAAAAGATTGAAGGTGCAGACCTGGGCTCGGATATAGTAAGTGAGCTTTATGAAGGATACAGCGGCTCTGAATTAAAGGGATATGTCGCAAGAACCCTTCCTGTAGGATACTCAGGGCCTGTAGAAGTGATAGTTGGGCTTAACCTGGATGGAAGCATATCAGGCGTCAGCATAGGCAATCACAAAGAAACACCGGGACTTGGAAGCAAAGCCAGCGGAGAATTCAAGGACCAGTATACGGGTATGAATACAAATGAACCAATAGACGTTATCAAGAGCGGACAGCCTAAGGAAAATGAAGTTGTTGCAATATCGGGAGCAACTATAACATCAAGAGCTGTTACAACGGGAATAAATGAAGCTGCAAAGGCAGTGCTCGAAATGAATAAGTAGCTGGAGGTGGTATCTTGAAACTAGGTAAGATTTTTAAAAATGGTCTTGTAACTGAAAATCCTGTTTTCGGACAGGTGCTTGGAATGTGTCCCACTCTGGCGGTTACTACATCGGCTGAGAATGGTCTTGGCATGGGACTGGCTACTTCAGCCGTGCTTTTATGCTCGAATTTTGCAATATCACTAATAAGGAAGTTGATACCCTCAAAGGTTAGAATACCTGCCTACGTAGTTGTAATAGCGACTTTTGTAACGCTTGTAGGCATGCTCATCAAGGCCTATCTGCCGTCGCTCGATGAGGCGCTTGGGCTTTTCATACCGCTGATAGTCGTCAACTGTCTGATACTTGCGAGGGCTGAGAGTTTCGCTTCAAAGAACAATCCTGTTGTCTCAATGATGGACGGCCTTGCTATGGGCCTTGGGTTTGCGATAGCACTTACTGTACTTGGCTGCATAAGGGAATTGCTTGGAAACGGGACTATATTCGGACATATGATTTTTGGCAGCAGCTATAAGCCGGCTCTAATAATGATACTTCCTCCAGGAGCATTCCTGGCTCTTGGAATACTCCTGGCAGGATTCAAAAAGCTGACTTCTGCAAGGTAGACATACTGAAAGAGGTGAAAGCATGAAAATATTTATAATACTACTCAGCTCTATACTGGTAAATAACTTCGTAATGTCTAGATTCTTGGGCATATGCCCTTTTCTTGGCGTTTCTAAAAAAGTGGAGACCGCACTCGGCATGGGAATGGCCGTTACATTCGTAATGACGCTGGCTTCGCTTATAACTTACTTCGTTCAAAAGCTGCTTATAAAGCTTGACATCGAATTTATGCAGACTATAGCGTTCATACTTGTAATCGCATCACTTGTACAGTTTGTTGAGATGGTTATACAGAAGATGAGCCCCACTCTTTACCAGGCGCTTGGTGTGTTTCTTCCTCTAATAACTACTAACTGTGCGGTGCTTGGTGTTGCGATACTGAACGTCCAAAGCGGCTACGGGCTTGTTGAGACTGTCATAAATGGTGCAGGCGCGGCCATAGGCTTTACACTCGCAATAGTGCTCTTTGCCGGAATAAGGGAGAGGCTCGAAATTTCGGATGTTCCCGCTGCATTCAAAGGATTCCCAATAGCGCTTATAACAGCAGGACTCATGTCCATTGCCTTTCTGGGATTCATCGGACTAGTATAGGAGGGATTTCATTTGAATGATATATTAAAAACTGTAATTGGTCTGGGTTCGATGGGGCTCTTTTTCGGAGTTGGGCTTGCATACGCTTCCAAGAAGTTCGCCGTCGAGTCCGATCCTAAGATAGAAGCAATAAACAACGCCCTGCCGGGTGCAAACTGCGGTGGCTGCGGGTATCCCGGATGCGCCGCTCTGGCACAGGCAATCGCAAACGGCGAGTCTGCTGTAAACGCCTGCCCTGTAGGCGGGAGTGAAACGGCAAACAACATAGCATTGATTATGGGTGTTTCGGCCGATGCTGCGGAAAAACGCGTAGCGCATGTTATATGCAAAGGCGACTGCAAAAATGCTCATCAGAAAGCAAACTACCAGGGCATACACGACTGCAAGGCGGCAGTCCTTGCAAATAACGGACAGAAAGCTTGCAGCTATGGCTGTCTTGGCTTTGGCACATGCAAAAACGTTTGCGACTTTGGAGCCATATCAATTGTAGACGGAATAGCTTTAATAGACAAGGATAAGTGCGTAGCCTGCGGCAAGTGTCTTGAGCAATGCCCCAAGAGCATAATCAAGTGGGTGCCGTACAAGCAGGAGGTAGTAGTAGAGTGCAACAGCCATGAGTTCGGCAAGGAAGTAAAGGACAAGTGCAAGGTGGGCTGCATTGGCTGCGGGATTTGCCAGAAGGTATGTCCGTTTGATGCTGTGCATGTCATAGACAAGCTGGCCATTATAGACTATGAAAAATGTAAGCAGTGCCATATATGTCCTGTCAAGTGTCCGACAGGCGCAATATCTGGAAATCTCGAAAAAATGGAAAAGGTCAGAAAAGCGCAGGAAAAGAAGAACGCAGCCGCTGAAAAGGCAGATGAGAAATAACACCCGGAGGGAACATGAATAGGATAATACTGGCCTCAGCTTCACCCAGAAGAAAAGAGCTTCTGGAGCAGATGGGCCTGAAATTTGACATAGTCGTCGAGGAAGTGGATGAAACACTCGAGAGCGGGAAAGCTCCATGTGATATTGTAAAGGAGCTGGCGCTTAAAAAGGCTCTCGCTGTTCAAGGTAAAGTGGAAGAGAATTGTGTTGTTATAGGAGCGGACACGGTGGTTGCTTATGGCGGCACTGTGCTTGGCAAGCCGCAGAGCTCCGAGGATGCATATGGAATGCTTTCCATGCTAAGCGGAAAAAGACATCAGGTATGCACCGGTGTCGCGATTGTAGGCAGGGGCAAAACCGAAGTATTCTGCGAGGAAACCTTCGTATTCATGAAAAGCATAAGCGGTGAGGAAATCAGAGCCTATATTGGCAGCGGAGAGCCGCATGACAAGGCCGGAGCCTACGGGATACAGGGCATTGGAGCTATTTTTGTGGAGAGGATAGAAGGTGACTACAACAATGTTGTGGGATTGCCTATATCCAGGCTCTACGATACGCTTAAAAAAGAGGGGCTTGGCAATTTCATATGGCAAAGCTGCAAAAAAGACATCTAGTAAGCTGGGATGTCTTTTTTGTTTGGCACAAAAACCAAAATGAGGAAGAAATAGAAGCGATATGGGTATAAGGGTAGGTGAGGCCTGCGTATAATATTTTCGCAGTACTCTATTATTTTTTTTGAAAATGTTATATAATTCAAAGGAGGAAAACGCCGTGGATACAAAAACCAGTTTGATGATCAATGAAATGGCCGAATGCGAAAGGCCGAGGGAGAAGCTTACCCTCAAGGGACCCGAAAGTCTTACTAATGCAGAGCTTATAGCCATACTGATTCGGACGGGGAGCAAGAATGTCTCAGCACTGGATCTGGCCAAGCGCATAGTGAACATGGACAAGGAGGGTATAAGGAGCCTTTACAATGTAAGCATAGAGGAGCTCAGCAAGGTTAAGGGAGTCGGCAACGCCAAGGCCTGCCAGATTGTAGCAGCTCTCGAGCTGGGCAAGAGACTTTCGAGATCATCAATGGGACACAGGCCCAGGATAACTCACCCTGAAGATATTTCGAGGATATATATGGAAGAAATGCGATATCTCAAGAAGGAAATATTCAAGGTAGTAATGCTCAATACTAAGAATGAAGTCATATGCGATACTGATGTTTCAGTTGGTTCGCTCAACTCGTCAATAGTCCATCCAAGGGAAGTCTTTGTAGAACCCATCAGGAGAAGTGCCAACAGCATAGTATTGATACATAACCACCCTTCAGGAAATCCGGATCCCAGCGCAGAGGACAAGAATATAACCAAGAGGCTTTTAGAATGTTCCAGCCTGATTGGAATCAAGATATTAGACCACATAATACTCGGCGACGGCGTATATTATAGCTTCAAGGAGCATTCACTTATTTAGGGAGGAAACAAAAATGGCAAAGGGAAAAAAAAGATCGGGAACTGGAATCTTCGGTTTTAATCTTTTTAGTATAAAAACTAACGACATGGGAATAGACCTTGGTACAGCCAATACGGTCGTCTATTTAAGAGGCAAAGGGATAGTTCTGAGGGAACCATCAGTTGTCGCAGTTGAGGAAAGCGGCAAGAATGTCCTTGAGGTAGGCGAAGAAGCCAAGAAAATGATAGGCAGGACTCCGGGACACATAATAGCAATAAGGCCTATGAAGGACGGAGTAATAGCTGACTTTGACATAACTCAGAGCATGATCAAATACTTCATAAGAAAAGCCAGCCCCAAAAAGTCTATGTTCAATCCAAGGATAGTGGTATGCATACCTTACGGGGTTACTCAGGTCGAAAAAAGGGCCATTGAAGATGCCGCAATGCAGGCTGGGGCAAGAGAGGTCTATCTTATTGAAGAGCCGATGGCTGCGGCTATTGGCGCAGGTCTGCAGGTAGCAGAGCCGGCGGGCAATATGGTTGTAGATATTGGCGGAGGAACCACCGAGATAGCCGTTATTTCTCTAGGCGGTATTGTGACTGCAAAATCAGTAAGAATAGGCGGAGACGAATTTGATGAGGCAATAGTCAGCTATATAAAGAAGGAATACAGCCTGATGATAGGCGAGAGGACAGCAGAAGAGATAAAGATTACAATAGGATCTGCCCATGAATATGAAGGTGAGCAGCAGAGCATGTTCATTAGGGGAAGGGATCTTGTAGAGGGGCTTCCAAAGACGGTGGAAGTCAATGCCGAGGAGATAAGGCATGCGCTTAAAGAGCCGGTGACTATAATAATAGACGCCATCAAGGCGACACTTGAGAAGACTCCACCTGAGCTCGCGGCGGATATCATGACAAACGGCATACTGCTTGCGGGAGGCGGAGCGCTGCTTAAAGGGCTCGACGTACTTATAAACAAGGAGACATACATGCCTGTCAGGATAGCCGAGAATCCCTTGGATTGCGTAGCTCTGGGCACAGGCAAGGCCATTGAGGAAATAGATACGCTCAGAAAAGTGCTAATATCGACGAAGAAATAATCCGGGTGATGTCATGATAAAACTTATGTTTAAAAAGAAAAAGGCAGGTAAAGAAATGATAGCTATTGTTGCAATAGCTATCATTCTAATTTTAATTATCTCGTTTTCACTTTCCGGAAGCGCAGCTGCTAGATTCATGTCGTCTATTGGAATAGAAGTTTTTTCGCCCATGGAAAAAACGGCCGGAGGCTTCTTTTCCGGCATAAGCTCCAATGCCGACGGCATTTTCTCGTACGGCAAAAATATGAAGGAGCTCGCCAGGCTTAAAAAGGAAAATCAGGAGCTGAAAAAGCAGTTAATAGAGCTGGATTTGTCACAGGAGGAATTAATGGAGCTTGCCGACCTGAAAAGGTCGCTCAACTATGTGCAAAGCGTTCCTGTGAAGAATTACGTAAGCTCTAAGGTTATTGCAAAAAATGACGGAAACGTGTATGAAAGCTTTGTAATCGACGCCGGCAGCGACGACGGTGTCGAAAATGAGAGTATAGTGCTTACGGGCGATGGCCTCGCGGGGATAGTGTATGAAGTCTCCAAGAACTATTCAAAGGCAATATCTATAATAAACTACAAGTCCGCCGTGAGTTTCAAGGTCCTGAGAAAGCCTGACTACATGGGCGTCATCAGAAAGAACATAACTGTAGACTCATTCGAGGACAGCGAAGGTTTTCTTGTCGGATACATGTTTGACATGGACTATGACGTTTCTCCCGGGGACATACTTGTCACATCGGGTCTTGGAATGTATACGGAAGGCATACCAATAGGCGAAATTCAGCAGGTCGAGGAAGACAAGAAGAGCTTGGTGAAAAATGTGAAAGTCAAACCGTATGTGGATTTTAAAAATATAGACAAGGTTATGGTAGTAAGCCCCAAAAGAATAAGATAGAGAGGTCGGTCATGGGAGCAATTTATGCCACGTTCATATCGCTTGTGATAGTCGTATTGGAAAACAGCATACTCAATAATTTGAAAATATTTGGCGTGGCGCCTGACTTTGTCCTGATATATGTTTGCATATGTGCAATAACGCTGGACAAACGAGCGTCGTCGGCGTCCGGTATTTTTGCAGGGCTTGCGCGCGATATGCTTGTAGGTATTACGCTCGGTGTAAGCTCGCTTTTTATGTATGCAATATCGGAGCTTTACGGCTTCATAAGCGACAAGATATTCAAAGATAGCAGATTTACAATATTTGTGCTCATAAGCTTTGCAAGTGTTTTATATTCGGGAATCAAGCTGCTTGTTTTCGGAGAATATCTGCAAGGCTCCATATACAGCATACTGCTGAGGAACATGGTTGTGTTCCCTATTATAAACAGTGTGATTGCGCTGCCGGCGTATGCTTTTTTCCGGAAGTTTCATGAGAAGATAAAAAGAAGTGTATCCTTATACTAATATGCCGAAATTGTTAAGGTGATTTTTTATGATGCAAAAACAAAGCGACAGATTTGATATTCTAAAGACGGTGCTCATGTGCATATTTGTAGTGCTTGTAATAAGGCTTTCCTTCATGACGATAGTCAAGGGTGACGATTATTTCAAGCAGGCACAGGATAAAGTCTTCAGGAAAATAACAGTCCAGGCGCCAAGAGGTGAGATAAAGGACAGGTACGGAAGGCTTATTGCGGGCAATAGGCCGAGTTTTACTGTGCAGATTTCAAAAAACGAAGTTGCAAAGGACAACATGAACTCAATAGCGCTTGGGATAATAGACATACTTGAAAAGAATGGCGACAAATATGCCGACGAGTTCCCAATAAAACTGCTAAACGGCAAGTTCTCGTTTACATTTGACAGAAAGATAAGGGAATGGAAGGCTGAAAACGCCATACCCAAATCATACACTGCCAAGGAAAGCTTCTATTACATCGTTGATTCGCTCATTGCCAGCGGAGCCATATCGCCTGAATCGAGGAATATAGACAAGTTTGAGCTGCAAAAGCTGCTCAACGAAAACGGCTACTATCCTCCGATATACGTTTCTCAGTGGCTTTTTGCAGAACAGGTGAGGAAGAAAGAGTGGCTCTACGGGTATGACATAGACATAGAAAAGGAAAAAGGTATAGATGCAAAAGAGGCGTTTGAGAGAATAAAGAAGTATTACGAGCTTCCTTCGGATTACAATGATGCTGATGCCAGGAAGGTCATGATAATACGCGACCTTGTCAAGTCTAAGGGATACCTTCAATACCAGCCTGTCGAGGTGGCGTACGATGTATCACAAAAGACTGTGGCTGAAATAGAAGAAAAGAGCATGGAGCTTACAGGGGTGAGCGTCGAGGTCAAGCCTGTAAGATATTATCCAAACGGTGATGTGGCATCGCATATACTTGGATACATGGGGAAAATATCTTTGCCGTATGAGATAGAAAAGTATGTAGACGAAAAAGGCTACAGCAAAAGCGACACCATAGGCAAGAGCGGCATCGAAAAGCAATATGAAGAAAGCCTCAAGGGCGAAAACGGCTACAAGCGAGTGCAGGTGGATGCGGCCGGAAGGCTCGTTAAAAGGCTTGAGATGAAGGATCCCGTCCCTGGTGACTCGGTTTATCTCACAATAGACCTGGAGCTCCAAAAGAAAGCAGAGGAATCGCTCAAAACAGTACTCTCCACTATAAGACAGGGTGGAGTCTATACAAGCAAATGGGGCAGCTCGAGGCTTAGAGACAGCAAGAGGGTATACAGCAAGGCAACATCGGGAGCTGTAGTGGCTCTCGATGTAAAAACGGGTGACGTGCTTGCTCTGGCCAGCTATCCGGGATTCGATCCAAATCTTTTTGCTACAGGTATATCATCAGAAGACATGGCAAAACTACTTCCGGAGAATAAAAACGATCCTCTGGCGCCAAGACCCCTTTATAATGTTGCTACAATGACAACGGTGCAGCCGGGTTCGGTATTCAAGATGGTGACGGGACTTGCAGGCTTAGAAAAGGGCCTAAGTCCTAAATACAAGATAACAGACAGAGGCCGTATTATGCTGGGCAACAAGAGCTTTGGCTGCTGGCTGTGGAATGAAAGAAAAGGAACACACGGGCCTACAGATCTCTACAAGGCGCTCGAGGTTTCGTGCAACTACTACTTCTACTGTCTCAGCGTAGGGTTTGACTATGGTGCCAACAAGCCGCTGCCTGTACAGATGGGCATAGAGGATATACTCTACTACGCCAGACTGCTTGGCCTTGACGAGAAGACAGGAATTCAAATCGAGGAGTTTTCAGGCAAGGTTCCAAATCCATCCGACAAGCTCAAAACCACAAAGCTTATGCTTGAGAGCACTCTTGAAATTAAGCTTGAGAATGCCTTTACGGACATAACGAGCGAGAGTGATCCGGCTGAATATAAAAAGCGCATAGACAAAATGGTGAGCTGGACCGAGGAAAATCCGGGCAGAGGCGAGATAATAAAAAGGCTTGGAGGACTCAAGGTCAAGGAAGACAGTGTGAACGAAATAACCGACATAATGAAGTACAACTATTTTTCACAGGCGCAGTGGAGCACGGGAGACAGCTTCAATATAGGCATAGGCCAGGGCGAAAACTCCTATTCACCTATACAGATGGCCAACTATATTTCTGCGCTGACTAACGGCGGATATAAAAACAAGGTCACAGTCGTGGACAAAATAGAATCTTATGATAAACTTAATATAGAAAAAATAAAGAGGGAATCAGTCAAAATCCCACTTAATGACGTTGAGAATCTCGAGCACATCAAAAAAGGAATGAAGAAGGTAACGGAGGAAGGTACTGCAAGCAGCACTTTCGGGAATTTCCCTGTCGAGGTTGGCGGAAAGACAGGTACGGCGCAAAAAAGCGGAAGAGTCCCGGCGGCTGACGAGGCCCAGTATTTGCTCTCGCACCTTTCAAGCTTTGGGGTTGGAAAAGACGAGGTAATGAAGCTTGCAGACTCTATGGAAAAAAACTCTGACGAGAAGCTCGATAGAGACTACTATCTCAGAGCTGCCATACAAAAACTCAATCCCAAAATCAAGACAAGCGATATAAACAGATTTAAGGACACGTATGACAATTTTGCGTGGTTTGTTTCGTTTGCTCCGTACGATAAGCCTGAAATAGCAGTAGTAGTGCTTATCTTCCAGGGAGGCCACGGTGGATACGGCGGACCTATAGCGCGGGATGTAATAGGACAGTACATGGGGCTTGAAACTGACTACAGCCAGGAAAAAATAGACTATTCCGGAGGTTTGACTCAATAAGCTTTGATTTGTAGACAATATTTACTTGTGGGGGAATCAATATGCTCGAGACAGAAAAAATTGAGTTTAAGGGAACTAAAAACGGCCTTGTAATAAACATAAGAAGCGATTGCGACTACAAGACTGCAAAGGAACTCATAGGCCAGAAAGTTAAAGGCGCAAAGGGATTCTTTGACGGGGCCAGGATATATGCGATTAACTGCAGCGGAATAGATGATGTTGAGTATATAATGTTAAAGGAATACATTGAAAGCCAGCTTGGAATGCAGATTGCCGAGGAGGAAAGGCAGCTTGCAATAGAATATATGCCCAGCGGTGATACAAAATTCATCAGATCGACACTTAGGTCTGGAAAAAGAGTGGAGTTTAGTGGTAATATAGTAATTATAGGTGATGTCAACCCGGGAGCCCATATTATTGCAGACGGGAATGTAGTAGTAATAGGAGCTCTAAGAGGAGTAGTCCATGCGGGAGCCGGCGGCAACAGGGAAGCCTTTGTTGTGGCAAACAATCTGGAGCCCATGCAGCTTAGAATAGCAGACTTGATTGCTATACCGCCGGATGAGGGACATGACGAGAAATCGGATATACCGGAAATAGCTTTCATAAAGGAAAATTATATTATTATAGAACCGTGCCTCAACAGGAAATAGATATATAAATAATTAGGAGGTCTAGTTGATGGGTGAAGTAATAGTCATAACTTCTGGAAAAGGCGGTGTAGGCAAGACCACTACAACCGCGAATATAGGGACTGCGCTCAGCCTTGAAGGCAAAAAGGTAGCGGTTGTAGATGCGGATATAGGCCTTAGAAACCTTGATGTGGTCATGGGGCTTGAAAATAGGATAGTGTATGACATAGTAGATGTTGTCGAAGGCTCTTGCAAGCTCAAGCAGGCTCTAATAAAGGACAAGAGGTTCGAAGGACTATTTCTTCTCCCGGCTGCCCAGACAAGGGACAAGGATGCTATTTCGCCGGACCAGATGAAGGAGCTCACTGCAAACCTTAAGGAAATGTTTGATTATGTAATAATAGACTGCCCCGCAGGCATAGAGCAGGGCTTCAAGAATGCAATAGCAGGCGCTGACAGAGCTATAGTAATTACAACTCCCGAGGTTTCTGCCGTGAGGGATGCCGACAGGATCATCGGGCTTTTAGAAGCAAGTGAGATTGAAAATCCAAAGCTTATAATAAACAGGATAAAAAATGAAATGGTCAAGCGCGGCGACATGATGAACATAAACGACATCATCGACATACTTGCTATTGAACTCATAGGTGTTGTGCCGGATGATGAGAATGTAGTTGTAACCACAAACAGGGGAGAGCCGGCGGTTGTGGAGGCAAAATCACTAGCAGGCAAAGCTTACAGGAATATTGCAAAGAGGATATTGGGTGAGCAGGTACCATTCATGGACCTTGATGTACAAGAGACTATACTGAGCAAGGTCAAGAAAATGTTTGGGCTGGCTAGATAGGGGTGAATGACTATGATGGATTTATTCAAACTTTTTGGCAAAAACTCTAAATCGAGCAAGAACATAGCGAAGGAACGTCTTAAACTCGTACTAGTTCATGACAGGGCAAACTGCTCAGACAAATTTTTAGAGAGCGTAAAGGAAGATCTTATAAGAACAATTTCAAGTTACATAGAGATCGACGAAGAGGGCTTGGAGATTAAAATGACAAAGTCGAGGAATACAAGCGAAGGTACTGTGCTTTCGGCGCTAGTTGCAAACATACCAATAAAAAAGGTTAAAGACATGAGAAGGTAACTATGACAAGGGGATTCCGTTATGGAATTTCCTTTTATTTTCGGACAGACTCCTGGAGGAACATATGGAATTTAGAAAATTAAAGGCTTTTGACTGGAAGCTGCTGGCCATAATTTGTGCGATATTCTGCATAGGAATGATTGCCTTAAGCAGCGCGACACATTCCAATATAGAGGGATTCAACAGACAGCTAAAGATACAGGGAGCTTCGTTCATTATAGGCATGGTGATAATGGCAGTAATGCTGCTTTTTGACTACAATAGCTTTGCGAAGTATCAAAAGCAAATATATATAGCCAACATACTCTTGCTGCTTATAGTGTACCTGCCGGGCCTTGGTATAGCACGGGCGGGAGCCAGGTCTTGGATAAATCTTGGATTCATAGACCTGCAAACTTCAGAGCTTGTCAAGATAGGGTTCATACTGTCGTTTGCCAAATTCTTGGAAGACAAAAAGGGAAGAATAAACACTTTCAAGGACCTCATCCCAATAGCTGTATATGCAGCGCCCATAGTGCTCCTTATTCTCAAGCAGCCGGATCTGGGTACTGCTATAGTTTTCATGTCTATAATATTCGGAATGCTGTTTGTCTGCGATATAAATCTTAAAATGGTTGCGAAAATTGCTGCGGTCGGCATTCTGGCAATACCAGCCATATATCCTTTTCTTGAAGCCCACCAGAAAGTCAGAATAGATGCATTCATCCATCCTGGGGATCCCAGCTTTGAAGGCAATTACCAGGTAATACAGTCAATGATAGCGATAGGTTCGGGCAAGATTTTCGGGAAGGGTCTCTTCAAAGGGACACAGAACCAATATGACTTTTTACCGGTGCAGGATTCGGACTTCATATTCGCAGTGCTCGGCGAGGAGTTTGGATTTATAGGTGCTTGCCTTCTTGTTGTGCTGTTCTACTTTTTTCTAAAAGGGATAATATCCATTTCCAGGAATTCGAAGGATTTTTACGGCAGCCTTGTAAGCACAGGCGTGCTCTTCATGTTCCTGTATCAGATAGTTCAAAACATTGGGATGACAATGGGGCTAATGCCTGTAACGGGCGTGACCCTGCCTCTTGTGAGCTATGGGGGAAGCTCCATGGTAACGAGCCTTATGGCCCTTGGCCTTGTATTCAACGTGTCCATGCGAAGGAAGAAAATCAATTTCTAATTTGGAGGTTATTTTATAATTATGACAGAGAGAGTAAATATCGAAAAGCTGCTCAAGAAGGTCGAGAAGCCGGCCAGATACATCGGAAATGAAGTAAATGCATGCAAAAAACAAGTGGATGAGAACACGGTGAGATTCGGATTTTCATTTCCCGACACATATGAGGTTGGAATGAGCTTTCTTGGACTTCAGATACTCTACAATCTGCTCAACAGCATGGAAAACGTCTATTGCGAGAGGGTTTTTGCGCCCGCTGCTGACATGGAGAAGCTTATGAGGGAAAACGGCGTGCCTCTTTTCGCGCTGGAATCAAGACATCCTGTCAAGGATTTTGATTTTCTTGGCTTTACGCTTCAGTATGAGCTTTCGTATACAAACATACTAAACATGCTGGACCTTGCGGGAATACCGCTTCTGGCCAAGGATAGAACGAATGCAGATCCTTTCATAATAGTGGGAGGCCCGTGCGCATACAATGTTGAGCCCATAGCCGATTTTACTGATATAGTTGTGCTTGGCGAAGCTGAGGAAGCCATAGCCGAAATAATGCAAAGCTACAAGGAGTGGAAGCAGACGGGCGGAGGCAGAGAAGAATTCCTGCTCCAGATAGCAAAAAGTGTAGAAGGAGTCTATATTCCAAGCTTTTACGAGGTTTCCTACAATGATGATCTGACTATTTCAGGAATAACATGCACAAGGGACGGAGTGCCGGCCACTGTCAGCAAGAGGATTATAAAAAATATGGACACCTCGTATTATCCGGACAAGATAATAGTGCCGTTTATAGATATTGTGCATGACCGCATAATGCTGGAGGTTTTCAGGGGATGTACAAGGGGCTGCAGATTCTGTCAGGCAGGAATGGTATACAGGCCTATCAGGGAAAGAAGCATGGACAGTCTAAAGAGCAATCTCAAGAAGCTCGTAGACAGCACTGGCTATGAGGAAATATCACTCTCATCGCTCAGCACGAGCGATTATTCGCATATAGAAGAGTTGACTGAATATATACTCAGGGAGTATGCCGAGAAGGAGAAAATTTCGCTTTCGCTGCCTTCACTGAGGCTTGACAATTTCTCATCCGAGCTTGCTCAAAAGATCCAGGAAGTAAGAAAAAGCGGACTTACATTTGCTCCGGAGGCAGGCACTCAAAGGCTGCGAGACGTGATAAACAAGGGCATTACCGAAGAAAATCTCGAGACAACAATGAAGAAGGCATTCACACTGGGCTGGAAAAACGTCAAACTCTACTTCATGATAGGCCTTCCGACGGAAACAGAGGAAGACCTGCACGGCATAAAAGTGCTAGCATACAACGTAATAGACTATTTCAGAGAGGCGAACGGCGGAAAGCTTGGCAAGCATTTCAACGTGACAATAAGCACATCATCGTTCGTTCCAAAACCTTTCACGCCTTTCCAGTGGGAGCCTCAGGACGGCATAGGGCTGCTGAGAGAAAAGCAAAGATACCTTTCAGAGAGGCTCAGGAATAAGAATATAAGTTACAAATACCACGACACCAAAACCAGCTTCCTCGAGGCGGTATTTGCCAGAGGAGACAGAAGGCTTGGCAAGGTCATACTTGACGCATACAGGAAGGGCTGCAAGTTCGACGGCTGGGAGGAAAGCTTCAGATTCGACCTTTGGGAAGAGGCTTTCAAGGAGAACGAAGTAAGCATGGAATTCTATGCCAACAGGAGAAGAGAATACGATGAGATACTGCCTTGGGACCACATAGACACAGGTGTCAGCAAGCAGTTTCTAATCAATGAAAATGAAAAGGCCAAAAGAGGCGAGCTGACTCCAGACTGCAGGAAGGGCTGCGCCGGGTGCGGAGTCAACTTGGATATTGCAGGAGGTTTATGCTAATGCCGCTGATAAGGAGCAAATTCAAAAAAGAAAAAGACATGATATATATATCTCACCTGGATCTCCTGAGGCTTCTTGAGCGCTCGCTCAGAAGGGCGGGGATAAAGCCTGAATTCACGCAGGGCTTCAACCAGCACCCCAAGATTTCATTTGCACAGGCGCTCTCTCTGGGAACCGCAAGCCAGGGCGAGTATGTGGACATAGAAATAGAAGATGACATTGACGCTGAGGAGTTCAAATCTAGGCTGAACAAGGTTCTTCCGGACGGAATAGAGTTTGTGCTTTCAAAGCTCATGGAGGGCAAGGTAAACGCGCTAATGGGCGAGGTTACACACGCGCGGTATGTCATATGCATAGAGTTGCTTGAGAATATGGACAAAGCGGGAGTTCAAAGCGAACTCGATAAGTATATGAGGCTAGAAAACATATTTGTAGAGAAAAAGACTAAGAAGGGCGACATAAAGCAGCTTGACGTAAAGGCTATGATAAGGGACATTGGCATACTTATGGTTGAAGATAACAAAGTATATATTGGCACCGTGTTAACGTGCGGATCTGTTTCAAACCTCAAGCCCGAGCTGCTTTTACAGACTATACTCGACAACACGGGCCTTCGCTTCGATGTTGATGATTCAACTATACAAAGGATTGACATATATACACTGCGCGACGGCGAGCTTGTCGCGCCAATGTAAATGGCGGTGCATGGATTGGATAAGCTGATAATTGACAAAGGAATGTTTCAAACCACCAAAGTCAGGCTCAGGGACAAGGATATTGTAGAAATTTCAATTTGCAGCAAAGATGAGATCAGCCTGGTGGGAAAAGTCTACAGAGGGCGAGTCACGAGGGTGGTCGGCGGAATAAATGCGGCATTTGTCGACATTGGAGAAGCCCAGAACGCATATTTGCAGCTGGGCGAAAAAATCCAGATTCGGCAAGGCGAAGACATACTAGTTCAGGTTGTTAAAGACGCTGACGGCGGCAAGGGCGCCAAGCTGACGCTGGACGTGTCGATCCCTGGAAGGTACAGCGTGTACTTGCCGCTTGAAAATGTTGTCAGAGTGTCAAGAAGCATAGAAAGTCAGAAGGAAAGAGAGCGGCTTCTCTCTTTGGGCGAAAGTATCGCAGGAGGAGATTTCGGTCTTGTGATAAGAACTCAGGCAGGCGGCGTAGGACAAGATGACCTGATGAGAGATCTCCATGAACTCAAAGGCATATGGGAGTCTGTAAGGCAGGAGGGCCGCAGCGGAATGGGGCCAAAGCTCATATACCAGGGACCTTCAATCGCAGAGCAGGCCGCCAAAGCCGTACTAGAAGGCGAAATCGGCCAGCTCATAATAAATGACACTGGTCTATTCAACGAGTTGCTTTCATATTTAAGGCCTCACGGCAAAGAAGCCGTTTCCAGAGTTGAGCTTTTCGACAAGAGCAGCGACATATTCGACTACCTGGGAATCAAAAAGAGGATAAAGAGCCTGAGCAGCAAGAAGATATGGCTCAAAAGCGGAGGCAACATAGTCATTGAAAAAACTGAGGCTCTGACAGTAATTGACGTTAATACGGCAAAAAGCATAAAGGGCCACAGTGCAGAGGATACGATATTCAAAACCAACATGGAAGCGGCAGACGAAATAGCCACACAGATAAAGCTTAGGGACTTAGGTGGAATAATACTTGTAGATTTCATAGATATGAAGTCAGCCAAAAACAGAGTTGAGTTACTTTCAAAGATGAAATCATGCTTTGCTTTTGAGCGTGGGAAGACAATTATATACGGCTATACCGAATTGGGGATAATGGAAATATCAAGAAAAAACGAGAAAAAGGATATATCGGCGCATCTGCTCGAAGAATGTCTGTGCTGTAAAGGTAACGGAAGGCTGCCGTCAAGGCTGGCCATACTTGATTTGCTTGAAAAAGAAGTACGCAGAATAAAGACTCATGCCGAGGTTGAATGTGTAATGTTTGAGCTCGATATCCAATTCTATGAAACACTCTCAAAGAACTCTTTTGCGGAAATCAGGGAAATTTCCAGGGAGTACGGCTTGGAAATACTCTTGGTCAGCTCATTTGGCATTTGTCAGGGCGGGTTCAAAATGGCAGCTATGGGAAGCCTGAAAGAGTTGCTGGAAAAGGCGAAAAAATACAGAGTATTTGAAGAAATACAAAGCTAGTTTGAATTGACAAAACATTTTACTTCTGGTAACATATATAAGGTAACCGCTCAGAATGGGTTTTAAAGCCTTAAGGCTACCTGATTTTGGCGAGTCTGGTAAAGAGGAGGTGCAGTATGTACGCAATAGTTGAAACTGGCGGAAAGCAGTACAGGGTTCAGGAAGGCGATGTTATATTCGTAGAAAAGCTAGATGTAAATGAAGGTGATTCAGTTACACTTGACAAGGTTCTTGTTTTTTCTAAGGATGGAAGCATAAAGCTTGGAGCTCCTGTAGTTGAAGGTGCAAAGGTTGAGGCGAAAGTTGTTGAAAACGGAAAGGCTAAAAAAGTCATAGTTTTCAAATACAAGGCCAAGAAGCATTACAGAGTTAAAAAAGGACATCGTCAGCCTTACACAAAGCTTCAGATAGAAAAGATAGTAGGATAGATGATTGAAATAAGCATCCAGAGGCATAAAGCCGGACATGTCGAGGGATTCGAAGTCTCAGGACATGCTAATTTTGATGAATATGGGCGTGATATTGTATGCTGTGCAATATCCGTGCTTGCCCAGACAGCGATAATGGGACTAGTTGAATACGTAGGGTTAGACTGCAAATACGAGATTGAAGACGGCTATCTCATTTGCAGAATTCCCGAAGAAGCCGATTCGCAAAAACGCATCAAGATTGATGCCATAGTCGAAACCATGATTCTGGGAATGAATAACATAAAACAAGGATATCCTTCCTACGTTACGATTGAGTGCAAGGAGGTGTAGCACATGCTTTTCAATATGAATCTTCAGTTGTTTGCGAGTAAAAAAGGAGTAGGTTCTTCTAAAAACGGCCGTGACTCTATATCAAAGAGACTTGGCGTTAAGAGAGCTGACGGACAGACAGTTCCTGCAGGAAGCATTCTTGTAAGACAAAGAGGAACAAAGATACATCCTGGAAACAACGTTGGCAAAGGATCGGATGATACTCTGTTTGCACTTGTAGATGGAGTAGTTAAGTTCGAAAGAAAAGACAAGAAAAGAAAACAAGTTAGTATTTATGCTGCAGAATAAGCAGCTTAAAGGAGTGTCTTTAGACACTCCTTATTTAATGCAGTTTGTAAATACAAAGCTTTGTCGTGTATTATTAAAAAAAGGGTGATTATATATGTTTGTAGACAAGGCGAGAATTTTTGTCAAAGCAGGCAACGGCGGCAACGGCGCAGTTGCATTTAGAAGAGAAGTATACGTACCGGCCGGAGGACCAGCCGGAGGAGACGGCGGTAACGGCGGCAGCATAATAATAAAGGCCGACAATTCACTCAGGACTCTAATGGACCTCAAGTATAAGCTCAAGTATTCGGCGGAGCCGGGCGATGACGGAAAGGGAAGCAACATGCACGGCAAGGATGGTGCACCGCTTGTCATAGCCGTACCCCCGGGGACGATAGTAAGGGATGAGAAATCAGGCCTTGTCATAGGAGACCTAAAGCACGATGGCGATTCTGTAATAGTCGCCAGAGGCGGAAGAGGCGGAAAAGGCAACACGCACTTCAAAACGGCGACAAGACAGGCTCCGAGTTTTGCAAAGGCAGGAACCTTCGGGGAAGAAAGATTTGTCGTGCTCGAGCTCAAGCTGCTTGCGGATGTGGGTCTTGTGGGATTCCCAAACGTAGGCAAGTCGACATTCCTTTCTATTGTTACAAAGGCAAAACCGAAGATAGCAAACTATCACTTCACTACGCTTACGCCAAATCTGGGCGTTGTCCAGACCAAGTTTGGGGATAGCTTCGTGATGGCGGATATACCTGGTCTTATCGAAGGAGCCCACGAGGGCACAGGACTTGGACATGATTTCCTAAGGCATGTTGAAAGGACAAAGGTGCTCATCCACATTGTCGACGTGTCCGGAATGGAAGGCAGGGATCCAATCGACGACTTCGAAAAGATAAACAGCGAGCTTGAAAAATATAACCCTCTACTAGCCAAGAGGCCGCAGATTGTAGTTGCCAACAAGATGGATCTTCCGGAGGCGGAGGATAACTATGAGGTATTCAAGACTGAAATAGAAAGCAAAGGCTACAAGGTATTCTCTATGTCTGCAGCTACAAGGAAAGGCGTAGACGAGGTTGTGGCTTATGCAGCAAAGCTCCTCAAGGAAGTCGAGGAAGTCGAGGTTGTATCCAAGGACGAGATAATTTCAAACCTTGAGTCACTTTACCAAAACGATGCCGGAATAGAAATAAGGATTGAGGACGGGGCCTACGTTATTGAAAGCAAGGCGCTTGACAATCTGCTCTACTCTGTAAACTTTGAAGACATGGAGTCAATAAGATACTTCCAGGCTGTGCTTGAGAAGAAAGGCGTCTTCGAAAAACTCAAGGCTATGGGCATCAAGGATGGAGACCTTGTGAAGATATACGAGCTCGAATTTGAATATTACGAATAAATTTTGGAGGTACACCGCGTGCTTAATGGAAAGCAAAGGGCATATTTAAGGTCTATAGCAAATGGGATTAAGCCCATAACGCAGATAGGGAAAGAGGGGGTTTCGGACGCTTTTCTAAAGCAGCTCAGCGAAGCCCTTGAAGCCAGGGAAATCGTCAAGGTTACAGTGCTCGAAAACAGCGGCCTCGACGTAAAGGAATGCGCGAACGAAGTTGCACAGAGTCTTCGGGCTGAGTTTGTTCAGGCTATAGGCTCTAAGTTTACAATATACAGAAAATCAAAAGACAAACCTGTCATAAACATTCCAAAAAAATAATGCTGTATGTCAAAAGCGATACCTGTTTTGAACAGGTATTTTTTTTGTGCTCAAATGCCTGGTCTTCAGAATTCATTTAATGACTTCAAATTGTATGCGAAATGATGTATAATAATTTAGTGATTTCAAACGGAGGCTAGACATGAAAACTGCTGCATACAGGATAGGCATAATGGGCGGAACATTTGACCCGATTCACAACGGACATCTTGCCATGGCTGAGGCTGTAAGGGAAGCTTTTGGACTGGACAAGGTGCTTTTTGTCCCCACGGGGAATCCGCCTCACAAGAGAAGGACCGAAATAGCAGACAAGCAGCACAGATACAATATGGCAATACTTGCGACAAACAGCAATGGCATGTTCGAGGTATCTCCCGTGGAGATTGAGAGGGAGCAGCTCTCATACACTGTTGATACGCTGAAAATTCTCAAGGAGAAATACAGAGATTGTGAAATGTTCCTCATAATGGGAGCGGATGCGCTGTGTGATATCGAATCGTGGAGCCGCGTGGACGAGCTTTTCCGGCTTTGCAGAGTGGTAGGCGCTACAAGACCGGGAATCGACATAGAGGAGTTCAAAAAAGAAATAGACAAGACGCAGAAGAAATACAATACTCAAATACTCCATGTGCACGTGCCTTCGCTTGACATATCTTCAACCGATATAAGGGAAAGAGTCAAAAAAGGTGCATCAATAAAATACCTTATCCCGGAAGAAGTGGAAAAGTATATATACAAGTATGAACTGTACAGGTGATTAGAATGAATATTGACGATATGAGCGAAAAACTCAGGGAGAAGCTTAGCCACAAACGATATAAGCACACAATGGGCGTTCTTGAAATGGCGCGAAGGCTGGCAGAAAGATACGGCGCAGATGTGTCCAAGGTAGAGCTGTCAGCTCTTTTGCATGATTGCGGCAAGGATATGGATTCAAGGGAGCTGCTTGAATATGCAAGGAGCAATCGTGTGGAACTTGACGACATAGAATCAAAGCAGCTTGAACTGGCTCACGGAGTTATCGGAGCACACCTGGCCAGGGCAGAGTTCGGCGTGGATGACGATGAGGTGCTCTCAGCCATTCGTTTTCATACAACCGGAAAAACAGACATGACACTGGTTGAAAAGATAGTATATCTAGCGGATTTTATTGAGGAAGGCAGGAAATATCCAGGGGTTCAGTTGCTCAGAGAGCTTTCGTTCGAGGATCTGGACAGTGCTATTCTCCTTTCCTTTGACAATACAATAAAGCATGTAATTTCACAAAAAAAAATACTCCATACAAGAACTGTTGAAGCCAGGAATTTCATATTGGAGCAGATGGAGAATATGCGGGGTGCTAATTAATGAAATATTTTTTTAAGGTCTTTGCCATATCGTTCATTATATTTACAATGACCATGAGTGCGGGACTGATTTTTGTAACATCGAAAATAGACAGCGCTCCAGCTCAGGATGACTTTGCGGGCAATCCTGTGGAGCTTGACGAGAAGGACCAGAGCAGAATAAATATACTCCTGCTCGGCGTTGACAGCCTCGAGGGGCAGGGAAACGAAGCCACAAGAACGGATACCATGATACTATTCACACTCGATCCCAAGACTGACACGGCAGCGATGATATCCATACCGAGGGATACAAGGGTGAAGCTAAGGGGCAGGAGCGGCTACACAAAGATAAATTCGGCTCACGTATATGGAGGGGTCGACCTTTCTGTAAAGACAGTCAAGGAGCTACTGGGCGTGCCTGTGCACCACTATGTAAAAGTAGATTATCAAGCGCTTTTCAAGACTGTTGACGATATAGGAGGGGTTGAAGTTGACGTGCCGATAAGGATGAAATACGATGACCCTTATGCGACTCCCCAGCTCCACATAGACCTTCAAAAGGGTGTCCAGACTCTTGATGGCAAAAAAGCTATGCAGTTTTTGAGATTCAGAAAAGGCAACAGAGGCTACCCGAGCTATCCTGACCAGGACCTTGGCAGAATACAATCTCAGCAAGCCTTTATGCAGTCCCTGCTGAAGAAAGCACTGAGCCCTGCAGGAATACTTAAGGTGCCTGACTACATCGAGACGCTGCATATGTATGTGGAATCCGACATGAAGGTCAACGACATGATAAAGATAGCCTACAAGGGCAAGAAGGTCAATGCCGACGACATAACAAAGGTTACTTTTCCGGGAGAGCCTGCTACAATAGGCGGTGTGGCTTACTATCAGCCGGACATGGATGAGTATGATGAAATCAAGTCGCAGTTATTTCCCGTAGAGTAAGAGGTGATTATATGAATGATGAAATCAAGTCGATTGTTAAGACGATTTATGACTCAATAGATGACAAACAAGGCGAGGACATAAAAATACTCAACCTTACAGGACTTTCGCCTATTGCCGACTACTTTGTCATTGCCACTGCAGGTTCGGATAGGCAGGCGAAGGCCATAGTAAAAGAGATTGAAGACAATCTTGCCAAGCGGAGCGTATTTGCCAGGGGCAGGGAAGGACTTTCAGGCGCAACCTGGATACTTCTTGATTTTGGCGATGTAATAGTCCATATATTCAAGGGAGAGGAAAGAAAGTTCTATGACCTCGAGAGAATATGGAAGGACGCCAAGGACGAAAAGATTGAAAATCTCTAATTTTAATCTTAGCACTTGATATTAGGGAGCACTTTTTATATAATAATTTCTAATGAACAGTTAATATAAAGAGAAAGTCTGGAGCAGTAGAGGATTTTCATTGATTCTCAGAGAGCTGGTGGACGGTGAAAACCAGCATATGAAGCCCTTGAACTTGCCAGACGAAGTTTCTCAGGTTGGCTGCCTTTAAAAAGCCTCAGAGAGGGACTGATTATTAATCGGTCCAATTAGGGTGGTACCGCGAAAAGATCTAGTCCTTTCGTCCCTAACCGGGATGAGGGGACTTTTTATTTTTTGAGAAAAAACAGGAGGTGCTGTATGTCAACATATAACTTTAGCAGTATTGAAAAAAAATGGCAGAAAATATGGGATGAAACTGAAGCCTTCAAAACAGTTGAAAATGACAAGCCTAAGTACTACGTGCTTGAAATGTTCCCTTATCCTTCGGGCAAGATTCACATGGGTCACGTCAGAAACTATTCCATAGGCGACGTAGTGGCCAGATACCTTAAAATGAACGGATACAATGTGCTCCACCCTATGGGCTGGGATGCCTTCGGATTGCCGGCTGAAAATGCGGCAATAAAGCACGGATTCCATCCTTACAAGTGGACAATGGAAAATATGGATGAGATGAGAACTCAGCTGAAGCTGCTTGGGCTTAGCTACGACTGGGACAGGGAAATAGGCACATGCCATCCTGACTACTACAAGTGGACGCAGCATATTTTCCTGAAGTTCTTCGAAAAAGGTCTTGCATACAAGAAGAAGTACCCTGTAAACTGGTGCCCATCGTGTGAGACTGTGCTTGCCAACGAGCAGGTTGTAGGCGGCGAATGTGAAAGATGCTCATCAGTTGTCGTCAAAAGGGATCTGGAGCAGTGGTATCTAAAGATTACAGACTATGCAGAGGAGCTGCTTGCTGATCTTGACAAGCTTGACGGCTGGCCTGACAAGGTAAAGACCATGCAGAAAAACTGGATAGGCAAGAGCATAGGAGCCGAGGCCGATTTTCCTATAGAAGGCTTTGACAAGAGCATGAAGATATTCACAACAAGACCGGACACTATATATGGCGTTACCTGTATGGTGCTGGCGCCTGAACATGAGTATGTCGATGAGCTTGTTGCCGGAACTGAATACGAGGAGCCGGTGAAAGCGTTCAAGCTTAAAATGCAGCTTATGAGCGAGATAGAGAGAACCTCGACAGAAGCCGAAAAAGAGGGTATTTTCATCGGCAGATATGCCATAAACCCTATAAACGGGGCTAAAGTGCCTATATACATCGCCAACTATGTACTTGCGGACTACGGAACAGGCGCCATAATGGTTGTGCCTGCCCACGACGACAGGGACAGGGAATTCGCAAATAAATACGGCATAGAGATAATAGATGTAATAGACGAAGACGGCAAAACCATAAACTCGGCAGAGTTCAGCGGAATTGACTACAAGGAGGCTGGAGAGAAGATTACAGCCAAGCTGGAAGAAATGGGCATAGGAAATAAGACTGTAAACTTCAGGCTCAGAGACTGGCTGATATCGAGGCAAAGATACTGGGGCTGCCCTATACCTGTTGTATACTGCGACAAATGCGGCATAGTGCCAGTAAAGGAAGACAGCCTGCCAGTTATGCTGCCAACAGACGTAGTATTCAGCGGCAAGGGTGAGTCTCCGCTTACTACATCAGAGGAGTTCATGTATACTGAATGTCCGTGCTGTGGCGGAAAGGCCAAGAGGGAAACCGACACAATGGATACCTTCATAGATTCATCGTGGTATTTCCTAAGATTTATAGACCCTAAGAATGAGAGCCTGCCTTTCGACAAGCAGCTAGTTCAAAACTGGATGCCGGTCGACCAGTATATAGGAGGAGTAGAGCATGCAATACTTCACCTTCTGTACTCGAGATTCTTTGTAAAGGCGCTTAGGGACTGCGGAATGCTTGATTTTGAAGAGCCTTTCAAGAACCTGCTCACTCAGGGCATGGTGCTAAAGGACGGCTCAAAGATGTCTAAATCCAAGGGCAATGTTGTAAGTCCGATCGAAATAATAGAAAAGTACGGCGCCGATACTGCAAGGCTGTTCATATTGTTCGCGGCTCCGCCTGAGAGGGACCTTGAGTGGTCAGACCAGGCCGTAGAGGGCTGCTACAGATTCATAAACAGGATATGGAGACTTGCTGGCGATATACTTGAGATGGAAGGCACAGCTGCTTCTTCAGAGTTTACAAAAGAAGACAAGCAGATGAGCTATGCGCTCAATGCGGCGATAAAAAAGGTTACAGACGACGTGTCCGGAAGGTTCAACTTCAATACGGCTATATCTGCGCTGATGGAGCTTATAAACGAGATGTACAAGTACAAGGATCTTCCTGGCAGAAAGCCGGAGCTCCTCAAGGCTTCGCTTGAGAATCTCATACTCATGATATCTCCGTTCATACCTCATGCCGCTGAAGAACTCTGGGAGATGAGCGGCAAGCAGGGAAGCGTTCACGAGCAGTCATGGCCCGCATACGATGAGGATGCGCTTGTGAAGGATGAGGTTGAAGTTGTAATACAAATAAACGGCAAGGTTAGAGGCAAGATGAGCATACCTTCAGGAGTTTCCAAGGAAGAGATGGAAAAGCTTGCTCTCGAAGATGCCAGAATCAAGGAGCTTGTAGCAGACAAGAGCATAGCAAAGCTCATAGTCGTGCCTGGAAAGCTTGTGAATATAGTCGTTAAATAGAGATAAAGACAAGACGGGGGAAGTATCCCCGTCTTTTTTTGAAAAGGGGGACTATGTATGATTGGGACACTAGTAAATGTGGCTGCAATAGTGGCGGGGAGCATCGCGGGTATAATGATCAGGGGGATGAACACGGAAAAGTTCAGCGACACGGTGATTAAGGGCATAGCGCTGTGCGTAGTTCTAATTGGAATGAGCGGTGCGCTTGAGGAGGCCAACCTGCTGCTTGTAATTTTTTCGATAGTTATAGGGGGAGTTATAGGAGAAGTAATAGACATAGACCAAAAACTCATAAAGTTCGGGGAGCGCCTGGAAGAACTCTTCAAAGGAAGAGGAGGCAAGATAGCAGAGGGTTTTGTAAGCTGCACACTCATATACTGCGTCGGCGCGATGGCGATAGTGGGAGCGCTCGAGAGCGGCCTCAAAGGAGATCACAGCACACTGTTTGCGAAATCGGTGCTTGATGGAGTGTCTTCCATAATATTCGCATCCACAATGGGCATAGGTGTTATGATATCAGCATTGTCTGTTCTCGTATATCAGGGGGCGATAACCTTGGGAGCGGGTTTTCTAAAGGGCATACTAACGCAGCAGGTGATTTCTGAAATGAGTGTTGTGGGCAGCCTGCTCATTATGGGAATAGGCCTTAATATACTCGGAGCCAGCAAGATAAAGGTTGCAAACCTGCTTCCGGCAATACTAGTGCCAGTTATATACCATATCATAATGGGCATAATATAATGGCATAATATAATACTGGAGATTATTTTCTGATAATTTGAAAATGATGTTGAAAAATAAAGACAGTTATAGTAGAATATTAAACGTTAAGTGTTTTACACAAATTAATATTCGTTATTGGATTTGACCTTGTTTAGAGGAGCTTTAATTAAGAGTATTTCCGCGGAGCCGGCAAGCTGTGAAGAGGAATGAAAGGAATTGAAGCCGAAGGAGGATTAGTTGCCATCTAACCGTCCTGGCTGTGCGCAGAACATGCGTATGGTTGTCATCCGAATCTGGATGGAGAGCTAAAAGGGTTTGTCGAGTGCTTACTAGAATGCAGCTTGGGCAAAACCTTTGTTGCATTTTTTTAATTTTTGGAGGTGTTGAGATGAATATTGTTGTACAAAAATACGGGGGAAGTTCGGTTGCTACGCCAGAAAAAATAAAACGCATAGCAGAGACTGTAATTAAGCGCAAGAATGCCGGAGATTCGATGGTAGTTGTAGTATCGGCAATGGGGAAAAGCACAGACCAGCTTATAGCGCTAGCTAAGAGCGTAAGCGAAAAGCCAAGCAAAAGGGAACTGGACGCGCTTATATCAACAGGCGAGATGGTTTCAAGCTCGCTGCTTTCGATGGCGATACAGGAGATGGGGCATGATGCTGTGTCGCTGAATGCATATCAAATAGCCATAAGGACTGACGGGACATACGGGAAATCAATAATACAAAGCATAGATGACAGTGTAATAAAAAGACATCTCGAATCGGGAAAAATAGTGGTTGTTGCAGGATTCCAGGGAATATCGGAATCGTACGACCTCACAACATTGGGAAGAGGCGGCTCGGATACGACAGCCGTTGCAATAGCTGCAAGACTTGGCGGGGTGTGCGAGATATATACTGATGTAGAGGGCATATATTCATTAGATCCAAGGCTCTACAGCGAAGCCAAGAAGCTTGAGGAGATAAGCTATGAAGAGATGGTGGAGCTTTCTGTTCTGGGAGCTAAGGTTATGCATTCAAGGTCGGTTGAACTGGCTCAAAAATACAACATACCAATATATGTGGGTATGAGCTGCAGCGATACTAAGGGAACTTATATTAGGGAGGTTAAGAACATGGAAAACAAACCAATAACAGGAATTGCAGTATCTGACGCCGATGTGGCGGTTACTTTGGAAAACATAAATTTTGACATAAATCTGCTCGCGGACATATTCGAGTCGATAGCCAACAAGAAGATAAACATAGACATAATAAGCCAGACGGCTCCGCTGCATGGGAAAGTCAACCTGTCGTTTACAATACCGGCAGAAGACCTGGACGAGTGCATAAATACTGTATCGAAATTTGCCGGACAGGAGGATATAATAGTAGATGAAGATATCACTAAGTTCTCTGTTGTTGGCATAGGCATGAAGACGACTTCGGGAGTTGCCTCCAAGATATTCAAGATATTCAAGGAAAACAGCATCCAGGTTAAGATGATTACAACGTCTGAAATCAAGATAACTTGCGCTATAAAGAGGGAAGACAAGAGCAAGGCTGTGGAAATAATAGCAAAGGAATTCAATCTGTAAGCCGGGAGAGGTGCTAATGATAACATTTGGAAATTACAGCGTGGAGGGCAACAGCCTATGCTTGCAGGGCAGGAAGCTTTCCGACATGGCAAGGGAGTACGGTACGCCCCTATACGTATATGATGAGGACTATATAAGGGACAATGCCAGACGCTTCAAAAACAGTTTCGAGAGAGGAAAGAATATTGTAACTTATGCCGGCAAGGCTTTTCTGACTCTTGAAATATGCAGGATAATGGCCCAGGAAGGGCTTTCCCTTGATGTGGTTTCGTCAGGAGAACTCTATACCGCTTGGAAGGCAGGCTTTCCTATGGAAAGAGTCCTCTTCCACGGAAACAACAAGACCAGGGAAGAAATTGAACTTGGAATCGAGCTTGGAATAGGCAGATTCGTAGCAGACAATTTCAGGGAACTCCGTCTCATAGACGAAATCTCGAGAAGCAGGGGCAAGGTTACAAGCGTAATACTCAGAATAACGCCGGGAATAGATGCCCATACGCATGACTACATCAAAACAGGCATGATAGATTCGAAATTCGGATTTTCAATAGTCGACAAGGAGTACATCAAGGCTGCCCAGTACGCGCAGGAGCTTGGGAATGTTGACCTTAAGGGCATCCACTGTCATATTGGCTCGCAGATATTCGACCTGGATCCTTTCTATGATGCTGGCGGCGTAATGCTGGGGCTCTACAAGGAGATAATGGATGAAACGGGAGCTCAGCTTGAGGAGCTGGACATGGGTGGCGGTTTTGGCTGCTACTATATAGACGGCGATAATCCTCTTGAAATAGAAGAATACGTTGAAACAATACTCAAGTCGGCTTCTGAAAATGCCGCCAGGCTGGGAATAAAGGAGCCGAGGCTTATAATAGAGCCGGGCAGATCAATGGTCAACAACTCTTGTGTTACGCTTTACAGTGTAGGGGCTATAAAGGAAATCCCGGGAGTTAAAAAGTATGTGGCGGTGGACGGTGGAATGGCCGACAACATAAGGCCGGCGCTCTACCAGGCCCAGTATGACGCAGTGCTGGCGGACAGAGTCGAGGATGACAGAGTTGAGACTGTAGCCATAGCCGGAAAAAGCTGCGAGAGCGGCGACATACTAATAAACGAAATCAAGATGCCTCTAATTGAAGAGGATGAGATACTTGCTGTGCTCTACACAGGTGCCTACGGCTATTCTATGGCCAGCAACTATAACCTCATCAGAAAGCCTGCAGTCATTTTTGTTTCAAAGAACGATGTAAAGGTTGCAGTCAGAAGGCAGACATACGAAGACATGCTAAAGGAACAACTGTAGTTGTACGCAACAGACCGCCGTCAGGCGGTCTTTGTTTTTAAATTATCTTTTATAGGCATGGCTTTTGTAATATAATATAATATAAATACACCAGTTTAATTTGTAGAAGATTAAAAATAATATATATGATATGGGAGGAATTGATATGAGTAAAGAGTTTATAAGCACAGTGAAGGCACCAGCAGCTGTTGGACCCTATTCTCAGGCTGTGAAGGCTGGGAACATGGTGTTCGTGTCAGGTCAGATTCCGTTTGTTCCAGAAACAATGGAGCTTGTTTCGGAAGATGTACAGGAGCAGACTGCAAGGTCGCTTGAAAATGTTGTAGCTATACTTGAAGCTTCAGGTGCTTCAATAAAGGATGTAGTTAAGGTTTCTGTTTTCATAAAGGACATGAATGATTTTGGCAAAATAAATGAAGTGTATGAAAAGTATTTCGGCGACCACAAGCCTGCAAGAGCTTGTGTTGAAGTGGCAAGACTGCCTAAGGATGTAAAGGTTGAAATAGAAGCTATAGCTGTTATTGGCTAATAAAGCACATACATATGACTGCCGAGTATATCGGCAGTCATAATATTATCGGCATGAGAGAGGGAAAATATGAAAAATTATAGTGTATTCGATGTAATAGGGCCGAGAATGATAGGTCCGTCAAGCTCACATACTGCAGGTGCAGCCAGAATAGCGCTGGCAGCTCGAAAGGTAGCGCATGAAAAAATAAAAAGCGTGAAGTTCTATCTTCACGGTTCATTCGCGCAGACATACAAGGGACATGGCACTGACAAGGCTCTTGTAGGCGGTTTCATGGGATTTGCAACTGATGATGAGCGCATAAGAAATTCTTTTGAGATTGCCAGGGAAAACGGACTTGAATTTGAATTCATCCCCACAAACCTGGGTGAAGAGCGCCATCCCAATACTGTCAAGGTTGTTATGACCAAATACGATGGTTCGACAATAGAAGTAATAGGAGAGTCAATTGGCGGAGGCAATATAAAGATAGTCGGCATAAACGGTCTTGATCTTGAATTTACAGGTGCATTCTCTACCTTGATAGTCAAGCAGTGGGACAAGCCGGGAGCAGCAGCACATATTACAAACTGTGTTGCAAAGAACAACATCAATATAGCTTTCATGAGAATTTACAGAGAAGAAAAAGGCGAGAATGCATACACAATAATAGAGGTGGACAACGGTATATCTGATGAAGTGGTAAAGGACATCAAACTGGAAACATCTATTATTCAGGATGCATTCATAATAAGGCTTTAAAAGGACTGAAAATTCGCACAATATCCAGTTAAGGAAAGGTGAATAAATTGAATTTTAAATCTGGAAGAGAATTACTTGAAAAGTGTACAGAAAAAGGCATAAGCATAGCTGAGGCGTGCATACTTAGAGAAATGGAGCTATACGGAAGAAGCAGAGAAGAAATCATAGCTGACATGGATAAAAGCTACAGAATAATGAGGAATGCAATAGAAAGAGGAGTTACGGAAGACCTTGTTTCAATGGGAGGCCTTATAGGCGGCGAGGCAAAAAAGCTAAAGATGAGAAGAGAAAGCACTCCGCCTGTTTGCGGCTCGATTGTGTCAAAAGCAATGGGAGCAGCAATGGGAGTGATGGAAGTAAACGCTTCAATGGGTCTTATAGTGGCGGCTCCTACGGCGGGCTCATGCGGAATACTTCCAGGCGCTCTTATTACGGCGGCAGACGAGTTTGGCAAGAGCGACGAGGAAATAGTAAAGGCGCTCTTTTCAGCTGCAGCTATTGGTGTGATAATAACAAGAAATGCAACGGTTTCGGGAGCTGAAGGCGGCTGCCAGGCTGAAACAGGAGCGGCTGCGGGCATGGCTGCAGCTGGGATAGTTGAGCTTATGGGTGGTACGCCGCTACAGGCTTTGGATTCCGCCGCTATATGCCTCAAGAATATAATGGGTCTAATATGTGATCCTATAGCAGGCCTTGTCGAGGCTCCATGCCAGAAGAGAAATGCGATAGGCGTTGCAAATGCGCTTATAAGCTCGGAGCTAGTGCTTGCAGGAATAGGCAGCATAGTTCCGTTTGATGAGGTTGTACAGTCAATGTACGAGGTTGGAAAAAGAATGCCTATGGAGCTTAGGGAAACAGCGCTTGGCGGCGTTGCGAGCTCTCCTACAGGATGCACTCTTTGCAGCAGGATATTTAAATAAAATAATACAACAAAAAAACTGTGGTTTCAGATTCTGATTCCACAGTTTTTTTGCTCTTTATTCTACAATCAACTAAACTGGCATAGCAGGCATGCTGCCCAGCAATGAATAGTGTCCGTAATTTGAAGCTTCATCTTCATTTTTTAAAGTGGCGGAGATTATGATATCAATTTCATACTTCTGAGAAATTTTATTAAGCTCTTCAAAACAAGGCTCGAGATTGCTGCAACTTTCAGACACGATTTTATTGAGGTCGTCAATATATATCCTTTCGATGTCGTAATCCTGGCTTATTACTCCTCTCAGAAATCCGGAAAAGTTGCCAAGGCTTCCTATTTCATATTCATTGGCAGGAATGAGGCGTATGCTCCTATGCAGGTCGTGAATATGCCTGTTGTCCTTGTCAATGTAAACCAGTTCCCCCTTGAGGTTTCCGATTTCATTGTTAGCCATGTCAATCATTTTCTTGGTTTTGCCAGAACCAGCCTTGTCCAAAAGCAATCTTATCATTGGAATCTCCTCCTTAATAATAAAGTTCATTGTTATTTGGATTCCCAAAATAATAAGACTTAAACATAAAAATATATATTTAGAACTTGAGCATGTCACTATATGTTGTCAATATCGTACGAAGCCCTTCTCCTTGCTCTCGATTTCTTTCTTCTTTTTTTCAGGTTGATGAATCTGATAATAAGACAAAGGCAAAACAGTGAAGCCAATAACAATGAAATGAACTTGGCTGCCTTCAGGCCTACTATCTTAAGCATAAGGTAGTCGAATTTCAAAGTTACGTCATTAAGTGCGACCAACTTGATTTTTGATAGCAGTGAATCATCCTTGTATATTTCTATATAGCCAATCTCGGTTCCTTTTTTCACAGGGAAGTCCAGCTTGTCGTGGAGCACTGTGTTGGTTCGAACATTGCTCTTGTCGAGTGTTTCGCCATTTTTAAGCATTATGCTGAAATTGCTCTGCGGTCCATACTTCAAACTGCCCTCGTTGGAGAGGAATATATGCTTTTCTCCTCTGGCCTCATCTTCTCCTATGACATTTTCAACGTGATAGTTATCCAGACCATAATCTATAAGCGTTCTGGAGTCAATATAGACGTTCCTCCCCTCAGCCTTTAAAACAACAGAAATGACATTGAGACCGTCCTTTGATGCCGATGTTACAAGGCAGTTTCGCGCTACATTCGTATAGCCTGTCTTTATGCCGTTTATCACATCGTATTTCAGCTTTACGCTGCTTCCCTTGTAGTCTATGGAGCTGTTGCTCCATAGGAATTTGTTTGTATTTCTGTACACCCTCCAATCAGGAGTTAGCTCGGTAGGGGGCAGGCTTACCTTTTCAAGTTTCACAGTTTTCCTGAAATCCTCATGCTTCATGGCCTCCTGTGCTATAAGGGCCAGGTCATAGGCGCTTGTATAGTGGTCAACGTCAGGCAGGCCGTTTGGATTGTTAAAGTGTGTGTCCTTGCAGCCTAGCTCTTTTGCCCTTTTGTTCATAAGGTCCTTGAACTTGTCTGTAGAACCGCTTATGTGGTTTGCCAGAGCTACTGCCGCATCGTTTGCCGAGCGAACGAGCATGAATTCAAGCAGCTGTCTTACTGTGAAGGTCTCGCCCTGTTTGACATACATGCTGCTGCCGTCTATGTAGCCGGGGTCATAGTCTATTGTCACAACATCGTCAAGGTTGCAGTTCTCAACTGTCAAAAGTGCTGTCATAATCTTGGTTGTCGAGGCCGGATACATCTTCTGATGGGCGTTTTTTTGGTACAGGATTTCTGTTCCGTCAGCATTTATAAGGACTGCCGATTCGCAGGTGAGCGCAAGCTCATCTTCGCCCTGCGAAAAAACAGTTATATTCGTTGATATGAAAACAATAAATGAAATAATTATGCAAAGGTATCTTTTCATGCAATACGCTCCCGTAAGTTTAATTTAGCATCATAAAGTTATCAAAAAACTAATAATAGTATAGCATAACATGGCTTAATGGGTAATAGGGAATAGGGGGTGATTATTATGAAGATAGAAAAGAAACATCTGTACGTTGTAATTTTGCTTGCAGCTGCTTTTTTGATAGTCTACGGTGCCAGGAGCAAGGGCTCCGAGTACATAGTCAGTCCGGAAAACGACAAGCGGCAAAGCATCGAGGCGGAAAATGAAATGGGAATCGAGCCCGCAGAAGACTATTCTGCCACGGTGAAGGTGTTCGTAAGCGGCGAAGTGGCAAACTATGGAGTAGTTGAAGTTCCTTATGGCGCCAGGCTTATAGATGCCGTTGAAAAGCTGGGCGGCCTTACGACTGATGCCGACATAAACAGGACTAATCTGGCGCAAAAGCTTGAAGACGGAAATCACTACGTAATACTGAAAATCGGAGAGGAGGCTTTAAATGCCGGCGCGAACCATAGCATGTCTAACTCTGGAGGAGGCGGGCCACAAAACGCTGACGGGAAGATTAACATAAACGCCGCTGACAAGACTGCTCTCATGCAGCTGCCGGGCATAGGGCCGGTGACAGCTGAGCGCATAATAGCCTACAGAGAGCAGGGGCAGGGCTTTAAAAGCGTAGAGGATATAATGAATGTTTCGGGAATAGGACAAAAAAAGTATGACGGCATAAAGGACATGATAACGGTAAAATGAAAATTTCTTTTGTTTTTTCAACATTATTTTCTATAGCAATATCATATCAGTGTATTTTTACGGATAGATAATTGTGATATACTCAAATGTGTTAGTTAATTGCGGAGGTGGAAATATGGAAAGCAGCAAGGACATAAAGCTCACGCAGATGGTAACAGCCTCGGGATGAGCAGCCAAGATTGGGCCGGAGGATCTGGCCAAGGCGCTTATAGGGATTCCCAAGATGTTCGACGAAAGACTTCTTGTAGGCTTTGATAAATCTGATGATGCGGCAGTATATAAATTGGACGACAACAAGGCGCTTATACAGACGCTTGATTTTTTTACGCCGATGGTGGACGATCCGTACCTGTTTGGTCAGATAGCGGCCGCCAACTCGCTCTCTGACGTGTATGCGATGGGCGGCAAGCCGATAGTAGCCATGAACATAGTATGCTTCCCATCGTGCTATGACATGTCGATTCTGGGCGAAATACTAAAGGGCGGAGCAGACAAGGTGATGGAGGCTGGGGCAATACTGGTTGGGGGTCATACTGTCGATGACAAGGAGCCCAAATACGGGCTTTCGGTCGCAGGACTTGTACATCCAGGCAGGGTGCTGGCCAATTCAGGGGCAAAGCCAGGGGACGCTCTCATACTTACAAAGCCCGTTGGCACGGGCATAGTAAGCACCGGCATGAAGGCCGACATGGTCAAAAAAAGCACCGTGGATGAGGTTGTAAAAATAATGGCACACCTCAACAAGTATGCCGCTGAGGCACTCGACGGCTTTGAGGTCAACTCGGTTACTGATATAACAGGTTTTGGCTTTCTGGGACATGCAGCTGAAATGGCAAAGGGCTCTGGAGTGACGCTTGAAATATTCTCTGGGGATGTGCCTGTAATGTCAGAGGCAGAGGAGCTCGCAAAGATGGGGATAATACCGGCGGGAATGTACAGGAATAAAAAATTCATCCAGAGCGATGTGCAGTGCGAGGGTGTGAGCGAACCTATAATGGATATCCTGTACGATCCGCAGACATCGGGAGGCCTGCTTGTATCGGTCCCACAGGAACATGCCGGGGCTCTGGCCGACAAAATGATAAGCTGCGGCAGCCTTGCGGCAAAGATAGTGGGCAGGGTATTGAGCAAGGAAGAAAAAAGCATAATAGTAATATAAGATGGGGCCTAGAGCCCCATTAGCTTTGCGCAGATGAGAAATTTGGAGCTTTTGGTGTTGGTAAGATTTTTCAAGTGTTATATAATCATATATATTGATAAAAGATTAAAGTGCAAAGGGGTGCAATAATACATATGGATAAAAAAACGCTTTTTTCAAAACTGCCTTCTGTAGACAAGGTCCTGAGCAATGGATGCATAATAGAGCTGGAAAAGGATTACCCAAGGAGCCTTATAGTAGAGGTGATAAGGGAGCAAATTGACATGGCAAGGAAAAAAATACTTGCACTTGCCGAGGGTGAACTGGAAGGCTTCGATATTAATGAGGAAATACTCATCAATGAGATAAAGGAGCATCTGAAGCTGAAATACGCCCTCAAACTCAAAAGGGTCATAAACGCCACTGGCGTTGTAGTGCATACCAACCTTGGCAGATCTCCTATGGCTGAGGAGATCAAGGAGGATCTTTGGCTTATTGCTTCAAGATACTCAAATCTTGAATATGACATTGAAAGCGGCAAAAGAGGCTCAAGATACTCCCACCTTGAGGATATAGTGAGAAAAATCACGGGAGCGGAAGACGTGCTGGTTGTAAACAACAATGCGGCCGCAGTGATGCTCGTGCTTGGGACTATGGCCCAGGGCAAGGAAGTCATAACCTCCAGGGGGGAGCTTGTTGAAATAGGCGGTTCATTCAGGATACCTAGTGTAATGGAGCAAAGCGGGGCAAAGCTGGTTGAGGTTGGCACAACCAACAAGACTTACGCATCAGACTATGAAGCGGCCATAACTGAAAATACAGGCGCTCTTTTGAAGGTGCACACAAGCAATTTCAGAGTCGTGGGCTTCACAAACACGCCAGAGCTTGAGGAACTAAGGGAAATAGGAGACAAGTACGACATACCTGTCATAGAGGACCTGGGCAGCGGCGTATTCATAGATCTTTCTAAATACGGCCTGTCATACGAGCCTACGGTAATGGATTCGCTCAGAAAGGGCGCTGACATTGTGACTTTCAGCGGTGACAAGATACTCGGCGGACCGCAGGCGGGAATAATTGTCGGAAAGAAAAAATATATAGAGAAGATGAAGAAAAACCAGATGACCAGGGCTCTTCGTGTCGACAAGTTCATAATATGCGCGCTTGAAGCCACGATGAGATACTATATCGAGGAAGAAATAGCCATAAAGAAGATACCTACACTTAGAATGCTTACATACACAATAGACGAAATAGAAGAAAAAGCGCAAAGGTTTCATGAAATGATAGGCAAACTTGGCATTCCGGCTGCAGTCAACATAGAAGTAGGCCATTCCCAGGTGGGAGGAGGCTCGCTCCCGCTTGAAAGAATAGAGAGCAGGGTTATATCTATTGTTCCTGAAAGCATGAGCGTGTCAAGGCTGGAAGAGAGCCTCAGGCTGAGCGAGGACCATATAATTGGCAGGATATACGACGAAAAATATATAATAGATGTCAGAACTCTCTTTGACGAAGAATACGAAATAATATGCAACCAGCTGAAAAACATCCTGGGATAGGGAGGATTTAATGAAGAATATAATTATCGGAACGGCAGGACACATAGACCATGGCAAGACGACACTTATAAAAGCCCTTACAGGCAAGGAGACAGACAGGCTGAAGGAAGAAAAGAAAAGGGGCATATCAATAGATCTGGGCTTTGCTAATTTTGACCTTCCAAGCGGAAAAAGGGCGGGCATAGTTGACGTTCCCGGCCATGAAAAATTTATCAAAAACATGCTGGCAGGCGTCCATGGAATGGACCTGGTCTTGCTTGTAGTATCTGCAGATGAAGGTGTAATGCCGCAGACTATAGAGCATCTTGAGATACTCAACCTCCTGGACATAAAAAAGGGGCTTGTAGTAATGACAAAATCGGACACTGTAGACGCTGAGTTCAAGGAGCTTGTAAAGGAAGACGTCATGGAAAAACTGGAAGGGACGTTCCTTGAAAACGCCGACATTGTCGAGGTGGACTCTATAAGCGGCACAGGCATAAAGGAGCTCACAGAGGAAATAGACAGGCTTACCGATGAGGTTGAGGACAAAAACATTGATGCAAACCCGAGGCTCAGCATTGACAGGGTGTTCAGCATAAAGGGCTTTGGAACTGTAGTTACAGGCACGCTCATAGAGGGCAAGATGAACCTTGACGATGACATGATGATATACCCGGGCGAGATAAAGACTAAGATAAGAAGCCTCCAGGTGCACGGAGAGTCTCAAAAAACGGCTTATGCAGGTCAAAGGGTTGCCATAAATCTGGCAAACGTAAGGGTGGAGGAAATAGAGCGAGGCGATGTTCTGGCAAAGCCAAACTCCATGCAAAGCTCCATGATGGTAGATGTCAAGCTTAAGCTCATCAAGAATTTGGACAGGGGCCTGAGATACTGGGACAGAATAAGGCTATACCACGGTGCAAAAGAAATACTCGGCAGGGTGGCTTTTCTTGACAGGGAAGAGCTTGCACCAGGTGAAGAGTGTTTCTGCCAGATAAGGCTTGAGGATAATATTGTAGCCAAAAAAGATGACCGCTTTGTCATAAGATACTACTCGCCTATGATAACTGTGGGTGGTGGTGCAATAATAGACACTAATCCAAAAAAACACAAGCGTTTTGACGAAGACGTGCTAAGCTCGCTCAATATGAAGGAAAGCGGGGACCTCCAATACGTTGTTGAAGAAAACATAAGGACGAACTCAAAGGACTATCCTGCGCTTAAGGAGATAGCCAAGACGCTAGGAGAAAACGAGGACATAGTGGCTGAAAACATCAAGGGCCTTGTTGAAGACGGGCGTGTTGTTGATATAAATGGTCTCTACATCCATCTTGAGCATTTCGAGCGACTCAAGCAAAAAATATGCGGTACGCTCGAGGAGTTCCACAAGGCCAACAGGCTTAAAAGAGGGATGCTAAAAGAGGAGCTCCGCTCAAGAGTCGAAAGCAAGCTAAAGAGCAAGGATTTTGACATTCTCCTGGACAAGGTCGCAGCAGGAGGAGACATAAGGATTGAAGAAAATCTGGCGTCTATAAGCGGCTTCAAAGTTGAATTCAGCGAAGCCGATCTAAAAATAAAGCAGGAGATTGAAGAGACTTTAAGGCAAGGCGGTTTCTCTCCTGAGCAGGTTGACGTAATAACGGGCGAGAGGCCTGAATACATTCAGGTGTTTGAGTCCATGGTGGGAGATACGGTGATAAGGGTTTCTGAAGACATAGTTTTCCATAAAGACATATACGAAAAGGCGCTGGAGCTTCTCAAGGCCCATATTCAAGAAAAAGGAGAGATTACGCTCGCTGAATTTAGAGATATGATAGGGGCGAGCAGGAAATACGCGATGCTTCTTTTGGAGGATTTCGACAGGAAGAGGATTACAAGAAGGATAGGAGAAAAACGCGTCCTCTCATAGGAACACAGCAGGGAACACGGGAATTAAAGAATATTAAGTAGGAGCAGAGGCGCTGCAACGTTATAAAAACTGCTCCGCCTCTGTTCCTATTACAAATAATAAAGCTGTCTATGCTTGTTATGAAATAAATTATAGACATTTTATATATTTGTGGGTTGAATATCAAAAAAGCTTATGATATAATAAGTTTTGTTCAACAAGAGAATTTGGGAGTAGATGGGTGCTGGTGTGCCCTCTGGTCTTCAAAACCAGTTCGGGGGGTTAAGAGCCTCCTGGGTGGGTTCGATTCCCACATATTCCCGCCAATTTAGAGCGCATAGCCCCAGCTAAATCGAATAGATATTGGCTGGGGTTTTTTCATTTAAATATTGGGAATGAATAAAAAAGTCTTTATTTATTCGCGATGGTGTTATAAAATTATCTTGTGCCTGCTCGGAGGTAAAACGTTTGCAGAAGCTTTCGATTCTACAAATTTATTTTTTGAAAGTTTGCTCGAAATGTTATAAAATAAGTAGTGGGCAGCAAAAAGTCGAAAAAGTTTGATTAGTTTGATTATTTAAATTAATCGGCTTTTACAATAAAAATAATACATAATAATCGAGGAGGCATAATAAATGAACGTTCTAGTAATAAACTGCGGAAGTTCTTCGCTAAAGTACCAGCTTATCAACATGCAAAATGAAGAGGTTCTTGGAAAAGGCCTTGTAGAGAGAATAGGAATAGAAGGCTCAAAGCTTACTCATGAGGCTGCTGGCAAGAAAATAGTAATAGAAGATCCTATGAAGGACCACAAAGACGCTCTTAAGCACGTGCTTTCGGCTCTTGTAGACAAGGAATACGGCGCTGTTGCTGACATGAGCGAAATATCTGCTGTAGGCCACAGGGTTGTTCACGGCGGAGAGAAGTTTGCAAGCTCTGTTCTAATAACTCCAGAAGTTATGGATGCTATAAAAGACTGTTCAGACCTGGCGCCGCTTCACAATCCAGCAAACCTTATGGGAATAGATGCATGTAAAGAGATACTTCCAAATGTACCTCACGTTGCTGTTTTTGACACAGCCTTCCATCAGACTATGCCAAAAGACTCATACCTATACGGACTTCCATACGAGCTTTATGAGAAGCACGGAATAAGAAAATACGGCTTCCACGGAACATCACACAAGTATGTTTCTGACAGAGCTGCATCTATACTCGGAAAAGACATAAAAGACCTTAAGATAATAACTTGCCACCTTGGAAACGGCGCGAGCATAGCTGCTGTTGAGTACGGCAAATCGGTAGACACTTCAATGGGACTTACTCCTCTTGAGGGCTCTATAATGGGAACTAGATGCGGCGACATAGACCCTGCCATTGTAAAGTTCATAATGGACAAGGAAAACCTAACAGCTGCTCAGGTTGATTCTCTTCTTAACAAGCAGTCAGGGATACTTGGAATGTCATGCATAAGCAGCGACTTCAGAGATGTTGAGAATGCGGCTAACGAAGGAAACGAGCTTGCTCAGGTTGCGCTTTCTGCTTTCGCTAAGAGAGTTAAGAAGTATATAGGCTCTTACATGGCTGAAATGGGCGGAGTAGACGCTATAGTGTTTACAGCAGGCCTTGGAGAAAACTCTATATCAATGAGAGAAGATATATGCGAAGGACTTGATGGTCTTGGCATAGTTATAGACAAAGAGAAGAACAACGTAAGAGGAAAAGAAACAATAGTAAGCACAGATGATTCAAAAGTTAAGATAATCGTAATCCCAACAAATGAAGAGCTTGTGATAGCTAGAGACACAGCTGCACTAGCAAAATAATTTGGACGAAATAATAAAAGGTGGATTTAACTCCACCTTTTTTATCTATCAAGTAAAAATACTTGACAAAGAACTTGCGAATTTGTATAATAAATTTGGCAATTTGTTGAGGTGAGTGCATGAAAAATATTAGCCTAGGAGAATTGAAGTCTAGAGAACTGGATATAGTATATCTGGATTTTGAAGAAAAAATAGACTCAATCGATATTGACGGCAGAAGAGTTAAGGTCACTGCGCCTGTGAAGGTAGAAGGCAGCATAGCCAATACCGACGAAGGCATGTATCTTGACTGCAGAATCATGACAGCAATAGAGGATTCCTGCAGCAGGTGCCTTACGAATATTCAGGTGGAGATAGATGCTCAGGCTCAAGGGTTCCTTGTTCACGAAGCTGAAGAGGAAGAGGCTCTTGAGGGAGAAGAGGATGTTTTCTTGTATGAAGGGGAAGTGCTCAACTTCCACAACATAATAAGGGACACGATAATCATCAACATCCCTCAGAAACTGCTCTGCAGCGATGAATGCAAGGGGATTTGCCCAGGCTGCGGAGTCGATCTGAACGTCGAGGAATGCAAGTGCAGCAAAGAGCAAAAGGATGAGAGGCTTACAGACCCTCGTTTTGAAAAATTAAAAGATTTGCTATAGAATTAATATTAGGAGGTAATACCAATGGCAGTACCAAAGCGTAAAACAGGAAAATGTGATTCACGTTCAAGAAGAGCGGCAAACATGAAGATGACGGCACCAGGATTTGTGGCTTGTCCTAATTGTCATGAACCAAAGATGCCTCACAGAGTGTGCCCAGAATGCGGACACTACAAAGGCAAAGAAGTAGTAGTTTCTGAATAAGTTTGGGAGGGCATGTAGCATAGTCTACATGCTTTTTTTTTACCAGACTACTGAAGATGCATTACCTGATGGTTTGTAGAGGTGAGTTTAGTGAGAAAAAAAAGAAAAAGCGAAAGACAAAGCGAACTCATAGAGATGCTCAAGGAAGATCCATTCTATACGGATGAGGAGCTTTCTGAATATTTCAATGTCAGCATACAGACGGTGAGGCTTGACCGGCTTACTCTTGGCATACCAGAATACAGGGAGAGAGTCAAAAAAATAGCCGAATCAAATGTTGAAAAAGTGACAACTCTGATTGGCGGAGAAATTGTAGGAGAGCTGGTGAATCTGGAAATAGGCAGTATAGGCATTTCCATACTAGAAACTACGGATGATATGATATACAGTAAATCGGGCATAGTAAAAGGTCACTACATTTTTGGTCAGGCAGAGTCGCTTGCGATGGCTGTCATTGATGCTCCCGCTGTGCTTCTTGGGGTTGCAAATATAAAGACAATCACCCCCATAAAATCTGGCGAGAAGCTTGTGGCAAAAGCTGAGGTTGCCAGGAAGCGCGGAAGAAAACATTATGTGCATGTAAAGATTAACAATCAGGCCCAGGAACAGGTGTTCAGAGGCAAATTCATATTTGACGAGCTTGCGGACAAGGAGGCATGAATTTGAAGATAGCTATAGACGGTATGGGCGGGGACCATGCACCTTTTTCTACAGTCAAGGGCATAGTTGATGCAATAAATGAGTATGGTGCTGATATTATTGTTACCGGCGACAAGGCTGTTTTGGAAGAAGAATTTCAAAAATACAGCTATGACAAGGGAAAACTTGAAATAGTACATACAACGCAGGTTGTAACTAATGATGACAAGCCTGTGAAGGCTGTTAAGGGCAAGAAGGATTCATCAATGATGGTTGCGCTTGAGCTAGTCAAAGAAAAAAAGGCTGATGCCGCTGTTTCTGCAGGCAATACTGGTGCTTTGCTCGCAGGAGGACTGCTGGTTATAGGCAGGATATCCGGGGTGGACAGGCCGGCTCTTTGCACTGCACTGCCGAGCAAAAAAGGATTTACGCTTCTTCTCGATGCGGGCGCGAACGCCGATTGCAAGCCGCTGAATCTATCTCAGTTTGGCATAATGGGTTCGATTTATGCCAAGCAGGTTCTCGGGGTCAAATCGCCAACAGTAGCTATAGTTAATGTCGGCTCCGAGGAAGGTAAGGGGAATGAGCTTACTAAAGCTGCCTATGAGCTTCTCAAGGATGAAAGTCGTATAAACTTTGTTGGCAATGTTGAAGCCAGGGAGATTCCGGAAGGCAAGGCTGACGTAGTGGTGTGCGATGGGTTTACAGGAAATGTAATACTTAAGCTCATTGAGGGTGTAGCTGATTTTATATTGGGTAAGCTCAAGGGCGTGTTCATGAGCGGCTTGCTTTCGAAGCTGGGAGCTCTGCTTGTCAGGGACGGTCTTAGGAGGATGAAAAGCGAGCTAGACTACTCGGAATATGGAGGAGCTCCATTTGTAGGCGTTGATGGAGCGCTCATAAAAGCTCATGGAAGCTCGGATGCAAAGGCGGTAAAAAATGCAATAAGATATGCGATGAAATATGTAGAGGGCAATGTGGTGGAGGAAATCAAGAATTCCCTTCATGGTGAATAGCTTGAAAAGCTAACAGTTGCAAAGGGTTGAGCCTAAAATATCTTGATTTTTATAGACATATAATATATAGTAGAAGTTAGTATCAGGTGCTAACACCTACTATATCAATTGCAAATTTATGAGTAATATTAATCTGGGAGCTGGTGAATTGAACAATATGAAAAAAGCTGGAATCATCGGGGTGGGCGGCTATGTACCTGAGAGGGTTGTAGACAACTTCGAGATGGAGAAAATAGTCGACACTACTGATGAATGGATAACCAGTCGAACTGGTATTAGGCAAAGAAGAATAGCATCAGACAGCCAGGCGACTTCCGACCTTGCGGTAGAAGCTGCCAGGGAAGCTCTTGATTCTGCAGGCATCAAGGCGGATGAGCTGGATCTTATTATAGTGGCAACTCTGACTCCTGATTCCAATATGCCCTCTACGGCATGTATTGTGCAAGACAAGATCGGCGCTACCAGGGCTGCTGCATTCGACCTTGGCGCAGCCTGCTCGGGTTTTGTATATGGACTTGTTACGGGAGCGCAGTTTATACAGACAGGCGCATACAAGAAGATACTTGTGATAGGCGCCGAGACCATGTCAAGGGTGCTCGACTGGAAGGACAGAAGCACGTGTGTTCTTTTCGGAGATGGCGCTGGAGCCGCAGTAATTGCGGAAGTAGGCGAAGACGAGGGAATCGCGTCGTTTGAACTCGGCTCTGACGGCAGTGGTGCGGAGTTTCTTATAATACCCGCAGGAGGTTCGAGAATGCCGGCTACCTGCGAGGTTGTACAGGAGAGGCTTAACTGTCTGAAAATGGCAGGCCCGGAAGTGTTCAAGTTTGCTGTGCGAGTAATGGCAGATTCCGCAAAGCGGGTAGTTGAGTCGGCAGGCCTTCAGATGAGTGATATCGATGTCATGATACCCCATCAGGCAAACACCAGAATCATTGAATCATCTTCAAAGAGGTTGGCAATATCGGAAGAGAAAATGTTTGTGAACCTTGACAAATACGGGAATATGTCCGGAGCATCCATACCGTTTGCACTATATGAGGCACACAAGAGCGGCAAGATAAAAAAAGGCGACAATGTGCTCATGGTAGGTTTTGGCGCTGGACTTACTTGGGGAGCGGCAGTCCTCAAGTGGAGTATATAGCAATTATGTTTTCAGTGGAGGTAGATAAATTTGAATAGGGTTTGCGAGATTTTAAATATAAAATACCCGATAATACAAGGCGGAATGGCATGGGTGGCTACGTCTGAGCTTGCTGCGGCAGTCAGCAATGCGGGAGGTCTTGGGATAATCGCAGCAGGAAATGCACCTGCTGAGGTAGTCAAGGAAGAGATTACAAAGATAAAAAAAATGACTGACAAGCCATATGGTGTGAACGTAATGCTGCTTTCACCTTTTGTGGATGAAGTCATGGAGGTAATATACAACGAAAAAGTGCCTGTAATAACTACCGGAGCAGGAAATCCAGCCAAGTATATAGACAAGCTGAAGGAGATTGGCACAAAGATAATACCTGTAGTGCCTTCGGTTGCACTTGCAAAGAGGATGGAAAAGTACGGAGTTGACGCCATAATAGCGGAGGGTACGGAAGCCGGCGGACATATAGGTGAGCTTACTACAATGGTGCTAGTGCCGCAGGTTGTAGACAGCGTGAGCATACCCGTAATAGCAGCAGGCGGAATAGCCGACGCAAGAGGAGTAGTTGCAAGCTTTGCTCTTGGAGCTCAGGGCGTTCAGATGGGAACGAGATTCGTGTGCAGCACTGAATGCACAGCGCACGATAACTATAAAAAAATGCTTGTAGAGGCCAAGGACAGGGATGCCATAGTAGCTGGAAGGTCAACAGGCCATCCCGTAAGATGTCTAAAGAACAAGCTCATGAAGGAGATGCTCCAAATGGAGAAGGAAGGAGCATCACTTGAAGAGATGGACAAAAAAGGAGTAGGCAGGCTCAGGATAGCAGTAAGAGAAGGAGACGTTGTCGGCGGCTCTGTAATGTCAGGTCAGATAGCAGGCATGGTCTGCGATATCAAGCCGTGCAAGCAGATAATAGATGAAATAATGAATGACACCCAAAGAGTTATAGAAGGTCTGAGGATATTATAGGAGGATTGCGATGGGTAAGCTGGCTGTAGTATTTCCGGGACAGGGCGCTCAATATGTAGGCATGTGCAAGGACATATATGAGTCTTTTGAAACGGCAAGAAGAATTGTTGACAAGGCAAATGAAATACTTGGTGTGGACATTAAGCAGCTCATGTTTGAAGGTCCTGAAGAAGACCTGAGACTCACAGAAAACACACAACCGGCCATACTTGTTCACAGCATCGCCATGTATGAGGTTTTGAAAGAAAGCCTTCCTCTTGAAATAAGTGCTGCTGCGGGATTATCTCTTGGAGAGTATTCAGCCCTTGTTGCAGCAGGCATATTTGATTTTGAAAAGGCAGTGCCGTTTGTCAAAAAAAGAGGTCAGATTATGCAGGATGAGGTATCGAGCGACAGTGGAACAATGGCTGCCATACTTGGACTTGACAGAGAAATTCTTGTGCAGGTTGTTGAGGAGTGCAAGAGCCTTGGTATAATTGAGGCGGCCAACTTCAACTGTCCTGGACAGATAGTCATATCAGGTGAGATGCGCCCTATAGAAGAGGCGGTGAGGCTCTGCAAGGAAAGAGGCGCAAAAAAAGCTGTAATGCTCAGTGTTAGCGGTCCTTTCCATACATCGATGCTTCTTGGAGCCGGAGAGAAACTGGGAAAGGAGCTCGAGAGCATAGACCTATCAGAAGGCAACTTTCCTGTGGTATCCAATGTAACCGGAGACTATGCAAGGCCGGGCGATGTAAAGGAGCTTCTTGTAAGACAGGTAAGCTCAAGCGTGCTTTGGGAGGATTCGATTTCCAGACTTATAGACGACGGATTCGATACATTCATTGAAGTTGGGCCGGGAAAAACTCTGACTGGCTTTATTAACAAGATAGCCAAGGCCAAGAAGGCTTCAGTTAGCGTTGACAATGTTGAAAATGTTGAAACGCTTCAAAAGCTTATTGAAAAAAGAGCCTGATTCTAGGAGGTTTTGAAATGATAGACATGAAGGGTAAAGTGGCTGTAGTTACAGGCGGTTCAAGAGGAATCGGAAGTGCAATTGCGCTTAAGCTGGCAGCCGCTGGAGCCGATGTTGCCATAAACTATTCCGGGAGTGAGGATAGGGCAAGGCTTCTCAAGGAAGAAATTGAAAAAATGGGCGCAAGGGCCATCATAGGAAAAGCTGATGTCTCAAGCCCTGAAGATGTAAAAGCGTTTTTCGAACTTGTGATGAACGAGTTTGGCAGAATAGACGTGCTTGTAAACAATGCCGGAATAACTAAGGATGCCCTCATTATAAAAATGAGCGAGGAAGACTGGGATAGTGTTATTAATGTCAACCTAAAAGGGGTATTTAACTGTACAAAGGCTGTAACAAGACAAATGATGAAGCAAAGATGCGGAAAGATAATAAACATATCTTCCATAGTCGGCATATCAGGAAATGCCGGCCAGGGCAACTATTGCGCATCCAAAGCCGGCGTGATAGGCTTTACAAAGGCCATGGCCAGAGAGCTGGCGTCCAGAAACATAAATGTCAATGCTGTGGCTCCAGGCTTCATAGCCACTGACATGACGGACGTCCTAAAGGACGACGTAAAGGAGTCCATGCTTAAGAGCATACCGCTTGGAAAATTCGGAGAGCCCGAGGATGTTGCCAATCTTGTGCTATTCCTGGCAAGCGACATGTCAAACTACATAACAGGACAGGTTATGAATGTAGACGGCGGGTTTGTGATGTAGACAAAACAGCAATTAGTCATTAATATTAATATATAGAAATTAGAACCAAAACATAAAATTTGAGGAGGAATATAAAATGGTATTCGAAAAAATAAAAGAAATAGTAGCTGAGCAGCTTGGTATTGATGAACTGGATACAATAAAAAAAGAAAGCTCTCTTATAAACGATCTTGAGGCGGATTCACTAGATGCTGTTGAGATAATAATGGCAATTGAAGACGAATTCGGCGTTGAAATTCCAGATGAAGATGCAGAAAAATTCAAATCTATAGGTGATATAGTAAGCTACGTAGAAGAAAACAAGTAGTCGGGGGTAAATTTAATGAAAAAAAGGGTAGTAATTACTGGAGTAGGATGTGTTACACCTATTGGCATAGGCAAAGATAAATTCTGGGATTCTCTTGAGAAGGGTGTCAGCGGTGTTTGCAAGCTAACCAGATTTGAAGCGCCGACACTTGCGACTCAAATAGCAGCCCAGATCAATGATTTTGAACCGACGAACTTTATCGAGAAAAGAGAAGTCAAGAAGATGGACAGGTTCACTCAGTACGCAGCAGCTTCTGCCAAGATGGCGTATGAGGATGCAGGGATAAAAGAAGTAAATGCCGAAAGAATGGGCGTTATAATAGGCTCAGGTATTGGCGGAATCGAGACTATGGAAGAGCAGCATACTAAGCTTATGGAAAAGGGACCTGGCAGGGTGAGCCCGTTCTTGATACCAATGATGATATCGAACATGGCAGCAGGTCAGGTGGCTATTATACTTGGAGCCAAGGGTCCTAACACATGTGTAGTCACTGCTTGTGCTTCTGGCACTCATTCAATAGGAGATGCTTTCAAGACAATACAAAGAGGAGATGCCGACGTTATGATATGCGGCGGTGCAGAAGCGCCGATAACGCCTCTTTCGATGGCGGGCTTTTGCAGCATGAAGGCCCTTTCAACAAGAAACGATGAGCCTCAAAGAGCTTCAAGGCCTTTTGACAAGGACAGGGACGGCTTTGTAATGGGCGAAGGCGCAGGCATGCTTGTAATAGAAGAACTTGAGCACGCGCTTAAGAGAAATGCAAGGATATATGCAGAAGTGGTTGGCTATGGCTCAACAGCTGATGCTTACCATATAACATCTCCTTCAGAAACTGGCGAAGGGGCAGCTCGTGCCATGAAGATGGCCCTAGATGATGCTGGTGCAAGCGTAGAAGAGGTTGACTATATTAATGCACACGGCACAAGCACTGAGTATAACGACAGATTTGAAACTCTTGCCGTGAAGTCAGTATTTGGAGAGCATGCATACAAGCTTGCAATATCATCAACAAAGTCAATGACAGGACACCTCCTGGGTGCCGCTGGGGCTGTCGAGGCTATAGTCTGTGCTATGGCCATACACAACTCATTCATACCTCCGACAATAAACATAGACAATCAGGATGAGGAACTTGACCTTGACTATGTTCCAAATGCAGGCAGAAAAGCTGATGTGAGAATTGCGATATCAAACTCGCTTGGATTTGGCGGACACAACGGCACTCTGGCTTTCAGAAAATACGAATAGACTGTTTGAAAAAAACACGCTGTTTTGGTATAATTATACCATAAGACAGTAAATGTTCTCGGGAGGATTGCCATATGGAAAATAAAGAGTATGGTCAGATCAAGATATCAGAAGATGTAATATCGACAATAGCCAGTCTTGCGGCATCCGAAATAGAGGGAGTTGCCGAGATGAGCGGAAGCATCACAGGCGACATAATCGAAATACTCGGAAAGAAAAACCTAGGCAAAGGTGTTAAGGTTGTCGTTGAGGAAAACAAGGTGTATATCGATCTTTTCATACTTACTGAACACGGGGTGGTCATTCCTGATGTAGCATGGAAGGTTCAGGAAAATGTGAAAAATGCAGTTGAAAATATGACAGGGCTGGATGTGAAACAAGTCAACCTGCATGTTCAGGGAATAAGTTTCAAAAAGGAAAGTGTTCAGGAAAATATACAGTAAAAATATTAACCCTCTGAAATTTCAGAGGGTTAATTGTGCTTTAAAGTAAATGGAGGGTTTTGATGAGCAGGAAAATAAGCAGAGATATGGCAATGAAGCTTGCATACCAGATGGAAATAAGCAAGGATTTTAGCATTGAGAATGTTGACGCCTTCATAGCCGAGAATGAAAATGAGAATGCGGAAGCGGAATTCATCAGGGATATTGGAATCAAGCTAGTAGATAACAAGGAGACTTTGGACTCGCTGATTTCGAAATATTCGAAGGGTTGGAGCATAGTAAGGATTTCGAAGATTGACCTGAGCATTCTCCGTGTGGCAATTGCTGAAATGCTTTACAGGAAAGATATAAGCAAAAGCATTTCAATAAATGAGGCAGTCGAGCTTGCCAAGACATATGGAGGCGAGAACTCTCCGGCGTTTGTAAACGGTGTTTTGGGAAGTGTCGCCAATGAAATCGAAGAATAAAATAATACTAGGAATAGACACAAGCTGCTATACGACTTCTATAGCAGCTATAAATTTAAATGGCGAACTCATGCTAAGTAGAAAATCCGCGATAAAAGTAAGAGCAGGTCAAAAGGGAGTAAGGCAGTCGGAAGGAGTATTCCAGCACATAAACAACCTTGGTGAGCTCTTTGGCAATATACGCACTGAAATTGGAGATGGCGAAATTGTGGCGGTTTGCGCGTCAAGCAGGCCAAGACCTGTAGACGGCTCGTATATGCCTGTTTTCAGCCCCGGATACAGATTTGCGCAGTCGCTTGCTGGCATCACCGGCGCAAGCCTATATGCGACTAGCCACCAGGAAGGCCACATAAGGGCAGCCAAATGGGACAGCGGGCTGGATGCGGATAGCTTCATGTCAATACACCTGTCTGGGGGCACAAGTGAAATACTGCTTGTAAGTTCAAAAACTGCCGGGTATGAAATGGAAATAGTTGGAGGAACAAGAGACATCAGTGCGGGGCAGCTCCTTGACAGAATAGGTGTAAGGCTTGGGTATGATTTTCCATGCGGCAGAAGGATTGATGAAAATGCGCTCGAGTTCGACGGAGAAACGCCCAAACTCAAGATATCGCATGATAAGGGATACATTAATCTGTCGGGCATAGAAACCGCTATTTACAAAATAATAGACAGCGCCGACAGCGGCAGAGACATTGAAAAGCAGGTTTCATATATGGCCATGGATGCAATATCCAACAAGCTCTACAGGGCCCTATCGCACACAGCAAAGAGCCATGGCTGCAGCGATGTGCTCTTTGCCGGAGGCGTCTGCTCGAGCAGATTCCTCTCGAGCAGACTAAGTGACATGCTCAAGGTCGAGGGAATAAGAACTTACTGGTGCAGGCCGGAATATGCCCAGGATAATGCAGTTGGGGCGGCTCTGATAGGTTATGATATTTACCAGAATGAACATGGGGATGAATAGGATGAAACTTAGGGCTCTTTCGGTAAGCCACGTCAATTCGTATATAAAAAAGCTAACAAGCAACGATCCCATACTATGCAACATAAGAGTAAAAGGCGAGATATCCAACTTTAAGGCGCATGCCAGCGGAAACATATATTTTTCGCTCAAGGATGAGGAGTCAAAGCTCAGATGTGTGATTTTCAGGGAGTATGCCGGAGAAATCCCGCAGGAGCTTGAAGAGGGCATGAGCATTACAGTCGGAGGAAGCATAACGCTCTATGAGAAGGATGGCCAGCTCCAGATGTACGTAAGAACCGTAGAAGTTGAAGGAGTCGGCGAACTGTATGCCAAATTTCTAAAGCTCAAGGAAACTCTTGAGAAGGAAGGCATATTCGACATGTCAAGGAAGAAGACGCTGCCCAAGTATCCATCAAAGGTCGGAGTTATAACATCGGAGTCTGGAGCAGTAGTAAGGGACATAATAAATGTAATAGCCAGGAGATTTCCAAAGGTCAATGTTGTGCTTTACCCAGTGGCTGTGCAAGGCGAAGGGGCAGCCGGGCAAATGATAAAAGGGATTCAAATTTTGAATCAACTGGGCAACATTGATGCTATAATATTAGGTAGGGGCGGAGGCTCGATGGAGGAGCTCTGGTCGTTTAATGACGAAGCTCTGGCAAGGGCGATAGCAGCTTCGGATGTGCCTATTGTTTCGGCAGTTGGACACGAGACCGATTTTACAATAAGTGATTTTGCAGCCGACATGAGGGCCCCGACGCCATCAGCCGCGGCCGAGCTGAGCGTTCCATCGCTCGTTGAAATCAACTATAGGCTTGATAGCATACAAAATAAGATATACGGCGATATGAAAGGCCTTATGGAAAAGAAGCTGGCTGAGCTTTCAAGGATAGAGGGGAACAGCTTATTCAGGAGGCCGTACAGTCTGCTTGACGAAAGAATGATTGCTCTGGATGCTGCTTTCACGAGCATCAATTCAGATATAAACCGGAAGGTGAAAGGCATGGGCGAGAACATCGAACTTACCGGAAGAAACCTGTTCAATCTGAATCCGCTTTCCATACTGTCAAGAGGCTATGCCATAGTCCATAAGGATGGTCTTCTCGCAGGCAGAGTCGGCGGCCTTAATGAGGGTGAAACTGTCAAAGTGAGATTTTGTGACGGTACTGCTCAGTGCACTGTCGATAAAATAACAAAGGACTGATTACTTTATGAGCAAATATAATTATGAAACTGCTTACGAAAAGCTTGAAGAAATAATGAAAACGCTCGAGGCGGGAAGCCTTCCGCTTGATGAATCTCTCAGACTGTATGAAGAGGGCATAAAGATGTACAGAATATGCAGCGGACTTTTGGAAAAAGCCCAGCTTAAAATAGCAAAGCTTGTGGATAAAGACGGAGAATGGATTGAAGAAAATTTTAATGTTCAGGAGGATTAACATGGACTTCAAAATAGAGCTTGGCAATAGGCACAGCTTCATAGAGGACAATCTTAAAAGCGCAATACCTAAAGTGCAGGGGCCGCATGGAATACTTTTTGATTCAATGGAATACAGCCTTGCGGCAGGCGGCAAAAGACTAAGGCCTATGCTCCTTTTGGAGGCATGCAGAATAAACGGCGGGGACATAGAGAAGGCTATGCCGTTCGCATGCGCAATAGAGATGATACACACTTATTCGCTCATACACGACGACCTGCCTGCTATGGACGATGATGACCTCAGAAGGGGAAAGCCAACCAACCATAAAGTGTATGGCGAAGGAATAGCAGTGCTCGCAGGTGACGGACTCCTGAATTATGCATTCGAGACAATGCTTGAAGCCTCAGTAAATAGCGGAGAAGACTGCATGAGGCATGTAAGAGCAGCCAATGAAATAGCAAAGGGCGCAGGAGTTTTCGGCATGATAGCCGGACAGACAGCCGATCTTGAGTCTGAAGGCAAGAGAGTGGACGAAGCTACTCTTGAATTCATACACATGAACAAGACGGCACAGCTCATAATAAGGCCCATGAGGGCGGGAGCCATACTCGCCGGGGCAAGCGAAGAAGCCCTGGAGGCAATAACTGAATATGCAAAAAATATTGGTCTGGGATTTCAGATAGTAGATGACATACTAGATGTCATAGGGGATCAGGAAAAGCTAGGCAAGAATGTTGGCAGCGACATTGAAAAGGAAAAATCCACATATCCTTCGATGTACGGACTTGAGGAATCGAAGCGAATTGCATTCGATAAAATTGCAAAAGCTAAAGCTGCAATATCGTTTTTTGGAAGCGAAGCTGAATTTCTGTTGGGACTTGCAGACTACATTACAGACAGGGAATTTTAGATTTAATATAGATAGAGAATTTTGATGGGGGGACTCCTATAGTGTCTTTTTTCAGAGATGTTGTCAACAACCAGGTTTTCATAATTTCAGTAACGGCCTGGTTTATTGCGCAGGTAATAAAAGTGCTGCTTACTTTATTTTTTGAAAAAAAACTTGATGCTTCGAGATTTGTCGGTTCCGGCGGAATGCCAAGTTCGCATTCGTCATTTGTGACAAGCCTTGCCACTGCAATAGGAATTTTAGAGGGTTACGATTCCGATATGTTCGCCATGGCTCTTGTATTGGCTCTCGTAGTAATGTATGACGCTGCAAATGTCAGAAGAGCTGTCGGCAAACAGGCAAAGCTGCTCAATGTTCTGGTGGAGGATATACACAAGCTCTTTGAGGATATCAACCAGCATAAGAAGATATATATTGAAAAAAGGCTTAAGGAGCTGATCGGACATACTCCTATCGAAGTTCTTTCAGGAGCAGTGCTTGGAATAATAGTGGCAAATTTAATGATTTGAAAAAATTGCTAGGTTTTGGTATAATGACTCTTTAAGGGTGATGCAGTATCCTAGTCAGTCATTGCAGTCTGGAAGGCGGGGCTAAAAATCCGTCGAAGGGCACATCGATGAAGTTCCTTGTTTTGGCTTCTGACGCCCAGTCGGGGGTCATTTCTGGGAGTAAGGAGTAGGGGGCGATCTGCAATGGCATGCAGGCGTAGACCCTCGCTTCGCGGAGACCGGTCCGCAAGGCCGGAGAAACCTGCTGAAGGTCTGAAAAGGCTGAAAGCAGCGTAGCCTGCCTTGAGTGGGGTGGGGAGATAAGCAGATCAGGTTTGTTCCTTCTGAGCTCTAAGGAATGAATCATCGCTGCTTGAAACCCATCCTGCAAAAGAGGCTAAGGACTGTGATGGCTGTTGAGGAAAACTCCTAGGCTGAAGGGCAGGCTGGGGATTGCAGTGCGGACTAAGTGGTGATCCAGTTTTGCATCTGGTGACAATGCTAAAGAGGCTTTAAAGGGAAACCGCTATCTTGGCGACAGGTAGTAGCCTCTTGGGAAATCCTACTGGACCTAAGCCGTAAGTTTTATCCAGCCGGCCATCACCCTTTTTAATAAACAAGCATTGTAATCCTAGTATTTTAAAATACTAGGATTAACTTTATAATATAGATTAAGGCTGTAAGATTGAATTGCCGGAACAAAGAAGGTGTTATATTTGGGCAAAAGCCACAGCTTATTGAGCAATTTAAAATGGGCAGTTTCCATAGGAATAGTCAGTTTTTTTATAGCGGTATTCATGAGCGTGATATCCGAAACCATACTCAGGCATGCAAGCATAGTAATAGCATTCTGCGTTCTGGTTGTAATAATATTGATAGGCGTGTTGTTTGATGCCGTGGGAATAGCGGTTGCAGCGTCTACTGAGAAGGCTTTCCACTCGATGGCGGCAAACAGGGTAAAGGGAGCCGGCACAGCAGTAAAGGTTGTAAGGAATGCGAGTGCAGTCTCGAGCATATGCAACGACGTCATAGGTGATATATGCGGCATAATAAGCGGCGCGGCTAGTGCCATAATAATAGCGCAGATAGCCGTTACGTACGACATAAAAGACGCCACTATAATGAGCATATCCTTGAGCGGTATTGTCGCAGCACTTACGATAGGCGGCAAGGCTCTGGGTAAGGAGTTTGGAATAAAAAAGTCTGACCTTATAGTTTTTGAATTTGCCAAGCTGCTCTATCTGATTGAAAGTGTGTCTGGCGTGGAATTGTTGAAAATAAAAAAGAATGCTAGAAAGAAAAAGGGGTAGAAACCGGAATGTACAAGCATTTGAATAGCATACAGAGTCCTTCGGATATAAAGAAAATGAATCCTGAAGAGTTGAAAGAGCTTTCAGGAGAGATAAGAAAATTTCTGATTGAAAAGGTCTCAAAAACAGGCGGACATTTGGCTTCAAACCTGGGCATAGTGGAAATAACTCTTGCACTGCACTACTGCTTCAACACTCCGGAGGACAAGTTCGTATGGGATGTTGGGCACCAGTCATATGTGCACAAGATGATAACAGGACGAAGGGACGGCTTTGACGGCCTGAGGCAGCACGACGGACTCAGCGGCTTTCCCAAAAGATGCGAAAGCGAGCATGACGCATTTGACGTGGGACACAGCAGCACTTCCATATCTGCGGCGCTAGGAATGGCGGTGGCCAGGGATTTGGAGAAAAAGAGCAATTCGGTAGTGGCAATAATCGGAGACGGCGCGCTTACTGGGGGCATGGCTTTCGAGGCTCTCAACCATCTGGGTCATGTAAAGTCGGATATGATAGTAATATTAAATGACAATGCCATGTCTATTTCAAAAAACGTGGGCAGCTTGTCCAACTATCTCTATAAGCTGAGAACCCATAAGGCGTACAATACATTTAAGGGTGAGGTTCAAGGTATAATAAGGTCAATCCCCAAAATCGGCGGCAGGGTATACAAGACAGCACTGAGAGTCAGGGACGGCATGAAGTATTTTATGCTTCCGGGAATATTTTTCGAAGAAATGGGCATAAAATATTTTGGACCTGTAGACGGACATGATATAGAGGAGCTTACAAAGCTTTTTGAAAGCGTGAAGGGTATCAAGGGTCCGGTGCTCATACATGCAATAACAAAAAAAGGCAAAGGGTATGCCCATGCAGAGAATCACCCAGACAAGTATCACGGCGTGGGCAGCTTTGACATAGAAAAAGGGGTTCAGCCATCGGCTGCCAGGACATATTCCGATGTTGCAGGCGAAAAGCTCCTCCAAATGGCAAGACAGGACAAACGCATAGTGGCAATTACCGCCGCAATGCCTGACGGTACGGGGATGAGGAAGTTCAAGGATGAGCTTCCAAGAAGGTTCTTCGATGTTGGAATAGCCGAAGGACATGCGGTGACGTTCTGCGCAGGACTTGCGGCAGGCGGGCACAGACCGTTTTTTCCGGTGTACTCGACTTTCTTGCAAAGGGGATTCGACCAGATAATACACGATGTCGCCATGCAAAAGCTCCCGGTTACTTTCCTGCTGGACAGAGCTGGAATCGTGGGCAATGACGGAGAAACCCACCATGGAGTATACGATCTTAGCTATCTGGGGCTTGTTCCCAATATTGTCACCATGGCCCCCATGGACGGCTTGGAGCTCGAGCAGATGCTTGAGTTCTCAATGACTCTGGACATGCCGGCAGCAATAAGGTACCCAAGAGGCAATGCCTCGGCTGCAGCTTTCAGCAGAAGTGAGCTGAGGCTTGGGAGATGGGATGTAATTAAGCAAGGAGAAGAAATAGCCATAGTTGGAATTGGCAAAGGTGTGGAGATAGCGCTTGAAGCGTCGGAACTGCTCGAAAACAAAGGCATGAAACCAGCTGTAATAAATGCCAGGTTCTTGAGCCCTATGGACATGGAATATATAAGCTCCATAGCCGGAAAGTTCAAGCATATATTTACAATCGAGGATAATGTTCTGAGCGGAGGGTTTGGCAGCAAGCTTAAATGCATGCTTTCAGATTTGATTCCGGAACTTAGGATAACAAATATAGCCTTGCCAGACAAATTCATAGAGCATGGGAATACGGAAATATTGCTGCACAAATACGGTTTGGACGCACAAAGCGTATCCGACAGGATATCAGGCTGTACGCCCGGTTCTCAAACAGGGAAGGATTTGCAATGAAGAAAAGACTTGATGTATTGGTTTACGAAAAGGGGCTTGTGGATTCCAGAGAAAAGGCAAGGGCCACAATAATGGCCGGGATTGTCTATGTAGACAATCAGAAGGCGGAAAAGCCGGGGATGCCGGTGGATGAATCGGCCACTATTGAGGTAAGAGGCAAGTTGATGCCGTATGTCAGCAGAGGAGGCCTTAAGCTCGAAAAGGCGCTCAGTGCATTCGATATTGATTTAAGAGAGACTGTATGTATGGATGTTGGAGCTTCCACAGGCGGATTCACTGACTGCATGCTTCAAAACGGAGCCACGAAAGTCTACTCTGTAGACGTTGGTTACGGGCAGCTGGCTTGGAAACTCAGGAGTGATGAGCGTGTAGTATGTATGGAGAGGACGAATATAAGAAACGTAACTCCGGAAGACATTGCAGACAAGATCAATTTCATATCAATAGACGTATCTTTTATTTCGCTTAAGCTGGTAATACCTGTAGTAAGGCAGCTGCTTGACGAAGGAGGCTGCATAGTTGCACTGGTCAAACCACAGTTTGAAGCTGGTCGTGAAAAAGTTGGAAAAAAAGGCGTAGTCAGGGACAGAAATGTCCACAGAGAAGTGGTGAGCGAAATAGCAGGGTTTGTGCAGAAGGTAGGCTTCGAGGTTTTAGGCATAGATTATTCGCCTGTCAAAGGGCCAGAAGGCAATATAGAGTATTTGCTTTACATTAAAAAATCTGAAAACCATACCATAAATGATTTGGATAGTTTGGTAAATGAGATAGTGGAAATGTCACATTCAGATTTAGACAATTAATGTAACCCAGCCAAAAAGGAGGATTCGATTTTGAAGTTATCCAGACATTCTCAAATTTTAGAACTTATCAAAAATAAGGAAATTGAAACTCAGGATGAACTTGCGCTCGAACTGAAGACAATAGGTATAAATGTTACGCAGGCAACCGTATCAAGGGACATAAAGGAGCTGAAGCTTGTAAAGGTCCTAAGCCCAAGCGGCAAGTACAAATACACTTATCTCGAAAAGGATGACAAGAAATCTTCAGACAGACTTATCAGAATCGCTAAAGAGACTCTAATGTCCATGGATTTTTCTGAAAACATAATCTGTCTAAGAACGGTCAAAGGAGCAGCTCCAATAGTGGCTCACGCTATAGACAGCCTTGAGCTTGGAGAGATAGTTGGTACTGTAGGCGGAGTGGATACAGTGTTTGTACTAGTAAGAGACAAAAAAGACATGGACCACATATTGGAAAGATTTAAAAAGCTGCTTTAAGCAGGCTGAAAGAGGGATTTGGATATGATCCTAGAGCTCTATGTGAAGAATTTCATACTTATTGATGAGACAAGGCTGAGATTTGAAAACGGTCTCAATATATTGACGGGAGAAACGGGTTCTGGTAAATCGATTATTCTCAATGCACTTCAGCTGTGCATGGGCGAAAAATGGGACAAGGACTATATAAGAAGAGGCGAAAAAAGCTCTGTAGTAGAGGCCACCTTCCATATTGAAGGCATTGAGCTCAGGGAAGAGTTTTCCAATATGGGATTTGACTGTATGGAGGATGGAATTATAATCATAACCCGCGAAATAATGGAGGACGGCAAAAGCATAAGCCGTATAAACGGAAGGAACGTTAAGGTAGCCCTTCTCCGCCAGATATCGGATAAGATTATAGACATACACTCGCAGCATGAAAGCCACGAGCTTTTCAACAAGGAGCGATATGTCGGATACCTCGACAGATATGCAGGCAAGCACCTGGGGGAAGTCATGCATTCCTACAGGAGGCTTTACAGCGAATATAGGGATATAAAGGCGCAAATCGGCAAGCTGGCACAGGGCGAGAACGAGCTCCAGGCACAAAGGGATATGGACCTTTTGAAATTTCAGATAAATGAAATTGAGGAAGCCGGAATAGACAAGGATGAGCTTGAGCAGATAGAAAAAGAGCTTGAGCTAGCAAGAAACATCGAAAACATTCAAAAGAAGCTCTTGTCATGCTACTCGTCATTATACGCGTCTGAGTACAACATTACTGACATGATTTCAGCAGTAATGCGCGACATGGGTGAAATATCAGCCTACGACGATAAGCTGGGCAGATTTGCAGCTGCGGTCGAGGATATTTACTACAGAATAAGTGATCTGTCTAAGGATATCAGACGCTACAGCGAAGGGATAAGCCTGGACGAAGAGAGGCTGAACGAGCTTGATTCTAGAATATCTCAGATAAACAGCCTCAAGCGAAAATACGGCAATACGGCAGATGAGATACTAGAGTATCTTGGCGAAATAAAACAAAGGCTCAGCGAGCTGGAAAACAGGGACGAGATGGCTGAGCGACTCAGAATTGAACTGGGCCGTAAAACTGAAGAACTTGAAGTGCTTGCACTAGAGCTGAGCGGACTGCGAAAGAAGGCGGCTGAGGATTTCGCCCAAAAGCTGCGCAAGGAGTATAAGTCGCTTAACAGCAGCTATGTTGATTTCGAGATTGAATTCTCGCAAAAGGATACTTTCACCGAAACAGGCAAGGACGATGTGGCCTTCATGGTCTCCTTCAATCAGGGAGAAAAGCTCATGCCGGTTTACAAGGTGGCCTCGGGCGGCGAGATTTCAAGATTCATGCTTACGCTTAAAAACATAACTACTCAATTTGAACCTGTAGAAACCCTGGTGTTTGACGAAATCGACACAGGAATCAGCGGAATTGCAGCTCAGGTTGTAGGCAGCAAGCTCAAGGAAATTTCAAGGATAAAACAGGTCATATGCATTACGCATCTGCCGCAAATAGCTGTCAATTCAGATGCTCATTTCAGCATTGAAAAGGTGACAAAGGGCGATGCTGTTGTTACAAGGATAGAAAAACTCTCACTGGATGGAAAAATAAGCGAGATAGCCAGACTTATAGGCGGAATGAACATAACGAAAACGACACTGCAAAATGCCAAAGAAATTCTGGGGGTAGCCTTGGATTCACAGGAGGCTGAAAATGGGGATGAGAAATAGCAAGGTTAGAGTTGCAATAGCTGATGACAACAGGGAATTCTGCCAAATAATGATTGAGTGCCTGTCAGAGCAAGAGGAAATTGAAATAATCGGCGTTGCAAATGACGGTATGGAGGCGGTCGAGCTGGTAAATCAGAAAAAGCCCGATTTGCTCCTGCTGGACATAATAATGCCATATCTTGATGGTTTTGGCGTTATCAAAAGAATTAAGGCAAGCTGTAAGGATTACAGTCCAAAGATAATCGTCATATCAAATATAGGTCATGAGAGCATAGCCCAAAAGGCTATGCAGCTTGGAGCCGAGTATTATTTGATAAAGCCGTTTTGCTCAGATATGCTATGCGAGCTAATAATTCAAATTTCGAAGGATGAATTCAAACCCGGCAGGCAGTATCTGCAGCATGAAGGCATGCGTGTGCTCCAGGAGCAGTGTGCAGGGAGCGTTGAAAATGAAATCACAAACTTACTTCATGATATGGGAATACCGCCTCATATAAAAGGATATTTGTACCTTGGCGAGGCAATAAGAATGGTTGTACATAAGGTGAACCTATTGAGCGGCGTAACAAAGGAGCTTTACCCCAAGATAGCACTTACATACGGCACTACGCCCAGCAGGGTAGAGCGTGCAATAAGGCACGCAATTGAGGTATCATGGAACAAGAGGAGTTCGGAGACTGTCGAGCAGCTCTTTGGAGCACAGGCAAAAATGAAAAGGAGCAAGCCTACAAATTCCGAGTTCATAGCCACAGTCGCAGAAAAGCTGAGACATGATATATAGAGATATGCGGATTTGTATAAAAATAATTTAAATTGGTGAATCCCCTGTATTAATTGCAGTTAAAGTGGGTAGAAATGTAATAGAAAGCATTTAATCACTTAAATAGGGGGTTGAGACTATGACATTCGTTAATAATCCAGCTATAGGACAAAGTCACTTCAAGGAAGAACACAAACTGCAAAAAGAAACATCAAGAAAAAAATATGAAGAGGAAAAAAAGGAGATTGAAAAAGAGCTCCATGAAAATAAGATAGAAGTAGAAAAGCTTCTAAATGAGGACTTTGAATATTGCGACGAAAGAAATGAGTATGGCAACTATTTTGTCAGATTCAAAAAAAGCGGTGAAGACAGCTACAAGGAGCTCAAATTCGAATTCGAAGAGAATTATATGCACCTGAAGCATATGTGGAAAGCGGAAGAAGAATAAAACAAAAAAATCCTGCCTGATGGCAGGATTTTTTTGTTTTAGTTAGTTGCTGGAGAGCATGATTAACTTTTATACATCGCGTTTACCTTTACATAGTCATAGCTAAGATCGCATCCCCAAGCTGTTGCCGAATGCTCACCAGCCTTAAGGTCGACGGTAATGTTTACGTACTTGCCCTGAAGTATTTTTTGCGCATCATCCTCGCTAAAGTCCACTTCCATGCCGTTCTCGGCAATCTTGATCTGTCCTGATTCGTTCTTGAAGTAGATGTCGACTATGTCGGGATTGAAATCGGCTCCCGAATAGCCAATAGAGCACATTATTCTTCCCCAGTTTGTATTGTTGCCAAAGAAAGCAGCCTTTACGAGATTCGAGGAGATTACAGATCTGGCACACAGTCTGGCTGTCTCGAGTGAAGGAGCATTTATAATCTGAGCCTCGAGCAGTTTTGTGGCGCCTTCGCCATCGGAAGCTATCATCTTGGCAAGCTCTGTATTTACATAGTCGAGTGCTTTCTTAAACTCGAAATAATCGTCTGATTCTGAAGTTATCATCTCGTTTCCTGCAAGTCCGTTGGCAAGAACGAATGCGGTATCGTTTGTGCTGGTGTCCCCGTCCACCGAGATCATGTTGTAGGAATCGTCAACGCTTGACTTGAGAGCCTTTGATAGCATCTGCTTGTTTATGCAAACGTCAGTTGCTATGAAAGAAAGCATGGTGCCCATGTTAGGGTGTATCATGCCCGAGCCCTTGGCCATGGCTCCTATAGTCACCATCTTTCCGCCTATGTTTAAGCTTACAGCAATTTCCTTTGAGAAGGAATCTGTAGTCATTATCGACTGGGCTGCATCGCTTCCGCCATCTTCAGAAAGTGCGCTGCAGGCATTTTCAATGCCCGTGAGCACCGTATCCATAGGCAGCTGGATGCCTATTATTCCAGTTGAAGCTACTAGGACATTTTTGGCATCTATGCCAAGGCATGCAGCTGTCTTTTCAGCCATGGCTACAGCGTTGGCCATGCCCTGCTCACCAGTACACGCATTTGCATTGCCGCTGTTTACTATTATAGCCTGCGCCGTTTCGTTTTTTATGTTCTCCATGTCAAACAGCACTGGGGCAGCCTTGACCACGTTTGATGTGAATGTCGCGGCAGAAACCGCAGGCACGCTGCTGTATATTACGCTCATATCTTTTTTGTTCTTTTTAATGCCGCTGGCAATTCCTGAAGCTTTGAAACCTGGTACTGAAGTTACACCTTTGCTTGTCAATATATCCATTGTTTCATCTCCTTTCAAGACTATGGGAATGTTGGGGCAAAATTTATGCCCGTTTTTTCATCAATTCCAAAAATGATATTCATATTCTGGACAGCCTGGCTGGCTGCGCCCTTCATAAGATTGTCTATAGCTGATACGACAACTATTCTGCCGGTCCTCTTGTCTACGGTAAATCCGATGTGGCAGAAGTTCGAGGATTTGACCCATCTTGTTTCCGGCACGCCGTCTATCACCTTCACAAAAAATTCGTCACTGTAGAAATCATTGTAAAGCCTCATTATGTCTGATTTGTCGCACTCATCTTTAAGTTTCGCATAGCAGGTAGAGAGTATCCCCCTGTTCATTGGAACAAGATGCGGAGTGAAGCTCATAACAATATCTTCTCCGCCGAGCTTTGAGAGTTCCTGCTCAATCTCAGGAGTGTGTCTGTGGCTTCCAAGCTTGTAGGCCTTTATGGACTCGTTCACTTCTGTATATATGTTGGCTATGTCGGCAGACCTTCCGGCTCCTGAGACTCCTGATTTTGAATCTGCAATTATACTAGTCATTTCTATCAGATTTCCCTTTAGAAGGGGTGCCAATGCGAGTATGATTGAAGTCGGATAGCAGCCGGGGTTGGCGATTATCTTGGCATTTTTGATTGACTCTCTGTGGAGCTCGGGAAGGCCGTACACAGCGCTTTCAAGAAGGCCGGGATAGCTGTGCTCTAGCTCATACCACTCCCTGTATGTCTCCTTGCTGCTTATTCTGTAATCGGCGCTTAGATCTATTACCTTTATGCCCCTGTCGTATGCCGCCTTGACCGCGTCCATAGACTTGCCGTGAGGAAGTGAGCAGAACAAGACATCAATATTATCAAGCATTTCGTAAGCTGTATTTGTAGAAACGCAAGTGTAATCCGCCACTCCCTGATAGTTCTTATATATGCTTGAAAAAGAGGCGTCCTCATAGCTGTTGGTAGACAAGAAGCTTATTTCAACTTCCGGATGGTTTAAAAGCAGCCATGCAAGCTGCTGCCCCGCATAACCTGTAGAGCCCATAATTCCTGCTTTTATCATTCAAAACATCCTTTCGACAGTATAATATTTTTTGAAATTTAAAACTATCAGAACATGTTAAATATCGCATGTTCTGTGGTAATAAAATACCCTAATTAGGTTTTAGTAAATCAGACTGCGAGTATAAAAAAAGCCTTTGTCTCTTGTATAAACAAAGAGACGAAGGCTGATTCGCGGTACCACTCTTTTTAAAACGGCAGAACTGCTGCCATTTTATCTCGAAAGCTTTAACGGGCTGACCGGATTTTTCTACTCGCATATGCCTTGGCACACCTTTGGAAAAACCTCTTCATGGATACGTTTCGGCAAAGCTATGTGCCGGGCTCCCACCACCGCCGGCTCGCTGTACAACAATCACAGTACCTACTCTTCCAATCACAAGATTTAAATTATAAAGTTTTATTAGTATTGAATGATAAGGCAATTCGCCATATAAGTCAATACTAAAAATTAATTTTTATGAACATGCATATTTTGGCTGTAATTGGGAATAGATATCAATGGAGAGCCTATCTTGGAAATTGTTTTCGCTGACCGGAAAAATAAAAATTTATTTGTTGACACCTAATACCATGTAATATATAATTGGCTTAAATTAAATGAAATATGCAAGAAAATCAGCGAAAAATTCAATATCATCAAATTCAGTGACGGGGAAAGTAGGTTGTGACAAGGCTCAAAGCGAGCCGGAGAAGGTGGAAGTCCGGCAGTACATCATTTCTGAAGCGTACCCCTGAGAAGATTCCTTGAAATCATATTGAGAGTATGGGGGTTCGGCTGTGGCCGTTATTTTATTACGAGTGAGTCCGGGCTGCAAAGCAGTGGGCTAAAAAGAGTGGTAACACGGAAGGCTTTCGTCTCTTATTTTTATGGTAAGAAGCGCAGGTCTTTTTTTTATTACAGCCAATGCAGCAACAGCAAATAAAAAAATCAAATTTCAAAAAATTCTGGAGGTGGCATCATGGATTTTTCTGGTGGCAAGGTTAAAGTACTTACCGAAGCGTTGCCATATATCAAGAAGTTTCAGGACAAAATATTTGTCATAAAATACGGCGGCAGCATAATGAGCAATGAAGAGGCGAAGGACGCATTCATAAAGGATGTGGCGCTGCTTAAACTTGTTGGTATAAACATAGTACTGGTACATGGAGGCGGCCCTGACATATCGGGCATGCTCAAGAAACTGAATATACAGACCGAGTTTGTCAAGGGGCTGAGAGTCACAGACCAGCAGACCGTGGAAGTAGTTGAGATGGTGCTCTCGGGCAAGGTCAACAAGGAGCTGGCTTCAAGGCTCTCAAGCCATGGCATAAAGGCGGTTGGAATAAGCGGAAGGGACAGCAACATAGTCACTGCTAAAAAGAAATACCTTGAGGACGGAGATGAGCTCATAGACATAGGTTTTGTCGGCGAGGTTACAGGCATTAACAAGGAACTGCTCATAGACCTTATCAAGGCGGATTATCTTCCGGTGATATCGCCTGTAGGCTGCGACGAGACAGGCCAGATATACAACGTAAATGCGGACTATGTCGCAGGGGCTATTAGCTCTGTGCTGCAGGCTGAAAAGCTGATACTCCTTACCGATGTGAAGGGGCTCTTCAAGGACATACAGGACGAAACGAGCTTCATATCGGAAATCACGGTGCCGGGGATTATTGAATATATAAGAAGCGGCGTGATAAAGGGCGGAATGATACCTAAGATGGAGTGCTGCATGCAAAGCATCGAGGAGGGTACCAAGAACATACACCTTGTAAACGGAAACGTGGAGCACAGCCTTCTGCTGGAGATATTCACGAAAGCCGGAATAGGAACAATGGTAAAAGGGGAGGAATAGGAATGCAGAGTCTAAAAGGAAGAAGCTTTCTAAAACTAAAGGATTTTTCAAGCGAGGAAATAGCATACATGCTCGAGCTTTCAAAAAAGCTAAAGCAAAAGAAAAAATCAGGTGAAAAGGGCAGCCTGCTATCAGGCAAAAATATAGTGCTTCTCTTTGAAAAAACATCGACAAGAACAAGATGCGCGTTCGAGGTTGCAGCCTACGACGAGGGCGCAAATGTGACATTCCTGTCAAATTCACAGTTTGGCAAGAAGGAGTCTGTAGAGGATTCGGCTAAAGTGCTGGGAAGATTCTATGACGGAATACAGTTCAGAGGCTTTGAACAGGAAACGGTAAAGATGCTTGCTGACTATTCAGGCGTGCCTGTGTGGAACGGGCTTACAGACCTTGCGCACCCTACTCAGACGCTTGCAGATTTCCTGACTATAATGGAGCACGTGGACAAGCCTCTTTCCCAGGTGAAGCTTGTATATGTGGGTGATGCCAGAAACAATGTATGCAACTCCCTCATAGTGGGCAGTGCAAAGATGGGCATGAATTTTGTGGCATTAGCGCCAAAAGAGCTATGGCCTTCGCCGGAGCTGCTTGAGGAAATGAAGGCTGTATGCGATAAAACAGGTGCAACCATAAGCGTAACTGACAGCATGGACGACATAGAGGGCGCAGATGCTGTATACACAGATGTTTGGGTTTCTATGGGAGAAGAGGACATGTTCGCGGAGAGGATAAAGCAGCTCCTTCCATACCAGGTGAACATGGATATGATGAAAAAGATAGGCTCGGACAGCGCCATATTCCTCCACTGCCTGCCTTCATACCATGACCTTAACACCGAAGTGGGAATGGACGTATTCGAAAAATTCGGTCTCAAGGAGATGGAAGTGACAGACGAGGTTTTCAGAGCTCCAATGTCTAAGGTGTTCGACCAGGCCGAGAACAGGCTGCATACTATAAAGGCTGTCATGGTAGCTACGCTTTCAGATCAGGAATAAAGTAGCACGGGAATATAAGGTCAATAAGATTTTACGGGGTGATTAATAATGGGAAAGACTAAATTCATGAGCACATACTGCAGGTTCGATTTGACTTTCGAAACAGGCAAGGGTGCCAAACTTTACGATTCAAAGGGCAAGGAGTATATAGATTTTGTATCGGGCGTGGCAGTAAACTGCCTTGGGCATTCACATCCTGCACTGGTCGAGGCAATAAAAACTCAGAGCGAGAAGCTGATACACATATCAAACCTCTACTGGAGCCAGAATCAGATGGACCTTGCAAAGAGGCTGTGTGAGCTGAGCGACCACGACCAGGTTTTCTTTTCAAACAGCGGCGCCGAGGCGGTTGAAACCGCCCTCAAGCTGGCAAAAAAATACGGCAGGATTTCAGGCGGCGAAGCAAAGCATAAGATTCTCTATATGAGCGATTCATTCCACGGCAGGACCATAGGTGCGCTTTCGGTGACTGGAAGCTCCGACAACAAGTATCAGAAGGACTTCATGCCGCTTATGCCGGGGACGGTCAGCGTGAAATTCAATGACATTGAAGACCTTAGGGCCAAATTCGACAAGGACGTTTGTGCCGTCATAGTAGAGCCTGTGCAGGGAGAGGGAGGACTTGTGCCTGCCACGTCAGAGTTTCTGAGCGAGATAAGAAGCCTGTGCGATGAAAATGATGCCGTCCTGATATTCGACGAGGTGCAGTGCGGCATGGGAAGGATGGGCACAATATTCGCATACCAGAGCTTTGGCGTCATACCTGACGTCATATGCATGGCCAAGGGCCTTGGCGGAGGATTCCCAATAGGGGCCACGCTTGCCTCAAAGAAAGTCGGGGATGCGTTCACTTACGGAGACCACGGCTGCACATTCGGCGGCAATCCTCTTGCCTGCGCTGTTGCGCTTGCAGTTCTTAAGGAACTCTCCGAAGGCAAGGTGGCTGAAGGTGTAAATGAAAAGAGCGCCTATTTATACGGAAAGCTTGAGGAACTGGCCAAAACGCACAGTGCCATTGTCGAGCTAAGAGGCAAAGGACTGCTCGCGGGCATGCAGCTTTCCTGCGATACTTCGCAGTTTGTAAACGGTGCAATAGATAACGGGCTGCTGCTTGCCAAGGCCGGAGGAAATGTGATAAGGCTAATGCCGCCTCTTAATGTTGAAAACAGTGACATGGATGCTGCAATTGAAATAATCGGCAAAGTACTCTCGGAGATGGAGAGCGAATAGAAATCGAAAGAGAAAACCGCGTGCATAGCATGCGGTTTTTGCTGTTATTATTGTAAACTTATGCTATAATTAGTCTTGTTTATAATTTGTTTAAATTATGTTAAGTTGGATTTACATAAAAATTGAAACGAAGGAGTATGCGTTATGAAGATAAAGGCTCCCATCAGAATTGACAGGAAGACAAAGAACCTGGCAAAAAGGATAAGTCCGGGAGAAATTGCAGTAATAAACCACAGGGACATCGACGAGGTGGCCGCCAATTCACTTGTGGAAAAGAAAATAAAGGCCGTAGTAAATGCAGATTTGTCTATAAGCGGCAAATATCCCAACAAGGGACCGGAGATTCTCAGCGAAAAGGGCATAATACTGGTAGACAATGCTGGTCTTCGCGTATTTGAGGCGCTCAAGGAAGAAGACATAATAGAGATTGATGATGACGGCAGTATTTACAGGGACAGTGACCTGATAGGCAAGGGTGAGATTCTCAATGAAGACAGGATAAAGGAGCTGCTGGAGATTGCATACGGCAACCTTTCCCAGGAGCTTGAAAACTTCATAGACAACACAATAGAGTACGCAAAGAAGGAAAAGGGCTTCATACTAGGAGACATCGGGATGCCCAAGACCTCAGTAGACATGCAGGGCAGGCACGCGCTAGTTGTGGTAAGGGGACAAAACTACAAGGACGACCTGAGCGCCATACTGTCTTATATAGAAGAAGTAAAGCCGGTACTGATAGGCGTGGACGGCGGTGCGGACGCTCTTTTGGAATTCGGCTACAAGCCGGACATAATAGTGGGCGACATGGACAGCGTAAGCGACAAGAGCCTTCAAACCAGCAAGGAGATAATTGTCCACGCGTATCCTGACGGTAGGGCACCGGGCCTTAAAAGAGTCGAGGACATTGGCCTAAAGCCCATAGTGTTTCCGGCTATTGGAACAAGCGAGGACATAGCTATGCTCCTGGCATACGAAAATGGTGCGGAGCTGATTGTGGCGCTTGGAACGCACTCCAACATAATAGACTTCCTTGAAAAGGGGAGAAAAGGTATGTCAAGCACATTCCTGGTGCGCATGAAGATTGGCTCCAAGCTCATAGACGCTAAAGGCGTAAGCATGCTCTACAGGAGCCAGCTCAAGATCAAGTATATATGGGGCCTGATAATTGCGGCTCTCTTTCCTGTGTTCATTGTGGCATATCTTTCGCCGCCGATACAGCAAGTGCTCAGGATAATGGAGCTGAAAATGAAGTTTTTGATGGACCTGTAAATGAGGAATTGAAAAGGGGAGAAAACAATGCTGATAAATATGAAATACTATATAACTACAATTGGGGCTATTTTCATAGCTCTTGGCATAGGAATACTTATAGGTTTCAATCTCGACGGGGATATTATGATAAGCGAGCAGCAGCTTGAAATGGTCAACAAACTCGAGGAGAAGATTTCAGAGGTAAAGGCACAAAACGAGACGCTTAGCGGAACAATAGCAGGCATGGAAAAACAAAGGGCAGACATTGAAAAGTACATTGAATACAGCAGCGAACATGTCATAAAGGACAGACTGGCAGGCAAAAATATAGCAATCATACAGACTACCGAGGATTATTTCTATCCCAATACAGGAGCATTTTTGCAGAAGGCGGGAGGCGGTGTGCCTTTTGAGCTGCTGCTAAAGGACAGCCTTATTAAGGACCTGGATATAAAGGCCTTTAATCAGGAATTCGGCACATCGTTTGCTACAAGCGCAGACATTGTAAATCATCTTTGCAAGACAATTTTTGAAGAAAAGAACATGGTGTTCGCAAACACGCTTGCACAAAAGGGCTATGTCCAGATAAATGCGGGCAGCATGAATCTGAAAAATATTGACGCTGTAGTGATAGAATCGGGCGCAACCAAGGAAGACAAGGAAAAGATGCAGATCTTCGACGGGAACGTAGTAGAATACCTCAAGGGCAAGAATGTCAGGGTTGTGGGCGTTGAAAGAACTGATGTGGAGTTTTCGCACGTACCTTTCTTCAAAGCTGCAAAAATATCGAGCGTTGACAATGTAAATAATATACTGGGAGAAATTTCTCTTGTGATGGCGCTGGACGGCAAGAGCGGCCATTTCGGAGAGAAGGAAACGGCGGAGGCCATACTTCCGCAAGAGTTAAACTAGGCGAGGTGAAAAGATGCGAATAAGCATATTGATTCCTGCGTACAACGAGCAGGACAGAATAGGTGCAACACTAGAGGGGATTATTGGCCTCAATTCCATAGATGAGATTGTAGTAGTAGATGACGGCTCTGCAGACCGCACATACGAGATAGCTTCCTCTTATGAAGGCGTTAGCTCATACAGGCTTGAACAGAACAGGGGCAAGGGCTATGCAGTCAACTTCGGCCTCTCAAAGATAAAGGACGCGGATATAGTAGTGTTTCTAGATGCTGATGTAGGCTCTACATCAAGCGAGGTGCAAAAGCTCATAGAACCCATATTGAGCGGAGAGTGCGACGTTACTATAGCGGCGTTTCCTCCGGCTGCCAAAAAAGGCGGCTTCGGCATGGTAAAGAGACTGGCAAAGACCGGCGTGAAGCTATTCACAGGCGCCGAGCTGAGCGCAACGCTTTCGGGACAAAGAGCCTTCAAGAAAGAAGTACTCGAGATATTCGACACGATACCTTCAGGCTACGGGGTTGAGGTTGGAATGACAATAGACATTCTAAGAAAAGGCTTTAAAGTCAAGGAAGTGCCCGTGCACATGACGCACAACGAAACCGGAAGGGATATAAGCGGCTTCAAGCACAGGGGCAGGCAGTTCTACCATATTTCGGTTATTCTGTTGAAGAAGCTTTTCAAGTAGAATGAGGAGGAATGGATTTGACAATCATTTCGTTTGTACTTGGATTCATATCGACTAAAATATTCATGGGATTCTTTAAAGGGATGCTGGTGCAATCAGGCATAGTAAGGCAAAATTACATGGGCACTATGATTCCCGTGGGGATGGGTCTTGTATTTCTGCCTTACATCATAATAAACGCATGCATAGCCACGTATTTCTTTGATGAAAAGGTTGTGCCCTACTATGTGCTTGGCGTTATAGCGATGAGCCTTGCAGGCGTGGTGGACGATCTTGTGGGCGATAGGAGCTCAAGCGGATTCAAGGGGCATTTCAAGGCTCTCTTCAAGGGCACGCTCACAACAGGGGCATTCAAGGCACTCTTTGGCGGAGCTGTGGCATTTTTAATATCGCTCTCATTCACAAAGGACCTGGGCGAAATAATACTCAACACACTCCTTATAGCGCTGGCGACCAACTTCTTCAACCTGCTGGACCTAAGGCCGGGAAGGGCGCTCAAGGTCTATTCGGCATGCTGCATTCCCGTGCTGATATTCTCCTCAGAGGTTTCAAGGCTTCTGCTGGGCGGGATGCTCGCTTCGGCGCTGGCATATTTCTGGGATGACCTAAAGGCCAGGACTATGATGGGTGATTCGGGCTCTAATGTACTGGGGGCTTCAATAGGCATAATAGCCGCACATGAGTTTGGAATGTGGACTAAAATCATTCTGCTTTCAGCACTTATACTTGTCCACGTTGTTTCGGAAAAATATTCAATAACAAAGATAATCGAAAAGAACAGATTGCTTAACTATATTGACAGGCTCGGGAGGTAATCATATGTATATGCTAAGCAAGAAGCTGGCAGTTGTTAAATCCGTAATAGGCGAATCAGATGAAATGCAGGAACTGGCAGTACTAGTAGGAGATAATGATGAGAAGGCCATATCATATATTCCACTTACAGGAAGGGCAAAGCCAGGGCAAAGCGTGCTGCTTAACACGACAGCTGTGGAGCTGAGCCTGGGCACAGGGGGCTTTCACTTTGTTATAGCTAATCTGGATGAACCTGAATCAAGCATGACTTCGGGCGGGCACATAATGAAGCTAAGGTATACGCCGTATCAGATAAAATGCATGGCTGTTGAGGAACAAGACAGCAAGTATCACGAGCAGATGAAGCTTTTCGAGTCTCTCGAGAAACTGCCTGTTGTCGTTGGAACCCTCCACAGTCAGCTTGTGCCATTTGCATGCGCGGCCAAAAGCCTGATGCCTGGTAAAAGCATAACCTATATAATGACAGACGGGGCGGCACTTCCGATTTACCTTAGCAAAAATGTGAGAGAACTGAAAAGCAAGGGTCTAATAGATCACACCATAACATGCGGCAACTCCTTCGGGGGCGACTATGAGTGTGTCAATGCATACAGCGCCATGATATTTGCAAAGCAGGTGTTGATGTCTGACATGGTTTTCATATGCATGGGGCCGGGAATTGTAGGCACAGGCACTAAATACGGCTTTACAGGGATTGAGCAGGCGTATATACTTGACGCTGCCAGCAGGCTGGGAGGCACTCCGATAGCTGTTCCTAGAGTCAGCTTTGCTGATAAGAGACAAAGGCACACAGGCATATCGCACCATACTGTGACGGTGCTTCGCGATGCGGTATGCAGCAGGGTGATTGTTCCGGTAAACGTGCAGAATGGCGAAAAGTTGGCTGTCTTGGAAAAGCAGCTTATGGAAAGCGGTCTGTTGGAGCTGCATGAAATCTATATGGTAAAATCAGACTCCACAAAAGCTTCATTGGATGAATTCGGAATGAAGGTTAAGAGCATGGGCAGGGGTTATGACGAGGACGAGGAGTTTTTCAAATCGTCTTCGGGCGCAGCCAGCTACATAGCGGAGGTACTCTTATAATGGTTATAAAAGAAGAGACTATGAACAGCGAGATTATATACAACGGAAAAATAGTCAACCTGAGGATAGACACTGTGGAGCTGCCGCAGCAAAAATATTCCAAACGCGAGATTGTTGAGCATCCCGGAGGTGTCGCCGTAATAGCCATAACAGATGAGGGCAAGGTGATAATGGTAAGGCAGTATAGAAAAGCTGTAGAGGATGCAGTCCTTGAGATACCTGCCGGAAAGCTTGATCCGGGCGAAGACCCCAGAGAATGCGCTGCAAGGGAGCTCAAGGAGGAGACAGGATACGAGGCCGAGACGCTCGAGCATCTTGTGGACTTTTATTCATCTCCCGGCTTCACTAATGAAAGAATACACATATATCTGGCAAGAGGGCTAAGAGACGGTCTGGCACAACCAGATGAAAATGAGTATATTGATATAGAACTCTACGATATGCAGACACTTTTGGACATGGCATCGAAAAACATGATAAAGGATGCCAAAAGCCTGGTGGCCTTGCTGTATGCAAGCAGTTACAATAGATAGCATTGCCAAAAGTGTATTGTTAGGAGATGTATGAATGGAAAAAATTTTGTCGGACTATAAAGAATATATACAAAATGAAAAAGGGCTTTCAAGGAGCACTGTATTTTCATATGAGAATGATTTGAAGAAATACTTTGAATACCTGGACTCGTGCAATATTGATATAATGGATGTCAATGAAAGTGATTTGGAAGGCTTTGTGGCGCACATAAAGACGCTTGCTATTTCGCAGGCCACAGTCTCCAGAATCGTATCCTCCGTAAAGTCGATACATGAATATATGTATGAAGTGAGACTCTCCAGCAGAAATCCTGCAAAAAAAATCAAAAAACCGAAAATAGAAAGAGAACAGACGGCTGATATATTGGTGGAAGAAGAGATTGTCAGGATGCTTTCAATACCCGATGGCGATGGCTGCATGGGAATGAGGGACAAGGCTATACTCGAGATAATATATGGAACAGGCATGAAGGTGTCGGAAATAGTATCTCTAAATGTAGACGACGTAGATGTACAAATGGAGTATATAAACTGCGATGGAACAAGGAGCAAAAGAGTCGTCCCGCTTGGACGTTCTGCGCTTGACTGTGTGAATTCCTATATAGAAATAGCCAGACCTTCGCTTATAAAGCCGTGCTCCGGAAGCGCTTTGTTTCTGAACCTAAAGGGCGACAGGCTTACAAGACAGGGACTTTGGAAGATCATAAAGGGATATGCAAGGGAAGCAGGAATACAAAAGAATGTCACCCCGTCGGTGCTGCGCAATTCATTTGCAGTTCATATGCTCAGCAACGGCGCAGACATAAGGATTGTAAGCCAGCTGCTTGGAAATTCCAACATTTCGTGCCTGCAGCCCTATGTGCAGTCCAGGAAGAATGCCAGGATGGAGCTCAAAAGCAAGCATCCCAGAGGATAAATCTATTGTTGTAAGCTAGCTTTTATAAATAGTATAATATACTAAAAAAACAAGAGGTCAGCCGATGAAAAAGATACTTCTTATTTTGGCTTTAGCAGCAGCATCGGGCGTTGTCATAGCCGCCCTGGCGTTCAACGCATTGACAGGCCCGTACGACAAAGGCAGCAAGGAATACGAGATTGTAGACATTCCGCAGGGAGCCTATATTGGAAAGGCTGCCGGCATACTCCATGAAAACAAACTCATAAGGAGCGAGCTGCTGTTTAGGATAGTGGCAAAGCTCGAAGGCGATCCGGGAATAAAGGCAGGAAGATACAAGATATTCAGGTCCTACTCCAACAGCGAAATACTCAGCATGCTCGAGGAAGGCAAGGTATACAATGACAGCACTGCCGTCACAATACCCGAAGGCTTTGAAAGCTACAAGATAGCCGAGCGCCTTGAAAAGCTCGGTCTGGCAAATGAGGCCAGGTTCATGGAGCTTGTTGGAAAGCCGGAGGCATTCGAATCAAAAGTCGATTTCATAAAGGGAGAAAGCCTGAGCAGTCTTGAGGGATATCTTTTCCCTGACACTTATTTTTTCAAAAAAGGCACTTCGGAGGAAGAAATCATAGAGACTATGCTCAAGAGGTTCGAGCAGGTCTACGGCCAAAGCTACAAAAAAAGACAGCTTGAGCTAGGCAAATCCCTAAATGATGTGATAACTATGGCTTCCATAGTCGAGAGGGAGGCGAAAATGGACTCGGAGCGGGACATGGTTTCTGCTGTGTTTTACAACAGGCTTAAAATCGGGCAGAGACTCCAGTCGTGCGCTACCGTCCAGTATATCCTCAAGGAGAGAAAACAGAAGCTATCAGATGCGGATTTGCTGATAGAATCGCCTTACAACACGTACAAGTACGCAGGGCTTCCGCCTGGACCTATCGCATCGCCGGGCAAGAAATCCATCGAGGCAGCCTTGTATCCGGCGAACGTGGACTACTTGTATTTCGTTGCCAAAAAGGACGGAAGTCATACTTTTTCGCGGACATACGATGAGCATTTGAAAGCAAAAGCAAAAAACTTTGCGGAATAGGTGGGTGAGAATCCATCTATTTCTTTATGGAAGGATGGTACATTTGAGCAATATTGTAAACGAATCAGTCGAAAGCTATGTGAGGGAATCACTTAAAAGGAGCGAAGGCCTCATGCTCGACATGGAAGCCTATGCGCAGGAGCACAGCGTACCCATAGTTCAAAAGGAAGTGGCGCAGCTCATAAATGTGCTGCTGAAGCTGCAAAAGCCCAAGAACATTTTGGAGGTGGGGACAGCCATAGGTTATTCGGCCATACTCATGGCAAAAGCGTCCGGGGACAGTTGCACTGTCACGACGATAGAGCGCAATCCAATAATGGCTGAGCAGGCCAGGGAGAATATAGAAAAGGCGGGACTTCAGGGCAGCATAAGGGTGATTGAGGACGATGCGATTGATGCCCTTAAATTGATAGACGGCGAATACGACCTGATATTCATGGATGCTGCCAAGGGCCAGTATATGCAGTTTTACGACATGGTGATAGACAAGCTCAAAGTAGGCGGGCTCCTGATATCTGACAACATACTCTACAAGGGCATGGTGGCTTCGGACGAATTTGCTGTCAGAAGAAAAAAGACGATAATAAAGAGAATGCGCAGCTATATCGACTACATATGCAGCGCGGATTATATTGAAACTAGTGTCATTCCAATAGGCGACGGAGTTGCGCTCAGCTACAAGCTAAGCAATCGAAACGGAAAATAGAAGAGGTGGAAATAATGGACAGAGAACAAATAGAAATACTGGCTCCAGCGGGAGATCTTGAAAAGCTAAAGCTGGCGATAATATACGGGGCGGATGCCGTATATCTTGGCGGAGATAGATTCGGGCTGCGAGCTGCGGCAAAGAATTTTTCGATAGAACAGATAAAGGAAGGGGCAGAATTTGCACACGGCAGAGGCAAGAAGCTTTATGTGACTGTCAATATGATACCCCACAACGAGGATTTTGATGGCCTTGAGGATTATCTCAGGGAGCTCGAGCAGGCCGGCGTTGACGCCCTTATAGCTTCGGATCCGGGCGTCATAATGAAGATCAAGGAAGCCGTTCCGGGCATGGAAATACACCTTAGCACGCAGGCCAACAATACAAACTACATGAGCGCACGCTTCTGGCATGCCCAGGGAATAAAGAGGGTGGTTGTAGCAAGAGAGCTCTCTGTGGATGAAATCGCCGAAATCAGAGCCAACATTCCACGCGACATGGAGATAGAAGCATTTGTGCATGGAGCAATGTGCATATCGTATTCCGGCAGATGCCTAATCAGCAACTATATGACTGGCAAAGACGCCAACAAGGGCGAGTGCAAGCACCCATGCAGGTGGAAGTACGCACTCATGGAAGAGACCAGGCCCGGCGAATACTATCCAATATACGAGGATGAAAGAGGGACATTCTTTTTCAATTCCAAGGACCTTTGCCTGATTGAGCACATACCTGAGCTTGTAGAGGCGGGAATAAAGAGCTTTAAGATAGAGGGCAGGATGAAGTCCGCATACTATGTGGCCACTATAGTAAGAGCCTACAGGATGGCGATAGATGAATATCTTAGGGACCCTGAGGGATGGCAGTTCAAGAGCGAATGGCTCGAGGAACTTGAAAAGGTCAGCCACAGGGGCTTTACTAAGGGTTTCTACTTCAACAAACCGGGACATGAAGAGCACCACTACGGCTCAAGCTCATACGTTAGAAACTACGATTTCATAGGTCTGGTGCAAAGCCGTGACGATGAAAATGGCGAGCTTATTGTCCAGCAGAGGAACAGATTTTTTTCAGGGGATGAAGTGGAAATAATAGGACCTGGCGGCGCACTCTTCCATGCCAAGATAGCAGGCATGCGTGATGAGGCCGGAAGTGATATAGAGGTTGCGCCAAGGCCAAAGGAGATAATAAGAGTCAAGCTTGACATCGGACTCGAAGGCATAGGGGAAAATTTCATACTCAGGAAAAAAGTCGAACAGGAAAAAAGATAGATACACAGTCAGTATACAAGGGGAGAATAGATGAGCGCGAAATCAGAAGTACTAGATAGATTTGAAAAAGCCATAGGGTATGAATTCGGTGACAAGAGGCTTCTGGCTGAGGCCCTGGTGCACAGCTCGTATGCAAATGAAAACAGGCACAAAGGAAGGGTCTGCAATGAAAGGCTGGAATTTCTAGGCGATTCCGTACTGGGCATAGTTGTGAGCGACTATCTTTTCAAAAATACAGAGCTTCCCGAAGGCGAGCTTACAAAAAAAAGGGCTGCAATAGTCTGCGAAAAATCTCTCAGCGATGCGGGAAATAAAATAGGACTTGGTGGTTATCTTTTTCTGGGCAAAGGAGAAGAGGCCACGGGAGGAAGGGAAAGAGCCTCCATACTTGCAGACGCCTTTGAAGCGGTCATCGGAGCAATATATCTTGACAGCGGAATATACGAGGCCTCTCTTTTCATAATAAGGCTCCTGGAGGATACCATAAGAGGATCCATAGAAGGCAGGATATTCAGGGACCATAAGACTGAGCTGCAGGAGATACTGCAGGGTATAGGAAGCGGAGAAAAGATAAAATACGAGCTTGTGAGCGAATCAGGCCCTGACCATAATAAGAAATTCGTGATGGAAGTCAAGTTTGGAGACAGGAGCCTGGGCAGCGGAGAGGGCAAGACTAAGAAGGAAGCAGAGCAGGAGGCAGCAAAAGTAGCTATAGAGAGGTTTGTGTAATGAAAAGGAAGATAATACCCATATTCGTGCCGCACATTGGCTGCCCGCATGATTGCATATTCTGCAATCAAAAGAAGATAACGGGCGCGGGAACTGATGTTACCGCCGAGTCGGCCGAAGAGATAATAAAGGAACATCTGAGTACAATAGATGCGAAAAACAGCATAGTGGAGATAGCATTCTTTGGAGGAAGCTTCACTGCCATAGAGGAGAGCTTCCAAAGGAGCCTGCTTTCAGTGGCCAGCAGATACAAGAAGGCAGGAATAGTTAGCGACATAAGGCTTTCAACAAGGCCTGACGCCATAGACGAAGAAAGGCTTGCCTTGCTCAGGGAATATGGCGTTACAATAATAGAGCTCGGCGTACAATCGCTCGATGGCGAGGTTTTAAGCAAGAGCCTCAGAGGCCATACCAGCGAGGACGTATTTGCAGCGGCAGCCCTCATAAAGGAATGGGGCTTTACGCTCGGGCTCCAGCTTATGGTAGGCCTTCCCGGCGACACTCCGCAAAAATGCATAGATACGGCAAGAGAGTTCATAAAGATGGAGCCGCAGCTTGCCAGGATTTACCCCACGCTGGTAGTAAGGGATACGGCGCTCGAGCGGCTGCATGCCGAAGGAGCATACAGGGCGCTTGAAATTGAGGAGACGATTGAAATCTGCAAAAAACTGCTTGTGCTGCTGACTGGCGCAGGTGTGAATGTAATACGGATAGGACTCCAGCCTACGGAGGAGATATCCATGGGCAATCAGGTGGTCGCAGGGCCGCTTCACCCATCGCTCCGAGAGCGGGTTGAAAGCAGGATATACAGGGACTACATCGAGTCGGTCCTGCCTTCAAAGGGGCAGGCTGAGAGCATAAGGGTCTTTGGTTCAAAGAAAAACATGTCAAAGCTTGTGGGCAATAAGAAGGAAAACATCACATACCTCAAGAGCATCAGCGCGGCAAGCGTAGAGATTAAGGAGGCAAAAATGGCTGACGATGCCATAGCCATAGAAATAGACGGCGAAAAAAGGATTGTTGATATTTCAAAGGTATACCTGGAGCTTCAAAGGATATACTTTTAGGAGGCGTAAAGATGTATCTGAAAAAAATAGAGCTTAAGGGCTTCAAATCATTCCCGAACAGGACGGAGATACTCTTCAACAGCGGTATAACGTCAATAGTGGGTCCTAACGGGAGCGGAAAGAGCAATATTTCAGATGCAGTCAGATGGGTGCTTGGCGAGCAGAGCATAAAGAGTCTTCGAGGAGAAAAGTCAGAGGATGTCATATTTTCAGGGACAGACTCGAAAAATCCCATGTCGTTTGCAGAGGTATCCATATCGATAGACAACTGCGAGCGCATAATTGACATCGACTACGCTGAAATAACAATAAAGCGAAGGGTCTACAGGTCCGGCGAGAGCGAATATTCCATAAATTCCCAGCAGTGCAGACTCAGGGATATCAAGGAGATGCTCTTGAACACCGGGATAGGCAAGGAAGGCTATTCTATAATTGAACAGGGCAAGATAGACGAAATACTCTCGGGAAATCAGACCGCAAGACGCAGGCTCTTTGACGAGGCCACGGGAATCTCAAAGTACAGGTACAAAAAGGAAGAAGCCCAAAGGAAGCTCGAGAAAACAAGGGAGAATCTCGAGAGAATAAACGACATATACTATGAAATAGAAAAGCACATAAGGCCGCTTGAAGTGCAAAGAAACAAGGCGCTCAGGTATATTCAGGTTGAAAGCGAGCTGAGGACCCTTGAGGTTAGCAGCTTTGCCGTGCAGATAAGAAAGCTGAGCGAGGAGCTCCTGGCTGTTGGCGGGCTGCTAAAGGCAGCCGAGGATGAAAGCCTGCGCATTGAAAAGGCAAAAGAGCTCGAGTACGAAGCTTACGGCCATCTCAAGGGGGAGCACGCGTCTGCCGGCGAAAGGCTCGACATTCTGAGCCAAAACATGTACACGCTGAAGGAGTCAATCGAAAAGACGGCCTCTCAAATCAGAATATATGCTGAAAAAAAATCAAGCCTGCATAGCCTTGTGCAGAAAAACGACAGTGAGGTTTTCACGCTAAAGGCGTCTGCTGGGGAGCTGTTAAAGGAACAAAAGCTGGCCCGGGATAGGCTTGCAGAATTCAAAAGCGAGCTGGCTCTGCTGATATCAAACAGAAACAGGACAATGGACGAGAGCCGGCTGAATTCCTCGGACATTACAAGCAGCGAGCAGGAGATAGAAGAGCTCAAAAACAGAGCAATTGAATTGCTAGAGGAAAAAAATGCGTGCGCCGTCAGGATTTCAAGCGAGCTGGCTGCGATGGATGCGGCCCTGAGGCGTAGGGATGAACTCGAAAAGGAAAAAGCCGAGCTTTGCTCTTTGAACGAAACCAGGATGTCGGAAACGGCCGCGTTGGAAAAGAGGCTCGAGTCGCTTAGGGACGAAAGCGAGGAAGAGAAGGCTCGCATTGAAGAAATAAGAAGCTCCATGGAAAACGCAGCCCAGAGCATATCGGAGCTTTCCGAGAGGATAAGGGGTCTGCAGCTGGAGATAAAGGACAAAAATTCAAGGCTGGCGGTATATGAATCTATGGAGCGCCAGCTCGAAGGCTACAACAAAGGCGTTAAGGAAGTCCTCACAAGCGGCATAGAAGGCATAGAGGATGTGGTGGCAAATGTCATAGATGTGGAGCGGGAGCATGAAACAGCCATTGAAATAGCGCTCGGAGCGGCGCTCCAAAACATAATTACAGCTGATGAGGAGTCGGCAAAGCGAGCAATACAATATCTCAAGCAAAGCGGACACGGCAGGGCCACATTCCTGCCGCTGAACGTGTATGCAAAAAAATCGAGCCAGGTTCTAAGAATCGGGGGCGGGCTCAGGGGTTTTGTGGGAATCGCAAGCACCCTTGTCGGTTGCAGCGACAAATACAGGCCTGTGATTGAAAGCCTCCTTGGCAGGACAATAGTAGTGCGCGACATGGATTGCGCAATAGCCGCAAACAGAGAAACCGGCTACCAGCACAGGATAGTTACGCTTGACGGACAGATTTTCAACCCCGGGGGATCTATAAGCGGAGGCTCTGTAAAAAAAGTTCAAAACAGCATACTCTCCAGGGGCAGGATTATTGATGAATTAAAGCGCGAGCTCAGCAATCTTCAGGACGAAATCCTCAATGCGCAGGAGAATGAAACAAGACTCAGAGAAAACAATGCCCGCATGGAGTCGGACTTGAATATAGCCTTAAGCGGCCTGGCTGATATAGAGAAGGAGCTCTTGAGGGTGAATGCGCAAATTGAGGGCGCAGTTAGCACTATTCAGGAATCCAGCGGAAAGGCCCAAAGGCTCACTGCCGAAAGCGAAAGAATTAACAGCGAAATACAGCTCCACAAAGAAAGAGCCTGCCAGGCTGAGAAGGAGACAGCAAAAATAGAGCTCTCAATCGCAGGCATACAGGAAAGGCTCAGAACTGAAACAGCGGCAATCAAGGAAAAGAGCTCTGCAAGAGAGGCCAGCGAAAGGGAGCTCAGCCAGATGGGAGCCAAGATTGCAAGCCTTGAGGCGTATGCGGCATCCGGAGAAAGTGAATGTGCAAGGCTCTGCAGCGAGCTTGACTTGAAACACTCGAGGCTAAAGGAGCTGGAATCAGAAAATGCAAGTCTGTTGCTGCAGATTGACGAACTCATAGAAATAAGCGCCAAATCGGAAGGCGAGCTTGCCTACTTGGAGACGGAGCTCAGGCAGGTGGATCTTCAAATTAGTGAGCTTTCAGGCGAAAAAATGAAGCTTGAAAAGAGCATGGAGGAGAAGCTTGAAGCCATAAGAAATTTCGAGGAAGCGTACGCATCATCCAGAGAGGAGCTCATAAAGGCGCAGACGAGAAGAGCGGGAGTTCAAAGCAAGCATGAGGGAATATGCGACTCGCTCTATGAAAGCTACGGGCTGACATATGAGGACGCCAGCAGGGAAAGTGCTGGATGCGACGCTCCGGACAATGCCAGAATAAGGCAGCTGCGAAGCGAACTTCGCGAAATTGGAAGTGTGAACCTAGAGTCGATAGAGGAATATGACAGCGAAAAGGAAAGGTACGAGCTCTACAAGAGTCAAAAAAGCGACTTGGAAAGTGCAATATGTGAGCTCGAGGGCCTTATAGAAAGCATAGAAAGCAGCATGACTAGTGAGTTTACGGCTAATTTCGAAATTATAAATTCGAAGTTCAAGACTGTGTTTGCAGAGCTTTTCGGAGGTGGCGGAGCGCAGCTCAGGCTCGAGAGTCCGGAAACTGTGCTAGAAAGCGACATAGAAATTGACGTAATGCCGCCGGGCAAGAAACTAAGAAGCATAACGCTCATGTCGGGCGGAGAGAAGGCGCTTACAGCGATAGCTGTGCTGTTTGCAATACTGCTCACGAAGCCGACGCCGTTTTGCATACTCGACGAGATAGAAGCGGCACTCGACGACTCAAACATAGCAAGATTCGGCGCCTTTCTAAAGACGCTCTCGGGAAGCACTCAGTTCGTGGCAATAACGCACAGGATGGGAACTATGGAGGTTTCCGACTACATATACGGTGTGACCATGGAGGAGAGCGGAGTATCCAAGCTGCTGACGCTGAAGCTTGAGGATGCCGAAAGATTTGCAGACGAAAAAACTGGTTAGGAGGAATAGAATGTTCAAGAAACTGTTCAATAAGATAACTGGAAAGAGCGAAGAAAAGCTTCAGGAGGTTGAAGAAGCGCTGCAGGAGAAAGCGGAAACAGAAGGGGAAGCGGTTCAGGAAAGTGAGCCCGTCGAGCCTGAATCTGTAACTCTCGAAGTTGAAAGTGCAATAGAATACGAAACTGTCCATGAAGAAAAGTCTGAACCGGAGGAACCTGAAGCAGCAGAAGAACTAGAGACATACGAGACGATCGAGCCTGAAGTGGCTGAAGTGGCTGAAGTGGCTGAAGTGGAGCCTGCTCCTGAGGAAATAGAGGAAGCCGAAGAAGCACCGCAAAAGGGTTTCAATCTTTTTGCAAGACTCAAGGAAGGTCTTGAAAAGACGAAAAAGGGCATAACGGAAAAAATCGATGTCATACTCAAGTCCTACAAGGGCGTTGACGAGGAGCTTTTCGAGGAAATCGAAGAGGTGCTGATAACATCGGACATGGGTTTTGACACTACGCTAAAGATAATCGAAGCCCTCAGAGGAAAGGTCAAGGAGAATAAAATCACCGAGGCCGAAGGCGTAAGAGAGGCTCTAAAGGAAGTCATAGCAGAAATGCTTGAGGGAGAAAGCGCGCTCGTAGAATCAACTCCTGCAATAATTATGGTGGTAGGTGTCAACGGCGTTGGAAAGACTACAACGATAGGCAAGCTGGCAAACAGGTTCAAGAAAGAGGGCAAGAGCGTCATGCTCGCAGCCGGAGACACCTTCAGGGCAGCTGCGATAGACCAGCTTGAGGTATGGTCAGACAGGGTCGGCGTAGAACTCATAAGGCACAGCGAAGGCTCGGATCCGGGAGCTGTAATATTCGACGCCATACAGGCGGCAAAGTCGAGAAAGGCTGACGTGCTGATATGTGACACGGCCGGAAGACTCCATAACAAGAAAAACCTGATGAATGAGCTTGGAAAGATATTCAAGATTGTAGACAGGGAATATCCCGATGCAAACAGGGAAGTTCTGCTGGTGCTTGATGCTACAACCGGCCAGAATGCCATACAGCAGGCCAAAACCTTCAGCGAGGTTGCAAACCTGACTGGAATAGTCCTGACCAAGCTTGACGGAACGGCAAAAGGCGGAGTTATACTTGCTGTGAAATCAGAAATAGATGTTCCGGTTAAGCTAATAGGCGTTGGTGAAAGACTTGAGGACCTGCAGGATTTCGACGCCAGGAGCTTTGTTGAGGCTCTGTTTGAATAAAAAGGTTGACAAGAGAGGACATCTAATATAAAATACTTCTGTAAAGGCATTAAACTTTACACCGCTGTTTCAAGGGAAGTGAAAATATGGACCTGGACAAAGTAGTGGAAATTTCAGTCCTGTATGATTTCTACGGCGGGCTTCTCACTGACAAGCAAAGGGATGTAGTCAACCTCTACTACAACGAGGATTATTCACTAAGCGAGATAAGTGAGAATCTCCAGATATCTAGGCAGGCGGTATATGATACTTTAAAGAGGGCAGTAAAGATACTCAAGGAGTACGAATGCAAGCTAAAGCTTCTAGAGAAGCTCTATGCCCGCAATGACCTTGTCGAAGAGATAAACGAAGGCCTTGCGCAGCTGGGTGAGATGACAGAAAACACAGGCTGCAGCGAGATGGCCGATTTGATACAAAGACTAAAAGATTGCTGCAGGGAGTTGTTGAAATGATTTTTGAAGGCTTAGCAGAAAAACTCCAAAACACGCTTGGCAAGCTTAAAGGCAAGGGCAAGCTTAACGAAAAAGACGTCAATGACGCCATGAGAGAAGTAAAGCTTGCGTTGCTTGAAGCGGATGTCAACTTCAAAGTGGTTAAGCAGTTTGTTGAAAAAGTCAAGGAAAGAGCCATAGGCCAGGAGGTCATGGAGAGCCTGACGCCTGGACAGCATGTAATTAAAATTGTAAATGAAGAGCTTACAAATCTCATGGGCAACGTCCAGAGCAAGATCAATTTCTCCTCGAAGCCGCCTACTGTAATAATGCTGGTTGGACTTCAGGGGGCAGGTAAGACAACTACTGCCGGAAAGCTTGGAGGCTACTTAAAGAAACAAGGCAAAAAGCCTCTGCTGGTCGCATGCGACATATACAGACCGGCTGCAATAAAGCAGCTCAAGGTGGTAGGAGAGCAGCTGGGCATTCCGGTGTTCGAGTTGGGAGACCAGAAGAGTCCTGTTGACATAGCCAGAGAAGGACTTGAGAAATCAAGAAAAGACGGCAATGATGTTCTGATAATAGATACTGCGGGAAGACTCCACATAGACACCGAGCTTATGGACGAACTTGTAAACATAAAGCAGTCTATAAGACCGCACGAGATACTGCTTGTGATAGACTCCATGACAGGACAGGATGCGGTAAACGTAGCCGAAAGCTTTAACAGTGCCCTGGGTATTGACGGCGTAATTCTCACAAAGCTTGACGGAGACACTAGAGGCGGCGCGGCACTTTCTGTAAAAGCCGTAACGCAAAAGCCAATAAAGTTTGCCGGAGTCGGTGAAAAGCTCGACGAACTGGAGCCGTTCTATCCTGACAGGATTGCTTCAAGGATACTCGGAATGGGTGACATTCTGGGACTCATTGAAAAGGCGCAGGCCAACATAGATGAGAAGAAGGCCAAGGAGCTTGAGCAGAGGATAAGAAAGCAGCAGTTCACATTCGAGGATTTCCTGGAGCAGCTCGAGCAGGTCAAAAAGCTCGGACCGCTCAACAAGATACTCGAAATGATGCCGGGCATGGGGCAGATGAAGCAGCTCAAGGACATCGACTTTGACGACAAGGAAATAGTCAAGGTCCAGGCTATAATACAGTCTATGACCAGGCAGGAGCGAAATGACCCGGATATCCTCAATGCAAGCAGGAAAAAAAGGATAGCCAGGGGAAGCGGCACAAGCGTGCAGGAAGTAAACAGACTGCTCAAGCAGTTCGAGCAGACAAAGAAGATGATGAAGAAGTTTGCAGGCATGGAAAAGAGCTTTAAAAAGGGAGGCAATGCAAAGTTTCCTTTCTTTTAGCATAAAAAATAATCTATATGAAAAATTTGAGGAGGTTCAATAAATATGGCAGTAAAGATAAGACTTAAAAGAATGGGTGCACACAAAAAACCTTTTTACAGAATAGTAGTAGCAGATTCTCGTTCTCCAAGAGACGGAAAATTCATAGAGGAAATAGGCTTCTACAATCCGGTTTCAGAGGCTAAAGAAGTTAGAATAAACGATGAGAAAGCTGTCAAGTGGCTTAAAGATGGCGCTCAGCCAACTGAAACAGTAAAAGATCTTTTCAAGAAGAATGGCATACTTGAGAAGTTCGAAGCTGCAAAAAAAGGAGAATAACCACTTACTAGGAGGTGGGACTTATGGGTGAATTAGTTAAGATAATTGCAAAATCTCTAGTAGACAATCCATCTGAGGTTTCAGTAAATGAGATTGAAGGTGAGCATTCCCTTGTAATTGAATTGAAAGTTGCCCCTGACGACATGGGCAAGGTGATAGGCAAGCAGGGCAGAATAGCTAAAGCCATAAGAACACTAGTAAAGGCGGCAGCCACGAAAGAGAACAAAAAAGTAATAGTTGAAATAGTACAATAATAATAAAAAGGATTAGTAATCTAATCCTTTTTTTGTGATTGGAGGCTGATTTTCATAGAAGTTAACGTTAAAATTGGCCAGATTGTCAATACGCAGGGCCTAAAAGGCGAAATGAGAATATACCCGCTAACCGACTATCCGGAAAGATTTGAGGAAGTAGGCTGGGTATTCATAGGCGATGACTTTGACAAGAAGATCAAGATACAAAAGGTCAGATACAAGAAAAACATCGTGATACTAAAGCTCGAGGGCATAGACAGCATAGAGCAGGTCGAGCTGCTCAGAAACAGGTATTTGTATATCCCAAGGGAAAGCAGAGAACTGCCTGAAGATACATATTACGTCGACGATCTCATAGGACTCAAGGTCTACCTGGTCGACGGCGGCTATGTGGGCGTTATGGAGGATGTTTTCAGCACCGCCGGGGCCAATGACGTGTATGTCATAAGGTCGCAGGAGGGCAGGGAAATAATGATTCCTGCCGTGGGTGAGTTTGTAAAGGAAATAGATATTCCCGGCGGAAGGATTACGATCGACCCTATTGAGGGGATGATATAATGAATTTCCATTTCCTTACGATTTTTCCTGAAATGATAGAAAACTACGCAAATGAGAGCATAATTAAAAGAGCCTCAGAAAGCGGAGCCATAAGCGTAAAGACATGGAACATAAGGGACTATTCAAAAAACAAGCACAAGAAAGTGGATGACTATCCATATGGCGGTGGAAGCGGAATGGTGATGACGGTTCAGCCGATATACGACGCCTACATGGACATGCTCAAAAGGGAAGGAATAGAAAAGAAAAAGCCGCATGTGATATACATGTCCCCTAAGGGCAAAGTGTTCAGCCAGGAGATAGCCATAGAGCTTGCAAGTCACTCCGACATAGTGTTCCTGTGCGGGCACTATGAGGGTGTGGATCAGAGGGTAATAGACCTTATCGTGGACGATGAGATATCAATAGGCGACTACGTGCTCACGGGCGGCGAGCTGCCTGCACTGGTTGTAATGGACGCCGTCTCACGCATGATTCCCGGCGTGCTTGGCGGCGAGGATTCGCATATTGACGAATCTTTCATGGGGGGAATGCTTGAATACCCACATTACACAAGGCCTGCAGAGTTCATGGGGCACAGCGTGCCGCAGGTACTCATCTCCGGCGACCACAAGAAGATAGAAGAGTGGAGAAAAGAGCAATCGAAGGCTATAACCAGAAAAAGAAGACCGGATCTTATCAAATAAAAACTTGATTAGCATACGGATTTGTAGTATAATTTACATGCTGAATACGCGCGTTCCTCTGTTTCGCAACAAAGAATTGAAATAAGAACGTAGCAGAATAGGAGGAAGTATAATGGATATAATAAGAAGCATTGAACAAGAGCAGCTTAAAAGCGATCTGCCATCATTCGGAGCAGGAGACACAGTAAAGGTGCACATCAAGGTAACAGAGGGTAAAAGAGAGAGAATCCAGGTTTTCGAGGGCGTTGTAATAAAAAGACAAGGCGGCGGAAACAGAGAGACTTTCACAGTTAGAAAAATATCTTTCGGAGTAGGCGTTGAGAAGATATTCCCTGTTCACTCACCTGTAATCGAGAAAATCGAAGTTACAAGAAAAGGTAAAGTTAGAAGAGCGAAGATCTACTATCTACGTGAAAGAACTGGTAAGGCAGCAAAAGTTAAAGAAGCCAAGAAGTAAAGCTAAGGGACTGGTATTTCAGTCCCTTTTAAAATCCCCAAAATATGACGATTTAAACAGGATGTGTTTCATATGGAAAATATAAACTGGTTCCCGGGCCACATGAAAAAAACCAGGGATCTTTTGCGCGACAACCTAAAGCTTATTGATGTGGTAATAGAAATACTAGACAGCAGAATTCCAATAAGCAGCAAGAACCCTGAGATAGATAAGATAATTGACGGCAAGGCCAAGGTGGTAGTGCTCAACAAGCTTGACCTGTCTGACCCTGCAAAGACAGAACAGTGGAAGAAACACTTTAAGGACAACGGCATAAGGGCCATATTTCTGGACTCCATAAAGGGGGTAGGCATAGACGCGCTCATATCAGAGTGCCGCCTGGCCGCCAGCGAGAAGATGAGCCACCTTGCAAGCAGGGGCAGAAACGAACGCGCCATAAGGGTCATGATAGTGGGCATACCTAATGTGGGCAAGTCATCCCTGATAAACAAGCTTTCAGGGAAAAAAAGCGCCAAGGTAGGCAACAGGCCGGGCGTGACAAGAGGAAAGCAGTGGGTGAAGCTAAAGGGCGACCTTGAGATGCTCGACACTCCGGGCATACTCTGGCCGAAATTCGAGGACCAGAGCGTTGCTCTCAATCTGGCTTTCACAGGCGCCATAAAGGACGAGATTCTTGACTCGGAGACCGTAGCCCTTAGGCTTATAGAAAAGCTCTCGCTAATCGAGCCTGAGAAGCTTAAAACAAGATTCGCGCTCGGGGAGCTTGGCGAAACTCCGCTTGAGACAATGGACGCCATTGGCAGAAAAAGAGGCTGCATAATATCAAAAAGTGAAATAGACTACGAAAGGGTCGCGGGAATAGTACTCCACGAATTCAGAAGCGCAAAAATCGGGAGAATTACCCTGGAAACGCCGGACGACCTGCAGACAATAGAGAAGGATTAATCTTTCTCTATTTTTTTGCGTGTGATATCATTACATTAATATATGGGAATGCCGATATAATATTCAGGCACATTCATTATTATGGGAGATGGAGAATATATGTTTTCGAAAATGAATCTTAAGTCAATAGAAGAACAGCTCAAGGGAGCTGGCAAAGATGAAATGATTGAGGCCATAGAGCTTCTAAGGCAGGATGAGCGGAAGACAGTGCAAAAGCTGGCAGACAAGTATGAAAAGCAGCTCAAGAGGGCGCAATCAGAAATTGAAAGATTAGAGAAGCTAAAGCGCTATGAAAAAGAGCTCATAGGCAACGGCTATGCCCTTGTCGCGGGCATCGACGAAGCCGGCAGAGGCCCCCTGGCAGGGCCGGTGGTTGCTGCAGCGGTGATACTTCCCGAGGACGCATTCATAGAGGGAATAAACGACTCTAAAAAGCTTAGTCCCCAAAAGAGGGAGCTGCTGTTTGATGAGATAAAAGCTAAAGCTATTTCATGGGGCGTGGGGATAGTAGACAACGGCGAGATTGACAGAATAAACATACTTAACGCCACTAAAAGGGCCATGAGGCAGGCAATAGCGGCGTTGGACAAAAAGCCGGACTACCTTCTTATTGATGCGCTCGAGCTGAACGCAATAGGAATACCTCAAAAGGGCATAATCAAGGGTGATGCAAATTCGATTTCAATAGCGGCCGCAAGCATAATAGCCAAGGTTACCAGGGACAGGATGATGCTCGAATACGATAAAAAGTTTCCCGGGTTCGGTTTTAGCGAGCACAAGGGGTACGGCACAAGGGAGCACTACGAAGCTATAAGCAATCAGGGAATATGCAGCATACACAGGAAGACCTTCCTTAAATCAATAATCTAAAAGCGGTGATATCATGAAAATACAGTCACAGTCTTTAAAATCCATAGAGAGCAGGCTGGAAAAGGGAGCTCGCAGGGACGACCTTGGCATATCAAAAGGAATGGAGATAAGAGCAACAGTCGTTGATTCCTCACTAAGCAAGGTGAGAATAATGCTTGAAAACGGCAGGCAGCTAAGCGCCAAGACCAGCGTTCCATTTGAAAATTTTATAAATGAAAAGCTCGTTTTCAAGGTGCTTGCCGATGAAGGGGGCCTGGTAATAAGGCCTAAGCTCCAGGATGCGAATATAAGGCATGAGCTGGACATGAAAGTAAGCAAGCTGATAGCCTCACTCGGCCTGCAGGACAACCAGGAGAGCAGGGAAATTGTTCGTGACATGATGAAGCTTGAGATACCCGTAACAAAAAACAACTTTCAGGCTATAAGCGAGAACATAAAATCGCTTGAAATACTAAAAACGCTTGGCGAAGATGAAGTCGCAGCGCTAAAGTCAACCGTTGCAAAATCTGAAAGCATGGAGCTGCGGGAGCTTGGCAAGCTTGTAATCGCAGAAAGCAAGGGAGAAAACCTCAAGGGGCTCCTTGATATACTCAAGGCCGCCTCTGCCGGAAGAGAACAGCTGCTTTTCATGTTCAAAAACGGCATTAAGCTCAACGTGCAGAATACAATAAGCATGAGTGAAATAAGCGACGGAAGCGCAAATATAGCAACTGTTTTGGAGCAGCTTGGTGAAGGCCTGAAAAACACAGAAGTATCAAATGAAACGGCGCAGATTAAAATTAAAAATGAACTTGTAAGGATAATGGAAAATATTGTAGTGGATTTTTCGAAAGAAGAAACAGGGCAGATTTCAAAAAAAATAGGCCTGGACAACCTGACAGGAAAGCTCGAGGAGCTTATAAAGGCGGATGGCAATAAAGCACAAGTTTCAGACGAAATTGAGTCTGCCTTTGGCAAGCTGCAGCTTCTTAGCGAGCTGGGCAAGAGCGAAGGCTACTTTCAGCTCCCGCTAAGGGGGCAAAATGAAAATCACGTGGCACAGCTGCTTGTTAAAAAGGAGAGGAAAAGAGAACAGGGCGAGAGTGAGAGGTACTCAGCCCTGATTGCTATAGGCACAAGCAATTTGGGCAATGTTGCCTGCAAGGTGGGCTATTCTGCCAGCTACGGCTATGACGTTGAATTCAGCCTTGAGGACGAACGGACAGTCAGGCTTTTCAAGGCCAGCGCCCGGGCGATAGACAAAAGTCTTTCGGAGCTCGGAGGAATGCCTGTAAGGACAAGCTTCAGGCTAGCTGAGGATAGAGACGACAGATCCGAGTTTATTACGAACAGCAGGGATACGATTCAAGAAATGCCAAATTTTGATATGTGGGTGTGATTATATGAAGCCTAAAAGGGGTATAAAAATTGCAGCGGCACTCAAGTATGACATGAAAAATGACGGAGCGCCTATGCTCTTGGCAAAGGGCAAGGGGCTTGTAGCCCGGAAAATACTTGAGCGGGCCAGCGAAGGCGGCATTGATGTACATGAAGATGCCAGCGTAGCTGGCAGCCTGATGCAGCTTGATATTGGGAGCGAAATACCAGAATGCCTTTACGAAGCTGTAGCAAGAATACTTGCTCATATTATAGACATTGACAATAAAGAGGCGGGCAGGAGATGAACAATGTACAATTGGGCGCCAAGGGAGAAGAGGTTGCGCTGCAATTTCTCCTGAAAAGAGGCTACAGGATACTCGAAAAAAACTTCAGGCTGCGGATGGGTGAAATAGATATAATTGCCTCGAAAGGCGGCTGCATAGTTTTCGCAGAGGTCAAATCCAGAAGAAGCCTTTCCTTCGGCTATCCCTGCGAGGCTGTAGATATCAGAAAGCAAAGGAAGATTCTGCTGGTAGCCAAGAGCTACATTCACATGAAGAGGCTATACGACGCAGATTGCAGATTCGACATAATAGAAGTATACATAAATGAAAAAAAGGTGAACCACATAGAGGGAGCCTTTTGCGAATGAGAAGATAATTGGGGGAGATTTCCTTGTTTAGCAAGATTCTGAGTGCTGGAATAAGCGGCATCGACGCCTTCATAGTTGACGTGGAAATAGATGTGGGCAAAGGTTTGCCCACTTTTAATGTAATAGGGCTTCCGGATGCTGCCATAAAGGAGGCGAAGGAGCGAATAAAGTCGGCTATACAAAACAGCGGGTACAAATTTCCAAACAAAAAAATACTTGTGAACCTGTCGCCGGCAGACGTCAGAAAGGAAGGAAGCCATTTCGATCTGCCAATGGCGGTAGCCATGCTAAGCAGCTGCATTGAGCTTTCGGAGAAAAAACTCAGCGACTGCGTAATAGTGGGCGAGCTCTCGCTTGACGGGAGAATTAAAAAAATAAAGGGTGCGCTTTCGATTGCCATAATGGCCAGAGAAGCGGGATTTAAAAGTGTAATAGTGCCGCATGACAACAGAAACGAGGCTGCATCCCTAGAGGGGATTGACGTTTTTGCATATGAAAATCTAAGCCAGGTGATAAAGGCGCTTGAAGACGGCGAAGAAATGAAGCCGCACTCTGTCAGCACTCAAGCACCAGGCATGGATTATAGCAGATTTGACTTTGGCGATGTAAGAGGCAACTATTTTGCAAAGCGCGGCTTTGAAATAGCAGCTGCAGGCAATCACAACATCATGATGATAGGCCCTCCTGGTTCAGGAAAGACAATGATGGCAAAGAGGCTCACCTCGATACTCCCCAAGCCCACACACGAGGAAGCCATGGAGATAAGCAAGATATACAGCTGCTGCGGAATGCTGGGCGGGGAAGGGCTCATGCGCGCTCGTCCCTTCCGCTCGCCGCATCATACTGCGACCAAGGTCTCATTAATAGGCGGAGGAAAAGATGCAAAGCCGGGCGAAGTGGTCTTGGCCCACCGGGGCGTGCTGTTTCTCGACGAGCTTCCGGAGTTCGATAAAAAAGCTCTTGAGTGCCTGAGGGAGCCAATCGAGGATGGGATTGTCAGCATAACCCGCCTTAAAAACTCGGCATGCTATCCGGCCAGCTTCCTTTTCGCTTCGAGCATGAATCCCTGCCAGTGCGGCTACTTTAGACATCCGAGCATCGAGTGCAAATGCACTCCGGGCGATGTCAGAAGGTATCTGGGCAGAGTGTCCGGACCCATACTTGACAGGGTCGATATTTTCATAGAAATGGTGCCGGTCGACTTTGAGAGCATAAGCACAAGGACTTGCGAGGAGAACTCCAATAGCATAAGGGAGAGGATATACAGAGCCCGCAAAGTTCAAGGCCAGCGCTACAAGACGAAGAACATCTCCTGCAACAGCCAGATGAGCACCTCAGACACAGAAAGATACTGCAGTCTTGAAGGCGAGGCCAAGGATTTCATGAGGATGCTGTTTGAAGAGTATAACCTTACAACCAGGTCGTACTACAGGATGCTCAAGGTAGCAAGGACAATTGCAGACATGGAGGAAAGTGAACATGTTGAAATAAAACACCTGTCTGAAGCTTTTTCTTTCAGAAAGGCTTATTACACTTACTGGAGGGCGTAGCCATGAAGAGAAGGGATGCATATTTGCTTTTGTGGTGCACAAGCGGCATAGGCTACAAGACGCTGAGAAGCATCGAGACTTATCTGGGCGACATAGGAAGGCTCTGGAACCTGGATCCGGTCGAAATAGACTCTATGCAGTTTGTCGGCAAGAAGGCAAGGAGAGCACTGATAGACGGAATAAAAGCTGGGGCCGTACATAGAATTAAAGAAAGGCTTGAAAAGGAAAATATGTCATATATGACAATAGAGTGCGAGGGTTATCCGTCAAAACTAAGGCAGATATTCGACCCTCCATATGTGCTTTTTTACAGAGGAGACCGGGCCCTGCTGGAGAATTTCTCAATAGCCATAGTCGGCTCACGTAAACCGTCAGCATATGGCATGCTCTGTTCAAAAAAATTTTCCGGAGAGCTTTCAAGATTGGGCGTTACTGTAGTGAGCGGCATGGCGACAGGAATAGACTGCTGTTCGCATTACGCCGCATACAAGCAAAAAGGCAAGACTGTGGCTGTGCTGGGCTCTTCACTTGACAATCCGTATCCTCCCGAGAACGCAGGGCTCATGAACAAGATAGTTGAAAGCGGCGGAGTCGTGGTATCAGAATATCCACCAGGTACAAGGACGCTTCCAGGATTTTTCCCTATGAGAAACAGAATAATAAGCGGCATGTCGGACGGGGTGCTTATAGTGGAGGCAGCCCAAAAAAGCGGCTCACTAATAACAATGGACTATGCTCTTGATCAGGGGAAGAATGTCTATTCTGTGCCGGGCAACATAAATTCGTTGATGAGCGAGGGCACAAACAGGATCATAAAAAGTGGAGCAAAGCTGGTTACATGCGTAGAGGACATATTGGAGGACTATGGGCTTGGCATGAAAAAGGCCAAGCTTGAGATGGCGGCCGCAGCCGCAGCGGCGGATTTTTCGGAGAGCGAAGCCGCAGTTGTCGGAGCGCTAAGGCAGAATGGAATTATGCATATTGATTCGATATGCGATGCCACATCCATTCCTTTGAGCGAAATCATTGGGGTGTTGAATATTTTGCAGATAAAGGGTATAGTATTAGAGTTAGGAGCAAACACATATGCCATAGCATAAAAAGCGCTGCGGCGTAAGTGTTTGAATATGCATTCAAGGACATTTCGGAGGTGTAAGTCTTAATGGCAAAAAATCTAGTCATAGTTGAATCACCTGCCAAAGCTAAAACAATAGGAAAATTTCTCGGAAGCAATTATAAAGTGAAAGCCTCCGTAGGACATGTCAGAGATTTGCCTAAAAGTAAGCTTGGAGTTGACATAGAAAACGAATTTGAGCCCCAGTATATAACAATAAGAGGCAAGGGGCCTACTATAAATGAAATAAAGAAGGAAGCTAAAAAATCCGAAAAGATTTTTCTTGCAACCGACCCCGACAGGGAGGGCGAGGCTATATCATGGCATCTTGCGAACATACTCAAACTCGACGAAAAAGAGGCGTGCAGGATAGAGTTCAATGAGATAACAAAGGACGCCATAAAAAAAGCTATTAAAGCTCCAAGGCAGATTGACACCGACCTTGTGGATGCACAGCAGGCCAGAAGAGTGCTCGACCGTCTCGTGGGTTATCAGATAAGTCCCCTTCTCTGGGAGAAGGTCAGAAAAGGCCTCAGCGCCGGAAGGGTCCAGTCTGCAGTCACAAAGATAATATGCGACAGGGAGAAGGAAATAGAAGCATTCGAGCCTAAAGAGTACTGGACGCTCGATATAACTGCCGCAAAGGAAGACGGAAGCAGTATAGAGTTCAAGTTTCACGGAGACAGGGACAACAAGATAGAAATAAGCAGCGGGCAGGAGGCTGATGCAATAATAGCTGCAATAGCCGACGGAGAGCTGAATGTATCACAGGTTGAAAAAAAGGACAGGAAGAGGAAGGCCATGCCGGCCTTCACAACAAGCTCCCTTCAGCAAGAGGCATCAAGCAGACTCAATTTCTCGACAAAGAAGACCATGATGGTGGCCCAGCAGCTCTATGAGGGCATAGACGTCAAGGGCGAGGGCAATGTCGGTTTGGTGACCTATATAAGGACTGACTCGACAAGGATATCAGACGAGGCGGTCGACAAGGCTAAGGAGTATATAATATCAGAGCTTGGTGATAAATACTTCAAAGGATTTGAAAAGAGCAAGAGCAAGGCCAAAAAGGTTCAGGACGCACACGAGGCCATAAGACCGACGTATATTGACAAGACTCCAGATTCAATAAAGGATTCTTTAAGCTCAGACCAGTACAAATTGTACAAGCTTATCTGGGAGCGATACACAGCCTCGCTCATGAAGGATTGTGTTTACGACAGCATGAGCATACTTGCGGAAGCTGGCGGATACAGCTTCAAGGCGACAGGCTCCAAGCTAAAGTTCGACGGATTTCTAAAGGTGTACAGCTTCGCAAAACAAGAGGATACCATACTGCCTGATGTCAGTGTGGGTGAGAAGCTGAATATAGTGGAAACGCTTCCAAAGCAGCACTTCACTCAGCCGCCGCCTCGTTATTCTGAGGCGTCTTTGGTAAAGACTCTTGAAGAGCTTGGAATAGGAAGGCCGAGTACGTATGCTCCTACAATATCCACAATACTGGCAAGAGGATATGTAGAAAAGCAAGGCGGAGCGCTTAAACCTTCTGAACTCGGGGTTCTAATAAACGAGATTATGGAGAAAAATTTCGACTATATAGTTGATGTCAAGTTTACTGCAGACATGGAAAGCAAACTCGACCTTATAGAAGAGGGCAAGCTTAAGTGGAAAAGCCTTATTACGGAATTTTACGGCCCGCTCAAGGTTTCGATAGAAAAGGCGGAGCAGACAATAGAGAAGATATCGATGGATGAGGAGACAGATGAAATCTGCGACAAGTGCGGAGCAAACATGCTGATTAAGTACGGCAGATTCGGAAGATTCCTGGCATGCAAAAATTACCCTGAGTGCAAGAGCACAAAGCCGCTCCTAAACAAGACAGGCATTGTGTGCCCAAAATGCAATGAAGGCGACCTTGTCGAGAGAAGGAGCAAGAGAGGTAGATTTTTCTATGGTTGTTCCAGATATCCTGAATGTGATTTTGTATCCTGGGACAAACCAACCGGTGAAAAATGTCCGGAATGCGGGGAATTCCTTGTGGAAAAATACACAAAAAAAGAAACAAAAATCAAATGCTCAAACAAGGAATGCGGTTATGTAAAACTTGACAAGTAAAGCTGCCTATTGATATAAATGTCGCATTGTGGTAACATTTTAAATGTTTTTCAAATAAAACAGGCGATCAACCGACTGTATTCTGAAAAATGCGTGAAGAATAGTTTGAAAAATTGATAAATTATTAGTGGAATTATAGTAAAATAAAAATATATATAAGAGGAGGGAGTATATGGCTAGCGACATTTTGGTCAAAACTAGAAAGCTAAATGAAATACTTCAAAAATCAGGCACAAATCCCGTTTCGTTTATGGAGCTATGCAAGATACTAAGCGAGGTTCTGAATTCAAATGTGTACTTGCTAAATGAAACAGGAAAGGTTCTGGGAATGGATCTGACTCATGTCATGGACAGTTCAGCCGTGTTGGACGAAGAGACCGGCGAGGAGAAGTTCCATGCTGACGATGTGGAAAATCTGATGAAAATCAACCAGACTATATACAATGTCACAAAGGAAAAACTTATAGAAATTTTCAGGAACGAGCCGGAAAGTTCTTACAACAAACTGGCGACAATAGTCCCTGTTGTGGGAAGCGGCAAAAGGCTGGGAACCCTAATACTGTCGAGATACGAGCAGGAGTTCAACGACGAGGACCTTGTGCTTGCAGAGTACAGCGCAACTATCGTGGGGCTTGAGATACTCAGGGCAAAAAGCGAGGAGCTTGAGGATGAGATGCGCAAGAAGGCCGTAGTTCAAATGGCTATAGGAACCCTGTCGTATTCTGAGCTTGAAGCGGTGGAGCACATATTCGACGAGCTCGATGGCATGGAGGGACTGCTTGTGGCCAGCAAAATCGCTGACAGAGTGGGAATAACCAGATCGGTAATAGTCAATGCCCTAAGAAAGTTTGAAAGTGCAGGAGTGATTGAATCAAGATCGCTTGGAATGAAAGGCACCCACATAAAAATACTAAATGACAAACTCTTGGACGAGCTTAAGAAGCTAAAAGGGTAAGATAAGACACTAGGATTCATAAAAAGTAGGGGCTTCCCTACTTTTGTTTTTTTGCTAGGAGGGAACAGCTTGAAACCACTTGCAGAGAGAATGAGGCCCAAAAGCCTGGATGATGTGATAGGACAAAGGCATATTCTGGGTGAAGGAAAGATACTTAGAAAGCTTATATTGTCCCAAAATATAATGAATATGATATTTTACGGACCGCCCGGAACAGGCAAGACTACTCTTGCAAATGTCATAGCAGGCTATACTCACAAGCGCTTCTACAAGATAAATGCTACCGTAGCATCCGTGGGCGACATAAAAGACATAATAAGCGATTCGAAAGGGTTGCTCAATACAGCCGGCACACTTATTTATATTGACGAGATACAGAATTTCAACAAAAAGCAGCAGCAGGTGCTCCTTGAATTCATTGAAACGGGAGAAATCAGCCTGATAGCCAGCACAACTGAAAATCCTCACCACTGCGTCTACAAGGCGATACTCAGCAGATCGAACGTTTTCGAGTTTAAGCCTCTTGAAAACGAAGATGTAGCCGTGGGCATGAAAAGGGCCATAAAGCTGCTCGAAGAGAATGATTTCGAAGGCTACAGCATAGAATACGACGATGACGCACTGTATGCCATAGCCGATTTTAGCGACGGGGACATGCGCAAGGCGCTCAATCTTCTTGAAATTGCCGTGTATTCGCTTGAGGCCGGAGCTAACATGAGTCTGCAGCTCGACAAGGCGGCTGTCATGGAATGCCTGAGCAAGAAGATGGTGTATTCTGACAGCTCGGGAGATTACCACTACGATCTGCTAAGCGCATTCCAAAAATCGATACGCGGCAGTGATGCGAATGCAGCCCTGCACTACATGGCAAAGCTTATAAAGACAGGGGACCTGCAGTCGATTACACGAAGACTGCTTGTGATAGCCGCCGAGGACATAGGCCTTGCATATCCGAACGCTATAACAATAGTCAAGTCATGCACAGATTCGGCAGCCCAGCTTGGATTCCCCGAAGCCAGGATTCCACTTGCCCAGGCCGCCATACTTTTGGCCACGCTGCCCAAGTCAAATTCGGCAATTGCAGCTATCGACGTCGCACTGCGCGAGATTGAAATTAAAAACACAGGCCAGATACCAATGCACATAAGGTGCAACCATTACCAGGGAGCGGAAAGTCTGGGGAGGGGAGTCGGGTACAAGTACCCGCATGACTATGAAAACGGCTATGTGCAGCAGCAGTATCTTCCGGATGAGATTGCAGGTTCGGTTTACTATGTCCCAGGTGAAAACAAGTTTGAAAGAAGCCTTAGAGAACAGCAGGAGAGAATCAGGAAGCAGTCAAAATCCACAAAAGAATAATGATTATGTATAAAAACAATTTTTTGAATAAATTTATCAAATCTGTTAAAATCATAAAGTTGTGTGTAACTGCATGCAATGTGTTTAAAACTATGACAATATGGTAACAATAAGTTATATAAATGGTAACGCTTTCACGGCAACTAATCTATTGAAAAATGAGGCCTGTTGTGATATCATTCTATTAATTTAAGCAGACTGAAATATAAAAAAAATAAATAAAAAAACATACGCTTAAATGCGAACAAATGCATATTTTGAGTTGGGAGTTGATGAGTGTGGTAAGAGAATTCAAAAAGGTGCTCGTGGCAAACCGTGGCGAGATTGCCATAAGGGTGTTCAGAGCATGTACAGAGCTAGGCATAAGGACTGTTGGAATCTATTCGAAAGAGGACAAATACAGCCTGCACAGAACAAAGGCAGACGAATCTTATCTGATTGGCGAGGGAAAAGGTCCGATAGAGGCATACCTTGACATGGATGAGATAATCCATATTGCAAAGAAAAAAGGTGTAGATGCAATACATCCAGGCTATGGATTTTTGGCTGAGAATTCTGAATTCGTCAGAAAATGTGAAAAAAATGGTATTGTCTTCATAGGTCCAAGCGCTGAAACGATGGAAAGCATGGGAGACAAGATAAGCTCCAAAAAAATGGCCATGGAGGTAGGCGTACCTACAATACCTGGCGTTGACCACGCCCTTGCGAGCAAGGAGGAGGCAAAGCAGGTTGCCGAGATGATAGGCTATCCTGTAATACTCAAGGCTTCAAACGGCGGCGGCGGCCGTGGCATGAGAATCATAGAGAAGGAAGAGGACCTCGAAATAGGCTTTGAAAGCGCCGTGAGCGAATCACAAAAGGCTTTCGGAAGCTCAGCAGTTTTCGTGGAGAAATACCTTAGGAATCCAAAGCACATTGAGGTGCAGGTGCTAGGGGACAAGCACGGCAGCATTGTTCACCTTTTTGAAAGGGACTGCTCAGTGCAAAGAAGGCACCAGAAAATAGTAGAATATGCACCGGCCTTCTCTCTGCCTGATGAGCTGAGACTAAGCATATGCAATGACGCAGTAAAGCTTGCAAAGCACGTAAAGTATGCGAATGCGGGTACTCTCGAGTTCCTTGTGGACAGCACAGGAAGCTACTATTTCATAGAGATGAACCCGAGAATACAGGTCGAGCACACCGTAACAGAGATGATAACAGGCATAGACCTTGTACAGAGCCAGCTTCTGGTAGCGCAGGGCTACGAGCTTGGAAGCTCCGAAATAAACATAAAGTCGCAGGACGACATCAAGATAAACGGATACTCTATACAGTGCAGGATTACTACAGAGGATCCAAAGAACAACTTCATGCCTGATACGGGCAAAATAGACGTCTACAGAACAGGCTCAGGCTTTGGCATAAGGCTTGACGGGGGCAATGGATTTTCAGGCGCAGACATAACTCCTTTCTATGACAGCCTTCTTGTGAAGACTATTTCATGGGACAGGACTTTCGAGGGCGCTGTGAGAAAAGCTGTGCGTTCTATAAAGGAGCTTCGTGTAAGGGGAGTTAAGACAAACGTAGGCTTCCTTGTAAACGTACTCAGCCATGAAAAATTCAAGGCGGGTCAGTGCGATACGAACTTCCTTGACAAGACAAGAGAACTGTTTGACATAGAAGAAAGTAAGGACAGAGCCACAAAGATACTGAACTTCATAGGCAATGTGGTTGTAAACGAAAGAAAAGGCGCAAAGCTGGAATTTGAAAACATTTCTGTTCCAGGAACTGAAAACATAGAGATTAAAAAAGGCTCAAAGGACATGCTGGACGAGCTTGGAGCCAAGGGCTACTCTGAGTGGGTAAAGGCTCAAAAGAGACTCCTCATTACGGATACTACAATGAGGGATGCACACCAGTCGCTTGTTGCCACAAGATTCAGAACCAGGGACTTTGTCAAGATATCAGACGCAACAAGCAAATACATGAACGACCTTTTCTCGCTTGAAATGTGGGGCGGAGCTACTTTCGACGTTGCATACAGGTTCCTCAAGGAGTCTCCGTGGGAAAGACTTGAGGTTCTGAGAAAGAAGATACCTAACGTAATGTTCCAGATGCTGCTTAGAGCGTCGAATGCGGTAGGCTACAGAAACTACCCTGACAACGTTATAAAGCAGTTCATCGAGGAGTCGGCCGCTTCAGGCATAGACGTATTCAGGATATTCGACAGCCTTAACTGGGTGGAGAACATGAAGCTTCCAATCCAGGAAGCCCTTAAGACTGGAAAGCTTGTAGAGGGATCTATATGCTATACAGGCAACATACTTGATGAGAGCAGACTCAAGTACAACCTCGACTATTATGTGAAAATGGCCAAAGATCTCGAAGCACAGGGCGTACACATGATAGCAATAAAGGACATGGCGGGACTTCTTAAGCCTTACGCAGCATACAAGCTTGTCAAAACGCTCAAGGAAGAGGTTTCACTGCCAATACACCTGCATACACACGATTCATGCGGCAACGGCGTTTCAACGCTGATGATGGCTGCCGAGGCCGGTGTAGATGTAGTCGACTGTGCGCTTGAAGCCATGTCGGGACTTACAAGCCAGCCTTCTATGAACAGCCTTATAGAGGCGCTCAAGGATACCCCAAGGGATACGGAGCTTAACCTCGACAACATAGTTAAGGTTGACGACTACTACAAGGAGCTCAGAAAGACATACCTAAGCTTCGAGAGCGACCTTAAGACTACTTCTGCCGAGATATACAAGTATGAGATACCTGGCGGACAGTACTCCAACCTCAAGCCGCAGGTGGAGAGCCTTGGACTTGGCGAGAGATTCCACGAGGTCAAGGAAAAATACAAGATGGCCAACGAGCTGCTTGGCGACATCGTAAAGGTTACTCCGACATCGAAAGTGGTGGGAGACCTGGCGATATTCATGGAAAAGAATGATCTGGACAATGAAAACATATACGAGCTTGGGAAGAACCTCTCCTTCCCTGACTCTGTAGTGGACTACTTCAAGGGAATGATAGGACAGCCTGAGGGAGGTTTCCCTAAAGAGCTTCAGGAAATAGTTTTAAAGGGAGACCAGCCTATATCATGCAGGCCTGGAGAACTTCTGCCTGACGAGGACTTTGAAACAATAAAATCCGAGCTTGAGAAGAAGTTTGGCGTGAAGCAGACTATGAAGGATGTAGTGAGCTACTGCCTGTATCCTAAGGTTTACGAAGATTTCCTCGAGCACAACCTCAACCAGTACACAGACGTGTCAAACCTTGAGAGCCACGTGTTCTTCTACGGCCTCAGAAAGGACGAAGAGTGCGAAGTCGAGATAGAGGAAGGAAAGACTCTCTCAATTAGGCTAGTGGACATTGGAGAAACCAAGAAAAACGGCCAAAGGACAGTCACATTCGAGCTTAACGGCATAAGAAGAGAAGTGGACATACAGGATAACAACGCCCAGTCGGCAGAGGACCACATACTAAGGGCCGACATGAACGACAAGCTGCAGGTTGGCGCGAGCATACCTGGCAAGGTCATAAAGATAATTGTCAAGGAAGGCGACGCAGTAGTTGAGAACCAGCCGCTTATAGTCATAGAAGCCATGAAGATGGAGACCACTATAGTGTCTAAGTGCAACGGCCTAATAGACAAGGTGTACGTAAACCAGAACAATATGGTTTCAGACAAGCAGCTTCTTATATCGCTTAAAGAAGAATAGATTAAACAACAAGGATAGCCCGAATTTTGGGCTATCTTTTTTTCGTGATAATATTGACAACATTATCCTCGGGATGTATACTGAAAATGTAGTCAATCCCGATAGGTTTACTAGGGATTAAAGATGTGAAATATCCCACAGACGGGGTGATATAATGATACTTTCGACAAAGGGCAGATACGGACTTAAGGCAATGTTCGTCCTGGCTCTAAATGAAGGCAAGGGGCCCATACCTCTAAAGCAGGTCGCCAAGGAACAGCACATATCAGAGCAGTATCTGGAGCAGTTAATGAGCACTCTGAAAAAGGCGAAGCTAGTAAAGAGCGTAAGGGGAGCCCAGGGCGGATATCTTCTCTACAGGGATGCGCAGACCATAAGCGTAGGAGACGTCATAAGGGTCCTTGAAGGCCCGATGGTTCCATCCGAATGCGTAGCTGACGAGGATTCGAGCTGCGACAATGCGGACTTTTGCGTCACAAAGGAAGTTTGGGAGAAGATGAAATCAAGCATAAATTCCGTAATGGACGGAATCACATTAAAGGACATGGTCAACGACCACCACAAAAAAATGGAAGCAGGCAGCAGGCTAAAACTCAAGGAATAGGAGATGGATGTTATGGAAAAGAAACGAATTTACATGGACTATGCAGCTACAACTCCGATAAAAAAGGAAGTAGTAGACGCTATGATGCCGTATCTTACAGAGCATTTTGGTAATCCATCTAGCGTACATGGATTTGGAAGGGATGTCAAAAAGGCAATAGACGAATCAAGAATGACTATAGCCAAAGCCATAAATGCGGCTCCGGAAGATATATTCTTCACAGGGGGCGGCTCAGAATCAGACAACATGGCAATAAAGGGAATAGCTTTCGCATACAAGGACAAGGGCAACCACATCATAACTTCCAAAATAGAGCACCATGCAGTGCTCCATACGTGCGAATACCTTGAAAAGCATCATGGCTTCGAGGTTACATACCTTGATGTCGATAAGGATGGCATAATAAGCCTGGATGAGCTCAGCAGCGCAATAAGCGACAAAACAATACTGATAACAATAATGCAGGCCAACAACGAAATAGGCACAGTTCAGCCTGTTAAAGAGATAGCACAGCTTGCCAGGGAAAAGGGAGTATTCTTCCATACTGATGCTGTTCAGGCTCTTGGCAATATAGAAATAGACGTAAAGGACATGGGTGTCGACCTGATGTCGTTTACAGCCCATAAGATATATGGTCCAAAGGGAATAGGAGCTCTCTATATGAGAAAAGGGATAAAGCTCCATCCGCTGATCCACGGGGGCTCACAGGAGAGGAAAAAAAGGGCCGGAACAGAAAATGTGGCAGGAATCGTAGCATTTGCCAAGGCTGTCGAGCTGGCAACAAAGGATATACAAGGTCACGCCAACAGGCAGATGCAGCTTAGGGACCACCTCATAGACAGCGTGCTCAGCAGAATTCCGCATACAAGACTTAACGGTCACAGACAAAAGAGGCTTCCTGGAAACGCCAACTTCTGCTTTGAGTTTATTGAAGGAGAATCAATACTTCTTAGCCTTGACCTGCTGGGAGTTGCTGCTTCAAGCGGTTCTGCATGCACATCCGGTTCGCTTGACCCGTCGCACGTGCTAATGGCTCTAGGACTGCCTCATGAGATAGCACACGGGTCGCTCAGGCTTACTATAGGCGACATGACAACTAGGGAAGATATTGACTTTGTGGTGGACAATCTTGAGAAGATTGTTATAAGGCTAAGGGAACTTTCGCCACTGTATGATAAATTTGTTAGGGAGGAAAGCCAACATGTATAATGAAAAAGTAATCGAATATTTTGTTCATCCAAGAAATGCAGGAGTTTTAATAGACGCTGACGGAATAGGTGAAGCGGGAAGCCCGGCGTGCGGAGATGAAATGAAGGTATATTTAAAAATAGAAAATGATGTCATAGTAGATGTCAAGTTCCAAACATACGGCTGTGCCTCTGCTATTGCAAGTTCAAGCATGGCTACCGAAATGATAAAGGGCAAGACTATACAAGAGGCTCTTAGTGTTACAAACAAGGATGTAATAAATGCGCTTGGTGGCCTGCCAGCTCCTAAGATTCACTGTTCTGTACTGGCCGAGCAGACAATAAAAAGAGCTATACTTGATTATGCAAAGAAGCACAACATAACAATCGAAGGCATTGACAGCAAGATACTTGAGGATGACGCACACGACCACGGACATGACGAAGAATAGACCAATACCAAAAAGACCTGTAAAGCAGGTCTTTTTTCTTGATAAAGCCACATCGATGATGTAGTATTAATTATTATGTAAATATGAAATTGAAGACAGGTGGGAATATGAACAATAAAGTTATGATAGGGATGAGCGGGGGAGTCGACAGCTCAGTCGCTGCGTATCTGCTCAAGGAGCAAGGCTATGAGGTGATAGGCGTATTCATGAAGCTCTGGGAGGGCCAGCACGAGACTGAAAGAGCCTGCTGCTCGCTTTCTGCGGCAGAGGATGCTAGAAGAGTGGCAGACAGGATAGGAATACCCTTTTACGTTATAAACATGAAAAAGCCTTTTATGGAGAAGGTGGTAGACTACTTTGTGGACGAATACCTCCTGGGCAGAACGCCGAATCCGTGCATAGCATGCAACAAGCACATAAAGTTTGATGAATTTCTTAAAAAAGCAATAATGCTCGGCTGTGACCATGTGGCCACAGGCCATTACGCGAAGGTGGAGTACAGCAGCGAGCACGGCAGATTCTTACTGAAAAAATCGGCTACGGACGAGAAGGATCAGACATACGCGCTCTACAATATGACACAGGAGCAGCTCAGCAGGACTGTGCTGCCGCTAGGCGAATACAACAAGGGTGAAATCAGAGAGATTGCAGCAAATATAGGTCTTGTAACGGCCAACAAGCCGGACAGCCAGGAGATATGCTTTGTGGAGGACAACGACTACGCGTCCTTTGTAAAAAGCATGTCAAAGAAGAAAATACAGCCGGGCAATTTCGTTGACAGGCAGGGGAATGTGCTTGGAAGGCATGAAGGCATAATCAAATACACCATAGGCCAGAGAAAGGGCCTTGGAATAGCGCTTGGATGGCCGGCATACGTTGTGGATATTGATCCTGGGACTAATTCGGTGGTGCTGGGCACAAACGAAGAGGTGTTCAAAAAAGGGCTTGTGGCAAATGACGTCAACTTAATAGCCTATGACAGGATAGAAGACGGCATGAAGGTGGAGGCCAAAGTAAGATACAACGCCAGACCGAAACCGGCTACTGTCTACAATATTGACGGAGGCAGAATAAAACTTGTGTTTGATGACAGGGAAAGAGCAATAACTCCCGGACAGTCTGTTGTCATGTACCAAGGCGATATAGTGGTGGGCGGAGGCATAATAGAAAGCTCTATTGTGTAATTAGGACTATCATATTGACACATCAAGACTCGTTATATTAGTATTTATACATGATGAATTTTAAGGAGGCAGTGTATGAAAAAGTTAGGGCTCAACGAATTGAGAAGGATGTTTTTGGAATTTTTCGAATCTAAAGATCACTACGCGCGCGGCAGCTTTCCTCTGGTACCTGAAAACGATGAGAGTCTGCTTCTCATAAATGCAGGAATGGCCCCTATGAAGGCGTATTTCATGGGAAAGGAAACGCCTCCCAACAAGAGAATGGCGACATGCCAAAAATGTATAAGGACAGGCGATATCGAAAACGTAGGTATTACGGCAAGACACGCAACCTTCTTTGAAATGCTTGGAAACTTCTCCTTCGGGGACTATTTCAAGAGGGAGTCCATAAAGTGGGGCTGGGAGTTCGTAACAGAAAACCTTGAGATACCTCAGGACAAGCTCTGGGTCACAGTATACGAAGAGGACGATGAAGCCTACGACATATGGAACAAGGAAGTAGGAGTGCCTGAAGACAAGATAGTGAGACTCGGCAAGGCGGACAACTTCTGGGAGATAGGCACCGGCCCTTGCGGACCATGCTCCGAGATATATTTCGACAGGGGAGAAAAATACGGCTGCGGCAGCCCTGACTGCAAGCCGGGCTGCGACTGTGACAGATACCTTGAGTTCTGGAACCACGTTTTCACTCAGTTTGACAAGGATGAAAACGGCGTATATCATCCGCTGCCAAATCCAAACATTGACACAGGCATGGGCCTTGAAAGAATAGCCTGCATAATGCAGGATGTCGACACCATATTCGAAGTCGACACAATAGACCATATACTTAAGGGAGTATGTGAAATTTCAGGTGCCAGCTACGGCAAAGAGAGAAATACCGACATATCGGTAAGAATCATTACAGACCACATAAGAGCTGTGACGTTCATGATAGGAGACGGAGTGCTCCCTTCAAACGAAGGCAGAGGCTACGTGCTAAGAAGGCTGCTGAGAAGAGCCGCAAGGCACGGCAGGCTGCTTGGAATCAAAGGGGCGTTCCTGTGCGAGCTCATGGACAAGGTGGTTGAAGTCAGCAGCGACGCATATCCGGAGCTTAAGGAAAAGCAGGAGTATATTAGAAAGGTCCTTAATGTAGAAGAGGACAGATTTGAAGAGACCATAGACCAGGGTATGGATATACTAAAGGGCTATATGGAAGCTCTAAAGGGAGCGGGCAAAAATGTGATCCCTGGAGAGGACGCATTCAGGCTCTATGACACATATGGCTTCCCTGTTGATCTTACAAAGGAAATAGCTGGCGAAGAAGGCTTCACTATAGATGAGGCGGGCTTTGAGAAGGAAATGGAAGACCAGAGGGAGAGGGCAAGAAGCGCAAGAGGAGAGATGGAAGGAGCCGGCTGGAAGGAAGACGTCTTTGCATCGCTTGACAATTCGGTAAGAAGTGAATTCCTCGGCTATGAAAATCTTGAAACCCAGGCGAAGGTGCTTGCCATAGTAACAGACAGAGGTGTTGCAGAAAGCCTGGGCGAAGGCGAAAAGGGCATAGTAATACTCGACAGGACGCCTTTCTACGCAGAAAGCGGCGGCCAGGCCGGCGACCAGGGTCTTATAGAGGGCGATAATCTCGTTGTTGAGGTTATAGACACTCAAAAGGGCCTCAACGACAGGATACACCATGAGGTAGTTGTAAGGAAAGGCAAGCTGAGCGTAGGAGAGGAAGTAAAGCTTTCTGTTGTTGAAGAGATAAGAATGGCTACAGCCAGAAACCATACGGCGACACACATGCTGCAGGCGGCTCTTAGAAAGGTTCTTGGCGAACATGTAGAGCAGTCTGGATCTCAGGTGAATCATGAGAAGCTGAGGTTTGACTTTACTCATTTTGAGCCTATATCAAAGGAGCAACTGCTTGAGGTTGAAAAGATAGTAAACATAAACATACTCAAAGCCCATTCAATAGAGGTTAAAAGCACTACTTTGGATGATGCAAAGCAATGCGGAGCCACTGCGCTTTTTGGCGAAAAATACGGCGACATAGTAAGAATGGTCAAAATGGGAGACTACTCTACTGAGCTTTGCGGGGGAACTCACCTTGAAAATACTGCTCAGGTTGGCCTTTTCAAGATAACATCGGAAAGCGGCATAGCTGCGGGCGTTAGAAGGATAGAGGCTGTAACAGGAATGGCAGTATACAACATGCTAAACCACAAGCAGCAGGTCATAGACAGCGCGTGCTCAGCACTCAAGACCAAGGAAGACAACATAGTGCACAGGGCTGAAGGCGTAATGCAGCACGTAAGGGAACTTGAAAAGGAAGTTGAGGAGCTCAAAGCCAAGCTGTTCTCAAGCTCGCTCGATGACATACTGGGCAAGAAGGCTTCAATCGACGGCGTTGACTACATCGTTGAAAGAATGGACGGTCAGGGAATGGATTCTCTCAGGGCCAATGCTGACAAAATAAGAGACAGGATGGTTTCAGGAGTAGTAGTACTTGCAGGAGCCGAAGGCGAGAAGGTGAACTTTGTGGCTACGGTTACAAAGGACCTTATAGCAAAAGGCCTAAACGCTGGAAATATAGTCAAGGAAGCAGCCAAGATAACAGGCGGAGGCGGAGGCGGAAAGCCCAACATGGCCCAAGCCGGAGGAAAGGACGCATCCAAGCTTGACGAGGCGCTTTCAGCAATCCCAGGGATAATAAAGACTCAGATAAAATAAAACAAACACAATAAACTCCAAGGGGCAGGTCAACCTGCCCCTTGTTAAATGGAATAATGATGATACAACTGTAAAAAAACGGGGCATAAATGTGATATAATAGTTAATGAAATAACTAAAGGGGTGATATCAGTGAACTTTAACAATGAAAGCACAATGAAGTTTGAAGCCGTAAGAGACGAAAACATGACTCCAAGGGTGGTACTTGAGACGGTTTACGAGGCTCTCAAGGAGAAAGGCTATAACCCTATTAATCAGATGGTGGGTTACTTGCTTTCCGGAGACCCGACGTATATAACAAGCCACAAAAACGCCAGAAGCATAATAAGAAAAGTCGAAAGAGACGAGCTGCTGGAAGAAATCCTAACTGAATATCTTAAAGGAAAGTAGGCGGTATCCAGGTGAAAAAAACAATTTTTGCGACTTTCATGTGCATTGCCCTGCTGCTTAGTCTGGCGTCGGGCAATTCTGCCTATGCGGCCCCAAAGGGCAAGGTGGTAGTAATAGTTGCAAATAGAATGGGAATGCAGGAGCTGCTTGAAATGAAAGCTCTAAAGAGCGAGCTTGAAAAGCGAGGCTATGCAGGCCTTATGAATATCAGAGGCTCCAAGGGATCGAGTGATATAAGATCGTATGCATCCATAGGCTGGGGCGCCAGAGCATATTTAAACGTTGAAGACGTTGATATAAGGACAAAGGACCCTCTGGAGCAGGACGTTTTTGAAAGAAGGACTGCAGTAGAGGCGGCGCATATAAACAACGTGAACATCAACGCTCTGCAGACAACAAATCTCGACGGTGAATATAACGTCTTTCCAGGAATGCTTGGAGAGGAGCTTAAAAACAACGGACTTTCCATTTCTGTTGTGGGCAATGCCGATACTGACATGGCAAAGCTCAGGTATGCAGCCCTGATAGCCATGGACAAGGACGGGAACGTACCATCGGGCGAGATTGAAGACGTAAACAAGGCTGACTCCAAAATGCCTTTTGGGATAGCCACTGACTACGACAAGCTCAAAAAATACACTCGGCAATACTATGAAAATTCAGATGTGACCGTAGTTGAGCTTGGCGACACATACAGGCTTGACGACTACAGAATCTACCTGAATGACAAATCCTACGGAATAATGAAGGACAGCATATACAAAAGCGCCAACGACTACATTGAATATGTCCTTGGCAGCCTGACATCTGAGGATGACAGGGTATATGTGGTTTCGCCGTATACAAGACTCGCAGACTACAAGAACTTTCAGAGGCTGGCTCCAATATTTATTTTTGAAGGCGGCAAGTCAGGCATAGCCTACTCGGACACAACAAGACGCGATGGCATCATAGGCAACATCGACGTTGCCGCGGATATACTTGATTATTATGGCATAAGCTCTGAACTGGCTTCAGGCAAGCCGATAGAGGCCAAGGACAAGGCAGATGCGCTTGCTTATCTTGAAAAGGAATATGCAAAGATAGCCGCTACTTATCAGCTGAGGATTCCTGTGCTCTACACATATGCAGTTTTTGAAATGCTGCTATGGATAATAGTGTTTACATGCATAATGAAAAAGGACAGGGTTAAGAACAAATATTTCAACCTGCTATCAAGGACTCTGCAGTTCACAGGAGTTGTTCCGTTTGTGATGCTCATAGAGCCCGCCTTTGGAATTGTATCCAAGCTGGGCACAGTGGCATTCATACTTGCAGTCTCTTCCGGCATATACTACTTGATGCACAGGCTGCTAAAGACTGATCTGGACAGGCTCATATTCCTCAGCGTGCTAAACGGCGTGGGAATACTTGCCGATGCAGTGCTTGGCCAGGAGATGATAAAGCGCTCCCTGCTTGGATATGATTCGATGATAGGTGCAAGATTCTATGGCATAGGCAACGAATACATGGGCATACTGATAGGAGCAGCTCTTCTTGCTGTTTCAGGACTTTTGCAAAAAGGGAAAATCACAAGGAGCGTAACGGCAGGTGTTCTTGTTACAACCATGATAATACTTGGTTTCCCGAAAATCGGAGCCAATGTGGGCGGCCTTATAACGGCGGCCACATGCTTTCTGCTTTTCGTGCTCAAGTCGTATAATATAAAGATAGATTTCAAGAGGATAATCTTTATAGGCTGTTTCGTTGTTGGCGCTGTGGCGTCAATGGCTCTGCTGGACATATATGTGCTTGGCAGCAAGTCCCACCTTGCTGGGGCAATACAGAGCATAGGCGAGGGCGGACCGCAGGTAATACTCCAGATAATACAAAGAAAGCTTGAGATGAACTACAGGCTGATTGGAGCATCAATATGGAGCAAGGTATTCATAATTGCGCTTCTGATTGTAGGAATACTTTTCTACAGGCCGTTTGGAATACTAAAGACAATATGCGTTGAGAATCCTTGGCTTGCAAAAGGCTGGATTTCAATTATCGTGGGAAGTTTCGTTGGTTTTGCTGTAAACGACTCTGGTGTGGTTGCAGCTGCAACCAGCATATCGTTTGTAATAATTTCAGCGCTAGTGCTTTGCATGAATAAAATAGTATCTGAAAAAGTCAGTTAGCCAGTTGGAGGTAAAATGCATAAAAAAATGGGATTAGACGTAGGCGACAAGACAATAGGTGTTGCTCTAAGCGATATTATGGGAATTACTGCGCAGCCTCTTAAAACAATAAGAAGAAAAGGTTACGAAAAGGACTTTGAGGAGCTCATGCAGATAATAGAATCAAACTCCGTGGATGAGATAATATCCGGACTTCCAAAGAACATGAATGGAACTCTAGGACCTCAGGGAGAAAAGGTAATTAAATTCATAGAAAAGCTCCAGAAGGCTATAGATATAAAAGTGGAGTACTGGGATGAAAGGCTAACTACGGTTGCAGCCCAAAAAGCCCTTATAGAGGCCGACATGAGCAGGGAAAAGAGAAAAAAGGTAGTCGACATGGTGGCTGCAGCTCTCATACTGCAGGGATACCTTGATATGAAGAATATGAAAAAATAAGGAGCGATAACAATGGAAGAAAACAAGATAACTCTGCTTGACGAAGAGGGCAATGAAATGGAGTTTGAAATAATAATGACTCTTGATGTTGAGGGCGTGGAATATGCCATACTTGCTCAGGAAGGCGATGAAGAATCGGCTGTTGTGCTCAGAATGGATTATGACGAGGACGGCGAGCTGCTGCTTGTGCCAATCGAGGATGACGAGGAGTACGAAAACGTGGTTAGCGCATATGAAGTGCTTGCAGAAGAGGAAGAATTGTAAAACCTATAAATTAAGGGACAGATGCCTAAACAGGTGCCTGTCCCTTTTGAGTTTTAGTTTACCGGATGCAGATACAGAGCTTTACCTTCCTCCATGTCCTTTAATATGTCATTGCTAATTATGGCTTTTCCTGAAATGCCGTCGAGGTTGCTGATTTCAGCGCCTTCATTTACAGTTTTATAGTATCCGTCACTGCACGTAAGTACAGCATAATTGCCATTTGCGCCCCCGCCTCTTTTCATAGCAATAATCTCCCTGCAGCCCTTTGTGATTTTGTCGCTTATTATGACAGGCGTATGAATTAGTGTCAGCACCTGGTTAACATGCATTTCACCATTAGCCTGGACTACTATGAGGGCCGTGCTGCCGCCGGTACCGCTGGTATAAGGGCCCATTGCAACTGCAAAAATTTCATCTCTTCCGTCACAATTCAGGTCCACATAATTATAGTAGTATTTTGTCTTATCCAGGTACTCATCTGGAATGCCAAGCTCGCTGATAATTGTTTTTTCAAGAGCTGGATTCGGTTTCGACTCTGCATAAATACCAATAATATTGGCAGACAAGCTTTTGGACTCCTGTGCCTGAATTTGGACCTGTTTATCACCGTCTATTGGTTTAGCCTTTGTTTGGGCTTTTGCAATCAATTTCTCTTCTATGGATTCAGATGTGTGCGCCTTGCCAGCAGCTTGGACTTGAGTTTCTTCCTGGGCAACGCTTCCGCTCGAAGTGCATGCTACAAGAGAGCTTGCGCCAAAGCAAGCTATCAGTAGCATAGCAAGTGTTACAAAACCTTTTCTTTTGCCATTGCTATGTACGATATTTAAAAATCTTTTTTTCATAAGATTCACTCCCCCAGTATAATTTGACGTAAAAACACTTGTACCTGAATCCTGATTTTTGATGGAAACCAATAATGTTTCCATATACCTCTTTTTATGGACTGCATCAATGCCACCAATTACATATTCATCACACTTCATTTCAAGTGCTTGATTAAATTGGTTGGACATTAGATGTACAAATGGATTAAACCAGTACAGCGCTTGTACGACGAACATTAAAATTTTTGCTTCAATATCATGTCGCTTATAATGCATCAATTCATGTTTTAAAACTAAATACAAGTCTGTCTGTGGATAATCTATACAAGGAATCAATACTGCTGGGTGTATTATTCCGAACATCATTGGAATTTTTACTGTTTTACATCGATGCAAAGATATTGCGCCTTTGATTTCTAAATCGGATTTGAGTTTCGAAAAAATAAATTCCTGATCTGAATCAGGCTGAAGAATCCAACGTTTGACATTTTTTATAAAACAAGGCTCTGTTTAAAAATAATGTTGATAATCAAATGTTTTTGAAATTTTTGTATGATAGGGGTATAATAAGAACATACATTCGATACACGAAAGGAGGTTCTTGTTATGCCCTCATATGCTTCTGTAATGGACGATATCAAACAATTAAGTCCGTCTGACAAAGAAAGGCTTGTTGAGTTCTTTGAACAGGTGCTCAATTTCGGAGCTCATGTTGACGGCGTAGCCAATGAAATCAAGGAAAACCGCTTTTCTAAGGGAAAGGTGTGCCCTTACTGCGGACATCAAGAAATATCAAGAAGCGGAAAATACAAGCCCAAAAACTCTCCTGAGCATAGACAAAGATACATATGTAAAAACCCTGAGTGCAGAAAGACTTTTACCGACTTCACAAAGTCTCCACTATCCGCGAGCAAGAGCTCGCTTAACAAGTGGATAGTATATGCCAAGTGTATGATTAGCGGCTACTCTCTAAGAAAGTGTGTTGAAATGGTAGGAATCAGCCTGCCTACTGCCTTCTTTTGGAGACACAAGCTCCTAGATGCTATAAAGCTTTTCATGGGCAAAGGTTTTGTTGGCGGCATTGTCGAGGTTGATGAAACCTACTTCGCAGAAAGCTTCAAGGGCAACCACAAGAAAAGCCCTAACTTTACAATGTCAAGAACGCCTCGCAAGCGAGGCAAGGAAGTCAAGCTCAGGGGTATATCCCGTGAGCAAGTCTGCGTTGTCTGCGCAATCGACAGAATCGGCAACATCTTTATCGAACTTGCCTGCAAAGGTCGTGTAAACAACAATACTCTGGAAAGAGTTTTCAGCGGCAGTATCGAGAAAGGCTCCATACTCTGCACTGACTCGCATTCAAGCTACATAAAATTCGCACAAGACCAAGGCTTGGAGCATCAAAGAATCAAATCAGGCCGGCACAAGGAAGGAATATACCATATACAGCACATAAACGCCTTCCACGGCAAGTTAAAGGCTTGGATAAGCATGTTCAAGGGCGTTTCCACAAAGCATCTTGCAAACTACCTGTATTGGTTCAAATGGCTCCAGCTTTTTAAGAACGAAAAAGATGCAGTTAAAAGCAAGCATCTGATTGTCCATTCAGGTACGGTGCATTCAAGCACAACGGTAGCCGACTTCAAGTGCAAGCAGCCAGCGTATGCTTAAAATACCTTAAAAAATCCCCTTTCTGTGTTATATAATGTATGGATACGACATAAAATATACAAACACAGGAGGCTGTATTATGAAAAAACGAGTTAGTGCAGTAATTATAGCAATGGCTGTAACCATTATGTCGGTGGCAGGATCTTTTGCTCAGGAATCGAGCAATGTTGCCATCAAGATCAACGGAGCATTGGCAGATATGAAGGATGCTCCTGCCTATGTAAATGAAAACGGTAGGACAATGGTGTCTGCAAGATTCGTGAGCGAAGCTCTTGGCTTCAATGTTGGCTGGGATGGAGAGACTCAGAAAGTCACAGTCAGCAAAGGCTCGGATAGCGTAGAACTGAGAATCGGCAAGTCTGAGGTGTTCAGGAATGGCAAAGCTCAAACGCTTGATACCATGCCTGCTCTCAGGAACAACAGGACAATGGTGCCACTTCGATTCGTGAGTGAGGCTCTTGGAGCTGAGGTGAAGTGGGACGGAGGGGCAAGGACTGTTCTGATTATTGTTCCGGGGATGCCACAGGCGACCGTGAAGGATGTTTCAGAGCTGCCGACGGTGAAGACAAGCTCAATAGTTAGCGGTTCGTTCACAGCTGTAGATACAGTGAAAGTAGCCACGGTTAACGACCTGCCTATTGACGCGGGGCATCTTGTATACAACGGCTTAACGAAGGATTCAACCTACTTCATTATGCCAGTCGAAATGGATTCAGGGCGCACAAGTGTAGATATGTTTATAATCCAGAAAGATGGACAGATTAGGGGAAGAAACAGCACTGTTGATAGGGATGGGAACGCTCGATTCCGAATCACAAGCGGAGGAGACACTGCATTCGGTCTCTCGAGTAACTCATATCAACTAAGCGATGTGGCTTACTTCGCCGTAAGGTATTCGTCATCTACAACGCCATATAATGCTTCGTTCATATTGATTGAAAACCCATTCAAGTAGAGGGGGCGGGAGTGATGAAGCTGAAAAATAACAACTCGAATTCTTTCACTCTCAGTTAGATGCAAACAGGCTATCGATATCTATTTGATAAAGAAGCCTGTTTTTTCATGCATTAAATCAACATTATTTTTAAACAAAGCCTAAAACAAAAGTACTGAAGCATGTGATAAATAGAAAACGCGAATGCGCCAACAATCCATATAATTGAGCCTAGTTGCAGCAAGGAAATATTGCTCGCAGAATTTGCCGGCTTTTCTGGCTGCACTACTTCGCCTATCAAAATTCCGGGCAGAGAAGTGGATTGCAAGCTTGCAGATTCCTCAAATATGCGTTCTGGACTGATTTGAATTGGAGCATCAGGCAGAGCAAATGGAATAGGGATTAAAAGCCGTATGGCAATCAACAGCCATATGTAATAGAACCATTTGGCCATGTACTTTTGTTCTAGTATAGGCGAAAGTGCATATACCGCCAAAATAACAGCTGAAGCGGTCAGCGATATCTCCAATATATTGGCAAACAGCAACTGTATCATTTTTCTGATTCCTCCAAAGACAATTTATCAAGAAATTCCTTCAACTCCTGGATTTGCCTTTCGTCAACTGCTTTGACATCATTTAGCTGAACTACAAAATTTTTCAAAGAGTTGCCGAAAAACTTTTCTAACATTGTCTTGCTTTCACTTTGCACATAATCGGCCTGACTTACAAGCGGATAGTAATAGTTATTCTTCCCTCTTTTTTCAACCCGCAAAAATCCTTTGTTTTCAAGTCTGGATAAAAATGAAAGAATGGTAGTTGCTGCAAGATCTCTTGATTTTTCCAACCGCTCCTGGATATAGTTTCTGGATACCGCTTCTCCGGCATCCCAAATAATTAGCATTAATTCCAATTCTGAATCAGGCAATCTTTTCATATCTTCCTCCAATGTTCTGCAAATGCAGAATGTTCTATGGCTATATTCTACATTTGCAGAATATAAAAGTCAACAGCATTTTTTATTCTGCATCATGTTGCTCGAAGCAAAAATAGCAGTTGACAACTTTTTCTAATTGCCATATAATAACCATAAATGATATTGTTTTTTAAATGAAAATAAAGGTGATCATAATGGACGCAAGTTTCAATATAATAAAGGAAAGACTAAAGGACAAGGGCCTCAAGTTCACACCCCAGAGGAGAAACGTCATAGACACTGTCGTGGAGTCTTCCGGGAGACATTTAAATATAGAGGAAATATACAACATAGTCAAGAAAAAATGTCCGGAAATCGGCCTGGCAACTGTATATAGGACTATACAGCTGCTGGATGATATAAATGTGCTGTCAAAGCTCGACTTGAATGATGGCTGCATAAGGTACGAGCTCTCGATTAACGACGATGACGATCACAGCCACCATCATCTGATATGCAGAGAATGCGGCGAAGTCATAGAGGTCAAGGAAGACCTGCTTGAGATGCTTGAAAATACAATAGAAAAGAACTATAATTTCAAGATATATGACCACGATCTTAGGGTGTTTGGCATATGTTCAAAGTGTAGAAAGTCTGAATAGGTGACATTGTTTATAAAGACCTGGGAAGCAGGTCTTTTTTATTTTGAATCAACTGCGGTTTTATGCTAAAATTATCATGTAAAGAGTTATAGATGACCGGCTATTATCTATGGCTTGCTGAATTAACAGTGCGGAATAAAATCGGACAAATACGAAAAACAGGAGGAAATGATTTGAAAAAAAATACACCCAAAATAAAGGTTATACCCTTAGGCGGCCTTAATGAAATAGGCAAGAACATGACCGCAATAGAGTATAAGGATGAAATAATATTAATTGACTGCGGGCTTAGCTTTCCGGAGGAAGAAATGCTGGGAATAGACATAGTAATACCAGATATTTCATATCTTATAAAGCACAAGGACAAGGTCAAGGGCATTTTCCTGACTCACGGACACGAAGACCACATAGGGGCACTGCCTTATTTTCTCAAAAAAATAAATGTGCCTATATACGGTACAAAGCTTACGCTTGGTCTTGTTGAGTTCAAGTTGAAAGAGCACAAGCTTGGCAATGTCAAGCTTCAGGTTGTCAAGCCGGGACAAATTCTTAAAAAGTCCAACTTCGAGGTGGAATTCATAAGGGTAAACCACAGCATAGCCGATGCATGTGCTATCGCAGTGCATACCGAGGTTGGGACGATATTCCACACAGGCGACTTCAAGATCGACCATACTCCAATAGACGGAGACCTCATGGATTTTGGAAGAATAGCCGAGATTGGAAGCAAGGGCGTACTTCTTATGCTGGCAGAGAGCACTAATGTCGAAAGACCTGGAGCTACAATGTCTGAAAGGACAGTGGGCGCCACTCTTGACGAAATATTCAGCGGAGCCAAAAGCAGGATCATAGTGGCGACATTTGCCTCCAACGTACACAGGCTTCAGCAGGTTATAAACTCTGCGGACAAGTACCACAGGAAGGTCGTAGTTTCGGGAAGATCCATGGTCAATGTAGTAGGTGTCGCAAGCGAGCTTGGGTACCTTAATGTGCCTGAAGGGCTGATGATAGACATAAACGACATGGGAAATTACAATGACAGTGAGCTTGTCCTTATAACGACAGGTTCGCAGGGTGAACCTATGTCGGCGCTTTCGAGGATGGCGGCATCCGAACACAAGAAGCTGGATGTGCAGCCGGGCGATTTGGTCATCATTTCCGCAAATCCTATACCGGGCAATGAAAAGCTGGTATCAAGAGTCATAAACCAGTTGTTTGAAAGAGGAGCAGAGGTTATATACGAGGCTCTTGCTGACATACACGTTTCTGGCCACGCATGCCAGGAGGAGCTCAAGCTTATGCACAGGCTCGTCAGGCCTAAATTCTTCATGCCTGTCCACGGCGAATACAGGCACCTAAAGCAGCACGGCGAGCTTGCCGTAGAACTTGGAATGCCTAGAGAGAACATACTCATTGGGAGCAACGGTTCAATACTGGAAATAGACAGTAAGGGAGCCAAATTCACTGGCAGCGTGCCGTCAGGCAACATACTCATAGACGGCCTTGGAATAGGCGATGTCGGAAACATAGTCCTAAGGGATAGAAGGCACCTTTCTGAGGACGGGCTGATGGTTGTTGTAGTCACAATATCTAAGGAAAGCGGCGAGGTGGTAGCAGGGCCAGACATAATATCCAGGGGCTTTGTATATGTGAGGGAATCAGAGGACCTAATGCACAACGCAAGGCTCATAGTGAGAAAAGCTCTTGAGAACTGTTCAGGAAGGCAGATAAAAGAGTGGTCGTATATGAAGAATTCAATTAAGGACGACCTAAAGAACTACCTTTACCAAAAGACAAAGAGGAACCCTATGATACTTCCAATAATAATGGAAGTCTAGAAAACTGTTTCTCATGACATATGTGGCCGCTGCAGAATTCGCGGCGGCCTGTTTCAATTAAGGAGGATAGCGTAGATTGATACTGGATATCTTAAAGCAGTTTCCGGCAATACTTATTGCAATATCAGTCCACGAGTATGGACATGCACTTGTGGCCTACGCAATGGGGGATGACACGGCGAAGCGTGCAAACAGGATGACGCTCGATCCCTTAAAGCACATCGATATGGTGGGAATGATAGTTCTCCTTCTGGCCCATTTTGGATGGGCAAAGCCGGTGCCGATTGATGAGAGGAATTTTAGGAACAAAAGACTCGGCCTTTTTGCCGTGTCTCTGGCTGGTCCGGCATTCAACCTTATATGCGCGCTTGTATTCCTAATACTATACAAGCTGGAAGCGGCATTTGTTGGAATGTACGCACTGGATGTAATGCTTGCGTATGTATTCAAGTTCAACATACTGTTTGCTGCTTTCAACATGCTGCCTATACCGCCGCTTGATGGCTCAAAGATGCTGCTTTCTGTGCTGCCAGGCAGCGTGAGCAGATTCTATTGGCAGTATGAAAGTTACGGCACAGTAATACTAATAGCGCTAATATTCACTAACAAGATAGGGCTCTTCATATATCCTATTGTGGATGTTTTCGAAAGGATGCTGCTTAGCATAGCATAGGAGTTGATTTGATTTGGGATGCAGCTTTCAGATTGAGGTTTACGAAGGACCGCTCGAGTTTCTATACGAACTCATAAAAAAGCACAAGATTGACATTTGCGATGTCCCCATATATGAAATTACAAGCCAGTTCAATGAATATGTAAAGGAGCTCAAGAGCTTCGACATTGAACTTGCGAGTGATTTTATAGTAATGGCAGCTGAACTTCTTGAAATAAAGTCCAGATATCTTCTCTATCTGAGGCAGGAAGAGGATGAAGCGGAGGATCCTAGAAAAGACCTTGTCGAAAGGCTCCTCGTATACAATAAGTTCAAGCAGGCAGGAGAACATCTTAAGGAGAAATCTACCGGCCTGGGAGAAAGATTCTGCAGGAAGCAGGAAGAAGTGCTGCTTGACGAGGAGTTCCAAATAGAAGATATGAGCATTGAAAGTCTCATGGCAGCCATGGCTCAAATTCCGCAGCGAGCCCAGGTGGAGGAGCCGGACTTGATGCAAAGGACCTACAGGAAGAAGAGCTTCACAATGGAGGAAAAGACAAAGCTTATACTCGAGAAGATAAATGAAAGTGAGGATGTGGCTTTTGAAGACATTATCTTCACAGGCAGCTCCGAGGAAAAAATAGTCGCATTTCTCTCGGCGCTCGAGCTTGTAAAGAAAAAGTTTATAAAGCTGTGCCAGTCGGGTTTTGCGATGCCAATAACGATACAAAGGCGGGTGGCCTATGAAATATAGCGAAATACAAAGCAGTATAGAATCGCTTCTTTTCGTATATTCGGACCCTCTGGATGAAAAAGAAATAGCAGCGGCGCTGGATGCAAAGGAAGACGAGGTTGCAAGGGAGCTGCGGAGCCTTATGAATCACTACGAGGAATCAGGCAGCGGAATCAGGCTTATAAAGCTTAACGGAAAATATCAGCTTGTAAGCAACCCCATGAATGCAGGCTGCATAAGAAAACTCTTTATGCCCACAAGAAGGAAGTCGCTTACTCAGGCTGCACTTGAAACTCTGGCCATAATCGCCTACAAGCAGCCGGTTACAAAAATAGAGATTGAAGACATAAGAGGAGTAAAATGCGACAAGCCGCTCAAGACGCTTGCAGAATATGATCTCATAGAGGAAGCCGGAAGGCTCAAAAAAATCGGAAATCCGATACAGTACAGGACGACCGAAGAGTTCCTGAGAGTGTTCGGCTTGGAATCCTTAAAGGAGCTTCCGGAGCTGGATTCATTCAAAGAGCAAAGCGATTAATTCATTAAAGAGATAGGAACTGATACTCAAAACCTGAATAATTCAGGTTTTTTTTGCAGTTAAGGCCGCCAACCACTATTTGAATAATCGGCTATGTAGTATATAATAAAGCTATAGACTGATGAAAGTGAATTTTAATGCAAAAGTATAAGGAGCTGCTTATGAGGCTGAACAAATATATTTCACTCTGCGGAATTGCATCAAGGCGAAAGGCCGACGAGCTTGTGTTGCAGGGCAGGGTTAAAATCAATGGCATTAAAGTCGAAGAGGTGGGGGTTCAGGTTGAGCCCGGCATTGACACGGTCGAGATAGATGGAAAGGCAATAGCTCCGGAAGGTGAAAAAGTATACATAATGCTCAACAAGCCGGTAGGGTATGTCTCGACTGCAAAGGATCAATTTGGAAGAAAGACTGTGCTGGATCTTGTCGATACGGATAAAAGGGTTTATCCAGTGGGTCGGCTTGATTATGACACGTCGGGGCTTATTATTCTTACAAACGACGGAGATTTTTCATACGCCATGACACATCCCAAGCACGAGATCAAGAAGGTGTACATAGCCAAAATAAATGGAAAACCAAGCCTGGCTCAGATAGCGCTGTTTGAACGAGGTCTCAACATAGAAGGCTATAAGACAGCCCCGGCCCGTCTGGAGCTGCTTAAATACGAGCCTGGTTCCGATGCCAGTGTTGTAAGGATAACTATACACGAAGGCAAGAACAGACAAGTGAGAAAAATGTGTGACGCCATAGGACATGGAGTCATCTCTCTCACGAGGGTCCAGATAGGACCACTAAAGCTTGGCGAACTAGAAAAGGGCAAGTCAAGGAGGCTTAAAGCTGATGAAGTCAAAATCCTGCTTGAGGCCGTATCGATTTAGAAATGTTCATCAATACAGTCAACGATTATAATGAGACGGAGGAGATAACATGCTCGAGCTTACAAGGATAAAGCCTCAGGACATCCAGAGATTGGATGATATACTCAGGGAGAACGGCTTAGTCAAATGCAGCCAGGAAAATTGCATGGCAATATACGACGGCTCGGATATAACGGGCATTGCCAGCTTTGAAAGATATGGCAGCATTGCGATTTTAGAAAACATCGCCATATTAAGCGGGGACCCTGGAGACAGGTTAAAGGACGGATTGTTAAGGGCGCTGCTTAACATGGCAGATCTGCAGGGCATAAGGATATTCATTGTTGAAAAAGGTACTGATTCTGCATTCTACGAGAAAATGGGATTCAAAGGCATATCGCAGAGGGAGTTCGTATTGCCGGATGAGCTCAAGGGTCTAATCGGTGATGATAACAGGCACATTTATACTCTGCTCCCGGATTTTTTCGAGAAGGGCTGCAAAAGCTGCAGCAGCTGCAGCGGATGTAATAAATAGACGGAGTGATTTTATGAACATACTTGTAACTAACGATGACGGCATATATTCAAAGGGCATATACGAGCTTTGCAGCGCCATAAAGGATATTGCAAAGGTATACGTAGTGGCTCCTGATGCAGAAAAAAGCGCGGTGGGCCATGCCATAACCATGCACAATCCGCTCAAGATAAAGAAGATTAATTTCCACGGCATTGATTCGATAGAGGCATATGCTGTCAGCGGCACGCCGGCTGACTGTGTGAAGCTGGGCATAGAGGCGATACTGAGGGATGTCGATATTGACCTTGTGCTAAGCGGAATAAACAACGGTTCGAATCTGGGCTCGGATGTCATATACTCGGGCACTGTATCTGCGGCGCTAGAAGCGTACATGCTCGACAAGGCTTCAATAGCTATATCATATGATGCCAATGGAGACTCATCACATGAGTACAAGATAGCGGCTGATTACATTGCGGAGTTCATTACGGGCAACTACATTGAAAGCAGCGAGCTTCAAAGTTCAGTGCTCAATGTGAATTTTCCGAATATGCACATGCGAAATCCGTTGGGCTATAAGACAACAAGACTGGGCATTCGAAGATATGAGAATTCTTTCGAGGAGAGAAAGGACCCCAGAGGCAATACTTACTACTGGATGGGCGGCAGCATAAAGAAAATGAACCAGGAACCCGACAGTGATATTAGTGCTGTGGAAGAAGGGTATATATCTATAACACCGCTTCAGTTCGACCTTACCAACTATGAAAAATTAAAAGGGATTTCAAAAGCTATAACCAAATAAATTCAAAAGAGGTATCAGAGTATGAATGAAGATAATAAAGATCTCATAAGGATGATTAAGCAGAATTTCACAAAACTAAGCAAGGGGCAAAAGTTGATTGCACAGTTCATAATGGACAATTATGACAAGGCTGCATTTATGACTGCGTCCAGGCTTGGCGACAAGGTCGGAGTAAGCGAGTCTACGGTAGTTAGATTTGCAGGTGCGCTGGGATTTGATGGCTATCCGAAGCTGCAAAAGTCCCTGCAGGAACTTATAAAGACAAAACTTACGACAGTGCAAAGAGTCGAGATGTCGCAGGACTATTCCAGTGATTTTGAAGTGCTTAACAAGATACTCAAATCCGATATAGACAATATAAGGAACACCCTTGAGGATATCAACCCCAAGGCATTTGAAGACGTTATAGACAAGATAGCGTCCGCCAAGAAGATATATATTGTCGGACTTAGAACATCAAGTGCGATTGCCGACTACCTGGGCTTTTATCTGAACCTCATACTGGACAACGTTGTGATTGTCAACTACGGCATAAGCGACGTTTTCGAACAGATTATAAAAGTAAGCGAAGAAGACCTAGTGATAGGCATAAGCTTCCCAAGATACTCTAAAAAGACTTATGAAATACTCGAATTTGCCAAGAAGCAGGGGGCGACAATTGTAGCCCTTACTGACAGCCATATATCACCGATAGCCACGCTTTCAGACAATACGCTGCTTGCCAAGAGCAATATGGCATCCTTTGTTGACTCGCTGGTGGCACCTTTGAGCCTTATAAATGCGCTGATAGTGGCACTCGGCATGAGGGAAAAAGACAAGATAAAGGGATACTTCGACAAGCTTGAGCACGTGTGGAAGGACTTCAACATATATGAGGAGCAGGCGTAGAAACAATTTCATTTCAAAAATGGAGAAAACCGGGGAGACCCGGTTTTTGTTTTTTTCATGCTGTCATGTATCGACTATTTATAGTCGTATTGAGAGAAAACGGCTCCATGGAGTACGCTCCCTATGGAATCGTGAATAACAAGGTCAGCCCTGCTGTCATATTGCGTCGAGGACTTGTTGATTAAGACCAGAGAGGCCCCGCTGAAATAGCGGAGCAGTCCGGCGGCGGGATACACGACTAGTGATGTGCCGCCAACTATTAGGGTGTCAGCGGAAGCTATAGCGGCAACAGCGTTTTCCACGACATTATCGTCAAGAGCTTCCTGATACAGCACGACGTCAGGCTTTATGAGGCCTCCGCACACGCTGCACCTTGGAATCACAGATTCGCTTGATGTGATGTAATCCAGGCTGTGGAACGCTCTGCAGGATGTGCAGTAGTTCCTGTGCACTGAGCCATGGAGCTCTATGACATTTCTTGAGCCTGCCATCTGATGAAGGCCGTCGATGTTTTGGGTTATGACAGCTTTGAGGCGGCCATCGGATTCCAGGCGGGCAAGGGCCAAGTGTGCCCTGTTTGGCTTTGCATCAGGGTAAAGTATCTTATCCCTATAGAATTCATAGAACTCGAGTGTATGAGCATCGAAGAAGCTGCGGCTGAGCATCGTCTCGGGAGGATAGGCGCTCCCGGAAGCAGTCCTGTAGAGGCCGTTTTCAGAGCGGAAATCGGGTATGTTGCTTTCTGTGGAAACACCGGCCCCGCCGAAAAAAACTATGCTGCGACTTGACTTGATGATGTCGGAAAGATGGTTGATAGATTCGTCCATATGAAAGACCTCCTACATAATACATGAAATAAATAAGGGATACTTTCATTTTAAGTCATTGGTGCATACGATGCAAGGAACAGGCGGTCTTCAAGTTTGCTTTTGGATTCCCTGAGGCTCATGCTTGCCCAAACTCTTGAATTTTGAGAACTCGCGCAGCTCAAACACTCAAAATTCGTCGGTTTGAACTTCGCATTTTGCCAAGGGAATATGCAAAGGCAAACGTTAAATCAGACCTAACCTGTTGCCTTGCATCTGTTGCAGAGATGCTCGCGATTTATATAAGTATCTTATTTATTATTATCGTAAATGATATAAAATTAGAATTAAAAATTACAAATTTGATATTCTTTTATCTGTTTTAAATAAACCCTCCATGGGTAATCATATAAGGAGCTAATTACACTAACTTATTGGGAGGTTTCAATTATGAAAAAATACGTATGCTTGGCTTGTGGCTATGTTTATGATCCTGAAGTGGGAGATCCGGACAGCGGAGTAGCTCCTGGAACAGCTTTTGAAGATATTCCGGATGATTGGGTATGCCCGCTTTGTGGAGTAGGCAAGGACATGTTCAAAGAAGAATAAATATATCGGGGGTAATCATAGTGAATAAACTCAGAGAACTTTACAAATGCAGCAAATGCGGTAATGTGGTTGAAGTTGTTGCGGCTGCAGGACCGCCTTTGGTATGCTGCGGAGAAAATATGCAGCTGCTAGAGCCAGGAACTGTTGATGCTAGTCTTGAAAAACACGTGCCTGTAGTTGAAGAGACTGAAGGCGGAGTGATTGTAAAAGTTGGCAGCGTGCCTCACCCTATGGAAGAAAAGCACTATATAATGTTTATAGAAGTGCTTACAGAAGGCCAGGTGCTAAGAGCCGAGCTCAAGCCTGGACAGGAGCCGTCAGCAGTGTTCAAGGTTGACAAGAAAGATATAATCGAAGTCAGAGAGTATTGCAATCTCCACGGACTTTGGAAAGCATAATTTTTAGCCGCTCCTGAAAAGGAGCGGCTGTTTTGCGCCTTTAAACTATCTGTTGGCCTCAACTATATCAATGAGCTTGGCTATTATCTTTCCTATGAGAGGCAGATCAACAAAACCCTTAAGTATATATACAGCAACCGCAGCTATTACGGTGACTCCTACGGCAACGCCAAACCCTCTTGCCATCCCTGCAATAAAATTAGCATAAATGAGCCTCTTTGGGCTGCTCATCAAATCAACATATTCCCTTAGTCTGCTCCTGTCTATTAAAACCGCCAGCTCCTTTACCGCCGATTCAAGCTTCTCCTCTGAAGTGCTGTTATTCTTGTCCACTCAAACTCCCCCACAATGCGTCATCAATTTCTGTTAAGGTTTATATACCACAATCATGACCATATGTAACTTGCATATTTTTTGTAAAATATATTCAAAAATTAAATTTTAGGTGTTGACATGTTTTGTGGAAGTATGTATAATCTAATCATTATCAACATAACATAATATCATTAAAGACTGCGATGGGAAGAGTAGATATAGAGCCTCATTCAAAGAGAGCCGATTATGGTGGGATTTCGGCATTGAGTTTATGTTGAAGAACATCCCTGAGTCTCTAACCGAAATGACTAGCTTGTCAAAGTAGACTTAGACGGGGTCAGACCGTTAACATCTGAGCAGTATCGAGTTTAACTCCGTACATGCAGCGAGCGAACTGAATCGTAAGATTTAGTTACTTAGGGTGGCACCGCGAAATCACAGCCTTTCGTCCCTTGTTTTGGGATGAAAGGCTTTTTGTTTTTTGTAGATTTTCAGATTGGTACGTGATATGACATAGGGAGGAATTTAGAATGGAAAACACTATAATACCAAAGGACTATTCTCCGCAGCTTACACTTAGGGAGACTGAGGTGGCAATAAAAAGAATAAAGGATTATTTTGAAAGAATGCTGGCACAGGAACTAAACCTGACAAGGGTTTCAGCTCCGCTGTTCGTAAAGCCTGAATCAGGACTAAACGACAACCTCAACGGAGTGGAAAAGGCTGTTTCATTCGAAATACATGCTGATCCGGGTTCTAGGATAGAGATAGTTCACTCGCTTGCAAAATGGAAAAGAATGGCCCTTTACAGATATGACTTCCTAGTTGAAGAGGGACTTTATACAGATATGAATGCCATTAGAACACATGAAGAGTTGGACAACCTCCACTCGGTTTATGTTGACCAGTGGGACTGGGAAAAGATAATAGCAAGAAGCGACAGGACTAAGGACAAGCTCAAGGAGATTGTAGAGGGCATATACGATGTGTTCAAGAAAACCGAAGAATACCTCTACAAGCTGTACCCTCAGTTTGGCAAGATACTTCCAGAGGAGATATTCTTCATTACTACCCAGGAGCTTGAGGACAGATATCCTGGGCTTACTCCAAAGGAAAGGGAGGATGCAATAACAAGAGAAAAGGGAGCAGTATTCCTTATGGAGATAGGCCACAAACTCGCCTCGGGCATGAAACACGATGGAAGATCTCCAGACTATGATGACTGGACGCTAAACGGCGACATACTATTCTTCTATCCTCTGCTTGACAGAACCATAGAACTGTCATCAATGGGAATAAGGGTTGACGAGGAGGCACTGGACAGACAGCTTATTATTGAAGGCTGCGAGGACAGAAGAGAGCTTGACTATCACAAGCTGCTCCTTGAAGGCAAACTCCCATGCACAGTAGGAGGGGGCATAGGCCAGTCAAGAATGTGCATGTTCTTCATGAGAAGAGCTCACATAGGCGAGGTTCAGGCATCTGTTTGGCCTGAATATATGAGAGAGGCGCTTAAGGATTCTAACATATTCCTTCTATAAAAATTTTTTTCAAAAAAAAGATACTATATAGAATTGACTCAAAAACATCAAATTTGTATAATTGTATACAAAAGAGCGATAAAAAACATTTTGTTTTTTATCAGTACTAATAATATAGAAGAGGTGAAGATATGGGATTAAGTTTAGCGTATAAGGTACTAAAAGATCACCTTATTGAAGGGGAGCTCAATACAGGGCAGGAAATATGCATAAAGATTGACCAGACACTTACTCAGGATTCAACAGGAACAATGGTTTACCTCCAATTGGAGGCAATGGGAATAGAAGGTGTAAAGACAGACCTTTCTGTAGCCTACATTGACCACAATACTCTTCAGCAGGGCTTTGAAAATGCTGATGACCACGAGTTTATAAAGACGGTTGCCGCAAAATACGGAATAGTTTACTCCAAGCCTGGTAACGGCATATGTCACCAGCTTCAGCTTGAAAACTTCGGCAAGCCTGGAGCAACGCTTCTAGGCTCAGACAGTCATACTCCTACAGGAGGCGGCCTTGGCATGATTTCCATAGGAGCCGGCGGTCTTGACGTTGCTGTTGCTATGGCCACAGGCAAATATTTCATGAAGGTTCCAAAGGTTATAAATGTGAAGCTTTCAGGAAAGCTAAGCCCGTGGGTTTCTGCAAAAGACATAATACTCCACGTGCTAAGAGAGCTTAGCGTCAAGGGCGGAGTAGGCAAGATAGTTGAGTATACAGGAGAAGGCGTAAGCTCACTTTCAGTTACAGACAGAGCTACAATAACAAATATGGGTGCAGAGCTTGGAGCCACAACTTCAATATTCCCAAGTGACTCAAACACTCTTGAATACCTTAAGCTTCAGGGCAGAGAGGGCGACTGGAAAGAGATGAGCGCAGACGCCGATGCAACGTATGACGAAGTGCTTGAAATAGATCTCTCGGCTCTTGAGCCTCTTGTGGCTCAGCCTCACAGCCCTGACAACGTAAGACCTGTCAAAGAGATAGTAAACCTGAAGGTTGACCAGATTTCAATAGGAAGCTGCACTAACTCTTCTTACTCAGACCTTATGAAGGTTGCAAGAATACTAAAAGGCAAGAAGGTGCATCCTGATGTGAGCCTTTCAATAGCACCAGGCTCAAGCGCAATACTCAAGACTCTCGCAGAAAACGGGGCTCTTGCTGATATGATAGCGGCCGGAGCAAGAATACTCGAGTGCGCATGCGGACCTTGCATAGGAATGGGCCAGGCGCCAAAGACTGATGCAATTTCACTTAGAACGTTCAACAGAAACTTCTTTGGAAGAAGCGGCACTGAAAGCGCACAGGTATATCTTGTAAGCCCTGAGGTCGCAGCCGTATCTGCACTCAAGGGATACCTTGAAGATCCAAGGATACTTGACATCGAGCTTGACATAAAGATGCCTGAAAAATTCGAAAGAAACGACAGCCTGTTTGTATATCCTCCTGCAGACAGAAAGAGTGTTGAAGTAGTTATGGGACCAAACATAAAGCCTTTCCCTATAAACAAGGCTCTTGGCGACAAACTTGAAGGAAAGGTTGTTCTCAAGGTTGAAGACAACATAACAACAGACCACATAATGCCTTCGAATGCAAGCCTGCTTCCATACAGATCAAACATACCGCATCTTGCAAACTTCTCTTTCAGCACAGTTGACAAAGAGTTCCCTCAAAGATGCAAAGACAATGGCGGAGGTTTCATAGTAGGCGGGGACAACTATGGACAGGGGTCAAGCAGGGAGCATGCTGCGCTGGCGCCGCTGTATCTTGGAATAAAAGCCGTAATCACCAAGTCGTTTGCAAGAATACACAAGGCCAACCTTATAAACAGCGGAATCATCCCGCTCGAGTTTGCAAATGCTTCAGACTACGACAAGGTAGGCTTTATGGATGATGTCGAAATTGAAAACATACTGGACATGCTGCCAACAGGCAAAGTGACGCTCAAGGATAAAACAACAGGTGAAAGCATCGAGCTTAAGTTCGAAGGTTCTGAAAGGGATATCGAGATACTAAGAAGAGGCGGATACTTGAACTACGCAAAATCTAACCTTATATAACTTCACAGCAAATACAAATAGTCATGGAAGGGAAGAGTGCTATGGTATCTAATATATTTTCAAAGGAAAAAAACAAATCTTCTCTAAGCTCAAAGATATTCAACGTCTTGAGAGACAACATCCTTGAAGGCAAATATGTGCATGATGAAAAGCTTATTGAAGTAAAGCTGGCCCAGGAGCTCGGTGTCAGCAGAACTCCTGTACGAGAAGCCTTAAAGCAGCTTGAGCTGGAAGGGCTTGTGGAGAATATACCCAATAAAGGCGTAGTGGTTAAGGGCATATCAAAGCAGGACATCAGCGACATATACACAATCAGGCTGGCAATCGAAGGAATAGCTGTTGAATGGGCTATGGAGAGAATGTCTGAAGAGGATGTAGAAAAGCTAAAGGAGATATACGAGCTTATGGAATTCTATACTCTCAAGAAAGACTACCTCAAAATATCAGAGCTCAACACCCAGTTCCACGAGGTAATATATAAGGCCACAAAGAGCAGGTATCTCGAGCAGGTGCTAAAGGACTTCCAATACTACATCAAGACTACAAGGAACAAGTCCCTTAGAACACCGGGCAGACTTGAGAGCGCTCTCGAGGAGCACAAGGAAATTCTGGACGCATTTATTACAAAGGATCCTAAAAAGGCAAGAGAAGTTCTTGAAAACCATATAGATATATCGAAGCTCAATGCACTGAAATTGGAGGACTAAAGGAGGAATAATCATGGCTATAACAATCAAGAGCATCTACAGAAACCAGGAGGCTCATATTGATCAGAATGTGCAAATATACGGATGGGTTAAGACTACCCGTTCTTCAAACAAAATAGGCTTCATAGAATTAAATGACGGTTCATTCTTCAAGAACATACAGGTGGTGTTCGATGATAGCCTGGATAACTTCAAGGAGATCGCAAAGCTGCCTATAAGCTCTTCTCTTTATGTAGAGGGCAAGGTAGTAAGAACTCCCGATGCCAAACAGCCATTCGAGATACAGGCTTCGCTTATTAAAATCGAGGGCAACTCGAATTCAGACTACCCGCTTCAGAAAAAAAGACACACGCTTGAATACCTAAGGACTATAGCTCACCTGAGGCCAAGAAGCAACACGTTCTCAGCCGTATTCAGACTCAGATCGGTAGCTGCGTATGCCATTCATAGATTCTTCCAGGACAGAGGCTTTGTTTATGTTCACACTCCAATAATAACAAGCAGCGATGCAGAAGGCGCCGGCGAGATGTTTAGAGTTACAACGCTCGACATGAACAACCCTCCGCGCAAGGAAGATGGACTTATAGACTACTCTCAGGATTTCTTCGGAAAGGAGGCCAGCCTTACAGTGAGCGGCCAGCTTGAAGGAGAGATGTTCGCGCTTGCATTCAAAGACATCTATACTTTCGGACCTACATTCAGGGCCGAAAACTCTAACACAGCAAGACACGCATCGGAATTCTGGATGATAGAGCCTGAGATTGCGTTTGCAGACATAAACGACAACATGAATCTTGCAGAAGACATGATAAAATACGTCATAAGCTATGTGCTTGAAAACGCCCCTGAAGAGATGGAGTTCTTCAATACGTTCATAGACAAGGGCGTACTTGACCGCCTTGAAAATATAGTGACTTCTGATTTTGAAAAAATAACTTACACTGATGCCATAGACATACTTCTAAAATCCGGACACAAATTCGAATACCCTGTTGAATGGGGAATGGACCTGCAGACAGAGCATGAAAGATATATCACTGAGCAGGTGTTCAAAAAGCCTGTATTCGTAATCAACTATCCTGCTGCAATCAAGGCGTTCTACATGAGACTCAACGAGGACGGCAAAACTGTTGCCGCCATGGACCTACTTGTTCCTGGCGTAGGCGAAATAATAGGCGGAAGCCAGAGAGAAGAAAGGCTTGATGTGCTTGAAAAGAAAATCGAGAACATGGGCCTTAGCAAAGAAGACTACTGGTGGTACCTTGAGCTTAGAAAATACGGCGAGACAAAGCACTCAGGCTTCGGACTCGGATTTGAAAGGCTAATAATGTACATGACAGGCATGTCAAACATAAGAGACGTTATTCCTTGCCCGAGAACTCCAGGTTCAGCTGAATTCTAATATTTGAATAACACATTAACAGCCGCTTTTATATAGCGGCTGTTTGTTTTGAACAGCCAAAAAAAGCGAACGTAATCCGGCTTTTTTGTGATATAATATTATACATGTTCAAACTATATTTGATAAAGGAGAGTATAATATGAGCAATTATGAATATTACAAGAATCCTTTGATTGAAAGATACTCAAGCAGAGAGATGAGCAGCATATTTTCAGATATGTCAAAATTCACTACCTGGAGAAAGCTATGGATAGCCCTTGCAAAATGCGAAAAGGACCTGGGGCTTAATATAACTGACGAGCAAATAAAAGAACTTGAAGAGAATGCTGAAAATATAAATTTCGAGGACGCAATCAAATTCGAGAAGGAAACCAGGCATGATGTAATGTCGCATGTCAAGGCGTACGGCCTTCAGTGCCCGAGCGCAAAGGGAATAATACACCTGGGCGCTACAAGCGCTTATGTAGGCGACAACACAGACGTGCTGCTCATGAAGCAGGCACTTGAGCTTACAAAGGTGAAGCTTGCAAACCTCATGAACAATCTGGCTCAGTTTGCCCTTCAATACAAGGACATGCCGGCTCTTGGCTATACTCATTTCCAGCCTGCCCAGCTGACTACAGTGGGCAAGAGAGCTTGTCTTTGGCTTCAGGACCTCCTGCTGGACTTTGAAGAGATAGAATACCGAATCGAAAACCTTAAGATGAGAGGAGTCAAGGGCACTACAGGAACACAGGCCAGCTTCCTCAAGCTCTTCAACGGAGACCATGACAAGGTCAAAAAGCTAGACGAAATGGTCTGCAAGAGCATGGGGATTGAGAGCAAGTTCACCATAACAGGCCAGACATATACAAGAAAGCAGGATTACCTGGTGCTTTCATCGCTTTCTTCCCTTGCCCAGTCAATGCACAAGATGACTAACGACCTGAGGCTGCTTCAAAACCTTAAGGAAGTGGAGGAGCCTTTTGAGAAAAACCAGATAGGCTCATCTGCAATGGCTTACAAAAGAAATCCTATGAGAAGTGAAAGAATATCATCTCTTAGCAAATATGTAATGTCTCAGAGCCTTAATCCGGCGCTTATATTCTCAACTCAGTGGTTCGAAAGGACACTGGATGATTCGGCAAACAGAAGACTTTCAATACCGGAGGCTTTCCTTGGAATAGACGCCATACTGGAGATCGGAATAAATGTCACAAGCGGCCTTGTGGTATATGAGAATGTCATCAAGAAGCACGTTAACGAAGAGCTTCCTTTTATGGCTACTGAGAACATACTTATGGAGGCTGTTACTCGCGGCGGCGACAGGCAGGAGCTCCATGAGAAGATAAGGGAATACTCAATGGAGGTAGGCGAAAGAATCAAAATGCAGGGCCTCGACAACAACCTAATCGATAGAATTATAGCCGATCCTGCATTCAACATGTCGAAAGAAGAGATACTCGACATAATTGACCCAGCCAAATTCACAGGAAGAGCTCCCGAGCAGGTTGTGGATTTCATCACTGAAGAAATAATGCCGGCAGTAAACAGATGCAAGGAACAGCTGGGCATGAGCGTAGATCTGAAAGTATAAATATTTAGACAATTAAAACAATTATAAATATTTTTGAATAAAAGCTCCCGATTTGGATATATATATTGTATCTGTTTTGGGAGCTTTTATTATGAACTTATTAAACAATCTTAAAATGTTGAATTTTTAATATTTTAGCAAAAATGAATAATCCATGCATAAATAATTCTGTTTTTTTGATTTCGTCATCAAGCTACAAGAAACTTCAAAAAAACTTTTACTTTGTGCAAACGGTTTCATCGGCTGAATCCAAGTGGTTTCAAATATTTCGCGGTTTGCACTGTACATATTGTATACAATGTTGTGAATATTTAGACGGAAATGCTTGCATGTTGCGTTAATGTTTGATAATATAAACATACGCAATTATCAATAAATTTATCTTATAGAAGGGATGGTGGTGTGTGGAAAAAAAGCAGCGAGAATAGCAATTATAATTAAGGGGTTAGTGGTTTTGGCTTTACAAAATTAAAAAAAGAAAGGATGTTGGCATTATATGGAGGCATTTGTAAGTACCGCGAATAACATCATATGGAGTAAAGCACTTATTTATCTTTGTCTAGGAACAGGTATTTATTTCTCACTTAGAACTCGTTTCCTTCAAGTCCGTCACCTTAAAGACATGGTTAAGTACCTTCTTGGCGGAGGAGATTCAAGCCAAGGCGTTTCTTCTTTCCAGGCATTCGCAATGTCAGTTGCAGGCCGTGTTGGTACTGGTAACATCGCCGGTGTTGCTACAGCTATAACAATGGGTGGACCGGGAGCTCTTTTCTGGATGTGGGCAATCGCATTCCTAGGAGCAGGCTCATCATTCGTAGAGTGTGCCCTTGGTCAGGTTTACAAGGAAGAGATAAATGGAGAGTACCGTGGAGGTCCTGCATACTATATAGAAAAAGGTATGGGAGTTAAATGGTACGCAGTACTTTTCGCAGTAGCTACAGTTCTTGGTATGGGCTTCTTCCTTCCAGGAGTACAGGCTAACAGTATAGGCGCAGGAGTTTTCAACGCTTTCGGCGTTAGCCCAGCAATAACTGGTGGAGTTGTAATAGCTCTTCTTGGATTCATAATATTCGGCGGAACAAAGAGTATAGGTAAAGCTGCAGAGATAATAGTTCCTTTCATGGCTGGAGCATACATCCTTGTAGCACTTATAGTTCTTGCTTTCAACTTGCCAGCAGTTCCAGGAATGATAGCTCTTGTATTCAAGAGTGCATTTGGAGCAGAGCAGGCTTTCGCAGGTATACTAGGTATGGCAGTAACTTGGGGTGTTAAGAGGGGTATCTACTCGAACGAGGCTGGACAGGGTACTGGACCTCAGTCGGCTGCAGCTGCAGAGGTTTCTCACCCAGCTATACAAGGTCTTGTTCAGGCATTCGCAGTTTATGTTGACACACTTTTCGTTTGCTCGGCAACAGGCTTCATGATACTTGCAACAGGCAAATTCAACGTTCAAAACACAGACGGAACTTTCATAGTTGAGAACCTTCCTGGCGTAGGCATAGGACCTGAGTATACTCAGCTTGCAGTTGGAACAGTATTTGGCAAGGGACTAGGAGCAGGATTCGTTTCTATAGCACTTTTCTTCTTTGCATTTACAACTCTAATGGCTTACTACTATATAGCTGAGACAAACCTTACTTACCTAGTAGGTAGAAAAAAAGAAGCTGGCCTTAAACCTATACTTACAGTAGCTAAGGTTGTATTCCTTGGATCTACTTACTACGGAGCAGTTAAGACAGCAGAACTTGCTTGGGGTCTTGGTGACATCGGTGTTGGTCTTATGGCATGGATAAACGTTATAGCTATACTTATACTAGGCAACGTTGGTCTTAAAGTTCTTAAGGACTACGAAGCTCAAAAAGCAATGGGAAGAGATGCTTCTACATTCGTATTCGACCCTGACGCTCTTGGCATAAAAGGTGCTGAAGTATGGCATGAAGTAAACAAGAGAAGATTTGCTAAGCAAAAGTCTGCTAACTAATCAGTATTTGATAACTAAAGGATGATTAAAAGGAACCTGGATTCAGGTTCCTTTTTTTATGTTGTTTCCTGAAATGAATAATATGGGTTTCAAGAGAGCTCTTCTTGAAGGTCGATTTAACTATTCTTTAAATGTATATTTAGGGATTAATAACATATCGGAAACAGTCGATCCTTGATATCACTTTTAGATTCCCTGCGGCTCACGCTCGCCTAAATCTCTTGAATTTTGAGAACTCGCTTTGCTCAGACACTCAAAATTCTGCGGCTTAGGCTTCTCTGCTTGCCGGGAAATCTACAAAAGTAATATCCAATACGGATCTTCCTGTATCCTTACATGCCCTCGACAAAACACATAATCCTCCAGTGTATTTCATGCCCTAGGCAAGTTTGTCACCGATCTCCATTAGGAACACAGCACATTTACCCGAATATATAATATAGGGAAAATATTTAAGGGCTGCATATTAAGCTATTATCTTGCGCTTAGCTTACATGCAGCCCGTCATCTATAAAAATCTATAATTATTATGGTAATGTTTTAGCCTTTATAGAGCTTATCTTCTAGCTCCTAGCTTGTCCTTTATTTTCTTTATCTTGCTTCCTCCTGGCATGAGCTCAAGATCGTCATCTGTTATTGTCCTTGTCGCGAACAGCATCCCGAAATATACTATGCCTGCCAATATTATAGTCGCTGCTGTAGTCGCTGATCCTGGCATGACATTCATCAGTATCGTATGAAATATCTTAACTGCAACTCCCATGATAGAGACTGAGACAATCGGCTTTATGAATATATGGGTATAATCAATTTTAATCTCTGAAAGTTTAATAAGGCTCACATAGTTAAGTATTGCAGATACTGCAAGCGCCGCTACAGTTGCCCATGCCGCTCCTTTTATGTTGAGTGAAGGCATTCCGACTAGTAGATATGTCAAGACTACTTTAACTGCCGCCCCCACCATCAGGTTGTAAGCCGGCACTATCTGCTTGTTAAGACCCTGCAGTATTCCCGTTGTCACCTGATATACGGCCAGGAATACTATTCCGAAACCGAATATGAAAAGTAGCTCGCCTGTACTGTGCGCTATGCCTGTTTGCATTGGATACAGAAGTTTCATTATGTCCACTGACAAGAGAGAAAGACCAAGAGCTGCCGGAAGGCCTATTATAAGTCCGAGTCTGAGCCCCGTCTCTATTGTATGGTCAAGGCTTATCTTGTCCCTTAGTGCATGGAAATGTGCTATTGCCGGTACTATGCTTATTTGTATCGCCGCTGTCATTACCTGAGGAAGGTTTACCAGTGTCAAGGCAAATCCGGTTAGCTGTCCATATAGCTCGTTGGCCTGCTGCGGAGCTATTCCGATATCCGCAAGTCTTCTGAATACAATTGCCAGATCCATCATCGACATGACAGGCAGTATTGATGCCCCCAGAGTTATCGGAACCGCTATCATAAGCAGAGTCCTTATTATATTTTTTGAAGTCTCCTCTTTGTGGTCGCCGTATGACTCGAGCGTATTTTTTTTCCTGAATCGCGAAAACAGAACGAGTATGACACCGTATCCTGCCATGCATCCCAGAGATGCTCCGAATGTGGCCCCTGCAGAAGCATACTCCTTTCCCATGTCCAGGAATGCTATGGCGAGTGCAAGTCCAAGAACAACCCTTACAAACTGCTCTGTAATCTGAGATGCCGCGAATGCCTCCATTTGCTGGCATCCTTGGAAGTAACCCCTGTAACATTCCGTCATTGAAATGAAGAATATCGCGGGGGCGATTGCCGCCACTGACAGAAATGCCTTGTCGTTGTTGAGAAAATGGACAAGGGGTTTGGCACCGATGAGCACGAGCGCTGCAATGATCAAACCGACAGCTGCCATTAGCTTGAAGGTGACATTGAATACCTTGTCTGCGCCTTTGACGTCACCCACAGCCAGTTTTCCCGCCACAATCTTGGCTATTGCTGTAGGTATGCCTGCTGTCGACACGACCAATATGAGGTTGTAGAGTGGGTAGGCAGTCTGGTAATATCCCATGCCGTCATCCCCTATTATATTTCCCAAGGGAATCCTGAAAATTGCTCCTAGAATCTTTATTATTACCGCAGATATTCCAAGTATTGCAGTTCCTTTCAAAAAGGCACTGGCTCCTTTTCTTACCGTTTCGCTCTTAACTGACTTTTCAAATGAACCGGTCTCACAACTATCTCGCATCAATGCTCCTCCATATGTAACTACATGTACGATTATCTTTTTATCCACCAATGGTATTTTACCATATAGGATAACGAAATGATATAGTTGCAAAGTATAGGAGGCATTTATTATGAAAATTCACTGTTTCAATCAATCAAGCCAATAGAAATGGCTGCCATATATGCATTATGGCAGCCATTTCTTTCAATATAAGCCTATTCAGTTTCGAGATATTCCGGGTAGATAAGTGGGAACTGTGAGCCAAGCTCTGATACTTTGCCTCTTATTGAATCCAATACTGCCTGGTTGTCTATGTTGTCTGCCACATCGCCTATCAGATTGCCTATCATTTGCATTTCGCTTTCCTTCATGCCCTTTGTTGTCATGGCTGTAGCGCCTATCCTTACTCCGCTGGTCACCATAGGCTTTTGAGGATCGAATGGAATCTGGTTCTTGTTGACTGTTATGCCGACATAATCAAGAGCCGTGTCGAGCATTAGCCCAGTAAGATTCTTAGGGCGTACATCCACTAGAAGTAGGTGGTTGTCTGTTCCTCCTGTCACAAGCCTGAAGCCTCTCTCTTGAAGAACCTCGCCGAGAGCCTTTGCATTTTTAGTTACCTGGAGCATTGTGTTTTTGAAATCTTCACTCATTGCTCGCTTGAATGTGAACGCCTTGGCAGCCATTACGTGCAGATGTGCAGAGCCCATAGCTCCTGGGAATACTCCCTTGTCCAGTACTTTGGCGTGCTCGGCCTTGCATAGTATGAATCCTCCTCTGGCTCCGCACAGAGTCTTAGTCGTTGTAGATGTCACAAAATCAGCGTGCGGTACAGGGCTTGGATGAAGCCCTGCTGCAACAAGGCCTGCCACGTGAGCCATATCCACCATGAAATATGCTCCTGCAGATTTGGCTATTGATGCGATTTTTTCGTAGTCTATGAACCGAGGGTAAGCGCTGGCGCCAGTAACAATAAGCTTTGGACTATGCTCCTTGGCCAGTTTTTCAATTTCGTCATAGTCTATTTGCTCAGTTTCAACGTTTACTCCATATGAAATAAAATTATAAATCTGTCCCGAAAAATTCACCTTGTGACCATGAGTTAAGTGTCCACCCTGGTCCAGCCTCATACCCAAAACTGTATCGCCGGGCTTTAATATGGACATATAAACACTCTGATTTGCATTAGAGCCGCCAAGAGGCTGAAGGTTTGCATGTCCCGCGCCAAAGAGCTCCTTTGCCCTTTCAATTCCAAGAGTCTCCATCTTATCTATGAATTTATACCCGCCGTGATATCTGTTTCCGGGGAATCCTTCCATTGTCTTGTTTGTGAGTATGCTTCCCTGGAGTTCCAGAATCTCTACAGGAACAAAGCTTTCCGAGGCTATCATCTCAACGCCAGTCCTCTGGCGTCCGAACTCTTCCATTACTATGTCGTACAGTTCCTTGTCGCTGTGTCTAACAGTTTTCATCATGTTAACCCCTCCATTTTATAAATTTCAGACAAGTAAAGCTCTTCCTTGCCTCCCAGCTTATTCTAATCTATATTGTTATTATCGCATGAAACTGAACGGGCTTAAATTAACTGGATTGACCTACTATTGAACAGGTTTTACTATTTTGTATAAAAAAAAGACAGCGGCGGCTGTCATTTTTTATACATATTGGGCGTAACACCTGTATTTTTCTTAAATACCCTGTAGAAATAGTTTAGGTTGTTGTATCCCACTTTATAGGCCACTTCCTTTATAGACAAATTCGTATCCTTTAATAGCTCCTGAGCCTTCTTTATGCGCAGATTGTTGACATAGGTTATAAAGCTGACGGAATAGTATTTCTTGAACATCCTCGCCACATAGCTCGCGCTCGTATGGAACTTTTCAGCACATTCCTTAAGCTCCAAATCCTCTTTGTAGTTGTTGTTTACATACTCTAGTATGCTGTTGAAAAGCTGGTTGTCCGAGTACCTGTAGCCCAGAACCCTCTGCATAGTCTCGAGAAACTGTTCGGGTTCTATCGGCTTGAGCAGTATGTCCTTTGCCCCCAGCCGCAGTGATGTCTGGGCATACTCGAAATGACTGTATGCTGTGATAATTATATAGTCAACTGCGCCGTCCTGGATCGATGCCGCCTGTTCCATGACCTCAAGCCCGTTTAATACAGGCATTCTTATGTCCATGAAAACAATGTCCGGCTGTAGGTGCCCAATTAATTTGAGGGCTTCATCTCCGGCTGAGGCTTGTCCTACAACCTCAATGGGCATCTCGAAGCGCTCAATCAAGTACTTGACTATATCTATGGCCATATCCTCATCGTCTGCAATAATCGCCCTTCTCATCATATCCTCCAGTTTTAAATGCTACGCAATGTGATCCGGCAAAGCTATTTTCACTGCAGTGCCATGGCCCTGCGTGCTTTCTATGGCAAAATCGAAATTATTCTCGTATATGAGCTTGAGCTTTGAATAAACCATGGTAAGACCCCTTAATTCATGTCGCTCGAATTCGTTTATTCTTTGTCTTAAACTGTACAAGACATCCTCACTCATGCCTTCACCATTGTCGCATATTTCGATTATTATATTGCTTTCCTTTACTACACCTGAGATTCTTATCTTCATATTGTCTTTTGCATTCTTGAAACCGTGTATAAAACAGTTTTCAACTATAGGCTGAAGACAGTTGTAAGGAATATTCCTGCTCTTTATTTCCTCCGAGATATCAAAATCAACTTCAAGCTTGTTTCCATATCTTAGCAGCTGGAGATTAGTGTAGTTATGCAAATACTGCATTTCATCCTTAATCTGCACAAAGTAATTCCGGCTGCTGGCAGTATATCTTAGCATCTTTGACAAATCTATTATGGATTGATACGTTTTGAGCGAATGCTCCTTTATGGCCATTCCTGCAATTGCGTTGAGTGTGTTGAAAAGGAAGTGGTTGTTGATTTGTATGTTGAGCACCTGCTCCCTCGTTGATTTGAGTGATTCCTCAAGGTCCACTTCATGCTTTGCTATGTCCTGTATTAGTTCCTCTTTTTTGCTCAGCTCGGCTTCTGTTTTTTTGAATACATAGTAGCTTTCTACAGACTTGCCAAGTTTCTTAAGTTGCTGCATTACAGCCTTAAGTGTTCCCTTGGGGACAAGAGGCATAATATCGCTTGGATTCGCGGAGGCTTCATCTTGAGCAATGGGCGAGTCGCTCAGGCTCGATGAAGGCGTCCTTATGTGCCCTGCTTTAATTATTCCAATAGGCTTGCCTCCGAGCATAATAGGAAGTAAAAAAACCGTCAATCCATACGGGCATATATACGCCGACAAATCATTGTAGTGGGGCGGGCCATATTCGCCTTTAATTTCGTATACAGGGCAGATTACCTCATTTGATTGGCTTGAGCATCTAGTTTTGCAAAACTCCGGATAGTCCCTCCCCTTTATCACAACGCTGCCCTGATTGTCGAATATGGTAACCGGTATTCTCATGGGAGCTACTATAGCTTCGTATATATACATTATTTCATTTGTGATTTCAACATTCTCATTATCAGCGCCAATCTCCCACAGCGCTTCCTGTCCGACTTTTGGAATAAGCAGAGTTTGCTCGTGAAGCACAGGCATTGATATGATGAGCTCCCTAATGGGCTCATCGCTTTCATTTATTGTCTCATGGGCAGAACCGGCATCAATGTGGTAAACGGAGCCGGGTTCTATGTCACTCAAGCCTTCCCCTATTAGCTGTATTCCTCTTCCCGAGAGCACATAGATTACCTGCTCGTTTCCATAGTGTATGTGCCTCTCCTGGCGCTTGTGCGGCAGAATCGTAGTTAGAGCTATATTCATGCTGCTTAGCGCATTGCCCGGCTCGGGCTCGTAGATCCATTCTATATATCCCCAGTCAAAATTCTGCACGCTGCTTTTTTCCAAATCGCATCACCTCGATATTATCAATATATCACAAGCTATTGCAGTTGGCATAGATTATAGAATACCAAATGCAAAAATGACTGTCTCTTTCCAATGGGCACTCAGAGAGACAGTCATTTTCTATTAATTTATTTATTAAGCTTGAGCTTGGCAAGAGCCTCCGCCAGAGCGTCGTTCATCGGCTCTTCACTTGATTTTTTCTGCTTCTGGAGATATTTGGACACCTCGTGCTTTGAAAGACCGCTTTTCTCCTTCTTTTTCCGCTCGTTGAACGTTGAGAGTTTCTCCCTGTGGCCGCAGCTGCAGGCGAATATCTGTCCGTCTCCCTCGCCTCTGAGCTCGAGCTTCTTGTGGCAGACAGGGCATCTGGCATTTGTAGCCCTTGAAACACTCTTTCTGCATCCGCAGTCCCTGTCCTGGCAGACAAGCATCTTGCCCTTCTTGCCGCTTACCTCCAGCATGTACTTGCCGCACTCTGGGCATTTGTTTTTAGTCAGGTTGTCATGCTTGAACTGGTCCTGGCTGTTTTTTATGTCGCTAACGACCTCTTTGGCATAGCTTTTCATGTCATTGATGAATGCATCCTTTGACAATTTGCCCTTTGAAATCTGGGCGAGCTTTTGCTCCCACTGGGCGGTGAGCGTAGGCGATCTGAGCTCCTCTGGCACAAGCGACAGCAGTTGTCTCCCTTTTGAGGTTGTGAAAATATCCTTGCCTCTCTTTTCAATGAGAAAACTGTTGAAGAGTTTTTCTATTATGTCGGCTCTTGTGGCAACTGTGCCTATACCACCGGTTTCACCTATTGTTCTGATTAAGTCCTTGTTTTCGCCTGACATGTATTTGGCCGGATTCTCCATGGCCGAGAGCAGGCTTCCCTCGTTGAAATGGGCTGGAGGCTTTGTTTCCCCTGAAGTAAGCTCCAGCCTTGATATTTTCAGCTTGTCTCCCTTGTTTATGGCAGGCAGCAGCTGCTCCCTTATGTCATCGATTGAATCCTCTTCCTCATCGAAATTGTTTTCATAAATCTCTTTCCAGCCGTAAGATATTACAGTCTTACCCTTGGCTATAAACACATCATTCCCTATATTGGTTTTGATTGTAGTCTGCTCATATTCGAATGCGGGCGACAATACTGCCAGGAATCTTTTTATGACAAGGTCGTATATCTTCCTCTCCTTGTCGCTTAGGGATGCAAAGCCCGCAGATTGCTCTGTCGGAATTATTGCGTGGTGGTCAGAAACCTTGGCGTCATCCACAAAGGCCTTGCTCTGCCTTATAGGCGACCTAAGCAGCTTAGCTGCCGCCTTTGAATAGTTCCCTACGCCGCAGCCTCTGATCCTGTCCTTTAGAGTATCCACTATATCACTTGATATATATCTCGAGTCAGTCCTTGGATAGGTAAGCAGCTTGTGGCTCTCATACAGCCTTTGCATTATGGAGAGCGTCTCCTTGGCTGAATATCCAAACAGCTTGTTGGCGTCCCTTTGGAGCTCAGTCAGGTCATAAAGTAGCGGAGCGTGTTTCTTTTTTAAGACCTTCTCGAGAGAGGTGACAATGGCGTCTTTATTCCTCGCCGCAGAGATTATTTTGTCACATGTGTCCTTGCTGAATGTCCTCGTGCTGTTGCTCCTCTCATCCTGCCATATGAGCTTCATGCCGCCTGAAACTGCGCTTATACCGTAGTACTGCCTAGGCTTGAAGCCTTTTATCTCTTCTTCCCTCTGGGCTATTATTGCAAGCGTGGGAGTCTGGACTCTTCCGCAGGAAAGCTGCGCGTTGTATTTGCAAGTGAGCGCTCTAGTGGCATTAAGGCCCACTATCCAGTCAGCCTCGGCCCTTGCAACCGCGCTGGCAAAGAGGTTATCGTACTCCCTGCCCGGTCTTAGCTTTCCAAAGCCTTCCTTTATTGCCTTGTCAGTGACAGACGAAATCCAAAGACGCTTTATGGGCTTGCTGGCATGGGCCTTTTCTATTATCCACCTTGCCACAAGCTCGCCCTCTCTTCCGGCATCTGTGGCAATTACTACCTCGCTTACATCCTTTCTGTTCAGCAGTGACTTTACGGTGTTGAACTGCTTTCCGCTTTCTCTTATGACTGTAAGCTTCATATTACTTGGAAGCATAGGCAGATCGTCTATCCTCCATGTCTTGTACCTCTCGTCATAGACTTCCGGGTCAGCCAGAGAAACCAGGTGCCCCAGTGCCCAGGTTACTATATATTTGTCGCCTTCAATATATCCGTTGTTTTTTCTGCCGCAGTTCAATACTCTTGCAATGTCCCTTCCGACTGAAGGCTTCTCAGCAAGCACTAGTGTTTTGTTCATATTAACAGTCCTCTCAGATTAATATACATAATGTATGGTATCACATATCTGCTTATTTAACTACTTCATATTTATTTCATGAAAATGCCTCTGTGGCTTTACTTGAAAGCAGCAGAGGCATTAATCCTTGCATTAAATTGAGATTATTCTTCGACCATTCTATAGCCTACTCCGACTTCGGTGCGGATATATCGAGGATTGGCATGGTCTTTTTCGATTTTTCTTCGAATATTAGCCATAAAAACACGCAGCGATTGCATATCGCTGCCTGCAGACGATCCCCAGACCTCCTTAATAATATGATTATGTGTCATAACCTTGCCCGGATGACTTGCCAGCAATGCAATAAGCTTATATTCAATAGGCGTAAGATGTATCTCTTCTCCAGAAACACTCACTCTTCGTTTCGAGAAGTCAACAACAAGTTCTGCCACACTGAATTGTTCGCGTTCATCAAACTTATCCGACGTCACCTTACTATAATGACGGATAGCAACTCTGACCCTTGCTAGTAATTCTGCAATGCTGAATGGTTTTGTCAGATAATCGTCTGCACCAAGGTCTAGTGCTTCAACCTTATCTCTTTCTTGTCCTCTTGCTGATACAACTACTATGGGCATGTCTGACCATTCCCTGACTTTTTTGATTATTTCAAGTCCGTCCATGTCCGGCAGACCAAGATCTAGAATTATAACATCGGGATTGTATGCCATGATCAGCGCCATAGCATCGCCCCCCTTATCTGCCTCCTTGTATCTGTAGCCTTGCGTTGACAGAGCGGTCCGCATGAAATTCCTTATGGGCTTATCGTCCTCTACTATTAAAATCAATGGATTGCTTTCCATATTGGCCACCTACCGTATTCATTGAATTTATAACTGGAGCCGCTAATCGAATCTGGCTGGCAATGTGAATTTGAATAAGGCTCCTCCAGAGACTCTGTTTGAAGCTTCAATAGTACCTCCATGAGCTTCTACAATAGACTTGCATATTGCAAGACCCAGGCCAACTCCTCTCCTGGCATCGCTGAATTTGTGCTCAGCAGTAAAAAAAGTGTCGAAAATGTTCTTAATAGACTCCTCGGGAAGGCCTGGCCCGTTGTCAGCCACCTCAAATGTGACCCTTTCCCCGGATTTGTACACATTGATTTCGATTATTGAATCTTGCGGCGTATATTTCAATGCATTGTCTATCAGGTTTATCAAAACCTGTTCTATGAGCTTACCGTCAACTGGAATCATTATAAGCTTATCCGGAATCTTAACACTGATTTTCTGGCTTGATGCAAGCTTTTTTATTCGCTGGACTGCTTCAGCCACTATTTCCTCTACTGCTTCCATGTTTTTCTTGACCTCCAGCTTACCTTCTTCAATGCGTGTCAAGCTCAAAAGATTCTCAACAAGCCTTATAAGCCACTCTGCATCGTCATGTATGCCTCTGAGCAATTCTTGCATTGTACCGGCATCTAGCTTGTCGCCGTTTTCAAGAATGGTACTGCTTGCTCCTGATATTCCAGTCAAGGGACTTCTGATGTCATGTGATATCGCTCTGAGGAGATTGGTCTTGATTCTTTCTGTTTCAATCTGCATTTTATTTTTTTCCTGCTGTTCTGCAAGCCTTTCTCTGTCCAGTGCCAGCGCCATCTGGCTTATGACCGCCTCAAGGAAAGATTGCTGTTCAGGCTGAACTACACCGTCTATGCATGATATGCCCACGACTCCTAAGATGCCGTGCTGCCCCGTTATTGGCAAATATACAGCATTGGCACCTGGCAATGTATCAGTGCCAGCGCCTGCGGTTTTGCCATTCAAAAACACCCACCCTGCAACAGCTTGCTCGTCCTTTTCTAAAAGCATTTCGATTCCTTCTTTATCTTTATCCTCTGAATAAACTGGATTTTCAAGTGCATTTTTTTCATCTGGAAGATAGCAAAGACATATTCTGCTTAGACCGCCTTCAATGTGCTTGATACCCTGCAATACTATATTTTGTTTTCCGGCTATGTTCAAAAAACTGCGGCCTGTCTGGTAAACCATTTGTGTATATCCCTCACGCTTTGATGATATCTGCGCTTGTTTTTGTATTTTTGTAGTAAGCGTGCCTGTTAAAAGCGACATTATTAGAAAAACAATGAATGTCACAATATATCTGGAGTCATAAACGGAAAAGGTGTACAACGGTTCGACAAAGAAATAGTTTATGCAAAGCATGCCAAATACAGAGGCGGCAATGCCCATCAGATACCCTGACGTTGAAACCGAAACCAGCAAAACCCCTATTATATAAACCATCAATATATTATCGTACGTGAAGCCAATTTTGATAAAAACAAACGAAAGCAACGTTGCTAAAGTCATTATCCCCGCAGTCTTTATTACATCTGACACGGATGTTTTGAACTCGGAAAACGGAATATCAAGACTTGGCAATATGACTCTTTTATTTTCCGCAGGAATTCCGGGTATGACATGGATATCGCTGTTTTCAATGGACCCTATCAGCCCGTCTGCGATGCTTCTTGCTCCGACCCTCCATAATCTGCCCCGAATAGCCTGATTCTTGCCTATTACTATTTTTGTTATATTGAGCAATTTTGCATATTTTATAATCTGTTCAACAACATCCTCGCCGCTTACTAATACAATCTCTGCGCCAAGCTGCTCAGCCAATTTTATATTTAGGCGCAGCCTGGCTCTTTCATAATCTCTCAGCTTTGTGGCAGCTGAAGTCTCCACATAAAACGCAGTCCATTTTGCCTGAAAAGCCTCAGCCATTCTTGCTGCGGACCGTATAACCCTTGCAGACGATTCTGATGGTGATATGCAAGCCATAATCTGCTCTGAAGCAGGCAGAACGCTCAGTTCGCCCTTAGACAATCTTTCAGACTCAATCTCCCGGTTAACCCTTTCCGCCATTCTGCGAAGCGCCAGCTCCCTAAGTGCATCTAGATTCTTTCTTGTGAAGAAATGATATTTTGCCCTTTTCGCCTGCTCCTTGCCGTATACTTTGCCTTCCTCAAAACGTTTTAGCAAATCCTCGGGATCGATATCTACCAGTTCGACTTGGTTTGCATTGTCGAAAAAGCTATCCGGAACAGTTTCCTTGACGTAGATGTGAGTGATGCTGGCCACCACATCGTTAAGGCTTTCTATGTGCTGGATGTTGATTGTTGTATAAACGTCTATCCCTGCAAAGAGAAGCTCCTCCACATCCTGCCAACGCTTGTGGTGTCTTGAGCCCTCCGCATTAGTGTGGGCCAGTTCGTCAATCACAATTAGCTGCGGATTTCGTTTCAATGCGCTGTCCAAGTCGAATTCCAGCAGCTTTATGTCTTTATAACGTACAGTCTTCGGCTCAATAGGCTCAAGGTCCTCCATTAATGCCAGAGTCTCAGGCCTGTTGTGAGGCTCTATATACCCTACAACAACATCAATGCCGGCTTTTTTCATTTCATGAGCTGCATCAAGCATGGCGTAGGTTTTGCCTGCACCCGCAGCGTATGCCAGAAAAATTTTCAAATGTCCTCTGGACGTTTTGCCGTACTCTCTATTAATGTCATCCAGAAGTCTATCCGGATCAGGCCGCAGCTGGTCTGGTTTTTTATGAAATTTGTCAGTATTCATATAGGCTACCTCGCTTCAATCAGCATGTCTTTATTCACTCACCAAAACATCCATCTTATTATTGCTTTAATCCATCCAATTCCATGTTCAGTTTAACCACATTGACCCTGGTTTCTCCGAATATGCCTATTAGCTTTTCTTCTGTACATTTTTCTACAAGCTCACGTACAATGCCCGGATCCAAATTGCGGCATCTCGCTACACGCGGTATCTGGTACTCTGCGGCTGCTGGCGTTATGTGGGGATCCAGCCCGCTTCCGGAGGCTGTAATCAAATCCACCGGAATCTTGTCCTTGTTTTCCGGATCAGCCTGAGCAAGCAGCTTTATCCTCTCTTTTATCAAATTGTCCATTTCGTCCCCTGCCGGCGATTGATTCGAGCCTGCAGATCTAGCTGCATTGTAAGGGTATGGATATGTCATGGAGGGACGCGACCAGAAATACATATAGTCTTTAAAGTATTGTCCTACCATTTCAGACGCTGCCGGCCGTGAACCGTTAAAAACTATGCTTCCGTTAGCTTCATATGGAAAGACAGCCTGCGCCATTCCTGTAACTGCTGCAGGATAGACTATTCCGGTTAATAAGGTCATTATTATCGTGAAAACTAACGATTTCTTGAACAGAATGAAAATATTCATAATCATATCCCTCTTTTCAATAGAAGAGCATCAGATGATCCCCGCTGAAATTAAAAGCATGTCAATAAGCTTAATTGCAACAAAAGGCGCAATCAGGCCTCCCACTCCATAAATCAGTATGTTCCGTTCCAATAGCCGGCCTGCAGAAACCTCCCTGTATTCAACACCCTTCAAAGCAAGTGGTATCAATGCAATTATTATTATTGTGTTGTATATGACAGCAGATAGAATTGCGCTTTCGGGCGTTGAAAGCATCATTATGTTGAACTTCGACAGCTCCGGGAAAATGCTATAAAAAAGAGACGGTATTATAGCAAAGTATTTCGAAACGTCGTTTGCTATGCTAAACGTAGTGAGCGCCCCCCTAGTCACAAGAAGCTGCTTGCCTATTCTCACGATATCAATCAGCTTTGCAGGATTCGAATCCAGGTCAACCATGTTTCCGGCTTCCTTGGCAGCCTGAGTCCCGCTGTTCATTGCTACTGCAACATCAGCCTGGGCCAGAGCCGGAGCATCGTTTGTGCCGTCGCCTGTCATAGCCACAAGATGACCCTTCTGCTGATATTCTCGTATAAGTTCAAGCTTGCGTTCAGGAGTGGCTTCGGCCAAAAAATCGTCCACACCTGCCTCTGCTGCAATTGCTGCAGCAGTCAGCGGATTGTCTCCAGTTATTAAAATGGTTTTAATCCCCATTTTTCTCAGGTCGTCGAATTTTTCCTTTACGCCGCTCTTTACAATATCTTTAAGGTATATCACGCCTAAAACCTTTTCGTTTTTTGCAACTACGAGAGGTGTGCCCCCCTCATTTGCTATTGCTTCAACTACATGAGCGCACTCTTTAGAAAATTGTCCGCCGTTTTCCTGGACAAATTTTATAATTGCATCTGCAGCGCCTTTCCGTATTCTGTCGCCGCCAATATCAACTCCGCTCATTCTGGTCCTTGCTGAAAACGGGACAAACCTTGCATTCATGCCTATAAGGCTTCTTCCGCGAAGTCCAAATTCATTTTTTGCAAACACTACAATGCTGCGTCCTTCGGGAGTTTCGTCAGAGAGTGAGCTGAGCTGAGCATTATCTGCCATTTCTTCATATGCCACGCCGTCTACAGGTATGAATTTACTTGCTTGTCTGTTTCCTAGCGTTACCGTTCCCGTCTTGTCCAGCAACAGCACATCCACATCTCCTGCAGCTTCTATTGCACGGCCTGACATAGCCAAAACGTTTGCGCTGTTTAGGCGGCTCATCCCTGCAATTCCTATCGCAGACAGCAAAGCTCCGATGGTCGTCGGCGCCAGACACACAAGCAGAGCAATTAAGGCGGTGACAGATGCTACGCTGCCTCGTGAGTTTTGCTCCACCCCGAAAATGCTGAATGGATAGAGGGTTGCTGTCACAACTATAAAAATTATCGTAATTGCTATGAGGAGTATTTCAAGTGCTATTTCAGTTTGCGTCTTCTGCCTTGAAGCGCCTTCCACCATTGCAATCATCTTGTCGATAAAGCTCTCTCCTGGTAGAGCGGTGACACGGATTATGATCCAGTCTGAAATCACAGTGGTGCCACCTGTTACTGAGTTCCTGTCTCCTCCCGCCTCCCTAATAACCGGGGCGCTTTCTCCTGTAATTGCACTTTCATCGACAGAGGCTGCACCTTCTATCACCTCACCGTCTGAAGGAATCTGCTCTCCCGCTTCAATCAATACCACGTCACCTTTTTTCAGGTCTGTTGAAACAACAGTCTCGTATGAGGCATTTTTTTCGGGGGCAGACATTCTCTTGGCCATAACATTCTTTCTTGCACGGCGGAGACTCTCTGCCTGGGCTTTTCCACGGCCTTCGGCAAGAGCTTCAGCAAAATTGGCAAATATGAGCGTAAGCCAAAGCAAGGCGGCTATGGCTAATGTGAAACCGGGCCTTGAGTCGTAAATTCCCAAAAGGGACGCCAAATACAAACCTGATGTGATAATCGCAGCGACAAACACGACAAACATGACGGGGTTTTTAACCTCCTTAGCGGGCGACAGCTTTTTAAAGGATTCCGCTATGGCACTTATAAGTATTTTCTTTGTGATGAACACATTTTTATTTGTTTTCATGCTGCCAATTCTCCCTTCAAGATCATAGAGCGGCCTCTATTTTGCTGCAGACTGCATCTGAAGATGCTCGGCTATCGGTCCTAGCGCCAATGCTGGAAAGAAACTCAGTGCACCTACTATCAGTATTACTGAAATCAGCAATCCTACAAAAAGTGTGTCATGTGTTGCAAGTGTGCCAACGCTAGCTGGTACTTTCCTCTTTTGTGCAAATGAACCTGCAACGGCAAGCATAGGCACCATTGTTCCAAATCTGCCTATAATCATTGCAATTCCAAGAGAAATATTTAAAAAAGCATTGTCGGCGTCCAACCCGGCAAAGGCACTGCCGTTGTTGTTTCCTGCCGACGAATATGCATACAGCAGTTCCGAAAAACCATGCGCCCCCTTGTTGCCAATGAAATCGGAAATGCCGGGGTAAAGGCAGGCGCATGCAGTTCCTGCAAGCACTAGCACGGGTGGAATCAGTATGACTATTGAAGCCATTTTCATTTCAAACGGCTCAATCTTTTTGCCCAGATATTCAGGCGTCCTTCCAACCATAAGTCCAGCTACAAAAACAGCTAGAATAACAAATGCCAGCATTCCATAAAGCCCCGAACCCACACCCCCGAAAACAACCTCCCCCAGCTGAATGAGAAGCATCAGGAGCATTCCGCCCATTGGAGTATAGGAATCGTGCATCGAATTTACAGAGCCGTTGGATGCAGCAGTAGTCGATATCGCCCAAAGCACCGAATTTGCAATGCCAAATCGCACTTCCTTGCCTTCCATGTTACCGCCTGAAGCCGAGTCCGAATATTTCAAATCAACCATGCCCTGCTGCGACAGCTGCGGCGTTCCTGACTGCTCAGTTGCCATGGCAACTGCCAGGCACAGCAAAAACATGACTGTCATAGCAGCCAGCAAAGCCCTGCCCTGCCTCATGTCCCTCACCACATATCCAAATGAATAGCACAGCGATGCAGGTATTAGCAGTATGGACAGCCATTCAAGCAAATTTGAAAGCGGCGTCGGATTTTCCAGCGGATGGGCTGAGTTCGCGTTGAAAACGCCGCCTCCGTTTGTTCCTAGCTGCTTTATTGAAATTTGGCTGGCTGCCGGCCCCATGGGAATAGCCTGAATGTCTATTACATCCCCATTCTCAAGCCTGATCGGCTCAACAAGTGAAACTTCCTTGGCCGGGCTAATGTTTTGAACGACTCCCTGCGAAACGAGTCCTAACGAAACGATTAATGACAGCGGCAAAAGAACATAAAGAATGCACCTGACCATATCGACCCAGAAATTGCCTATGTTGTCAGTTCCAGTTCTAGTAAAGCCCCTTATTATAGCAAATAGTGCTGCAATGCCCGCTGCCGCGGACAGAAAATTTTGAACAGTCAGTCCCAGCATTTGAGTCAAGTAGCTAACAGAGGCTTCGCCTATATAGGCCTGCCAGTTCGTGTTTGTAGCAAAACTCGCCGCTGTATTGAAAGCAAGATCCGCCTGGAATCCTGTCATCCTTTGGGGATTAAGAGGCAACGCTCCCTGCAGCATGAGCAACGCATATACAAAAGCAAAACCCATAGTGCTGCAAATGAGCATCGATAGAGAGTACTGCTTCCAGTTCATTTCTTCGTACTTGCTTGTGCCAAGCAAGTTGTAGACAAGCCTTTCCAGCGGCGCGCCAAGGCGGCTGAGAAATACGTTTTCTCCGTTCATAACTTTAGCTATATATATGCCTACAGGCTTAATCAGCATAAAAAGCAAAGCAAGACTGATAGAAATCTGAATGAATGTGTTGAGCATTTAACTCCCCCCGAAATATCCATGGCCGATTGTTTGTAAGCGGAATGAATAGCAAAAAAGCCTGGAAGCTTTTTGAAAATTTCCAGGCCATTAATTGTAATCACACAAATTTCCCCTCTATTGCCTATTAGTTGTGTGTCTTGCATTTCTAAAATAAAAGGCAGCTATAAGCAGCATGCACAGGCTTGATACTGCCGCCAGCGCCACCTTGGTTTTATCCAGTTGAATGTTCCGCGTTTCCCCTTTGGCTGTGATGATCACATCCTGAGAATGTACATCCATGTCACCGCCGTGCATGCTGCATGACATGTTGAATATGCCCTCAATCTGTATGACATCGCCTGTGTGCTTGTAGTCTCCGAATGTTTCGATGCTTTCAGCGTCTTCTTTTCCCATCCAGATGCCCATAGCATTAGTTCTGTCGTTTATATTTACCCATGTATATGCGCCTCTATTCATTGGCTCCCCTATGCATTCTCCAGTTACTGCGATTTTTTTTCCGTCCAGCTCGCTGGCGTTTTCTATAAGATCATTTACCGCAAAACTCTCTGCAGCATATGTTTCCATTTTAAATACGGCCGCGACCAGAATTCCTAAAGCTAAACATTTAAACATTTTCGACATATTTTTCTTGCTCCTCCAAGCACATAACCTATAAAGGCGAACACCGATATGAATTCGAGCCTGCCCAGATACATGCCGAATATATAGCAGATTTTCAGCATATCCGGCATGTCAGCAGTCGTTATGCCCGCACTCAATCCTACGTTGCCCGTTATTGATGCTGCTTCAAAAGCCGAATCAAGCAAAGGATATCCAAAGCACATTCCTGCCAAGGTTTCCGTTAAAAACAATGTCAGGAAGCATATCATAATAAGAGACGAGGTCTTCACCATGCTATCCTCAAGCACAACATCCTTGAGATGATGTATCTTGAATACGCTAACCCTTCTTTCAGTTGACAGGAGTCTTCTTGTATCTACAAAAATACCCCTAAATACAACTGCTATTCTAAGACCTTTAATGCCTCCCGCCGTCGAGCAGGCCGATCCCCCTATGAGCATGGCTATAATAAGCATTACCAGTCCGGCTTCTCCCCACTCGAGAGCAAATTGTCTTGGATATACAGTAGCAAAACCTGTTGTGGTGTGAGCCGATATGACATGGTATATTACTTTCCTAAACATTGAAATTGAGCCGGAGTATAAACCAAGTTTTGAAATTGACAAGGCCGTAAGGAATGATATTAGGAATGCAGTTATATAGAAGCTCTGCATTTCTATATTTTTTATTATTTCCTTCTTTTTTCCATTAAGGACAGCATAGTGAAGACCGAAGTTTAGCGACCCGAGTATAAAAAATACCATCGCTAAAGCCTCGTATGACAAGCTGTGATAGTACAGCATGTTTTGGGACATGGGGGCAAATCCGCCCGTACTCCATCCGGCAGCAAAAATGAAAATCCCGTGCAATAGTGCACTTATGGGCGAGAGCCCTATAAGCATTCCGCATATCCACAAAACGAAAGTTCCTATCAGAAGATATATAATGCTTATTTTCCAGATTATTCTGGCTGTGCCTTTTACATTCGGAACAATTTCAATGTCCTTGGCTTCGCCTACATAAAGCTTATACGCTCCGCCGGTTTCCCTGAAAAGAAAGGTCAGTGCAAGAACAATTATCCCTTGTCCGCCGACAAAAGTGACTATATGCCTCCACATGTTCAGCCCCAGAGAAATATGGTCAAGATCCTGCAGTAAAGACAAGCCCGTCGTTGTGAAACCACTCATCACATCAAAGCAGGCATCCAAAAATGACCTGCAATGCCCGCTAAGCCAATAGGGCACAGCACATAATATCATCAGCAGTATCCACGAAAATGCGGCTATTATGAGTCCGTGCCTCCACTCAAGCTGGCTTTTGTTGACCTCCCCCCTGCTGACTGACAATAGAAGTATTCCAAGAGTCAAAGAAATGCTAATGCTTATTACGAAATCAAGCAGCACACTCATCTCATCAGCCAGCAGGGAAACCATCATGGGAATCAGCATCAGCAAAGCCACACCTATTACCGAAAAACCAGTGTAATAACTTATTATTTTGATATCTTTCATTCTATTGCTCTTTCTCATAATATAATTCCCTTTGTCATAACTGCGCCTGCTGTGAATAAAATCCCAGCAAACAGGCAAATTGCAGCTATTTCGGCAATTATTCCGTTTATCACTTCTGCTTTTCTTTTCATCCGTATCAATCCTTGAATATGCTTTTTTGCATTAATTTCATTTTGTCGAGCTTAGTAAGTATCATAATCTTGTCTCCAGCGTTGATTACAGTGCTTCCTCTCGGAAAAAGAACCTTTTCATCCCTAGTTACTGACACCACTACACATTCCTGAGGAAGCTCAAGCTCTTCGATACGTGCGCCAGTCCATTTGCTGCCCTCATCTATTTCTGCCTCCGCCAATAAAACTTCGCCCATGCTGAAAGTCTGAACCACCTTTAGCCTGGTGCTTTCAAGCTCCCACTCTATAAGATTTGCAATAACCTCTGTGCTGCACACTGTCTTGTCGACTCCAAGCGCCTTGAAAATATGTCTGTTTTTGGGGTTGTTTATGCGCGCGATTGTTTTGTTCACACCAAAATCAATTTTTGCCATTTTGCAGACCACGAGATTCTCCTCGTCTTTGCCTGTGACTGCTGCTATTACCTCTGTCTCCGAAATCCCAGATTCCCTTAACAAATCCAAGTCAGTCCCGTCACCGCACACCACATCAACTCCGAGCTCCTCGGCTATTTTTCTGCAAATCCTGATATCCTTTTCAATAAGCGTAGCTTCGTGTCCTCTTTCTTTAAGCGTTTTGAGCAGATAGTAACCCACTTTGCCGCCGCCCACAATTATTGCCCTCATACTCTTATCCCCTTGAAATTTTATTGTATAGTTTTTCCCAATCCAGGATTTTCAATCCACCTGGCATAATCTTTTCCTTTAAAATTGATTTAGTTATAGTTGTAGGATTGACTGCCTCTATATCTAATTTTTTATATATTGATTCCTTGTCGGGGCTGCTTATTCTGGCTATGACCCTCGGGACCTTATAAAAATCCTTTGCTATTAGGGAGGCGGTTATATTTTTATTGTCATCCGGACACACTGCAAAAAAACGTCTGCCTTTTGTATTCCTGCCTCAGTCAATACATCATCGTCATATTCTATTCCCAAAATACGATTGCCATTGAAGCCCTTTCCCAACACATCCAATCTGTCCCTATCGCTGTCAACTATTGCGACATCATGTCCTTCATTTGAAAATTCTCTAGCCATGGAACTTCCCAATCTACCGCAACCAATAATTACAACATACATATTATTACCTCGCTTTAAATGTACTCTGAATAGATGCAATTCAGATGTTAATATGTTCCAACAGCCATATATTATCATAAATCACATTAAGGAAGGATTAAGCTATTCTCATTCATATAAAGATTGTATTAAGATTTTTGCATTTTAAGGAACAATTGAATAGGGCTGGCAGATAGTATATTATTATAGTAAGGTTGTTATCATGTCATCAACTGATTTTCAATGATGATAACGCATATGCGCAACAAAGCGGGAGGTGTTTATATGAAGAAAGGAATAGTCATACACAACAAGTCTGACAGACCGGATAACATTGTGCTTCAGGAGAACCAGACGATAGAGAGCTGCATCGGGATAGAAAACAGCCTGCCTCACTTTTTCAAGGAATATTTCTTGTTTCTCAAGAATTCCATCGGTATAAATACAAGGCTGGCATATCTTACAGACATTCACTTCTTTTGCAGATATCTCATTGAAAATACAGATCTGACAGAGGCGTCCGACACTAGAGACATAACCGCTGAAGATTTCGAAAGGATAAAGGCACGTGATGTGAATTTTTTCCTGGGTGACTACTGCTCCAGGTATTATAAAGAAACGCAGCATACTACGCAGATATTTGAAAACCACAACAGGGCTCTTGCCAGGAAGCGCTCCTCCCTTTCGTCGCTGTTCAAGTTTCTCTACAGGAACGAGCAAAAGACGGAAAACATATCACCTGGTTTCAACCCGATAAAGCTTCCAAAGCCTCAGCCGGATGCAATCAAAAAGCTTGAGATTGACGAAGTCGCCAGAATGCTCGATTTGGCGGAAACAGGCAACGGCTTTACCGAAACTCAGAAGAAGTACTGGGAAAAGACCAGGCTAAGGGACAAGGCCATACTCCTCATGTTTGTAACATACGGGCTCAGGCTCAATGAGCTGCAGCAGCTCAACATCTCCTCTTTCAACTTTTCACGCGGGGAGTTCAGGATATACCGCAAAAGGGCTAAGGAGTCGCTGATGCCGCTCAACCAGACTGTCGAGGATGCAGTATCAGACTACATAAAAAACGAGCGTCCGCCGCAGGATAAGCTGCCCGAAGGCGAGAGCGACGCGCTCTTTCTTTCTCTCCAGAACAAGCGCATGACATCCAAAGCCATAAGGGAGCTTGTAAAGAAATATACCTCTATAGTTCTGGGGACGAGCGCAAAAAGCGGCTACAGCCCCCACAAGCTTAGGGCAACAGCCGCAAGCACGCTCATAGAATACGGCTTTTCAATATATGACGTTCAAAATCTGCTTGACCATGACAATGTAACTACAACTCAGATATACGCGGCCCACAAGAAGAATGTCAAACGTGAGATCATAAAGAACTTTGAATGGTCTGAGGACTTGGGAGAATAAGTTATTTACCATAATATTATTATGTTGACTTTTGAATCGGATAAAAATAATAAGGGGTGAGCATAAATGAATACCGATGGTAAAGTAAAGCTTTGGACAGCCCAGGCCAAGATTGTTGTGGACACTCTTGAAAACAACGGCGTCTATCATGTAAGGCGTGAGTTCATATTGAACAAATACCGGGAGATATCGAAGCTTTTCCTGGAACCCTATGACTGGTTCGTAAGACGCGCCGCCCAAATAGTTCCTCCGCCCCCCGGCGCGGAATACGCAATTTGGATGTACGGCAATCCCAAAATGATATCCAATTATGGCTCCGGGGATTATATTATAGAAGCCGAGGTTCCATTAGATAATGTTATACTCTTCGACGAAGGCAAATGGCTGCGCGTACTCAATTTGTCATATATTCCTTCAGGCCCTGAAGACGAGGAAAGATTCAAAAGAAGCATCAGAGAACTAGGGCTCACGCACGATTCGCAGGCTTATACAAGCAATTTCTACCCCGCCATAAAGCGCGAGATAACTAAAAGCTGGGACAGGCTTTTTGATGATTCAATTAAACTCTCTGAATTCCGGATGGGTGCGCTTTGGGAACTCCGTAATGAATGGATAAAAGAAATAATTCAGCCAAAATAGACATAAAGCCTCTGTACCAGACTGCAAAGTCTTTCCAGAGGCTTGCTTTATACAGCTTTAAATTGCTTATTCAGCTCTAGTGATATTAGTTATCCACTCTGATCTTATTTCCCAGAGCGTCGCCTGATTTATATCAGATAGCCTGATGTCATGATCAAACAGCCTTTCCCAGCTTTTTTCAACCTCTCTTTTCAAAAGCGGATAGAAATTATTCATATACATAAGCGTCTTGTTCCTGATACCGTAGGTTTCAAGCTTTTCGTCATACCTTCTGGCATCGTCGCTGTCCTTTGGTATATACCAGTAGTTGAGGATGTAATCCCATTTGGCGGAGTCCATTATTATTACATTTTCCCGATCCACCTCGAGTTCAAGGACAACCTGACCCTCTATCACGCCAAGTGAGAATTCCTTGTCTACAGACGCCCACACCGGAAACTCCACTCCCTCGGGCTTTGGCACTACCGAGCTGGCAGCCTTTGCATACCATCTGTAAACATGCAGATACACATCGGAGCAGCTATCGAATTTTTCTATTATGTGTTCCTGCTTAACCCTATAAAAACCTCTTGCTTCAATATCTTTTAGAACTCTCTCATCCTGCCTGGTCCAAAGTTTCAGCTTGCTCATGCTATCACCTCGCGATTATATTGTAATCACTCCCTATAATATTATGATATCACACTAACGCCTTATGTTGAATTAGAATCAAGTTTTGATTGAGGTATTTTCGATTTATGTTAAAATTATAGGGGTATTTATTATAGAGCAGCAAATCGGAAGGAGATGATTACCATATTCAAGGATATAGATATAGCTTCAAGGGACCTGCTCAAAAAATACTTGTCTAAGGTAAGCTATGAAGCATGCGAATACAACTTCACTACGCTGTTTATGTGGCAACATTACTACAATACAAGATATGTTCATAAAGACGATTTTGTAGTTATTGTAGGCGGAGAGCCGGGCGATGAATTCTCCATAATGCCCCTTGCTGACAGGGATAACTCCCTGAAGGCCATTGAATTCATTTCCGACTATTTCAAGGATAACGGACTAAAATTCATTCTCAGGGCGGCAACAAACGAATGCGTTAAATTTCTGGAGAAAAACTATCCGGGACGATTTGAATTCACTCCTGTAAGAGATTCCTTCGACTACGTGTATAATGCCGAAATGCTAAGAACACTTACATGCAAGAAGTGCACAAAAAAGAGGAATCACTACAATTACTTCATGCGCACCTACGGGGATTCATATTCTTTCCGCCGTCTAGGCAAGGAAGACTTCGGCAAATGCACGGAGATTCTCGATTCCTGGAACAAATCGAAGCTGGAGATCTCATCAGCCGACGAGATAGAATCAATTAATAGTGAGAATATTGCTATTAAAAAGCTGTTTAACAATTATGAAAAACTGGACATAAAAGTATTCGGAGTCTTCATAAACGATAGCCTTGAGGCTTTCACAATCGGCGACTACATCAACAGCGACATGGCGCTCATACACATCGAAAAGGCCGACCCTGCAATTCGTGGTCTTTACACCGTAATCAACAAACTGTTTCTGGAGCAGGAGTTCCCGGAGGTTTCTCTAGTAAACAGAGAGGAAGATCTGGGAATAGAAGGGCTAAGGAAAGCTAAGCTTTCATATTCACCTGAAAGGTTTGTCGAGAAATTCATCGTTACTGAAAAGTGAGGTGCATGATATGAGGATCTGTTTTGCAGAGCCATCAGACAAGAATGAGGTTATGGCCATCTGGAACTACTGCTTTGGCGACCCAAAGGAGTACACGGACTACTACTTCAAGTCCAGATACAAACCAGAAAACACTGTCGTTGCAAAGGATTCAGATGGTATTGCATCGGCACTCCAGCTCAATCCATACAGGATATCTCTTTGCGGAAAACTTTATGATACTTCATATATAGTCGGAGTTTCCACGCTACCCCAGTACAGAGGCTTGGGAATAGTAAGAAATCTGTTCGCCTTTGCGTTTAATGAGCTTTTCAAAAGAGGCGAGCTTGTAAGTGTGCTCATGCCAATTGACTACAGCATATACCGCAAATTTGGATATGAGGCGGTATGCGAGCAATACTTGTATGAACTCGATATAGATATGCTCTCAGGCTTTAAGCCTGTAAGGCGATTCAGACTGGCCGGCAGATCAGAAACGGAATTTGTTGAACTTTCGCACATATATGCAAGCTTCACAAGCGGAAAAAACCTGTTCACATTAAGGGACGCCTCATACTACAAGGAACTGCATGATGAAGTTTCGCTTGACAAGGGCGGCGTTGTGCTTGCAGACGGCGGCTCAGGCCCTGACGGCTACATGGTTTATACAATAGAAGGCGATTCGATGATGATTCGCGAAATAGCCTACAACAATATAGATGCCCTGAAATCTATGCTGGGCTATGCATATTCGCACAAGACGCAAGTCAGCAAAGTGATTGTGCAGACATTCAAAGACGACTATATCTATCGGCTGCTTCCGAACATAAGAAACATAAAGCTCTCTCTGAAACCTTTCCTGATGGGGAGAGTAATAAACCTGGATGGCTATCTCAAGTCCATCCACTCTGAAAAGCCGTTTGCCACTTTTGTTTTAGAGGTTCAAGATGAAATGCTCCCTGTCAACAGCGGACGCTTTAAAGTAAGCCATGTCCCTGACGGATCTATCAGGATTGAAGATGCAGATCCCAAGGAAGCTGCTGATGCAAGCATGGATATAACGGCCCTCTCTCAACTTGCCTTTGGGCATATTGATCCGCAAGAGCTTTGTTTCATGAATAAAATCAAATGCGCTGATAGGCGCACTCTTGATTCGCTGAGCTGCATATTCAGTGTTGGAATAAACTATTTTAACGAGTATGTATAGACTACATAAACTATTATATGGCAACCCTGGCACACAAAAAATCCAGCGTCGATATGCTGGATTTTTTGTGTGCCATTATAAATTATTATTAGTCCTCTTCAAAAAGTGAAAGCATTTTTGCGTTTTTCTTGGCATTCATTGCAATTTCATCGACTATGTTTCTATAGCTTTCGTTCTGGTTCGCGAATTTCTTGAGCTGTTCTATGTTTTTTTCAAGCTCGTGGATGTTGTCGCGAAATATCCTCTTTTGCGCTTCCCTGTAGTTCATAAATATCCCTCCAAAAATCACCCTTTTGTATTTTTCTACCCGCTGGCATGAGCTTTATTCAGCAAACAAATAAGTCTTTATATTGAAAAGATTCGCAATATTCAAGTGATTTTCAGGGTCAATCACGAATTGCTTTGTACATTGCATAATTGTAATATCGGTCATTTATATCCCCAGATTGTTTTTAGATTTGTTATATGGGTATTACCTAAATAGAATTAATTTAGATGAAGAGAGAGAAAATTGACTCGGGGAGGGAATAGCCTATGGATTACCATGAATCTTTAGATGTACTCGATGAAAAAACCATGAATATTTCAAGGGCAATAAACAGTCTCAAGGAGGAGCTTGAAGCTGTCAACTGGTACAACCAGAGGGTCGCAGCAACAAATGACGAAACCCTAAAAGCAATATTGGCCCACAACAGGGACGAAGAAATAGAACATGCCTGCATGGCTCTTGAATGGCTCAGAAGAAACATGCCTAAGTGGGACGAGGAGCTCAGAACATATCTTTTTACCACTGAAGACGTCACTTCTGTTGAGGGAAGCGCATCAGCATCAGGCGACAGCTCACTCAAAATTGGAAGCCTTAAGTAGGCATTTAGCATAAGGGAGGGATAACTGTATGGATATATTAAAAAGAGAGCTTGCACCTATAATAAATGAGGTTTGGGAAGAGATAGACAAGAGAGCCGCAGATGTTATGAAAAGCTATCTTTCTGCAAGGAAAGTAGTCAACATTCAAGGTCCTATGGGCTGGAACTACTCTGCCGTACCTGAAGGAAGACTTGAAGTCAAGGACGACAAAAGTGAAGTGAAAATGGGAGTATACAAGGTCAAGCCTCTTGCCGAGGCGAGGATAGATTTCGAGCTTGACAGATGGGAGCTCGATAACTTCATAAGAGGCGCCAAGGATATAGATTTTACGGCGCTTGAAGAGGCAGCCAAGAAGATGGCGCTATTCGAAGAAAATGCCATTTTCCACGGACTCGAAACTGCCGGCATTGAAGGCATATTGAACGGGGCAGACACTGCTACCGTGGCTCTTACAGATGACGAGGATGAAATACTCGAAGCCATATCAAAAGCTGCCGTAATGCTTCAGGACGCCTACGTTCAAAAGCCTTACACCCTTGTTGTAGGGGAGAAGGCCTGGAACATGATAAACTCTAAATCCGAAGGCTATCCCCTTGTCAAAAGAGTGGAAAACCTTATAGGCGGTAAAATAGTATTCAGCCATGTTATAGAAGACGCTCTGCTGCTTCCTTATGACAATGAAAACCTGGAGATGACAATAGGACGCGACCTGTCCATAGGCTACTGCGAGCATGATACAAAGAAGGTCAAGCTATTCATAGGCGAATCTTTCACCTTCAGGGTGCTTGATCCTAGGGTGATAGTAAGGTTTAAGCTGGTTTAGCCTTAAAGCTATACAAAGTAAGTTGGAGCATATAATATAAAGTGCGTATCCTTTCGATAAGATACGCACTTTTTTATGTGGCTCTACTATTTATATTCCAAAGTCAAGCTTGCCCATCTGCTTTTCTCGCTCTTCCTTGCTAATCTCGTGGGCATATATCTTCATAGTTATATCGGGAGAAGCGTGGCCGAGTATTCCTGAGAGCGTAGGTATGCTCATTCCGCTTTTTACCGCGTAGCTGGCGAAATTGTGCCTTAAGTTGTGGGGAGTTATGTTCTTTGATATGCCGGCTTTTTTTACGAATGATGCAATTATTATCTCAATTGTCTTGGGATTGATGTGGTCGTCCTTCTTCTTTGTGCGTTTGTTCCTGTGCTCCGAGCCGAATATGTAGCTGGTGTTCATGCTGTAGCCCCTGCCCTCGAACTCGCTTATAAGCTCACGAAAGTCCATCAGCTCGTATCGGATTTCCTTCCTCAGGGGAACCACCCTAGTCTTATTTCCCTTGCCCGTCACGGTTATCTCATTAGTCCTTGTATTCACATCGCTCCACCTGAGGCATGCGAGCTCCGAACGCCTCATTCCCGTGAAAAGCAGCATTACCAGGAGCAGCCTGTTCCTCACCTTGTGATAAATATTATAGCCTGCTGCCTCTGATATATCACTGTTTGCAGCCTCGAGGAGCCTTTCTATCTCGAAGGGCTCGAGCACCTCCTTTGTCTTGCTGCTGTCTCTCCTGAGAAGCTTTATGTTTCTTGAAAAGCTCTCTTCTATGTATCCCCTGTCTGAAAGGTAGTTTACGAAACTTTTGATGATATTCCTTCTTGTGTTTATCGTGTTTGTAGAATAGCCCGGATTTACTGAGTCTATGTACTCGAAGACAGTCTCCTTGAAATTAAAATCACCGCTCCCCTTGTGGACGCGCACGTGCCTTATAAAGCTTCCGAGAGAGGACGAGTAGTTTGCAATCGTATGCTTTGATTTCTTTTCCGAAGCCAGCATTTTTATGAACTTTTCAGCGCTACTCTCCAGAATTGCCAGATTCATTTTTTCACCTCTTTGCACATGACTTCCATGCGCCGAATATTATGTCTACATAATTGAATTACGGTTAACTCGTTCGGATTCACCACCAAAAACTGCATCTTTCTGATGCAGTGTGCTAAAATATGGCAGAAAACCGAAATTCCTATAATTAAATATTATAGGAATTTCGGTTATTTTGCAATATAAGCCTTGTTTTATTGTTCTCCCATAGTAGTGCTTGGGTGCGACTTATCCGCTCCTTGTTTCAAGCCAATGCTTTAAATTGTTGTTTTCTTATAATTTCTAATGGTTTTGCCATAATAGTTATAATTTTTTCTTTTTTTGCCACCAGATTTGCTCTGCTTCAAGCATCTATTGCGCTGATGGCACCATAATTGTTTCTCCGGGAATAAGGTTTGCTCCATCCATCGCGTTTAGCTCCTGTATCTGGTATATGTAGTCTCTTATGTCGCTGTCGTCATCCATGTTTTTCTGAGCTATGCCCCATAATGTGTCACCTTCCATAACTACTATTTGTCTTGTTTCAATATCCCCAATGTCCTGCTTGCCCTGCGCAAATATATTGAACACATTCACAGTTAGTGACAGTAATAATATTATGTACACCAGCATCCTTTTCATTCAATCTACCTCCCTTTATAGAACCTATGTTCTATAATTATAATAACAGAACGTTTGTTCTTGGTCAAGCAAAAAAGAACATTAGTTTGTATTTGCCCCCAAAAGGTGGTATACTCAATATGAACAGATGTTTCATTCCAATCAGAAAGGGGCTAAAAGCATGTATTCCGATCTGTCAAAAAAGCAAATTGACATAATGAATTTTATAAAAGCGCAGGTAGCGAAGCACGGATATCCTCCTTCAGTAAGGGAGATATGCGCTGCTGTAAATCTCAAATCCACATCTACCGTGCACAGCCATCTTAGCAAGCTTGAAGAGAAAGGCTACATAAAAAAAGACCCAAGCAAGCCAAGGGCCATAGGTGTAATGCACGATGAACTTGAAACAATAATCGAAAAGGATGTAGTCGGCGTTCCTGTAATCGGGAAAGTTACCGCAGGAGAACCCATACTGGCAATAGAAAATATTGAAGACTATGTCACTCTCCCTCAAAGCTTCATACACGGCAATGACAATTTTATACTTAAGGTAAAGGGCAGCTCTATGGTGGAGGCCGGAATTATGGACGGCGATTATATCATAGTTAAGAAACAGGCTTCTGCTCAAAATGGTGAAATTGTAGTTGCGCTTCTCGACGACAACACTGCGACCGTCAAAAGATTCTACAAGGAAACAGACAGAATAAGGCTTCAGCCTGAGAACTCCTCCATGGAACCAATCTACGCACAGAACGTTGCTATTGTAGGTATAGTAAAGGGACTTTTTAGAAAATATTTCAAATAGACACAAAAAGGCTGTTTCTCGGAGCATGTAGTTAATCACTCGAGAAACAGCCTTTAGCTTTTAAGTATTCAATTCTATATGTTTTTAAAACTGGTTCTTTTTATACGCATAGTAGAGCTCTTTAAGCTCTGAAATTTTTTCGCTCATCTCCACCTGAAGCTCAGAGGCCTGGTCGTAATTTTTTTCTTCCAACTCTTTTCTTATTCTTGTGAAAAGCGAATCAGTATCCATGCTGCCCTTCATAAGATACCATCTCATCGTGTTAATCTTGTTCCACATTACAACATCCAGGTCAGATATGTCTCCCTCAGTGTGAACCTTTTTACACTCTCTTACTATGTCCATGTTGTTAGGTATTATCCTGCCAAGAAGCTCGTTTGCCCATCTTTGGATGGCAGTGTATCTAAACGAGATGACTGTTTTTTCGCTAAACACTCCGTTGTGGTAAAGTGCTTTTCTCTTTTCTCCGCCGCCCTTGCATGAAACTATGTTCTCCCATACTGTCCTTGGGGGAACACCGAAAAGCCTGTTTCGCTCTTCTTGAGATAGCTCATAAACGTCTTCCTCGCTTCTGTACTGTCTGTTCTTTTCTAGGTAGAAGCCCTCGTCACCATAATTCTTTGAAAGCTCTGCCTCAAGTTCGGCCAATGTTGCTTTTTTATCGGAAACTGCCCTTATACCATCTATCATTCCCTGAAGGCATGCTGATATTACAAGGTGCGTGTTGGAATGAGGATTCGGCGCTCTTAGCTCAAATCTAGTAGCCATTGGATTGTCAAAATCCTTTATTAGTCCTATCAATATGGATCTGTTCCTCGATGGCTCCTCTTTGCTTCTTCCAAGCGAAGTTACTATGCATACAGGAGCCTCGAAACCCGGCTTAAGCCTGTTGAGCGCATCATTTGTAGAAGACACGAAGGGATTTATAACCTCATAGTTTTTAAGGATTCCCATGAGAGCTCCATATCCTATGCTTGTCATATATTCTGCTTTCATATCCTTTGGCGAGAACAGGTTGACAAACTTGCCCGATTTCAGCTTGGCTGCTATTCCAAGATGCGTGTGCTTGCCGCTGCCCGCCACTCCCTCGTTCGGCTTAGCGTCGAATGTGACCTCAAGCCCGCAGAAGTTGAATATATCCTCTATCAGGTCTCTTACAAAGATATCATTGTCAGCAGCCTGCATGGCTTCGCTGTATTTCCAGTCTATCTCCAGTTGCTCCATAAAATGACCTTCTTTTCCAAGGCCGATCCTTCTTCTTACTCCTCCAACCTCTTTGTGGCCCATTTCCGGTTCAAAACCGTACTTGCCCATGAACCAAATAGTTCTTTCCAGAGCTGTTCTAACCTCACCTCTTGTCCTCTTCCAATACTGCTCCTTAAGACTTTGAGAAATAGACAGCTGCTCCTCGTCTACTATGTCTGCAGGTGTGTTAACCCAGAATTCCATCTCTGTAGCTGAAGTAATTATTATATCGTCTATATCATCAAATGATGCTATTCCAGCCTCTTCAAGAAAACGAGGATTTCCCTTTATAATTTCAACGACTTCGTCCTTGAAGTTGTCTATAGCCTTTCTGAGTATGTCCCTGGAGCCTACCTTCTCTTTTCCGTGCTTAAGAAAAGAAGGTATCCTGAGCGTTCCAACAGGCTTGTAATTTGCAGTGTTTATGTTGTCAAAATTGTAGTCAACATACCAGTTTACATTCCTGTCAGGCAGTATCATGACTTTTGCATCGTTAAGGCTGGCAATCTCGGGCAGATAAACGCTTGAGCCGTCTGTTTGTATTCCAGCATTCAGAAATTCAGAAATATCTTCAAGGAAAAGCTCTATTGGGATCTTTTCATCGGTTTCTTGACCGCCAAGATCTACGCCGGATAGAGATATAAATTCCACTTCAGGATGTGAAAGCAGTGCATTTCTAATGCCCTCTTCGTCATGCTGGTCCTTTGGAATGCAGTATAATAGGTTTGAATAGATATCTTCATTTACATGTCTCAACATAATTTCCCCCCACAAGAATCTGTTATTTTGTGAAATTTTAATTTATTGTTTGTGGCTAATAGTTCGTATTTTGTCGAATTATATCCTCTATTAATTTTGTATAGTTGGTATTTAGTGCTGAAAATATTATATCGCAACCTGCTTTTCTTGTAAAGGTTCGCATAAAAAATAAACTAAAGTGTTTCCGCCGCTTTTTTGAGCATGCTTGAGCAGGCCATCATAGCTCCAAGCTTTGAATGCACGTATGTTAAACCACCTTGGAAGTAGACTGCATACGGAGGTTTTATTGGCGCGTCTGCGCTCAGCTCTATCGATGAGCCCTGTACGAATGCCCCTGCAGCCATTATTACCTTCGAATCATAGCCCGGCATGTCCCATGGCTCAGGAGACACGAAGGAATCTACAGGAGCAGCCTGCTGAATTCCCTTGCAGAAGGATATGACTTCGCTTTCGTCTTTAAGCCTTACAGACTGTATGATGTCACTCCTCTGCTCACCCGATTTCGGCAGGACCTCATAGCCCATATTTTCGAACAGCTTTGCGCAAAATATCGCTCCCTTGATAGCCTGTGAAACTACATGAGGAGCCAGGAATAACCCCTGCATTACCGTCCTTGTAGTCCCGAAGGTAAGTCCGCATTCCTTGCCTATTCCCGGACAGGTGAGCCTGTAGGAAATGTCTTCAATCAGGTCATGTCTTCCCACTATGTAGCCACCTGTAAGGGCCAGCCCTCCACCCGGATTTTTTATCAGGGATCCCGCCATAATGTCCGCCCCAGCATCCGTAGGCTCGAGCTCTTCAAGAAATTCTCCATAGCAGTTGTCCACCATGATAACAATGTCCTGCTTTACGCTTCTTACAGCTTCGCATATTTCCCTTATATCCTCTATGCTAAGCGACTTCCTCCAGCTGTAGCCTTTGGACCTTTGTATATATGCCATTCTTGTTTTTTCATTTATTGCCGCCTTTATAGCGTCAATATCGCTGCATCCGTCTTGGAGCAGGTCTACCTGCCTGTAAGTAATCCCAAGCTCGCTTAAAGAACCCCTCGTCTGCTTGATTCCTATTACGCCTTCAAGCGTATCATATGGCTTTCCAGTGCATGAAAGCATCTCGTCACCAGGCCTTAATGTGCCAAAGAGACAAAGCGATAAGGCATGTGTGCCGTTGACAATGTTAGGCCTTACTATAGCGTCTTCCGTGTTGAAGACATATGAATAAATTTCTTCAGTCTTGCTCCTGCCGACATCCCCATATCCGTAGCCCGTAGCCCATGAAAAGTGGGTATCGCTGAGTTTTGCCCTTTGCATGGCCGAGAGAACCTTGTACTGATTAAACTCGCATATTTCCTCTATTCTGGCGAATTCTTCCTTTATGCTCGCCTCAGCTTCTCTTGCCATTTCAATTATATTTTCTTCTATGCCGTAACCCTTGCTTAGCATTTCTTTTATATGTGTATTCAATACTTATCACCTTTCCGTTTCAATTTGACTTGAATAAGCATAACAATTGAAATTTTATCACAAAAAAAATAAAAAAACCACGATTTGAATCGCGGTTTCTAAAATTCCTATTCTGTCTGAGCGTTTGAATTGCTTACCAGGTTAATTGCCTGAGAAGGTATTATAGTTGATATGGCGTGCTTGTATATCATTTGCTGCTTGCCGTCAGTTTCCAAAATGACTATGTAGCTGTCAAAGCCCTTTACCATTCCCTTTAGCTGCACACCATTTACAAGAAAAATTGTGATTATGATTTTTTCCTTTCTGGCCTGGTTTAAAAAATAGTCCTGCAGATTAATTGCGCTGTTTTTCAATATAATCCCTCCTAATGATTGTGCTGGGCGTCGGGCCCCTATTTTTACAATATATCTTCAATGTAGTCAATTGCAAAATTTAAAAGTGAGCTGTGGTCTTCAAATTCACCAACATCAATCCACTTGGCAAAATCATATCTCCTAAACCAAGTAAGCTGTCTCTTTGCATATCTCCTGCTGCCCCTTTTTATCTGTTCTACAGCCTCTTCCAACGTGCACAGCCCTTCCAGATAATTTATAATTTCTTTATACCCTATTCCCTTCATTGAAACCATATTTTTGTCGCAGCCGCCTGCCATGAGCCTGTTAACTTCTTCAAGCAGTCCCGCATCCATCATCATATCTACCCTCATGTCTATCAGCTCATACAGCTTTTTCCTGTTCCTGCTGAGCACTATAAGGATTGGCAAATACTCATCTCTGAGCTTGGGAGCCAAGGCAAAGTCCTTCTTGCCTTCGCCCGTCTCATAGAATATCTCAAGTGCCCTTATGACCCTCTTGACGTTGTTTGGATGTATGCCGGCAGCACTTTCCGGTGAAAGCTCCATCAGCCTTGAATACAAGCTATCCGCACCATGCTCCTTCGCATAGTCAGCCAGCTCATTTCTCAAATCTTCGTTCGAGCTTGAACCGGAAAAATCCATGTCATACATTATGGAATTAATGTAGAGGCCTGTTCCGCCGACTATGACAGGAATTTTGCCCTCGCTGCTTATCTTCTCAATGTAATTGCATGCAAGCCTGCTGTATTCAGCCACGGAAAAATCTTCCCAGGGCTCTATCTCATCTATCAGGTAGTGCCTTATGCCATGCATCTCCTCCGGTGTGGGTTTGGCCGTCCCTATGTCCATTTGCTTGTAAACCTGCATAGAATCTGCAGATATTATGCTTGTGCCAAAATGTTTTGCAATTTCTATCGAAAGCCTGGTTTTACCGACTGCTGTAGGGCCTGCTATTATAATAACAGGTATCTTTTGCATTTTTTCCTCCTTAATTATACCACCATTCTCATCGTTATGGCTAAATTATGCGCTTGAACATTTTTTCGATTTCATTCTGGCTTATTTCAACTATCACAGGCCTTCCATGGGGGCAAGTGTAGGGATTCTCGCATAGCGAAAGCTCGTTGAGCAGCTTTGATACTGCAATATCGCTAAGAGTGTCATTGGCCTTAACCGCCGCCTTGCATGCAGCCTGGGCTATTTCCGCTTTTCTAAGCTCGTATGAACTGCCGGTATCCCCCAGTGATTCAATAAGCTCAATTGCAAATCTTTCTGATTCCGGCTTGCCGAACATGTTGGGGACTGCTCGAATTATTATGGCGTTGCTTCCGAACGCCTCTGCTTCAAAGCCAAAGCCTTCAAGACGCTCCATATTCTCTTCGAGCAGCAGCATGTCGGAATTTGAAAGCTCCATTATTATCGGCTCCATCAGAATCTGGCTTGATATGGCATGTGCTTCAAACTGCTCCATGTACTTTTCGTAAAGTATCCTTTCATGGGCGGCGTGCTGGTCTATTAGAAAAAGCGATGTCCCCCGCTGTGCTACAATGTATGTTTTCAGAAAAACTCCTATTGGCATCAGGTCCCTTATGGCCTTGGAACTTTTGCGTCCGTCGCCTGTCTCTTTAGATGACGGGGCAATTTTGCGTGCAGCGTCATTTGCACTCACAGCTTCTGCCGTTAAGGACGCGGGGTCTCTGAGAATCTCGACTTCGCATGGATTCAAATAGTCCTCTGTCTCCTTTACAATCGGCATATCACCTATATTTTCAGCAGCCGGCCTATCAGTTGCGTTGCTCAAAAATATATCTGTAGTGTTCATGCTCTCGACATAGCTTGCTATATCAATTGCTTCCTCTATCATAACCTGCGGAGAGCCATCGCATCCGCCTGAAGCGCTTTTGCTGATTTTGTACTCGGGTATGAGCTCCTCGCCCTTGAGCGCTCTGCTTATGCCCTCCCTGATGCATTCTGAAAGCTCGGCCTCGTTTGTGAACTTCACCTCGAGCTTGGTTGGATGTATGTTGACATCCACCATGTCCGGCCGTATATCTATATTTATAAAACACATGGCATGCTTCCCTATAGGCAGCAGCTCCTTGTATGCGCTTAGTATGCAATCGCTCAGCAGACTCGAGCGTACCGATCTGCCGTTTACATAGAAGTACTGACAGCTTCTGCTGCTCCTATAGGCCGAGTTGTTTGAGACATATCCGCATGCTCTGCAGCCTTCACACTCCCTATCCAGCTTAATAAGGCTCGCCATGACATCTTTGCCGTGGACAGCCCTTATTGCGCTTAGGATGTTTCCATCTCCCGGCGTCATGAGCATCCTCTTGCCGTTGCTTGTATATTCAAATCTTACAGCTGGATGTCCTACCGCTATCCTGTCGATTATTTCGGTTGTCGAAATGAGCTCTGCCCTGTCGGATTTTAGGAATTTCTTTCTGGCGGGCACGTTCTGGAATATGTCCCTGACAATTATGGTGGTCCCTTCAGATGTTGCCACCTCTTCCCTGCTTATTAACCTGCCGAACTCGTATGAGAGTTTTAGTCCTGTGTGACAGTATGCCGTCTTGGTTACTATGTCAAGTCTGGACACTGCCACTATGCTTGCAAGCGCCTCTCCTCGAAAACCCAGCGAGTGGATATTTTCAAGGTCCTCCACCCGGGATATCTTGCTTGTAGCGTGCCTTAGAAAAGCGGACTCCGCATCCTGCGGATCTATGCCGTGTCCGTCGTCTGTTATCCTGATATAGTCCTTGCCCGAATTGACAATCTCTACAATTATCCTCTTGGCGCCTGCGTCAAGAGAGTTTTCGACAAGCTCTTTTACAACCGCTGCCGGCCTTTCTACGACCTCGCCCGCGGCTATCTTGTTTATGGTGCTGCAATCCAGCAGTTTTATCTTGTTATTCAAGTTTATCATCCCCAAGCATTCTGGCCTCGTTTTGAATTTTGTAGAGGCAGTTCATGGCGTCAATAGGTGTCATTTTCATAATGTCTATGGCGGCAATCTCCCTCAGCAGCGCTTCTTTTTGATAGCTGAACACATCCAGCTGTGCATCCTGCACTTTTTCAGGTTTCTTTGCAGGCTTTTGCTGTCCGGCTGTTATGCTGCTCTTGTTGTGGGATATCTTGCTCTCCTCCAGGCTTGCCAGTATGCGGCTTGACTTTTCGATGACTTCTGCCGGCAGCTTTGCAAGCTTAGCCACGTGTATTCCGTAGCTCTTGTCAGTGCCTCCTGGAACAATCTTCCTCATGAAGATCACATCTTCGCCGTCTTCCTTTACAGCCACCGAAAAATTCTGTACTCTTTCAAGCTCTGATTCGAGCTCCGTGAGCTCGTGGTAGTGTGTGGCAAACAGAGTCTTGCAGCGTACGTTTTTGTGGATGTAGTCGACTATTGCCCATGCCAGACTCAACCCGTCGTACGTGCTTGTACCGCGGCCAATCTCATCAAGCACCACCAGGCTGTCCTTAGTGGCGTTGCTGAGTATATGGGCCACCTCGGACATTTCTACCATGAATGTGCTCTGGCCCTGCGAGAGGTCATCGCTTGCGCCGACCCTTGTATATATCCTGTCAAGCAATGGTATTTTCGCCTTTTGCGCAGGAACGAACGAGCCCATGTGAGCCATAAGACAAATAAGTGCCGTCTGTCTCATATATGTCGATTTTCCTGCCATATTGGGGCCTGTTATTATGTTTATGTCCTTTTCATTAGACTGTCTTATGTCGTTTGGTATGAAGTTTTCATTTCCTATCATCTTTTCTATGACAGGGTGTCTTCCGTTTTCAATCTCCAGAAGGCCTTCCTTGTTGAACTCGGGTCTTGCATAGCCATTGTCATGAGCTACGATAGCAAGCGAATTGAGCGCATCGAGCTGCGCGAGTAGCCTGGCTGTAGCCTGAAGCCTTCCTATGCTTTCGTAAATCTTGTTTCGCACTTCCACAAAAATTTCGTATTCGATGCTCTTAATCTTGTCCTGGGCTGTGAGTATTTTCTCCTCTGCGAGTTTAAGCTCTTGCGTTATGAATCTTTCGGAGTTGCTGAGAGTCTGCTTTCTCATGTAGCCCTGCGGCACTTCAAGCTGGCGAAGGTTAGTCTTTGTTATGTCGATGTAGTATCCGAATACCTTGTTGTAGCCAATCTTGAGAGACTTTATTCCAGTGGCCTCTCTCTCCTTTTCCTCTATGGATCGTATGAGCCTTGCGCCGTTTTGGGTTAGCTCACGCAACTCGGCTACCCTTGGGTCGTATGAGCTTTTGATTATATTGCCTTCCTTTAAAGAGTATGACGGTTCATCAAGTATGGCAGCTTCTATTATATCGTGTATATCGCCAAGCTCGTCTATCCCTCCGGAAAGCTCCTTTAGCCTATCACAGCTTGACTTGGCAAGCAGCCTCTTTATTAGGGGTATTTTTGAAAGCGAGAGCTTCAGGTTTATCAGTTCCTTGGGATTTACCTTTTCGAAGGCAATCCTGCCGCAGAGTCTTTCTATGTCGTATATACCCTTGAGCTCAGCAGCGATATCCTCGCGCAGTGAAAAATCGCTGTAGAGCTCGGAAACAAGCTCGAGCCTGCTGTCTATCTTCTCAACAGAGAGAAGCGGCTCGTCCACCCATTTTTTCAGGAGTCTTCCGCCCATGCTTGTCCTCGTCTTGTCGAGTATGTGAAGCAGGGATCCTTTTTTTGAATTGCCCATTATCGTCTGCGTAAGCTCTAGATTTCTTCGTGTAAAGCTGTCAAGCTTCATGTAGTCGCTGCTGCTGTAGAGGTTTATGGCGCTTATGTTGGCGGCTATATGGTTCTGTGTTGAACCTATATACGAAAGCAGCCCGACAAGGCTTTTGCTCATGGGCTCGCTCAGACCCTTGCCCTCGATATACGCTCTGCTGAAGTATTTTAAAAGCAACTCCTCTTCGCTCAGGAAATGTTCTCTTGAGTTATCATTTATATAGGCGCCGCAAAGCTGCGGGTGCTTCTTGAAAAATGAAGTGCAGGTCTCGCAGCTGTATATTATTTCACTCGGCTGCACTTTAATAATCTCGTCCTGCAGCTCGAGAGCGCCTATATGTGTGCAGCTGAGCTCTCCTACAGTGATATCCACATATGAGATTCCAAAATCTCCGCTGCGCTCGTCTCTGTATATGGCCATAAGATAGTTGCTTTTTTTTGTTTCAAGATAGCTCTCGTCAAGCACGGTTCCCGGCGAAATTATCCTCACTACTTCCCTTCTTACAATGCCCTTTGTTGCGGAGGGGTCCTCCATCTGTTCACATATGGCAACCTTAAGTCCGCTTTGTATTAACTTCGCTATATAGGCGTCGGCAGCATGGTAAGGGACCCCGCACATTGGTGCCCGCTCTTCAAGGCCGCAGCTTTTCGCCGTCAGCGCTATTTCGAGAATAGCCGCAGCTGTTTCGGCATCCTCGAAAAACATTTCATAGAAGTCACCGAGCCTGAAAAACAGTATGCAGTCCCTGTGCTGCTCCTTTATCTCCATGTACTGTCTCATCATAGGTGTGAGCTTGTCTATCACGCAGTTCCCTCCCTAAATATGGTGCATGCGAAAGAAGGCACTCTGTAAGAGTGCCAGCATCTATAATACTATTCCGCAAAGAGAAAATGTTTTCGGGTCGTCAATCCTCACATTTACAAGCTTTCCTACAAGCTCTTCAGAGCCTTCAAAATTGACTAGCTTGCTTTGGGGTGTCCTGCCCATTAGCCTGGTCTTGTCAGTCTTGCTCGGCCCCTCAACTAGAACCTCGACAGTCTCTCCTCTGTATGTTTCGTTTATCTGGGCGCTTATATCGTTGACTAATGACATGAGACGCTCAAGCCTCTCATGCTTAATGCCCTCATCTATCTGGTCCGGCATTTCTGCTGCTGGGGTTCCGCTTCTTTTTGAATATATGAACGTGAACGCAGAATCGTATCTGACCTGCCTTACAACGTCGAGCGTATCCTGGAAATCTTCCTCAGTCTCACCTGGAAATCCGACTATTATATCTGTTGTAAACGCAATGTCGGGTATCTCTTTTCTTATTTTAGCAACAAGCTCCAGATACTGCTCCTTTGTATAGTGCCTGTTCATCTTCCTCAGCACCCTGCTGCTGCCTGACTGCACAGGAAGATGCAGATAATTGCACACCTTGTCGCAGTCCCTGATGGCGTATATTAGTTCGTCGCTAAGATCCTTAGGATGCGAAGTCATGAATCTTATGCGTTCTATACCATCTATTTCATTTACAGCTCTTATAAGCTGAGCAAATGAGTACTCCCTCTCAAGAGTCTTGCCGTATGAGTTTACATTCTGTCCAAGGAGTGTTACCTCCTTGACGCCATCCTTTGCCAGCATCTCTATTTCAGAGATTATGTCCTGGGGCTTTCTGCTTCTTTCCCTGCCTCTTGTATAAGGAACAATGCAGTAGGTGCAGAAATTGTTGCAGCCGTATGTTATGTTTACATACGCCTTCGTGTCAAACTTCCTTATGCTTCTTAGACCTTCCACCACCTGCCCGTCTATGTTCCATACGTCTACGATTGTTTTTTCGCTTCCGTATGATTCGTATATGAACTCAGGCAGCTTGTGGTAATTGTGCGTTCCAAACACCGCATCCACATGCCTGTGGCTTTTTTTTATTTCATCTATTACGTGCTGCTGCTGCATCATACAGCCGCAGACCATTACCTTTACGTCCGGTTTTATCCTCTTTATGCTCTTCATGTGCCCGAGCTTTCCGTAAACCTTGAGCTCTGCATTTTCACGCACTGCGCATGTGTTGAATATTACTATGTCGGCTTCCCTTATACTGTCCGACGGAGAATACCCCATCTGCGACAGCATGAAATTCATTTTTTCCGAATCATGCTCATTCATCTGACAGCCATAGGTTGCGGTAAGACACATTCTTTTCCTGCCTGTGTTCGCAAAGTATTCATCATTTATTCGCCTTACTTCACGTATATAATAGTCCTGCTTTTCAAGTTCTTCAGCAGAAATCTCAATTTGCTTTCTTTCTCCCAAAACAGATGCCTCCTCTTACAATTTCACTGTATATGATTATACCATATTGAAGTATTTATATGGAATGTTTTCGGGCATTTTCAGGTCGCAACTAAAACTCCACAGTATCCACTACGCTCTGCACTTCGTCGAAATTGAGATGGGCTATTTGGAGCTTTTCCTCAACGGCTGAGTTAAGGCTCTTTCGATATCCCATCCTCTCATCAATCTTTTCTTGAGCTGATGGTAGGTCATGCCGTAATCTGCGGCAAATTCATGAACAGTTTTGGTTATACCCTTATAGGTTAACTCTTCGTTTGTATGCGCTGGTTGGGTTATTGCTTTTTCAATGTCCCACCCTAAGTGCAGTCTGCCAAGGAGTAAGCCGTATTTAATGTTATATTTTTCAGCCGTTTCAGATAGCGTTAACGTCTCTCCGTTGTAAGCAATCAGCCGGTTTGATCTGGTGTTGTTGGCTTGTGTTTTCATGTCCACCCACCTGCAATTTTCTTTGCAGTAGTTTCCATTATAATCTATTCTATCCAAGCTTAAATTGTCTACGTAGCCTTCTTGCATGTCGTTCCAGAAGCCCTCAAATGTTTTCCACTCATCGCAGTATGTGATGCCTCTTCCGCCATAGTCCTTGTATGATTTATTGTTCGGGTTGTCGCACCTTTTTCTCATGTTCTGATAGGCTCTATGCGGTCTTGTGAATGACATCCCGTGGGTAGTCCTGACTTTCTTAATGCTTTCCTGGAAATTGCAGCCACAGCTTTCAGTGTGTCCTCTCCTTACGTCTCGGCCTCTGATTACTTTTGTGTTGCCACACTCGCAAAGGCATTCGTAAAACAGCTCTTTGCCCGGCCTGTCAACTTCCCTTATCACTGTAAGCTTGTTGTATTTCTTTCCTATCATTGGTATTTTGCGTGACATCTGCACCGCCTCCTCAGAATAGTGGTCTATTGCTATTATACCATATTAGACCATACATTATCTAAGAACACAGTATTGTGCGTATGTTTTAATTGAATTAAGCGGAGCAATTTATGAAATATCACTTCAAAACGCTTATATTTCAATTGTGAGCAACTTTGCATCCCGGGCAAGCAAGACTATTCCGATAGCTTTAATTCAACTCTAAAGGCGTTTCTGCGAGCCTTTTTTCAAAAAATATAAAAAAGCCGGGTCTCCCCGGCTATTTGACTATCCTGTCCAGCATGGCGAACAGCTCACCCCTGGTGATCTTGTCGTCGAACCTCTTCTCGCTTATCTGGATTCCTTTGGCCTTCAGGCTCTCGAAATGCTTTTCCGCCCAGTGCGGCTCCTGCTTTTTCTCTTCGCTCACTTTTATCACCCTTCCGTTTTGTAGATCATAGTATGTAAGCCCTTGCGTGTATTGGAAATGAGGCCTGTCCTTGATGGTCTTGAAGTCTCCGCCCCATTCAAGGCCTATGCGCTTGCCTATCTCGCCGGCTTTATCGAAGAGGTCCAGCCTATCCCATGCCGGCTTTCCATTTACAAGCGGCACAATGTCGAAGGCAAGTCGGTAGTTGTGGTAGGATTGCCCGCCCTTGGCGTTAGTAACCTTCTTGCCCGGCTTAGTCCTTCCCTGGGCGTACAGGGCGTCTTGCTCCGCTATACTCCTATAGGTCTGGGTGACGAGGATATTTATCCCCGCCGCCGCACATTCGGATATGAGTTTTTCGGCTTTCTGTTGCACATACGGATGAAGCTCTTTCAACTCTCTGCTCATTAGTGCCCTCCTACGTAAGTCTTGTGGCTGCTACAGTGCTAAGTGAAGTCTTGATTTCATCCACATCGTCTTTTATGCATTCGATGGCATCTAACTTAGCAACCATTTCCTGCATCATGGTCTGGTTGTTATTTATAATGGCCTGCAGACGCTCTTCCCTTTGCCCCGAAGTCTTGAGAGTGTGCCAAAGGAGCAAGACGAACAATACCGCTGTCAATCCCTGGTTGGCCGCCATTTCAAACACTTGTGTTTCCATGCAATCCCCTCCTATTTTTTAATAATGACTTGCTGTGTTGCCTCGTCCCACTCAATCTTTGCGCCCAGCGCCTCAGCGATGAAGCGCACAGGCACGAAAGTCCGGCTGTCCTTAATGAAAGGCGCTGTGTCTATCGGCTTTGTTTCGCCGTTGACTTCCATTGTGTCCTTGCCTATAGTCAGTTTTATCTCGTTTTGATATACCATTTCCGGCATCATCAAGACCCCCCATCCGCTTTTTTCATCCTTGCCATTATTAAGTATGTCCATACTGTTTTCCTTGATGAATTCCTTGAAGCCCTCCGGCGTGATTCTGTGGCTCTCCTTGAGAAGTGCCGCCATTCCCGCGGGAACCTGCACGGCTCCCGATGTGTGCGTAAGCGGTATGTACGTGCCCGACTTTGTGAGACTATCGAGCCCCTCGTAGCAAAGGCCCAGCATCTTGCTGCCGTAGCTTGAGTAGTTTGCCTTGCCGTCTACGAACCTGTCGTATGCGCCTATGGCAATCCAACTTGGGTCCATGGCCGGGTAGGCGTCTATCTCCTTGCCTTCGTTGTCTGCCGAGTCAAGCATTATGCAGCCTGAGTCCCTGAGCTCTTTTGAGAGCCTCTGCAGCTCGCTGTTCCAGTTGCCCTTTCTAAGGGAGCAGCACACAACGTCCGCACCCATGTCCAGGCACTCCTGGAATGCCGCTTCGAAGCTCATGCCGCCCTTCATGACATTGAGCTCGACTATCTCACAGCCCGGGGCGACTTCCTTTATTATGCTGGCCCCGTTGTGGTGGGCGCCCTTTTCGAAGCCTATTATGGCCACAAGCACGTCTTTGCCGGTGTAACCCAGGTCTTGCCACTTTGTGATATTGAGCCTGTCATACACATTCTTATTCTTGTTCGTCATGACTCCGCCTCCACAAAAAGAGCCGCCTAAGCTTCAGGCGGCACTAATATATTAACTATTGGCTGTATCTCTTCTTGCGCGAGGTCACCTTCGAGCACAAGCCCCTGAAGTTTCACAAGCAGATAGTCCTTGTCTAAAAGCCCTGTCTCGGCCATTCGCATGAAGCTGTCTAATATTATTTCCTTTGGCGCTATAAGCATATTATCCCTCCTAAGAATTAAGGACGATGAGCATCGCCACTTGGTCTTGTAACGTCATGATGTCCTTTGTGTTTTCAATCGCCTTTGCGTTTATGTCGCCTATCGAGCTTGCCTGGTTGATTGCGTACGTGCCTGTCAGTTGAGGTATGGTGCTCTCATCGGTTTTTATCGGCGCGTATATGACGAACAGCGTGGCGTCCGCAACCTCGACAGTTTTTGTTGCATCTGTATAGATTTTCACGCTCTTTGCGTCAGCCGCCAATGTGTACCTAGTGGACGGTATCTCCACATACTCGCCGCCCTCCATAGCTGTGATTTTGTCTATTGCGGATACTGGAGTTGTCCAGCTCAAGCCTCCGCCAGCTGTGGCGTATTCGAGCATGCGCTTGAAATATGGCTCGAGATATATCGTTCCTCGCGGATAGATGCTTATAGGCGGAATATCCGGCAAGTCTGTAGTTACGGGTTGCGCCAACTGGTAAATCAACGATTTCCCTGCAAGGGCTGTTCTGGCTTGCTCTAATGTTGTACCTTTTGCGAATATGGCGTAAAAATATAGAGTGTGTGCTTCAGAAGTTATTTTCCCAATATTAGATTCAACATCGAAAGGGTAAGTTGCTGTATTATAATCGCTCAAATAAAACGCCTTTTCATTATCGCCATCAAACGCATTATAGTATTTATAGTCACTTGGCTTGCTTATCCTTGCATAAGTTACATTTGTTACAGTTACAACATCAGCTACATCAACACTCTGTAACACACGACCTTTATTATTCCTAGTCAAACTCCAACCACTATCACCCACGCTAATTTCATCTTTAGTACCATTCGGAACGCTTCTCAAAGGCTCATCTAACGCTATAAAAGCCTCGTTTTGTTTGTAGGGTTCGTAGGCTGTTCTTGTAGTTCCCATTTCAAGCATGACATTACTAATTTCAATCGCACCAGAGGAATCTGATTTCATTCTCAGGTAAAGCACATCTGTTGTTGGTGTTTTATATGTCAACGCATTAGTCAACACAATAGAGCCTGTGGCATCAAGTACCTGTATTTCACCCTTAGTAACAGTAGCACTCAAAATGTAGTTTTGCCCTTTTATTACCTTGACAGGAAAACTCGCTGATATACTTCCAGCGACTTGTTTTGTGGCTGGATTATACCATGATGAAGCTATTAAACCAGAAGCTGATAAAGAATTGATGCTTAGTATATTCTTCCCAACTGACCTAATCCTGCCACCGCCATAAAATGTTGATTTTAAACCATAAGCCATGTTGTTGATTTCTATGCTTGCATTTGCACCTGTTGTGTAATCACCCTCAATGAGTGCATAAAATTCAAAATTTACATATTTCCCATCTGTTTCATTGTTGTCAATTACAAATCTAATTTGATTACTTGATATAGTGCTTTGTGTTGTTAACACAACTCTATTCATTCCTAGTACATTTGAAAGTACAGCAGAACCAAAAGCAGATGTAGCAGACATGAATAACTTGTTTGTACCTGACACATCATATCCAGTAACTTTATACACTAATGTGTACTGAGTGCTTGGTTTTAAGTTTACAGGTAGGGTAGCACTTTCGGAACCGTCTAACTCAACTAAATGTATTCCACTTGCACTTTTAGTCGAACCTGTTCCGTATACTGTCCAATTTGCATAATCCACGCCATTATTGGCATAGTTAAAAAGACTTCTCCCGCCAAGTTTTGCGGTAAGTTGCCCATTAGTGATTGATGACGCGTAATCCAGATCCGCCCCAGCGTCGGATTTCCCTTTGCCGACAGCAACGATGCTTTCATTATTCGTGATGTTCGGCGTCCTCTGGGCTGTCATTACGGCGTTTAGCAGATTGTCGTATGCCGTTGTCGTGATCGTGTCTATGTGTTGCCATGCGGCCGCTGTCGAGTTGTATCTGTACATATATCCGTTATCTATGCAGCGGGTAGTCCATCCGTTTTCGGGTGCTGGGTATGTGCTTGCAATGGCGGCGAAATTTGCCACAGGTGTTTTGGGTATCACGTATGAATCCTGTATCATTTTTGTGTAGCCTTCTTGCCTAATGCCCTCTGCTGACACTCTAATGCTTTCGTTATCCTGTCTTGTGATTTCATTTGCAAGTCTGGTATCTTCGTTGGCCTGCCTTGTTACTTCATTGGCTTCCCTGGAAGCTTCATTGGCTAGTCTTGTTGTCTCATTAGCTTGCCTGGTGGCTTCTGTGCCCAGGAATGCCGTACAGTCCGATATGAGCTGAGTCAGCACCGGGTAGTCGTCTGCATCTGCAATTGGGTTAGCCCCGTCTGTGATGTCCGCTATCACCGTGAAAGGCACCTGGATTACGCTTGTGAGCCTTTCGTTCTCAGGCCCGAACAGCGACACCTGCATGAGCACTTGCCCCTCTACGGCCAGTATGTTGCTTGCCAGCACGTACTCGCATGCTCCACTTTGTGCATCTGTTATGGTTCCCATTGCGTTGATGGACACTCCATCTGCTCTCTGGAAAGCGAAGTTCACAGTCAGCCCCGTTAGATCCACGGCCTGGGCATTCCGCTTGAATGCTATCACTACCTTGCACGACTTTGTGTCGTTTTGTACGAATGTTTTGCGTTGAAGCAGGACCGGCTTATCGAGGTCCATGGTTATGTTATAGTCATTTGTAATCAAAAGCCTACCTCCTTATATGTTGGTTTTGACAGGCTTGTTAATATCCTGCTTGATTCTGTCCAGCACGTTTGGTATCTTGTCTCCGAAAGTCACCTGGAGCTCCAATCCTCTTGCTGAGTAGTTTTCAACCACCTCAGTAATTACAGTGTCCAAACGCTTGTTGAGGTCGCTGTTTACAACCGTGACCTTATAGCCCAAATCCCAATCCGTACCATACTGAAAGGCGCTGTGGGTCAACACGGTGCTTTCGAAGGTCTCTTTGATGCCAGCCTCCAGGAGTTTTTCATTCCCTCTGCTCGCAAGCTCTCCTGAATCGGCTATGTCTCTTGCATCTATGAAGCTTTCTATCCTGTCTATGCCTGTGCCTCCAGAGCCGACTTCTACAATAGTTCTGGCTACGCCTTCACCCTGACCTGCCACAAGTGCATCCGATACCAGACTATAAGTATCATATATGTAGGTCTGGTTCTTGATATCGTCATAGTCCTTGCTGAATATCACGGGAGGGTTCGCGCCGTTGTCTATTGTCACATCGAATGTCTCAGCCACATCGAATATCACTTTCTTGTTTGCCAAATCAAGATATCCGAATACGCCTATATTGTTTTCTGTGCAGATCTTCTCGACTTCATCCATCAGATTATAGTATCGGCTGTCCCAGCTTATCGTGTTGCCACGGCTCTGGTTAGGAGCGTTTTGCACAAAGCTTATGTTTCGGTCTGCATCCGCAGCACTTATCATGCTGTCTGCTATCATGTCCTTTATGACCGTTTCGGCGCTCTTGGAAGTCCTGCTCCATTGGGCCTGTCCTGCCGGCGGGATTACTATCCTCTGCTGCAATATGCTTTTTAGGCACCTGCCTCCGACTATGAGCTGCTCTCTACCGGACTCGGTTATCTCTACCCGCAGATACTTCACAATGCCGGCTTTGTGAGCGTTATTGTCGAATATCACGAAATTTTTTACCGCAAACGTATCAAGGAGCCCCTGGAAGTACGGCAGGTATATCTCGAATGTGCCTACTCCTGTGAAGCTCCTTTTGTATATTGCGGTTTCATATTGTTCTATGTCTGCTACAAGTTCAAAATTGCTGCTTATTACTCGTATAGGATGCAATCATATCACCCCTATTCAGGCTTTACAGGGAACTGAACGCTGTCTATATTGTCCGCTGTGACTGTCTCTGGTAAATCCCTTAATGCCTGTCTGTATACTGTGTAAGCTGTTTTGAGTTCTGAACTTATCGGTGCATCTGGGAGTTGTGTGAAGTCGCATTCTGCAAGCAGTCTGTCTCTTTGATGCCTTATTGCCGTGAGCTTTTCGCTGAATATCTTTTCTATATTCGGCTTGGATATTACATCTATAACTATTCCATTTTTCGATATTATTTCTACATCAGGCCATTCTGCTATAACTCTGTCAGCCATCGCTTTTCCTTCTGGCGTTGTTTCATCTATCACTAAATTCTGTTCATTATACCAGTCAGTATCTGGAAATGTTGAATTTCTCTCAATACATCCATCTTTTTTAATTATCATTATTCGTACACCTCCCCCTAACCGAAAACTTTCCACGCAATTTTAATGTCATAAACCGTTCCATTGCCGTAACCATAGAACGTAACCTTCAAATCGCTGCCATCAATTACAATAGATTTTACGTAAAATCTATTGTCTGTGGTGTTAAAAAAATCACTGTCTGACAAGTAGCTTGTAGCTTCATATGAGAAAAATTTAGTGCCGTTGTAATAACTTAAAGCCCCAACCCCTTGATTGAGATCTGTGCCAAAACTTGTTTTCAAGCTAAATGATGACCGCCCAATTATTGCTTCTCCATATCTGCCGTAAGAATTCCCTATTGGTATTGTCTTTGTTATCGTATAGTACGTACCACCCGTAAAACTAATTGTGCTTGTATAATATCCATTAGCTATAGAACGCCTGCTATCCACATACGTTTTAACAGCTTTTTGAGTAGGAAGCAAAATGTCTGAAGTTCCTAATGCTGCGTTAATTGATGGGTATGCACCTCTTAGATAATAAGCTTCAACGGGATTGCCGCTTATAATCGCCATCAGGCTTGGATTAGCTTCAATGTCACTTATCTCTTGCGCCGTAAGTTCATTCTTAAACAATTGATACATATAAGCTTCTTGCGGCACACTGCCTTCTGGATACCACTCAGGTTTAGTTTTGTACCTCGCATATTGCCTTTCATCGGTAATATTCGCATCAAGCACAACCCCACTCGCTGCAGGTATAAGCACTTGTGCTATAGGTATCTCATATACTATGCTGTCTTGAGTTAGTGCTGGAGCTGTTGGCGTTTCGGCTGGCGTGCCTTTAAGGACTGTAGCTTTAATATTCCTGGCTTCCGCATTGAGGTCAAGCCTTAGCACAACCCTGTCTATCCTATTATATGTTGCATCTGCAGCATCGTGCGTGAGCGGCATAGTCGTGTCACTCTCATAGTAATGGCCGCTGATAAAAGCCCTACCCGCTTTGAGGGTAGAAGCCATGTTTGTGTCCGTGCTGTATAATTCAAGTGCATCCAGCTCCTCTGCCCACACCCCGTTTGTAACCATTGTTGCAAAGTATTCTGCAAAGTCGGCCGCGGAATATGTTCTTGCGTCTCCCTGGGTGCCGTCAAAAAATCTACTTGTTTCCGGCAATCATCACACCCCCAAATATCTGTTTTTCCATTTTATTTTCACGTTTGCTCCTGCTGAATCGTTGTCATCATCAAAATTAAGCTCATTAAGGCCTGTTGCAAGGTCGAAGAAAGTGCTTTGAAGGTCTACATAGTGGAAGGCGTTGGACTCGGCTCCTGCGCCGTCTATGAGCCTCACAGCCTTATTTCCGAATCCTGTAGTGATTACAAGCTTGTCTCCGTCAACAAGCGTCTTGTTGACTTTGATGTATTCGCCTGTGGTTTCGTTCGTGACCGTAGGATTAACCGCCGGCCCAAAGAACTCTATAGTCACAGGCGCATCAACATGGCCGTCATTGTATATCTTCTTGGATTTTTCTTTCACCCTGAAGTTCATCGGAAGCAACAGCGGAAAGCTCAGGCCGCCGCTGTACGATGCCATCTCAATCTCCCTCTGCCTTGCGTCCCTCCAGTATGGATCATGCGCTATGAGGTTGATTTGCACCTTGCAGAGCGTGTCGGAATCCTCTGGCGCAACATGGAAGTCGGGCATGCCGCTTACTATGCAGTCCACTTCGCGGGTATAGTGCAAAAAGTCAGCCTGCAGAACGCCCTGCCCAAGCTTTGGGTTGAACATTTTCAGCAGCCTGTCTCGCTTGAAATACTTGTCGTTATCATCCTCATACACAAAGGCCACAGTGAGCGTTATAAGGCGCGAATCAAGCGTGTTGAACAGATAGGTCTGCCCATCCTGCAAAGGCGCTTTCTGGGCCTCTATGTTGAGATTAAGGCCGCTTACTCCCTGCACGTCGATGAGGAGGTATTCGGAGTCCAGACTGAAATCTATCTGTTCATTATTAGAGTTTATATATGTCATCTGCATCCGCTACACCCCCCACTGCATTGCAAGGCTTCTTGTCAGTTTCTCTTGCTCCATTCTTATCTTCACGGCATCGAGAGCCTCTGGGCTGTTGAAAGTATTCTGCATTGTCACCGAAGGCTTAGAGGCCTTTGATATGGCCTGCGCAAGCTTGCCGTAGTCCAAGTTGAAAGTATTTGTTATTTTCTGTTCTACTGCTTGCGGTGCGAATTGGATTGACCTTGCAAGGTTTGCGACCATGTCGAATATGCTGTTTGTTTCTGAGTTGCTGGCCACCTTTTCTCCGCCGTTGAACCACATAAGCTCCGGCCCCTCTTCTCCTACGAGGTGCCATCCTGGGGTAGCGGAAAGAGTGCCGCTTGCGTAGCCGTCTGGCATGCCATTAGCTTTGTCCCTGGCTCTTCTTGCTTCTTTTTCAGCTTTATCCTCTGCTGAGCCGGTAGCTGGTTTGTTACTACCACCGCCTCCACCACCGCCTCCGCTTTTGTATATCTCTTGGCCTAGCGAGTTCTTGCCCTGATAGATACTGCCGTCTGACATAACCTGCCCAACATACTTGTATGCATTGGCCAGGCTTCCAAGCGAACCCGATGTCTTGTCAATTTCGCCTTGAAGTTTTGCCTGCTCTATCTGCAAGTCAAGCAATTGGTTCTTGTAGTTCAGCGCCTCGCTAGAGGTCTCGCCGTATTTGGCAATTATTTGCGAAAGGGCCTTTTCTGTGTTGGCAATCTCTATTGAAAGTGCCTTGTGCTGCTGCTCCTGCACCTCCATTTGCTTTGCAAGGTCTTCCGAGCTGCCCTCGAGCGACTTGTTTTGAATCCTCCATAGCTCGTATTGCTTTTGGATTATAGACACAGTGCTTTGCACGTATCCGTTGACCTTGCTTAGAGCTTCGCCTATCTTGCTGGCCAGCTCCTCCGATTTGCCGGATACAGCTGCCTTCGTGTAGTCCATTCCAAGTACGAGGCCTTCACCTACAAACTGGCCTATCTCTGTCGTAACCTTCGATGGAGATTGAATGTTGAGGACCTTCTTAAGCCATGCAGGAATGCTTTCCGCAAGCTCTGACACCTTGCCTTTTACAGCACTGATTTTATTCTGTATGCCGTCTATAATGCCTTGCACAATATCCTTGCCCGCCTGGAGCATTTGCGGTACCCCGCCTTTTATTGCCGATACAAGCTGCTTTATTATCTCTCTGCCAGTTGCTATTATTGCGACACCGGCAAAAGCCAGCGCATATTTGAAGCCGTTGACGATTATTTTGCCCAGGTTGTCCATGAAGGCTTGCTTTTGCTCTTCGGTTCCCTTGGTAGCCGTCTGGATCATGTTTTTGCCTGAATCCTTAATTTCTTGTTTAGAGCCAAGCCCCTTGAAGAAGTTAATAAAAGAATTTCCCCAGCCTTTTAACGATTCAGTTATCTTTGAAGGCACACTAGATAGGTCGGTTAGGAATGTCTTCTTCATTTCGTCAAACTTATCCTTTCCTGCCTCTTTCATCTTGGTATAGCCATCGGATACTGCTTTCTTCCAGTCGCTGAACTTATCAGCCATCTCCTTGGGGATGCCCTTGAACCAATCGGTTATCGTCTTTCCCCACTTAGCAAATTGCCTTTTGTTTTCCTCGTTTTGGCTCTTAGTCCATGAAGCTATAGCCGTTCCCCACTCGGCCATTTTCGATTTAATAGTTGCAGGGATTCCGGCAAACCAGCTTGCGATAGCCGTTTTCCATTCATCAAGCTTTTGTGATATGGAAGCTTTTATTTCAGTCAGTTTGCTGGCGATAGCCTCCTTCCATTGCGGAACCTTGTCGGAAATGAGTATTTTCAACCCATCCAGTGCAGTTGAGAATATCCTCTTTATTCCCTCCCAAAGGTTAGCAAATACTGTCTTGAGTACTTCCGTTCCAAGATTGAAAGCGGCTTTAATGCTCTCCCAACCAGCTTTAAATACTGACTTAAGATTTCCCCATCCGTTTGAAACCAAGGTCTTAACAGCAGACCACAATGTTCCCCAGTCTCCTGAGAAAGCAGCCTTAAAAACATTGAATATGTCCTTGATGGACTGCATTCCCGCCGTAAAAACAGTTTTTATGAAGTCGACAGAAACATGAACTGAGTTTTTAACACGTTCCCAAACATTAGCAACTCCGTCTCTGAACGTCTCACTGTTTTGGTACAGCAGATATAAAGCCGCACCCACAGCCGCCAATGGAGCCAATACACTTGCGGCGAATGTTATTACCGAACCAATTGCAGTACCTACTGCCGCTATTGGAGCTACCGCTGCCGTGGCTGCCGCACCTACTGCTGTCGTCGCAGGAGCCGCTACCGTGAAAAGTCCTATAATAGAACCTATGGCGCTTGACAGTGCTCCTAGTATCATCAATACAGGCCCTATCGCCGCTACTATGCCGGCTATTGTCACTATTGTCTTTTTAGTCCCTTCGTCAAGCTCTCCAAACCACTTAAGCGTTTCGTTGAGCTTTTGAACTATCGGCGTAAACACCGGGAGCAGATGCTGTCCAAAGCTTGCCCCGAGCTCCTTTAGCGATTCCTGGAATATACGCATCTGGTTCGCAGTGCCGTCTGAAGTTCTGGCGAAGTCTCCATGAGCGTTTTTAGTCACGTCCATGACGTATGCATACCTGAGTGCTACAAGCTCACCTTGCGTCATTTCTTTGATTGGCTTTTGAATTCCTTGTGCTAAAGCAAAGGCCTCGAGATTGCTCTGATTCATAACAATGCCTAAACCCTTAAGTGCTTCAGTTTCGCCTGTATACACACCTGCAAGCGCCGTCTGTGCTCTGTCTAAGCTGATATTCTTGAAAGAAGCCATGTCCCCGGCTAGTCCAACAAGTGACATGGACATGTCAGCCGCTTTATCTGTAGGCAGTCCCATGCTCACTGCCATATCTCCAAAAAGTGCACTCATATCAAGTGCCGTCCCTTGCGCTATGCCTGAAGCCTCCAGCGTCTTTTGTGACCACGCTTCAACTTCGCTTGCACTCTCATCGAAAACTTCATTGACCTTGTTCAGTGACTCGTTGAAATCACTTGCAAGCTTTATTCCGGCTGCGCCTGCCGCCAATATGGGAACCGTAAATCCAACAGCCATGGTAGCGCCCACAGTTTTAAGCGAACTGCCTAACCCTGTGAGCTTGTCCCCAAGACTTGCACTCTGACTTTCAAGCACTCCGAGTTGCATACCTGCGGTCTTGAGCGCCGAGCTATATTTACTTGTATCCATATCGAGATACGCAACTACCGTACCTGCGTCTATTGACATTTATTCACCTCCTATTAAGGCATTTCAATCATTCTAGCCATTATTTCTACGGCGGCCTTATTTTCACCATATCTTCACCCCACAAAAAAGACGCTCAAATGAGCGTCCTAAGATATTTTACTTTGTCATTGTAAGTATATTTTTCATTTCCATTCCGTCAGCGATACCTTTTTGATACATTATTGTCTGCATAAGAGCATCCAGCGAACCCACAACGCTATCAAATTCAGTTAACACTGTTCTTTCTTCTGCAGGCATTTTTGCGCTTATATCTTCAAACAACTGCATGAATTTTTTGTTTAACTTAGAATATTCTTCATTATTACTAAGCAAGGCTCCTAATTCCTCTGTTCGCTTCATCATAAATCCTTCGAAACTGCTTTTGAAATCGATGCCTAACATGATGCCACCGCCTTTTCTCCATACACTACATAATATTTTCTGTCCTTGCCTGTGGATGTAGTATAGTCAATAACGGTAGGATATCCATTTTCAAAGAGCCATGTTTTGGCCCTCTCTATGACTGGCTCTGCGTATTTTATTACCGTCCCCTGCCAGCTACCTGAAGATTCCCAAACGGCTTGCTGTTCGTCTTCAGGTACATCTATCATTTTCAAGATTTCCGAAATAGCATTGAACGCTGGCTTGCCGTTATTTGTGAACATATTAAGCCTTGCGGCTATCTGTTTTGTATCATAGAATCTGACTTGCGCTTCTACCTCTATAGGCAGTTCAATGCCCGCCTTGCGGAATATTGTCTTTGCTGTAAGTAGTTTGACTTTACTATCTATACCCACACTATCCATAAGGCCATTTAGCATCTGTGTGCTTTCTTGGGCTATTCTAAGGCCTTCCAGTTCATCAGCTTTACTGCGGAGCATTTCGGGGCTTGCCTTTTCAGTTATGAAAGCACCTGTTTTATTGACTTCCTCTTTAACTTCAAAGTATTCATCGAGAAGTTGGTCATACCTATCCCACGACAAATCATCATCGAATATTTTTATTAGTTTTGCATATCCTCTTTCTGAAAATAAATACACATTTTTTGAAGCGTTCAGAGAACCTCGTGTAAATATTCCGCTATCCTTCAGAAGGATAGCAAACTTATCTCCCTTCAAGTCTATCAAGTCGACATTTTCCTTAAATCTTTTTATGTTATTATTTATCAATTCATTGACTTTGTACAACGTTTTGTTATGAAGTGTGGCAATATCTTTTGCCAGCATCGCTCTCTTGCCTTCACCAAATCCGCCCGCTATGCAGGGTATTTCCACACCACATACTGTAGTAGTGCCTTTTAGCATAAGTTCATTTTTCATGTTCTGTTCCTCCTTGGTTTATTAGAATTTGACTAAATACACCAAAGCAGGATATAATATAAGTGTCTAGGTTATATCATAGTCTGCTTTGGTAGACACGCCTGTTATCCTTCTGGGTAACAGGTTTTTTAGTTTTTTCTAAAATATTCAATCGGCTTACCTAATCCTTTTGCTATCTTTGCAAGAGTGTCAATTCTTGCTTCTGTTTCTCCTTTCTCGATTCTTGATATTGTAGACCTCCCTACGCCTGATCTTTTTGATAGTTCATCAATTGTTAATCCTTGCCTCGCTCTTTCAAGCAACATTTTCTCGTTATCAACCCTAAACAAATTGTCAACTCCTCTCTATTTTCGCAAATTTATGTTCGTTTCACGAACTTTAATTTCATTTTAGTTCATTTATGCAACATTGTCAATGTTTATATTTTAGTTTTGTTCGTCATATACTACAATTAAACAAAGGGGTGTTGCTTATGACTTTTGGCGAAATATTGAAACGACTGAGGAATATAAATAAAATAACCCAATCAGAATTTGCTCAAGTTTTAAATAAAAGCAGATCTACAATAGCAGGCTATGAAATTAATGACAGGCTTCCAGACCAAGAAACCATGCTGAAAATCTCTGAGTGTTTTGGTGTTTCATTAGAAAATCTAATCAAAATTTCAGAAAATGACACTAGCATATTGGAGCATCTAGGTGGATATATTAATGGTAAAATTTCTGATTCTTATACAATTGTAAAATCAGTTAGTGAATTATCTAATTTAACAAATATACCCTTGGATACTCTTAACAAAATCATTGATGGTTCCGAAATCCCGACTCGTGAGCAAATAAAGCTAATTGCGATTTTCGGACCATTTAAGTACATAGACTTACTTGCAAATAGCATATATGGGCTTAAGGAGCATTACTCCACACTGCATAATATAAAGAACAAATCAGCTAGCGATTACTTGAGAATAGGCTTGGTTGATGCTATGAATTTTTACCCAACATATTTTTATCAGTATTTAATAAATTTCTATAATCAAACTAATTTTTTTGACAAGAATAGTGATTATTTTGATTTAGTCGATAGTTTCGCGTTAGAAACTTTACATTATTACTCATTAGAAGACAATGAAGCCGTTATCAAAAATATGGGATTTAGTGCTATAAACATAGAATCCGGATTTATTATTGTTCCCAGTGAATATTTAGAAGAATACATACTTAGAGTTTTTAACAGAAATCATGAAATTGGAGAACAACACTTTATTAATTTAGAAAATCTGCCTAATGAAGCAATCCTTGAAATTGAAAATTTCGTAGAATATATACGCCAAAAATACAGAAAGACCACTGAGTAGGGGTCTTTTCTGTATTTATGCCACTAGGGTCCCTGCATCCATTTGATTGTATCTTTGTTGTTTTGAGCATTTGCCTCATCTGCCCAAGTTGGCGTGTTTACGAAATTTCCTTCTTTGTCTCGCTCCTCAAGCATTTGCTGAATGTAGAAACACGCCTCATCAAAGCAAAAAGCCGTGTATTCATCCTCTATTCGAAGAATCCTACTCGGCTTTTCCCTGTACATCTTGCTTTGATTCAGTATCCTCACTATCTGCTTGCTTTGGACGAAACCTTTCAAGCCCCTTAGCACCTGCCTGCGTATAGCTTATTATGGCCATAAGTTGCTCGTCCGTCAGCTCTAAGCCTGCTTCCTCTATTTGCTCCACAGTTGGCTCTGCAAGTGATTCCTCGGCTATGATTCTCGCTATGCTGTACACTTCTTTGATGTCTACATCGCCGCTTACGCCCTTGCTGAATACTTTCTGTGCGCTTCCCAGCATTGAGTTAGGTATCTTGCCTTTTGACGCGAGACCTAGCAGAGAAGGCCTTTTGAGTCTTGCTATGAACGGTTCATCGTCCCACCCAGGAATCTCCGTCATCTGACCCTGGGCCTTCTTTTTAAGTTCGCCTAAACTAGTTATTTTAAGTCCTGTACTCATATATTAGTTCCTCCTATTATGCTGGTAGCGTGTCTAAAAAGTCGATTGTTACTGGCTTTTCATTCTTTTTCGCTCTTGACTCCATAGCGAGTTTTGAAGCTGTGAATTTACCATCTTCAAACTGATAATCAACCGGCTTTCCTTTGCAATGCTTGAATGCGAACTGCGCATATCCGAGCACTTCGCCATCTGTATCCTTTTCCTCTGTGAAAATATTCAATGTGAATGGAGTCCTCGATACCGCTACTCCTTGAGTTGGAGCCTCGTATTTTGTCACTTTAGTCGTTTCTACGGGATCGAATGTAAGTGTTCCTCCGTCTATCAAGGCAAAAAGTTCCGGCACCATAACAGCCGACTCAAGGTCCAAGTCATAACCCACAACTATGTCCTCTGTCCTATCGAGTCCAAGTATCTGGTTCTTAACTCTGAGTATCTCCTCTTTCCCCTGAGATATCTTGGGCTTGGCATTAGCCTTGTCGCTTGTACCCATTCTATATGTCTTTGGCGTGGTTTCCTCTGTAATAACTTCCACCCTTACCACATTGACAAGGGGTTTTCCTGTCAAATTTATTGCAGCCATCGGCATTACCTCCTATATTTTCTTGAGTATTTGATATTGCAGGCTAGTAGTGTGCGCCTGCTTCTCCTCTTCCATCATCACGGGCGTTTCGTAGCCTGTGAATCTTGCCTCGGATATTTCCTTCATGGCGCTGCGGATGCTTTTCACATAATCGCCCAGCGTGCTATATTTACCTGCGGGATGATATATTATTACATCCATAAGCGCATAGCCTACTTGATTTGTACCTGCAAAAGCATTGGCACCTGAGTCTTTAAGAACTACATAAGAACTTGTGCAAAGCCCTGTATGCTGTCCTGGCGAAAACACCGCAAAGCCTTTATCCTTGAGATGCAAATATATCTTCTTCCACATGTTGCCACCTACTTTTCAAGTATCTTGTGCATGCCTTCGAGCATCTTCTTGCTGTTGGCATGTATTACAGGAAATATCACGGCGTATTTCTTTTCATGGGCAAATTCGAGGTATTTAAAATAGTCCACATTGCCCGAGAGATACACTCTGCACTTTGCACCTTGCCATTCCATACCGCCCTGCATCGTCGGCCTCGCCAAGGGGGTTCTGTCTTTCCATGGAGCAATTTTCTTTGCTTCCCTCTCCAGCTTTTTGCCTGCGGTATCACAATACACGCCTACAGCAGCCTTCATCTTGATGTCAGCTTCTCCAAGCCCTTTGAGTAGGCCTGATGTGTCGAGTTTTAATCCCATCTACACCACCCTTTCCAAAGACATGTTGAAATAAGCATTTTCAAACTTGCCAAGGTCAGTAATTTTGTATCGCAAGCCGTTGTACTCAAAATAATCTCCCGGCTGAATCTGAGATGTATCTTCATCAACCCATGTCATGAGTCTGTATTCCGCTTCTCCCGCCGCCTTTACAGTGGAGCCGGCAGTGTCTATTTTGATTCCCATGTACTTGTCCTGCTTATAAAAATAGCCTGTAATGATAATCCCAAACGGACTCTCTACCGGCTCGCCAAACTCATTTTCGCCGTTTCTAAGGATGCTCACAAGGCCGCCAACCTCTTTGATTATAGCTTTGATTTCCTGCGCTGATATTTGCTCTACGTTCATATCTCATCAACCCTCATCATCGAGTAGAATCCGCCACCGGATGACTTAAACACATCCAGTAAGCCCACAGTCCTCATATCCTCGATTATGTCATTGTATGCTCCCGCCTCTATAGCTGCTGCTATCTTTCTTCTCATCTCGCTGGCCACGGAAATCCAGTATTCACGATTGGATGGCTTCTTAAGTCCTCCTGGAAGCTCTATGCTGTCCACTCTGCTTTTCGCTATCAGACCCTCATATACCGCGAGGTCCTGAGCATTAAGGTTGCTTTCCAAGAGCAATTCTATCTGTGCATCAGTAAAGAAAGGCCACTTGTCCTCCAACAGCTTAAATTTGATATATGCAATAGCCTTAATCTTTTGATCCTCTGTTAAGATTCGCACTCAGCATCATCTGCCTTTTTAGTTGTTTTCTTTGTAGCCACTTTCTTTTCTTCTTGCTCAACTGCGTAAAAACCAAGAGGCTCATAGATTTCTCTATAAGCCCCCTTTGACACCTCTATTGTATTATTTCCATCAGTATATTTCATCTATAGAACCTCCTACGCCACATCAGCTATGAATACTTCGTCTATCCTCTCAAAAGATGGCAGTGTTATCATAGTGGCCTTAGTTTCGACATTCACAGGGTCAGTGTGTTTTATGGTAGTAAGCGCTATTCCCGTTTCTACGATTGAAACTATAGCATCAGTGCCAGACATAAGATCTGACTCCTCAGGAGTAGTTCCAAACCAAGTTTTGCCCAGATTTCCTTCAGGGAACAGCGTGAATGTATCATCTGGGAAATAATTCTTTTGAGTTCCGGTTTCATCTATGAATTTCTTCGAGTTTATGGCTACTTTGAGGCCTATCTTCGCCATTAGGTATTGCTCCAGCATGGAATCAGTGAGTATTATATTGTCACCGCTAGTTGCGTTCATATCCATCTTTATGGCTTTGTTGCCAAGCAGATATGACCATGTCTTTCTAGTGCATGTGGCCCTAACAGGTCTGACACCAGTATCGCCTTCAACCTTGTCCATCCAGCCCAGTATGTCTGCTATTGGATTAGACTCTGTAAGGTTGCTCCATACGGTAGATGCATTGCCCTTATGCTCTGCAGGCATTTTGTAGTCGTAGTTAAGCGCTACACCATTAGCCGATATAGCAATCATTCCCGTAGAAAGTAGCTGCATCCTCATTCTTTCTGCTTGGGCCTTTGCGCCTTCCACAAGAGTCATTTTATCGTCAAATATCTTGTTGACTATCATGTCGATATAGCTTTGATTGCCAGAGTTCATTACCTTGTTGAGTTCCTGCCTGTCTTTCTCCTTGACGAGCATCCCCTCTTTGAAGAAAGGCATTTCAGTCTCAACCTTGCTAAAGCCCACTCTGTCTCTGAGTGCTGCTTTGGTATCGAATGCTGCAGGCTTCAATACTGCAGGAAGACCTTTCGAACCCTTTATCCATGATAAATCTAGTCCCATCTGCTTTGAATTCGGGAAAAGAGTCTGTCCAAGATATGGAGGTTGCCCCTGCCCTAGCGCAGTGTAGTAACTCGCTATTTCTTTTGCTGTTACGATATCAAATATATTCATTATTCATTCCCCTTTCTATTTCATGAATTTTATTAGTGTGAGAACTGCTGTAGCTTCTGCCACAGGTGCTTCTGGCAGCTTGTTTAAGTCTATGAAACCATGAATAACCATAGAACCTTCCTTCGCCCCATAAGTTACATCAACATCATAGAGCAGTACCCCCTCTGCAGTTGCTCCCAGCAGTGCAGTGTTCTTGGACACAACCGGTTCGGTTGGATTTGCAAGGACAGCCTTAGTAGAGCCTCCTACCACAGTCCCTGCCGGAACTATTTTCTTTCCGTCTGAGTTGGCAACAACTCCGCTATCCGAAACCATTACATTTATACCTATAAAATCTGTGAATTTCAGTATTTCTTTGTTAGAGCTATAGCTGTTTACAACAAATTTACTCATTTGATTTCCTCCTTGTTATTTGAAATATGGGTTCTCTGTAGCCTGTGATTGCTGATTCTGCTTTGCAAGTCTTTCGCCCAAGCTTTCTTTTCCATCGCCTTGGCCTTTCCTTCCGAAATTACCTGCCCCGCCTGTTCCACCGGAGCTTTCAGCATCAAACAGATATGAGTCAGATTCTTTAAGCTTGGATATCTGCTCGTCAAGGCCTGTCAGCTTATCCCCATCAAGCTTGATGCCTTCAAGATCAAGCAGCGCTTTTACAGCTTTGGTGTTCTTGACTTTTCCATACTTCAAAGCACTTTCGAGTGCAAAAGAAAAAGACTGGTCGGCTATCTTCTTTTCATAGTCCGCTACAGTCTTAGTATTAGCACCTTCAAGCTCCTTGATTTTGTTTAATAGTTTCTCGTTACCCTGGGCTTTTCCTTTGAGTTCTTCAAGCTGGGTAGTCCTTTCATCGAGCATCTTCTTGTATTCCTTTTTCTGGTCGTTGACCTCGTCGAAGCGTTCTTTTGGCACATAACCTTTATAGTTTGCCTCAACGCCAACCTTTATTTCCTCAAATTTGTCTGCAAGCCCCAATTTCTCAAGTAATTCTTTAAGCCAATTCATTTCATTACCTCCAATAGTCTATTTTCACTTTTTAACGTGCTAGTGTACCACGATAGAATACTTCTCTTTTACGCCTGAACTTTTAGAAGGCGATAAAAAAGACACCTTCATTCGAAAGTGCCTTATTCTCCCACATGCCACCACCAATTTTCTTTTGGCTCTTTGTGAGTTTTATATTCAATTTTCATCAGATGTTCATGGGCTAATTTGCCTTTTGATTTAAGCTCATTGTCTGCTTCCTCGACCTTGCGAAGCTCTCCACTGTTCAACTCTGATATGATTTTTTCAAGCTCATCCCTAACCATCAAAGTGTCTACAAGTTCAAATGGGCTTACTTTTTCAAAGTCTTTAATCCCTCCGATGTACGAAATTACTTCTCGCCTTATTTCCACATCAATACATCTCCTTTAGCTTGCCAAGCAACTCATATCCCTTTCCCTTATTCACATAGTTATCGAATTTTTCGGGAGGGAATGCTGTTTCCATAGTTCCTTCCTGAGACATCATTACTATCCACTCGCCATCACTGAAAACAACGTACTTATCAAGATATCTATACACATCGGCTTCCTTGTTATCAATGATACCCAGTATTTTGTCATTGTAATCCTGGGCTGTCCAGTTATCTGGTATGTGTTTTCTTATCCTTCTTGTGGATACGTGTTGCTCTAGCTTACCACTCTTCCATTTAGGTCCTTCAGCTAAAGTCTTTTCTCTAGCCACTATAATCCTATTCTTTTCTGTGTTCAACTCAGACCATGGCATATCAAAGTAGCTGTCTTTAAAGACACCCGCTTTGTGCAAATAGTATTTATGCGTCCCCAGGACAGCCTTCTTGTAACTGTCGCTGCGCTTGTCAAACCAGTCTGAATAGGACTCTTTCTTTCTGAACTTGTAAATATCGCCATCCTGTTCACCAAATCCTGCAAACTCTCTGCCGAATTCGCCATACCATGCATCCAGCGTTGGATTGCTTTCGCCTCTTACCCACCGTCCGAGCTCTTCGCCTATCTCGTCAAAGTCCTTGGGTATGTATGCTGCCTGCGTGCATAGGCACATCGGATGTGGAAGTGGCACCTTATCTACCGGGAATACTCCTGCACCTAATCCTTCGTCATGCTTTGCGTACTCGTCGCAAACATCGGGGCCGAAGGGTTTTATCTGTCTCTCGTAATGAGAGTTTGACAGCATCCACTCTACACCCTCGACAAATGGGTTCTTGGCATAGCTTTTCATGTTGGCGTTAAAAAAGGCATGGTTGATACTCGTTCTCGCCATCCTCTGGGCATTGTAGTCTATCTGCTTTCTAGTGTTCGGGTAGACATTCGACCACTCCCAATCCTTCTTGGCTTCTGGATCCAGATACACCTCAAGATCTTTTGCTAAGTCGTAAGCTGATTTCTTCTCTGCTATGCCTCTAGCTATGATGTAATCTATGTCCTTTTCCATGCCCTTTGTGTCTGCCCATATCCTCTCTGACAGGCCCATGCGGTCCTTGTACATATTGCCCGAGAGTATTTCGTTCATGGCGTCTTTTGGCACTTTCGAAAAAGCATTTCTGAATGTTTCGCCTAGTCCGAGGCTGTACTTTGTGTCTATCTCTTCGAGGAATGATAACTGCGACTGTACTGCAGCGTTTGCTGCATCCTCTATTATCTTCTTGTTTCTTGCGTAAAGCTGTTTTCTGACTTCCCTGAGCTCTGCATCTATTGCTTTCTTGTAGTCGAGCATGAAGCGCTCAGTTAGACTTGCCCTTTTTGCGCCCACAGCTTTCCTCTCAAGAGATTTCGAAACATCCTTGAAGATTTCTTTTATCTCATTACGAATCGCCCTTGTGAGCCTTATTTTTTCGCTCTGGGCTTGTTTCATAAGTTCCTTGTATCTGTTGCTGGCCATTACTCACCAGCTCCCTCGTCAAGTCCTTTCATGTACGAATCTTCCAGAAGGTTCTTCTCGAGCGCTATCTGCTTGAGCTCCTCATCCACTTGCGCATCGTCCATGGCTGGATTCCATTTCTTCAGGTATGTTTTTCTGCTCATAGCCTGCGTATTGATTGATTGCATGTCGAGAAGTTTTTCGTCCTGCTCATCCTCAAGCAATGGATATATGTTCTCTACTTGGATAGCCATGTCCGGCAACTCCGGCAGGCTTTCGAGATTGTAGGCTTTCGTCATTTCGATGATTGCCCACACCATCCACTCAAGCGCCGGCCTCCAAGAAGTGTACTTCTCCTCACACCTCGTCACAAGTTGCCAATACAGTGCCTTCATGGATTTGCCTGAGGTCATTACACCCTTGAGCTCGTCAAGGTTAAGCCTCGGCACATTTAGCACCTCATGCATTTCTGTGACTGCTCTGGACAATGTCTTTTCCAGTTTGTCGCCATAGCTGAACTGGCTTTCCAGCTTCTTCATGTCTACGTTGCCATTTGCCTCGATTGCCTGCTGAAGGTCTATGAGCGCCCCTGGAGCTATCTTGATATACTTTAGGCTGTCCTCTGAAGCGTTTGTTGCTACAGTCTGCGGGAACATGTTGAACCTAAGAGCATCCACATCGTCGCTAGAGAGCCTATTGAACGCCTTCTGGTTGTCCATAAGCTCTGCGACATCGGATTCGCCCTTGAGGTCTCCGGTGAGACCGTCGTTAAGAATAACATAAGCCGGGATGAATGAAAGGCCTGTATCGTAGTCCGCGAATCTCTCCTCTACCGCCCTGCCGTAACCGTCATATATGCCCTCATTGAGTATGCACCTTGCATTGTCCATGTGGTATCTTTGCTTCCAGATGCGCTGCTTGCTCTTGTCCTCTGTCTGGTTCATCTGATAGAAGAACACTATAGACTGAAGCTCATCGACATCCTCATCCTGAGGCTCGAACACAAATTCAAGGCTAGGCTTGAAATGAACTCTTATTGGCTGGCCTGCTCCTCCCGAGAGCTTTAGCGCAACTCTTTTTCCCACAAAGCAGTCTCTTGCACCTTTAACAAGCTTATCCGAAAACAATCCGTCCTTGAGAACCTTATTTACATACTCCTGCACTACCTGTGCACCTTCCTCGTTTTCTGATACTATCTTGAATTCAGGAGTTTTCCCAAAGAGGAAGCGAGCTTCTTCCTTGATAAGCTTCTTGGTCCAGTTCGTTTTCTTTTTCGTTGGCTTATAGTCAAGGTCTACCGGGATAGTCCAATCTTGTCCTTTGCCCTCGTAGAATTCGTATAGCGAAATTATCTCACTCATATCTCGCAAGACTTCATCTCCATAAAGCCCTTCGAGCTCCTGTCTTATTATTTCTATCACTATCTCGCCCCCTTTCCTGAGTAGTTTCTCATTGCTCTTGGTATTCTGATTATTGTATAGCAAAAATACCGATCAGAGTCGAGGCAGTGGTCGTTTTCTTTGACCGGCTTGTCCTCTCCTCGCTCAGCTGCCTTTGAGTCCCATATGTAAGAGCTGAACTCTTTGAATGTCTCCTGGCAGCAATCGTTGAATTTTATAAGTTCTTTTGTAAGAAGCGCCGCCATGAATCTGATGCCGTCCAAGACATCATTTTGGGCCTTTTGAACCTTAATCTTTCGTTTCCTGAGCTCCGCTATGAATGAAGCTGCCGAAGGATCTATTATGACAGCCTTGACCGCCAGGGTTCCTATGAAAGACTCAAGATCATCGGCAAACTCACTGTCTGTCTTTTGCTTGCCCTCATCCCTGCCCGAGTAATGGTATTCTTTCACCTTATACCATATACCGCTGCAAAGGCCCCACAAGCCGAATGTTGTAGGGTTTTGCGTTCCGTAGTCTATTGCCACATAATATTGCGTGTATGCCCTGTCAACTGTCGGCACAACGTGCTTCTCCTTCGAGAACATGTCATATATGATGCCCTCTGCAACAACCCAAAGGCCTAGTATATACCGCTGGAAAAATACCCCCGAATACATCCTTCGGTATCTCTCTTTGATTTTCTCTGAGAGCGACAGGTTATCGTCCATCGTGAAATGTAGGTAGAGTATGTTCTTCTCATGCGCCCTGTCTATCCAGTTGAGCTTGAACCAGTGATAAGGCCCTTCGGGGTTACAGTTGAAAAACCACTTCGAACCTTCCACAGAACAACGGCCTGTAGCCTGGTTGACGAAGCTTTCAGGCATTAGCACTACCTCGTCGAAGAAGCAGCCAGCTAATGTTATACCCTGTATAAGGTCCTGCGACCTTTCATCCTTACCGCCAAAAATATAGAAGAAATTGCTTTTGCCGCCTTTACTTATAATCACAAGATTGTCCGCACGTTTATCCTGGACTTTGTATCCTCTGGATCTAAGCATGAGCTTGAGCCAGAACAGGACGTTCCTTCTAAATGACCCTATCGTCTTTCCGCACATCCCGAAGTTTTGCTGCTCGAACTCCTCCATCGCCCACATGACGAATGAAAGCGACATCGAAAGGGTCTTTCCGGAACGTATGGCACCGTCGGCTATTATGCCGTCCATATGGCTCACAGGCGATTCGCCCATCCACCAGGTCAGTATTTTCTTTTGCTTTCTGCTGAACGGCTTAAACTTGAATACTGCCTTCCTAAGCTTCATCGTCCCACACCTCCGACGTTTCTGCCCTCAGTGCGTCTATGAAGCCATCATCTTCAATTTCATCTGCATCCTCTTTGAGCTTGAGTTTGTCGAGCTCCAGACGTTCCTTGGCCATGCTGAGCTTCTCTTCTTCTACCTTGCGCTTAAACTTATCTGGCAATATATCGAAGTACAGCTCCAGTTTCTCAAGAGCCTTCATCCTGTCCTCGAACTTGATTGAAACGCCGTCCTTGCCTTGCTTGACCTCTTTGATTATCGTGCCGTCAAGTGCAGCGCTTTCGTTGAAGTCGACGTAGTTGACCGTCTTCATGACCGGATTGCCATCATCATCCACGATGGGGCCGAAAGCTCCCATGGCCTGCACTTCCTTCTGGCCGAATGTAACATAGTCGCTTATGTCTGCGAAGGCTATTGCTATATACTTTTTCAGCACATCCATTGCATCGATACGCAATTCTTCCTTCATCACATTTTTAAGTCTTGTGATTTCATCTGCAATCTTAGGATTCTTTAATAGAACGCATCCTTGAACATGAGCGCTCGCTTTCGAGTACCCCGCCTTGATGGCCGCCATTGTAGCATTGAAGCTTTTCAGGTAATACAAACAAAAAAGACGCTGATTTTCAGTGAGTTCAGCGCCCTCTATGTCATCTTCAGTTATCTTCTCTCGGAGAGTCTTTTGAGGTTCCTTTTGGGGCTTCGCTTTTCTTTTGGAACGTTCCGTATTCTTTTGGAGCGTTCCATTGATTTTGCTGTCCCATTTATCTTTGTTCTTCCAACCTCGAACCGTCCCTGGAGACAGCTTTAATATCTCTGCTATTTCAACTAAATCTATGTCCCCCTTGTGCTCTTGATATACCTCAAAAGCCTTATCTCTGTCTGGACTTCTCTGCCTTGCCAATTACATCACCACCACCTCGCAGTACTACGTTTTCTGCATGAAAAAAGAGCCCGGAGGCTCTTGTATTTATTTACTGCTACAATATTTTCTCTGCATCTAGTCGTTGCGAAAACATCCTTCTTACTTCATAAAGGGTATTATATTCTCTTTCTAATTCTTTTGTATCTGCACCGTATGTTTCTGGTATAGAATTTACTACATTGCCTAGTTTTTGCTCTAAACCTTCAAAATCCATTTGCACAGCATCAGCAATAATGTAATCCATAAGCTGAGCTTTTAAAGATTCTTTTATTTCATTCATGCGTCTGTCTATCCTGTTTAGCAACTCATTGTAAGCTTCGATTGTCATTTCTTTTTCTGTTGTTCTTAAAACAGTATATATACTCATAATCTCACCTCCCTTCCCACTCCCAGTATACTCCAATGGCAATTTATTTCCACAGGAACCATTCGCCATTTTTCGACACTGAAAAGGAGGTAGCGGGACTAAGCCCGCCTGAGTCAGGAGGATTTATTTCACGCATTTCGGAAACATGCACTTAAACACCGTATCATAGTTACTCTTGAGATAATAATGCGAAAGCCACTCGCAATGTCTGCATTTGTGGTTTTCTGCAGCGCTTATCTTGCCATTTATTTGTTTCTTCTTGGTCTCAATATATTTATCAGTATTCATATTGCACCACCTTGTCACAAATAATCGGTTTTTCTGTTTCTGCGACAGTCGCCCGGGTCTCCAGGCCGAGGATTACCGAAAACCTTATCTATCGCACTTGCTGCCCCTTTCCTCCCAGGTGTACCCACACCTACCAATCAGCTCCACTCTTATTTAATGGCGCCTGGTACTCAGTGCAGTTTTGCACCCTGCCCCAAACTAGTGGAACGGGCATATTACTGCTGGCACAGGTGGCAGGATTCGAACCTGCGACACGCGGTTTTGGAGACCACTTCCCTACCGACTGGGCGACACCTGCATAATAAAGGCCCAAGTTCTCTAGGAATACCCGGGCACGATCTACCAAAAACAAAAGGCCCTTTCGGGCCCCTGTCTGATGGGATTTTCTGTTTGGATTTAGAATCCGTCTTGTAATTAGAGTTTGCTTTTCGGGCAGAACTCTATAATGTTATATTATCACAAATTTACCACGATTTATGCTCATTTTACGCCCAACTTTCGTCCACGTTTTCAAGATACATCGAGCAATTTAGCCACGGATTCTACTATTTCATCCCTTCTTCTGGACGCAGTTTGTCTACTCATCAGAAGCATCCTGGCTATATATTCAAAATTACACCCATCCCCATAGCGGTATTCTATGTATTGCTTGTATGTTTCATCAAACTTTCGCACGGCATAATCAACGTGCTCAATCTTTTCATCGAGCTCTCTTATCTTAGCCTTTCTCTTGAGCTTCTTCCTGAGTTCAGTTTCAAGCTCTTTCTTGAGTCTGCCTACTTCATCCATGAGTAATATAGTCTGCCTTTCAGGTATTCCGGTCAAGTCCCCACTTGTTTGCACTCTTTCCCTGCTGTAATCTATTCCACCTATTCCATCGACATCCGTCTCTACGCATCGAATGTCATGTTTTATGCCTTCAACTCTTTTTTCTATGGCTGCTATCTCGTTCAGTATCTTTTCTTTTTTCTTTATGAATCTATAATGCCTGTAAAGCATCCCTTCTGTTTTTCTGAAAACATCCCCTGTTATCAAATAATCTCCCTCCTGTTATTTCTCTATCTGTCCGCCTGCCCACGCATGATTGATAAGGCTCACTCCCAGCAATCCAAGTTCATGACTTTCGAGCTCTCTTTCTCTTTGCCAGCCTTCCTCGTTTATGTAATATTCTTTGGCTGACACGACCTTGTTGCCCTCTTTGATTATTTCGATTTTCATTAGTCATTATCCTCCACAGATTCGTAAGTCATTTCAAATATGTCTGGCTTGCATGGGTAGAATTCTCCCTTTATACCCTTGATAATATAATCGCCTTCATCAGCTCTTAAAGTACCCTCTAGCGTATGCACATAGAATCTCTTTAGGTTTAGATAGCTTGCAAAAGAACAATTATCCAACCCGCAAAACTCAAATATTTCGCAATGGTTTTCGCCCCTCCATTGCACAGCTTCAATTTCAACCGGTTTCTTTCTATACTTCGCCATTATCTTTAAACCTCCTCATAATGCTCGTATTTAATATGTCATTTCCACATTGCTTATATCCCTGGCCATATCCTTTTCTGTAGGCAGCTGCACACAGTACAGCAATAAATACTGTGCTCCAGGCTATCCAAAATATACTTCCCATCACTATTTCGCCTCCAATTTCTTCATCACTCCGACCATCAACTTTCCCATTCTCCCGGGACCGAATCCAAACTGCTCGTGAAGCGCTTCCCTGTAAACCTCCATCACTTCTTCCTGGGCCCTAAATATTATGTTGTTGATGGTGTTTTCGAACTCAGCAACGCTCATCTTCGAAAGCCGCTTTTTCATCTCCTTGGATGATTGTCGACTTTGCTGCCTATTCATGATATCGCCTCCAGAACAATCTCCACTCGGGGCCTTTCCGCATAGTGCTTGCTCATTATCAACTCCACTACCTGCGAATCGTCCTTGTATGCTATCCCGTTCAAGCTGTCCAGTATAGCCTTGCATATGTTGTCCAAATCTGGTTTTTTCTGCGGCCTTATCTCCCCGGCAATCATTTCTACTGTTTTCTTCTTAGATGCACTCTTTGGCATCTGGAAATGTGCTTGAATTTCGCATCTGATTGCCCCTGAGAGCGTTTTTGATTGGTTTGTGATATAGTAGCATTCCTTGACCCAGTTTTCGTAATTTACGGTTGTTTCCGGCGTGTAAGCAAAGCCGTGTTTCGTCATTCGTGGCCTTGCTTTCGCCTTCGGTTCTCCCGGAACCTCGAATTCAATCCTCATTTCTTTGCTTTACCTCCTCTTCTTTTTTTCCGAGCCGAATATTGCACTCCTTGGCTGCATTCCATATAGCTTCATCCAGGCTCATGCCTGCATGATATAGTTCCTCTGCAATCTCTGCCGCTTTTCCGGCTATAGCATCATATAGTATCCCCATGCTTATTCCCTCACGTCCTCTGTAAACCACTTTTCTATGAGCGGCCACAACCTTTTTTCGAGCTTCTTCCTGACTCTGAACTTTCTGGTGTGCTTCCTGATTCCACCTAATCTTATTATTTCAGCCCGGAGCTCCATGCTCTTTCTTATACGCTTGCTTATTCTCTCCTGGACTTCGAATATTTCGGCTGCGGCTTCTTCTGTTTCGCTTACTTCCAGGTTCCTTCTAACAAATTCGGTCTTCATTCGCTTAACTATGTCGGCCAGCTTCATAGCCAGCTTCTTGAATATATCCGTCATGCCTTATACCTCCCTTAATCTTCCTCGTACCATGAATATTTGCAATCGTTGCATGTATAGTCCGTTCTGACTATATACGGCTTATCGTCTGGACTGAAGCTGTATTCTGATATGTCATGTGCCCCACAGTTGGGGCATTCATCCTTATTCATACTCGGATTCCTCCTTATTGCGCTATTTGCTTGTATTGTGAATTATTTCAACTCCCTCAATATTTCTTCTAGGGTCCATTCATTGTTAACAAACTCCGATTTAGTCATGTTAAATCTCCCAGCCTCTACGTATCCGTCTGCGTTAGGGCTGTAATAGAATAGCTTTAGAAATTCAGTCCCATTTTTCCTCTTGCATTTAACCCATTCGAAAATCTTTTGACTTTTCATCTGCTACACCTCCACCGAATCCCAGTCGAAATTTTCTAGTATCTGCAAAAGCTTTTCCACCTTAGGAGCCCTCCATGCTGTCATAGCATATGTATGGGCCCTTGGCGAATAATGATAGTGGTTTTGCCTTATGTGCTCCTTGGCCTCGGCTTTGGTGAGGAACATAGTGTTGCTCTTTACAACGTGAACCTCCTTGACCGGCACGAGGTAAGCATCCTTGTCGATATATTCCTTTACCCACTCTTCCATCAGCGACGAGGCGTGATAGAAGCCGTCGAACTCCTCTGCCGCCTCCTCAAATTTCTCTTTCGCTTCATCGGAAAGCTCGTCAAAATCCTCTTCTTTGATTTCTGCAATAAACTCTTCGACGCTAAGTGATCTAAAGCCGCTTGCTGGGAGCACTATCTCGTAACTGTCCTGATAATCTTCCGCAGTGACTATTTTCTCGTAATCACCTACTGTCCAAAACCTCGGTGCTGCCTGGTGGTCATGGTCTTGTGTTTTTAGTTCCTGCTGAAGCTCCTTTAGGAATCTTATATCGTCGCTCATGATTATTCCTCCTTTACCATTTATTCAGATTGCGTAATTACCTTGTCACCTTGTAGCCTTCGCCTTCTAAAAACTTTATAGCCGCTTCCACCTTGTCAACATATCTCACGACTTCTTTCTTGCTTTCAAACTCCGCGTATCCTAGCATCACTAATCTATTTACCGTTTGCGCATTAATACGCTCGTACCATCGTGTTTCTGTTCCGGGTTTACTATATTTCTCAGGTACATAAACGTAGGGCGTCGCTATGTCTTTTCTTCTATGCATAGTCTTGTTATTCCTGAGTAGCTCAAGTCCTTGTTCTAATACAGGCGTTAATTTCATTTCCACTCACTCCTTTTCCGGAACACTTTCCCATCGATAACTTCAAGATCTTCACTCTCTTCCAAATATATGTTTACGCTTTGCATGAAATTGAAATAATAATCCATTGCACAATCCATGCCACAAAAGTATTCACATTCTAAAGCGCTGTACTCTATGTCCATATCTGGCGTTAGTTCTTTTCCGCATCTTTTGCATTTGAGGGGTCCATCGCTGTGTTCTGTGCATATAATATTCATGCCCTACACCTCCAAACTAATCTGCTTCGGCTCTGTTTTCTCAATGATTTCTTGCACACGCTTTTTTGCAACCTTGAGACAATCTAGGTAGCTGTCGAACTCCCCCGTCAACGGCGTTGGCGTCTCTTTTACAGTTACTTCATTGCTCTTTATGACGTACAAGCGGGTGCTTGTCTGGCATAACATCCAACCATTTCCCTCGTCCCACTTTGTTCGCTGCTTTGCTGTTTGGTCCTCAACCCATTTCACAGCCTGACTTTCTTCTTCAAATATTTCAACTTTTTCAAAGAGCCGCCATGCCATCAATGAGTATTGAGGGCTGCCGTTTTCTTCTCTGTCTTGGATGTAGTACAGCGTATCGCGATATCTAAAATATGGGCACCGTCCGTCATGAGCCTTGAATTTCACATCCAACATATTGCCCCTCCTTAGAATGGAATATCATCGTCGTCCAGCGCCTCAAATCCTTCTGGATCTAGTCCCGTGTACTTGCCCTGGCCTGCTGGTTGCCCTCCGTCAATTTTCTTGTCAGCATATTCCAAGAACTCAACCCTATCGGCAACAACTTCAGTCGCCCAGCGGCTATTCCCATCCTTGTCCTCGTATTTTCTTATCTGCAGCCTTCCGCTCACGCCAACCTGCCTTCCCTTTTGAAGATAGTTCGCACAGTTTTCAGCTGCTTTCCCCCAGACCTGCACAGGTATGAAGTCTGCCTCGTAGTTGCCTTCCTTGTTTTTAAACGTTCTATTCACGGCAACCGTAAATGTTGCCACTGCTTTTCCAATCCCTGGTGGATATTTAAGGTCGGGGTCTTTAGTGAGTCTGCCTATCAAAATAACGCTGTTCATTATTCCACCTCCAAGAGTTCAGGATTTTCGTATATATTGCCGATTACTCTACATTCAGCAAGCACTTCATAGCTTTCCGCCGAAAGTCTGTTGCTCACCTCGAATGATGCTGTTTCTTCGCACCAGGCAACAACACCGATGCACCCTTGTTCATACCAACCACTTTCAGTGCTCGTAGAATCTTCAAAGCAAACTATATCGCCCTCATAAACAGAGTTTCCATTTACATCTATAGCCCCTGTATGCTGCCCTATGGTTTCTGGATCATTGATTGCAAACTTAAAACCATCATCTCTCATAATCCAATGCTCTATGAGTTTCCCATCAATAAATTGCAGGCTATATACGTATGACCCATACACGAAACTTTCAAGTGCATCCTGATAACCTCTAAACTTGATTTCTCTCACGCTTATCGCCTCCTATTATTTCCCGCTCCGCACAGCCTCTATATCTCCCTCGACTATGCGTAGCTGTATTTTCTTGATGTTGATTGCTTCTTGCGCTGATTTGTACATAGCTTCTGCTATGTCCCACTTCATTTTCAACTCTGATATTTCCTCATGGCCACGCACAATATCGCTCATAATTGTACTGGGAGTTCCTTTTGCTCTTTCCGATAAAACCTCTTGGCACACTCGCATTCTATATACTCTTTTAGTTTCTGCAACTTCTCTCCCTCTAGTGCCTAAGAGACTAAGCGCTGTATTTAACTCCCGGTTAATTTCGTTTCTTTGCTGCACTAGCTCTAGCAATCACCCACCCCCTCGAATCCGTTGAACCACTCATCGTCAGTCAATTTGTTCTCTAGCATGTGCGCCAATTCGCCTAGCCTCCGGCATACCTTGCAGAAGTTTTCTTCCTGCGATAGCTGCTCTCCTAGTGTTCTATCTGGATGCATGTACCACTCTATGGCTCTGTGATAGCGCTTGAGGTTTCTGTTATATTCTTGCTTGATTTGCATTTCTGTCATTTTTGCGCCTCCTAGAATGGGCAGTCGTCGGTTGTTGGCACTTCTATGAATCCCATCTGCTCCCGTTTCTCTTTCCAGCTGTATTCCTTGCCAGGATCATCACTGTCCCCATAAAACCTTTTACTTGCCCTTTCAAAGTACACTCCTACAGATTTGTCCTGATGACCTATGGGGCGGTTCTTAAATAAATCTATTACGCAATCGTATGGGCATCCTTCTTGTACCACTTCACCTTTTTTGTTGAGAGTATCTTCCTTTTCGCTCGGCAACACCCGATGTACTGCTGTGACATAATGCGCTAAGTTGGTTATATCTCCGCTGCCGGCGACGTCCATCTTTGTCAGCCTCTGAATGGTTTCTGTTTTTCTCGGGTGTGCTACTAGATGCACTACCGAGTTAAATCTTGCGGCAAACCTGACTAGGCTTTTCACGAAGTCCTTTTGCTTTGAAAACTTTTCATACTCCGTACCCTCAAGATCTATTGTCATTAGATTGTCGAGCACGAACACTTTTACGCCGTACTTTCTTGTCAATTCCTCCATCTTTTGCAGTATCCTCGAGGCTCTCATGTCTAAATCGTTGTCATATATGAATATCCTGCCTCTGTACCAATCGCGCATCTTTTCTTTTACAGCCTTCGAAACGTAGTATGTTGTCGGTTGGTTCGCTCCATTGTCCTTTTCTGTTACGTTCTGCGGGCCCGCCATGGGGTATTCTATCCAGTTTCTTAATTGTGGTTTTGTAAGCTCACCTGACATTATGAAAGCATTGTATCCTTGGCTTAGAGCTTCGCATACACACACCTGATTGACGAATGTACTCTTGCCACTGCCGTTTATTCCGGTAATAACATTGACCGTTCCGAGCACCCAACCGGCAATCCACTTATCCAGGCCGTTTATGCCGCTTTTGATTTTCTCGGCTCCCGATATGTCGTAATCCTCCACATCAGCCATGTCTATTACGTCTGTTATGGGGACGTCTCTTGCATCTTCAATTGCCTTAAGCACGCTCTCTTTGCCTTCCTTGAACAGATGAATATTTAAATCGCTATGTTCTGACCTCACGTAATAACATCTGTATTCACCAAGCCTTGGGATTACTTCCTTCCTCATTTCCTCACCAGCCTGGTCGTTATCGGCCCATATAATAATCTTGTCGAACTGCTCAAGCCAATCCCAATTGCGCTCTATCCAATGATAATTATTAGCCCCAAAAGGTACAGATACGGCGTTCTGGAATCCCGCCTCTATTGCTGCCAATCTGTCTATCTCGCCCTCCGTAATCAGCAGTGGCTTTGTGGTGTCCACTTGGTGCATGCCGTAAAGTATTGGAGTTGTGTCCTTGTCTTTTTGGCACCACGTTTTCATTTCTCCCGACTTAAGCTTTCTGCTCGGCCTGTACTTTACAAGCAGGAGTCTGCCGTTTTCATCCTTATATTCAAATACTATGTTGCCCTTTGCATCCTGCCTCACTCCTGCATAGTCCAGCGTCTTCCGGCTTATGCCCCTAAGACTCAGGTACTTCTCAGCCCTTGGCATCTCTTCGTTCTTCTCGGGCTCTGGGAATCGGTATGGCTGTTTGTCCTTGTTGACCATGGGGCGCTCGTCCTCGTCAAACTCGTATGCTGTGCCTGTTTGCCTGAAGAGCTCTCGAGCAGATTCTATGAAGCTCATACCTGTTTGCATGTAGTAGTCTATTATGTCTAGGCTTACTCCGCACCCAAAGCATTTGAAGCCGTTGCTCTTCTTGTTCCACTTGAAGCTTCCCGTCTTTTCGCTGTGAAATGGACAGCAGCCCGTGAGCTGTCGCTCGTTCCATTTTTGGACACTCAGGCCGTCGGCTATTATGCTTGCCGCCCGCTCCCCTAGAGCTTTTTTAGCGCCTTCGATTAGATCCTTTGGGATGTTCATGCTTTTACCTCCTAGCTTGCATCCACCTTGAGTTTTTTAACCGGCACTTGACCAGCATCATTTTGTTCTTTGCCTATATAGCCCTCGTAGTACTTGCCGCCTTCTTCATATTCTGAACATATAAGGTGTTTTGCCCCGTAGACTTTTTGTCCGAAAAATTCAGCCAATCCTCTTTCTTTGACCGGGTAGTCCGTATTCTTTGTAGCCTCTACGACCTGCTTATGTCTATCAAGCAATGTCTTGCAGTATTCTTCATCGTATTTGTTGTTTTTCATGGCAGTTTCAATTGCCTTTTGCATATCCTTTGTATAAGCTCTATGTCTTTTAAGATTTAGTGTCATATAATGGTCGAATACCGAAACGTAATTGCTATTGTTTTTAATATTGTTTTTAATATTGTTTTTTTGGTTAACTAATTCGCTCCCTGTAGTCCCCTCTAATTCGCTCCCTGTAGTCGTAGCTTTTGAGAGGGGAGTTAACGTTTTAGCTCCCTCATTCCATTCTGTATACACCTTATTAAAAGCTATTTCCCTGCCCTTACTGAATGTCGGAGGACTGATTTCAATCAATATGCTTCTTTCGAATAGCTCCCTGATCTCCCTTGCTATCTGCTTGGCATTAATCCCAGTGGCTTTTGCTATGAATGACTCTGACAGCTCGTGCGATTTCTTGTCCCATCCATACGTCGAGCGCCATATAATCATTAATATTCGGAATTGTGTACCGTTGAGCTTTGTTTTTGCTATAACTTCCATAATTTCATTGGCTATTGGCGTGTATCCGTTTTCTTTCTGTGGGCTGCACATCTATTCATCGGCTCCTCTCCTTTCTATGTTTTCATCTGGCCCCGGCATAGTCCCTGTAATAGTCTTATATATCCGCTCCAGGCAGTCCCGGCATATCCATTTACTTGCTATGTACATGCCGGTTATATGCTTGTCTGAGCTGTCACAGAAAATACAATTCTCCATTTCGTCATCCTCATCTTCCTGAGCTTCTTCTTCGTCATCCATATCCCATAGGGCTTGTCTAATGGCAAAACCTATGTCATTGCCAACTACTGCAACGCTTTTATACTCCCTGTCTTTCGGATACACTATTTTCATCTTTCAACCTCCTATGTATGCCGGGGGCTTATGCCCCGGCCTTCTCTAATCTTGCACACAAGGCATCGTATTGCTCTTTTTTCATATCCTCAGCCTGCGTCACGCCGTAGTCTTTCAGCATGGCTTTCTTTACGTCTGCTATGTCGACTCCTGCATGCTTGGCAATGGCCCATAAGCGCGATACCTGCTTTTCTGAGAGCTTTTGCCCGTTGCCTTGACCGTTTGCTTGGCTCGCATTATTGTTCGCCTTAGAACCACCTTCTGCGGCGTTTCCGTCGTCGTCTTCTTCGCTTGCCACACCCAATACTGCCGAAAGCATATATCGCCGGCCATAGGTTATGGCGCTGCCGGCTCCCTGAGGTGATATCTTGTCAGCTTTGAGCACCAGCGGCTCACTTTCTATCCATTCGCCCGACTCGTGCATAAGTAGCGTTGTAATTGTTATTCTCTCCCCATCGCCTCCGCAACTCTGCATGTACGAAAGACCATGCTTTGCCAATACCGGCTTAACAGTGTTAATTATTTCGTCTAGCGTTGCGTATTTGCTTCTAAAGTGCGGGTTGGTAGCTGTCTTTTTAGGTTGCGTTACCTCGGCTTGGAATTTTGCCAGTGCTACCGCCAGATTTGTTATGTTTTCCGACTTATTCACGGCTACACCTCCACAGTCACACTTATACTCTCCACTTCCTCTATTGCTATTCCATCTACAACCTCGCCAGTCTCAGGAGCTACCACAGCGCCATTGTCAGCGACTTTGAATGCCTTCTTGATGGTTGCCTTGTCCAGTTCCTTCTTGACTCTCATAAGCCCATCCAATTCATTTTCTTCGATATATGCCATTACTCTTTCATCGTCATATATCCACTTCTTTGTTTTCCTGCTTGATACCTTGCCCCAAGGCGTGCTGAGCTTGAACTTCGGATCAGCTTCACGTTGTTCACGGTAGAAACTTTCCAGTATGCTCTGGAAGTAAGCCATATCACCTTCGATACTTTTCAGCTCTCTGTCCTTCCATGCGTCTATTCTGTCTATCTCAGCCTGCGCTATGTCGTTGATTTCCATTTCTTTTTTATTGAGGGCCTGCAGCTTTCTGAAGGCCCAAGTAGCTCCGTTCATATCATTGATTTTGAAGCTCTCTTTTTCAAGTTGATTGACCTCTTGCAACTCTATTCTGTCCAGTGCGTTCATCTATACCGCCTCCTTAATTTCGTCTGCTTCTCTTACCTCTACGTCATATCTTGCCAGCAACTCTGGCTCTGTATAAGCGGCCTTGAACTCTATGCCGTCCACTATGCAGCTGAACCAGTGTGGATGGAACGCCTCTGCGTTGTGGCTATATTCCGTTGGATATCCGGCTGATACCTGCTCAAATGTTTCATTTTGCAATATGAGATATGCCCTGCCATCCCATGTGATATTTGCCGATATGACTCCTTCCTCAGCTACTGCCTTATCATGGGCCGATTTCATTTGCTTTGCGTATTCAATCATCATTTTCGCCACCTCCAAAATGTGGTATAATTTAATTGAGTTTTTTTGTTAGTGCCCCTTTTTAGCCCTGCCAGGCTGAGGGGCTTTTATATTGCCAAGAGAAAACAGTACATTATGGCAAACATCGCTCCCGTTAGCATCATAAAGCCTAAGACTTCTCTGGCTCTTGTCCACATGCGCTCACCTCCTCTCTTGTGATGCCGGGAATCGGTGAAACGAATATGCCGATATTGAGTGGTGTTTCTTTCAGAGCTTTATCGAGCTGCTCTTCTGTGTAGATTCCGTATTCGTGGAGCTCTTTCCACAGGGTGTCTACTTGTTCTTTGATAGTCATTTCGTCACCTCCTATTCTTCCGTTTCAGCAAAACTCAACGTGAACCATTCCCCCTCTTGGAACACCAGCTCATGGAACTCTCCATCTTTCTCAATCTCTATAATCAAACAATCACTTGTCATGCCGCTTTCGGGATCGTTTGAGTCTGCATCCACAATGCCTATTATTTTTCCGCCTCTTAAATGGCTTATTTCATCAGCACTATAGAACGGGTTGAGTTGTTTTGTGGGCCTGTCTATGGATACATTGATTTTCCCTAGCATCTCATTGAAGGCTGTTGTGAGAAGGTATTGGGCTTGCCACTTTTTTATGCTGTCGCCATCTCCATTTGTTAGTATTAGCTCTGCGGCGTTATTCATGGCTTCTAAAATTGCTATAGCTAAGTCATTGCCGTGTATCATTTTCTCGCTGTTTGTCATTGTTAATTCCTCCCTATGTTGTACTTGTTTTCAATAAGCCTTTCGATTTCATTGTCTACTAGCTTGAACAGCAACCCTTCCTTTGATTCGCCCATTGCTCTGGCTTTGTTGATTATGGCTTGCACTTCGCCCGTAGGCATTGGTGGGTCACTGAGGAAGCTGAGGTCGAATAAGTAATTGAACTCCTCTGACGCTTGAAAACAAAACTCTAGTTCTCCATTACTCCTTATAAATTCAGCCAGTTTCTTGATTTCTTGTTTAGTTAGCATCGAGCCCTCCTATAAGCAACCTAAATGTCTCCCTTCCCTTCGGCGTTATGAGTGTTTGCACTCCAGCCCATTTAGTCTTTTCGTTAATGCATTCCTTCAAGTCAAAAAGTCCGTTGTTTTTATCCGCATAAGGCATTAGCTTACCCTTCTTATCTCTAAAAACATATTTCCGCTCTATTAAAAATCCTATGAACTCACTCTCTTTTACCTTTAGGGCTTTTGCTGTTTCCCTAAAGTTGGTAAGAAGGTTTCTATCTACCAATTCGTCAAAATAGTCTGCCTTAGGCTGCATTATTTGATTGCTAACTTTTAGGTGTGAGTTTTCAGCTTGCAAGTGCAGGTTTTTCATTTTTTCTTCTTTCAGCGTTGTTGCAAGTTGGATTAAAACATCTGGATTCAAAAGAGCTTCCTCAATTTTTTGTTGCGTCATATATGCCCCATGCTTACGGATTGTCGGAAGCACATCGTCAAAAACCCACCGCTCGAATTTTTCTGCCGAAGGAAGTTTTGACTTAACTATCAATCGATATAAATCACCCTCGGGGATAAAATTGATTTCTTGCTTACCGCCACCCGTAAGGACCTCGTGTTTCACGACCCCCTTCGCATGCCTATTGATAGCATCATGCGGATTCGAGTACCCAAGCATAACAGCGCACTCGGTAGCTGGAAAATATTCTTTTTCGCTTACAATCAGAATTCCCAACTCTCCAAATTCTGAATTTCGAAATATCTGCAAATTATTCATGTTTAACCGCCTTTCTGGGTATAAATTTAATGTAACTCAGAATCACTCAACATTTCGTTGTTTGTTTCATCAAAAAAAATTTCATCCACAGTGACTTCAAGGATATCGGCTATTTTTTTTGCAAGTTTAAACCCTGGATTTCTCGCTCCGGTTTCAATCATAGAATAGTAATTCTTATTAATCCCAAGCAATTCAGAGAATTCTTGTTGGTTGTAGCCTTTTTTAATTCTTGCGATTTTTAGATTAATCATTTTTTCACCGCCTTTCAATTAACGTTTTGTTGTTTCTGTATCTAAAGTATATCTAACGTTTCGTTGTTTGTCAATCAATTTGTTGAAAATAATTAACTTTTTGTTGGGTTATGTTTAAAAGGAGATAACGATATGTTACAATTACAAGTAAAACCAACGATTGGTGGGATGAATTTGTTTGGAGATAGGCTGAGACAATTAAGAGAAAACAAACAGATGTATCAGAAAGATTTAGCAAAAATACTCGGCGTATCAGCAGGAGCAATCGGGATGTACGAAACAAATAAAAGGGCCCCCGATTTTGAAACGCTCAACAAAATTGCCGATTACTTCGATGTTACGGTAGATTATTTACTTGGAAGAACTAACGATAAGGAGATTAAAGTGTACGACAAAGACCAAATACCAGAGAAATTCAAAAATTTAGGGCTTGAGTATATTGAAATTGCAAAAGAATTGGAATTGAGTGATATATCTGTTGAAGAAATGAAAAAATTTATAGAGCTTATGAAAATAGCTAAAAAGAAAGAGCAGGAATAAGTTTTTACTTACCCTGCTCTTTTCTATAGTCTTGATTCTCGTATGTATCGCCAGTAACAGTGCATTTCTTTATGTATTGCGATATGTTTGAGTCTGGTTTTTCCCTATCGAGCATCTCTTTTTCTTCGCTCATAAGTCCCCTCCTGATGTGTTATGTATCTATTATATCATACCTTTAGTGGTGAATAACAAAAGTGATAGAATCGAACACCTGTTTGTTTTATTGTACCGCTATTGCACATGGAAATCAATAGTAAAAACTGCCACGTTTAAAATTGGGGCTGGTTGGTATATATGGAATGGATATTATATGTATTCACAAATTACATAAAAGGAGATTTGATTCCATGAAGATTAACGATGGTAATTATGTGCCGCCCCAAAACCCCAAGCCCAAGAAATCTAAAATGAAAGGCTGGGGAATATTTTTAATTGTTATTGGTGTACCAGGATTATTTTCCGAAAATGTTTCAGGGGCCTTATTATTTATTGTTCTAGGTTTAATCTTATATTTCTATGGTAGGCAGGCCAACGGCGAACCCTCTATATTTTCCAGCTTCATAAAATTAGATGAAATGAAAAAAAGAATGACAGATCTAGAACAGGAAAGCAATCAACTAAGATCCGAAAACGAACAGCTCAAGCAAATACATCTTACAGAAGAACAAACACAGTACATAGATTTGAAAAATGAAATCGACAGTCTTCTGAGTGAGAAAAACAGTTTATCAAGTGATTTATCAAGCCTCTTGATGCAAAAGGACTCATTAGACAAAGATATTGTGCATCTCGAGGAAGAGCAACTACTGCAATCTTTTGGTTTCTACGAAACCCGATACGATTTAGAAAATTCAGATGCCTATAAAGTTAAACTAGATGACATTAGAAATGAACAGAAAGAAATGATTAAAACGAATAAGGCGGCTTCTTTCTACAGTGGCTGGGAAGTAAACGGCAGCAAAAAAGAAGGGCTGCAAATGACAAAAGACAATGTCAAACTCGCTATTAGGTCTTTCAATAACGAATGTGATGCATGCATGACCAAAGTCAAATTTAATAATATTGAGGCCTTGGAAAAACGAATTATCAAATCATTTGAAACGCTGAATAAGTTAAATGAACGGGCTAAAGTGTCCATAACAAGACCGTATTTAAATAAGAAGCTCGAGGAGTTATATCTACTCTACGAATACCAAGTTAAAAAACGTGAAGAATGGGAGGAACAGCAACGGATTAAAGAAGATATGAGAGAAGAGCAACGAGCTCTGCGAGAGATAGAGGCTGCAAAAGCGAAAATAGAAAAAGAGGAACAACATTTTAATCAAGCTATAGAAGCTTTAAGATCAAAGCTCGATGAAGCTCTTGATGCTGACAAACTAAAGCTTGAAGATAAAATCAAGGAATTGGAAAGAAAATTGGCCCTTGTCGAGAAGGACAAGCAAGATGTCTTTAATAGAGAGCAAAACACACGAGCTGGCTATGTATACATAATTTCAAACCTGGGTTCATTTGGTGAGGATGTTTATAAGATAGGTATGACCAGAAGGCTTGAACCTATGGACCGAGTAAAGGAACTTGGAGACGCATCTGTTCCATTCACTTTCGATGTACACGCCATGATATTTAGTGAGGACGCACCCTCTTTAGAAAATGCCCTACATAACCATTTCAACCATAGAAGGGTGAACCAAGTTAATCCAAGAAAGGAATTTTTCAAAGTTAATTTGCACGAAATAGAGCGAGTTGTTAAAGAGCATCACAACAAAGTCGTTGAGTTTACAAAATTAGCCGAGGCTGAGGAATACAGAATCAGCCTTAAAAAATCACAGGTGCATCAATAGGTTAATCCAAAGAGCGAATACCGCTCTTTTTCTTTTTGTCAAAAAAGCTATAATAATATGCAGGAGGTGTAAGTTATGAAAGCAGCACTTTATGTAAGAGTGTCCACGCATTACCAAGTGGATAAAGACTCCCTGCCCTTCCAGAGACAGGAGCTTGTCAACTATGCAAAGTACGTGCTCGGTATAGACGACTATGAGATATTCGAGGATGCTGGATATTCCGGCAAGAATACAGATAGGCCTAAATTCCAGGAGATGATATCTAGGATTCGTGCTGGCGAGTTCACGCATATGCTTGTCTGGAAGATAGACAGGATATCGAGAAACCTTCTGGACTTTACAAAGATGTATGAAGAGCTCAAGAAATGCAATGTGGTTTTCATTTCTAAGAACGAACAGTTCGATACATCCAGCGCCATGGGTGAAGCGATGCTCAAAATCATCCTCATTTTCGCTGAGCTGGAACGTAAGCTCACAGGTGAGCGTGTATACTCCATCATGCTTTCAAGAGCTGAAAAAGGCCTTTGGAACGGCGCACCGGTGCCTCTTGGGTACACATGGGTTGAGGACGAAGAAACTAAATTCCCTGCCGTGTGTCCGGATGAGGCGAAGACTGTCAAATTCATATATGATTCCTATGAAGAATTGCGCTCTACAAGTGAGGTTAAGCACAGACTTGAGCTACACAATATAAGCACTAAAAAGGGCCGTACATGGACCACTAAGACGATTGCAGACATACTCAGGAACCCTTTCTATGTCGGCACATACAGATACAACTATAGGGAGTCGGCTCGGGGCAAAATAAAGCCTGAGAAGGAATGGATTGTGGTTGAGGATAATCACGAAGCCATAATATCAAAAGAGCAGCAGGAAAGAGTCTGCAGCATACTCGACTCGAATTTCTGTGGCAAAAACGTTATTAGGACTCAGCATGTACATGTATTCGTTCAGCTTCTGCATTGTGAGAAGTGCGGAAGGAACCTTATATCCACAATAGACAGCCCTAGGAAAAACGGATACAGGCCGTCCCTGTATAGATGCTACACATACGTGAACAGCAAGAAAGAGCATAGGACGTGCAAATGCGCTATCAGCGAAGCAGCACTCGGAAACTTTGTGCTGAACTATATAGCGAATATGGTCAGGGCTCATGACGAAGCGAAGGCTACTGGCAAGACAAACAAAATAGAAAGGCTTCTATTGCGCGGAGATAACTTCAAAGACATAGCTGGCATACACAAGGAAGACCTCCAGCACATCCACAAGGCTTTTGTCAGCACATCAGATATACTATTTGACAAGATTGAAATTGAGGATGAGTCGAAAACTGTCGAGAAGGACTTCGCCATCGACACACTGAAGGAAGAAAAGAAGAAATACGAAAGGGCCATGCAAAGACTTGAGGATCTATATCTGTTTTCGGATGATGCCATGTCAGAGAAGGACTACCTGGTAAGAAAACATGACCTCACCGCCAAGATTGAAAGTGCAAGCAAAAAAATAAAGGACAGGTCCGTCGAATACTCGAAGAACCTGCCCGGTCACGATTTGAGTTTCATTAAGAGAGCTTCCCAGTATCTCTTGACTCAAAATCTGTTGAAAATAAAACATATTGATTACAACAAGGTTGTAACGTCTATAGATAAGCAGCTGCTTAAGGATTTTATGCAAAGTGTCGTCAGCAGAATTACAGTTCGGGAGAACAAACAAATAGCATCAATAGAGTTCACAAACGGCATGAAACATAGATTTATTTACAGGGGTTAGAGCGTTCTAATCCCTAGTTTTTTGATTCTCAATTAGCAAATCCGTCTTACCGCGTTCATCTGACAGCCATAGGTGAGAACTATATATTTTCTGACGCGACCCGTTTTTTCGCGTTGTTCGTCGTTGATTCTTCTAACTTCTCTTGTATAGTATTCCTGCTTTTCAATCTCATGAGCAGATATTTCAACTTGCTTTCTTTCTCCCAAAACCAATGCCTCCTCATACAATTTCACTAGATATGATTATACCATATTAGAGTATTTTTATGGAATATTTTTGGCATGGCATTTTGAGGTCGCATTATCCAATCTCCTTTGAAAGTACGAGGCTAAAAACAAAGGACAGGTCCGTCGAATAATCGAAGAACCTGCCTGATCACGTTTAGAATAAGCAAAATGTATTAACCTGCCGTCGTCTATAGTTTATATATCTCAATATCAGCATTCTCCATGCCCCTGAATAATCCGTTGAGCTTCCAAGTGACATCACAGCTGCCTACATTGAAGCTTTTATCCTCAAACAGGCAAACAGGCATGACGCCCATAAGAGAATTGGTAATAAAAATCTCATCAGAGGTTTTGTAGAAATCCCTGGTGAATCTGCCTTGGACTACTTCCATGCCTAATTGACGGCATAATGTCATTGTCTTCTCCCGGGCAATTCCGGCAAGAAGTCCGCATTCCACAGCGGGCGTGAATATTTTGGCCCCTTTTACGAAAAATATGTTGGATACGGCCCCCTCGCTCAATTCCCCCCTGGAGTTTATAAAAATCGGCTCGTCGTACCCTTTTTCACGTACTCTTCCTATCTGCAGCATGTTTTCCATATAGTTTGTACTCTTTATATATGTCAAGTCTGAGCTTTCATTTTTGAGCACACCTGCATAACAGAGCTTAAGACCTCGATTGTATACATCTTCTTCATACGTCTTCTCGCCAACGCTAATTACAACGTCTGAACTCTCTTCATTCCTTTTCAGGCACATTATCTTGAGGAAGCCTCGGAAAATCCCGTTTGCCCTGAGTACGGTTTCGCAGCTTTGCCTTATGCTGTCAAAATCCTCTTTCAGAGCAATTCCTGCCATGCCGCAGGAGTTTTGAAACCTGCTGAAGTGTTCCCAAAGAAAAGCCGGCTTTCCCTCAACAAGCTTAATCGTCTCGAATACCCCCCAGCCGTGAGCCGTTCCACTTGATAGCGGGCTAAATATTAGATCACTTGATTCTATGATCTCGCCGTTTATATATATATTCACTGGGCTACTCCCCGCCGCAAAGAGCTTTTACAAGAGCTCTTGCCTTGTGAAGTGTCTCCTCGTATTCGAATTCCTTGTCCGAATCCCAGACTATGCCGCCGCCCGCCTGGAAATATGCGTCCTCTCCCTTTTGGAGTATCGTCCTTATTACTATGTTGAAGTCGGCATCGTCGTTAAAGCCTATATACCCTATTGAGCCGGTGTATATGTTGCGCTGGGTTGGCTCCAGCTCGTCGATTACCTGCATTGCCCTTATCTTTGGAGCTCCTGTTATAGAGCCTCCCGGGAATGACGACTCTATGCATTCTAGCGCGCCTACATCGTCTCTTAGCTCCCCTTCAACTGTAGATACAAGGTGGAATACAGTCGGATATTCCTCTATGCAAAACAGCTCTGTCACTTTTACACTTCCCGTCTTGCAGACCTTGCCGAGATCATTTCGCTCAAGGTCCACTATCATGAGCAGCTCAGACTTGTCCTTTTCGCTGTTTTCAAGCTCCTTTCTGTTCGCTTCATCCTCGGCGGCATTGGCACCTCTTGGTCTTGTACCCTTTATAGGCCTTGTCTGCGCTTTTTTGTCTCTTATCTGCATAAAACGCTCAGGAGAGCTGCTGAGAATATGGCCTTCGTCAAAATCCATGTAGCACGCAAATGGAGCCGGATTAATTGTCCTAAGCCTTGTGTAGAGCTCGTAGGGCTGCAGTTGTGTTTTGCAGCTGAACCTTTGTGTCATGTTTACCTGGTATATGTCTCCCGACCTTATATAGTCCTTAACTTTCTGCAGCGCCTCTAAATAATCCTCCTTGGTGAAGTTGCTATCTATTACCGGACTATCTTCAACCTGAGGCATATCTATTGAGACCCCATTTTTTTCAGCCTCTAAAATTACCGATTCTATTTCATCTATAATCTGCTGTGCATCATTCATAACACCAATGGCTGCAGCAAAAGTTTTCTTTTCTACATGGTCTATTGCAATTACGCCGTCGTATATTCCAAAAAACATGTCTGGAATGTTCACATCGTCTACAGCTGTTCTAGGCAGCTTTTCCACGTGGTGGCAAAGGTCGTAGCCGAGATAGCCTACAGCTCCCCCTGCAAAAGGAATGTTGCAGCTGTAGCTGCTCTTGTATTTTTCAAGAAGCTTTCCCAGCTCTCTAAAGGGATTGGATATGAATTCCTTTGTATCTCCGTTGCATTGTATTGTCACCTTGCCATTTTTGCTCTTTATAGTTTCAATAGGATCAAAGCCTATAAAAGAGTATCTGCCGAGCTTTTCGTGGTCCATGCCGCTGTCGAGGAAAAAAGAATTTTTTCTGTCTTTGAATACTGTGAATATTTCAAAGCTTCCAAGGGATGTTTTTAGTTCCTTTATTATCATTTATTTTTTCCTCCTTTGTTTTGCGTGCACCAGGAAATTCCTCAGCATTTCCAGGCCCATTTCAGTCAATATTGCTTCTGGATGGAACTGTACACCTTCGATATCATACTCCTTGTGCCTCAAACCCATTATCTCGCCATCCTTCGTCTCGGCGCTTATCTCGAGGCAATCAGGCAGCGTCTCTTTTTCCACAACTAGCGAATGGTATCTTGTGACCTTGAGCGGGTTCTTGAGACCTTCAAATACGCCCTTGCCGTCGTGGAATATCTCGTGAACTTTGCCGTGGACAGGCTCTGCTGCTTTTACTATGTTGCCGCCAAAAACTCGTCCTATTGTCTGATGTCCAAGGCATATGCCAAGCACAGGTATTCTGCCCTTGAAGCTTTCAACTGCCTGCTTGGATATGCCAGCCTCGTCAGGGGTGCATGGTCCTGGAGATATTACTATTATGTCTGGATTTAGCTCCTCAATCATTTCTATTGTTATTTCGTCATTTCTATAAACCTTTACTTCCTCGTTCAGGCTCGACAGGTACTGTACAAGATTGTATGTAAACGAGTCGTAGTTGTCTATCATAAGAATCAAGCGGATCACTCCTCAAGTATATTATTGTTGTCATCAATTTTTTTAATTGTTTAAATTTTATAATTCTTGTCTCATTATTATATATTATTAGAAAGAAAACATCATTTCAATTCGAATAATTATTTAACGAAAAATAATAATCTTAAAATCATATATCATTTACGATAATATTAATTAAATAATATATGTGCCTGAAAATTTGTGAACATTTTTAAGTACTGCATTTAAATAAGCATGTGGTATAATATTGATATATCATTTACGATAATATTATTTTAGGTTAGTCCCTTCGGAGGTGTGTTTTATGGCAAATGCAAACCAGCGAAACCATCTTGTTGCTCCAAGGTCTGTATTCAATACGACTGAGCTTTACAGGATGTATGTATTAAAGGAGCTTTCCCTTGGCAAGTCGATATACGGCAAGCAGATATTCGACGCCTTCACAGAGCATTTTGAAGGATATCCGTTCCCCGTATCTTACAGCACCATATACACCACTCTTCACAAGCTTGAGGCCGAAGGCTTCATAAAGAGCTGGTGGAAGGATGACTCCTCTTCCAAGAATCGCTCCACCAGACTCTACCGAATCACAGATGAAGGTACAAGATACTTCAAGCTAAAGGACAGGGACACCCTCGATTCGCTAAAAAAAACAAAGGCACTTATAGACAAATTCATAGAGCTTTTGAGTCTTTAATTGAATAATCCTAGCCACTCAAATCAAAAGAGCCTATATAGGCTCTTTTGATTGTATTTTTTTACTCTAGTCTCTGTAATGGGATATGTCTGATTTTTTAATGACTCTGTATGAATTCTGAGTCTCGTCATATTCCAAAACGCTAAGGCTTGTAGGATGGACAAATGGGGGCTGCCACAGATCTTGCATGCTGCCGTTTTCTGCGTGGAGCAGTATCAGCTTAAGCACCACTCCGTGCACAACCATGAGCAAATTTGAACCGCTGCTGCTTCTAACTATGCCGTCGAACTCCGCGATGACACGCCTGCTGGCTTCCTCATAGCTTTCTCCGCCGCACGGCACAAACATGTGGGGCCTGTTCCAAAAGTTATGCAGCTGCTCTGCACTGCTTGCTTTTATCTCGCTTTCAGACATGCCTTCCCAGACTCCAAAATTCATCTCCTTGAGACCTTCACGGCTTTCTATTTCAAGGCCCTTTCCCTCTGTAATTATGCGGGCAGTTGTGTGCGCCCTGGGCAGAGGGCTTGAGTAGACCTCGTCTATGGGGGTGTTTTGTATGGCATCCCTGAGCCATTGCGCCTGCCTTACGCCCGTTTCTGTGAGCGCCGAATCCTTGTGCCCCTGGAATCTTTTTTGCACATTCCACTCTGTCTGTCCGTGCCTTGTCAGATATATCCTCTTCATTATTTCATTCTCTCCTCAGCTTATACTCATCAATACAATAATATTAAGCAAATATTTGATCGCAGTCAATTGTTTTCAATAAAAACAACCGGCATACAGCAGTTGAAATCAGCGAATCGATCCACTTCCACCGCGCTTTATTTATAATTTAATTTTAATTTTTATTGATTTTTATGTTTAAAGCAGTATAATCTTAGGTATAGCCAAAGCGCAGCAGAAAGGAATGATTACATGAAAAAAACATTAAAATCCATACGCAAACCAGCGGTATTGAGGCTTCTGATTGTTCTCACAGTTTCAATAATGGGAACCTCAATTATATTTGCTCAGACTGATTCAGATGAAAAGCTTGTGACGGCAGGCTACGCCAAACCAGGTACAAGCATTATCCTGGCATCACAAAGCGGCATACCTATTAAAAACTACTATGAAACGCTTCTTGTCAAGCAAGTGTCGACATACAAAAGCAATCAGCACTTGAAAGCACTTAATGCCGAAGAAGAGTATATCAGGGATACTACATACGGCAATGCCCTCGACTGGTGGAGCCAGGTTCACGGCAAGCTGATTAAACAGAGTGACATACTTAAGGTGAAGGACTTTAACTCGGGAAAAGTGTTTACAATTGTCATAGAGGGCGGCACAAATCACGCCGACATCGAACCTCTGACTCCGGAGGATGCTGCTATTATAAAAGATCTCTGGGGAGGCTCGTATAATTGGAGCAGAAGACCTGTAATCGTATTTGCGGGTGGACAGGCAATAGCGGCGTCCATGAACGGCATGCCTCATGCCGGTGTTGACGCGCAGCCACACAAGGCGATCACAGCCAACAGGAGCGCAGGCTACGGGCGTGGCATAAACTACGACATGATCAAAAACAACGGAGTCGACGGGCATTTCTGCCTTCATTTCAAAAATAGCATGCTCCATGTAAACGGCAAAGTAGACCCTGCCCATCAGGCTGCGATTAAGGTCGCAAGCGGAGGCACTTACTAGCTTGTTTTATAGCATTGATTATTTGGGCTGCGGCTAAACCGCAGTCTTTTTTATTGTTGATTTTAAGGCTTTAACTTTGCTATACTGTAGTTGTTGCAAAAAACAGCAAGGAGGATTCCAATGCACGATATTTTAAAATCACTCATACTTTCTCTAGTGGAAGGTGTAACAGAATTTCTACCCATAAGCAGCACAGGCCACCTTATACTCGTCAACAAGTGGGTCCAGTTTTCAGGCTCCTTTTCAAACTCTTTCAATGTCATAATCCAGTTTGGGGCGATTCTCTCGGTCATAGTGCTCTACTGGCACAAGCTGTATCCCTTCAGTCCTAAAAAAAGCAGGCTTGAACGCGATGCATCGCTTGATATATGGAAAAAAGTTATTGTGGGCTTCATCCCCGCAATGGTTCTGGGATTCCTCTTTGGCGACTTCATAGAGGAGAAGCTGTTCAACCCCACTACTGTGGCTGTAATGCTCATAATAGGGGGAATAGCCATACTTCTTCTTGAAAAGCGCTCCGGCAGCTTCAAGATAAACAGCTTCGGCGAACTTACATACAAGAACGCCTTCCTGATAGGCCTGATACAGTGCTTAGCCATGATTCCGGGCACATCCAGATCAGCATCCACAATAATAGGTGCGATGCTCCGAGGCACCTCTCGCGAGATTGCAGCCGAATTTTCCTTCTTTCTGGCAATACCAACGATGGCTGGGGCTACAGCTTTTTCGCTGCTCAAAAATGGACTGTCCATTTCGGGCGGAGAGTGGATAACTCTTCTCTCGGGCGTGTTTTTTTCGTTCCTTATAGCAATGGCTGTAATATCTTTTTTCATGAACTACATAAAAAAGCATGACTTCAAGCTGTTCGCCTACTACAGGATAGTGCTCGGCATAGTCGTACTTTTGTTTTTTTCTAAATTCTAAAACAGTCAATAAATACCATATAAAAAAGCAGCCGGTTTTCGGCTGCTTTTGCTTTGCATTTATTTTGCGTATTCTATTGCCCTGCTCTCTCTTATTACGTTGACCTTTATCTGTCCTGGATATTCCAGCTCATTTTCGATTCTCGATGTGACTTCCTTAGCCATAAGATATATCTCCTCGTCTGCGACAACCTCAGGCTTGACTATTATTCTTACCTCTCTGCCCGCCTGTATTGCAAATGACTTGTCGACTCCTTCGAAGGAATCACATATCTCCTCAAGCTTTTCCAGTCTCTTTATATATGACTCGAGCGTTTCTCTTCTGGCTCCAGGTCTTGCTGCCGATACTGCGTCTGCTGCTGTCACCAGCACAGCTTCAACGCTTTCAGCTTCATAGTCGCCGTGGTGAGTAGACATGGCATGAATTACTTCCTTGGATTCCCTGTACTTTCTTAGAAGATCCATTCCTATCTCTACGTGTGTTCCTTCTATTTCGTGGTCTACAGCCTTGCCTATGTCATGCAGAAGTCCGGCTCTCTTGGCGAGCTTCACGTCTGCACCAAGCTCTGACGCCATTATTCCCGCAAGGTGGGAAACTTCTATGGCGTGCTTGAGCGCGTTTTGGCCGTAGCTTGTCCTGTATTTCAGTCTTCCTATGAGCTTTATAAGCTCGGGATGCACCCCATGGACGCCTGTTTCGAATGTCGCCTTTTCGCCCTCTTCCTTTATAGTCTCGTCGACTTCCCTTTTTGCCTTTTCTATCATTTCTTCTATCCTGGCAGGGTGAATTCTTCCGTCAACTATAAGCTTTTCAAGAGCTATTCTTGCTACTTCCCTTCTAATCGGGTCGAAGCCTGAGAGTATTACAGCCTCAGGTGTGTCATCTATTATTAGGTCTATGCCTGTTAGGGTTTCGAGAGTCCTTATGTTCCTGCCCTCTCTTCCTATTATCCTTCCCTTCATTTCATCGTTTGGAAGGTTGACAACAGTTACTGTCGTCTCAGCCACGTGGTCGGCTGCGCATCTTTGTATTGCCTGTGTTATTATTTCTCTTGCCTTCTTGTCAGCCTCGTCCTTAGCCTGGTGCTCTATGTCCTTCATCATAATGGACATCTCGTGCCTTGTTTTTCTCTCTGCGTTTGTGAGTATTAGCTCCCTTGCCTGATCAGAAGACAGTCCTGAAAGACTTTCCAGCTTTTCAAGCTGCTGCTGCTTTACTGCCTCAACTTCAGCCTCTTTGTCCTGGACATCCTTGAATTTGCTCTTAAGCTGCTCTTCTTTCTTTTCAACGTTGTCAAGCTTCTTGTCAAGAGTCTCTTCCTTTTGGATAATCCTTCTTTCAAACCTTTGAAGCTCGTTTCTTCTGTCCTTGATTTCTCTTTCGCTTTCGCTTCTCTGTCTGTGAATCTCCTCTTTAGCCTCCAAAAGCTTTTCCTTTTTTATAGTTACAGCTTCCTGCTTAGAGTCTTCAATTATCTTTTTAGCTACTTCCTCTGCAGAGCCAATTTTCTTTTCGGCAACATTCTTTCTCATTATATATCCTGCAAAGCCACCTATTCCGGTTCCAGCTAAAGCCGCTGCTACTAAATCAATTACGCTAATGTTATCCACCTCCTGCTTTCTTTTTTTCCAAGTTGCGTTTCATTATCAAGTTAGAATCACTGTTACAGCCTATGCTGACAGGCTTTGATTCAGCTTACGCTAAACATATTGTATAATTTTTTTATTAAAGTGTCAAGTTATACAGAATATGGCAAAACAAAGGACTGCATAGTAATTGGTCTGCAGTCCTTTGTTCCCTTTATCCCACAAGAGGTTTTATAATATTCCATCCGCCTTCTTGTCTTTTGTTTCCTTGTCTTTTGCAGAAGCCTGTTCACCCTTCTCCAGGTCAAAATGTAGTCTTATTGCATGTTCAATCTCGTCGGCTATCTCCTTGTTGTCCATGAGGAATTTCTTGGAGTTTTCCCTTCCCTGGCCAAGCTTTACGTCGTTATAGCTGTACCATGACCCCGACTTGTTTACCACATCTATTTCAACACCTATGTCTAGTATCTCGCCTATCTTGGATATGCCTTCTCCGTACATTATGTCAAACTCGCACTGCTTGAAAGGCGGCGCTACCTTATTCTTTACTACCTTTACCCTTGTCCTGTTTCCGATAACCTCGTCGCCCTGCTTTATAGCCTCTATCCTTCTTACATCAAGCCTTACAGAAGAATAGAACTTTAGCGCCCTTCCGCCCGTAGTTGTCTCCGGGTTTCCAAACATCACGCCTATCTTTTCCCTGAGCTGGTTTATGAATATTGCCGAACAGTTTGACTTGTTCATGGCTCCTGCCAGCTTCCTGAGCGCCTGAGACATCAGCCTCGCCTGAAGACCCATATGGGAATCGCCCATGTCGCCCTCTATTTCGGCTCTAGGCACAAGTGCTGCTACCGAGTCCACAACTATTACGTCTATGGCTCCGCTTCTTACAAGCGCCTCTGTGATCTCAAGGGCCTGTTCTCCCGTGTCTGGCTGGGAAATAACAAGGTTGTCCAGATCCACGCCAAGGTTCCTTGCGTATACCGGGTCAAGAGCATGCTCGGCATCTATGAACGCTGTTATGCCCCCCTTTTTTTGAGCTTCAGCTATTATGTGAAGTGAAACAGTTGTCTTACCAGAAGATTCCGGACCGTAGATCTCCACTACCCTTCCTCTTGGCACTCCGCCTATCCCTATAGCTATGTCAAGTCCAAGTGAACCTGTAGGCACGGCTTCCACGTTGAGCTTGGAATCCGCACCGAGCTTCATTATGGAACCCTTTCCAAAGTCCTTTTCTATTTGAGCAATGGCACTATCTAGAGCTTTTCTCTTTTCATCCATTTTATTCACCTCTTTATAATCAATGAGAACAAACGTTCTGATTTGATTATATCGTATGCTCCCATTTGAGTCAAGCCCTCCTTGGCTATTATACAAAATACAAATCCCCCCTGAATTCAGGAGGGATTTTGAGGTCTAGCCTATTATTGCCTTGTTCAGCCTTATATAGTCGTATCCCGAGTATACTGTCAGTATGGCTGCAAGCCACATTACATACATGCCTCCGGGGACTCCAAGCAGCATCATGAGTATGGCTGCAATCTGGGATATGGTCTTTGCCTTCCCCCACTGGCTGGCTGCGATTACCACTCCTGAGGATGCCGCTATGGCCCTTATTATGCTTATCGTGAATTCCCTGGATATTATGATTACAGGTATCCATGATGAGAGCATTCCAATTTCCACCATGGTTATGAGCGCAGCCGATACAAGCACCTTGTCAGCCAGAGGATCCATAAGTTTTCCGAAGTTGGTTATCATGTTGTACTTTCTGGCTATATAGCCATCCAGAAAATCCGTAAACGACGCTATGGCAAAAATTGCAGCGGCCGCATACATCGAGTATCTAAAGTCAGACAGCATTATTATCATGAATACAGGTACAAGGGCCATCCTAAAAATGGTCAGCTTGTTTGCCAAGTTCATATCGTTTCCCCCATGACATCATATTCTGTAGCCTGCACTATTCTCACATCGACTATGCTTCCAACCTGGAGTTCATGGTTTGCCTTTACGTATACGAGTCCGTCTATCTCTGGCGCCTCCTTCTGGCTTCTTGCTGAATAAAGCCCCTCTTCGAGCTGTTCCTCCACCAAGACCCTGCAGGTCTCCCCGACTCTTTTCATGTTGTTTTCAAGCGAGATTTCCTGCTGCAGCAGCATTATCTCCTCTCTTCTTGCAAGCTTTTCATCTTCGTCCACCTGTCCGCTCAGATTGGCTGCCGCTGTACCCTCTTCCCTGGAGTATGTGAACGCTCCGAGCCTGTCGAACTTTGCCTCTCTTACAAAATCCTTGAGGTCCTCGAAATCCTCGCTGCTTTCCTGAGGGAAGCCCACTATGAGAGTTGTCCTTATCACTGCATCCGGCAGGGACTTTCTTATCATGCTGATTTTATCAAGCATGTCCTCCCTTGTCGTTTTTCTGTTCATTAGCTTTAGTATCCTGTTGCTGCTGTGCTGCACGGGCATGTCAAAGTAGCTGCATATCTTGCTGCTGCTTTTTACCGCGTCTATGAGCTCACTGTCTATCTCCTCGGGATATGTGTAGAGCACCCTTATCCACTCGATGGCTTCAATCTTTGAGAGTCTTCTAAGCAGCTCCGGGAGCGTTTTTTTGCCATATATGTCGGTGCCGTATCTCGAGGTATCCTGGGCAATTAGTATGACTTCTTTTACTCCTGACTTGGCAAGCTCTTCTGACTCGGACACTATGTCCTCGAGCTTTCTGCTTCTGTATTTCCCCCTTAGCTTGGGTATTATGCAGTATGTGCATTTGTTGTCGCAGCCCTCTGCTATTTTCACATACGCCATATAATCTGGAGTAAGCTTTTTCTTGGGCAGATTTTCAGCTATATCCTTGTCTATGTCTTCTATTATGCTTGTTTTTCCTTGCCTGTCGAGACCTTCCACGGCCTGCGCTATCTGAGGGAAGCTTGTAGTTCCTAGTATCAGGTCTATTTCAGGTATCTCGTTTTGCAGCTGTTCGCTGTACCTTTGGGCCATGCAGCCTGTTACTATGAGATATTTGAGCGATCCGCTTTTTTTGTAATCAGCCATTTCAAGTATAGTGTCAATCGACTCTTCCTTGGCAGATTCAATGAAACCGCACGTATTTACTACTATTATATCAGCAGCTTCGAACTTATCTGTAAGTATGTAGCCGTTTTTTTCCAGAATCCCGGCCATAATCTCCGAGTCGTTCAGGTTTTTTGAACACCCCAACGATTCGATTGCAATTTTGTACATAATCTTCTCCTTCTTATGAATTAGATAGGGCCGCCCTGAAATCCCTGAGACTTCTAAGCGCGCTGTCAATGTCGTTAGTGTTTATGAAAGCGTCGTATTTGTACTTGTCTATTGAATAGTTGTACATCGGGTCATAGTACTCCTCGATTAGCTTTTCTACTGCCGAGCTGTAGTCCTTTGCCTCTATGCACTCGAGCAGAAAATCCACCTTCTCGTTGCCCATTCGCTTCCTAAGGTAACCGATGGCTTCCATCAGCTTGTCATCGTCCTTGAGGCTCAGTCTTACATACTGGTCCACAAGCCTCTTTGTCCTGTCCGCGGGGCTTGCCTCAAGCAGTATGTGGAGCGACTCATGGCTCACTATCATTTCGTAGATTTCATTTGGCAGCATAACGCTGCCAACTCTCTTGCTTTCGCTTTCAGTAAAAATATACTTGTCGCTTGCGTTATATAGCACATCAAATATAGCCGTCTCAAACAGCTTCTGCGAAGGCGGATCTTCCACATAGCATATGTGGCCAAAGACTGAGCCGCAGTTCTTTGCAAGCTCCTCAAGATCCAGCACGCAAAGCCCCTCCTCCTGAAGCAGCTTAAGCACCTCCGTCTTGCCTACTCCTGTCAGACCGTGGAGCACTATGAACTTATTGCGCTGCGCAGCGCTGCTTAAGTATTCAATGACATAATTCCTGTACGCCTTGTAGCCTCCTTTTAGCTGCATGACACTCATGCCTGTTGAGTTCATAAGCTCTACAACAGACTTGCTGCGCATGCCTCCTCTTGAGCAGTATACTACTACGTTATCGTATTCATTTGCTATATCGGCAAACTGCTTATAGTATTCTGATAGCTTCGGCGAGACAAGCTCCAGTCCCATCTCCACTGCATTCTCCTTGCCGGCGTTCTTGTAGAGAGTTCCGACAATCTTTCTCTCCTCATCGTCCAAAAGCGGGAGATTTCTCGCATTCATTATCCTGTTGTCATTGTACTCGCCAGGCGATCTTACATCTATGAATATGCACTTATCAAGCCTGAGAGCCTCTTCTATTTCTATAGTCTTGCTTTTCAAAATTAACCACCTTCCAAATATGCCTAGTCCTCTCTTGCACGGAGCACTCTCCTTGGCTTGCTTCCCTCGCTAGGTCCTATTATGCCTTTTTTTTCCATCTCCTCAATCATCCGCGCCGCCCTGTTGAAGCCGACGCGAAGTCTTCTTTGAAGCATGGAGGCGGACGCCTGATTTGACGCTATTACGAGTTCTATGGCTTCTGTCATGAGCTCGTCCTCGAATTCATCCTCGGCCATGGCCATACTTTCTATTTCCTGCGAAATTCCGCCCGATTCCGAGTCTTCTCTGAAATCCTGGCATTTTACGAATTCCACGACACTCTTGATTTCGCCTTCATCCACAAATGCTCCCTGGACTCTTGTAGGTTTGCTTTGTCCTACCGGGTAAAACAGCATATCGCCTCTCCCAAGGAGCTTCTCGGCTCCGCCCGAATCAATTATAGTCCTTGAATCGGTGGCCGACGATACTGCAAATGCTATTCGCGACGGTATGTTGGCCTTAATAAGGCCTGTTATGACGTCTACGGATGGCCTTTGCGTCGCTATAACAAGGTGCATGCCTGCGGCCCTCGCCATCTGCGCAAGGCGGCATATGGAATCCTCGACTTCCTTGGGGCTTGCCATCATAAGATCGGCAAGCTCATCTATTATAACTATAATCTGAGGCATCTTCTCTTTAGATTTCTGGTTGTAGCCCTCTATATCCCTTGCGTTGTTTTCGGCAAATACGCCGTATCGCCTTGTCATCTCTGATACCGCCCAATTAAGTGCCATGGCCGCCTTCTTTGTGTCCGTCACTACTGGTATCAGCAGGTGCGGTATGCCGTTGTAGCCGCTGAGCTCCACCACCTTGGGATCTATCATTATGAACTTGACCTCGTCTGGCCTTGCATTTAAAAGCACGCTCATTATGAGCGAGTTCACGCAAACGCTCTTTCCTGCGCCCGTGGCACCTGCAACGAGCATGTGAGGCATCTTAGCTATGTCTGCAACAACCGGTGCCCCGGAAATATCCTTTCCTATTGCAAAGCTGAGCTTCGATCTTGCAGACTTGAAAGCGCCTGATTCCACTATATCTCTAAGCAGCACGCTTTCCCTTGATTTGTTTGGCACCTCTATTCCGACCGCCGATTTTCCGGGTATCGGCGCTTCGATTCTTATACTCTGCGCCGCAAGATTTAGTGCTATGTCGTCTGAAAGGTTTACTATCTTGCTGACCTTGACTCCGGATTTTGGCTGTATCTCGTACCTTGTTATGGACGGGCCTATGCTCACCTGGCTGACCTTGGCATCCACTCCAAAATCCTGCAGCGTCTTTTCAAGCATCTTTACCGTGTCCTTTATTTCCGCCTTATCCTCGCTCGAGCTCCTGCTTTCATTTTTACCAAGCATAGTCACTGGAGGCACCTTGTAGTTGCCATAGGAGGTCTGAGTCTGCTGACTGCATGCATCAATGCCCGCCTCTTCCTCTTGAGCCGGCGTCTGTCCCTTCTTGCTCTCTGCAGCTTCTTTGGCTTCTTCTAGCTGTCCGATCGGATTAGAAGCAGTCCCGATCACTTCTTCGTCACCATCTAATGAATTCGCTATCTTGAAATCCATAATCTCAAATGCTTCATTCGCCTTAACTTCCTTCTTTTGTTTTGCAGAAGTCTTTTTGCGTTTGGCAGTTGCAGACGATATCTTTCTTGCAGACTTGACCGCAAAAGAGAAAGTCCCTTTTGCAAGCGCAGCTGCCTTTTTAAGCAGCGGCACGTCAAATCCGAATGCCACAGAGAACAAAAGCATGGAAACAGCCATAAGCATGCTGCCGTCGCTACCCAGCAGCCTTACAACGCTAGCCGATACAAGCAGCCCTGCAAGTCCGTAGCCCTGCATGCTCTCTCCTGCGGCAAACGCCCTCCTTAAATCCTCCATACCGCCTATGCCGGCGGCATTCCCATGGGAATTTATTACGCAATATATCAGCAGGGACCCGGCAAAAAACACATAATGAAGCCCGTATCTTGTGAATTTGATGCTTTCTACATTTGAAGAAAGCTTTCCGGCAGCTATCCACATTAGCAGCAAAGGCACGGCAATTGAAAAGCTAGAGAAGGCTCCTCCAAGCAACAGCCTTGTCCAGCTCCCGACTTCACCGGTTGCCATCCCCATGAGGCTTAGCAGCATGAAGATTGCTGCAAATGAGAGGGCCAGGCCTTCAATAAGGCGCATGCGCTTTTTCCGGTATGAAACCTCTTTAGACCCTCTTTTTTTTCTTTCTTGGCTTTTCCTGGTTTTTTTCAATTCATTCACCCCGTAAGGCGTTACATGTAAAGCGCGAACTCATCGTGCAGCGAATTCACAGCTTTTTTTACGTCTTCTGTCTTTATAAGACATGATATGGTCATATGAGAATCTGTAGTCTGGAGTATGTCTACTCCTGCTCCGCTCAGAGCTGTCACTATCCTTGACATGACTCCAGGTATGCCTGTAATCCTGTCTCCTATGACCGTAACCTTAGAGCACTCTGTGGCAATTGTATATTCTGCACTATGTTTTTTGAGCGTTTCCTCTATTTTGCTTACCTCGTCGCTGTTTACCGTGAACGCCTTTTGAACCATGAAAAAGTTAATCATGTCTATGCTTATGTTCTGAGCCTTTATCTCGTCAAGTATTTCCGAGAAAATGGCAATGTCGCTTGTATTAACTATGACTTGAGCCACGTTATCCTTGCTGGCAACTGCAGTTATAAGCTTCTTGCTCATATTGTAAGTGTCCTTTCCCCTGTTGTAGCCGACACTAGTGCCTTCTCCCTCGCTGAGTGTGTTTTTGATCTTCAGGACTATGTTGCTGTTTTTTGCAACCTCCACAGCTCTAGGATGAATTACCTTGGCTCCTGTTTCAGCCATCTGGAATACCTCGTCATAATTTATGCTTTCTATTGTGCGCGCATTCGGCTGGATTTTAGGATCGGCCGTCATTATCCCCTCTACATCGGTATATATCTCTACTACGCCTGCATTCAGGGCGCTTCCTATCACCACAGCAGAGGTGTCGCTTCCGCCTCTTCCCAAAGTTGTAATCTCGCCGTCCCTGGTGATGCCCTGGAATCCTGTAATTATCACTACCCTGCCGTGTTCCAGCTCACTTTGAATCCTCTTTGGATCTACCTCAAGTACGCTGGCATTTGAAAACTTATCGTCCGTTACTATCCCTGCCTGTGCGCCGTTTAGCAGGACTGCGCTTATGCCACAGTCTCTTAGCACGTGAACTAGAAGCACTCCCGATATAATCTCACCGCAAGACATCAGCATGTCCATCTCCCTGATGCTGATATCGCTGCCGCTTATGTCCTTGCACAGTCCTATGAGTGTATCTGTAGCGTAGGGAGCCCCTTTTCTGCCCATTGCGGAAACTACTACTACAAGCTGGTCCCCCCTGTCGAGGCAGCTTTGTATTATGTCCGCCACTCTTCTCATCCTCTGTATGCTTTCAAGCGATGTTCCGCCGAATTTTTTAATTATTATGCTCATATCGTGTTTCCTCCGTTCAATCACAGTAAAGTCTTCTATACCATTATAAGTTACCTGTTTTTGATAATCAATATTTATGCTGTATTCGGAGCTTGACAACAAAAAAATAAGCACAAATGTGCTTATTTTTCTAAAAGTGCCTTCCTTGAAAGGTTTATTCTTCCCTGCTCATCTATTTCCATAAGCTTAACCTGTACAACATCTCCAATATTCAGCACGTCCTCAACCTTTTCGATGCGTTCGTGCGCTATGTTTGATATGTGTATAAGCCCTTCCTTGCCTGGCAGTATCTCTACAAATACTCCGAACTTCATGAGTCTTGTAACCTTGCCAGTGTAAATTTCGCCCACTTCAGGCACTTTTACGATGTTTTCTATTATCGCCTTCGCCTTGTCTCCAGCCTCTAGATTTTCAGCTGTTATGAATACTCTGCCGTCGTTTTCGATATCAATCTTGACACCCGTATCCTCTATTATCTTTGTTATCACCTTACCGCCAGGTCCTATTACATCTCTTATCTTGTCTGTATCGATAAGCATCTGTATTATTCTCGGCGCATAAGGTGAAAGCTCAGGCCTTGGCGCTGTCATTGTTTCCTGCATCTTGCCAAGTATGAAGAATCTGCCGTCTTTTGCCTGCCTCAGGGCATTCTCAAGCACGCTTCTGTCAATGCCGTGTATCTTTATGTCCATTTGTATAGCAGTTATGCCTTTTTTAGTTCCTGCCACCTTGAAATCCATATCTCCAAGGAAATCTTCCATGCCCTGTATGTCCGAGAGTATGGCTATGCTGTCATCCTCTTTGATAAGACCCATGGCTATGCCTGATACCATATCCTTTACAGGCACTCCTGCATCGAGCAGTGAAAGCGTGCTTCCGCATACGCTCGCCATTGACGATGAGCCGTTAGAGCTTAGTATCTCAGATACAAGCCTTATGGCATACGGAAACTCGTCCTTGCTTGGCAGCACAGGCTCCAGTGCCCTTTCTGCAAGCGCTCCGTGTCCTATTTCTCTTCTTCCCGGCCCCCTTAGGAACCTTGCTTCTCCTGTACTGAAAGGAGGGAAGTTGTAGTGGTGCATATATCTTTTTTCTTCCTTTTCGTCCAGCCCGTCAAGTATCTGAACGTCTCCAAGGGCTCCTAAGGTAGCTATAGTCAGCGCCTGAGTCTGTCCTCTTGTGAACAGCGCAGAGCCGTGAGTCCTAGGGAGCACGCTTACCTCGCTCCATATAGGCCTTATCTCTTCAAGACCCCTGTTGTCAGGCCTTATGCCCTCTTTGGCTATCATCGTCCTTACCTGCGTTTTCACAAGTGAGTCGAGCGCAGCCTTCACGTCCTTTTCAATCTCGCCGAAGCCTTCGGCGTATTTCTCCTCGAAATGAGCGATAGTCTCGGCTTTCACCTTGTCCATGTTTTCGACTCTTTCAAGCTTGTCGGCAGTCCTTATGGCAGAAACCATTTTTTCTGTTGCATATTCATTGACCATTTCCTTTATTTCAGGATCGGTTTCGAATACTACATATTCCTGCTTTGGCTTTCCTTCCTTGGCGGCTATATCCTCCACGAAACCGACTACATTCTTAACCTCTTCGTGAGCCTCCATTATGGCCTCTATCATTATCTCTTCGCTTACCTCGTCTGCTCCGGCTTCTACCATCATTATGGCGTCCCTAGTGCCTGAAACAACAAGGTACATTGCACTCCTGTCCCTCTCGTCAAGCCTTGGATTGACTACAAGCTGTCCGTCCACGAGTCCTACCGAAACCGCTCCTGTAGGTCCGGCAAACGGAACTGACGATATTGAAAGGGCAATTGACGAGCCTATCATAGCAACTATGTCAGGATTGCAATCCTGATCCACAGAAAGCACCTTTGTAATAACCTGAACCTCGTTCCTGTAGCCCTTAGGGAAAAGCGGCCTTATAGGCCTGTCTATAAGTCTTGAAGTCAAAACGGCCCTCTCAGACGGCCTTCCTTCTCTTTTTATGAAACCTCCAGGTATCTTACCCACGGCATAAGATTTTTCCTCATAATCGACGCTCAGAGGGAAAAAGTCTATACCTTCCCTTGGTGAAGCCGAAGCGCATACAGTTGCAAGGACAACCGTATCACCGTATCTTACCAGACAGCTTCCATCCGCCTGCTCTGCCACCTTGCCAATCTCGACAGTCAGCTTTCTTCCTGCAAGATCCATTTCATAACTCCTGTACATAAACTACCTCCTTCCGAAATAGCAACGCCTTAATATTGCTTGTCCTTCTACTATAGAAAAAGAGCAGGTTTAACCCGCTCTTGCTACTTTCTTAAACCAAGTTTTTTAATTAGTTCCTGATATCTTACAAGGTCTTTCTCCTTAAGATATCTAAGCAGATTTCTTCTTTTACCAACCATCTTGAAAAGACCTCTTCTTGAGTGATGGTCTTTCTTGTGAGTCTTAAGGTGATCATTAAGCTGGTTTATTCTTGTAGTAAGTATTGCTACTTGAACCTCAGGAGAACCAGTGTCATTTTCACAAGTCTTGAATTGCTCGATTATGCTCTGCTTTGCAACTTTTTCTAACATTATTACAGCACCTCCATTATATTATCCCCATTTGCCAAGTATACGTTGGTGACTCGAATACTTAGCAAAGGTTAATTACCACTTTGTATTGTACCATATTGAATTTTGCAAGTAAATAGTTTTTTGATATTTTGGACGTCGTTTTGAAGCTGCTTTTTCAGCTCCTCTATTGAATTGAATTTGATTTCATTTCTAAGCCTGTCGAGAAAAATTATTCTGGCGGTCTTTCCATAGACATCGCCGCAAAAGCCTATTATGTGCGTTTCGACGGAAAGCCTGCTGCCGTCTATTGTCGGATTGTAGCCGACGTTTGTAGCCCCGCAGTATTCCCTGCCGTCCATTATGACCTTTGTGTAATATACTCCCGTCTTGGGTATTAGAGCGCTTTCGTCTGCATGTATGTTTATAGTTGGAAAGCCTATCTGTCTGCCGAGTTTTCTGCCGTGGACTATTGTCCCGCTCACGTCGTACTCTCTCCCGAGCATAATGCCGGCTTCCTTCACATTGCCTTCGCTGAGCATTCTTCTAATGAGCGAGCTGCTTATCTTTTGCCCGTTCCTTAGTATAGGCTCTATTACATCCAGACTGTAGCCGTAATCCTTGGAGAGTCGCTCGAGCCTGTGTATGTCGCCTGCCCTATTTTTGCCGAAGCGAAAGTCATATCCGACTACTACTGCCTTTGCTCTGAGCTTTTCAATAAGGACATTCCTTATAAACATTTCTGGCTCCAGACCCGAAATCCTTTCATCGAAGGGCAGGCTGACAAAGATATTTATGCCCATATCCTCTATAAGCCTCAGCTTTTCAGACTTTATTGTCAAAAACCTTACGTGCTTACCCTTCAAAAAATCGCTGGGGTGGTTTTCAAATGTCAGCAGCAGGCTTTTAAGTCCTCTTTTTTCCTGAACATCAACTGCTCTTTTTATAAGGCTTTGATGCCCAAGGTGAACACCGTCGAAGTTCCCTATGGTGACTACCGTATCTTCATTAATTGTTATTTCGTCCAAACTGCTGTATATCTCCATAAGTCCATCTCCAAATTACACAAGTAATTTATAGCATTTTATGCAAATCTGGTCTTCTTCAAGGCAGCCTCTGCCTATGCCGTAGAAAATTCCATGGGAATAAACCCTTAGCAACTCGCCTTCCTCTATATCATACTCCGCCGCAAAGCCTTTGCCATAAACGTAGGCTCCATTAAGAAACGACTTCATTGCGGATTCATATATTTCAACTTTCTTGTACTCTCTGAGCGCAAAGTCAGTCGGCAAAAGAATTTCCCTGGCTCCGTCAAGTCTTACTGCCTCTTCAAACTCCTCGAGTGTGTGCGCATTTTCAAGGCTGAATTCGCCAGATGACATTCTAAGCAGGAATGACATGTAACCGCACAGCCCAAGCTTATCGCCAATGTCGTTGCATATGCTTCTTATATAAGTGCCCTTTGAGCATTCCACGTCAAACAGCACGCTGTTTCCTTTAATCCTAACCACTTGGATGTCATGTATGAATATCCTCCTGGACTTTATCTCCACATCACTTTTGCCTGCTCTTGCCAGCTCATACAGCTTTTTGCCGTTGACCTTGAGAGCCGAGTATATGGGAGGCTGCTGAAGCTGCTCTCCTCTGAAGCTTTCTATGGTCCTCAAAATGTCAGCTTCCGGCGGCATTTCAAAGTCCGGGAATCTCTCCAAAATAGCTCCGAAGGAATCGTAGGTGTCCGTCTTTATTCCGAGGGTCAGCTCAGCCCTGTACTTTTTTTTCTTGTCCTGTATGAACTCGCATATTCTTGTAGCCTTGCCTATGCAGACCGGGAGAACTCCTGCTGCATTGGGATCCAGCGTCCCTGTATGGCCGATTTTCTTTATCCCCGTTATTTTCCTAAGCATTCCTACAACATCATGCGAAGTCATACCCGTTGGCTTTAATATGTTAACTATGCCGTTCAATATATCACCACTTTATATTATCGCTTAAGAGCCTTCTTTATTTCCGATAGGACTAGACGCTTTGCATTCTCTATTGTGTCCGCTATTGTGCAACCTGCAGCCCTGACATGGCCTCCGCCGCCAAACTTCTGGGCTATTGCGTTCACGTCCGCATAATCTTTGGACCTTAGGCTCACTCTTATGTCATTTTCAGCTTTTTCCTTGAAAAGTGCTGCAATTTCAACATTCTCAATATCTCTTGCATAGTTTATTATGCCTTCAGTGCTGTTTGATTCAACGTTGTGCCTCCTGAACATTTCCTGGGTGAGCTCAATGGTTGCAATATTGTCGCCGTGGAGCGAGAGCGTCTTTAGCGCATCTCCAAGGAGCTTCATCCTGCTGTAGGAATTGCTCTGGAATAGGTTTTTGACTATGCTGTCCTTGTCTATGCCAATTTTTATTATCTCACATGCCATATTGAAGCTGTCTGCACCGGCATTCGAATACATGAAATTCCCCGTGTCTGTTATAAGACCTGTATAGAGACTAGAGGCAATATCAGCATCTATGATATCGAGTTTTTTTTCCTTCGAAATCTGCTTGAGTATATAATAGATTATCTCGCTAGTCGAGGACGCCTCTTTGTCCACATAGTTGACATCGCCGAAGCAGTCATTGCTGACATGATGGTCTATGTTTATAATGCTTGATGCTCTTGTTTTAATGTCTTCACGGCAGCATAGCCTTTTGTAATCGCCGCAGTCGAGGGCAATTAGGCTGTACTCTTCTGATATGTCTTCTTCTAAAACAGCAGCTTTTGACGGCTTCATGAGAAACTCAAGATTTGAAGGCACAGCATCGTCCATAGCTATAAACACCTTCTTCTTGAGCTTCATCAGCGCCATGCAGAGTCCCGTAAGTGAGCCTATGCTGTCACCGTCAGGATTGCAGTGGGAAGTTACAACGAAACACTCCCCGTTTAGCAGCTTGTCTATAAGCTTAATCATTGTTGTCCTCTTCATCCTTTAGCTTGTCGATGAGTTTGGACATGTATATTCCTCTTTCAATCGAATCGTCAAGCTTGAACACTATCTCAGGAGTGTATCTTAACTTGATGTCCCTGCCAATTTCCTTTCTTATGAAACCGCTCGCGCTCTTAAGGCCCTTGAGCGCAGCTTCCTTGTCTCCTGTAAGCACGCTCACATAAACGTATGCATATTTGAAATCCTGAGTTACATCGACTTCTGTAATGCTAGTAAGAGTCGAGACTCGCGGATCCTTTATTTCACCAGATTGGATCATTGTGCTGATGATTTTTTTTATTTCCTCACCAATTCTCTTTAATCTCATTTGTCCCATGGCCTTGTTTCCTTTCTAAGGTCTGAATCACCTATTTTTTCCTTGCAACTTCCTTCATCACATAAGCCTCTATTACGTCTCCAAGCTTGAGGTCGTTGAAGTTTTCGATGCTCATTCCGCACTCGTATCCTGAGGCAACCTCTTTGACATCGTCCTTGAATCTCTTTAGCGACGCCAGCTTGCCATCGTGTATTACTATTCCGTCTCTAACTAGCCTTACCTGGGAATTCCTTTGTATCTTTCCGTCTGTGACATAGCAGCCGGCTATTGTTCCTATTCCGGAAACCTTGAAAATATCCCTAATCTCAGCCTTTCCTGTTTCTTCTTCCACAAATTCAGGCTCAAGCATTCCGTGCATTGCGTCCTTTATATCTTCTATTGCATCATATATTACTCTGTAGGTCCTTACGTCCACGCTCTCCCTCTCGGCGAGAGATTTTGCTCCTGGAACAGGCCTTACGTTGAATCCGATTATTATGGCATTCGAAGCTGTGGCAAGCATTACGTCTGATTCATTTATTGCCCCTGCTCCACCATGTATTACTCTTACAGCAACTTCTTCATTGCTCAGCTTTTCAAGCGACTGTTTGACGGCCTGAACCGAGCCCTGAACGTCAGCCTTTATTATTACATTAAGGTCCTTTACGGCCCCTTCCTGCATCTGCTTGAAGAAATCATCAAGTGAAACCTTTTGGCCTGCCTTTAGCATTTCTTCCCTTGCTCTGGCCTTTCTCTTGTCAGCTATGCTTCTTGCTATCTTGTCGCTTCCCACTACTACAAACTGATCTCCGGCGTTAGGAACATCAGATATTCCCAGTATTTCAACAGGCATCGAAGGCGTAGCCTTCTTCACATTCTTGCCCTTGTCGTCAATCATCGCTCTGATCTTGCCGTATGTCGAACCGACAACTACAGGGTCACCCACTCTGAGTGTTCCGTTTTGAACTATTACAGTTGCCACTGGTCCTCTTCCCTTGTCCAGCTCGCCTTCCACGACTGTACCGACAGCTTTCCTGTCAGGATTAGCCTTGAGCTCTTCCATTTCGGCTACAATCAGTATCATCTCAAGCAGGGTGTCTATATTTTCATTTTTGAGGGCTGACACTGGCACAGATATAACTTCTCCGCCCCAGTCTTCTACAAGAAGTCCCTGGTCTGCAAGCTCCTGCTTTACCTTGTCCGGATTTGCGGAAGGCTTGTCCATCTTGTTTACTGCCACAATAATTGGCACATTAGCCGCCTTGGCGTGGTTTATTGCCTCTATGGTCTGAGGCATAACGCCGTCGTCAGCCGCAACTACGAGTATGGCTATGTCTGTCACCTGGGCTCCTCTTGCTCTCATCGAAGTAAAAGCCTCGTGGCCTGGAGTGTCCAGGAATGTTATTTTTTTACCGTCTATTTTAACTGTGTATGCGCCTATATGCTGAGTTATTCCGCCGGCTTCTTTAGCCTGCACATTTGCATTTCTTATAGCGTCAAGCAGCTTTGTTTTACCGTGGTCAACGTGCCCCATCACTGTAACTATAGGCGGTCTTGACACAAGATCCTCTTCCTTGTCGGCTTCAATATCTATATCGCTGACTTCTTCTTCCTCTTCCATGCTGATTTCATAGCCGAACTCGAATGCTATTTCATTGGCTACGTCTATGTCCACCTCGTTGTTGATAGTGGCCATTATGCCTCTTTTGAAAAGCACTGTTATTATTTCTGCCGGTGTCTTGCCAAGCAGCTTTGCAAGTTCCGCAACCGAAAGCACGCCCTTGAAAGTCAGTTTTTTCAGATCGCTGTGCTCTTCCTCCGATTCCTTTTGCTCTTTTGCCGATTCTCCCTCGCCTGCTGTCTTTGCCGACGTCGACTTGCTCTCGTCCCCCAGCAGTTCCATTATAAGTTCAGCTTCATCTTCTTCTATGGTGCTCATATGGTTTGCCACTTTTATATCCAACTCCTCCAGCCTCTCAATGAGCTCCTTGCTTGAAATACCCAGCTCCTGCGCCAGTTTATATACCCTTGTCCTTGACATAAGGCTCACCCCCTAATAATTCCATTATTCTCTTGTGAAATTCTGCATTCTTTATTCCGACAGCAGCTCTATTTTCTTTTCCTATAGCCCTGCTTATTTCGTCCTTGCTAAAACATATATAGAAATCTACACCGTAGCTTTTAGCCTTGTCTGAAAGCTTCTTTCTAGTGTTCTCGGAAGCATCCTGCGCTATTATAAGCAGCAGCAGTGAATTTCTCCTGATTTCATTAATCAAGGCGTCTTCCCCTGTGACCAGGTTCCCGCTTTTTGCGGCAAAACCAAGCAGCGTAAGAACACTATTTTTCATATTTTCTTAGCTCCTCTCTGAGCTTGTCATATACTTCATCCGGTATTTCGACGTTAAGCGCCCTTGCGAGCGACTTCCTCTTTATGGCATCTTCCAGGCACGCAAGACTGCATATATAAGCTCCTCTTCCATTTGCCTTGCCGGTATGATCGAGAAAAACCTCGCCTTCCTTTGTTCTTACAATTCTAAGAAGCGTCTTCTTGTCGCTTCTCTCCTGACAGCTCACGCACTTTCTTAAAGGTGTTTTCCTTTTTTTCAAATCAAAGCACCTCCAGACTTAATTGTTTTCTTCGAGTTTGGCCTCTGCTTCAGCTTCCTGATTTGCACTCTGAGGAGCTTGTTCTTGTGCATCACAGCTTGCATCCGCCTGGCTTTCGCTTTTTATGTCAATCTTCCAATTCGTAAGCTTTGCCGCAAGTCTTGCGTTCTGGCCTTCCTTGCCAATGGCAAGTGAAAGCTGGTAATCCGGCACTATGACCTTGGCACTCTTTTCAGCTTCGCATACCTCCACCGATATAACCTTCGACGGGCTCAGCGAATTTGAAATGTACTCCGCCATATCTTCGCTGTACTTTATTATGTCGATTTTCTCTCCGTTTATCTCGTCCACCACAGTTTTGACTCTGGCGCCCTTTGGCCCAACGCAAGAACCTACAGGGTCGACATTCTCGTCCACCGATGATACTGCAATCTTTGTTCTTGATCCGGCTTCCCTGGCTATAGAGTTTATCTGGACTGTGCCTTCGTATATCTCTGGCACTTCAAGTTCGAAAAGCCGCTTTACAATCCCCGGATGGCTTCTTGAGAGGAATATCTGAGGTCCCTTGGTTGTCTTTTTGACCTCAGTTATATACGCTTTTATTCTTTGTCCTATATTGAACTCTTCGCCCGGAATCTGCTCTGTCGCGTTCAGTACGCCTTCCGTCTTTCCAAGCGACACATATACTATGCCCTTTGACACCCTTGCCACAGTGCCTGTAATTATCTCCGATTCTCTGTTTGTGTACTCGCTGAATATAACATCTCTTTCAGCCTCTTTGATTCTCTGCACTACTACCTGCTTGGCATTCTGCGCGGCTATCCTTCCAAAATCCTTCGGAGTCACTTCTTCCTCTATTATATCTCCCACTTCTATTGAAGCTCCATATTTGGCCTTTGCATCCTCTATTGTAATCTCCAAAAGCGCGTCTTCTATTACGTCAACGACATTTTTCTCGGAAAATACCTTTATGTCACCTGTCTCGCGATCGATTTTGATTCTCACATTCTGGGAAGAACCGAAGTTTTTCTTGTAAGCTGAAACCAGAGCCGCTTCTATTGTGTCAACGAGTATGTCCTTGGCAACGCCCTTTTCCTTTTCTATTTGTTCCAGAGCCAGTATGAACTCAGCATTCATGATTATTATTTCCTCCTTAAAACTTTACGGCAAGTTTGATAACCGCCACGTCTTTTCTATTGAATTCAAGCATGTTGCCGTTTGAATTTATCTTTATTATGTCACCCTCGAAAAGCCCGACGAGCTCTCCCTCAAAATGCTTTTCGCCTTCTACAGGCTTGTAGAGGCTTAGCTCCACATCCCTTCCAGCGAATATTTCGAAATCCCTTTCCTTCTTGAGTTTCCTGTCGAGTCCCGGCGATGAGACCTCCAGATAGTAATTTTCTTTTATTGCGTCCGCCTCGTCGAGCTTTTCACCTACATACTCGCTCACCTTCTGGCAATCGTCGAGGTTGACTCCGCCAGGCTTGTCTATATATATTCTAAGGAACCAGTTCTTTCCCTCTTTTACATATTCCACTTCGACAAGCTCATAGCCTTCGCTTTCAATTACAGGCATTGTCATTTCTTCCACTAACGCAACCACATGTTTGCTCATTGCCATTACCCCCATGGTTTTATAAAAGCAAAGAGTGGGTAATTTCTCCCACTCCTTCAATAGATTCATAGTTGATAGTTTTTGCCATAGATAGTATAACACACAACGATTCTAATTGCAAATCATTAAAGCAACGAGAGCTGGTTAGTCTCAGGCATGTCACCAACACAGCCGCTTTGCACCATAAGCTCTATAACCGTCTTTGACACCTTTGTCCTGTATCTCATATCCTCCAGTGAAAGGAATTCGCCCTGTTCCCTCTCGCTTACTATGTTGAGAGCGGCGTTTTCTCCTAGTCCAGGCAGAGCCAGAAGCGGCGGAAGCAGTTTGCCGTCTTTTATCTTGAACTTCCTGGCGTCTGAAGTGTATATGTCGACATTCAGTATCTCGATGCCGCGCAGATACATCTCTTTTACAACCTCCAAAAGCGTGTATAGGTTTTTCTCTTTGGCCGTGGCAGAGTTGCCTAGGCTCTCTATTTCTCTCATACGCTCTGCTATAGCTCCTTTTCCGCGGAGTATGAGGGTTATGTCGAAGTCTTCGGCCTTTGTGGTAAAGTACGTAGCATAAAACGCTCTTGGATAGTGGACCTTGAAGTAGGCTATCCTGAATGACATCATCACGTATGCTACCGCGTGAGCCTTGGGAAACATGTATTTAATCTTGTTGCAGGAATCGATATACCACTGCGGGACGCTGTTTTTCTTCATTTCAGCCTCGTCCTCTTCGTTAAGGCCCTTGCCCTTCCTTATCTTCTCCATTATCTTGAACGACTGCTTTGGCGGCACTCCCTTAAGAATCAGGTAGTTCATTATGTCGTCCCTTGTTGATATTACTTCCTTGAGCTCGGCAACCCCCTTACGCACGTATTCCTGGGCATTGTTTAGCCATACGTCGGTACCGTGCGAAAGACCCGATATCCTCACAAGTTCTGCAAATGTCGTCGGCATAGTGTCCACAAGCATCTGCCTTACAAACTTTGTCCCAAACTCCGGCACCGCAAAAGTCGCCACAGTGGAATTCAGCTCCTCCTGAGATACCCCTACGGCTGTTGTCGCGCTGAAAAGGCTCATCGTCTCCGCGTCATCCAGGGGAATCTTTGTGGCGTCAAGCCCCGTAAGCTCCTCTAGCATTTTTATTATTGTAGGCGTATCGTGGCCGAGAATGTCCAGTTTCAGAAGCCTTCCGCTGATGGCATGGTAGTCAAAATGCGTAGTTATCACCCCGGAATCAGAGTCATTTGCCGGATACTGTATGGGGCAGAAATCGTATATTTCCTTGTAGTCCGGCACAACCATTATGCCTCCCGGGTGCTGTCCCGAGGTCCTCTTTATGCCCGTGCAGCCGCCCGAGAGTCTTTCTATCTCGGCGCTTGTACATGTGATGTTGTTTTCCTCCACATATTTTTTTACAAAGCCGTAGGCAGTCTTGTCAGCTATTGTGCCTATTGTTCCGGCCTTGTACACATAGCCCTTGCCAAACAGCACCTCCGTGTACTTGTGCGCTGTGGCCTGATATTCTCCGGCAAAATTAAGGTCTATGTCCGGCTCCTTGTCGCCCTCAAAGCCTAGAAACACTTCAAAGGGTATGTCATGCCCGTCCTTTAGGTATCTGGCGCCGCAATTCGGGCAGTCCTTGTCAGGCAGGTCAGCTCCCGAGCCGTAGCTTCCGTCGGTTATGAACTCCGAGCTTTTGCAGCTGCTGCACACATAGTGGGGCGGCAGCGGATTGACCTCTGTTATATCGCTCATAGTGGCCGCAAGCGAAGAACCCACAGACCCCCTCGACCCTACCAGATATCCGTCTTCCAGCGATTTTGCCACCAGCTTCTGGGCTATGATATACATTACTGCATAGCCGTTGCTTATTATGGACTTGAGCTCGCGCTCGAGCCTTTTTTCTACTATCTCCGGAAGTGGACTGCCGTATATTGAGCATGCCTTTTCATAGCACATCTTCCTCAGGTCGTCGTCGGCCCCCTCTATACGCGGCGGAAACGTCTCGTCGGGAATCGCCTTTACCTCATCCACCATGTCTGCAATCCTGTTTGTGTTCTCAATTACCACCCTGCTGGCAAGCTCCTCCCCGAGATATTCAAAATCTGCGAGCATCTCGCCTGTGGTCTTGAAATACAGCGGATTCGTGTCATTATTGTCGCCGTAGCCCTGGCTGTGCTGCAGTATGTTCCTGTACATGGCTTCATGTTCGTCGAGGTAATGAACATCTCCGGTGGCTACTACGAGTTTGCCGGTCCTTTCGCCGATTTCAATTATCCTGCGGTTTATATCCTCAAGCTCGCCGAGTCCGGATACAATGCCCTTTTCAACCATGAAGCTGTTGTTTTCAATGGGCATAATCTCATAATAGTCGTAAAACTCCGCTATAGGCCTTAGTTCGCCTTCGTCTGCGTTCCTAAGCACCGCCTGGTACAGCTCGCCTGCCTCGCATGCGCTGCCAACCAGCAGCCCTTTTCTGTATTTTGTGAGCAGTGTCTTTGGAATTCTAGGGCGCTTGTAGAAATAGTCAATATGCGATTTGGAGATTAGCTTGTAAAGGTTCTTGAGCCCCTCCTGGTTTTTTACTAGTATCGTTACATGGTACGTGTTCAATTTTTTATAGTCAGTCTGTTTGAAATGGAAGTTGACCTCATCCAACCTTTGAATGCCCTGCTTTTTGAGTTCTTCCAAAAACTTGAGGTATATCCTGGCAGTAGCCTCTGCATCGTCTACGGCCCTGTGGTGGTTATTGAGCGATATCCCCATATTCTTGGCTATCACGTCAAGCTTGTAGCGTTTGAGCTGCGGCAGGAGTGCCTTGGCCAGCCTCAGCGTATCTACATAGAGGCTTTCAAATTCCAGCCCTATCCTCTTGCAGCTCTCCCTGACAAAGCCCATATCAAAATCGGCATTGTGGGCCACAAGAACGCTGTCCTTTGCAAAGCTTAAAAACTCCGGCAGCACCTGCTCGATTGTTGGCGCATCCTTTACCATTTCCGCAGATATACCTGTTAGCTCCTGTATCTTGAGCGGTATGTCCCTTTTGGGATTTACAAAACAGCTGAACCTGTCTACTATTTCAAAATCCCTTATCTTAACGGCCCCTATTTCAGTTATTCTGTCATTCGCGTTAGAAAGGCCGGTGGTCTCAACATCGAACACCACAAATTCCTGAGAAAGCGGGAGGCTGTTGGGCTGGCTTATAAGGGGTATGTTGTCGTTGACAAGGTATCCTTCGACGCCGTATATGACCTTTATTCCGCATTTTTGCGCTGCGCTCATGGCATCAGGAAAAGCCTGCGCCACTCCGTGGTCTGTAATGGCCACTGCCTTGTGTCCCCAGCTTGCAGCCCGCTTAATTATATCTCCGACTGGCACCACAGCGTCCATAGCCGACATCTGCGTGTGTGCATGGAGCTCCACCCTCTTTACAGGTGCGTCGTCACTTTTTTCCACGGGCTTTGACTTTTCAATGTCGCTTGCATTGAATGCCATTTCCTTGCTGTAAGAGTCGTATACCGCCTCGCCCCTTATCCTGAGGAAGGATCCTTTTTTGACCTCATCTGATACCGCATCCTTTTGTTTTTCCGAAAGGAAAGCCTTGCAGGTTACCGAGCTTGTATAGTCGGTCACCGAAAATATAAGCAGCCTTTTCCCGTTTTTCAACTCGCGCGAGTCCGTATTGAACACCTTGCCTTCAATTACTGATGCTCCGCCTTCTATGCGCAGCTCCGAAATCTTTACGGCCTCTCCGCTTATCTTCTTGCCGAGTATTAGCGCGGAATTCAACCCGCCCTCCTGCTTTGCCTGCCCACCACCTGCGCTCCGCTCTTTCCTTGCAGGCTCAGCTGTTTGTGAAAGTTTCATTTTGGCTATCTCGTGGGCTTCTTCTTCTTTTTGAGCTGCAATCTTTTCAGCTCTTGAATCCATATTATTGAACTGTGCAACAAACTCGACATCCGAGTATATGCCAGTCTGCTCCGCAACAAGACATCCCAGCTGCTGCTGTAGCCTTTTTTCCCCTACAACATCCAGCATGAATTGGTTTGATACCGCGACATCCAGCTTTTCGCGCGTTCTGTCCCATTCTATGTCCTCGGGTTTGCAGTTGAGCGACCTGAGCTGGCAGTTTATATAGTAGGCCAGATTCTCAATATATTGTCTGAAATCCTTATCCGGGCACCCGATTGCAAAATCTCTGTAGAAAACCTTTATCCTTACTCGCTCAAGCCAGTCTAGCTTTGATTTTATCTGCTGCTGGAACTTTGAAAGCTCCGCTGCGCCTATGACTTCCTGGGGCTCCAAATGGATATCCAGAGCTTTGTCTTCTCTGAAATATACCGCCTTGGACAAAAAAGCATCCCCGATTGAAGGATGCAGTTCTTGCACGTCTATTCCTATTTTTTTAATGTATTCTCTTGCTGTTTCCATGTTTATTCCTCTTGCTCTTTGCCATGCTGTTCAATTTCCTTAAGAAGCTCTTCGACAAGCTTGCCGTCTTCTATTTTCCTTACTGGCTTGCCTTTTTTGAAAAGGAGTCCTTCACCGTTGCCTCCGGCTATTCCTATGTCTGCTTCCCTCGCTTCACCTGGCCCGTTTACTGCGCAGCCCATGATTGCCACTGTTATGTCCTTGTCCATGTTCTGCACCTTGCTTTCGACTTCCTCAACAATTCTCATCATGTCGATTCTTGTCCTGCCGCAGGTTGGGCATGAAATCAGCTTGACGCCTTCATCCATGAGTCCGGCTGCCTTTAGTATCTCCTTGGCAACGTAAATCTCCTCGCAGGGGTCCGCTGTAAGCGAGACCCTCATAGTATCGCCTACTCCCCTTAGCAGGAGATAGCCTATGCCCACTGCAGATTTTATTGTACCGCTCCTTAGGCTGCCTGATTCAGTTATGCCAATGTGCAGCGGATAATCCTTTATATCTGAAAACATCTCGTATGCATCTATTGTGGTTCTTATGTCGCTCGATTTGAGGGATATTACCAGGTTGGTGAAATTCCTTTTTTCGAAATATTCAACGTGTCTGAGGGCACTTTCTACAAGCGCCTGAGCACTGGGCCTGCCATGTTTTTCGAGTATGTCCTTCTCAAGTGAGCCTCCGTTTACACCTATCCTTATTTTCACGCCTTTTTCTCTGGCGGCTTCTATTATGGCGTCTATTTTCTCGAACGAGCCTATGTTTCCCGGGTTTATTCTTATTCCGTCCGCTCCCTGATTGATCGATTCTATGGCAAGCTTGTAGTCAAAGTGTATGTCTGCAATAAGCGGAATGCCTATGTTTTTCTTTATTTCCCCAAGTTTGGCCGCAGCCTCCATATCAGGCACAGCAACCCGCGCAATCTGGCAGCCGCACGCCTCCAGCCTCCTTATCTGCTCCACAGTACTAACAACGTCTGCAGTGTTTGTGTTTGTCATGGACTGTATGACTACCGGATTGCCTCCGCCTATTTTCACGCCGCCGCAATCTACCACCCTTGTAGCCTTTCTCATAATATCACTCCCGCATTATTTGTCTATTAGCTTTATAATATCCTTGTAGGTTATAAATAGCATCAGCAACATGAGAAGTGCAAAGCCTACAAGATGTATCATGCCTTCCTTTTCCGAATCTATCTTCTTGCCCCTTACCAGCTCTACTATCAAAAACAGTATTCTGCTACCGTCGAGCGCCGGAAAAGGAAACAAGTTTATAAGCCCAAGGTTAATGCTTATTACTGCCGCCAGCGATATGACATTCAAATAGCCCACCTTGGCCGCTTCGCCTACGACATTTATTATGCCCACAGGACCTACAATATCCGAGGTGTTAACCTTGCCTGTGACGAGCGTGGCGAAAAAGTTCATCATTTGCGAAAGAATATAGCCTGTTCTTTCTGCGCTGCTTTTGACAGAAAGCGAAAGGTTTTTTTCGCTCGTCGGAAGTATGCCTATTACACCCCTGCCTTCCTGAAGTACCGGCACAACTTCAAACTCCATAGTATCGCCTTCTCGCTGAATTTTTACATCCAGCCTCTTCTCGGCCGAGCTTCCTACTATTGATGTTACCTGGTTCCAGCTTTCTATTTTCTTACCTTCTATCTCTATTATCCTGTCACCCGCTATAATCCCCGCGCTATCTGCTGGATAGTCCTTCATAGTCTCCTTGATGGACGTGGTAGGTATTCCCACCACCATGAATATTATAGTGAAAAGGAGTATTGCCAGAACAAAATTCATAATGGGCCCAGCGGCTATTATACCAATTCTCTGCAGGACACTTTTTCTGCCAAAGCTGCTTTCATCATCTGAGTCCTCATCCTCTCCCAGCATTTTGACATACCCTCCAAGAGGAAGCAGCCTTATGGAGTAGTCTGTTTCCTTGCCCTTTATGGATGCGATTTTTGGCCCCATGCCTATGGCAAATTCGTGCACCTTCACCTTGCATAGCTTTGCAACTATGAAATGTCCGAACTCATGAAACAGCACAATCACGCCAAATACCACCAAAGCTATGAATATCGACATATGTTCACCTTCCAATAATCGTTTATATTGCAATCTGTTGCTTGACGAATTCTCTAGCCCAAGTGTCAGCTGCAAGGATATCTTCTATTCCTGGTTCTTCAATTGAGCTATGTCTCTCGAGCGTCTTTTCAATGTATCGTGGTATGTCATAAAATCCTATCCTGTCATTTAGAAACTGCTCTACCAGCACTTCGTTTGCCGCGTTAAGGGCAACCGCATATGTCCCTCCGAGTCTGAGCACTTCGTATGCAAGTTTCAGACAAGGAAATGTTTCGCAGTCGGGTTTTTCGAATGTAAGGCTGCCCACTTTCACAAGATCCAGACTCTCTATTCCCTTGCCCTCTTTTCTTTGAGGATATGTCAATGCATACTGTATGGGCATCCTCATGTCAGGATTGCCAAGCTGAGCTATAACACTCTTGTCCTTGAATTCCACCATTGAATGTATTATGCTTTGCGGATGCACTATGACGTCTATTCTGTCAGCATCTATTCCAAAAAGCCATCTGGCTTCTATTACTTCAAGCCCCTTGTTCATGAGTGTAGCAGAATCTATTGTTATCTTTCTGCCCATTTCCCAGTTTGGATGCCTCAGTGCATCAGCCTTGCTGACCTTCATGAGCTCCTGACTCGTTCTGCCCCTAAAAGGCCCGCCCGACGCCGTAAGTATCAGCTTTTCCACACTCTCCTTTTCCTCGCCGTTTAGGCACTGGAATATTGCCGAATGCTCGCTATCGACAGGAATTATGCGGGCTCCCATACTGCCAGAAAGCCTGCTGACTATCTCGCCGCCCGCAACCATTGTTTCCTTGTTGGAAAGAGCTATGTCCTTGCCTTTTTTTATGGCCTCGATAGTCGGAACTAGTCCAATCATCCCGACTACTGCCGTTATAAGCATGCTTGAATCAGAATGCGCAGCTACTGCTTTGAGTCCTTCAAGCCCCGTCATTATCTCAATGCCCCTTAATTCGGGATCACGCCTTATCTTTTCATTGAACTCAAGAGCATGCTTCTCGCTATATATTGCCACAAGCTCAGGCATAAACTCGCGCGCCTGCTCAAACAGCAGCTCTGTGTTTTCATTGCCTGAAATTGCTGTAACCTTGAATTTGTCTGTGTTGCTTCGCACTACGTCAAGCGACTGCCTTCCAATTGAGCCCGTCGAGCCTATTATAGATATTTTTTTCATGTCATTATTTCCCTTTCTGGTGCAATTGTATGATTAACGCTTGAAATTTTTCCACAACCATATTTTATCATATTACTAATAATCGTACCCAAATATTTATAGCTTCAGAAATTTTTCTGAAGCTACTTTAAAATAAGCAGTTTTACTTTATGAAAATGCTGGCATAATAATAAACAAACGGAGCGGTAAATAGTATGCTGTCAAACCTGTCCAGCATCCCGCCATGGCCTGGTATTATGTGTCCATAATCCTTTATTCCTATATATCTTTTTATGGAGGAGGCGAACAAATCACCCAGCTGAGCCACAACGCTGCCCAAAGCCCCGATTACTATCGAGTCAAACATTTCAACACCTACAAAATGGCCGTATACAGCGCATACAGCAATGCTTCCCACAGTTCCTCCTATGCTTCCTTCGACTGTCTTCTTAGGGCTTACTTTGGGTATAAGCTTGTGCCTTCCGAAAAAATAACCGCTGAAATATGCAAACGTGTCGGTTATCCACGCGGCCAAGAATATGTACCACAGTATTTCGGACCCCAATTCTTGCCTTGTTATTATTATATGGCCGAGTGCTCCCGATATATATATAGTCCCAAAGAAAGTGATTAGTATGTCCATGAAGCCTATTTTGCCGAATATGAGAGGCACCGTCGACAGAATAAGAAAAAAGAAAACAGCGGCGTTTAGATATAGGAAGTCCACATCATAATACACCGAAAAGAAGAAAACTGCGCTCAGCAGGTATCCGAACAATTTTATCGGATTAGTATTGTGGTGCTTGAAAGCATTGTAAAACTCAAAAAGTGCCAGCATGGAAACTATTGCAACGCTAACACTAAGATAGGCCCCCCCCTTTATGGCAACAAAAAACAAAAGAGGCAAAAGAAGTAAAGAAGACAGTATTCTCTTTAACATGTAATCGCTCCTATTTTAGGCCTCCGAATCTTCTCTCCCTGTTTTGGTAGTCTTCGACCGCCTCATAAAGAGTGATCTCTTTGAAATCAGGCCAAAATATATCTGTAAAGTAAAGTTCTGCATAAGCACTCTCCCACAGCAGGAAATTGCTAAGACGCTGTTCTCCGCCTGTTCTTATGAGAAGGTCGGGATCCGGCAGATCGCTTGTAGACAAATATGATGCAATCATGCCTTCGTCTATATCCGAAATGCTTATAGCTCCACTGCAGCAATCCCTGGCTATCTTTGAAACGGCATTTTTCATGTCATTTCTGCATCCGTAGTTTAGCGCCAACGACAAAACAAGCTGAGTGTTCTCTTTGGTCATATCGATTGAACGTTCAAGCTCTTTTTTCGCTTCTGATGGAAGTTCTTCGATATCTCCTATTACGTTGAGTCTCACGCCTTCCGACAAAAGTCTCGGTGTTTCCTTCTTCAGATACTCAACGAGAAGTTTCATAAGAAGCGTAACCTCAGTTTTAGGCCTTTTCCAGTTTTCGGTCGAAAACGCATATAGGGTGAGGTGGCTGATTCCAAGATTTGTGCATGCTCTTATCGCCTCTTCTATCGCCTCGACTCCCGCTCTGTGGCCGAAATTTCTTTCCATAAGCTTCTTCCTGGCCCATCTTCCATTTCCGTCCATTATTATCGCCACATGCTTTGGCACCTTTGCTTTTTTGAGAGTCTCTATGTTCAAATCAAGCATAGCATATCTTTCCTTCCAAACATATTAAACGCATCCTCCAGTCCTTAAAGCGGACTGGAAAAATGCGTAATTGTTAATTCCAGCTTGCCGCACTTTGATTCAAGCACTCTTATTATGCGAGGCTCAGTCAAAATAGCGGCATCCTTTCTGCCTTGTATTTTATTGACTTCATATTCTATCTTATTTACGTCAAGAATATGCTTTGCATCTTCCATTTCCATCCCAAGAAGCATTGAAGGCATGTCCAATTTAAATTATACCTCCATTATTTCCTGTTCCTTCTTGTCAGAAAGTTCGTCTATAAGCTTTACGTGAGCATCAGTTATCTTCTGTATTTCGTCCTGAGCTCTTTTTGATTCGTCTTCGGCTATTTCGCCGTTTTTTTCCATTTTTTTCACTTTCTCATTGGCATTTCTTCGCTCGTTTCTTATGGCAACCTTGGCGTTTTCCCCTGTTTTACCAACAAGCTTTACAAGCTCTTTTCTTCTTTCTTCGGTAAGCTGCGGCACTGATATTCTTATGGTTTTGCCGTCATTTGTAGGGTTAAAGCCTAGGTCAGAATTCATTATGGCTTTTTCGATGTCCCTCACAGCAGTAGCATCCCACGGCTGAATCAGTATAGCCCTTGGTTCAGGCGTTGACACGCCTGCCATTTGCTTTAGGGGAGTCGGGGTTCCATAATAATCTACTATTATTTTGTCAAGCATCTTGGGATTAGCCCTTCCTGCTCTTATTACTGCAAGGTCCTCCTTGAAAACAGAAATAGTTTTTTCCATCTTTTCTTTTAGTTCATTGATAAGTTCCAGGCTCATACTATTCCTCCTCTACTCTATATATGTCCCGATATCTTTACCGAGCACAACATCGATTATATTGTCAGGATTTTCAAGTCCAAAGACTCTTATTGGTATTTTGTTATCCATGCAAAGGGAAGTCGCCGTAGAATCCATAACTCCCAGACCCTTGTTAAGTACGTCTATATAAGAAAGCGTCTTGAACATCTTCGCATCCTTGTTGATCATAGGATCGCTGTCGTACACTCCGTCCACCTTCTTAGCCAGAAGTATGACGTCTGACTCTATCTCGGCCGCCCTGAGCGCTGCTGTAGTGTCAGTGGAGAAGTACGGATTGCCTGTACCTGCCGCGAATATTACAATCCTACCCTTCTCAAGGTGTCTCATAGCCCTTCTTCTGATATAAGGCTCCGCAATCTGCCTCATCTCAATGGCTGTCTGCACGCGCGTAGATACTCCTATGTTTTCAAGCGCGTCCTGAAGCGCAAGCGAGTTTATTACAGTAGCCAGCATTCCCATATAGTCTGCAGTCGTCCTGTCCATCCCTTCGCTTGTCCTGCCTCTCCAGAAGTTGCCGCCGCCCACAACTATTGCAACCTCTACTTCCATCTCATGCAGCTTTCGAATGGCCTGAGCTATATTCATCACAGTTTCGTTGTCTATACCAAAGCCGCTGTTGCCAGCTAGAGCTTCTCCGCTTAGTTTTAACAATACCCTTTTATATATTGTATTAACCAATTAAAATCCTCTCCCAACTGTCTTCTCAATTAGTTTTTCCGTTTAATTTTCTCTGAAAAAGGAGAACACAATAGTGTTCTCCTTTTTAATTATTTCTTTAATTGCTTGGCTACTTCTTCGGCGAAATCTTCAGATTTTTTCTCGATTCCTTCTCCAACTTCGAATCTCACCATGTTCACTAGCTCTATAGACTTGCCTAGCTTTTTAGCTTCAGCGTCTATATATTTTGCTATCGTAACGTCAGGGTTCTTGACAAATGCCTGCTCAAGAACGCAAACTTCATTTATTTGCTTGTTAAGTCTTCCAACAACCATCTTTTCAACTATTTCAGCTGGCTTGCCTTCGTTTAGGGCTTGCTGAGTCAGTATTTGCTTTTCGTGCTCAAGGTATTCCTGATCCACGTCATTTCTTGATATATACTTAGGATTCATAGCTGCTATTTGCATAGCAATGTCTTTTCCAATTTCTGCAACTTCTGCAGCTGAGGCATCAGTTCTCAGCTCTACAAGAACGCCTATCTTTCCGGCTCCGTGTATGTATCCAACAGCTCTTGTTCCTTGTCCTTCAAACTTTGCAAACCTTCTTATGTTCATGTTCTCGCCTATTGTCGCTATTTTTGAGTTCAGTGTTTCCTGAACTGTCTCTGAGCTTCCTGGGAAGCTTGCAGCTAGCAGCTCTTCAACAGAGGCAATATTTGAAGATAGTACAAAGCTTGCAACATCGCTTACAAACGTCTTGAACTCGGCGTTTTTAGCAACAAAGTCAGTCTCAGAGTTTACTTCGACTATTGCAGCCTTTGTTCCGTCTTCTGATATACAAATATCTACAAGGCCCTCAGATGCAATTCTGTCTGACTTTTTAGCGGCCTTTGCCAGTCCCTTTTCTCTTAGCAGGTCTATAGCCTTTTCCATGTCTCCCTCAGTCTCCTGAAGAGCTTTCTTGCAGTCCATCATACCTGCGCCAGTTTTTTCTCTAAGTTCTTTTACCATTGATGCTGAAATTTCCATGTGATCGCCTCCATATATATTATTAAAGGTAAGGGAAGAATCTCCCTTACCCGTAGTATTATCAAACTAATATTCTATTACTCTTCAACCTGAGCCGGAGCAACTTCCTGCTCTTCTACAGGCATCTCTTGTCTTGCAAGTATTATAGCGTCAGCCATAGTTGCTGTTATAAGCTTAACCGCTCTTATAGCATCGTCGTTTCCTGGTATAGGATAATCCATCTCATCTGGATCGCAGTTAGTATCAACTATTCCTACTACTGGTATGCCAAGCTTGTGAGCTTCTTTGACAGCTATTCTCTCTTTTCTTGGGTCAACTATGAAAATAACAGCTGGTAGCTCAGGCATGTCTTTTATACCGTTAAGATATTTTTCAAGCTTGCCCTTTTCAGCTTTAAGCTTTATAACCTCTTTCTTTGGAAGAACTGCAAAAGTTCCGTCTTCTTCCATTTTTTCAAGTTCTCTTAGCCTGTCTATTCTTATCTTTATTGTCTTATGGTTTGTAAGCATTCCGCCTAGCCATCTCTCATTAACATAGAACATGTTGCATCTTTCGGCTTCTTGCTTTATAGCCTCTTGAGCCTGCTTCTTAGTTCCTACGAAAAGAACCGGCTTTCCTGTTTCAGCGGCTTCCTTTACAAACTTATAGGCCTCTTCAACCTTCTTAACTGTCTTTTGAAGGTCTATTATATATATTCCATTTCTTTCAGTGAAGATGTACTTTGCCATCTTAGGGTTCCATCTTCTAGTTTGGTGTCCAAAGTGAACACCTGCTTCAAGTAGCTGTTTCATGCTGATTACTGCCATTTTTATTTCCTCCTATTTTGGTTTATCCTCCGCCTTGCTCATTTCCCTGAAATGCCATAAGCGGCACCTTCTCAGGAATTACAAAGCGTGCGTATTCTTTTACCTTTGATAGTATAGCACACTGCTAATGTTTTTACAATATTTTTATATCTTAAAAAAGCATACTGATGTATTGCAGACAGGTTAATTGCATAGTCTCATATTCCTCTGCTTCTTATGCAGCTGTCTTCGAGATAGAACTCACTTGATTTAATCTCGTTTCTCACGTACATCACCTGGTTGCCTATAGTCAGTCTAACCCCTGGATAAATAGTATCTTTGACTTTCAGGCTTGCAGAAATTATGTCCTGCATCTGGCTTTGAATGCGGTCTATTTCACTATTTATTATTTTCAGCTTATCAGTAAGATTGTTGTATACCGACACCGTCTTTTCTAGAAGTTTTTTCTTCTTTTCATCCATTTCTCCCTTTGAAATCGAAACCTTGAATGCATTCAGGCTTTTGCATATGTCGCTTAGATTCTTCTCTACAGACTCCTTTTCATCAACATAAGCCTGCAGCTTAATTTTGAGATTTTCATCTACTCCCAGTTCTATCACCGTCTTTGTTCCCATGGGCGAGCCTATTGTAGCTGCTGCAATCTCTTTTTTTACAAGCACCTCACCGCCTGCAAGAAGCGCTTTTTTGCCGATCAAATTGAGGCTTCCCATGCAACTTATGTTACTGTGCATTACAAAATCTGCTGTGATATCGCGCTCAGATATTACTTTTTTTGCATTTTCAATGAATTTACATATGAGGTTGCCACTTGAATGAACGCTAGCTTTTTCGTTTCCCTGTATGCCTCCCTCAACTACTATATCACCCGCTGATACGAGTATTGCGCCTTCCACTACGCCGCGCACTAATATATTTCCCTCAGCCTGAACTAGAAAGCCCGTCTTCACATCGCCGTTTACAACGACATCCCCGTTGAATCTTATATTTCCAGTAGAATTATCTACGTCTTTTTCGATAGTAATAGTTTTGTTTACAGAAATCCAGCCGTCCTTGTAGTCGACGCTGCCGTCGCAATCGCTTATGAGCATTGAACCGTCTGGAGTTATTATTACGTTTTTTCCCGCCTTGAATTCCACTTTTTTGCCGTCTATCGCCGGAATTTCCTCACCGTATATATTCATGCCGCTCTCCCCTGTTGTGGGCGGCTCCTTTATTGCCAGTATGTAGCCTTTGTTAACGTTCTCTATTTTGTTGAGTTCCTTGAAATCAATCCTGCCTTGGTCGTCGATTTGGGGTTCCCTTTTGGCGGTTTCCCTGAAATTTATTATTATTTTTTCGTCCTTGCCGCAAATCATGCCGCGGCCGCTAGCCACTTTGATCCTTGTGCTGTATGTTTTTTTCTCCGAGATTTCTTTCACAGCATTGAAATCGATTCCGTACACAACCTTGTTTTTTTCTAGAAACTTGATTATTTCCTGCTCTTCTATGGCGCGCTCCATGCCCTGAGCGCTAATGTCTAAAAATGCCTCAAGCTTATCCCTGGTTATGTCCAGCCTGAACAGCATCCCGTCGCAATCCTCTTTTATCGTAAAATAATTTGCCATGATAACCTCCTTTCTAGAAAGCCGCTTTTATCCTTACAAGCGCCTTACTGTGTATTTGTGAAATTCTGGATTCAGTTACCTTGAGAAGACAGGCAATTTCCTTATATGCCAGCTCCTTGTTGTAATAAAGGTCTAGAACAAGCTGCTCTCTCTCGCTCAGCCTTTTAATTCCATGCTTGAGATTTTCAAGCATCTCTTTTTTTATCAGGGCTTCCTCTGGAGTTGCATTTACCGAATCTCTCACTTGGAGCCTGTAGCTTTCGCCTAATTCATCCTCTAGGGATATCACATTAAAGCTGCATGTTTCAGATAGCATCTTGTTCACATCGTCGCTTGTCTTTCCCAGCCTTGCCGCAACCTCGTCAACAGTCGGCTCTCTGCCAAGCTCCATTTCCAGGCCGGAGTACGCCTCCTTAAGTAGCTTTGATTTTTGCCTTATAGAACGTGGAACCCAATCGAGATTTCTTATTTGGTCAATTATGGCTCCGCGTATCCTGATGGTGGAATACGTTTCAAACTTGGTATCCTTGGCAGGGTCATACCTTTCGATTGCATCTATCAAGCCAATCACGCCGTAGCTCACAAGATCTTCGTACTCTATGTTTGATGCATAGAAACTGTAAAGTCTGGCTGCTATTATCTTCACAAGTTCAATGTACCTTAGTATCAGGTTTTCCCGAAGCTCTTTGGCTTTTGATTCACACTCACAGCCCTTATACTGTTGCCATAGTTCATTTTCACCAATCATAACTTAAACCTCGGCTAGTTTATATTGTTTATATCTTCGAGCCTGATTTCATCAAATGCTTCCTCTTCTTCCCTTATTGCGTCTTTTAAAATATTTCTGAGCTCATCATCATCATTAACAGTCATGTCAATTTCACTTGTGTATTCACCGGAATTTTCACTGCTTCTATGGCATTCCGACCTTATCTTGCTAATGAGAAAAGCGCAAATATTTAAACACGCAAGCAACATGGCAATGTCCACCATGAAATCCGTGACTGCAACGCTTTTGTCGAATATTATCGTAATCAAGGTATAAAGCGCAACAGTCAGGTAATTCAATATCCCTAAAACGACAAGACTGCCTTTCACGGTTTTGCTCCTTTTGCTTTTTTATATTATTTTTATGCCCTTGCCTACGCTCTTGATTTTAAGCTCCCCGTTATTGCAATTGAACTCGATAGTCCTACCGTAATTACCCAAAGTGTCTTCCGCGATAATCGGAATCCTAAGCTCGCTTAGCTTTTCTTTCACAGCATCGACATTCCTCTGCCCTATATTGAGAGTCATTCCCTTGGCAGCTATGCTGAACATCTGTGCTCCACCTGCAATTTTTGCAATAATCCTGCCCTTGATGGCTCCCTTTTTTACAATTTCAAAGAGCATTTCATCGAGCGCTGTGTCTGCGAACTTTGCCTTGTTTGCATTGTTTCTTATTTCCTTGCTTGAAGGCAGCATTATGTGGGCCATGCCGCCTATTCTCTTGAACTTGTCATAAAGCACAATCCCTACGCATGATCCAAGCCCAAGTGTCACAAGGACATCGTCACCTGTTCCTATCTTGTAATCAGCCATTCCCACTTTTATATATTCATTATTCATCTATGGGCACTCCCAAATTGCTAAACAGCAGCTTGAAGGAATCAATGTCGGGCATGAAATAGAGATTCCCGACAATTTCATTGTCTCCTTCAAGAATCTTGTTTTCAATTAATATTATCTTGTCGCTGACTTCACTGTATTCTATGGCAGGGACGCTCAATATTGAACCCGCCATATCTATGCTTACAGACGGCACCGACATTTGAATGTTGAGGTTTGACAGCTGGGAGATAGAATTTATATACGAGCTTGACAGAATATTCCCGATTTCTTGTATGGCTGACATTTCCATTTCACTGTAAAAATCATCGTCACTCACTTCACCAAGGAGTATTTTAATGAGATGATCTGACGAAGGCTTGTCTAACACCAGCATTATATTCCCGCTGATGTCTCCCCAGAACTTGACATATACTCCCACTATCAGCATCTCAGCAGTTTCAACTGTATTGACTATTTTTTCAGTCTCTATGACTTCAATAACCGGCACTTCCATGTCTACTTTTTTATTTATAATTTGAGAAAGCGCCGTAAGAGCATTGCCTGCCCCTATATTTCCGACTTCCTTCAACACATCCAGGTAATAACTGTTAGTAGTCAAATTCATAATGCTATTTACACCCCTATTATCTTATGTACATCAAGTATTATTATTACACGGTCGGTATCCTTTGCAATGCCTCTGACAAAACCCTCATTGAAATTTTCTGCAACTATGCTTATATCTATGTCTTCATTCGCTATATCCTTCACTTCAGATGCCGAATCTACTATGAATCCAATCATCATCTCGTCGATTCTGTTTATTATTATTCTCTTGTCAGCAAATGAATCTGCAACGGAGAGGTTGAAACGTTCCCTAAGGTCAACCACCGGGACTATGTCGCCTCGCAGATTTATTACTCCCTTTACATATGCTTCAGCTTTTGGAACTCGCGTTATATCCATCATCTTCTCAATTGTCTCGACATGGTCTATTCCGACGCCGTAAAACTCATTCTCCAGCTTGAATATGACATACTTGTTTGCAACAGCGCTCTCCAAATTTTATCACACTCCATATGTTTTAATTAAATAGCGAATTGGTGTCTATTATTAGCGCCACACTTCCATTGCCCAGTATTGTAGCTCCCGCAACAAAGTTGATACCCTTAAGATACTTTCCAAGAGATTTGATTACTATCTCTTGCTGTCCTATTAGATCGTCTACTATTATTCCAAGGTCTCTTTCACCTTTTTTTACTACTATTACATTTATGTCCTTTTTATCCCTGTCCCTCTCGCCTACTTCCAGGACATCTCCAAGATCTACAAGCGGAAGTGTCTTGCCTCTGTAGAGAACTATGTCTCTGCCTTCTACGCTTCTTATCTTGTCCTTTTCTATGTTTGTTATTTCCTTTATATTGTTGAGCGGAATGGCGTACTTTTCATTGCCTATCATAATAAGAAGAGCCTGTATTATAGCCAGCGTGAGCGGAAGTCTTATTATGAACTTGCTGCCGACGTTTCTTTCTGTTTCTATTTCGATTATGCCTCCCAAAGACTCAATCTTTGTCTTTACTACATCAAGACCAACGCCTCTTCCCGAAATATCAGAAATCTTATCGGCCGTGCTGAATCCCGGCATTAGCACAAGACTGGCAATATCCTTCTCATCCATTGCTTCAAGTTTCTCTTGGGTGACAAGTTCTTTTTCTATTGCCTTTTTCTTGATTTTTTCTATGTCAAGGCCTGAGCCATCATCGGCAACTTCTATGACTACGTTGTTTCCATCAGGATATGCCAGCAGTTTGAGAGTACCTACTTCTGACTTGTTGAGCTTTGCTCTGACATCAGGTTTTTCAATGCCGTGATCCAATGAATTTCTAAGCAGATGTATAAGCGGATCTCCTATCTCGTCTATTACGGTTCTGTCGACTTCTGTTTCCTCTCCGGACATGATCAGGTTCACTTCTTTGTCAAGGCTCTTAGAAAGGTCCCTTATCATTCTGGGGAATCTGTTGAATACCCTTTCAATAGGCACCATCCGGACTTTCATGACAGCATCGTGCAGGTTCGTGGTTATCGTTTCCAGGTACTCTATTGCGTCATTCGCATTTTGATTTTTCGAACCTATCTCTATGTCTTCCAGCCTGGTTTTGACTATTATGAGTTCACTGACAAGGTTCATTAGGTTGTCGAGCCTGTTTATGTCTACTCTTACCGTTTTTCCGACCTTGCCTTTTCTGTTTGTTGTCTGCTCGCTTTCTTCCTGCGTCTCATCAGCCTTGATTTCAAATTCGACTTCTTTTTGCTGCACTCTTTGTTTGATGATTTCAATTTCTTCTTCAATGCTTGTTTTTTCAATTGCTTCTTCAGCTATTTCAATCTCGCCGAATTCTTCTTCTATGGCCGCCTCGGCCTGTTCTATGATTTCGTCCGCAGAATATTCGCTGATGGTTGCATCTTTGACTTCTGAAATGTTTATTATCTTGGTTTTTAGTTCTTCCGGTTTTATGCTTGTGACTACTATGAGTTCGAATTCCAAGTCGAATTTTTCATCCTCTATGTCTTCTGTGGGAGGATTCGAATATATTATTTCGCCGTTTTCTTCTATCGTTTTGAATACAAGAAATGCCCGGGCGGATTTGAGCATGCAGTTTTCGTCAAGAAACACCTTTATTTTATAGGCAGATAGATTCTGTGCCTTTGCGCTCTTTACAACGTTTGCTATGTAGCCTTCATTCTCCTTGGTTTGCACAGACTCTGCCTGCTCCGGTTTGCCTTCTTCTTCCGCGCAGAGCACATTCTCAAGCTTTTCAATCAAGTCATCTATGGGAAGATTTCCTTCATTTCCGGTTGACTCGATGCTTTTTATGAAGTTGTCCACTCTGTCCAGAACCTCAAAAAGCAGGTCTACCATTCTTGTGTTTATAAGTGCCTGCCCGCTTCTTATGTCATCCAGCACGCTCTCCATCTTGTGGGTCAGCTTGGCTGTCTTTTCAAATCCCATGGTGGCAGACATTCCTTTAAGGGTATGCGCTATTCTGAAAATTTCATTTATTGTTTCTATGTTGGAAGGATTGCTTTCAAGCTCTAGCAGATTGGTATTTAAGTTTTCCAAATGTTCTTTTGACTCATCTAGAAATATGTCTATGTACTGATCTAGTTCAAACAAAATCTACACCCCCAGCAACTTGTTTATTTCTACTGCAATTTTATTTACAGGCAATACTTTGTCCACTACTCCAAGATTAATTGCTGCTTTTGGCATTCCAAAGACTACGCAGGTATCCTGATCTTCAGCTATCGAAATTACGCTTGACCCGCCTTTCAACTTGAGCTTTTGCATGCCCTTGGCCCCGTCCTGGCCCATGCCTGTCATAATGACGGGAATTATGCTTTTGCATCTTACCTCGCTCAGCGAATAAAACATCGAGTCTACCGATGGCTTGTGCCCTGAAACATTTGCTCCATTATCAAGGACAACCCTAATATCGCTTCCTTCGTTTATGAAATTCAAATGCCGATCACCGGGAGCTATGTATGCGACTCCATTCTTTAATACTTCCCCGTTCTCAGCTTCCTTAACTCTTATCTTCGATACGCCGTCAAGCCTGTCGGCAAGTGATTTTGTGAAACCCGGAGGCATATGCTGGACAACCACGACGGCTGAATTTATATCCTCATCAAGGTTTGGTATGACATGCTGCAATGCCTTTGGCCCTCCCGTGGAGGTTCCTATGGCCACGATATTTTCAACCCTTCCTGCCCTGCTTATAAGCTGTCTTGGCGTGAGTCCTTTTGCCGTGCTGGCCCTTATTTTCTCGAAGACGCTTTTTTTGGTTTTTACGTCAATAACTGCCGCTGTTTTTATCTTTTGTATTACACTGCTTCTGAGTTCCTCCTGGCCTTCCTTGAAAATATTTTCAGGCTTAGTTATAAAATCTACCGCTCCCGTTTCAAGAGCTGTTATTGTAAGGTCTGCTCCCTGCTTTGTAAGGCTGCTTAGCATGACAACAGGAGTGGGCTTGATTTTCATTATTTCAGAAAGCGTTTCAATGCCGTTCATAACTGGCATTTCCACATCGAGTGTCACAACGTCAATTTCATTGCGCAGAAGCTTTTCTATTGCTTCCTTGCCGTTGCGCGCCTTTTCCACAACCTTTATTTCATTGTCGCTTTGAAGTATGTCTGTTACGACTTTTCTGATAAAAGCCGAGTCATCAACAACTAACACCCTGATAAAGCTCATCTATATCAATCCTTTTTGTCTTAATATTCTCTGTTGTTTGAATATGTACTTGATTATCATGTTTCTGTCTTCTTCGGTTATCATCGTGAATTTTATAGCTGCTTCGTACTCATCCGGAAGTTCATAGTTTGGTATGCTCCTTCTGAGCACCGTACCCTTTGATAGAAATCTTTTTCCATCAAGTGTTATTGCAAAATAGTACTCTTCTCTCTCCTCCAGACGTTTGGGAATGAAAAGCCTTATGCCTCCCCCGCTGATATCCAACGTGTTGCCATTTGCAACAGGGTTCCTCTCCATATCATACACTTCAACAGGCAAAAGCACGTTGAGTCTGTAGTAGTTGCGTCTTTGAGTCTTTATTGTCTTATCTATCTGCCGCACCTTCATGTGGGGTATTGGATTTTTCTTGCGTTCCTCCACAACAGCCTGAAAAGAAAATGTTCCCTTGCTGTGAACCGAATAGTACAGGGTTATTTTTTTTCCCTCTGAAATAGGAATGAGTCTTCCTTTTTCGGTGGGCAGCGATATGTAATACATGCTTTTACAGTCTGAGACTTCGAGCAGCTGGCTCTTTAAAACACGCGGGTCTCCGAATTGCTGCTCAAGCTCTATTTCAATTTTGTCCCCGATTTTAAAGTGGTTTTCAAAATGCATTGATTATATTACCTCCTGCTGGATACGAAAAAGGATGCCAACCTCTTGACAAAGCCTTCGCTGCTTTTTGTATTCCCCTGACCCGTGAGCTTGCCGCAAATTTGTTCCACATTACGGCTGGCCGCAGAGCTTTCATACTTGATATAGAACGGCTCCTGCTGCTTTACCGCCTTTATAATATTGTTGTCAGCTGATATATGCCCAATATAGCTTATTCCTACACCCAAAAATCTCTTAGATACCGTCTCCAGCTTTTTAAACGTGGCCTCTGCCTCGAATTTGCTTTCAACCTTGTTGATGACAACTCCGATTTTATCTATGGCTTCTCTCCTGAGAGTCTTGATAAGCGCATAAGCATCAGCTATTGCAGTTGGTTCTGGCAATGTGATTACTATCACTTCGTCTGCAGCTTTTGCAAATGATATCACTGACTTGGAAATTCCAGCGCCGGTGTCAATAATTATAAAGTCAAAGTCTTTCTCAATTATGGCCAAATTGGAAAGAAGCTTATTGAGCTTATATACAGGTAGGTTGGCCGTTTCGCTTATGCCTGCTCCGCCTGATATTATCTTTATGCCCAATGGTCCGTCCATTACAATATCTCTTATACCCATTCCGCCCTCAATGACATCCATGAAATTATATTTGGGTGCAGCGCCAACTAGCACTTCTATGTTTGCCAGGCCAAGATCCGCGTCAATAATCAGCGGATTGAAACCTCTTTTTTTGATAGCGAGCGCCAGATTCAGTGTCAGATTAGTTTTGCCTACACCGCCCTTGCCGCTTGCGACACATATTACTCTTGCTCTTTCTGAATTGTCATTGCCGTGATTTTCAATGCTGACTTCACCAATGCTGCCTTTTTTTATCACGGCGCTTCTGAGTTTAGAGGCTTGATCCATAACTGGTTACTCCTTTAGTACCTTTTCTATAAAATCCGACACAACTAGGCCTGATATGTCGTCTGGGACATTCTGTCCAAAGGTTATATGTGAAATCTTTCTTTTGTATTTGTGGAGCACATTCATTACTACAGCTTGCTTTGAAGTTTCATCCAGCTTTGTTATTATTATATTGAAATCGTCAATGAAATTATATTCATCAACAATGTCACTTATATCTTCAATATTGTAGTTTGCGCTTATTACAAGAAATATGTCTTTTTCAGGGATTGAGTCCAAAAACCTTCTTATTTCTTTCATATGCATTTTGTTCCTGTGACTTCTTCCCGCCGTATCCACAAGTATAATGTCTGAGTCCGAAAGATTTTCCAGGCTTTCCTTTATTGAGCTGGTGTTATATGCCACTTCAAGAGGCATATTGAGTATCTCAGAATATATCTTTAGCTGTTCGACTGCGGCTATCCTGTAAGTATCAAGCGTCAGGAAACCAACTTTCTTGCTTTCATTGAGCACGCAGTTTGATGCAAGCTTCGCCAGAGTTGTAGTCTTCCCAACACCTGTGGGTCCAATGAATACATTTATCTTGTTCTTGAATTCAAATGCTTCATATTCCGAACTCAGCTCGCTCTGAAGATATTCCCTAAACAGCTGCTTGAAGTTGTCGACTGTTATTTCATTTTTTTCAGACACACTCTTGATGAATTTATCTATGAGTTCCTGTGAAAAACCCTTCTTTATAAGACTCGCCGTTATTTCATCCTTTAGAGTTTTTGAGGCAATTTGTCCGGATTCGCCTATGGCTGAACTGCCGCTTAAAGTCTTCTTTATCTCTGCGACCATGTCCTTTATATTGCTGACTTCATTTTCTATACTGTTGTAATCTTTTTTTCCGGGGCTGACTTGATCATCAGCTTCAAAAATTCTGCTTTTGAAGTCCTGCTTCACTGCCCTATTATGGTCGATTTTTTGCTTCGGCCTTTCCTGCTGTTTTCCTTCGTGAGCAGCAAGTATTTCCACCTTTTCCTTTTCCCAGAATTTTAAAATGTTGTTGCTTTTTATGCGCTTTGTATGCAAAATTACTGCATTTTCGCCAAGTTCATTTTTCACCATGTTCATGGCCTCTGTAACGCTCTTCCCGAGAAATCTTTTTATCATCATGCCTTATATGCTCACCATCCCGATTGACTGGATTTTCACCTTGGGGTCTATTTCATTATATGAAATGACATAAATATCGGAGCTTATCTGCTCAACGAATTTTTTTATATAAAATCGCACTATAGGTGCTGTAAGTATTATTGGGTTTTCACCTATGGATACAGCTTTCTCAATCTCACCGCTGAGTTTGTTTATGAAACTCGATGATATTTCAGGATCGAGAGCCAGATATGTGCCCGTTTCAGTGTTTTGGAGCGATTCCATCACTACCTTTTCCAGCTTCGGACTTATAGTTATGGCCTTGAGCGAAGCCGCTCCCGCAGTGAACTGCTTTGTAATCGATCTGAAGAGCGACTGCCTTACATATTCTGTAAGTATATCAGTGTCTTTTGTCACAGTTCCATAATCGGCCAGCGTTTCAAATATCGTAACAAGGTCCCTTACTGAAATTCCTTCCCTTAGCAGATTCGAGAGCACTTTTTGTATGTCGCCCAACGAAAGCAGCGATGGTGTGAGTTCGTCGACAAGCGCCGGATAGTTTTCTTTAACCGATTCTATAAGCACCTTAGTCTCCTGTCTTCCAAGCAATTCGTGCGAATATCTCTTTATTACCTCTGTTAGATGCGTTGAAATTATGGACGGAGGATCGACTACTGTATATCCGAGTATTTCTGCTCTTTCCCGCTCTTTTTCGTCTATCCACTTGGCCTTAAGTCCGAATGCCGGTTCTACTGTGTCGATTCCCTTTATCTCTCCGTCTGCGCCGCCTGGATTCATGGCCAGATAGTGGTCAAAAAGTATCTCGCCCCTTGCTGCCTCGACTCCCTTTATCTTTATGAGATATTCATTTGCCTCAAGCTGAATGTTGTCTCTTAATCTTATCATCGGTACTATTATTCCCTGCTCCAGAGCGCACTGCCTTCTTATCATTACAAGCCTGTCAAAAAGGTCTCCTCCCTGGGATTTGTCGGCAAGCGGTATTATTCCATAGCCAAACTCCAGCTCGATTGGATCCACCTGAAGAAGCGGCAATACATTTTCCGGTCTCCTTATATCCTCGACTTCGCTCTCTTCGGCCGTCATTTCTTTTTCCGGCCTCTGTGAGCTTTTTTGTTCCTGTTTTCTAAGACCAAGTCCTATAATCAGGAATGTCACCGACAAAATGAAATACGGCAGAAATGGGAGCTTGGTGAATGATAGGGCGAAGAGAACTCCCGAAATTATAAACATCGCCTTTGGATGCCTTATCATCTGATTCATTACATCCTGGCCAAGATCTGCCTCAGAAGCTGCTCGAGTTACAACTATGCCTGTTGCTGTAGATATCAGGAGTGCAGGAATCTGAGAGAGAAGTCCATCGCCAACTGAGAGCATAGCGTATTTGGATATCGATTCTGCAAATGGGAGTTTCTCGACAAGCATCCCCATTACAAATCCTGCGGACAGGTTGACTGCGGCAATTATAATACTTGCTATGGCGTCCCCCTTTACAAACTTGGACGCTCCATCCATGGCCCCGTAGAAGTTGGCTTCATCCTGTATCTTCTTTCTTCGTTCTCTGGCCTGCATCTCATCGATAAGGCCTGAATTCAAGTCAGCATCAATTGCCATCTGCTTTCCAGGCATTGCATCTAGTGTGAATCTGGCTCCAACTTCCGAAACCCTCTCCGCACCTTTTGTTATTACCATGAACTGGACTATTACTATTATCACAAATACTATGAATCCCACAAACGCATTCCCTTGCATTACAAAACTTCCAAAAGCTTCTATCACATCGCCTGCATATCCAGATCCGAGTATACCTCTTGTTGTCGATATGTTGAGCGCAAGCCTGAACATCGTTGTTATAAGCAATATTGAAGGAAATATCGAGAATTCCAATGCTTCCTTGTTATACATGGCTATAAGCAATATTAGCAGTGAAATTGAAACGTTGAGGCTTAAGAGGATGTCCAGCAGCACAGGGGGCACTGGTATTATTATCATAAGTACAATACCTATGACGCCCAATGTTACAAATATTCCCGAAGATCTCATCCAATCTCTCCAATCAAATTTTCTTTTGCTTGTATTTGTCTTTTGAATAAACGTATGCCAGAATCTGGGCTACCGCATCATATAGCTCGGGGGGAATGATGTCCCCTATATTCAGCTTTGAATAGAGCTCTCTTGCCAACGGCTTGTTTTCAACCATCGGAACTTCGCTTGCTGCGGCTTTCTCCCTTATCCTTAGTGCGATCAGATTCTTTCCCTTGGCTATTATGAAGGGGGCCTCGTTCGCATTTTCATCATACTTCAATGCAACCGCATAGTGTGTGGGGTTTGTTATAATAACATCAGCCTTAGACACGTCTTCCATCATTCTGCGCATTGCAAACTGTCTTTGCTTTTCCTTTATCTTGGATTTGATCTCCGGATTACCTTCCATCTGCTTGTACTCTTCCTTTATCTCCTGCTTTGACATTTTAAGCTGCTTTTCATGCTGGTAAAATTGAAAAAAATAGTCAAAAACCGCTAGCGCAAGTAGAATGCTTGAGAGTGTGAGTCCCAGATTTATGGCTGAATCATATAGAATATAAGAAAACTGATACTTGTTAAGTTGATATGTCTTGATATAAAGCCCTAAGTTTGATTTGATGTATATTGTTGACACGATGGATAGCACTACAAGCTTTGCAAGTGATTTTACAACTTCGAAGGCGGACCTTGCCGAAAACAGCCTCTTGATCCCTTCAAATGGATTGAGTCTGTCTATTTTGAATTTCAAGGTTTCTGTTGTAAATACATTGCCCACCTGCGAATAGCTGCTGGCAAAAGCCGTCACGAAGTTTGCCAGTACGATGACTGCAGTCGCCTTCACCGTAAAAATCATGCCCGTGTAGAGAACCTTGAAAGCCATGTCTGCATCTATGTCATCGTTGAACAGCTGTCCGTAAAACGGAATGGGCTCAGCTATGCTTGTGAGTATGGCTTTGCCGCCAAGCTTTAAAATAAGCATTGAAATTATAAGGGTTACCGCCGAATTTATCTCACGGCTTTGGAATACCTGGCCCTTTTTTCTCGCATCCTGGCGCTTTTTGGGCGTAGCCTTTTCTGTTTTTTCGCCCGTAAAGAGCTGCAAATCAATATTCAAGTACATCAGCTTCCTTTTATAAGCCTGAAAAGCTGATTTTCATAATTGAAAATAGCTTTGAGTATATCTATCATTATAGAATCGTACTGCATAATCACGAAATAAAGCATTATTATTCCAACAAATATCTTAAGTGGCATGCTCACAACGAAAACATTCATCTGCGGCATTGTCCTAGCCAGTATCCCCATCACTACGTTAACAACGAACATTGCAATCACAACAGGTATTGCGATTTTAACTGCATAAAGAAACATGTCATCTATAAGCGCTATGATATAACCTAAGTATTCAATTCTAAAATTAAGATTAAGGCTGAGCGGCAATATAGTGAAACTGCCAGCTACAAGTCTTATGAACTGATGATGGGCGTCTATGGCAAGATATGCAAGCGCTGCAAATATGAAGAGAAAGTTGCCGCTTATTGACATATCATAGCCGCTGTAGGGATCTACAATTCTTGCCATTGCAAAACCGACATCTGTATCCACTATTCCACCCGCTATCATGAATACAGCAAAAAATAGATTTACGATATATCCTATCAGGAGCCCTATTATGAACTCCTTGACTGAGATAATACATATGTAAAAAAAACCTGCACTCCTTATATCCTCGACCGTTGCCAAATCTAAGGTTGTGAATATGAGGAACGACATTGAAAGCGAAAGTGCCAATTTAAAAATATTCGGAAGATTGTTTCTTCCGAATATGGGGTCTGCCACAAAATATCCCGCAATTCTCGAAAAAACAAGAAGCAAGACATTCAACTGGGCGACGAAATAATCCAAAGTGTATTCCATATGAATCCTGCCGTTTACTTTATATATTTGTCCATATTTAGAAACAGATTCTGCGTAAAACTTACAGCCGTGTTCATAAGCCAAGGGCCGAACACTACTACTGAAGCCAATACCACTACTATCTTAGGCACAAATGCAAGTGTGGCCTCTTGTATTTGGGTTGCCGCCTGAAATATGCTCACAATTAGGCCCACGAGCAGTCCCAATACCAGCATGGGTGCTGAAAGAAGCAGTATCATTGTCAGCGTCTGCTGACCAAGATTTATTGCCATATTTATATCCATAAAATTCTCCTACTTGAATCCCATGACAATCGACTTTATTACCAGGTTCCATCCGTCTGCAAGTATGAAAAGCAACAGCTTGAATGGCAACGAGATCATTACAGGAGGCAGCATCATCATTCCCATAGACATAAGTGTACTTGCAACAACCATGTCAACAATCAAAAATGGTATGAAGAGTATAAAGCCCATCTGGAACCCTGATTTGAGCTCACTTATCATGAAAGCCGGAAGGAGCACTCTGTTTGGGATGTCCTCCACTTTTTTTATATCGCCAGCCTTCATCCCTGCCATTTCAGAAAAAAGTACAATATCCTTTTCCCTGGTCTGCTTAAGCATGAAATCTCTCAGCGGAACCATGCCTTTTGCAAAAGCGGCCTGCTGAGTTATCTGTCCGTCAACATACGGCTTGAGTGCCTGCTCGTAAACCTTTTCACCCGTCGGTGCCATAATGAAAAATGTAATAAAAAGCGAAAGACCCAAAATAACCTGTCCCGGCAAATTCTGCTGGACGCCTATGGCGCTTTTTAGAAAGGAGAGTATTATAATGACTCTTGTAAAAGAAGTCATCATTATTATTATTGTTGGCAAAAGCGATAGAACTGTAAATATTATAATTATCTCAATTGAACTCGAAAATGCCCTTGGATCATCAGTGCCTCCTATTTCCAGAGAAATATTGGGATACTTTGGCTCGCCAAAAGCGATTCCGGAAATAAAACCCATAAATACCAAGGTGCAAATCATTATATTCAGTTTATTCTTCATCATTACCATCCCTGAGTGTCAGTGAATCTATAGTGTTGATGGAGTTGCCGCATATTCCCACTATGTACTCCTTGTCTTTATATGACAGGACTGCAATTTCCTTGTCCCTCGACAGGAAGATGCGTTCTTTTATCTTCAGCGCTTTTCCTTCAAACACCTGAATTCTTCTTTGAGCTACAAACTTTGAAGTAAAGTGAGCCATATAAAGTATAAAGACAAATACGAGCAGATACCCTACAGCTTTAAGTATCGCAAGAAATATATCCAAACTACTCAAGCACCTTTCTGACAGACTCGAGAATCCTGTCGGCCTGGAAAGGTTTGACAATGAAATCTCTGGCTCCCGACTGTATAGCCTCAATAACCATAGCCTGTTGTCCCATAGCAGAACACATTATTATTTTGGCATCCTTGTCTATTGCCTTGATTTCCTTTACCGCCTGTATGCCATCCATTTCAGGCATAGTTATATCCATAATTACAAGTTCCGGCACTAGCTCCTTGAATTTTTCAACAGCCTTCAAACCGTTTTCTGCCTCGCCGACTATATCATAACCGTTCTTTGTAAGTATATCTTTTATCATCATTCGCATAAATGCAGCATCGTCAACTAACAGTATCCTTTTTCCCATATTATTGTTATCCTCCTTTTATTATATAAGCTTGAAAAATTATATGCTTCTCAGTCTTTTGTCAGGTTTAATGATATCGGTTATGCGAATACCGTAATTTTCATCAATAACCACAACCTCACCTTTTGCTATCCTTTTCCCGTTTACAAGAACATCAAGTGGCTCCCCGACAAGCTTTTCCAGCTCTATTACTGTTCCAGGGCCAAAAGCAAGTATTTCATCTATGCTCCTTGCTGTTCTTCCAAGTTCAACAGTCACCTTCAAAAATACATCTTTTATTATCTCAATGTTTTCGGGCAACTCCGTCTTGCAGGGATTTAGTTCGTCAAAAGACTCGAACTTTGCAGGATTGATATTGATATGATTTTCATTTGCACGCATTTCAACATTATGTGTTTTTTCTTCATACTCTGCTCTGACAGACTGTTTTTGTGCATTGTCAGATGCATTATATGTGCTGGCAGATGTGCTGTGCTGCTCTTCTCCAAATGCCGCCAGATTTTCTGCCTCATTTGAGATATCAGCTTCCTGACCTTCACTGCCATATAACATATTATTGATTAAATCCCTTGCAAAGTCAATAGGCATGAGCTGCATTATATTGCTGTCAATAAGGTCTTCAATAGTCATTTTGAAAAGCACTCTGACATAGTCGCAGGTTTTATCTATGCCGCTCATTTCAATGCTGTCATCCGTCAAATTGACCTTGAATACTTCAGGCGGGTTGATGTCGATTCTTTTGCCAATCATCTCGGAAAGAGACGTTGAAGACGAACCGACCATCTGATTCATAGCTTCACTTATTGCGCTAAGATGTATCTCATTGAGTTCCTCGAGCAATCCCGATTTCCCGTCTCCGCCCATCATGAGTGAAGCTATTACCTTAACGTCATCTTCCTTGAGTATTAGCATATTCATGCCGTTTAGGCCTTCTTTGTAACCCACTCTTACTATCACATATGGCACCGGCTGCTCCTGAGCCAACTCATCTATAGATATAACATCCACGCTTGGTGTTGTAATTGACACTCTCTTCCCTAAGATTGTAGAGAGTGTAGTAGCCGAGTTGCCCATGTTGATGTTTCCTATTTCGCCAATAGCATCTTTTTCATACTCATCCAATTCAATACTGCTGCTTGGAGTGTCGTCGGCAGATGCCCCTTTTAAAAGGGCGTCAATTTCGTCCTGCGAAAGCAAATCATTCATCATATCCATTATCACCCTCTTCAATTACTTGTGTTATCTTTACAGCCAGGTTCTTGTTCAGCGATCCGGGTTTTCCGAAATATTTGATTTTTTCCCCAACCATTATAGTCAATTCATCACTGGTTCTAGATGCGAGCTTTATGACATCTCCTTCCTGCAGAGTCAAAAACTCTCCAACCGTTATATTGGCTTCACCCACATGACAAGAAATCTCAACCTCAGCCCTTTTTAGCCTCTCCTTTAATACCGCTTCCTGCTCATGAGTAATTTTCTTCGTATTGTTTGTAAACCAAAGCTTAGTGCTCAGCTTTGGAAGTATAGGCTCTATCAGCAAGTGGGGCATGCACAGGTTAATTAAGCCCTCCACGTCTCCTATGTTGACTTTTATTGTTATTAGCGCCACAGTCTCATTAGGCGATACTATCTGTGCAAACTGCGAATTCGTTTCAATCTTATTTAGCTTTGGATTTAGCTCAATGACATTCTCCCAGGGATCTATAAACAGCTTTGTCATTTGTGAGACTATTTTTTTCAATATTGTAAGCTCTATTTCAGTGAAATTCCTGCTTCCTGCATCGAATTTGCCGTCTCCCCCAAGTATCCTGTCTATTATTGTAAAGCAGAGTCTATTTGACATTTCGAGAATCATTTCACCCGGAAGAGGTGAAAAATCTATAATTGCCAGCATAGCCGGATTCGATATTGAATTGCAAAATTCATAGTAGGAAAGTTCTTCTACCGACAGGATCTCCATTTGCACATAGGTTCTTAGTGTCCCCGAAAAATATGTATTAAGCAGGCGAGTGAAGTTGTCATACATCATTTGAAGCGTTCTGAGCTGATCCTTAGCCAGTTTTTTGGGTATCTTGAAATCGTATTTTTTTACTTTACGCTCGTTTTCCTCTTTTATCTCTTTTACGTCAACCTCTCCAGCATTCAACGCCTCCAAAAGAGAGTCGATTTCATTTTGCGAAAGAATTTCTGACAACTGCTGCACCTCTCTTTATTGAACAATGTAATCCGTAAAATATATATTTTGAATGGAGTCGATTCCGACCCTTGTTTTTATCTTGTTAATAATGTCTTTTTTTATGCTGTTCATCCCGTCTGGGTTCACCATATCTTCAGGTTTTTGCTGGATAATTATCTCAAGTATAATGTCTCTTATTTCTGCATTTTTTTCAGTGAATACCTTCTCCGATTTTTTATCGGTTGATGCAATTATTATGTTGCCCTTAAAGAAATTCTTTGTCCCCCCTATATTCGTCGAAAACACTCCCATGTCGTAATTATATGTTTTGACTTTCTTGGCTTCCGCTTTGCCTGAAAACAGGAAAAACGCCACCGCAAAACCGATTGCAAGTACAGCCACTCCCACAATAGAGTATATCGCAATTTTCTTCATCGTTTAATCGTTGCCCCCATTCCGAAATTATTGTAGCCCATCCTTTAATATAAGTATGTCTACACGCCTGTTTTTGGCCTTGTTGTCTACAGTGTCATTCGCCGCTACTGGATGATATTCACTATAGCCTGCCGCAGAAAGCCTCTCAGGTATTACGCCGTTTCGCTCTATCATGAACCTTACAACATTGCAGGCTCTTGAAACTGAGAGCTCCCAATTCGAGGGGTATTTTGAATTGTATATTGGCACATTGTCTGTATGGCCTTCCACTCTGATTCTTTTACCGCTGAAATCGTCGGCATTAAGCAAGCTGCATATATAGCTAAGCGTGTCCATAGCCTGTGGCTTGAGATCTGCTTTGCCGGAGTCGAATAGTACGTTTTCGTTGAATCTTAGTATGAGGCCGTTATTTCCATTTATAATGTTGACGCTTTCTCCAAGGCCGTTTTGATTGAGATAGTCTTGGATTTCCTGTGACAAGTGCTCATACATGCCGTCCGATTCTATATCAATATCCGCGCCGTTTGTAGCAAGCGGCAATTCGCTGAGCGTCTTGCCGCCTTCAAGTATCCCGAGTGAACCTTGGAAAGAGCGCATCATTGATTCAAATTTTTGAGCGTCTACGGATGAAAATGAAAACATAAGTATGAAAAAGGTCAAAAGCAGAGTTACCATGTCCGAGTATGTAGTCATCCACTCAGGCGCACCTGCTGGTGCCTGCTGTTTTTTCTTTCTCATTATTATGCTTCCCCTTCCCTGAGATTGGCGGCTACATCCCCCGACATCTCCTGCCTTCTTTTAGACGGTGGTATGAATGCCTTAAGCTTTTCACTTATTATCCTTGGATTCTCGCCTGCCTGTATCGAAAGCAGCCCCTCGAGTATTATTTGTTTTTCGAGAATTTCCTCATCACTTTTAATTTTAAGTTTTTTTGCCAGCGGGAGAAAAACAAGGTTTGCAAGCAAGGAACCGTAAAAAGTGGTGATTAGCGCTATCGCCATTGAAGGGCCTATTGTATCCGGGTTGTCTAGCGATGCGAGCATGTTTATTAGGCCTATGAGTGTACCTATCATACCAAAAGCCGGAGCATATGCGCCCATAGCTTCAAAAAGCCCCTGTCCGTTCCCGTGCCTTTCTGAAATGAAATCCAGCTCGGTCTCCAAAAGGTTTTTCACAAGCTCGGGATCAGTTCCATCCACAACAAGCATTATGCCTTTTTTCATAAAATCATCATTTACGCTCTCAGACGCCTCCTCCAGAGAAAGCAATCCTTCCTTTCGGGCCCTGTTTGCAAGCTCGTTTATGCCGTCAATTACTATATTCAAGTCACTTTTCTTGCCCTGGAATGCCTTTTGTGTAATGCTTATTATTTCAAGGAATTTTGGAAGTGGATATGCAACAAGCGTAGCCGCTATTGTTCCACCCAAAACTATTACTATCGAAGCGATATCAATAAAGCCCATTATATCACCGCTTGTGGCAATAGACACAACTATGAGTATGAAGCCTCCCACAACTCCTATGATACTAGCTAAATCCAAATGTCACACCTCTTTTCCTATTCAGTTGATCCAAATTGATATATGCTTTTTTTAAAGAGGGTCACCCTTTTTATTACTTCATCGACACTTTCCTTCACAACGAATCTATGGCCGTTTGTGAGAGTAATTACTGTATCCGGGGTGTGCTCCACATGCTCTATGAGGTCGCAGTTAATTACGAACTCTTCTCCGTTGAATCGTGTGACTTTTATCATGGCTGCTCCTTTTATCTCTTGAGATTTATAAGTTCTTCAAGCATCTGGTCAGTAGTGTTTATTATTCTGGAGTTAGCCTGGAACCCTCTCTGAGTCTGGATCATATTGGTGAACTCTCTTGCAAGATCGACGTTCGACATCTCAAGAGCTCCGCCGACCGTAGGGCCAAAGCCGTTGCTTGCAGGCGTGCCTATTATAGCAATGCCGGAATTGGCAGTGTCTATGTACAGGTTTGAGCCTTTCTTTTCAAGGCCCGATGGATTCTTGAACTTCGCCAGAGCTATCTTTCCCAGTATGGATTTCTTGCCGTTTGTGAAGTTGCCCATTATGTCGCCATTCTCGCCTATCGAGAAATCATCAAGCGAACCCTGCTTGTAGCCGCCTATACTGGCTGCTGTAACAGAAGATTCGTTGGCTGATTGTGTTATCGTTGGATTGCCGTTTTGATCAGTGAAAGAAAGATTGAAGTTAAAGCCCCTGGCTCCGTTGGCAAAATATCCGCTTCCGTCGTCACTCGGCATGATTCTGATATTTGTCATGTCTCCAGAAACAATCTTGCCGTTTTCAAACGCCAGCACTACAGGATTGCCATCCGCAGTTTTCATTGTTCCGCCAAGACCGTCCATTGATTCAACTTCTACAACCCACTTGTTGGGATCAAAAATCTTTGTTTTATCATTTGTGGTTATTTCATAGTTGCCATCTTTAAGTTCAATAGGCTCTGTGCCTGCATCAGATGAAAACTTTCTTCTTATAGTCATCTTGATAGTGTGCTCTCCGCCCATCTCGTCATACACCGTAAATGTCGTCTGTCTTGCTGTTACGTCAGATTTGCTTATCAGAAAATTCCCATCCTCTGTTTCTGTAAAATTAGCATTAAGTCCTGTATTTACATTTATGTTTCCTTCGAATGTGACATCCTTATCTTTTGATATGTCTGTATCTTCAGTCCCTATGCTTCCTGTGCATTTTGCCGGAAATACTGTTGCCTTCGATATTACAAGTCCCTCAATGGCCTCCTTCAGCTTAGCGTCGGGACCGACCGTGCCCTCCTCAACCCTGTAGCCAAGAACCTTGAAGCCTCCTGATGCAAGAAGGTTGCCGTTATCATCGATTGTAAAGTTTCCCGCTCTTGTATAATACTTGTTGTTGAAGCTCGGGTCGTCTGAAACCATGAAGAAGCCCTCTCCGCCTATCATCACGTCGGTTGGGTTGTCTGTCCTTTCTATGGCGCCTACTGTAAACATTGTGTCTACGGCAGCCACGTCTATACCAAGACCAACCTGCATTGCATTGGAGCCACCCTTCCCATCTTCGGCACCTGTAGCGCCCTTTAGCGTCTGGTTGAAAACTTCCTTGAACTGTACTCTTGCTCCCTTATATGCAATTGTATTTACGTTGGCTATATTATTGCCTATTATGTCCATTTTTGTCTGGTGTGATTTCAGGCCTGATACTGCAGCATAAAGACTTCTCATACTAAATTCCCCCTCAGATTATAAAGCTTCGCCTTTCAGATTTGCAAGCTCATCCATTATGTAGTCCATAATATCTGAATTATTCTGACTTTCTATGTTCTGGAGTCTTTCATTCATGTTTTGCAAGCTAGCTATCATTTGCACATATGCGCTGAGTCCAGTTTCATTTTGGTCTTCCATTCCCTGAAGCTTCTCGTTCATGTCCTCAAGATTGCCTATCATTTCCTTTTGTCCCGAATCAACTATTTTTGCAAGATTTTGAATTTGCTCGAGAGAGCTGAATTGAGCCATTTGTGCAATGAATTCCTTGTCCTGCATTGGGTTTAGCGGATCCTGGTTTTTCAGCTGCGTGACAAGCAAATTCAGAAATTCATCCTTGCCGAGGCTACTAGAAATATTAGAAGTCCCGCTAGTTGAAGTCGTGTTAGATTTGCTTTGGGTTGTTGCATTTACATTCATTTACTCACCCCTTTAAGCTAGATAGTTTATCTCTTCAGTATCTATGTATGGATTGTTCACATCTATCTCACTCTTAATAGCTTTATCTTCAAGAATATCATTGAATACGGCGGAGCTTATTCTCCTGCTTCTTAGCGCGGCTTCAAAGCCATCCTGGTTTCCCTGCTCGCCCTGAGCCTCTGAGTCTACAGAAACATCAACAGCAGTTATATTTATCCCCTGCTCGAGCATGCTGTCTTTAAGTTCAGAAATATTTGACTCAATAGCCGCCTTGACTTTCTCGCTTTCAGCTATCAGCTTGGCAGTAAGCACTCCGTTTTCCATAACAACCTTCAAAGTCAGCTTGCCCAGCTGTTCAGGCTCCAGCTTTATTTCAATCGACTTAAGATTATCCGCATCTGTTACTTTTATCTTGTTAATAACCTGGTCGACCACCTCTCTTTGAGAGTAATATACAGGTCTAGCCTTTATAAGCTCTATGTTGGTTCGGCCTGAAGAAGCCTCCGCCGAAAGGCCTGGAAATTTGAAGTCTCCCGACTCCTCGGAAAGCTTAATGATTTCGTCTTTTATGGTGTCCATCGTATCTTTCATCTCTTCTCCGGAAAACCGCTGTCCTGCAGTATTCCTTTCGGCTATGAATTTTTTTATACTTTGACCCAGTATGTCGTCTGCTTTCTCTTTATGATGCGGTTCATTTTGCACATCCTTGATTTTGATATCCTTCTTTTGCCCTCCCTTGTCCTGCAGCTTAATGTTGTCCGGAATGGAAGCAGTCATTGCATCATTTACTGCCGTATCCTCACTGCCAGTATTCTGAGGGTTTTGCCGGCTTGTCCCTGGGATTTCTTTTGAAGCGTTCACCTGTGCCATTTCATCAACAGTTACTCTATCCGCTTCAATAGAGGTCTCAATTTGCATTTCAGTCCCGGCATCTGATGTATTTACGGCAGCTTGCACTTTGGCATCTGACTGGACTGCGAGTTCTTTCAGCTCATTTATTATTGATTTGTCTATAAGCACGCTTTCTGCTCCTGCCAGTTTGGCTGCTTCATTTTCGGCAAGAAGCTGCGCTGTTTCATGTTCTTTGTCATTGTTGATATTTTGATTGCTGCCTGTCTCACTTTGAATTGACACCGTTTTTTTGTCCGAATCTGTTACTGCTGCGTTATCTTCCTTTTCAGATCTGCCGCTTTTCACTGCTTTAAGATCATCCCGTTTTGCATATCCAGACTCCCGCTTTTTTACAGCCTGGGACTTCATCTTCTCGAGCGTACCCGCAAACTCATCCCTTGCAGCTGACTTGCCTTTCGAAGAAATGTCCTTCACCTTGAAGTCTTCTTTCATATTCACTGGTAAAACTGACAGCTTGTTCATCAATATCCCCCTTCTTCAGGAAGTCCCATTTTTCGCGTAAGCTCGGATGCTTTCTGAGCTCCTAGTTCTTTTAATATCTTTGATATGGATTTTGGCGGCAGTCCCCTCAATATATCTACAAGCAGTTCCTCCTGCGTTATCCTTAGAACTCCTTCTCCTACGGGGTACTCCTTGTATATTTCATCTCCCTGCCCAGTATGTTTTTGATTATGTCTGCCAAAGCTGTCGCATCCATTTTTTTGTATGATTCTCTTAACTCTTCAACTTTCCCAATATAACTGTCCATTATATTTACAGTTGTATAGAGGCTTCCGGTATCTATCTGGTCATTCAGAAGCTTTATTCTGTTTATTTCTTCTATGACGTCATTTGAATATGTCTTATCCGAAAAAGACGCCAAAATCTTGCCTGCCTGAACAACCTCCATATTAGCTATGATGTAGGCTACGTCTTCCGCTTTGAACTTTTCTTTGTCTTCTAGCTCCAGTGAAGCCTGTCTGTATTCCTTGTCTGCATATAGCATTGTCATGCTGTCCATTTCCTCTATATATTTTTCAAAGGAGAGCATCTCCCTGCTTATCTTTTGCGCCGCTTCTCCCTTGAGATTTGTTTCTACGGCATCCCGTATGTCTGCATCTATGTAGTAAATGACTCTGGCTGCGTATTTGGGTTTCATCTCCTGAAGCAGACTGGCGGCATATGTGCTGTCTATTTCAAGCGATCTTATGTCGTCCTCTATGTCTCTTACCGTCTGCAGCAACCCTACTTTTGAATAGTACTTGGCCTTTTCAGAAATATCTCCTGCTTTTTCCCTTTTCATGCTCTCAACTTCACTCTTCAAAGTATTTTTTTTCGTCTCCTTGAGCACTATTTCGCTTAAAATATCCTGGGTAAATTCAAAGTCGTCATCCTTCATGAGCTGTACTATTTCCTTGTATAGCCTTTTGTCCTGCTTTTTAAGCAGCATAAGTTTGTCAACAATCCGCTCCTCATCCAGCGAAAGATAATATTCAGCCAGGTCGCGCTTTTGAGCTTCTATTTCCTGCGCCGAATCACCAATACCTGCTATCGACGAAATCAGAGGCATTTCCCCCATTGCTTTATCCGCTGCAACTTTGAACTTGGGATTTATTATGTAGACAATTAAAAAGGCAAATAAAATGGCTACCAAAAAAGATAATGCCAATATGATTTTTAGTCTCGGGCTTGCTTTTTTGACATTCCTGTCTTTGTCCTTTGCCTGGTCCATTTATGCCTCCTAGCTGGTACCTCTGATTCTGAAAGTGTTTATTTGGTCTAAAGCTTTTTCCTCGTTTAGCTTTAAAACCTGCTTGAACTCGTCAATGTGCTTTTCCTTTAGCTTTTCAAATGATTTTCTTTCCTTCATTACCTCAAGATATTCCGTCTTTTTAAAATTGAAACTTTCGCGCAGGCTTGAAAGCTTCTGCTGCAGCCTTTCAATGCTTATATCTGCGCATTCTATGGAGTAGCTGATGTTTTTTATGTCTGTAATGGAAGCCCCTGACATCAAAGTCTCCTCTAACATATCATACCTTCCGCGTTTCATTTCCTCCATTTTACTGATTTCATTTTCCAAATCCCTTATGCTGTTTGATATTATTGCCATTTCATTCTTTTTGTTGTCTTCAAGCTTTTCCTTCAAACCCAGTATCTTTTCAAACTTGAAACCGAATTTCATGGATTTCACCCCTAATCCTTGAATATTTCAAGCATAAGACCTATACTATCCTCGATTCCAATATTAGTCTCCACATCCTGCTTGAGGAACGAGTTCACCCTGTCTATTTTGTCAATTGCGTAATCGATTTTTTTGTTGGTGCCCTTTGAATATACCCCTATGTTGATAAGGTCTTCTGCCTCTTTGTATATCGAAAGCACTTCTCTTAGCCTCTTTGCCGCGTCCTTGTGCTCCGGCGAGGCAATGCTCGACATTACGCGGCTGACGCTAGAAAGCACGTCTATTGCCGGATAGTGATTCTTGTTGGCTATAGACCTTGAAAGCACAATATGGCCGTCTAGTATTCCCCGAACTGCGTCCGCAATAGGCTCGTTCATGTCATCTCCATCAACTAGCACGGTATATAGGCCCGTTATCGATCCGCTGCTTGAATTGCCTGCTCTCTCAAGAAGCCTGGGCAGCACTGCAAACACGGAAGGCGTATAGCCCTTTGTAACAGGAGGCTCACCCACTGCAAGGCCTATCTCCCTTTGAGCCATCGAAAATCTGGTTACCGAATCCATCATGAGCATTACATCAAGGCCCTTGTCTCTGAAATATTCAGCTATCGAAGTGGCAAGAAGCGCCCCTTTCATCCTTACAAGCGGAGGCTGGTCAGATGTGGCCACCACTACTATGGACCTTTTGAGGCCTTCCTCCTTCAGGTCGTTTTCAATGAATTCCCTTACCTCTCTGCCCCGCTCTCCTATGAGTGCGATTACATTGATATCGGCATTCGTATTCCTGGCTATCATGCCTAGAAGGGTTGACTTCCCTACTCCTGAGCCTGCAAATATCCCCATACGCTGTCCCTTGCCGCAGCTCAGGACTGAGTCTATGGCTTTTACTCCAAGTGAAAGTTGCTCGGAAATTCTATTCCTCTCTAGTGGATTGGGAGGCTTATTCATGACCGGATATGTGTGCCTCAGTTCATTTATTTCTATGCCGTCGATTGGATTCCCTATTCCATCGAGCACCCGTCCTAAAAGCGCCTCCCCTACTTTGACCTGAAGCCCCTTGCCAGTAGCTACAACCAGGCTGCCTGAGCCTATTCCCTCCATATCCCCGTATGGCATGAGAACGACATTTTCGTCTCTGAATCCGACGACTTCGGCGAGTATAGGCTCCCTGGAATCGATGGGATATACATAACACATCTCGCCTAGCTTTCCGCCGGGGCCCTTTGATTCTATTGTAAGCCCAACAACCCTGAATACCCTTCCTGAGTACTTTATTGTCTCCAGGTTTTCCAGACGCTCTGCATATTTTCTTATGTCAATTTTCAAATTGCACACCGCTTTCAAGCATTGATTGGAACTCTTCCCTTATAGCCGCCAGCTGAGTTTGTATTCCGGCGTCTATGCTCCCGCTTTTTGTTTCAATATGTACATTCCCTCGATTGAGTGACTGGTCAGCCTTGAATGTGATGGTTTTCACACCTTCTGACGAAATAAGAATTTTCTTTTCATTTTTTTTGAGCGTTTCTATATCTTCGGTGCACGCCCTTACAACTATGTCTTGTGCATAAGTCAGCTTCTCAAGCCCCTTTAGAAGGACTCCTGCCAGTAGATCGTCATTTTCCTCAAGTTTAATTCCCATAATTTTTTCGACGCTTTGCAGCACCAGCTGTATTATTTCAGGCTCAAGCATGTCTATTTCAGCCTTCTTTTTTGCCTCCAAGCTTTTTTTAAGCTCAACGGCTTCGTCGATAATACTTTCATATTGCTTTCTGCCTTCTTCAATTCCTGCGCTATAGCCTTCTTCATATCCTTTTTTTCTTTGCTCGCAGTATACCTTCTCTGCATCTGCCCTTAGCTCTGCAACTCTTCTTTTTTCAGCTTCAAGCCTGTCTCTTTGCAGCGCAAGGAGCTTTTTTTCTCGTTGCAGCAAATCTCTGAAATCATCCTTTTCCCTGAGCAGCTTGTAGAATCCATACGAAACCTCGTCTCTTACCACCTCTTCACTGCCTGTGGCTGTTTTAACAGCTGTCTGGACTTGAGCAGCGATATCTCCTGCAATAACCTTGGGCTTTTTGAGCATTACAAGCTGGGATTTAATAACCTTAGACAATAAGCTCATCTCCTCCGCCTCTTGATATTATTATCTCGCCCTGATCTTCAAGCTTTCTTATTATGTTGACTATCTTCTGCTGCGATTCTTCTACATCCCTAAGTCTAACAGGGCCCATGAATTCCATATCTTCTTTTATCATCTCTGACATACGCTTGGACATATTGGCAAATATCAGATCTGCAACCTCCTGGGTTGTGCCCTTTAATGCAACTGCAAGCTCACTGTTGTCCACCTCGCGTATGAATCTTTGTATGGCTGTGCTGTCGAGATTTATTATGTCCTCAAACATGAACATCCTTCGCTTGATTTCATCAGCAAGCTCTGGTTCGCACATTTCCAGGCTCTCCATAATCCTCTTTTCAGTGCCTCTGTCAACCGAGTTGAGTATGTCGACAATGTTTTGCACTCCGCCGGCTTTTGTGTAATCCTGAGTTACAATATTGGAAAGCTTGTCTTCGAGTATTGCCTCAACTTCCTTTATTATCTCAGGATATGTCCTGTCCATTGTGGCAATCCGCTTGGCCACCTCAGACTGCTTATCCTGCGAGAGGCTGGAGAGTATCTGTGCTGCCTTGTCATTTTCAACATGTGACAGTATTAGAGCTATCGTCTGAGGGTGCTCGTTTTGTATAAAGTTGCTAAGCTGAGACGGGTCGGCCTTTCTGGCAAAATCAAACGGCCTCACCTGCAGCGATGCTGTAAGTCTGCCGATGATTTCTATGGCCTTGTCGGTGCCGACAGCCTTTTCAAGTACTTCCTGTGCGTAGTTTATGCCGCCCTCGGATATGTACTCCTGCGCAAGACATACCTCATAAAACTCCTCAAGAATTCTCTCCTTTATTTCAGGCTCTACGCGCTTCATGTTTGCTATTTCAAGAGTCAGTTCCTCTATTTCTTCTTCGGAAAGGTTTTTGAATATCCTTGCAGAGTATTCAGGCCCAAGTGTTATAAGCAATATGGCCGCCTTTTGTTTCCCTGTGAGTTCAAATCCCTTTTTTTTGACTCTAGACATTGTAAATTCCTCCTAATCCTCGCTAAGCCAGCTTTTAAGCAGCTGTGATGCAATTTCCGGATTTCGTTCAATAAGCGATTCAATGCTCCTTTTGTATCCAGAATCTTTTATGTCAACTTCAAGCTCCTTTATTTCTTCCTCAGGTATTTCAAGAGTAGCCTGTACATTTCCAGCAAGCTCAGGCCTTAGTGATCTTTTCCTCATAAAGTAAACTGCCGCCCCAGCTGCTGGTATCAGTATTAATATTATAATAAGGGCTGTAATCCATGCCGGCATGTTGTCTGCACTGTCCTTCTTTGCGTCTTCAAAAGCCTTATTCATACTGTCATCAAACGATCTTGCGTATACCTCGACTGCTTTTGCATCCAGCCCGACCGCTGTAGATACGATCTTTTCTACTTGTGTCTTTTGCTCCTCATCAAGCTCCTTGCCCTCGAGTGTGTCGCTGTTGATTATCACGGCTACCGTTATATCCTTTATCTGGCCTTTTGCCTTTTCCAGTTTTTCTATCGTTTCATTCAGCTCGTAATTTACTACCTTCTCTTCACTGTCATTTTGAGTGCTGCTGGATTGTTGCTGCTCAGCATACTGAGTTGCCGCATCGGTATCAGTATTACTTTCAGTGCCTGCCGGTCCGCCTTCTCCCGTGGCCGATGAGCTGGAGCTCTTCTCCTGAAGACTCCTGATGAGACCGTCTTCCTCCCCTTCAACTGGTGTGTTGTATGTTTTTGATTCCTTTATTGTAGTGTCAAAATCAAGCTTGACGCTGGCCATTACCGATACATTAGAATAGCCATATACAGGTCCTAAAAACTCCATAAGGCTTTCCTGAACCTTGCTCTTTACCTCTTCCTGAAGCTTTATTTGCGAGTTGGACATGTTGTTTGAAACATCATCTTTTTCGCTGTTTAGAACCTTTCCTGAAGCGTCATGAACAGTTACATTTTCACTGTCGAGTCCTTCCACCGAATTTGCCACAAACTCTGCAATTCCGGCTATTCTTTCAGGTTCAAGCTCCTGACCCGATTTCATGCTAATCCATACGGCAGCCTTTGTCTTGTCCTTATTTTCAGATAGAATAAAGTCACTGCCCTGTGGAATTGTTATATTGACTATCGCGCTTTGGACTCCGGGCATTGACTCTATGTCCTGTGCAAGACTATTTTTAAGTGCTATGTTGAAAGCCTGCTGCTTTTCTTCCTTGCTCAAAAATATATTGTTCTTATTCAGCACATCTTCATAAGAGAATTTCTGAGCAGGCACACCTTTCACCGAAAGATCTATCCGCGCCTTGCTGGCATCTCTTTCCATTACAAGTATTGTATTTTCGTCCTGTATCCTGTACTTGATGCCCATTTCATCCAGATTCTGAGTGATGGCTCCGGTTTCTTCGGGCTTTAAACCCTTGTAGAGTACCACATATTCCGGCCTTGTTATGTAAAATATTGTAAATGCCACAGTAAGCACAAGCAATACTGAGCAAATCAAGAAAATCGTCTTTTGTTTTTTTGTGTATTTTTTAGTCAGCTCATCCGATTTGTGCTTGATATTCGAGAACAGTTCTTCCAATTTATACACCTCAAATTATATTTGCATTCTCATTATTTCTTTGTAGGCATCTACTATTTTATTCCTTATTTCAACTATTGTCTGAACTGCCACATCGGCTTTTTGGGTGGCTATAGTAAGATCGTGCAGATTGTCTAGTTCTCCCAGCACAAACTTTTCTCCCAGCATCTCCTGTTCCTTTTCGAGATCGCTTGCTGAATAAAGAGCATCCATAAGCGCCTGCTTGAAGCCCTGGCCATTGGCTGCTGTGGGATTCTGAGCTCCGGCACTTGATTTTATATTCGAAACAGATTCCATACCTTGTATTTGCATCTAAACACTCCCTTGCCTGACAATTATTATCTGCCTATTTCCAAAGCCTTAAGCATCATGGATTTGGTATTGTTTACGGAAGTCACATTTGATTCATATGCCCTCATAGCCGTTATCATGTCAACCATTTCCTGTATTGTGTTCACATTCGACGTAAGCACATAGCCATACTTGTCTGCGTCTGGATGACCCGGATTGTATTTTTTCAGGAACGGCGATTTATCCTCTACAATCTTATCTATTTCAACAGTAGTTTGAGCTGCTTCACCGGTTGTTCCGGCGTATGCAGCCAGTTGCTCCTTGAATGAAGCTGTATTTTGCGCCTTGAAAACGACGACTTGCCTTCTGTAGGGCATTCCGTTTTCAGTCTTGGTTGTATTGGCGTTGGCAATATTTTTAGATATGACATCGAGTCTTGTTCTTTCGGCCGAAAGGGCCGTTGCGCTTATGGTCATGCCGCTAAAAAGTGACATACTTATCTTCTCCCTTCACCGATTACGCTCTTAAGTCTTTTGAACATGCTTTGCATCTGTTCAACTGAAGTATTGTAGCTAATGCTGTTCTTGGACTGCTCTATCATTTCAAGATCAAGATCCACATTGTTGCCGTCGATTCTGCTTCGTGTATTTTTATCCACGCTTATTTCATATAGCTTTGATGCAGACGGATTGATTTTTATATGTCTCTCATTTGTGGCATATCCTTCTACAGCGCTGCTGCTTTGCTTGTCTTTGAGCACTTCGCTGAAAACAACGTCCTTTCGCTTGTATTCAGGCGTATTGATATTTGCTATATTAGAATCGATTACCTTGCTGCGCTCCCAGTAGTAATCGAGCGCCTTATTGAATATTTCAAATCCCTTAGTAACCATGTCATCTCTCCATAAAAACACAATTTTATAAAACTCACCATCTTCAATTATATACTGATTTTTAGATATTTAAAATACTTCTTAACAGTTCTTTAATATTAAACATGCAGTTTTTATCTAATTTTAAAATCTGTTTATTTTTTATCAGGAATTGCATTTTTATATATACTATATCAATTCATGAGCAATATCAATCATGGCTATAGTCCTATTGCATTTCAAACATAAAAAAACCTGCCCAGGCAGGTTTTTCGCAATATGAAAAAATATACTTTTGAGTTTTTATCTTGGTTCCACAATAAGTTTTATCGCTGTTCTTTCTTCCCCGTCAATTTCAACATCAGTGAAAGCAGGTATGCAAATAAGATCCATGCCGCTAGGAGCCACAAATCCTCTGGCTATAGCAACAGCTTTTACGGCCTGGTTGATAGCTCCAGCGCCAATTGCCTGGATTTCAGCCGACCCCTTTTCTCTTAAATATCCTGCTAGGGCTCCTGCTACGGCATTTGGATTGGATTTGGATGAAACTTTTAATACTTCCATTTCTTATGTCCCCCTTTATTCGAAATAAATATTTTGCTGCATTCTATAGAAATAATAAAACTTATTGCCCCTTGAACACACTTGTCAAATTTGAAAACAGTATTTTATCTACTCAATTCTTCCATAGAAAAATGTTTTCAGTGCTTTGAGGTTGTACTTGCTTGGCATTATTATCTGCTCAGTGCTTCCGACAAACAAGTAACCTTCTTTCTCAAGCGATCTGCTGAATTTGGTATATATTTCGCTCTTGGCCTCTTCAGTGAAATAAATGAGGACATTTCTGCATACTATAAGATCGCACCTGTCCATGTATCTGTCGCTTAACAGATTGTGCTTTTTGAATTCAACTCTCTTCTTGATCGTTTCTTTAATCTCATATATACCACCTTTTTTATCGAAATAATCTCTAATAAAATTATTTGGCAAGTTTTTTAGGCTTTTTTCTGTATATTGGCCGCGTTTTGCCTTTTCGATAGCCTGTTCATCCAGATCAGTCGCATATATCTTTATCTGGTCAAGCGGCATAAAATTGCTAAGGAGCATTACCATCGAATACGGCTCCTCACCCGTCGAGCAGGCGGCACTCCACACCCTGAGCTGCTTTTTTTTGCTGAGCAGCTTTGGTATTACGTCCTCTTCAAGCACCTTCCACTGCTCCGGATTCCTGTAAAATTCCGAAACATTTATCGTCATGTAATTTACAAACTCTTCAAAGAGCTCTTTATTTGCAGATATACCCTTGTAATAGCTTTCGAAATCGTCGAATCCATTTCTTTTCGCCAAGGATGAAAGCCTTCGCTTCATTTGTTTTTCCTTGTATAGTGATAGATCTATGCCTGTTTTATTCAGCACTTTCTGCTTAAAGCTTTCGTATCCTTGCATGGACTACCTCCTGTTTTCATCTGCTTCTTTGATATATTCTACCGCCTCTTCTATTATCCATTCAGGCGTAGAAGCTCCTGCAGTTATTCCAATTGTAGAGTGGCTGCAAATTTCTTCAACGTCCAAATCATCCTTTGTTTCTATGTGCATCGTTTTGCAGTTGTTGCTGCACACTTGGGCAAGTTTTCTTGTGTTTGAGCTGTGAAGGCCTCCTATCACTATCATCAGTTCGACTTCTTTTGAAAGCTTTCTCGACGCCTCCTGCCGCTCACACGTAGCAGAGCATATGGTGTTGTTGAAAACTACGCTTGGAAGCGTCTCCTCAAGCTTATTTTGAATGCTCTCATACCCGTCGGAATTCATAGTGGTTTGGACGACAACAGAATACTCCTTGGTTTTATCCCACTCCATACTTTCCAGATCGCCGAGCTCCTTTATTATGAAAGCGCTGTTTTCACACCATCCGTTTATCCCTATAACCTCGGGATGCTGCGGATCTCCCACTATTATTATGGCCTTGCCCTGAGCATAGTCCTTTGATACTATTTTCTGAATCTTGCTCACGAAGGGGCATGTGGCATCTATTATTTCTACATTCTTGCTCATTAGCTCATCGTAGACAGACAAAGCCACGCCGTGCGATCTTATTATCACAACGCTGCCGTCTTCAACTTCCTCTACCGAATCCGCTATTTTAAGCCCCACCTGCTGGTATCTTTCCACAGCCTGCTTATTGTGTATCAGAGGCCCCAGAGAGTATATCGCGGTCCCGCGGTTTTCATGAAGTTTTTTCCAAGCTACGTCCATTGCTCTTTTTACCCCAAAACAAAAGCCCGCAAACTCAGCAATTTTTATTTCCATAGTTTATCTCCCCATCTCTACAAAACTTATTATAGTGTCAGCGACTTCCTCTGCAGTTTTGCTGGTTGTGTCTATTTCCACCGCATCGTGTGCTCTTATAAGCGGAGAGGCTTCTCTTGTCGAATCCTGTATGTCCCTGTTTTCTAATTCACGCTTTATTTCACCGAACTCGACCTCATACCCTTTTTGTATGAGCTCAAGACTTCTTCTCCTTGCCCTCTCTTCTAAATCGGCAACCAGGAAAAATTTAAAGCTTGCGTCCGGAAACACGTGGGTACCGATGTCCCGGCCGTCCATTACTACAGATCTTTTTCTGCCCATATCTCTTTGGTGCATGACCATTATGTCTCTGACCTGCTTTATCTTGGCCACCTTTGAGACATTCTCGTTTATTACAGGCATCCTTATGTGTCCGTCAACCCTGATTCCATCAAGCAGCACCTTCTCGCCTTCAAGTTCAATTTCTATAGCCTCCGCGAGCTTTGCAATACTCTTTTCATCCTCGAAGCTTATTCCCAGGCCGTATGCCTTATATGCAAGCGCTCTGTACATTGCCCCTGTATCTATATATACTATTCCCAGTTTTTTTGCAATCAGCTTTGCAACTGTGCTCTTGCCAGAGCCGGCAGGTCCATCTATTGCTATCACCATGTGCGTGCTCATAATTTGCCCCCTTTTAAACGTTAATACCTGCAATATATCCAGTGGAAAAGGCTATCTGAAGATTGTAGCCTCCCGTTAGCGCATCCACATCTATAACTTCGCCGACAAAGTAAAGTCCCTTTATTATTGTGGATTCCATTGTGTGCGGGTCTATAAGTGAAACATCTGCTCCTCCCGATGTGACTATGGCACTTTCCATGCTGTATGTCGATGTGCAAGTCAGGGTGAGTTTCTTTATGCTGTTAATTATATCCCATTCCCTTTGCTTTGTGAGACCGTTTGGCTGCTCTTTTATACCCAGCTGTTCCAGCAAGCATCTTGAAAAATTCAAAGGCAGTATATCCTTAAGGTTGTTTGCTATGCTCTTGTTGGGGTTTTTTCTTATTGCTTTGGAAATTTCTGATTCGCTCATCTGCGGCAACAGGTCTAGCTCAAGCTTTACTGCTCTCGACTCGAGCACCCTGTTTATCCTGCTTGATATGTTCAAGGCGGCAGGTCCGCTTATTCCAAAATGAGTGAAAATAACATCTCCGTTTTCTTCGCCAGCCAGTCTAGTCCCGTTGTACGCCCGCATCCTTACGTCCCTTAAAGAAACCCCTTGAAGATTTACTGTCCACTTATCACTAATTACCAGAGGCACCAGGGCTGCAATCGGCTCCTTTATTGCGTGCCCTGAGGCTGCAATACAGTTGAGGAAGTGTCCGTCGGAACCCGTGCCCGGATAACTCTTGCCTCCAGTTGCAATAATTACACTTTCCGCGGCGTATTCGCAGCCGTCCGATGTCTTCACGCCTGCTACGACTCCTGACTCGACAATCAACTCATCCGCCTCTTTGTTGAATAGAATGTTAACCTTGTTTTTTTCCAGCTCACATCTGAGCACGTCTATTATTTCCTGGGCCTTTCCGCTGCGAGTATAAACTTTCAGGTCATCTTCTACCGAGAATTCAACGCCCTTTTCTTCCAGAAAGTCAATCAGCTGGCTGTTAGTGAAACTGTATAAAGCACTGAAGAGAAATTTCGAATTTGTAACTATGTATTCGAAAAAATCTCCTATATCCCGGTTGTTTGTTATATTGCACCTTCCACCACCTGTGATTCTGAGCTTCCTTCCTATCTCGGAATTCTTTTCTAGAACAAGGACACTTTTGCCCCTTTGGGCAGCTGCTATGGCCGCCATAACGCCAGCCGGGCCGGCGCCTATTACAACCACATCATTACTTTTCAAAACTGCCTACCTCCAGATGTGTAGTGTCGTTTACCCTTAGTATCACCGGGCCATACTCTCTGAATTCAACTACATTCAGCGCAGTGTTGTCCTGCTTTATCTTGTATATGTTCGAAAGGCTCGAATTCAGCAGTGTTAGAAGGAGCACCTTTATCACTACGCCGTGCGAAACCAGGAGTATGTTCGAGCTTTTATGCGCTTCATTGATTTTGTTTATGCCCGCTGTTATTCTGTCAGCCACCGCTTGAAGGCTTTCTGCACCAGGGATTCTTGCCTTGTCGGGTTCGTTCCTCCACATCCTGTATTCAGCTTCATACGACTTTTTGATATCTTCGATTGTCAGCCCTTCCCATTCTCCAAAATCGATCTCCCTGAGGCTGCCCTCCAGGCTGTAGTCCTTCTGGAGCTGAGCCGAAATAATGTCTGAAGTCTGGATCGTTCTGCCCAGATCACTGCTGTATATCTGGTCTATGTTGAAAGCAGACAGCCTCTTGGCCAGCTTCTGTGTCTGTATCATGCCTATTTCATCAAGGCTCGAATCCTGCTGGCCCTGTGTCTTTAGTTGGGTGTTCCACTTTGTCTGTCCGTGTCTGACTATAAAAAATCGGTTCAATTCAATCCCTCACCTTTTCTATTTGTTGTCTATGGCCATGTTTACAAGTGCGTCGGCTTTCTTATTCAGATTCCTCTTAACATGCGATATGCTAAAACCATCAATCTTGCCTATTAGTCCGATTGCTGCATCATAGAGCTTTTTCAACTCTTCATTTTTCACCTTGTATTCGCCTTTTATCTGCTTTACTACAAGCTCACTGTCCAGGAAGAATTCTGCATTTGCACCTCCAAGCGTGATTATTTCCTCCAACCCTCTTATAAGGCCCTTATATTCTGCAACATTGTTTGTTGCGATTCCGATATATTCTCCTATCTCTTTTACAACATCGCCGCATTCATTGAATACAACAACCCCAATCCCAGCCTCGCCCGGGTTGTTTCTTGAGCCTCCGTCAGTATATACGCAATATTTCATTGTGACCTCCGTTGCCGCTTTGATTTTTTTCATTTCCTTTATATTAATAGATTATATCAAATCACCATTAATTGCTACAAGATTGCCATTAGACTCTAAGGTTTAAACTTTTACATCTATAGGTATAAATTATGTAGGCGCAAAATGACAGCTATGAGTCATAAATTTATTATGCACATGCCAAAATATTTTTTTTGGGGGTAGTTATTACATGGATAAACTAAAAAAGATACTAGTTCCTGTTGATGGTTCAGATTCTTCTGAAACGCTAGGCGAATACGGCAAATTTCTCGCAGAAGCATTCCCTTGTGAGATAACTCTTCTCAACGTTCAGAATATAGATGCTTCAGACAGACCGTCTATGAACATAGGTTCCGGCATTGTTGAGGAAGCCAGGCTCAAAATAGGCCAGTTATCAAATAGCGATTCAACAATATCAACACGTGTGGCTTTTGGCAATCCTGCCGATGTCATTTTGGATATTGCCGAAAGTGAAAATTTTGACATCATAGTCATTTGCACGCATGGCCTCGGCAGAGCCAAGCGCTTCCTGCTTGGCAGTGTCACAAGCAAGGTTGTAACTCACTCCTTGATACCTGTCCTTGTACTGCGATAGCAATGTTTGCGACATATAAAAAACGAGCGCTTTTGGGAAGTGCTCGTTTTCAGCTTGAAACCATATTTCATCTAGTTATTCTTCTGTAAGCCACTCGTCATTAAGCACCCGTTTTGAGATTGTAAATTCGCTGTCATAGGGATGCTTGCCATCTTTAGTCCATACAAGTATGCCTTCCATGAACTTCAGCCTCAGCGACGGTTCATCCTCCTCAAGCCTTTTGTTTATGAATATAAGATTGGGATTCTCGCTAAAAGCCTTTATCATTTCCCAAGTTTTCATATATAGACACCTCCGGAAACTCTTATTTCAAACAACATTCCCATATTAACTGTTTACCCAGTTATAAGCCTGCAAATCATTTCCAATACGCTTTAAGCTAAACGCATTCAAACACGTCCTTGCCTTCAAAGGCTTCGATGCTTATTTCGCTGTATCTCGCTTCTAAAAAATCTTTCATCATTTTCGAAAAATGCTTCTCTGTGCCGTAGTGGCCAGCATCTACTATGGCTATGCCTCTTTCCAGCGCTTCCTGGGCTTGGTGATACTTTACATCGCCTGTTATAAGCACCTGGGCTCCCGCTTTGACCGCATCAACAATGAATTCAGCGCCCGAGCCGCTGACCACGGCCACATTATCAACAAGCATGTCCAAATCTCCGCATACCTTTACAGAATCAAGCTCAAGCCTGGCCTTGACTTCCTGCACAAGCTCAGATAGCTTCATGCTCTTTTCAAGATTGCCCACTCTGCCTATGCCCTGTGACTGTCCCTTGTTTGCGAGCTCATATATGTCGTATGCCGGTTCTTCATAAGGATGTGCCTGAATGACTCTTTCAAGCACAGCTTTTATGTTCTCACATGGACATATGGTTTCAATTTTGACTTCCTCCACCTTTTCAATTGTATTGAGCGCTCCTATAAAAGGCTTGCTGCCTTCAAGCGGTCTGAAGGTTCCAATCCCGCTTGATCCGAATGTGCAGCTGTCATAGTTGCCTATATGCCCTGCGCCCGAGCTGGCCAGAGCCTCTCTTACAGTGTCTTCAAACCCCGTTGGCACATACACTGCGATTTTGCACAGCTGCTGCTCCTTTGTGACTCCAAGCAGCCTTGTAGCTCTAAGTTGCAACAACTCGCATATATGATCGTTTAAACCCTCGCGTGCAATGTCATAGTTGGTGTGCATGCAGTAGACGTTTATTCCGTTCCTTATCAGCTCGAGCAGTTCCTGTCCCTTGCTTGTGCTGCTGTTTATCTTTGTTATGCCTTTAAAAATCAGAGGATGGTGGGATATTATAAGATCCACCCTGCTGCTTATGGCCTTTTGTATTGCAGCCCTGTCAGCGTCCAGGCACGTCATTACCCTTTTAATTTGCGAGTTTTCACTCCCCACGACAAGCCCCACGTTGTCCCATTCATACGCCAGCTCAAGACTGTATCTGCTCTCTATGTAATCAGTTATTTCCTTCAAGCGCATGCTTTCTCAGCTCCTTTAGCCTCTCTATTTTAGAAATGCAGTATTCCCTGCGTTCCTGTGCCTTCTGAGTCTTCTTCCCTTCAATTGAAATTACAATGTCTTCATATTTCTTTATCTTACGGTCTATGAATTCAGCTAAAAGCGGGTCATGTGAGTCCAGCAGACGTCTGCCAACCTCGAAGTATATTTCGTCATCTTCGTAACTTCTAACGTCTGTATAACGCACCTCCATTATCTCGTATACCTTGCCTTCTTCCTTTACAAGAGCCTCTCTTGTGATTTCAAATCCGCCATCTAAAAGATACCGTCTTAGCTCATCAGGCGCCTGCATAGGCTGCAGAATAAGCTTTCGGGCACTCCTGGCCACATCCAGGGATGCTTCGATTATATTGGCCATTAGAACTCCCCCCATGCCGGCTATTATCACCTCGTCCACCTCGCCTGGCTCGAGCACGCTAAGACCTCCTCCGAGTCTTGTCTCTATGTTTTTTTCAAGTCCGTTAAGTCTGACGAATGAAATCGCCTTTTCAAGGGGCCCTTTATTTATATCAGATGCCACGACAAAGGAGCTGTATCCTTTTTTCACAAGATATACAGGTATGTAGCCATGGTCGGTTCCTACATCTGCCACCCTGCTGCCTTTGTCAACAAAATTCGCTATAGCTTCAAGCCTCTTTCCTATGTTCAATTCCATCCCCTCCGCAATACTTTTTGATACAAAAAAATTCGTCATAAGACGAATTTTTTTCTAATCCAGATAATCCTTTAGCTTTTTCGATCTGCTTGGATGTCTTAGCTTTCTGAGCGCCTTTGCCTCTATCTGCCTGATTCTCTCTCTTGTGACATCAAATTCCTTGCCCACTTCCTCAAGCGTTCTGGCTCTGCCGTCCTCGAGTCCGAATCTCAGCTTAAGCACCTTTTGCTCTCTTTCGTTCAATGAGCCAAGTACATCTTCAAGCTGCTCCTTCAGTAGCGAATATGCAGCCGCCTCAGCCGGAGCCGGTGCATCGTCATCAGGTATGAAATCTCCCAAATGGCTGTCTTCTTCTTCGCCTATCGGCGTTTCAAGCGATACAGGCTCTTGTGCTATTTTGAGTATCTCTCTTATCTTGTCTTCAGGCATCTCCATTTCAAGTGCAATCTCGTCAGGTCTTGGCTCCCTTCCGAGCTTTTGCAGTAGCTGTCTCGACACCCTTATGAGCTTGTTTATAGTCTCCACCATATGCACGGGTATTCTTATTGTCCTTGCCTGATCGGCTATGGCCCTTGTTATGGCCTGTCTTATCCACCACGTTGCATATGTGCTGAATTTGAAGCCCTTTTCATAGTCAAATTTCTCGACAGCCTTGATGAGTCCCAGATTGCCTTCCTGTATCAAATCGAGGAAAAGCATTCCCCTTCCCACATATCTTTTTGCAATGCTTACAACGAGCCTGAGGTTGGCTTCGACAAGTCTTTTCTTGGCATTTTCGTCGCCTTCCTCCATTCTCTTGGCTAGCGAAATCTCCTCTTCGGCGCTTAGCAGAGGTATCTTGCCAATCTCCTTCAGGTACATTCTGACGGGATCGTCTATGCTTATGCCTTTGGGAACACTAATATCGCTCAGATTCACTTCGAGCTCAGATTCAGTTTCAGTTTCAGTGTCCTCGTCTTCAAATTTTTCTTCCTCTTCATCCTCGAATTTGCCCTCTTCGAACTTTTCCTCTTCTATGACTTCTATACCCATCTGCGCAAGACTTTCGTATATGCTCTCAAGCTGATTCTTGTCCATGTCGAATTCTCCAAGGACATCGATTATTTCATCATATGAAAGCGAACCCTTCTTTTTTCCCTTTTTTACAAGGTCATTTATAATTATCTTCTCGTCTTCAGAAATTCTTCCATTCATAATATCCCTACTTTCAGTTTAGTATTTTCTCAGCTCATTTTCTATGCCGAGTATTTGCATTCCTATTTTCAGGAGTTCTTTTTCCTTTTCTTCACAGTATCCACTGTCAAGCTGCAACTGTAGGTGTTTTTGAATCTCTTTTAGTCTTTCGCTCTGCTTTTTTAATGAATTTTTTTTCACCCTGCTAATTAGGCTCTCCAATTCTTGCTCGTCAACAGGATCTTCTCCGCCAAAACTTAAAGCTTCAAATTCGTGCTCATCCAAAGCGGCAGCGATTTTTATCTTTTCAAAAATATCCCTGTTCAGACCGCTTTGAAAATCTTCCCCTTCAAGCTTTGCCAGTATAACAGACTTAAGACTTTCTTTTTTTACCGCAATCCACAGCAGTTTTTTTTCAGCTATGTCCAATCCATCTTTTATTGCATCCAGCTTGACGCTGCCCTTTACCTTTTCGGCAGGAACAACATTAAACTGCCTTGTGCTGAAATACTTGCCATACACCTGTTTTCCCAGAGCGCTCACTGATATTCCAGTTTCATTCGATATTTTTTTTATATAGTACTCTGCCTCAACAGGGCTATCCAAATCCTTAAGTATTTTGGAAACTTCCTTGCAGAAATTAATATTACCTTCGTCAGTATTAATATTGTGCTCACGTTTTATCTCATCTATTTTAAATTGCACGCTAGGCACCGCTGATTCCAGCGCACGCTTAAAGCTATCCGCACCATTTTTTCTTATATATTCATCCGGGTCCTTGCTGCCTGACAGGTCAAGCACCTTGACATCTATACCCTTGGAGCTGAGTATGTCTATTCCTCTAAGCGTGGCTGCAATTCCAGCTCTGTCACTGTCAAATGCAATTACAGCCTTGTCAGTAAATCGTTTAACCAGACCTGCCTGGTCCATTGTCAGAGCAGTTCCAAGTGGCGCGACTACATTTTGGATTCCGTACTGATACAGTGAAATGACATCCATATAGCCTTCGACAAGTATCAGAGGTTTTTCCCTTGACGTTATATTTTTCTTTGCAAAGTTGATGGCGTATAAGTTTTTGCTCTTGCTGAACGTTATAGTTTCGGGTGAATTGAGATATTTGGGAAGTGATTCATCAAGCACCCTGCCCCCGAAACCTATCACATTCCCTGTATGGTCGAATATGGGGAACATAATCCGATTTACAAACCTGTCCCTTATTCCATCCCCACTTTTCTTTTCTGTCGCAAGGCCTGCATTCAACAAATCCTCTTTGCTGTAGCCCAAGCCAAGCAGATGCTTTGTGAGATTGTCCCATGCATCTCCGGAGTATCCCAGACCGAATGTTTTTATGGTCTTGGGGTCCAATCCCCTCTTTGAGAGATAAGCCTGCGCCTTATTTTTGCCATTCCACAGCAACATGAAGAAATATCTTGCAGCCTCAACATTTATGTGTTCATATCTTTTTCTTTGGTTTATTTTTTCACTCATATCGGGATCAATTTCCCGCACAATTTCTATGCCAGCTTTTTTTGCCAACATTTCCAGAGCTTCTTTGAATTCAACATTTTCCATCTTCATTACAAACTTAATCACATCGCCGCCTTCTCCGCATCCGAAACACTTGTACATCTGCTTTGAAGGGCTGACAATGAAAGAAGGTGTTTTTTCACCGTGGAAAGGGCATCTTGCCTTGAAATTTGTTCCTGCCCTATGCAAATCCACGTATTCAGAAATAATCTGGACTATGTCGCTTCTTTCTTTTATTTCGTCAATAAAATCTTCTGCAAAATAGTTCATCCCCATCATCCTTTGGACGGAATTATTGAAAAAAACGAATGAGCGTGTATGTCTACACATTCATTCTGCCGTCTCCAAACAGGCAATATTACGCGCATTATAAAATCCCATCATTAAATTATACCACCAAAATAGTAAAAGTCCACATTTTTTTATCTATTCTCATGCATCATTCCTGTTGTTTTCATAAGACTCTCATAAAGGTGTCTTTGTTCTTGTGTTAGTATTTTAGGATTTACAATTTTTATATTAATATACAAATCTCCCTCTTTTCCGCTCATATCCTTGTAACCAAGTTTTTTGAGCCTAAGGCGCTCGTCTGTCTGCGCGCCCTCTGGAACATTCACTTTTATTTTTCTTCCCAGCAGGTTAATGGTAATGCTAGTGCCAAGCGCCGCCTGCCACGGATAAAGGCTTATATCTTTGATTATATCAATTCCCTCTAGCCTCAAGCCCGGCTCTTCTGCTATGTCCACAATCACAAATATGTCCATGTCTTCACTTATGGCTTCGCTGCCTGCTTTTTTTGATATTTTTATCTTTTTGCCGCTTGTAATTCCTGCCGGTATGCTGAAGGATATGGTTCTTTCTCCCGCCGCATCCTTGATTTTGATGTTCTTGTGTACTCCGTTGTAAGCCTCTGCTATGCTTATGCGGGCAGTCAGCTCAACTTGCCTTCTGGGCTTTTTTTGATCGCTGCGTAAATGGCTTCTGTCTGCTCCAATATCGCCCCGGTGCGATCTGAAAAAGCCAAAATCCCCAAAAAGCATGTCAAAAAAATCGCTAAAGTCGCTCTGCTCCGCTTCGGTTCTGGTGTATGTCTTTTCCCATCCACCAAAACCAAAATTGGATGGGTCAAATTCGGTTTCACCCCTGAAATCGTAGCCTTTGCTGATTGAGTCGTACTGCTTCCGCTTAGCTTCGTCCCCAAGCACTTCATAGGCTTCATTTATCTCCTTGAACTTTTCCTCAGCTTCCTTGTTTCCGGGATTCTTGTCGGGGTGGTAGAGTTTTGCAAGCTTCCTGTATGTTTTTTTTATGTCCTGTGCGCTTGCGGACTTGTCAACACCCAATATGGAATAATAGTCTTTGTACTTCATCCGAATCCGCCCCCTGTAATTCAAAAAACGAATATAGCTTAATTATACCCATAAGCAGTACGCTAACAACCATGCCCCTCCTCATTAAACAAAAAAACTCCCAGCTCAGTAGCATGACTTAATATCACCTGTCTTGCCCTGACTTTGCCGTGAGCTTCATTGTCCAAATTTCATTTCGGTTATCTTGTAGAATAAAATATCATGCCGTCAATGAATTTTTTAAGGCTTATCTTGCCTCCCTTTGGAGCCTTGCCTCTTATAAAATCCATTTCCTTCTTAACCTGTTCAAAGTTGTAAAGACCGTTTGAGTATTCAGTGAATACGTCATTCATGTAGTCTTCAATACCAATGTTTGCTATGTTTACCATGCCAAGTGTGGCTGTGCGCCTAATCCTTTGCTCCATCGATTTGGGGTTGTCTGTGAACTTGGCGCAAAGCTCCTTTATCGTGTAATCCGCCATACTCTTCTTGGAATCTATAAGATATTTGACTACATTTATTATATCGATGCTCCCTATTTCACCCATTATACCTATGCTCTTCATTATCTCTTTTATTGAGCTGTCAGCGTCCTTGCTCTGCGCTGGTTCGACCTTAAGTGTGCTGCCCCCGCCGAATATCTTCTGTATCTGGTTGAAAGCATTACTCATTTCAAGCTGATTTTTGACCTTGCCGATTATATTTTCAACCTCAACTGCATTAACAGGCTTGTAAACGTAATACTCGACTCCATTTTCATAGGCTTTAGCAATCATATCCTTTGAAGACACCTGAGAAATCATAATGAACTGAACGTGAGGCATGACCTTTTTCACCTCGCCAACTAGTGTTATTCCGTCCTTTCCAGGCATAAGCAAGTCTACAAGTACAATATCAGGATTAAGAAGCTTTATATCATCAATGGCGTCAGTGCCATTTTGAGCATACCCAATTACATTTCCAAGCCCTCTGTCGTCCACTATCTTTTTGAGTATCCTTATGACATTTATATCGTCCTCTGCTATGAATATCTTCAACTCTAACACACCTCCAAAATACTTTTAGGTATCGACACCCTAAACACGGTTCCCTGTCCTTCCTTTGAATCCACATCTATTATCCCGCCTAGCTGCTTTTCCACAATATCTTTGACAAGACAAAGCCCAAGGCCTCTGTTAATCTGCCCCGTATTGTAGTCTATCTTCGTCGAAAAACCCGCCGAAAAAATGTTCATGCTGTCTTCCATGCTTATCCCGCATCCATTGTCTGCCACACTGAAAATATAATCCGTATCGACTTCCCTTTGACTGAATACAATCCTGCCGTTGCCTGCGCTGTCTATGGCCTCCATGGCATTCACTATTAGATTTCTGAATATCGACATGAGCTGATAGTGCTTTTCTGTATAAAAATTGCTTTCCTGGTTGAACTCCAATGTCAGCTTGTGCCCCTTTATTCTAGCTTCTGTAAGCATACTGTCCTTTAATATTTTTATTATATCATTTAGATTCATCCCTGGGTCATTGAGCTTGTTTTCTATTATCTCCTCCACTCCCCTGAATATAAGGCCGTATTCCTTTTTGATCTCGTGAACATCCTTGGCAATGTTGACTGATATTTGAGCCCAGTTGTCCTGGTCCTTTTCATTTGTTATCTTGTCAAACAAAGAATATGCATTGGACATAACATTTTCAATATTGTCCATGTTTTTTTCCATCCAGTAGAGTTCCGTCTTGAGTTGAGATATTATCCAAAGGAGCTTTCTGTACCTTTCCTCGTGGTTTTGCTTTAGCACAAGCATTCTGTAGTATTTAAGCGCAATGATTATGGCACATACTGTAAGCGCTCTTCCAACCGCTACAAGCATCAGCCATCCTGCTATCTCAAACTTGGGTTCCAGCAGTTCCCAGTTTATTCTTATATAGAGCTCCACTATATTTGAAAAAAAATCGCATATCACTAGATTAGTAAAAAGCCTCTTCATGCGCATAATAGAGTTCGTATCATTCATAAGATGATAGAGCATACCGTATGCTACATAGAAAAACGTCTCTGGAAAATATGAATCCACGGCAGACATGTAATCCTCGTTATTTAGCGCAAATATACCTATCCTCAGCATATAAACGAATATTGCCGCAAGCAATCCGGTTTGTGAAGGATTTATGCTTTCAAACAGATATAGCAGAACTGGGAACATAATTATTCCGAATGAAATTTTGAAATCTGATACGAAAAGATTGATATAAATTTGCGATGCCAAGGCTACAATAACAGCAACGGTTGCCATCCTCTTGATGTTTTCAAACAATATTATCGCCTCCAAAATCTGTCATACGCCCAAAAGCACATGCAATATTAATTATAATACAACAGCAATCATTTAAATACACTCTAAAGTGAAAAAGCAGGAATTAAACAGGCATTTTCTAGCCGTTTACTCCTGCTTTATTGTATGTGGGTTATGTTACATAGCTATTTGCTCGTTTTCTGGAAGCTCGACTGAAGCAGTAGTTTCTACGTTCTTTTTCTTGAACGCAAGTTTGTACAGGGTGCTTCCTACAAGTCCGCCTATTATACCGCCTACCATCGCCAGGCCCAGAGCCTTGACTACGAGTATCGGATCGTTGAATGCAAAAGGTGCTAGAAGCCCTGGTATAGGTGATGCTGTTCCAGGAGCGTTGTTGACTATTCCAAAATATGCTCCTGCCATACCAGCCAGACCTCCGCCTATCATGTTAGAGCCGAATATTGGTATTGGGTTTTTAACTACTATGTCTGCCTGTGTAAGAGGCTCAAGCATAACTGCTATTACATTGCCCTTGCTTCCAAATTTAAGCCTGCTGAATACAACTCCGTTTGTGAATGATCCTCCAAAGCACGCTATTGCCGCTATGCCCATTGGAAGCCCCTTGAGGCCTAGCATTGCTGTAAGAGCCATAGAGCTTATAGGAGATGTACATATCATCTTCATCATACCGCCAAGCAGGAATCCCATAAGCAAAGGGGACTGTTCCGCTGCAACAATTATCATGTCTCCAAGGCTTGCCATAGTACCGTCCACAACAGGCGCTACGCCTGAAGCTATAAGTCTTGAAAGCGGAGCCAGTATAAGAACGCCGGCAATCAGGTCAATTCCCTCAGGAAGCCACTTTTCAAGCTTAGGCGCCACAAAGCTAAGCAGATATCCCGCTATGAAACCTGGAAGTATTCCTATTCCAAGCAGAGAAGCACCTATCGCAACAGCGTATACCGGGCTGACACCCAGGTTCATAGATACTAGTATTCCCGCAGCGACGCCGCCCAGGCTGCCTGCCGCAGTGCCCACTTCTCCCAGGAAATTAATTCCTATGAAGTCTCCGAAAATATATTTGTGTATAGCCTCTACAAGAAAGCTGGCGACTGCTGCGTTTGCCATGCCGCCCATTGCAAGCTGTCCTTTTGGCGCTTTGAAGCTGAATACCGAAAACAGCGCCAGTGTCAATAATAATAAGCTCATCCCTTTTACAATTTCCATTTTGTTACCTCCTGATTAAGTATCTTTTGAAGTTTGCACGAGTAGAAAAACGTTTTCTCGAACTTTAAAAAAATAGACTAGTTCTCAAATCACTTTTTCCACTTACGCCTAGGGCCGTCCAAGCCGAAAACGTTTTCATGCTTATGTTGAAATATTACAATCCCGGATACAAAAAAACTCACAGTTCCTCAAATACCATAAAATTTTTTTCAAAAAAAATAAAAAATCCGGACTGATTTATATCCGGATTTTTTGATACTTAGCTTTGAAATATTCTGTTTTCAACTATTCAATAAATTTTTTGCCTGCCGAGAAAGCGTCGGCCACCTTTGCGCCGAATTTGAGATAATGCCTTATCTCAGGCGTAAACAGCACAGGATTTATCTTGTCAATATCCGGCTGTCCGTTTTCATCAAGGCATTCCTGCCTTATCTTAACATCCACAATCTCCCCTATCAGCTGGATGTGAACGCCTATTTCAACCACCTTGTGCAACCTGCATTCTATTGCCACAGGAAACTCATCTATGTACGGCGCATCGACGAGTTCTGACTTGACAGGCGTAAGCCCTGTTTTTTCAAATTTGTCAATATCCCTGCCTGACACCATTCCAAAATAGTCAGCTTCTGCAATATACTCCTCTGACGGCAGGTTTATTGTAAAAGCCTTTTTATCCATTATGTTATCGTATGTCTTTCTCTGCGCCCTTAACGAAACGCTGATGCATGGCGGATTAGAGCTGCATATGCCTCCCCATACCGCATTCATTGCATTTGCTTTCCCATTTTCATCATAGCTGCCTACTATAAAAACAGGAGCCGGATATGCGATTGTTTTTGCTCCAAAGCTTTTTCTCATTGATAATTCCCCCCATTATTATTCTATATTAATATATGTTACAACAAATTCAGACTATGCAGCACAGCCGTCGCGGATTTGCTCGCCACTGGCTGTCTCTGCCTATTTTTTTCGAACTTCAATTTTTATGTTTTCAAAGCCCATCGCACTCAAATAGCTATAGAGCACCTCTTTTGCCCGCTTGTCAGCCTCGTCAATAAATCCTCTCTCCAGAGCCTCATTTTCAATCCTACCCTTTTCTCGGGCGAGCAGCTCAAGAATGTCATTTGATTCTATCCTGTTAAACAGCGAGGATTTTTCATCATATATGCTGACATCCTTTTCATCAATAACGTTGTCTGTTATGCTTGCCCCTTCAATATAAACGGTTATATTTTTACCCTCTATATCCATTTCTGCACTATCCATATCAACACCCGCCTTCATATAGCCGCTGAAGACTATAAGAAGCGACTTTTGCGTAAATGGCAACTCAATATCGTTTATCTTTTTTGAGTCCTCAAGCAGCGCTATATCCTTGTATTCATATTTGAGGACCGCCAGCTCCGAAATGCCCGTAATCCTTTCCCTTACAATGTCTGATTTCATATTATCTCTTTGTGCTCCAAAGTCCCATACTGCATAAACGCCAACCAAGAGCACCGCTAATGCTGCAACTATTATAAGTTTACGGCTGCTTAACTTCATCTCAACAAACTCCTTCCGACTGTATTTAATACAGCCATACGCTCAACCTTTATTGTTTCACATTACTATTTTACAGCAATATTTGTGTTTACGCCACATGGGCTGCAATTTAAAGGTTTTCCTACTCTCTACGGGGGTATCAATAAAATGTTTCAACCATAGATAGATCAAAAGATCAAACAAAAAGGAGCTTTTATTATGAAGAAGATAATTTCGCTAGGCTTATGTGCAATTCTTATGATTGCAGCTTTTACTGGCTGTTCCCAGAAAAACACCACTACGGAACAAAGTGATAAAAAAGAGCTTGTAGTCGGAATGGAGCTGGCATACCCTCCGTTCGAAATGACTGATCAGAAGGGAAATCCTACAGGGTTAAGCGTTGACTTGGCCTACGCTCTTGGGGAGTATCTTGGCCGGGATGTAAGGATTGAAAACATGGCGTATAACGGACTTATACCTTCTCTTATGACAGGAAAAATTGACATCATTCTTTCTTCAATGACCATAACTGAAGAAAGAAAAGAGTCTATTGCATTTTCCGACCCCTATGCAAAGGCATATCTATCCTTACTTATAAACAAAAATTCACCTGTTCAAAAATTTGAAGATCTTAACGTTGAAGGCAGAAAGATAGCAGTAAAGAGGGGTACTACAGGTCATATATACGCCGAAAAAAATCTGCCAAACTGTGAGATAATGGTGTTCGACAAAGAAAGCGCATGTGTGCTTGAGGTTGTGCAAGGCAAGGCCGATGCTTTCATGTACGACCAAATGACAATATATAAGAACTGGAAACAAAATCCCGACACTACCAGAGCTCTCCTCGAGCCATTCCAAGATGAACTTGAATACTGGGGAATTGGCCTTAAAAAAGACGATTCCGAGCTGAGGGAACAGATAAACGCGTTCCTTAAGGAATACAAAGAAAACGGCGGATTCGACGAGCTCTCTATGAAATACCTTGCTGAGCAGAAGAAGACATTCGATGAACTTGGAATACCGTTCTTCTTCGATATCGAAAAATAAGCTGCGCAATTGCTGCAATTAGAAATCTAGCCTAAAATGATCAGGAGTTGTAATAAAATGGACAGGAACGGAAAAAAATCAATTTTAAAAAATTTCAATATCTTTTGGGCCGAAAAAGATATTGAATCTGACTCTAACAGAATCAAACGGTTTGTGAATATAGCCCTAGTAGCCTTTATTCTGACAGCTGTTCTCGTGTACTCTTTCAGCAAGCTGAATTACAGCATGCGCCCTGAGACAATATATGAATACAGGTATAAGTTCTATACCGGATTTGTAATGACGGTCGTAATAAGTTTTTTTTCGCTCATACTGAGCCTTGGCATAGGAACGTTTTTTGCATTTGCCAGAAATTCAAAATTTTTGCCCCTTCACTATCTAAGCAAATTCTATGTCGAGATAATAAGGGGCACCCCGCTTCTTGTCCAGATATACGTGTTTTTCTATATTGTGGCAACTGCCTTCAGCCTGGAAAACAGATATGTCCTTGGCATATTAATACTTTCGATATTCTCAGGGGCATATGTGACTGAAATAATTCGTGCCGGGGTGGAGAGCATCGAAAAATCCCAGATAGAGACGGCACGCTCTCTTGGATTCACGCCATATCAGAGGTATAAGTTCATAATAATACCTCAGGTTGTCAGACGAATAATGCCTCCCCTTGCAGGCCAGTTCGCCTCGCTTGTAAAGGATTCATCGCTGCTTTCCGTAATAGCCGTAAGTGAATTCACAAAAAATGTGCAGGAGGTTGACTCGATCAACTTTGCATCTATTGAAAACTATATGGCTCTTGCAATTGGGTACATCATTTTGACATTCCCAATATCCATAATTTCCAAAAAACTCGAAAGGAAATTCTACTATGAATCTTAAAATATCCGAGCTCAACATGAGCTTTGGCGCGAATAAAATTTTAAAGGACATAAACCTGGAAATTGAGAATGCCCATTCAATTGTTATAGTCGGACCATCGGGCGGCGGTAAATCCACACTCCTCAGAATTCTGGCCGGCCTTCAGCTGCCAAGCAGCGGAAGCATAGAAATAAATGGCAATAATATAATTTTTGAAGAAAAGAATCTCCAGGAGTATAGAAAAACAGTGGGAATGGTGTTTCAGTCATATAACCTTTTCCCCCATCTCACTGCGATGGAAAATATTACATTGCCGCTTGTTGAAATACACAAATTGACGCCAAGTGAGGCGCTTGAGCGGGCGAGCAAGCTTCTTGGAAGATTCCAGCTGCTTGAACACGCCTACAAGAAGCCAATGCAGCTTTCAGGCGGCCAGCAGCAACGAGTCGCCATAGCGCGAGCTGTAGCTATAAAATCGCAGTTCCTCCTGCTTGACGAACCCACCTCCGCACTCGATCCCGAGCTTACTTCAGAAGTGCTGGAGATGATCGATGAGCTCAAGAATGATTTCCGAGACCTGTTGCTCGTCACTCATGAGATGGGCTTTGCAAAGAGAGCCTGCGACTATACTCTTTTCATGGCTGACGGCAGAATACTAGAACACGGTCCCAGCAAAAAATTGTTTGAAAACCCTGAATCCCCGCAACTGAAAAGCTTTTTGGCAAAAATACTTGAATGGCACTAAAAAATCCCCGGTTGGGGATTTTTATTTTCTATATGGCTATATTCAGTCAATAATTCCTATCTTCTTGAATACGCATGACACATAAAAATATGTGATTGCTACAGCTGACCAATTCACTACGAATATGCCCCACCATATACCATTGATTCCCATTTCAAGTATGCTGGCAAACAAGTAAAATACAGCTATAGGAACTGCAAGCTGCCTGTATAATCCTATATATACTGCAAATCCGGGCTTTTTTATTCCCTGGAGTGCAGAAGTGGCTATGTTGAGCAGCACATATGTGTTGAAGGTTAATACCTCTATTCTAAGATAGGTCGCTCCAGCCTTTATTACATCCAAATCCCTTGTAAATAGTCCCATGAACTGACTGGCAAACGGAAATACAACAGCCATGGCGCATGTCATTATTACAACTCCATATTGGGCAGCCTTCGAGACTGCATGTCTTATACGTTCATATTTTTTAGCTCCATAGTTTTGCCCTACAATTGAAAGCACTGCAATATTGAGCCCAATAGCGGGTAAAAGAGCTATCTGCTCTATTCTTATTGCTATGCCATATGCAGCTACTGTCTTTGCATCTGAATGCTTCATTATGAAATAGTTAATTACAAACATGCCAAGAGCGACAGTGACCATGTTCAAGCTTGAGGGTATTCCCTGCCTCAGAATTTCCATGTAGTGTTTTGGAGAAGGAACGAGCTCTGCAATCTTTAATTCAGGTATTATGTTCTTCGATACTATCTTTTTGGCCAAGTACAGATTTCCCACAAGCTGAATAAGCACGGTGGACAGAGCGACTCCGTATATGCCCATAGCAGGTACAATACCCCAGCCAAGCACAAACAGGGGATCCAGCAGGACATTCATGAAAAATCCCAGTATGAGAAAATTTCTATAGGGCTTAGTATCGCCGTTTGCTGAAAGAATGGCATTGAGCACAGCGTTCAGGGCAAAGAAAACAACTCCCAGGAGTATAACTTTCATATATTTTAATGCTTCTGCAAGCGGCTCTCCCTGCGCTCCCATGCTCTGTAATAATATCCTTGCCGTGACACTGCCAACTATAATCAATACTGCTCCAAGCAGCAATCCAAGCGTCACCGAGTCAATTGAGTATTTTCTGGATTCACCTTCAGCGCCCTTGCCAATCTCATTGGAGATGATAGCCGTAGTTCCAGTTCCAAGGCCGGAGCTGAAAGCAAGTATTATAAAGAAAACAGGGAACGAAAACGCCATTCCTGCCACTGCTTCCGTCGACACCATCGCAGCAAACAAAGTGTCCACAACGTTAAACATGGTATTGAAGAAAAAGCCCGTACTTGCCGGTATAGAAAGCTGCTTTATTAGATTTTCGATTTTGCCTTCCGTAAGCCTTATCTCCTCCATATAACCCATTCCTCTCAGCATTAATCATTTATTTGTCACACTACATGCAGCCGCTTTTCAGGCTTTTCAGATTTATACCCCAAACAAAACAAAATCTGCGAATTTATGTCCGCAGATTTTGTTTTGTTCGATATTATTTTGTAACAAGCTTGAGTTCAACAGGCATGAACTTTTCAACACTTTCCCCATTCAATATCTTTTGAGCTGTTTCAACGCCAAGCGAGCCTATCATGTCAGGCTGCTGGGCTACAGTTGCAGCCATTTTTCCGGCTTCAACAGACTTAACAGCATCGTCTGTGGCATCAAATCCTACAACTATTATGTTTCTGCCGCTTGCTTCTATTGCTTGTAATGCTCCAAGCGCCATTTCATCATTGTGTGCAAATACTGCATCTATTTCCGGCTGAGCCTGGAGTACATTTTCCATTACTTCAAGACCTTTTGTTCTGTCAAAATCAGCAACCTGCTTAGCTACAACTGTATAGTTTGTTTTTCCTGCAATCGCTTCGTTAAATCCCTTGCCCCTGTCTCTAGCAGCCGATGTTCCGGCTATTCCTTCAAGCTCAACAAGCTTTCCTCCGTCAGGCAACTTGCTTATTATGAACTCTCCTGCCATCTTTCCGCCTGCCACGTTGTCTGACGCTATATGGCTTACAACTTCTCCTCCGTTAGCTCCCCTGTCCAGAGTAACCACTGGAATCTGTGCATCGTTAGCTGCCATTACTGCATTTACAACCGCATCAGAGTCGGTAGGGTTTATAAGTATTAGTGACACCCCTTGAGTTACCAAGTCTTCAACGTTTGCAATTTCCTTGGATGGATCGTTTTGAGAATCAAGCACTATAAGCTCATAACCAAGCTCCTGAGCCTTTTTCTCTGCACCCTCTTTGAGAGTCACAAAGAATGGATTGTTAAGAGTAGATACAACAAGCCCTATCTTCTGGTTGCCTTCCTGTGTCTCTCCTCCTTTGCCTGCACATGCTGTCAAAGAACCAATTGCCAGTAAAGCTGTTAATAGAATTGCAAGAAACTTCTTCATAAAACATCCTCCTTTTTATTGTATATATTTTGCTGGAATACTCCAGCCTGAAGCCTACTTGTTCTTCCTGTCTATTAGCACTGCCGCTAGTATTACAAGTCCTTTGATCATCATCTGAAAGTAGGAAGATACATCCAGAAGGTTGAGCGCATTGCCCAGTATTCCAATTATAAGCGCTCCAAATACTGTGCCTATTATTGTTCCTGCTCCGCCTGCAAGACTTGTTCCTCCAAGCACTACGGCTGCTATTGCATCTAGTTCGTATCCTGTTCCTGCTGTAGGCTGTGCCGAAGAAAGCCTCGATGTTATTATTATACCCGCAAGCGCTGCAAGCATTCCGCTTATTGTGTATACATACATCTTCAGTCTGTCTGTGTTCAGGCCCGAAAGCTTCGTCGCCTCTTCATTCCCGCCAAGAGCATAAACGTATCTGCCCAGTCTTGTCTGCGTCAAGACATAGAAACCAAGAGCAAATATTATTACCATTATATATATGGGAATGGGCACTCCGGCAATATATCCAGAGCCAATGTTTCTAAAGGCCTGAAAATATTCGGAACCCGTGAATGTTATAGGCTTGCCTTTTGTGAAAACCAGTGTTGCTCCCCTTAGTATTGTCATAGTTGCCAAGGTTGCTATGAACGGCTGTATTTTTCCCTTGCTTATTACAACACCGCTGAACAGACCCGATGCGGCGCCTATGCCCAGTGTTATAAGCACTGCAAACAATATATTCATATCGGAAGCCAGGAGACTCGCGCATACAGCACCTGTGAATGCAAGTATGGCTCCTACCGAAAGGTCTATTCCGCCTGTTAATATTACAAAGGTCATACCTGCGGCTATGACTGCATTAATTGACGTCTGTCTTAAAATATTAAGTATGTTGGGCAGGGTCAGGAATCTTGGATTCATGAAGGATATTATTATTGCAAATATTACAAGTCCTATAACCGGCCTGAGTTTTATGATGGTGTCTTTTTTCATCTACTGCTCCTCCTTTAATCCTACGGCACATCTCATTATCCTGTCCTGGGTCGCATCCTTAGAATCGAATTCGCCCGTTATTCTGCCCTCGTGCATTACTACTATTCTGTCGCTCATTCCGAGTATCTCCGGCATTTCAGAAGATATCATTATTATACTCATGCCATCCTTTTTGAATGAATTTATAAGGTCGTATATCTCTTTTTTTGCGCCGACGTCCACTCCCCTTGTCGGCTCGTCAAGTATAAGCACCTTGGGCTTAGTCATCAGACATTTGGCTATTGACACCTTTTGCTGGTTGCCTCCGCTGAGGTTCTTGATTTTTTGCTTGATTCCCGGGGTCTTTATGCTGAGTTTTTCCACATATCCGCTTACAGCGGCTTCCTCATCTTTTTTATCTATGCTGAAAAACTTGCCTTTGAGACTCTTTAAAGCCGAAAGACTCATGTTGTCCCTCACGGAAAGACCAACAATAAGGCCTTCTCCTTTCCTGTCCTCGGATACGTATGCAATGCCGTTTTTCAACGCATCTATGGTCGAATTAATGCTTACATCCTTGCCGTCAACATATATTTTGCCCTTGTCCTTGCCAATATAGCCATATATAGTCTTGGCAAGCTCAGTCCTGCCCGCACCCATAAGCCCGGCAATGCCAAGTATCTCGCCTTTTCTTACATTCAGTTCTATGTCTTCTACATACTTGTTGCTAAGTCCGCTTATCCTGAGCGCAGTTTCTCCCAGAGCTGCTTCGATTTTTGGAAACTGCTCGCTGAGCTTCCTTCCAACCATCATCTCTATTAGCACGTCCTCATCAATTTCAGCCACTTTTCTTTCGCCCACATATTTACCGTCTCTTAGCACTGTGACTCTGTCACATATCCTGAATATCTCGTTAAGTCTGTGGGATATGTATACAATGGCTTTCTTTTCACTTTTCAATTCCCTTACAACATTGAAAAGACTCTCTGTCTCGGTATCGGTAAGTGCGTCCGTAGGCTCATCCATTATTATAACTCTGGCGTTCAATGATAGAGCTTTTGCTATTTCCACCATCTGCCTTTGGCCAATGCTCAGATTACCGACAAGCTCCTTTGGACTCTGCCTGACATTCAGCTTATCCAGGAGCATCTTTGTATCGTTATTGAGCTTTTTCCAGTCAATCCTGCCAAGCCTATTGACAGGCTCCCTGCCTATAAATATGTTCTCTGCTATGCTCAACTGGGATATGAGGTTGAGCTCCTGGTGTATTATTGCTATACCCATGTCCTGAGCATGCTTGGGCCCTTTTATGCTTACATCCTTGCCGTCGTATATTATTTCTCCCATATCGTTTGAATACACTCCACTCATTATTTTCATGAGCGTGGATTTGCCGGCTCCATTCTCGCCTATGAGTGCTAGAACCTCTCCTTCGTATACGTCAAGATTAACTTCATCGAGAGCTTTCACTCCCGGAAATTCTTTTGTGATTTTCTTCATCTGCAGGATTGGATTTTTCAATATTATCACTCCTAGAATACTACTCCGGATTTTAATATAACATTTGCATAAGGCGTAAATTCTCCGGTCCTTATGATTGCTTTAGATGTTTCTGAAAGCTTCTTTAAGTCTTCATGAGCTAGCTTCGTTATTTTAACCGTACCGTTTGATTTCTCAACGGCTTCAAGCAGCCTTGCGCAAACAGCAGGGCTTACAACCTCAAATTCCTCTGCTATTATAATCTCCTCTACCTTGAGCTCCAGCAGAACAGCCTCGACAGTTTCTATGAAAGTGGGAATTCCTTTAACAAGCGCCAGGTCAATCCTTTGTACGCTTTGGGGTATAGGAAGTCCGCTGTCGCATACTGTAATGCTGTCGGTGTGTCCCATTCCTGCTATCGCAGCTGAAATGCCAGAGTTTATAAGACCTGTCTTTTTCAATTCGACTCCCCCTTTACGCCTCTATCTCGTGTATATACGGTATGGAGCTTTGAGCTCCCTCCCTTGTAACTGTAACTGCAGCCGCACTTGTCGCCAGCTCTATGGCTTCTTCCATGCCCTTGCCCTTTGAAAGTGCAGCCGCTATTCCGCCTATGAAACTGTCTCCTGCTGCTGTTGTATCAACTGCGGTCACCTTTTTTGCTTCGTATCTTTTGCTGTATCCTTCCTTCACATGAAGCGAACCATTTTCCCCAAGCGTAACTATTATTTCCCGGACACCCATGGAGATCAGTTTTTCTGCAGCCGCAACTGCATCTTCAAGGCTTTCTATCTTCATGCCGCTTATTATCTCAAGCTCAGTCTCATTCGGCACAAGCAAATCAACATTCCTTATCGTCTCTTCATCAAGCTCCTTGGCTGGAGCAGGGTTAAGTATTGTGTATTTTCCAAGAGATTTTGCAAGTGCAAGAGCGTGCCTTACAGCATCATCTGGTATTTCAAGCTGCATCACAACTATGCTTGAGTCTTTTATGCTTTCCATGTTCGAATCTATATAATCGCTGGTCACCTTGAAATTAGCGCCTGAATTTACAACTATGCAGTTGTCCCCGTTCTCATCTACGGTTATTATGGCAATGCCTGTGGAAATCCCAGATTCAGATGCTACACCTTGTACGTCTATTTTGTCTTTGACTAGACACTCAAGCAATTCCGTTCCAAATGCATCGTCGCCGACTTTGCCCACCATAGCAACATCTCCTCCGAGCCTCGATATTGCAACAGCCTGATTTGCACCTTTGCCTCCGGGAACCTGCTTGAAGCCCTTGCCGAGCACCGTCTGCCCCACCTTGGGCATGCTTTCTACGCTGGATACCAAGTCCATATTTATGCTTCCGATCACAACAATTCTAGACATTCAAACTCCCCCAGTTATCCTTTCCTTACGGAATCTCTTATTATAAGGTCCGGCTGCAGTATGAGCCTGGCATCCTTTAACCTCTTGCCCTCTAGTATTCTCAGGAGCATCTCGACCGCCTCAAAGCCCATTTCATACTTTGGCTGGCGCACTGTTGTAAGCTCGGGCTCTATAAGCCTTGATACGTATATATCATCAAAACCTATAACTGAAATATCCTCAGGCACTGACAGCCCGCTTTCCTTGAGACTTTTGACAGCACCGATTGCTATTAGGTCATTGCCACAGAATATTCCGTCAAAGTCAATACCAGTCTCAATTGCAACTCTTGCCGCTTCCCGGCCCCAACCTTCATTGAATTCGCCTTCGAGCAGATATCCTTCATCATATTCCAGGCCGTTTTCATTGAGTGCATATTTGTAGCCTTCCAATCTCTCTATGGAGGCCTTATTTGTCAGCGGACCTGATATAAAGAGTATCTTTTTTACTCCCTGATTTATCATATGCTCCACTGCAATACGCGCACCTTTGAAGTTATCAGTGAACACACGTCCCTTCACATAGTCCATTTCCACGTCTATGTCCCTGTCTACAAGCACAACAGGTACAGAATAGCCCTTCACCGTCGCCAATCTTTCATCTCTTTTTGACGAGGCAGCCATTATTATGCCATCTACCATTTTTTCTGCCAATATCTTGAGGTACTCATCTTCTTTTTCTATTTTGTTATCCGTATTGCAAAAAATTATATTGTATCCGGCGCTGTTTGCCCTGTCCTCGACGCCTCTTGCAAGCTCGGGGAAAAATGGGTTCCTTATGTCAGGTATAATCAGTCCGATTGTATTCGTCTTCTTAGTAACAAGGCTTCTTGCAACCGTGCTGGGAGTGTAATCGTATTCCTTCATCAGGCTTGTTATCCTCTCCCTGGTCGCCTGGCTTATGCTCTCGTCCTTGTTGTTTATAACCTTGGATACGGTTGTTGTTGAGACGCCAGCCAGCCTGGCAATATCTTTAATGGTTATTTTCATAGTCGCTCACTTCCAGAAATTTTCATCACATTTTGGGTAACCGATTTAGTAAAACGTTTACCCAATAAAAGATACCATTAAACTCAAAAATTTTCAATATTTTTTTGACATATTAAAGATTTACCCTGTTATGATTTTTTTAAATACAAAAAACCCGGATATTGGTTATCCGGGTTGAATATTTTGGTCCGATTTCTATTTCTTGTGCCTCTTGTCCAGCTCCTTCTTTATATCGTCTATTTCTATCCCCATCTCAACCATAAGAACAAGCAGGTGGTACACAAGGTCTGATATCTCATATACAGTCTCGCCCTTGTCGCTGTTTTTAGCCCCTATTATGACTTCGCTTGCCTCTTCTCCCACCTTCTTGAGTATCTTGTCAATGCCTTTGTCAAATAGGTAGTTTGTATATGAGCCTTCAACCGGATTCGATTTTCTCTCAGTTATAAGTTCATAAAGCCTGCCCATTATTCCTGCTTCTGCGGGAGTTTCGTCGCTTTCAACCAGTTTGTTGAAAAAGCATGACCTGCTTCCCGTATGACAGGCAGGTCCGATCTGCTCAACCTGTATGAGTATTGAGTCTGCGTCGCAATCGAAATACATATTTTTTACACTCTGGAAGTTGCCCGAAGTCTCGCCTTTGTTCCACAGTGACTGCCTGCTTCTGCTGTAAAACCACGTGCGCCCTGTTTCGACGGTCTTTTTTAGAGACTCGCTGTTCATGTAGGCAAGCATGAGCACCTCTCCGGTTTTGAAGTCCTGTACTATTGCTGGTACCAGCCCATTTGCATCGTATTTTATGCCGCTTAATATATCCATAATTACCACTCCATTCTCACAGGTATTCCTTTTTCGTTAAGGAATCTTTTTAGCTTGGGAATTTCAATCTCCTTAAAGTGAAATACCGATGCCGCCAGCGCAGCATCTGCTTTTCCCTTTGTCAGAACATCGCTAAAATCCTCAAGCTTTCCTGCTCCGCCCGAAGCAACTATCGGCACACTTACAAGACTCGAAACTGCGCTTGTAAGCTCTATGTCATATCCGTTCTTTACTCCGTCAGCGTCTATGCTGTTCAAGACAATCTCTCCGGCTCCAAGTCTCACACCTTCCTTGGCCCACTCAATTGCGTCCATTCCGGTATCAACCCTTCCGCCGTTGATGAACACATTCCATCTTCCGCTTTCAGGCATCTTCTTGGCGTCTATTGAAAGAACGACGCACTGTGCTCCGAATCTGAGGGCGGCCTCTGTTATAAGCTTTGGATTTTTTACTGCCGGAGTGTTGATTGAAATCTTGTCTGCACCGGCTCTCAGTATCTCTTTGAAATCATCTACTGTTGTTATTCCGCCGCCGACTGTGAACGGAATGAATATCTCGTCGGCTGTTTTTTTGACAACATCAAGCATGAGCTTTCTGCCCTCATATGAAGCTGTTATATCGTAAAAAACCAGCTCGTCAGCGCCCTGCTCGTTGTAGTATTTAGCCAGTTCTACCGGATCGTCTACCTCTTTTATGTCTTTGAACTTTGTGCCCTTTACAACCCTTCCATCTCTTACGTCAAGGCATGGCACTATTCTTTTAGTCAGCATCTGCTCATCTCCCTGTTAAAGTTAAAGGTTTTTTAAATCTTCAAAATCAATTGCTCCGCTGTACAGAGCCTTGCCTACTATCGCTCCGTCAACGCCCATGGCTGCAAGTCTTTTTATGTCCTCTGCGCTGCTGATGCCGCCCGAAGCAATAACTTCAAGCGGGGTCTTCTCCTTAAGTTCGCCATACACTTCAAAGTTAGGGCCGCTCATCATGCCGTCTTTTGAAATGTCAGTGTATATTACCGTCTTGACGCCGACTGTCGAAAGCTCTCTTGCAAGCTCAATGGAATCTATCGAGCTGACCTCCTCCCAGCCTTCAACAGCTACCTTGCCGTCTTTGGCGTCAATTCCAACGACAATCTTATCTCCATATTCCTTTACAAGCTCTTCAAGCAGTTCTCTGTTTTTGACTGCCATTGTGCCGACTATGACTCGTCTGACTCCTGCCGAAAGCAGCAAGTCCACAGTCTGCTCGCTTCTTATCCCGCCTCCTATTTGCACGGGGATATCAACGCTATTTGCTATCTCTCTTATCACTTCAAGATTCTTGGGTACACCTTCCAGTGCGCCGTCAAGATCTACTATGTGTATATATTTGGCACCCTTTGCCTTCCACAAAGCCGCAGCCTCGGCCGGATTCTCGTAGTACACCGTTATGTCATCAAACTTCCCCTGCTTCAACCGCACGCATCTGCCGTCCTTTATGTCTATAGCCGGATATATCATCATAGTACCATCTCTCCAAACGCCTTCAGTATTTTAAGCCCCGTCTTTCCGCTTTTTTCGGGGTGGAACTGTATGCCGTAAATATTTCCCCTGGCAACTATTGCCGGGAAATCAACTCCATATTCGCAGGAACAGACAACATGGTCATCCCCTGGAGCCGCATAGTATGAGTGTACGAAGTATACGAACTCGCCTTCACTTATATACTTGACGATAGGGTCGTTTTTCCTTATCTTGAGGCTGTTCCAGCCCATGTGAGGTATTTTAAGATCCTTCATTTCAAACTTTACTACGTCTCCCTTCAGGAGCCCCAGGCCGTCCCATTCTCCGTCCTCAAAGCCCTTCTCGTATAGAAGCTGCATCCCAAGGCATATCCCGAGTATAGGAATCCCTTTTTCCGCCGCTTCCCTAATGGTCTCGTCAAGGCCCTTGCTCTTCAGGTTGTCTATCGCATCCTTGAAGGCGCCTACTCCAGGAAGTATTATCCCTTTGGCGGAGAGTATCTCTTCCTTGTCTTCTGTTACAATAGAACTAAAGCCCAGCCTCTTAAGACCGTTGTCTATGCTGTTGAGGTTTCCCACCCCGTAATCTACTATTGCTATCAACTATATCACCCCTTTTGTGGACATTACGCCGCTTATTCTCGAATCCGTTGAAACCGCCTGTGCAATCGCCCTGGCGAGAGATTTGAATATTGCCTCAATTATATGATGGGTGTTTTCGCCCCTTATCACGTCTACGTGTATATTGCAGGCAAGGCTGTTTGAGAATCCTATCAGAAACTCCTTTACAAGCTCAGTATCGAAACTGCCCACCTTGTCCCTTTCAAACTTGTAGTCGAAAGAGAGGTATGGCCTCCCTCCCAGATCTACAACAGTCCTTGCAAGAGTTTCATCCATTGGCACGTATGAATAGCCGTATCTTACTATCCCCTTTTTGTCTCCAAGCGCTTCAGCAAAAGCCTGACCAAGGGTTATTCCTATGTCTTCAACTGTGTGATGGTCGTCGACATCCGTGTCTCCCTTTACAATTATGTCAATGTCAAACAGCCCGTGCTTTGCAAGCAGCGTCATCATATGATTGAAAAAGCCCACACCCGTGTCAATGCTAGATTGGCCGCTGCCATCAAGATTCAAGCTGATTTCTATTTTCGTTTCGAGAGTGTTTCTCGATTTTGCAGCTTTTCTCAACCCTATTCCCCCTTTTGCTACTCGAATCTAACTTTTATGGAGTTGGCATGTGCATCCAGCCCCTCTTCCATGGCAATCTTTATGATGTCATCCTTTGATTTTTCCAGCGAAGCCCTATCGTAATATATAAGGCTTGATTTCTTGACAAAGTCGTCAACTCCAAGCGGCGAGAAGAACCTGGCTGTCCCTCCCGTAGGAAGCGTGTGGTTTGGACCCGCATAATAATCTCCCAGAGGCTCCGGAGAATACTCTCCTACGAATATGGCGCCTGCATTTTTTATTGAGCCCAACACAGAGAAAGGCTCGCTTACAACAAGCTCGAGGTGCTCTGGTGCTATTCCGTTAGCAAATTCAATGGCTTCATCTATGCTGTCGACTACAAGTATCGCTGCGTAGCTCCTTAGCGCTTTTTCAGTTATCTCTTTTCTGCTGAGTCCTTCAAGCTGTATTTCAAGCTCTTTCAGCGTGGCCTCCGCCAGATCTTTTGAAGTGGTTAATAGTATTGAGGATGCCAGAGTGTCGTGCTCCGCCTGCGAAAGCATGTCTGCCGCTACATATCTTGGATTTGCGGTTGCATCAGCTATTATTAGCACCTCGCTGGGGCCTGCTATCATGTCTATATCAACTCTGCCAAAAACCATTCGTTTTGCTGCCGCTACATATATGTTCCCAGGGCCGACTATTTTGTCTACCTTGCCTATAGTCTCAGTTCCATACGCCAGTGCTGCAACAGCTTGCGCTCCTCCCACGCTGTACACCTTGTCAACTCCTGCTATCCTGGCGGCCGCAAGTATGTTCTTGTTAATCCCTCCCTGCGAGGTCGGCGGAGTCACCATAATAATCTCGTTCACACCGGCCACCTTTGCAGGTATTGCATTCATAAGCACCGAGGATGGATATGCCGCCGTACCTCCGGGAACATAAATCCCCACCCTTTCAAGCGGATTGTAGAGCTGCCCGAGCATTATGCCCTTTTGATTGTTGGTAATCCAGGATTCCTTGAGCTGTCTTTTGTGATAGTCCCAGATCCTCTCCTTGGCGTTCTCAAGAGCCTCTATGAATCCCTTGTCGCATGAATTGTAGGCCTGCTCTATTTCATCTCTTTTAACTTCGAAATTTTCAAGTCCCACTCCGTCGAACTTGAGAGTGTAGCTTCTCACGGCCCTGTCGCCGTGGCTTGCAACATCTGCTATTATCCTCTCAACCGCTTCAGTTATGCTCTTTGACTCTTTGTCGCCTCTTTCTATTATCCCCTTAAGCACATCGTATTTCGAAGCTTCCCTGCTTAAATCGATTATATTTATCACGTTAAACCTCCTCTTTTATGATTTCTTTTATGCCTTCAATTATAGCTTTTATTTTTGTATTCTTAGTCTTGAAACTCACCTTATTTACCACGACTCTTGCGCTCACACTATACATATCCTCAATTACCTCGAGGCCGTTTTCTTTTAGCGTGCTGCCCGTTTCAACTATGTCGACAATCACATCAGAAAGACCCACCAGCGGTGCGAGCTCTACAGATCCGTTGAGCTTTATCACGTCTATCTGCCTGCCTTTGCTCATAAAGTAGCCTTGTGCAACTCTTGGATACTTTGTTGCGACCCTTAGCACGCCCTGCATTTTCTCCGGCTGGAAACCCTTTGGAGCCGCCACTGAAAACTTGCATTTGCCAAAGCCCAAATCAAGTATCTCATAGAGGTCTCTTTCCTCCTCCATTATTGTGTCCTTGCCCACTATTCCTATATCTGCCGCTCCTCTTTCGACATATATAGGCACATCTTGAGCCTTGACGAGTATGAATCTGATACCTTTTTCACTATTCTCGAAAACCAGCTTTCTTGATTTTTTCTCAAAATCGCTGCAGTCATATCCGATTTTTTTGAAAATTTCGTACCCCTTTTCAGCAAGCCTTCCCTTTCCAAGGGCAACGTTAATATATTCCATGAATGCTCTCCTATCCTATTTCAAAGTTGTATACCATTTTTTCAAACTCCTCGACACTGAGCTCCTTTGTTTCCTGGGTTGCCATGTCGATTATGCTGGCGCTCTCGCCTTCGCAGATTACCACCTTGCCTATTCCTGTTTCACGCGCATAGTCCATATGGTAGCCCGAACCTTTTAAAAAGTCAGTTTCAATTACCATTTCACGCTCTCTCAGGAAATCTGACACCTTGATGATTCTTTTTCTGTTCTTGTCCGAATATACAAGCAGATAGTCCGTGTTTGCAGATTCGCTTCTGTCAAGTCCCAGCTTTTTAAGGCCGGTTATAAGCTCGTCGACATCCATTCCAAAGCCTGTGGCAGGAATGTAATGCCCGTAGCTTTCCGTGAGCTTGTCGTACCTTCCCCCGCTTAAAATTATCTTCCCGTAGTTTGACATGTAGCCCTTGAATATGACTCCCGTATAGTAATCCAGATGGTTAATAAGGCCAAGGTCTATGGATATGTAGTCTTCATATCCATAGTCGAGGAGTATGTGGTAAACATGCTCAAGGTTTTCTATGGCACTCTCCATCTCGCTGTTAAGGCATATGGACTTGGCTTCCCTTATAACCTGCTCTGTATTTCCATAGAGCTCCGGTATTTTTATTATTACCTCTTTTACTCTGTCTTCAATATCATTGAATAAAAGAAATTTTTCAAGCTCGACAAAATTCTTGCTCTCTATTATAGTTTTCAGCCTTTCCTTGTCTGCCGCCGGAATATTTACTTCATCCATCAGACCCTTGAAAAAGCTTGATTGTCCTATGTCAATCTGGAATTTCTCAATGCCGCACGAAATCAGCGTCTTTATGGCAATATTTATTACTTCAGCATCTGCATCCGGATTTTGGTTGCCGAAATACTCCACTCCTGCCTGGGTAAACTCCCTCTTTCCTTCGGCATCCTTTGTGTCTATCCTGAAAACCTTAGATACATAGAATAACTTCAGATAGTCCTTGAAGCGTTTTTTGTTGTTTACAGCCATTCGTGCTATCGGTATGGTCAAATCCGGTCTTAGAACAAGCACGTCCCCTTTTGTGTCTATAAGCTTGAAAAGCTCCTCTTTCTTTATTGTGCCTGGACTTTGGACAAAGAAATCGTAATATTCAAAGACAGGTGTGGAAATTTGCTTATAAGCATAGCTTCTGAATATTTTTTTAAAGTTTCTTACTATGCTCTCTTTAGTCTGGAAAAACTCGTAAAATTCGTCTTTTGCCCCCTGTGGGACTTTGTAGAATATATTTACCATGTCCTACCCCCGTTTGCTTTATCGATTTAACGCTTTACCACGTTAAATCGCTACATCATAAATTTTACTACGACTTTTCCCTGTTGTAAATATGCAACTGCAAAATAAACAAAAAAAGGCCATAGGCCTTTTATTCTTTTTTCTCTTTTTTTTCTTTTTTTTCTGTATCAAGATATCCGAGCCTGTCCAATATCAGTCTGTATCCGCCCGCGCCATAGAAGAGACACTTGCTTATTCTGCTTATAGTGGCCGTGCTGGCTCCCGTTTCCTCTTCAATCTCGCTGTATGTCTTGTTCAACTTAAGCAGCTTTGCAACCTGGAGTCTTTGAGAAATCGATTGAATTTCCTTTATAGTGCATATATCCTCGAAAAACATATAGCATTCTTCCTCTGTCTTGAGCTCCAGCACTGCTTTGAAGAATTCGTCTATATCCTTATTTTTGATATTGCTGTTATATGACACTTGCACTCCTCCCTTAACTACACATTGGTAATGCTTGCCTGCAAAATCTATTTCACTTTAACTAATTATAGCACTAAACCGAATTGTAGGCAATATTTCAAATAAGCTCATTGGAGCAGCTATTAGTCTCTTTTTAGGATTGGCCTGAATCCCAGCTCGACACCAAAAGCAGCTTCCGCTTTGTTTTCCTCCAGAGCAATACTGCAGAACTTTTCCTGGCTGTTAAGGGCTTCCTTGCCCCGTCTGTCTATTTTCTTGTATGTGCCGTCATTTCTCATGAACCTTGCCTTCATTGTGTCGTTTAGTGATATGTCGAGTATTCTTTTTATTTTTTGCTTGTTCTCCCTGCCCGCAATTGGAAACAGCAGCTCAACCCTCCTTGTCAGGTTCCTTGGCATCCAGTCTGCGCTTGATAGAAATATAAGCTCATTTCCGCAATTGTGAAAATAGAATATCCTGCTGTGCTCCAAAAATCTGCCGACTATGCTTATCACCCTTATGTTCTCGCTTAAGTTCTTTACTCCAGGCCTCAGGCAGCAGACACCTCTAATTATAAGATCTATTTTCACACCGGCGCACGAGGCTTCGTAGAGAGCATCTATTATGCTCTTGTCGACAAGCGAGTTCATCTTGGCAATTATTCGCGCCTTCTCACCCGCCCTGGCATTTTTGGTCTCGCCCCTTATGTATCTTATGAACGTCTGGTCGAGCCCTGGCGATATGTCGACCTTGTAGAAATCGTGGTTTTTCGAACTGCCTGAGAGCATGTTGAAAAGCGTAGATGCATCTTCTCCAAAAAAAGGATTCGATGTAAAAAATCCTATATCCGTATATAGTCTGGCTGTAACATCATTGTAATTGCCGGTGCCCATGTGAACGTATCTTTTTATGCCATCTTCTTCCCTTCTCACAATAAGGAGTATCTTGCAGTGTGTCTTGAGCCCGACAAGGCCGTATATGACATGGCAGCCCGCCTGCTCAAGCTGCTTGCCCCATTTTATGTTGTTCTCCTCATCGAATCTGGCCTTTATTTCAAGTATGACCGTAACCTGCTTGCCGTTCTCAGCCGCCCTTGAAAGCGCACTCACTATAGGCGAGTTGCCGCTGACTCTGTAGAGCGTCTGCTTTATGGCAAGCACACTTGGATCATCAGCAGCCTTTTCTACAAGATTTACTACATGTTCGAACGAGTCGTATGGGTGATGCAGTATGATGTCGTTTTCAGATATGGCATCGAAAATGTCATCGTATTCAGAGAATATCTCAAGCCTGCGGGGCTTGTAGTCCGGATACTTGAATTCAGGCTCATCCAGCTCGCCTGAGAATTTCATCAGGAATGTAAGATCTATGGGGCCGCCGACTTCGAATATTCCTTCCTCCGGCACCTCCATTTCTGAAACAAGGACGTCAAGGAGCTCAGCGTCAAGTCCCCTTTCGTATTCGAGCCTTACAACATTGCCCCATTTTCTCTGCTTGAGGGATTCCTCTATGGCCTCGAGCAGATCTTCTGCCCCTTCCTCATCTACGCTGAGGTCGCCGTTTCTGGTTATCCTGTAGCAACCCATATGGAGTATCTCGTGCCCTTCGAACAAAAATCCCATGTGATGCTTTATTATCTCCTCCAGCAGTATGTAGGACTTACCGGCGCCGCTTGGCAGCTCCACATATCTTGGCAGTACCGAAGGAACCTGGACAGTGCCAAACATGCTGCCTCCCTTTTCATCCTCCAGAATTATGCCTATGTTGAGGCTCTTGTTGAGGAGTGTCGGAAATGGCCTGCTCTGGTCTACAACCATAGGCGTCAGCACAGGATACACATTTTCCCTGTAGTAGGCGTCAATAAAGCTTCTTTGGTTATCGTCGAGCTCAACATAATCGAAAAAATCGATGCCTTTTCTCCGCAACGTCGGGATTAGTGATCTGACCAGGCAGTTGTATTCGGAATAGAGCTGCTTTTTGACGCGTTCACTTATCGCCTTTATCTGCTCTTTTGGGGGCATGCCTGCAATGTCCGGCATTTTAAAGCCTGCATTCACCTGGTCCCAAAGCGATGCCACTCTTACCATGAAGAATTCGTCCAAATTGGAGCTGGTTATAGCCAGAAACTTTACCCTTTCCGCAAGCGGATTGTTCCTGTCCTGAGCCTCTTGAAGCACCCTCCTGTTGAACTCCAGCCAGCTCAGCTCCCTGTTTATGTAGTTGTCGTATGTGCTACTCCTCAAAAGAATCACCTCTGGTTTTAATCATTACCTTTGTACCCATAACTTCTTCGAAAAGACTGCATTTCCTGGCCAGCATCCATTTTTCAAGAAATATATCTCTTTTTGACTTGATTTTGAAAATTACAGTGTCATTTTTGAATGCTATTTTTATTTCTTCTATTTTCTGCAGGTGAGATTTGTCAAGCGCATCCGCTATTTTAAGTATTGCTGCCAGCTTGGCTACTACTATCTGATCATCAAAACCAAGGTTGGCTATGCGCCCCTGTCTTATGCAATCATCTTCATCTCCGTGGCAGAGCGCCACGTTTGCGATTATTTCGGTTTCCCTATTTGAGAAGCCTATAATATTTTGCGCCTTTATTATGTCATATGAGAACGAGCTGTGGTTTTCGTGCGAAACTGCCTTGCCCACATCATGAAGCATTGCTGCGACTTGCAGGTAAAGCCTGTGTTCTTTTTTTAGCCTGTGCAATTTTTTGGTATGGTTGAATATGCTCACGGCTATCCTTTCAACATATTCCGAGTGCCTTCTTTCCACGCCAAACCTGTCAGATATGTATCTGACTGAGCTGAGCACGTCCTCGGCAAAGCCGCCGGCAGAATCAGTCCCCATGGATTTTTCCATAATCTCAACCAGGAGCCCGTGCCTGAGTGACACCCACGGAGCATTCATCTCCTTGGCTTTGGTCATCTCCAGCATCTTCTTGAATATCATAATCGAGGGCAGCATTATCTCTGCATCCTTGTAGTCAAGCTTGTATGCCTTTGATATTTGTGATGTGGTCTTCGAAAACACATCGGAGTAAAGCCTGAATACCTCCTCCCTGTTTATCGTCTCGTTTCTTTCGCCGCTCTTTTGAGTCGCACAGAGGGCTGAAATGCTCCTTATTCCGCTTCCAAGCGCTATATACTCCTCTATCTCGAGATGCTTTATCTCATTTTTGACGCCCCTCAATGTCTCGTCTACATACTCCTCCATTATGCTGGGAAAATTGAGGGTCATATTTTCAACGTCTGCAAGCAGTTCCCTGATGCGCAGAGTACCCGACTTTAGGTAGTGCGTAAATTTGAGCCTCCCCCCCGAAAATGTGGATATTTCAAGACCTCCAGAACCTATATTGACTACAAGCACGCACTTTTTCATGAGACTTTCGGATTGTGGCGTATAATATCTTATGCCCCTGAAGGTCAAAAACCTCTCTTCAGCGTTGTTAATTATATCTATGTCAAAACCAGTCTTAGCTTTTATTTGGTCAACTACAAAGAGGCTGTTGTCCGCCTCCCTTATGCCGCTTGTGGCTACAGCCTTGCAGTTTTCTATGCCATATTCGGTCAGCTTCTTTGAGAAATTATCCAGCGAGCTGCACACATCTCGTAGTGTTTCTGGGCTTATCCTTCCAAAGGTGAATGTGTCCCTGCCTATTCCAGTGTCCTGCCTGAGTTCTTCAATTATTTTAATTTTCCCGTTCTTGTCGCTTTGCCCAATAACCATTCTCATCCTGTTGGAACCTATGTCAATGCAGGCTGCGAGTTTTGTTGTGCTCATAGACGTTATCCCCTTTTATTTCGCATTATATCACAAGTGTAATATTTTTCAGTTTATGTGTTTGTTGACTTGAGTTTTGCCTATACATATATATATACATTTATAGGGCCGTCAAAACCAAATTTAGCGGCTTCAATAAAAATCGCCCGATACAAGGAGAAAATTATTATGAAAAGACTCGGCGTCATAGATATAGGTTCAAACTCAGTAAGGCTGGTGCTTGTTGATATAACTGCGCAGGGCCACTTCAAAATCTTCAACGAATTCAAGGAAACTGTAAGGCTTGGCGAAACCGACAGTAACGGCATGCTCACTTCTGAAAAGATGCAGGTAGCGCTTGAAACACTTGAGATGTTCAAAACCATATGCGAGGCTGTAAGGGCTGATGAGATAATTACAGCTGCAACGGCTGCCGTAAGGCGAGCTCCCAACAAAAATGATTTTCTCTCACTCGTGTACGAGCGCTTGGGCTTGCGTATACGAGTGCTTTCCGGGGAGGAAGAGGCCTATTACGCATACTGCGGCGTCATTAACAGTATCGATGAAAAATCAGGGCTGATAATGGACCTTGGCGGAGGAAGCACCGAGCTTGTCCATTTTGAGAATGGAAAGGTCAAAAATAGCATAAGCCTTCCCTTTGGTGCAATTGATGTCACGCGAATGTTTGACACGTCAAGATCAGTAGCTCCAGAGCAGGCTCAGGCTCTTAGGAATTTTTTGTTTGATGAACTCGGCAAAGTAGTGTGGCTCAAGGAGCTTAAAAATAACGTTCCCCTTATCGGCGTGGGCGGAACAATCCGTAACATAGGCAAAATAGACAAAAAAGCAAAGGACTATCCGCTGGATATGGCGCATTACTACACACTTGACCCTTCAAGCGTTCACAGCGTGTACGAACTCACAAGAGAACGAACGCTTGAGCAGAGAATTAAAATCAAAGGACTTTCAAGAGACAGGGCTGACATATTTTTTGGCGCCTGTGCAGTTGTATGGCATATTCTCGAATACTGCGGCGCCGGCAGGCTAGTTGTAAGCGGCAGCGGCTTGAGGGAAGGACTTGTATACGACTATATCGGAAGCAGCTACTCGCCTGTTGGCAACATACTGGATTTTTCACTCAATAACATAATTTCACAATTCAGCATAAACAGGGTTCATGCCTTTCAGGTGTACAAGCTGGCCAGCTCAATGTACGTTCAGCTTGAAGAGCTATTTGGAAAAAGCAGAGAATTCGAGAAGGTTCTCAAGACCGCAGCGCTGCTTCATGATTCCGGCATAAGCATTAATTTTTACAGTCACGACAGCCATGCATTCTACATGATACTCAATTCCGGTATAAGCGGCCTTACACACCGTGAAATACTCATGAGCGCCTATGCGGCCTCGCTTCATAGAAACACCAAGCTGAAGCTCAAATGGAAGCAATACAGCCAGATTCTGTCCGAAGATGATGTCAAGACAATAATGAAAATAAGCATGCTCCTTAGACTTGCCGAAAGCCTTGACACGTGCATGGACAACTTCATAGATGATATAAAATGCAGCATAGACGGCGATACTGTAGTAATGACCCCTATGGCCAAGAAGAAACCCAACGTAGAAATAAGCAGAGCCCTCTATTCAAAGAATGACTTTGAGCATGTATTCGGCAAAAAACTTATCATACAGTAAAAGTACTAAAGGACCCTTAACGGGTCCTTTTCATTGATTCCTTGACGGCATTGACAACGTTCAACGCTGTCATTCCGTATTTTTTCATCAGGAGATCCCCAGGAGCCGATGCGCCAAAGCAGTCTATTCCGATTGTCATTCCAAAATCGCCTGTATATCTGTCCCATCCCATGCTAATCCCAGCCTCAAGTGAAACGCGCACTTTTATATCTGGAGGCAGCACTTCTTTCTTATATTCGGCGCTTTGCGCCTCGAAATCTTCAAAACATAAGAAGCTCACAACCCTGCAGTCAATTCCATCTTCCAAAAGAATAGTCCTGGCCTCTTCCAGCAGCTGCACCTCTGAGCCGCTTCCCATTAGTATGGCGTCCGGTATTTCTTTATCCTCTTTTATTACAATGTAGGCGCCCTTGTCCATGTCGCTGCTGTATGGTCTTATGTCTCTTATCTTTTGCCTTGTGAGGATTATTGCGCTCGGCCCGTCGCACCTTTCAATAGCATTTTTCCAGGCAAGTGCCGTCTCCATGAGATTCATCGGCCTGTACACATTGAGATTAGGTATTGACCTGAGGTTCATGACATGCTCTATAGGCTGGTGCGTGGGACCATCCTCGCCGACTCCTATGCTGTCATGTGTAAATACAAAAATTGAAGGTATCTTCATGAGCGCTGCCAGCCTTATTGAAGGCTTCATATAGTCGGAGAAAACCAGGAACGTCGAGCAAAAAGCCCTGTAACCTCCATGCAGTGTTATTCCGTTTGTGATGCCCGCCATGGCATGCTCTCTTACTCCGTAGTATATATTATCGCCTGTGCGATATTCTCTTGAGAATATGCCCGAATCTTCAAGGTATGTCTTGGTAGAAGAGTTAAGGTCCGCAGAGCCTCCAATCAAGTTGCCCATTTGCTCCCTCGCAATGTTCAGAACGTCCCCTCCAAGTATCCTTGTGGCCTCGCTGGAGTAATCCTTGTTTATCCTTTCATCAGACAGCAGCCACTTGAGCGAGTGTCCTTCTTCAAACCACTCAGTAAGCTTCTTGTATTTTTCCGGATAAGCTGCCCTGTAATTTCCAAGCAGCCCGTCCCAGGCTTTCTTGACGCTGCTTTTTTGCTCTGATATCCTATCCATGTATTCATATACTTCCTCAGGCACCAGAAATTCGCCCTGTCCATCCCAACCCATGTTTGTTTTGGTCAGCTTAGTCTCATCTTTGCCAAGCGGAGAGCCGTGCGCTTCAGCCTTGCCTGCCTTATTTGGGCTTCCATAGCCTATGATATTCGTCACCATAATGAGCGAAGGCCTGCCGGTCTCGGCTCTTGCCGCGCCGATTGCCTCTTTAAGGCTCGTCAGGTCGTTGCCGTCCTCCACCTTCAGAACATGCCAGCCATATGATTTGAACCTCAGCTCTACGTCTTCTGTGAAAGTATTTTTTGTGCTGCCGTCTATTGTTATGTGGTTATTGTCATACAGGCACACTATCTTACCCAGCCCAAGATGTCCTGCAAGCGAAGCAGCTTCCGCAGATATCCCCTCCATCAAATCCCCGTCTCCCGCCAGAATATACGTATGGTGGTCTATTACCTTGTGCTCTGGAGTGTTGAACTCAGCTGCCAGTTTTCTTTCTGCAATGGCCATGCCTACCGCATTTGCAAAACCCTGTCCAAGCGGTCCTGTAGTCGTTTCAACACCCGGAGTGTGTCCGTATTCAGGGTGTCCAGGAGTTATGCTGTCCAATTGTCTGAAATTTTTTATATCGTCAATTCCTATTCCAAAGCCAAACAGATGAAGCAAAGAGTACAGCAGCATTGAGCCGTGTCCGGCCGAAAGCACGAATCTGTCCCTGTCAATCCATTCGGGATTCTTGGCGGATATCTTCAGAAAATCCTTCCAGAGAACATATGCCATAGAGGCTGCTCCCATGGGCAGCCCCGGATGGCCTGAATTGGCCCTGTCCACTGCGTCAACCGCCAAGAATCTTATTGTGTTTATAGCTTTTCCATCGATGCTGTTCACGTCATCACCCCTGGTAATCAAAGTATTTACTACTCTATTAATTACCCATAAGTTAATCTTCTAATAAACATTTAATATAAGGAAGCCACCTCAAGCAAACTTAAAACAAAAAGCGACATATATCCTGTTTGTCACCGGATTGAACATGCCCCTGTCAAGTAGACAGTGGAAATAATAAAAAATTCGATGCTAATCATTCAATGGTTAGCATTGTTTTTTTATGCGGCGTAATTTAAATATTGACGATATTCTAAAGGAGTCATA